>Ga0180221_1000022_pt1 | contig 450002 bp, 402 predicted proteins | sample eDN5th37CKraftMG_FD_151339 | JGI IMG/M metagenome (GOLD analysis project Ga0180221, IMG submission 151339) | Enriched Miracle-Growth compost microbial communities from Emeryville, California, USA - eDNA 5th pass 37_C Kraft MG (version 2) (version 2) ... | reverse complement strand
TCCGCGACAACCTTGCCCGGTTCAATCGCCGTTCCAAACGCTTCTCGAAGACCCATCAGATGCTCGACATAACCCTCGCACTGTTCTTCAACAGACACCTCATCACGAGTCCAATGTAAACACTGCCGTCAGTTTGCCTGTCGCGGCGTCGAGGCTTATCCCGCTTGGCAGTCGGCCGACGAACGACCACGTCCAGTTCAAGAACGGGCCATACCCGCTACGCAGGCCGCGTGCCGCCGGCAATCATGATGATCATGGGGCGCATCGTGGCCTGCGCCTGCCCTATCATCGGCCTGACCCTGTTTCTGGCAGGCTTCAGGAATGCCGTTGCGCTGTTCGGCCCCTGCATCCTGATCGGCGTCGGCAACGGCCTGACCATGCCGAGCGCCAATGCCGGAATGCTCTCGGTGCGGCCGGGCCTGGCCGGAAGCGCTGCCGGGCTGGCGGGTGCCATAACAGTCGGCGGCGGCGCAGCCCTTTTCTCGATCACCGGGGCCGTGCTGACAGAGGACAATGCGACCCAGGGCCTGTTCTGCATCATTTTTCTTTCCGCCGCGGCCGGGTTGCTGGCGGCCATGCTCGCGGCGTTTGCCGAGAAACGCGATCCCACGGAAGCGGCGACGACGCCGTCTCCTGTCGCTAGCCAAACCGAGCAAGGATGAATGAATGCCCGATCCTATTCCCCCATCCTTGCGGCCAACGCAGTGGTTCACAACGAAGAAGGATGCCTTCTGCTGATCCAGTGGTCCAACCCGCCAGACGAGGAATGCTGGACGCTCCCCGGCGCCCCCTCACAGCAGTCGAGAAGCGCGCCACCGTGCGCGGCAGCCATGCGCCCAGCGCCTTCTGGTTTCACAATAATTGGGACTTCAAAGCGCTCGGCACGATCTACCGCCAACATACTGGCGAGGATATTTTCCAGAGTTTCGCACAGTGCGTCGCCGCGCCGATCGGCATAAAGGATTTTTCTCCCACCGATCGAGGAAACATGGGATATGGCTATCTCTGGTGTACGTTGAATCCACAAGTGTCCGGCTCTGGTGCGGCTACGAGTGCGAGTTCGGCAAGATGGCCCCGTATAGCATTGATCGTCTGGATCCGCTGGCAAACCACAAGATCGCGAACGCGGAACACCGTTGCCGCTGCCTGCTGCTCTCTTTACCGCTACGAGCCGCCTCTAGGCTGTTTCGCAGATCACTCCGGCGTCAGCGGCGCCGTTCTTCTGCCGCTTCACGAAAGGCTTCACATAACCTGGAGCGCTTAGCCGGACATCGCGCTCCAGCTTCGCTATCTCCCGCGCCCGGTAATGTCCGGCGCACGCTTCCATGGCAACTGTGCAGACCGGCTGAGTTGCAAGAGCCCGAAGTACGTGATCACGACAAAGCTTCTTGCTGAACAGTGATGGTCAACGACACCACATTGGCACAGCGATGCCGTGAGAGGGCGTCCAGCCCATCAATCTCGGACCCCACAAGTCGGCCGCCGCCCGCCACATGATCCGGGCCCGCGGCGCATGTATGCTGTTCCTGCCGCCTTACAGCCCCGATCTCAATCCGTGTATAGATGCCTCCTATGGGTCAAGGGTGTCAGGTCGAGGTTGGTGAACAAGGTCGGCTCCTAGAACCTGTCAGGCGATCTGCGGCTCGTAGCGCGATCCGTCCGTGAATACGGCGAAGATGGTTCTTGCCACGTGATACGCCAGGGCGATGGCCACGACTTCCGTCTTCCGGGTGAGCATGCTCGAAAGCCAACCCGATCTTGGCTCGCGCTTCAGTCTGCATCTGAGCATGATCTATGCCATAGCGCCCAGATACAGCAAACACCCTATATATCGATTGCCCATCTTCGAAATCCGCGCGACCCTCTGCTTGCCTCCGGTGGAGTGGCGGTTTGGGCGTGAGGCCAAGCCAATCGAAGTTGTCGCCGTCTGGTGTCGTCGCCGCGATGATCATCGCCGATAGCATCAAACGCTGTATGCGAGCCACACAGAAGAGAACCATCGAAGACACTTGGCGCCACATCGGCGTCCTCGTCTCAACCATCCGGCCAAGCAAGCGCGACGATAGCTATATTCGACGATTGCTCGTTATCGGCACCACGGCGGTGATCCGTAGAGCGCGGCAGAACAATGCCGCCAAGAATTGGACCGCCAAGCCACTTACGCGCAAGCCGCAGCGGATGGTCTCGCTAGGTCCAATCGACATTCAGGATTCAGTTTTTCAGTGATGTGTGATTGATGGGTTTCCAGATCTGGTGATCTGGAGCCCGTTGATATCGAAACCAAAGCGCTACGAATTGACCGCTGAGCAATGGCGCCGGGTCGAGGATTTGTTGCAAGCCCGGCGATCCGGGCCGCTCCGGCGCGGACAATCTCACTTTCGTCAACGGCGTGCTCTGGGTGCTGCGTTCGGGGGCGCACTGGCATGACCTGCCTGAGCGCTACGGCAAGTGGAAGACCGTCCACAAGCGCTTCACGCGATGGGCCAAGGCCGGCGTGTGGGAGCGGGTCTTCGCTCAACTCATCACCGATCCGGACAACGACTATATCAGCCTCGATTCGAGCCTTGTGCGCGCTCATCAGCAGGCAGCCACCGGAAAGGGCCGCGGCCCAAAAGGGGGGAGCAGGCTCTGGGGCGTTCCAGAGGAGGACTGACGACCAAAATCCACATGGCCGTGGATGCGCTCGGTCGACCGCTCAAGCTGATCCTCACACCCGGGCAGCGTGGCGATGCGCCGCTGGCCTCGGCTCTACTCGATGGCCTCTCACCACGCCGCGTCCTTGCCGACAAGGCCTATGACTCAAATGCCCTGCGCGATCTGATCGCCGGCATGGGAGCCGAAGCCGTCATTCCCTGCAACCCGACCCGCAAGCAACCAATCCCCTACGACTTCGAGGCCTACAAGGTGCGCAACACAATCGAGAGCTGCTTCAACAAACTCAAGCACTTCAGACGCATTGCAACCCGCTTCGACCGCCGAGCCGCGTACTTCCTCAGCTTCCTCCAACTCGCCGCAGCTTTGCTATGGATCCGGTGAATGTCGATTCAGCCTAGCCCTCGCCAAAAGGATAGAGCATAGCATGGGTCTTGCTGGCGCGCAACAAGATCTATGTAGCTCAAGCCGTGGTAGCATAACAGAATCTTCCGTTCTGCAAACCGAGTAATAGGCCCGACGGTAGGTAGCGAGGGTGATGAGATGTGATGGAAAACCGGTCGAATCGGGGATGGATCAATCCGAGATTCTCAAGCGCTTCGAGCGCACTAATTTGATTGCAACTCGATCTGCGGACTTCATCAGAGCCTGCGGCCATAGGTGTCGCATCGTAAAGGTCGGGCACATGGCTTGCACCTGACCAGAGTGGCATCACTGATTTTCTCTCTTACAACAGACGCCACTCCACACATGACTATCTAGTCGCTGCGCTTCTCACAATTAAGTACTAGACCGATAGCATGCCAGCCCATTCTTACGATTCAGCGCCAAGCAACACAGGCGCGAGCATTTGTGAAAAAATGACGAACAGCGCTACTGCACTTCGAAGGTCGGCTTGAACCAAGCGGGCGCCAGGCTGCGTTCCAGATCGAGCATCTCAACGTTTGACCGGTCCACCACTTCGACCGGAGGGCCGACGTGGCGGTATTGCAACGTACCTTCAATAGCCCTGATCGCCTGGTCGACGGCGATGCGGCCCTGGAGGGGCGGCGAATCCGTGGGGGCCGCCACGACCTTGCCGCGGTTGATCTCGCGATAGGTGCCGTGGGTAAAGTAGTCGGCGAGAACCTTGATCTGGCCTGCCCGCCCCTGCGCTCTGAGGATGCTGACCGCAGCATCTGCCGTGGGAGCACTGCCGACGATGTAGTCGATATCGGGCTGCGCCTCGAGCAGTTCCTCGATCAACAGAAGCTGGATTTCCAGCCCGGTATCGCCCCATTTGGCCGCTGCGATCTCGGCCGAGCTCCGCTTGAGCGCCTCCCTGAAGCCGGCCTCCATGAACTTGACCCAGCCCGCTCCCTTGGGCCCCGGGAACCACGCGACCTTGACCGGCTTCGATCCGGCCGGATGCAGATGCGCCAGATAGGCGCCGATCGACCGGCCCATCTCTTCCCAGGGCACGCCCGATTTGGCCGAAATGCCGGCGTCTTCGATGTCGTTGACCGCGGCAACCACAGGGATCCTGCGGGCGATATCGCCGATGACCGGGGTCAGCCCCTCATATGAGACAGGGCCGACGATGAGCGCGTCGGCATCCAGGCTGCATGCCTTGATCTGCTCGATCTGCCTGTCGAGATTGGGGTATCCGCCGGCCTCGACGACGGTGAGCCGCACGCCGGCTGCGCGCGCTTGCTCGACCATGCCGTAGTTCACGCTTACCCAGTAGGAATCCTTGAGATGCGGATAGGAAGCGCAGATACGCCATGGCTTCGCCGCCTTGGCCACCGGCCGGTAGTCGATCATGCGCGGCGGGCGCGAGTAGTCGAAGGGCGGCTCCCAGGCGTCTAGGCGCCAACTCGTCGCCTCTTCGGCTGCGGCCCCCTGGAGCGCGAGCAGCACTGCGGCGAGCGAGCTCAAGGGGATGGGAAGCCAGCTGCATCTCATGAGATCACGCTAGACAGCTTCCGCCGTGAACGCAAATCGTGATTATATGTCCCATGTTTCATAGGCTCGGCATAGGAGGAAGGCTGTTTCTCGCCTTCCTTTGCATCTCTGGCTTGTCCCTGTCTTCGGGCATCGCGAGCTGGATGATCCTGCGCAACATCGCAGCGGCGCAGACCATCGTGAACGCGCAAGCCTTGCCGGCCGTAACCGCGACACAGCGGACGGCCGAACTCAGCGCCCGCCTGGTTGCCACCGCGCCAGCGCTCGCCGCAGTCCGCTCTCCCGGCGAGCTGGCCGCCGAGCAGGCGAGGCTCGCAACACTGTCCGGGGAGATCGTCAGGTCGCTGGCCGAGGCACGGCGGCTGTCGATCGACCCGTACCTGGTCGAGGAATTTGCCGGCTCGGTCGAGAAGATGTTCGCCAACCTGAAGGAGAACAACGATATCGTGCGGGAGCGGCTGGAGGAGGACAAGGCCTATCGCGAGGCCGCCGAGAGAACCGCGGCGGCCGCACAATCCATCCTACTGCTTTCGGAGACGCTTATCTCCAACGCCTCGGCCGGTGCCTCGGCGGTGACGGCGAGCCTCTACGGGCTTATCGGCGACACATCCAAACGCGAGGAGGCTTACAGCGCCGTCGACAGGCTGATCGAGCACGACATCTACCTGATGGAGCGCATGTACGAATTGCGCCACCGCAGCGCCCAGATCAGTCTGCTGATCAACCGGTTGAACCGGGCCGAGACGCAGGCCGAGATCAGTGAGATCAGCAGCATATTCCAGGACCACGCCAAGGTCATCCGGCGACGGATCCTCAGCATCGATGATCCGGTCCGCCGCAAGCAGGGCATGGAGTTCTTCACCGCCATCAAATCCGCTTCCGGCGACGTGCCGGTTTCAGGCTCCATCTTCGGCCGCCGGCAGAACGTCGTCGACCTGGCGGGCCGCCTGGATGCCCTGGCCGAGGCCAATCGCGATCTGGCGACCAGGCAGAATAAGGTCGCGCGCGATATCCTCGATCGCTCGGACGACTTCGCCAGGACCACAGCGGAACGGGCTGACAATGCCTTGCGCATCGGCGTGATCGTGCTGATTGCCACGTTGCTTGCCGCGATCGTGGTTTCCGGGGCGATCGTCTGGCTGTACGTCGAGCGCAGGCTCGTGCGCCGACTGCGTGACCTGTCACGCGCCATGCAGCGGCTGACTGCCGGCGATCTCGACGTCACGGTTGCCGAGACCGGCGACGACGAGTTGCGGACCATGGCCATCGCCGTGAACCAGTTCCGCGACGAGTCGCGTCGACGGCTCGAACTGGAACAGGAGCGGGAGCACATCAATATCGAGCTGAGGCGCCACCGCGAGGAATTGCAGCTGTTGGTCGAAGAGCAGACCGAAGAGATCAGGCTCGTCAACACACGCCTTCGCCAGGAAGCGATCGACCACGGCGAGGCTCGGGCCAGGGCAGAGCAGGCCAGCAGTGCCAAATCGGCATTCCTGGCGACAATGAGCCACGAGATACGGACGCCGATGACAGGCATGCTCGGCATGATGCGCCTGCTCAGCGAGAGCAAGCTCAACGCCAGGCAACGCGAGTATCTGTCCATTGCCGCCAGCTCAGGTGATGCGCTGTTGGGCATCCTCAACACCATACTCGACTATTCGAAGGTCGAGTCCGGCAAGGCAGTGGTCGAGCCGGTCGATTTCAGCCTGTCCAAGCTCGTCAGGGGCGCTGTCTCCTTCATGCGTCCACTGGCGACTGAGAAGGGACTGGAACTGCGGCTGGAGATCAGCGAACGGCTGGCTCCTGAATTTCGTGCCGACGCCGGCAAGATACGCCAGATCCTGTTCAATCTGGTCGGAAACGCAATCAAGTTCACCGATCAGGGACACGTGCTGGTACGCGTAGAGGTGACGGCTGAAGGGACGAAGACACAGACCGTGCGTCTGGCGATATCCGACACCGGCATGGGCATCTCGCCGGAACATGAGGAAGAAGTATTCCACGCATTCACGCAAACGGACGCTTCGATCACCCGTCGGTTCGGCGGCACCGGCCTCGGCCTCGCAATCAGCCGGGAGTTTGCACGCCTGATGCGAGCCGAGCTTTCGGTTGCTTCCCTGCTTGGCGAAGGCAGCACCTTCACGCTGGAAATCGGGCTGGAGAGAACAACCGGCACAAAGCCGGTGGTTGAAAAGGGCCGGCGCAGGCGGAAGGCGGATGCTGCCCCGCTCGACGTCCTGATCGTCGAGGACGACGACGCCACCCGACTGGTCTCGACCACCGTGCTTTCGCAGGCAGGCTACAACGTAAGGGTCGTCGGTTCCGGACATGCGGCGCTGGAAACGATTGCCGAGTTCCGTCCCGACATCGTCGTCATGGATGTGAGCCTGCCGGGCATTGATGGCATCGAGACGATGAAGCGGATGCGAGCGGCGCTGGCGATGCCGGACCTGCCGGTCGTGGCAATGTCCGCACACGTGTTCAAGACCGACATAGAGCGCTACCTGGACGCCGGGGTGGACGCCTTCGTCGCCAAACCGATCGTTCACGAAGAGCTGCTGGATTCGATTGCCTCGCTGGCCTGCGGCAAGGACCCCGATCGGCCTCTGCCGGCTGCGTTCGACGCCCGAGCATGGAAGAGCGACCTTGAGGCGTTGGGTGCCGAAACGCTGGCGCGATTGCACCGCACCGCGCTCGACAGCCTGCCACAGCGCTTCAACCGGATGCACGAGGCGGTTGAAGCCGGCGACCGGGCAACGCTGCGGGAACTCGCCCATGCGATGCGCAGCGCGGCGGGTTCGTTGGGCTTCCCAAGGCTGCTCGAATGCGCGGGGGCGCTCGAGACTGAGGCGACACACAGATCGCTGGAGGAACTTCGCTGCGCCATCCGCGACTGCGAGACAGCATTTGCCGAAGGCATCAGCCTCTGGGACAGCATGGCTGCGGGGATGGCCGATGAGACGCTCACGCTCGGAAGCGGCTGAACCCTCAACACTCGGCTGAGCCACGAGACGCTGAGGTATCGGGCACGAAGAAATAGCCTTCGCCATGAGCCGTAACGATGATCCGCGGTGCGCGCGGATTGTCGTTGAGCTTCCGTCTCAATCGCCTCACCAGCACGTCGACGGTGCGGTCGCTGGCATCCCACTCGCGCCGGGAGATCTCATGCAGGAGGCGTTCCCTGGAAAGGACCTGGCCGGGATTGGCTGTCAGCACTGAAAGGAGCTTGAACTCGGCCCCTGTCAGTTCGACAAAGTCGCCGTCGGGCGACTGCAAGCTGCGGCGAGAAAGGTCCAGAGCCCATCCGTAAAAGCTTCTCGTGCCGGTACTGACGGGCAGACGCCCCTTGCCTATACGCCGCAGGAGACCCTTCACCCGGGCAAGCAATTCACGGTGCTCGACGGGCTTGGTGACATAGTCGTCCGCGCCGATCTCGAGGCCGACGATGCGGTCGACCGTGTCTGTACGGCCGGTCACGAGGATTATGCCGACATCCGACCTCTCGCGCTGCTCACGAGTCAGCCGGAGCCCGTCTTCGCCTGGCAGGTTAATGTCGATCATAAGCAGGTCGGCCGGCTGACGCTGCATGATGCTGCGCATCTCGTCGCCATCGCCGGCCTCGCTGACCTTGTAGCCTTCCGCCAGGAAGTAACCGGAAAGCTTCGCGCGGGTGACAGGATCGTCCTCGACGATCACGATGTGATGTTGCGCCCGCATGCCATCATTCCCTCCCCATTAACATTTTTTCACAAGTCGGCCCACGACTTTTACATTTCGTCCGATACCGGTTCACGTCTCACCGCTATCGTTGCGGAGTTGGAGCGGAATGAGCCAGCCCGCAGAGGCCGGCCACCGCACTCCATGGGAACAATCGCAACACAAAGGAAAGGGAGGTTCAATGACGAACTTTAGGAGGTCGGCAGGTCTCGCGACTATTCTCGCTTTTGCTGCAGGCAGTGCCTTCGCCGAGGATTCCACCGACCCGATCAAGATTCCGACGCACAACTGGTCGAGCCAGATCGTCGGTGCCCATGTCGTAGGCAAGCTTCTCGAAAAGACAGGCGCCAAGGTCGAGTATGTCTCGAGCGACAGCCAGGTCGTCTATACGGCCATGTGCGAAGGCGACGTCAGTCTCGATCACGAAGTCTGGGAAGGCGCCTTCGGGGTGGCGTTCCAGAAGGTGGTTCAGCAGGGCTGCGTGCTGGATGCCGCCACACATGACGCCAAGACCCGCGAGGAATGGTGGTACCCGACCTATGTCGAAGAAATATGTCCCGGACTGCCGGACTGGGAGGCGCTGAACGCCTGCGCCGAGAAATTCGCAACGGCTGAGACCGCTCCCAAGGGTCGCTTCCTCGGCGGGCCGGTCGACTGGCTGAAGCACGATGCGGAACGCGTCGAGGCGCTCAAGATGAACTTTGAGGTGGTCAACGCAGGCTCGGCGGCCGCGCTCTGGGCAGAGCTCGATTCCGCCGTCAAGCGCAAGGAGCCCATCGTTCTCTTCAACTGGACGCCAAACTTCATCGAAGCGCTCTACAAGGGTAAATTCGTGGAGTTCCCGGCTTATGATCCCCAGTGCAAGGACGATCCCTCGTGGGGGATCAACAAGGAACTTGCCTATGACTGCGGCAATCCCAAGGACGGATATCTGAAGATCGCCGCCTGGAAGGAATTCCCCAACAAATGGCCCAAGGCCTACGCCGTGCTGCGGAAGATCAATTTCACCAACATGGACGTGGCGGTTCAGGCCAAGCTGGCGGACATCGACAACTTGGAGCCCGAGCAGGCGGCCGACAAATGGCTGGCCGACAACGAGGCGCGGTGGAAGGACTGGCTGAACGCTGGCAACTGACCCGAGCCCTCATCCTGCACCCAACCGCGAGATGATGGCGTCTGCCTGCGCAGGCGCCATCATTCGCGCACCAACTTCCATCGTTGGCGAGAGGCAATCAAATCGACATGACCGAAGCAAAGATCGCGTGCCGGAACCTGTGGAAGCTCTATGGCCCCGACCCCGCCGGCTTCCTGCGTAGCCAGGGGGGCAACCCCTCGATCGAAGCCATCCGCGCGGGCGGATTCATTCCTGCCGTCCGCAACGTCTCCTTCGACGTGATGTCGGGAGAGATCCTGGTCGTGATGGGCCTTTCAGGTTCCGGCAAGTCGACCCTGCTGCGCTGCCTCGCGCGGCTCATCGAACCCACTGCGGGTGAAGTCAGGTTCGAGGGCAAGGACATGCTCGCCGCATCGGAGCGCGAGCTCATCGAACTCAGACGGCACAAGATGGGCATGGTGTTCCAGCACTTTGCCCTTCTCCCTCACCGTACCGTTCTCGACAATGTCGCTTTTCCGCTGCAGGTCAGAGGGACCGACCGCCGTACGCGCGAGCGCCGCGCCCGCGAGGTGATCGAGCTTGTCGGGCTCAAGGGCCGCGAAGCCTACTATCCGCGCGAGCTTTCGGGCGGTCAGCAGCAGCGCGTCGGCATTGCCCGCTCGCTGGCCGTGGGCCCGGATGTCTGGTTCCTCGACGAACCGTTCTCCGCGCTCGATCCGTTGATCCGCCGGGAGATGCAGGACGAATTCCTGCGCCTGCAGCGGGTGCTCAACAAGACGATCGTCTTCATCACCCACGACTTCGACGAAGCCATCCGTGTCGCCGACCGGATCGCAATCATGAAGGACGGCATGGTAGAGCAGATCGGCACGGCCGAGGAGCTGGTGACCGATCCCGCGACGCCCTACGTGGCCGAGTTCACCCGCAACGTCCCGCATGACCGGCTGCTTTCGGTGCGCTCGGTCATGAAGCCGGCCTCCGCTCGTGCGCCCGACGCCGCGTCCGTCCAGGCGCAGGCGTTACTCGCAAGCGTGGCGCGCCAGGTGCTCTGCTCCGACCGGCCGGTGGACGTGGTCAACGCCGAAGGAGCCCTCGTCGGCACGCTGGATCGCATTGACCTTGTCGAAGCCCTCTACGGCAAGGCGCAGCACGCATGACCAGCACTGCCCTCGTCAACCACAACGTGGTGCAAAGACAGCGCGCGCTGCACCCTCTCGCCAAACCCTTGATGGTAATCCTCCCCTTCTTGGCTCTCTACCTTGGGGGCTCGTTGCTTCCCGGTTGGGCCGTAAAGGTCCCTACCGGCTGGACGATACCGTTCGTAGACTGGGTGAATGCGCTGATCGGGCACATGCACGACGATGCGTTGTTCGGCCTGCTTACTTTTCGCGACGTGACGCGAGCGGCCGCCGACCTGATCTCCTGGCCGCTCGCGTTGGTCGAAGGCATGCTCGTCTCCGGCTTTCCACAATGGGGCATGCCCGCCATGCCCTGGGTGATGATCGCCGGATTGGCAGGTGTCCTCGGCTGGTCTCTCCGGGATTGGCGGCTTGCGGCGCTGGCCGCCGGTTGCGTCACATACGTGGCGATCTTTGGAAAATGGGAGCTGTCGATGATCACACTTTCGGTGGTGCTGGTGGCGGCCCCCATCGCCGGCGTCCTCGGCTTCCTGATCGGCATCGTCGCAGCCAAGAAGCCATGGTTCGAGGCGCTCGTGGTGCCACTGCTCAACGTGCTGCAGTCGCTGCCGCATTTCTCCTATCTCATTCCGATCGCCGTGTTCATTGGCGTCGGCCACAAGGCCGGTGCCATCGCGACGGTCATTTTCGCCATTCCGCCGATGGCACGGCTCACCATTCTCGGCCTCAAGGGCGTGCCCGAGGAAATCGGCGAAGCGGCAAGGATGGCCGGATGCACGCCTTTCCAGCGGCTGTGGATGGCGGAGATCCCCTCAGCCCGGCAGCCCCTGCTCGTCGGCGTCAACCAGGTCATCATGCAATGTCTCGCGATGGTCGTGATCGCCTCCTTCGTCGGAGCGAGAGGGCTCGGCCATGACCTCCTGTTCAGACTGCAGTCGCTGAAGATCGGGCAGGCGCTCGAAAGCGGCGTGGCGATCGTACTTATGGCGATCACGCTCGACCAGTTGAGCCGCGCTGCGGCATCCAGGCAGCCGTCTCATGTCGAGCCGGGCGCTTCCTTTCTGGCGCGGTTCCCTTTCCTGACAGCTACCGTCGCCGTCGTCGTCGGCTCGCTCGCGCTTGCAGCCCTCACCCCTTACGCAAGGGCATGGCCTGCCGAGCTCTCCTTGAGCACGGCCCCGTTCTGGGATGCGGTGGTCGACTGGGTGACGGTCACGCTGTTCGATCCGCTGCAGTACGTTCGCAATGCCATGCTGCTGCATGTGCTCATCCCGGTCCGCGACCTGTTCCAGCAAATTCCGTGGACGGCGATGGTTCTGCTTGTCGCTGCCGCCGGCTGGTCGCTCGGCGGATTGCGCCTTACCCTGATCGTCTCGGGCCTCATTCTGTTCATAGCCTTCGCCGGCTATTGGGAGCGTTCGCTGATCACGGCTTACATGGTGACCGTCGCCGTGCTCATTTGCATCGTTATTGGACTGCCGATCGGCATCTGGGCATCACGGAGCGAGCGTCGCGCAGCACTCGCAAAGCTCTGGTGCGACACCTTCCAGACCTTTCCGTCGTTCATCTACCTGATCCCCGTGATCATGCTGTTCAAGGTAGGCGACGTGGCAGCGATCACCGCGATCGTCATCTACGCGATGATCCCGATTGTCCGCTACACGACGTTCGGCCTTCGCAATGTTCCCGGGGAGATTGTGGAAGCCGGCATCACCTCGGGTTGCACCCCCCGCCAGCTGCTTTGGAACATCCGCATGCCGCTGGCCCTGCCTGAGATCATGCTCGGTATAAACCAAACGATCATGTTCGCCCTCTTCATGGTCATCATCGCAGCCTTCATCGGCACCAAGGATATAGGCCAGGAAATCTTCAGGGCGTTGACCTTCAACGATGCCGGCAAAGGGCTCGTGCTCGGGCTCTGCGTGGCCTCCATGGGCCTCACCGCTGACCAACTGATCACCGCGTGGTCGACCCAGAGGAAACGAGGGCTCGGATTGGCCTGACAGGAGTTCCAGCTGGATATTAGGTGCGCCGGTACGTACCGAGCGGCCGAACACCTGGCTTCCGCGAACCGCCAGTCCCTTCAGCAGTCCGTCGAATATGGCTTTGCTTGCCATCGCAATTCTCCTCACTCAACGCAGAAGAGGCAGCATCCGGTCTTCGGCTCCGACGCGCGCTGGCGGCCTCACGCTTCGACACCCAGGCATTTCGAACACGGCAGCGCCTCGAGTTGCCGCGCCGGGCCTATCTCGACAGAAGGTGGATCCCGGCCAGCGTACACCGCACGGAGCCCCCGGCCTTTTCGATGGTCGGGATTTCGAGGGCCACCGGATCGGCGCTTTCTTCGATGATTGTGAGCTGGTCCTGGTCCAGCGCGCCGAGCGCGGTCGTGGAAAGCGCAAGGAGGCGGCGACTGCGTCCCTGCAGCTCCAGCGCATTGCCCGCAAAAAGACCGATCTGCCGGTTGGTCAAACCAATGACGCGGCGGCCGGAACGCTCCAGCCTGGAGACGATTTCATCGCGCCGCTTGCGGTCCGCGATCATGTCGAGGCCGATCAGCGCGAAATCCGTGGCCACGCACATCAGCACATTGGTGTGATAGATGGGAGCGCCGCCCTCGTCGCACGCATCGAACACCATCGGCTCGAAATTGAAATGCGTGCAGAAACGCTCGAGCGCGATCGGATCCGTGCGGTCCGAGCGCACGGCATAGGCGACGCGGTCGATGTGATCGAGCACCATGGCGCCCGTGCCCTCGAGGAACAATCCGTCCGGTTCCAGGCCCGAATAGTCGATGACATCCTGTACCCGATAGCGCTGCTTGAGCATTTCGATCACATCCGATCTGCGCTCGCGCCGGCGGCTCTCGGCCTTCATCGGATAGATCGCCACATGCCCGCCGGCGTGGGTGGAGAACCAGTTGTTCGGAAACACGGAGTCCGGAGTGGTCGTGCCTTCGTCCTCGAAGAGATGAACCGTGACGCCGTGATCTTCCAGCCGGTCGGCGGCCCGGGTGATCTCCCGATGGGCGATCGCGGACAGATCTTCGCCGGCATCGACCCTGGCCTGGAAATGGTTATCGGCGGCGGTTTCCGTATTCACCGTGAAATGATGTGGCCGCACCATCACCACGGCGCTTGGCGCTTGGACCGAATAGGCAGGAATTCGCATGGTGCGGCTCCCTTACGTCGCGCTGCGTTGGAGCATGCCGAACAGGTCGCGCGGATCGTCCGGGTCGGCAAGGATATCGATGTCCTGGTAGAAGGCCGTACCGGGCAGCCGATCGTGGACGTAGCGAAGTGCGGCGAAATCCTCGATGGCGAAGCCGACGCTGTCGAACAGTGTGATCTGGCGGTCGTCGCTGCGGCCCACGGCCCGGCCAAGGAGAACACGCCAGAGCTCGGTCACCGGATAGTCCGCCGCCATCTGCTGGATTTCCCCTTCGACCCGCGTCTGAGGCGTATATTCGACGAAAGTGTCGGCGCGCAGCAATATGTCCCGGGCAAGCTCCGTCTTGCCGGGGCAATCGCCACCAATGGCGTTGATGTGTACGCCGCTTCCGACCATGTTGTCGGTGAGAATGGTGGCGAATTGCTTGTCGGCGGTGCAGGTGGTGATTATCCCGGCCCCTTCCATCGCCTGCTGCGCAGACGTGCACGGAGTGACCTTCAGCCCGGTGCCGCTCAGGTTGTTCGCTGTTTTCGCCGTAGCGCGCGGGTCGATATCGTAGAGCCGCACCTCCTCAATGCCGATGACGGCCTTCATGGCGAGGGCTTGAAACTCGGCCTGCGCGCCGTTGCCGATCATTGCCATCACTCTGATGTTTTTCGGCGCCAGATGGCGCGCGGCCATGGCGGAGGTTGCCGCGGTGCGCAATGCCGTGAGCAGCGTCATCTCCGTCAGCAGCACGGGATAGCCGTTGGAGACCCGTGCAAGCAGGCCGAACGCCGTGACGGTCTGCAGACCCTCGGCCATGTTCTTGGGGTGCCCGTTCACATATTTGAAGCCGTACATCTCCCCGTCGGAGGTCGGCATAAGTTCGATGACACCTTCCTTTGAATGCGAAGCGACCCGCGGTGTCTTGTCGAACGTCTCCCATCGCTTGAAATCCGCCTCGATCGCATCGGCCAACTCGATGAGCATGTTCTCTATACCGACATGATGGACCAGCCGCATCATGTTCTCGACGCTCACGAAAGGGACGAGGGCTTTCTCTGATGGTGTCTGTGGCATTGAAATCTCCCTGAGAGCCAGGAGATAAGCAGGTGCAAAATTAAGTCAAAATAGCAAAATGCAATTGAAATGATTGCCGTATTGAGCAAATGTTACATTCCGATTGTAATTTCTGACAGCCGATGCCATGACGATCGCAAAATACCTCCCGGACGAGTTGGACAGGCGCATCATCGCGCACCTCCGCATTGATGGACGAGCATCGCTGGCCAAAATCTCCGAGGCGCTCGGCGTGGCACGCGGTACTGTGCAGAACAGGCTCGACCGGTTGATCGAAACCGGGACCCTGCTTGGTTTCACCGTGCGCGTGCGCGAGGACTACGACGAGCGGACCGTTCACGCTGTGATGCTGATCGAAGTGGTCGGCAAGTCGACCACACAGGTCATCCGCAAGCTGCGCGGCATTCCGGAGATTGCGACGCTGCACACCACCAATGGAAACTGGGATCTCATAGCCAACATCCGTGCCGCCAGCTTGTCCGACTTCGATCGCGTGCTGCGCGAGGTCCGCATGATAGACGGCGTGTCGAACAGCGAAACCAGCCTGATGCTGAGCAGTGTGTGAAAGCCGGCAACGATGAAGCCGGCGTCAGTCCGCTCCGACCAGTTCCGCTGGCGGAAGCTTGACACCCAGAATCGCCTCGACAGAAGCCATGCCGACGGCGATTTGCGTGGCCTCGTCCACATCCTCGGCACTGAGGCAGCCTTCGACCCACAATCCATCGATCACCGCGTTCACCGCGATGGCAAGGAACACAATCTGTTTGTCCGAGCAGGTGCGGCCTTCCTCTTCAAGGATCTCCGCGATCAACGTTTCCGTGGCGCGGCGAAAGGCCAGGTATCCTTCGCGGTGCTCCCGTGCCAGGTCATGCTCGACGTGAACCTGGCTGATGAACGTGGCCCATAGCGTCAGCGCGCGCGGGGTCGCCACCAATGCTCCGAGACTGGCGAGAATGAAGCGCGTCATGCGCTCATGCGCCGAACCCGTCGATGATTCCAGCACCGCGAGCGCCGGGCCGATCATCATCTCGATCGTGCGCCGGTAGGCTGCCGCGATCAGATTGTCCTTGGAGGCGAAGTGATGCCGGATGAGACCGTTGCTGACGCCTGCGCGTGCCGCGACCGCGCGCACCGTGGTAGCTCGAATGCCGAGTTCGGCGATGCAGTCCAGCGTCGCCTCGATCATGTCGACTCGTCGGTCAAATTCCGGCACGCGCCTTTGATACGTCATCGCTCGTCCCCTCGCAGACCTTTTTCACAAGCGTCGACTATACACTTGCATAGTGACTATTCATCTGTATAGTACCCCGTCGTTGGGAGGCGCTCAAGTGCACGGATCGAGCTCCCAGCCGGCATCTCAATAACCGAAGATCCGGAATCGGTCTCCGGGATCGGCGATTTTTCGTCGGCTCCGAACAGAGGGTAGTAGGAGGACGGACAGGAGCCAGCGAACTGGCTTCTCCGATCTTTTTTTCGACGCGACACAAAGCATTCTGTCTTGCGGAGTCACCGGGCTTCGCAGGGCGACGCCAGCCAAAATTCAAGGGTTCATCATGTCTTCCAGCAGGCCGGTCTATGAGTTCAGCTCCATCATCGTGCGAGAGCCTCCTCGCTCTGTCGTGAACGGCTTGCGCGCTCACGATGCCGGCAACCCGACCTATGAAGGCGTGAAGGCCGAGCACAGCGCATATATATCCGCGATGAGGGCCGCTGGTGTGGAGGTCACTATCCTCCCGCCTCTGGAAGCTTATCCCGACTCCATTTTCGTGGAAGATCCGGCCCTCGTTTTCGCCGAAGGCGCGATCCTGCTGCGTCCGGGCGCGGAAAGCCGCATGGGGGAGACGGCAGAGATCGCTCCGACCATACGCGACATGTTCGAGGTGGTGCTTGATCTGCCCCAGCCGGGCTTCGCCGACGGCGGCGACGTTCTGACCACGCGCGACAGCGTGATGATCGGACTGTCCGCTCGCACCGACAAGGCGGGTGCCGAGGCGCTCATTGCGGCACTCGACAAACTCGGCCGCAAGGGCGAGATCGTTGCCACGCCGGAAGGCGTGCTGCACTTCAAAACCGACTGCTCGCTCATGGATGAGGAAACGGTCCTCGTTACCGGACGGCTGGCAAAATCGGGGGTCTTTTCGGGTTTCCGGCAGTTGATCGTGCCGGAAGGCGAGGAGCCCGCAGCCAATGCCTTGCGCGTCAACGACATTGTCATGGTCGGCTCCGACTTTCCGCGCACGATCGAGCTGCTGGACAGGAACGGCTACAAGGTCGTTCCGCTCAAGACCAGCCAGATAGGCAAGATCGATGCGGGCCTTTCCTGCATGTCGTTGCGCTGGTGATCGCCAACGAAGCTATCAGGATTCAGTTCACCGGACGAACTGAACCGATTCCTGCCGGGTTGTTGTGCTCGACGTCAACTGGTTCATGCATATGGGGAGAATGAGAGCATGAATACACTTAAAGGAAACATCGCCGGCCTGATCGCTCTTTGCGCGATGGCGGGAAGCGCGAATGCCGGGGAAACGCTTCGTCTCGGCATGACGCCGGAACCCTATATGCCCTTCACGCAGGTCAACACCGCCGGCGAATGGGAGGGCCTTGAAGCCGATCTCTCGCGCGCGGTCTGCGACAAGATCGCGCCTGTCACTTGCGAGTTCAAGTCGATGGCCTGGGATGGTCTCATTCCCTCGCTTACCGAGAACAAGGTCGATTTCATCATCGGCGCCTTCTCGGTCACGGAGAAGCGGCGCCAGGTCGTCGATTTCAGCAAGCCGTATTATACGGAGGGTACGGTACTTCTCGGAGCCAAGGCGGACGAGAACAAGATTGGCGTTACCCCCGCGAGCGACGGCTCGGGCGATGTCATCAACGCGTCAGATATCAAAGGAAAGATCGTCGGCGTGCAGACCTCCAGTGTCCAGTCGGCCTATGCGAGCAAATATCTGCCCGACGTGACCATCAAGAGCTATGACACGGCTGACAATGCCGTCGCCGATCTTACCGCCGGACGCGTCGACTACGTGCTGGGCTCGGGCCTGTTCCTGAGCACTTTTCTCAAGTCGCCTCAGGGCGCTGAATACGAGGTGAAGGTCGCCGCGCCCAGGAACATCGTCCTTGGCCAGGGCGTGGCCTATGCCACCCGCAAGGGAGACACGGCAACGCTCGAAAAGATCGACAAGGCCCTTTCCGAATTGGAGCAGGACGGCACCTTGAAGACGCTCGTCGACAAGTGGATCTTCGGAAACAAATAGTCCCGGCCTGATGCCAGCGCGGGCACCAGCGCTGGCATCATCTTGAGGCCAGGATTCCTCTGATTGCCTCGGCCGACGACAACGGGGAATGCGGAGCATTCGCCAGACGATGCACGCAGCGCAGCACTATGCCTTTTGACTGGAGAAAGGCGCATGGAAAAATACTGGCATTTGCTCTCATGGGGCAGTGAGGGCTGGGGCGACAAGTTCTTCTACGGATTCCTGCTGACGCTGCAGGTCTCGGCCGTGGCGTTCACGATTTCCTTCCTGTTCGGCCTCAGCGGGGCAGCCGGAAAACTCGCCCGTCGCAAGCTGCCGAAAGCGGTTGCGGATGTCTACACCACGGTCGTTCGCTCCCTGCCGGAGCTTCTCGTCATCCTGTTGCTCTATTTTTCGGTGGCGACAGGCATCGAACGTCTTCTCAAGTCCACCGGTCTCGTCGGTGACGATTTCCAGTTCAGCGCCTTCTGGTCGGCGGTCATCGCCCTGGCTTTCGTCAACGGCGCCTTCATGACCGAGGTCCTGCGCGCCTCCTATCTCGCCGTTCCGAAGGGGCAGATCGAAGCGGCCATGTCCGTCGGAATGCGCAAACGCCAGATCTTTGCCAGGGTGACTTTGCCGCAGATGATGCGTCATGCTGTTCCAGGCCTGGGCAATCTCTGGCTTTCCATCACGAAAGAAAGCGCCATCATATCGGTCCTGGGATCTTTCCACGAATTGCTTTACACCGGCTACCGGGCGGCTGCCTCCACCAAGGAATACGTCTTCTTCTACGGCCTTACGGCGTTTCTGTTCCTGCTGATCACCCTTGTGTCAGTGCTCCTCTTCTCGCGTCTTGAAAACTATCTGAGCCGGGGGCAAGGATGATGGAGTTGATTAGCAGAACCATCGGCTTTTTGCCTCCGCTGATCGAAGCCTTGCCCTTGACCCTGCTTCTGACCGTTACGGCAGGCGTTACCGGTCTTGTGCTGGGTACATTCGTCGCGCTTGCGCGCCTTTCGAAAAAAGCGGTCCTGTCCGGCCCCGCCTTCATCTTTACATTCGTGTTTCGCGGTACACCCCTGCTCGTGCAGCTGTATCTCATCTACTATGGATTGGGTCAGGTCTTGCCCGGCACATGGGTGCGCCACAGCTTCCTCTGGCCCTATCTGCGCGACGGCTTGTGGTACGCCATTTTTGCGCTCAGCCTCAATCAAGCCGCCTACAATGCGGAAGTCATTCGCGGCGCGATCAGGTCCATCCCGCGCGGGCAGCTTGAGGCGGCGCTCTCGATCGGCATGAGCCGCATCAAGATAGTGCGCCGGATCACCCTGCCGCTTGCTTTCCGTCACTGCATGCCGGTTCTGACGAGCGACTCGATCATCCTGTTGAAATCGACTTCGCTTGCCTCCACGATCACCATTCTGGAGGTCATGGGCACTGCCCGTTCGCTTCAGCGCACGTCCCTGCTGATTTTCGAGCCCCTGATCGCGGCGGGCATCATCTATTTCGCTGTAGTCTTCATCCTCACCCGGATCATGAACGTGATCGAGCGGCGCATGAGCGGTCATCGCGCCATGATGGGCTGACCTCTTTCAGGAGCGACCAAAATGACTTCTGCGGCATTGACCGTCAAAAACATCCACAAGCGCTTCGGAAGCGTGGAGGTGCTCAAGGGCATCTCCTTCGAAGCCCGTAAGGGAGACGTCATTTCCCTCATCGGCAGCAGCGGCTCCGGCAAAAGCACGCTCCTTCGCTGCATCAACTACCTCGAGACACCCGACAACGGGGAAATCGTCGTTGCCGGTGAAGCCATCAGGACAAAAAAAGGCCCCAACGGCATGTCCCATGCCCGGGATCTACGCCAGCTCGAGCATATCCGCACCAAGCTCGGCATGGTGTTCCAGAGCTTCAACCTGTGGTCGCACCGCACCGTCCTGGAGAACATCATCGAGGGCCCGGTTCATGTTCTGGGCATGTCGAAGAATGAAGCGATCGCCCAAGCGGAGCTTCTGATGGAGAAGGTCGGGATCACGCCCAAGCGCCACCAGTATCCGAGCCAGCTTTCCGGCGGACAGCAGCAGCGCGCCGCAATTGCCCGCGCGCTCGCCATGAAACCGGAGGTGATGCTGTTCGATGAGCCGACATCCGCACTCGACCCCGAACTTGTCACGGAGGTCCTGCAGGTCATCAAGAAGCTGGCCGAGGAAGGCCGCACCATGGTGATGGTTACCCACGAAATGTCGCTGGCGCGGGAGATATCCAGCGAAGTCATCTTCCTCCACAAGGGGCTGGTGGAGGAGCGTGGCGCCCCGGACAAGATCATGCGCGATCCGCAATCGCCGCGTCTGCGCCAGTTTCTCAAGATGAGCTGACAATATCACCGCGCCCGACGAAGCCCCGGAGTTGAGTGACCCGATGTCCCGTGAAGACTGCCGCCGGCGCGCCCCGAACTATGTCGACAGCGGCGCTCTCGTCCATCGAGCCGACGACCATCGCCATCAAGGTCCAGATCGAAAAATTTCCCTGAACGGCAGGTTTCATCGATGGGCCCATCAAAACGCAGTGTCTCGAACGCTCCTTTGTCTATCGCGGGTGGGGCACCTTTGTGATTGGCCGAAGGTCCCGCTGCTGTGCCTCATGTCCCAATTGCGGGACGAGCCAAGGCTTCCGCGTTACCGCTGAGCGGGTTTGCTGCTTTCCGTGAGCGAATGGAAGCCCGCTGTCGTCATGCGAAAACACCGCGATCAACGGATGTGTCGGCGTGGTCACTGGCGGCGGAATCGACATCGACGGGATACGGCGGCGCAATAATTAAAGCTGACCTCCGGATAGATAGCTGTTGGTCAGAAGGGTGTTCAGCGAAGCTGCATTGTCGCCCGGCCTCTCCGCCCGGGACGTAACGCCGATGCCGAGCGAGCCGGCCGTACGGGCGTCTTTGGGCGAGATTCCGAACTCTTTCCTGAACGCCCGGCTGTAAGTCGAAGGATCCATGAAACCCCATTTTTCGGCGATGCTGGAGATCGGGCTTCCATCTGCGCTATCGCCCAGGGCATCCCGTGTCTTCAGAAGTCGCCGGCGCCTGATGTAGTTCGATACGCCTCCCACCGGCTCGAAAATCCGATACAGGCGGGAGCGCGATATGCCCAGTTCCTGACAGAGTTTTTCCGGTGTCAGGTCCCGATCGGCAAGCCTCGCTGCGATAAGCTTGTCGGCGCGCGCGAAGACGACCGCGTCCATCGGCCCCTGAGCTTCGATGAGGTGATCCCGGGATGGCGTAACGCACGCGGCGAGCAGGCTGGCGGTCGCCGAGGCGATGTATGGAACATCGTTCTCCGTGCGGTCGGGAAGTGACCCATGAAGCAAGAGGATATAGTCCGCGATGAACCTCGCCATCTCCGGGCGGACGTCGAGCTTGAAGGGTCGTGAGAACGCGAAATCCCGCGGAAGGAATAGACAAAGAGCACCATCATCCTCGCCCTGGTCCCGATGCGGCGCGGCGAGGCACTGCCAGCGCAGTCGCCCTGATCGGGGCGGCCCGCCATCCGAGGGAATGATCCGCGGTATGGAAAGAAGCCAGTGATCGAAGACGGGGTTCTTCTTGCTGCTCCAGCGTCGGCGATAACCGGTTCCCGGATATTCGATGGAGGCAAGTACGAGACCATCGAATTGCCACACCTGTTCCCGCGCGGCGAACGAGCTGAACTCGTCCCGAAGCAATTTGACGTCGGCGATGCTCGAGTGCCAGCTCCGAAAAAGGTCGAACTGTTCGAGCGCAGGCGCTGCCGAGGTGTCGATGTCGACCACGCACCTCAGAGGCTTTCCGGCTCCAGTCTTGCCGTTTCCTTCGACTTCCCTCGCCTTTTCCTGCATGAGACGCCTCATCGCTTGGAAGAAAGTGCAAGCCCCAGGGAATTATTGATCAGAAGGTTACTCAGGGTGCCGACTTCTTCGACAGGCCGATCTATGCTCAGCCAGGTCGAGTGCTTGACGCCCTGCCAGCCGAGTTCACGCGCCTCCTTGGGAGACATGCCGAACTCCGATTTGAACATCCGGCTGTAGGTAGAAGCGTCGGTAAAGCCCCATTCCTCGGCGATGCTGGCGATCGTTCGCCTGTCCGTCTTGTCGGCAAGGGCATCGCGCGTCTTGAGCAGCCGCCTGCGACGGATATAGTTGGCGACCCCGCCCGCCGGCTCGAACATCCGATAGAGACGCGACCGTGACACGCCCACCGCCCGGCAGAGCTTGTCCGGCGTCAAATCGCGGTTAGCGAGCTGACTTGTGATGAATTGCGCAATACGCGTGGCGGCAACCATGGCAACCGGGCCATGCGCGGCTGCGAGATGGCCGTCGGACGGCGTGAGAGCGGTTGCGAAAAGATTGGCCGTCGCCGTGACGACATGCGGTATATCACCCTCTCTGAGATCGGGAATGGAACGATACAGTAAAAGCAGATAGTCCGCCAGGAAGTCCAGCTTGGCGGCGCTGGCTTCGATTATTCTTGACGGATCGGTTGCCAGCAGGCTGCGCGGCAGAAGGAGCGCGATGAACAAATCGTCGTCGCTCGATCTGGCGTCAGGTAATGCCAGGCACTTCAAGGCCGGCTTTCCGGCGCGCGTCGCGCCGTCGGGCGACCGTGAAAACGACATGTTCAGTAACCAGTGATCCAGTACCGGTCGCTTTCGGTGTTCCCATCGGATGGTGTAGCCGGAACCCGGGCACGCGACATCCATCAATGCCAGATCGCCCAGTTGCCACACACGCTGGCGGACCGGAAACGAGGGACCGGCAGCCTGTTCAAGCTGGAGATCCACCAGCTCTTCGCTCCAGCTCCGGCAAAGATCGAACTGTTCGCTGGCCGGCACCGACGAGGTGCTTATGTCCATGGCTGGACGAAGCGGCTCGTCGGCGAAGGGCTCGATGGAAATGGAAGCCGAACTTACCCTGGCGTCCATGACAATGCCTATCCCGCCGGCGTCGGGGAGGCCCATGCAGGGCTGCCACCGTATCTTGCGCTTCCAGCGATCTGTCGGCCGATTCCTTTCGGCCCCGACCGACTTCCAGCCCCGAGATTCGGACTCCGTATAGCTGGGATGGTGCCGATGCCGCCGATCCGGGCGCGTGGACGGACCAGCATGGCGGCTGTGCCAAAAGGTTGATCGAAAACCATTCTGCGTTCCTCACATCTCTGTGCGAACTCCGGATTCCGCGAACTAGTGGCGGTCACCTGCCTTCGGCTCCCACGAGGCCTCCGGTGGCGGCAACAGGGTCGCCTGACCAGAGTCTCCTGAAAGCCGGCCGATCTCTATCCACTTTCCGACATGACAGAACGGCCCGGAAAGCCCAGATGCCATAACCACGGAATCGAGTGCGGAGCAGCTCAGACCGATCCGCATGAGACGATAGCGGCCGGGCATTTCCAGCTTGAATTCCGTTCCAGGGTCAACGACCCGCAACTGTGGAATTTCACTTCGCTGTCCGTTGAAGGTGGTGCCTTCGCCCCGAAGAAATACCGCGGTCAGCGCGTCGTCAATGATCGTCCCCGACATCGCGATGCCACTCTTCTCCTGCAAGTGGAGGACGAACGTGTCGCCGTAGTCGATGGTCGCCAGGCGCGATTCATGATGTTGGGCACTGATCTGCCGGATATGGAATTCCGCATCGGGATCGGACTCGCCGGTGCGGGCCACGACGGAGTTGTATTTGCGCGCATACCAGTTCGGCGCCTCCAACATCCATGTTCTCCACAAGTGTCCTTCGACCTGAGAGATACCGGGCGCGATCGTTTTTGCCTATTCGACCTTTTTGTTGTCTCGTCATACGCCCGCTGGCACCCTATGCACCCACGGCAACTCCAATCGCGCCAGCACCACAGTAAAGCAGGCAGCACATCTGCGACAGGTCGATTTTTCCCAAGGAAAAACCGATGGTAAACAGATCGTCAACCTTCCGCTGCGGATGAGGCAAATCGCGGCCACCGGGAGGCCGGATGGAGCGTCCGGAATATACAAGCAATTCCGAGCATGAGCGTAACGTTGCTTGTCCGGATGCCGCAATGAAGCTGGCTCACGCGTTACCGTTGCGTCAAATGCGCCGGAAGCTTTGGCGCTACCGTCATTTTCCGTCCGGCAAACCAGGAAAGCCCCTGCAGCTAGAAGATGCCGTGTGAACCGGCAGCAACCCGGGCCGCACGTTCATAGGGCCAACCAAAACGATCACGCGATGACGTTCGAACAGGCGGCAACGCGCGCCGATCAATAGTCGACGGCGTCGCGGATGATCGGGCAGGTCATGCAGTGACCGCCGCCGCGGCCGCGGCCAAGTTCGGCCCCGACAATCGTGATGACCTCGATGCCCTCCTTGCGCAGCAGCGTGTTGGTATAGGTGTTGCGGTCATAGGCGAAGACCACGCCCGGCGAGGCGCAGACGAGATTGGCACCGCTATCCCACTGCGTGCGCTCACGCATATAGTCGTTGCCGCCGGTCTCGACGACGCGCATCTTCTTCAGCCCGAGCGCGTCACGCACCGTTTCCACGAAGCTGCCTTTGTCCTTGTGCAATTCGACGCCACCCTTGCCGTCCGGACGATAGGAGAAGGCATCGATGCCGTTGACGATGTCTGGATAGAGCAGCACGCAGTCGCGGTCGGCGAAGGTGAAGACCGTATCGAGATGCATTGCCGCGCGCAGCTTGGGCATTGCCGCAACGATGACGCGTTCGGCGGCACCCTTGTCGAACAGCGCCTGCGCAACCTGGCTGATGGCCTGGCGCGACGTGCGCTCGCTCATGCCGATGAGCACATTGCCCTTGCCGATCGGCATGACATCGCCGCCTTCGAATGTCGCAAGGCCCCAATCCCTGGTCGGGTCGCCCCACCAGACATTGACCTTGCCGGCAAAGTCGGGATGGAACTTGTAAATCGAGGTGGTGAGGATGGTCTCCTCATGCCGTGCCGGCCAATAGAGGGCGTTCAGCGTCACGCCGCCATAGATCCAGCAGGTCGTGTCGCGGGTGTAGAGCGTGTTCGGCAATGGCGGCAGCAGATATTCGTTGACGCCGGCAGCGTCGCGGATCAGTGCCAGTTGTTCGCCGCCGATGTGCTCCGGGAACTCGTAAGTCGACAGGCCGCCGATCAGCGTGACGGCAAGTTCGCGGTCGGGGAGGCCGTCCAGATAGGAGCGGACCTCGTCGATCAAGCCCAGGCCGACCTGGTTCGGGACGACCTGCTGGTCGAGGATCCACTTCCTGGCCTCGGGGATGGCGACCGTTTCGGCAAGCAGATTGTGCATCTCCACGACCTCGACGCCACGATCGCGCATCTTGGTCATGAAGTCGAAATGGTCGCGCCTGGCATTGTCGACCCACAGCACGTCGTCGAAGAGCAGGGCGTCGCAATTGGAAGGGGTCAGGCGTTGGTGCGCCTTGCCGGGGGCGCACACCATGACCTTGCGCAACTGGCCTACTTCGGAGTGAACACCGAATGGAGTGTCGTTTGTCATGACCTGATCCTGTTCAAGGTGTGATGGTGCCCGTGAGCAGCCCGTAGGCCCCGATCAGCCCGGCAAGGAGCGTAACGGCGAATACGATGAGCTCGACGGATGTGAACAACTGCAGTTTCTGCTCGCGCCGCGCCCAGACGTAGAGGATGGTTCCCGGTACGAACAGGACCGCCACAAGAAGCACGTATTTGAGCCCCGCGGCGATGAACATGAAGACCGTGTAGATCGCCGCGATCCAGGCAAAGACCTGGTCGCGGCTGCGCTCGCCCGGCGTGTTCTCGTAGCCTACGCCGCTGCGGGCGAGCAGGATGCCGTAGCCGGCCACGAGCAGGTACGGCAGGAGCGCCGTGACGCTCGTCATGTCGAGCATGAAGTTGAACGCATCCCGCGACCAGTAGGTCGAGATCACGAAGAGCGACACGACGATATTGGTCAGCCACAGCGCGTTGGCGGGCACCCGGTTGTCGTTCTGCGCGGCGAACATCCTGGGCATGTCGTCGGATTTGGCGGCGGCGAACAGCACTTCGGCGCAGATCAGCGACCAGGCGAGATAGGCGCCGAGCACGGAAACCAGAACGCCGATGGAGATGAAGACCGCCCCCCAGTGGCCGACGACCGCTTCGAGGACGCTGGCCATCGACGGCTGCTGGAGACCGGCGATCGTCGATTGCGGCAGCGCCGCGTAGGGCAGCAACGTGACCGCCACCATCAGGCCGGTGACGCCGACGAAGCCGAGGATCGTCGCCGCGCCGACGTCGGAACGCTGCTTGGCAAAGCGCGAATAGACGCTCGCGCCCTCGATGCCGAGGAAGACGAAGACCGTGATCAGCATGGTGTCGCGCACCTGGGCGACCAGGGATTTAGGCGGCATGTCCACGCCGCCGAAGAAGTTCTCGCGGAACTGCCCGTAGTGGAAGGCGAAGACCAGAAGCAGGATGAAGACCACGATCGGCACGATCTTGGCTATCGTCACCACGGTGTTGACGAAGGTCGCCTGCTCGACGCCGCGAAGGATCATGAAGTGGAAGGCCCATATGCCGATCAGCGACACGATGATGGCGATGGCGCTGCTGCCGTCGCCGAATATCTCGGGGAAGAAGCGTCCGAGCGTCGAACCGATCAGCACCCAGTAGAAGACGTTGCCGAGGCAACTGCCGAGCCAGTAGCCGAAGGCGGACAGGAAGCCCATGTAGTTGCCGAAGCCGGCCTTGGCATAGGCAAAGATGCCCGAATCGATGTCCGGCCGTTTCTCCGCCAGCGCCTGGAACACACGGGCCAGCATGTACATGCCGGTGCCGGCAATCGCCCAGGCGATGATCGCGCCGAAGGGACCTGTCGCCGCGCCGAACCGGCCGGGCAGGTTGAAGATGCCCGCGCCGACCATCGAACCGACGACCATGCCGGTAAGAGCGAACAACGATAGTTTCTGGGTCGTTCCCGAAGCCATGGCGTCCCCTTCGGCGCTAGGTCGACTTTCGGCTCCCGCTAATCAGAACCGCCGGAAAACTATAATCCTCCTCCAGTCGGCACGTGACTGGCTCAGAATCCCGCGACTTTCCTCCGAGTCCCAATTTCGGCTCCCGGCACGACCTCCGCTGCCAATGGCGCTCGCTCGCGAGCGCCATTGGCTCAACTACCAGCCGCCTTGTCGAGGGGCGGTTGAGAGAACTGCGATAACCGGCGGCGGGGCTCCACCCGTGAGATTCATTGCCGTTGAGCTTATCTCCCGGCGCAGGAGAGTCACGGGCAAGAAATCCTGAACATGGGTCAGAAGCCCCAATTCGCAGGCGTGCACCAACGCCTGCGCCGCACGTAGCGGGCGCTAAAGACGGGCGCTTTCGCTGAACTCGACGCCCAGTTCGTCGTGGCCGTCGCGCAGCAGCAGATGCTGCGGAATGCCTTCGGGGCGAGCCTTGCCCTCGGGCAGTGGCGAGACGTAAACCCTCCCACCCTTTCGCCGTTCGAAATCGGCTCTGGCGGCGGCGCGCAACTTGGCGTCGGTCATGAGATCGTAGCCGACGCCGGCCATCACGATCGCCGAATAGATCGAGCTCTTGTCGCCGATGCTCATGCCGCCACAGGCCGTCACGGGCCATGTGTGCAGCCCGACGCCGATCGGCATGGTTGCCAGGGCGAACAGAGCCGTGGGCGTGTTGTAGCTGACGTCGCCGACATCCGTGGCGCCGCCGGTGGTTATTTCGGGCAGCGGAGGCATGATGGTCGGCATCAGGCCCGCTTCGGGCAGGCCCATTTCGCGCTGGCAGCCCTTGGCGAAATCCTGCTCTTCGTCCGTCCACTCGAGCGCCAATTCCGACATATGGGCATGGACCCTGCCGACAAGCGCTTCGTTGGGCAGAAGGTCGTGCATGCCGAAGAAAAGGTCGACAGCGACTTGTGTCTGGGTCGAGATGGCCGACCCCTCGGCGACATCCTTTACCCATTCGGTGACGGCGTTGACCTCGGCTCGATCCTGGTCGCGGATCATGATCAATATCTCGGCAGTGCCGGGGATGACATTGGGAGCCCCGCCGCCGTCGGTGTAGGTGTAATGCAGGCGCGTCGTCGGCTTGAGATGCTCGCGCATGAACTGGATGCCGGTGCCGAAAAGTTCGGCACCCTTCAGCGCACTGCGCCCTTCCCACGGGTCGACGCCGGCATGCGCGGTGCGGCCGGTGTAGCGGATGCGCAGCATGTTGACCGCGGCCGTGCGCAGCAAGCCGGTGGCGTTCATGGGGCCGGGGTGCCAGGCCAGGCAGGCATCCAGATCGTCGAACAAACCGTCGCGGGCCATATAGACCTTGGCGCCTTCGGTTTCCTCGGCGGCGCAGCCATAGACGCGGACCGTGCCCGGATGACCGGCGTCGATCATCATTTTCTTCAACGCGAAGGCAGCGCCGGTGCAGCCCGCCCCCAGCATGTTGTGGCCGCAGCCATGCCCCACCTCGACCCCGGTGGGCCCGGGCGTTTGCCGCGGTTCGGCGGCGTTGCCCAAACCCGGAAGCGCATCGTACTCAGGCAGGAAGCCGATCTTGGGGCCGCCTTCGCCCTGTGTCCATTCGGCTACGAAGGCCGTCGGAATGCCGGAGGTTCCGGTGCTGACGATGGTAAAGCCGGCTTCACGCAATTCCCGCAGGTGAATCCCGGCGGAAATTTCCTCATGCAACGAGAGTTCCGGATTTTTCCAGACTTCGCGCGAAATCCTCAGGATAGCGTCGCGAACCGATTGCACGGCGTCATGCGCCGATTTGGCGGAATCGGCGAAAGCCATGTCCTGAGCGCTGGCAAGGGATGGCGCAATCATCCACACAGCCGTCGACGCGACGGAGCCGGCAAGCAGGGACCGGCGGGACATTTCGGTGATATGATTGATGGTCTCGTTCCCCATGGCGAACCTCCGAGCTATGCGTCAACGATAACGGCCCGACCGGCGGCAAACCCTGCCTGATTCCGGTTCACCGGCATCCAGCCGAAGATGGCGTTCATGGGAGTTTAGCTTCCGAAGGATCGAAGTCATGAGCATAGAATCCAGAACATGGGCAGTGAGTCCCGCAGCTTGCGAGGGCGCGCCGTGGGGGCGACTGCCAAGAAGGCAGAGCCAATATATCGCGGAAGGAGGCAGCAACACCTCGTCGACAAAGTGATTGGCATGCTCCGCGACTGGCGATCATCGCCATTCGACCATGAAGGCAGGTGTGTTCATGGCATCCGGTCAGCTCTGTGCCTCCAAAGGTTTGAGTGGCACCGTTCGAATGCGGAGGCCATCGGCATCGTCCTGGACGGTTTACGGCTGATGGGGCAGTTCGGCCGAGTTGGGAGCAGGGACAACGCGAATAAATCGTGACGGGAGGTGCGGTTCACGAAGGCAAACTCGGTCTCGGAGTTCAAGGTGCGTGACCCGCCAGCCGAAGGTCAGCATTCGTCAGATCTCTGACGACAAGGAGCCCATCCTATTTTCGGCGACATCAAATGTTCAAGACGCCCGCGAGGCCGATCACCCGATCGACAAAGTCATCTTTTATGCTGATGAGGTCTCACAACCATTTCCTCTCGACCTTGTGCGACGCGGTCTCCGGCACCTCGTTCCATTCACGCGGACCTGGCCAAGTCCACGGCCACCACCGACACGCAGTCGCCCGCCTTGACCAGCCCTGGGAAATGCCGCGCGGCCAGCAGGCCGGACATCTTCGCCCTGATCTCCTGCGGCGCCTGCCCGGTTCGGCCGGTCGGATAGATGCGGGCGACGACTGCGCCCACATCTATCTGCTCGCCCAGATCGATCATGGTCTCGATCAAGCCGTCCTCCTCGGCAAAGGAAAAACAGTCGCCGGACGGCATGTCGAGCCAGCGGGTCGGTTGCTTCTCGACCGCACCACTCACGATTCCCTCATGGCGCAGCACATTGAGCAGCCCCTGCCTTGCGATGCGCACGGTCTCTGCCCGCGAGGTGCCGCCGCCGCCTAGCTCGGTGGTGACGAAGATCTTGCCCATCTCTTCTGCGGCGGTGTCGTACATGCCGACCGCATCGATCTCCAGCATTTTCATAGAAAAGGGTGCGGAGAACGCCTCTACCGCCGCAAAGGCTTTTCTCTCCTGGCTCTTGTCCGGCAAGATATGGGCGGCGCAGAACGGCACGAAATCCAGCGTCCGGCCGCCGGAATGGAAGTCAAAGACGATATCGGCGCGCGGCAGCAATTCGCGCTGGAAATAGTCGGCGATCTTCTCCGTCACCGTGCCGTCGGGGCGACCGGGGAAGGCGCGGTTCATGTTGCCCTTGTCGATGGGCGATGTCCGCGTGCCGGCCCGAAAGGCGGGATAGTTCATCGCCGGCACGATGATGATTGTGCCGGACACGGCCTTGGGATCGAGCGTGCGGGCGAGTTCGTAGAGCGCTAGCGGCCCTTCATATTCGTCGCCGTGATTGGCCCCGGTCAGCAGCGCTGTCGGCCCTTTGCCGTTCTTGACGACGCAGATCGGGATCATGACCGAGCCCCAGGCGGAATCGTCGCGGCTGTACGGCAGGCGCAGGAAGCCGTGCTGCACGCCGTCGCGGTCGAAATCGACCGTAGGGGAAACCGGAGAAGGTCGAAGCATGGCCGGCTAGTCCTTCACCACCAGCTTGCGCGGCACATCGGCCAGGCATTCCACGCCGGTGTCGGTAATGAGGATGGATTCGGTGATCTCCAGACCCATCGTCTCCAGCCAGAGGCCGGTCATGAAATGGAAGGTCATGCCGGGCTTGAGTTCCGTGCGGTCGCCCGGCCGCAGGCTCATGGTGCGCTCGCCCCAGTCCGGCGGATAGGAGAGCCCGATCGGATAGCCGGTGCGGTTGTCCTTGACGATGCCGTACTTCTTCAGCACCGCGAAGAAGGCGTTGGCGATGTCCTCGCAGGTGTTGCCCGGCTTCGCCGCCGTCAGCCCCGCCTCCATGCCTTCCAGCGTCGCCTTCTCGGCATCGAGGAAGGCCTGCGTGGGCTTGCCGAGGAAGACCGTGCGCGACAGCGGGCAATGGTAGCGGTTGTAGCAGCCGGCGATCTCGAAGAACGTGCCCTCGCCCGCCTTCATCGGCTTGTCGTCCCAGGTGAGATGCGGCGCCGAGGCGTCCTCGCCCGAAGGCAGCAGCGGCACAATGGCCGGATAGTCCCCGCCGTAACCGTCCACGCCGCGCGTGCCGGCATCGTAGATCTCGGCCACCAGGTCGCATTTGCGCATGCCGACCTCGATCCTGTCGACGATGCGCCGGTGCATCGCCTCAACGATGCGCGCGGCCTTCCTCATATAGTCGATCTCGGTGGGGCTCTTGACCGCGCGCTGCCAGTTGACCAGCGCCGTCGCGTCCACGAAACGGGCGTTCGGCAAATGCTGCTGCAACGAGGCGAAGGCCCTGGCCGAGAACCAGTAATTGTCCATCTCCACGCCGATGCGCTTGGAGCCCCAGCCACGGTCGGCAAGCACCTTGGCCAGATAATCCATCGGGTGGCGCTCCGTGGACTGCACATAATGGTCGGCGTAGCCGACAATGTTGTCGTGGGTCAGATAGGCGGTGCGCTTGGCGCCGTTGGCATCCTGGCCGCGCCCGTACCAGATCGGCTCGCCCTCGGGCGGCACGATGACGGCCTGGTGCACGTAGAAGGACCAGCCGTCATAGCCGGTCAGCCAGGCCATGTTGGACGGGTCGGAGCAGATCAGCAGGTCGATGCCCTCGGCGTCCATCGCTTGCCGTGTCTTGGCGAGGCGATCCGCATATTCCTCGCGGCTGAACTTGAGATTGGGCTGCATTCTTCCGGGTTCCTCGTTGTGGCCTTGCGGCCGGCATCAGGTTTCGAAAATGGTTCCCGCCCCGGCCGCCCTGGCGCGGTCGCGCGCAAGGGTGGCGATGGCGGTGTCCTGCACGCCGGTGCCGGTCAGGTCGGCCAGCGTGATGTCGCCTGGCGAGCGGCGGCCCGGCCGCTGGCCCGCAACGATCTCGCCAAGCTCCGCGACCTCGGCATCGGCCGCCATCAAACCCGCTTCGATGGCATGATGCAGCTCGCCCAGCCGCCGCGTCTGTTTCGCGCTGTCGGCGACGTAGAGGTCGGCCATGCTCACGATCGCGGGTGCGATCTCGTTCTTGTGCTCCGCGTCGGAACCCATGGCGGTGATGTGCTGCCCCGCCGAGACGAAACCGGCATGGACCAGCGGTTCGGCAGAGGGCGTGGTGGTCACGATCACGTCGGCGCCGGCTGCGGCTCTGGCCGCATCGGGCTCGGCGCGCACCTCGATGCCGAGGCGTTCGCGCAACTCGCCGGCCACGGCTTCGGCCTTCACCGGATCGCGCGCCCAGATGCGCGCCTGCGTGATCGGCCGCACCAGCCTTAGCGCCTCAAGCTGGAGCTTCGCCTGAACCCCCGCCCCGAAGATGGCCGCAATGGAAGCATCCTCGCGCGCGAGATGCTTCGCAGCCACGGCACCGGCAGCGGCAGTGCGGATATCGGTGAGATAGCCATTGTCGATCAGCAGCGCTTCGGTGAGCCCGGTGGTGGCAGAAAGCAGCACCATCAGTCCGTTGGTGCTCGGCAGGCCGAGCTTCGGATTGTCGAAGAAGCCGGGGCTGATCTTGATTGCGAAGCCGGCGACGCCGGGCACATAGGCGGTCTTGACGTCCACCTCGCCGCGATGCTCGGGGATGTCGAGCCTGAGGATCGGAGGCATCGCCACCTTCCCGGCGGCCAGCGCGCGGAAGGCGCCCTCCACGCAGGCGACGGCGTCGAGGTCGAGCTTCACGATCCGGCGCAGGTCCGCCTCGGTGAGGATGGCCAGGGAGGTCATGCCATACGCTCCCGCATTCCGCAGACGATCTCGCGGTGCCGGTCCATGTCGATGTTGCGGCCGGAAAGCACCAGAACGGCTGGCCCGGCCGCCCTTGCCTTGCCGGCCAGAAGCGCGGCGATGCCGACGGCGCCCGCCCCTTCCACGATCTCGCGCTCCTGGCGGTAGGCATGCGCGACGCCGGCGGCGATCTCGTCCTCGGACAGCAGCACCACATCGTCCAGCAGGTCGCGGCACATGGCGAAGGTCAGCCGGTTGTCGAGACCGATGCCGCCGCCGAGCGAATCCGCCAGCGTGGGCAATTCCTCCACCCGCACCGGCCGTCCGGCTTCGAGGCTGGCCTTCATCGCCGCCCCGCGCTCCATCGAAACGCCGATGACCTTCGCGTCCGGCTTCAAGCCCTTGACCGCCGTCGCCAAGCCGGCCGCCAGCCCGCCGCCGGACAGCGGCACCAGTACCGTTGCCACATCCGGCACGGCTTCAACGACCTCCAGACCGAGCGTGCCCTGACCTGCGATCACCGCCGGATGGTCGAAGGGCGGCACCATCACCAGCCCTTCCTCCGCCACCAGCCTGTCCACCTCGACCTGCGCGTCGTCCTGGCTGTTGCCGACGATACGGATCTCCGCACCGAGACGCCGGATCTCGTCGACCTTGTTGACCGGCACCAGCTTCGACATGCAGATGACGGCGCGCATGCCTTCCAGCTTCGCCGCGTGGGAAAGGGCGCGGCCGTGGTTGCCGGTCGAGGCGGCCACCAGGCCGCGCGCCTTTTCTTCCGGCCGCAGCGAAGCGATCGCGTTGGAGGCTCCGCGCAGCTTGAAGCTGCCGGTGATCTGGCGATGCTCCAGCTTGAGATGGACCGGCAGGCCGAGCCGTTCCGTCAGCGTCACGGAAGGCACCGCCGGCGTCGGCGCGATCTTGCCGGCGATCCGCTTGCGGGCGGCATGGATATCGGAAAGGGTCACGGTCGCCATGGCTATGCACCGTGCGGCAGGGGCATGGTCATCAGCCGGCCCCATTGCGGCCGGGGGGCGCCATCGCCGCAAAGCCGAAGACAGTTCCACGCCGTCGCCTGGTTGGAGGTGACGACCGGCCGGCCGATGGCTTCCTCGATTGCGGCGGCGGCAAGCGCAGAGCGCAGCGCCGTGCAGGATACGAACAGCGCCTCGGCCTCGGGGTGCGTTGACCGCCGCGCCAGATCGACCAGCCCGGAAGGCTGGATGCGGGCCATTTCGCGGTCGTCCTCGAAGCCGAGGCAGGTGAAGGAGGCGACCTCGAAACCATGCCGGACGAAGTAGTCGGCCATCGGTCGGCTGGTCTCGACCGTATAGGGGGTGAGCACGCCGATGCGGCGGGCGCCGAGTGCCCGCAGACCCCGCATGGCGGCCTGCGGCGGCGTCACGACGGGCACGCCGGGCTTCGCCTTCCGGATCGCCGCCTCGATCTCGGCGTCGCCGATCACCACGGAGGCCGAGGTGCAGGAATAGCAGATCGCATCCAGTGTCTCGCCGGGCAGGATCAGCGCCGCGCCGTCGGTCAGCGCCGGCTGCATCCTGCGAAGGTTTTCCGGCGTGGTCGGATTGGCATAGGCGACGCGCGCGACATAGACGCCGATGCGCTCGCTTGCCACCATGCGCCGGTAGTCCGGCTCGGTGGTGTGGTCGGTGGCGAGGATGAGGAGGCCGACCCGCTTTTTCACGGGACGCGGATCGAGCAGCGGACGGTTCTGGTGCAGGCGGATTTCGGGTACGTCCATGATCATCCCTCCACTTTGCCGTAACGGCGTTCCAACCAGCGCAGCAGCACCACCGAAAACAGGCTGATGACGAGGAAGAAGGCGCCCACCAGCGTCATCGGCTCGACATAGCGGTAGGAGGTGTTGGCCACGCTCTTGGCCTGGTTCATCAGTTCCAGCACGGTGATGGCCGAGAGCAGCGGCGTCTCCTTGAACATGGCGACGAAGTAGTTCGCCAGCGCCGGGATCATCGGCGGGATCGCCTGCGGCAGGATCACATGCGTCCAGGTCTGCCGGGCGGTGAGGTTGCAGGCCTTGGCCGCCTCCCACTGCCCGCGCGGCACGTTGTCGATGCCGGCGCGATAGACCTCGGCCGTGTAGGTGCCGTAATGCAGGCCAAGCCCAATCGTGCCCGCTACCAGCGGCGATAGCAGAATGCCGAAATCAGGCAGTACGTAGAAGATGAAATAGAGCTGCACCAGCAACGGCGTGCCGCGGATGAATTCCGCGACGAAACCGACCGTGTGCGAGACAGCCCGGTTGTGCGAACGCCGCAAAAGCGCAATCGCGAGCCCCACCACCGCTGCGAGCGCGGAGCCGAGAACGGTCGCCAGGATCGTGATCTTCACGCCGTCGACAAGCGTCGGCATGATCTGGCGGACGAAATCCCAATCCCAATCCATTACGGGGCCGCTCTCTTGCAGGTGGGGGCCATCAGACGCGAACTCCGTCGAGGCCGCGCGACAGGCGCCGCTCCAGGCTGCGCACGCCCCAGGAGATCAGCACCGCGAACACGAAATAGATGATGAGGATGGTGGTGAAGGGCATGAGCGTGCTGCCGGTCTGGGCGCGCACCACCTGCGCCTGGAAGGTCAGGTCCGCCAGCGAGATCAGCGAGACGACCGACGTGGCCTTCAGCAGCTCGATGGCGTTGTTGCCGAATGTCGGCAGCATGACCAGGAAGGCCTGCGGCAGGATGACGTGGCGCATACCCTGCCAGCGGCTGAGGTTCAGCGCCACGCAGGCCTCATATTGCTCCTTGCCGATCGACTGCACCGCGCCGCGCACAACCTCCGCGCCATAAGCGCCGACATTGAGGCCGAGCGCCAGCACGCCGGCCTGCAACGGTGTCAATTCGATGCCGATGAACGGCAGCACGAAATAGGCCCAGAAGAGTTGCACGAAGATTGAGGTGCCACGGAAGAACTCGATATAGGCAGTGGCCAGAGCGCGGATGGCGAAGACGCGCGACAGCCGCCCGAGCCCGGCCAGCAGGGCCATGACCAGCGCCAGCACCGACCCCATCACCGTCAGCTCGCCGGTGACGACCGCGCCTTGCAGGATCAGCCCGAGATATCCGGACCAGACGGTCATGGGAGCCAAACTCCGCGTCGAGACCTGTGGCCGGATCGCCTCGATCCGTCGGAAGAGGAAATTACGTGCATCAAGAACTACGTGTCATCTTGAAATGTGGGGTCCGCACCCGGCGCCGCCGTTCAGAAAGAAGAGGGTAGGCAAGCGCCGGATGAGGAGGGTCAGTTCGCCGCGCAGAGCTTGTCGCGCGTGGTGGACATCGCAGCCTCGGCCGAGAAGCCGTAAGGCTCGATGATCTTGGCGAACTCGCCCGATTTCTTCATCTTGGCCAGTTCCACGTCGAAGGCGTCGCGCAGCGCGGCGTCCTTCTTGTTGAAGGCCGCGCCGTCGCAATAGACCGGTGCGCCCTGCACCGGCGCGACGACCTCGAGGTTCGGGTCGTTGGCCTTCTTCATCAGGTCGTTGATGGAAAGCACGGGCAGCGAATAGGCGTCGATGCGGCCGTCCTGCACCATCTTGAGCCCGCTCTGCCCGTCCGGCACCACGATGACCCGGTCGCGGGGCACGCCGGCGTTGAGCGCCAGCTTCTCCTCCGTGCCGCCGCCCGGCGCGCCGATGGTGGCCGAGGAATCCTTGGCGACATCCTCATAGCTACTGAAGTTCTTGGGGTTGCCCTTCTTCACCAGCATCGCCTCGGCATCGCACAGCACCGGCTCGGAATAGGCCACCGCCGCACAGCGCTCCGGCTTCATGAACAGACCGGCGGTGATGACGTCGAAGCGGCCCGCCTGCAGGCCGGGGATCATGGCTCCGTATTCGGAGATCGAGGCCGCCACGTCCGCCACGCCGAGCCGCTTGAAAACTTCCCGTGCCACGTCCGGCGCCGCGCCCGACACCTTGCCGTCGGCGGCGACCGCCGTGTAGGGCGGCTCGTTGGCAATGGCCAGCCGCGCAAAGCCCTGCGCCTTCAACTGCTCCAGCTTGGCGTCGTCGGCCGAGCCAGCCGTGGTGGCGGCCAGAACGGCGGCAGCCGTCAGAAATGCGAGTTTTTTCATTGTTCCCAACTCCCTGGTTTCTCCGTCTCGTCTTCTTCTCTGCGTGACCGAAGCGGTCGGCCCCCCCTGCTTTGCGTCAGACGCGATGGCCGGCCGCGATGATCTTCTTCAGGAAACTTTGCGTACGCTCCTGCTTCGGATGGCGGAAAATCTCGTCGGGCCGGCCCTCCTCGACGATCTTGCCGCGATCGAAGAACAGCACCCGGTCGGCGAAGTCGTGGGCGAAGCCCATTTCGTGGGTGACGAGCAGCATGGTCATGTCGGTCTCGGCGGCGAGCCGGCGCATGACGTTCAGCACCTCCTCGACCAGTTCCGGGTCGAGCGCGGAGGTGACTTCATCGAACAGCATGATCCTCGGCGACAGCGCGAGCGCCCGGGCTATCGCCACGCGCTGCTTCTGGCCGCCGGAAAGCTGCGCCGGCATCGCCTTGGCCTTGTCGGCCATGCCGACCATGTCGAGCAGTTCCATCGCCCGCTTCCGGGCGGCGGCGCGCGGCGTCTTCTTGGTCAACATCGGCGCCAGGGTGACATTGTCGAGCACGCATTTGTGCGGGAACAGGTTGAAGAGCTGGAACACCATGCCGATCTTCTGGCGCATCTTCGCCAGATGCCCTTCGTCGGCCGGCACCAGCCTGCCTCCGCGCTCCATGTGGTAAAGATGCTCGCCATCCACCTCGATATGGCCGTCGTCGATGCGCTCCAGCGTCATGAGTATACGCAGGATCGTCGTCTTGCCCGAACCCGAGGGGCCGATCAGCGCCAGCTTCTCACCAGGCATGACCTCCATCGACAACCCGTCCAACACCTTGAAGGCACCGAAGCTCTTGGAAATCGCGTCGATCGTGATGATGGGCGCAGCCATCCCGTCTCCCCGCTCTGGAGAACCAGCGTTCCCCTAACGATGCGGAAGCGACTAAATCATGTCAATTGACAAAATAATATCATGACAATTTTTCCCACCCGGCACAATCTGGGGGGCAGGATCTGGTTAAATCGCCAGCAGCAGGTGCTCCGGATCTCCCAGCAGCAGCCGGGTCACGACACCGAGACCGGTGCGCAACTCGCTCTCGGTGGTGGAGCCCAGCGAGATGCGCACCGCCGGATGCCAGGGCGCCTCGGAGATACGGAAGGATGCGCCGGGCGCGATCGCCACGCCCTGCAGCCGCGCCTGCGCGACGAAATCTTCCTCGGACCGGTCGTCTGGCAGCGGCAGCCACAGATGCAGGCCATCGCGATGGGAGCGGAAATTTACCCCCGCCAGCACTTCAGCGGCGATGCCGAGGCGGCGGCCCACGGCGTGCCGCTGCCAGCGCACCAGTTCCATGGCGGTTCCGTCGGTCACCCATCTGGTGGCGATCTCGGCCACCATGGGCGTCGCCATCCAGTTCGACACCAGATGCCGGTTGGCCACGGCAGCGACAAAGCGGTCTGGCGCGACCAGATAGCCGATACGCAGGCCGGGCACGGTTATCTTGGAGAAGGAGGTGACGTAAAGTGTCCGCTCTGGTGCGAAATGGGCGAGCGGCGGCGCGCGCTCTTCCACCAGCGGGCCGAGCACGTCGTTCTCGATGATGGCAATGTCGTGCCGCCGCGCCACCTCGGCCAGTTGCGAGCGCCGCACCGAGCCCATCAGCGTCGCGGTCGGGTTGATGACCGAAGGCTGCACGAACATGGCGCGGATGTCGGAATGGCGGCAGGCGTCGTCCAGCGCCTCTGGCACGATGCCGTCGTCGTCGATGGGCAGCCCGATCAGGTTGAAGCCGAGATAGCGCGCCAACGGCACCAGCGTGTGGTGACCTATGGCCTCGGTGGCGACGGTGGAGCCGGGCGGCGCCACGCTCATCAGCGCCACCGTCATGCTGCCGGTGGCGCCGTTGGTCACTGTGATATTCTGCGGCGAGGTCTCCAGCCCGCAGGTTTTCAGCCACTCGGCGCCTACCGCGCGATGACGCGGGAACACCGTGTTCGGCCGGAACGAAAGCGCCGAGCTTGCCGGCAGCGCCTCCGCCAGCCAGCCGAGCGCCTGCTTCAGCCGCTCCAGATGCATCGGCTCGCACACGGGCTTGAGGATCGACAGGTCGATGACCTCTCCTGGGCGCTCCGGCAGATAGGGCGGGTCCGGCTCACGGCGCTGGGTCTGCACGAAGCTGCCACGGCCGATCTCGCCCACCACCAGCCCGCGCCGGATCAGTTCCTCGTAGGCGCGGCTGACCGTCTGCACCGACAGTCTCAGTTCATCCGCCAGCGCCCGGTGCGTGGGGAGGCGCTCACCATTCGCCAGCCGGCCATCGTGGATGGCGCGGGCGAACTGGTCGGCCAGCGAAAGATAGGCAGGACGGCGGATCAACGCCGGATCGGGGCGCCACAATGTCATGATTTCATTAGAGATCGAAATCAGTGCAATTGACAATCGAAATCATGCGCCCGCATGGTATTCGCGCAACGAAAATCGACGGCAATGGCTGCAACGAAACTCGACCCGATCGACCTGAAGATTCTCGACGCCATCCAGCGCGACGGGCGCATCACCAAGCTCAAGCTGGCCGAGCAGGTGGGCCTGTCGCCGACACCCTGCTGGATGCGGCTTGCGAAGCTGGAAAAGGCGGGCATCGTTTCCGGCTACCACGCACGGGTGGCCATACGCGTCATCGCGCCCATTGCCACGGTGTTGATGGAGGTGACGCTGGGTGCCCACCGGCAGGCGGATTTCGACCGTTTCGAGCGCGCCATACGCGACATTCCCGAGATCGTCGCCTGCTGGTCGGTGGGCGGCGGGGTGGATTATCTGCTCAAGGTGATGACGCGCGATATCGACGCCTATCAGCGGCTGGTGGACGCGCTTCTGGAGCGCGAACTCGGCATCGACCGCTATTTCACCTACATCGTCATCAAGACGGTGAAGGACGAGACGGTTCTGCCGGTGGCGGAGCTGGTGGCGGACAACTGACGGAGAAATCTCCTTGCGGCCGCGCCGTCGCCAGAGACTTTCTCTGCCAACGGGACGGCTAATGGTCTTTTTCTCGCGTCCCGGGCCCTAGACTGGAGCCTTCTCACGGAGGCGCAACCCATGTCCGCCCATGCCCATTTCGCCCGTCCTGAGCGCCATGAAGCGCTCGACCACCTTGCCGACCGCCGGCTCTGTCGCGAGCTTGCCTATGTCGACGGTCACTGGACGACGAGCGACATGGCAGCAGGCTTCGAGGTGAACGATCCGGCCACGGGCGCGAGCCTCGCCTGGGTGGCGGCGCTTGATGCGACCCAGACCGGCAGGGCAATCGACGCCGCCACCCGCGCCTTTCCGGCCTGGAAAGCGTTGCTGCCGCAGGAGCGTTCGGCCGTCCTGCGCAGGTGGTTCGAGCTGATCGTCGCCGCGAAGGACGACCTGGCGCTCATCATGACGCTGGAGCAGGGCAAGCCGCTCAAGGAATCGCTGGGCGAGATCGACTATGCCGCCTCCTTCGTGGAATGGTATGCGGAGGAGGCCAAGCGCCTCAATGTCGAAGGCGTGACCAGCCACCTGCCCGGCGCCGAGATGGCGGTGCGGCGCGAGCCGCTGGGCGTTGTCGGCGTGGTGACGCCGTGGAACTTTCCTTCCGCCATGCTGACGCGCAAGGCAGCGGCGGCGCTTGCCGCCGGCTGCACCGTCGTCGCGCACCCTTCCTCTGAGACGCCGCTTTCGGCGCTGGCGCTGGCCGAGCTTGGCGAGCGCGCCGGCCTGCCCGCCGGTGTCTTTAACGTAATTACCGGCGATGCCGCCACCATCGTCGGCCGGCTGTGCGCGGACGCCCGGGTGCGGGGCATGAGCTTCACCGGCTCGACCGAGGTGGGCCGGCTGATCGCCGCGCAATGCGCGCCGACGATGAAGCGTCTGGTCATGGAACTGGGCGGCCACGCACCGCTGATCGTGTTCGCCGACACGGACCTCGACAAGGCGGTGCGGATCGCCATCGACGCGAAATTCGCGACCTCCGGGCAGGATTGCCTTGCAGCCAACCGCATCTATGTCGAACGGCCGATCTACGAGCGTTTCTGCGATGGCTTTGCGGAGCGCATCGCCGCGCTGAAGCTCGGCAACGGGCTGGCGGCGGATACCGATATCGGCCCGCTGATGCACGAGCGGGCGGTGAAGAAGGTGGAAGAGCAGGTGGCCGACGCCATGCAGCGCGGCGCACGCTGCCTTGCGGGCGGCAGACGCCGAGAAACCGGTTCGCTGTTCTATCGGCCGACGCTGCTGGCGGACGTGCCGGACGATGCCCTCATCATGCGCGAGGAGACCTTCGGCCCCGTCGCGGCGGCTGCGCCCTTCGACACGGAAGAAGACGCCGTCGCACGCGCCAACGCCACCGAATACGGGCTCGTCGCCTATGCCGTGACGGAGAACGGAGCGCGGCAGCGGCGCCTGGCCAGTGCGCTGGACTACGGCATGGTGGCCGTCAACCGCGCGAAGATCACCGGCGCGCCGATCCCGTTCGGCGGGGTCAAGCAGTCGGGTCTCGGCCGCGAGGGCTCGCGCCACGGCCTCGAAGCCTTCACCGACCTCAAATATGTGTGCCTCGACCTGGCGTGAGCCGGCCCCGGCACGACGGACAAGGAGAAAACCATGCTCGACCAATCCAACGAACTCAACGCCTGGGATCGCGACCATTTCTTCCATCCCTCCACCCATATGGGCATGCATGCGCGCGACGAGACGCCGAACCGCATCATGGCCGGCGGCGAGGGCGTGACGATCTGGGATACGAACGGCAAGAAGAGCATCGACGCCTTCGCCGGGCTTTATTGCGTCAATGTCGGCTATGGCCGCCGGAAGATTGCCGACGCCATCGCCGAACAGGCCAAGAACCTCGCCTATTACCACGCCTATGTCGGCCACGGCACCGAAGCCTCGATCAAGCTCGCCAGGATGATCGTCGACCGGGCGCCGAAGGGCATGAGCCGCGTCTATTTCGGCCTCTCCGGCTCGGACGCCAACGAGACCAACATCAAGCTGATCTGGTACTACAACAACGTCCGCGGCAAGCCGGAGAAGAAGAAGATCATCTCGCGCTGGCGCGGCTATCACGGCTCCGGCGTCATGACGGGCTCGTTGACGGGCCTCGCCGGCTTCCACAACGCCTTCGACCTGCCGCGCGCGCCGGTCCTGCATACCGAGGCGCCCTATTACTATCGCCGCGCCGACCGCTCGATGTCGGAGGAAGAGTTCTCGCAATATTGCGCCGACGAGCTGGAGAAACTGGTCCTGGCACAGGGACCCGAGACCGTCGCCGCCTTCATCGGCGAGCCGGTGCTGGGCACGGGCGGCATCGTGCCGCCGCCGGCCGGCTACTGGCAGAAGATCCAGGCCGTACTGGCAAAGTACGACATCCTGCTGGTCGCCGACGAGGTGGTGACCGGGTTCGGCCGTCTCGGCACGATGTTCGGCTCCGACCACTACGGAATGAAGCCCGATCTCATCACCATCGCCAAGGGACTGACCTCGGCCTATGCGCCGCTGTCGGGCGTCATCGTCGGCGACAGGGTGTGGAAAGTGCTGGTCGAGGGCTCCGACAAGCTCGGCCCCATCGGCCACGGCTGGACCTATTCGGCGCATCCGATCTGCGTGGCGGCCGGCGTCGCCAACCTGGAACTGATCGACGAGATGGGACTGGTGAAGAACGCCGGCGAGACCGGCGCCCACTTTAACCGGCGACTTTCCGAGGCGCTGGCCGGCCACAGGCATGTCGGCGACGTGCGCGGCGAAGGCATGCTGGCGGCGGTGGAGTTCGTAGAGGACAAGGACGACCGCAAATTCTTCGACGCCTCGAAGAAGATCGGCCCGCAGGTGGCAACGGCTCTGGCCGAACGCGGCGTCATCGGCCGCGCCATGCCGCAGGGCGACATCCTCGGCTTCGCCCCGCCCCTGTGCCTGACCAGGGAAGAAGCCGACACGATCGTCGAGAAGACGGCGGACGCCGTGAAAAGCGTGTTCTCGAAGATCTGAGGCGCGCGCCATGAATGCCATGACAACGCCCCTCCCCGAGACCATGGCCGCCGTGCTGCTGACCGGCCATGGCGGACTGGAAAAACTCGTCTACCGCACCGACGTGAAAGTGCCGAAGCCCGCCGCCAGCGAAGTGCTGGTGAAGGTGACCGCCTGCGGCATGAACAACACCGACGTGTGGGTGCGGCAAGGCGCTTATGGAACGGAGGAGGACGCAGCCGCCGTCTCCACCTGGCGCAGGCAGGGCAACACGCTGACTTTCCCGCGCATCCAGGGCGCGGACACGGTGGGCACGGTGGTCGCCGTCGGTGACGGTGTGCCCTCCGAACGCATCGGCGAACGGGTGATGGTGGATTTCTCCATCTATAACCGCGACGACGATTCGCTTGCCGATATCGACTATATGGGCCACGGCCGCGATGGCGGTTATGCCGAATATCAGGCTTTGCCGGCCGAGAACGCGCATGTCGTCGACACCGACCTGACCGATGTCGAACTGGCCACCTTCTGCTGCGCCTATCTGACCGGCGAGCATATGCTGGAGCGCGCGGCCCTGAAGGCGGGCGAGCGCGTGCTGGTGACGGGCGCGTCCGGCGGTGTTGGCTCGGGCATCGTGCAACTCGCGCGCGCCCGTGGCGCCATCCCCTACGCCGTGGTCGGCAGGGGCAAGGAGCAGGCACTGCTCGACGTCGGCGCGGAGAAGGTCATCACGCGCGGCGTGGCGGACCTTCCCAAAGCGGTGGCGGATGTGACCGGCGGCGAACCCGTCGACGTGGTGGCCGACCTGGTCGGCGGGCCGATATTCAACGACCTGCTGCGCATCCTGCGTCCCGAGGGCCGCTACACCACGGCCGGCGCCATTGCCGGGCCGGTGGTGCAGCTCGACCTGCGAACGATGTATCTGAAGCAGCTCCGGCTCAATGGTTCCTCGCAGGGCACGCGCGCCGATTTCCGCCGCATCGTGCGCTATATCGAGGAAAAAAAGATCCGGCCGCTGGTCGGCGGCGTCTACCGGCTCTCCGACTTCCACAAGGCCCAGACCGACTTCATGGCCAAGGATTTTATCGGCAAGCTGGTGGTGGTGCCTGACGCTATAGCAGATGCACGAATCAACCACCCTGCCTATGTGCTGAGGTAGCGGCACCGTGAACTCGTATCCCCCTCACTCGTTGTGGCTTGGTATGTACTCGTTCACGGCCGTGAATCATCCGGAACTTTGCGGGCGCCAACCGAGGCGGGATTCGATACGCCGGGCGCTTTCCTGGACCAGGCCGACGAGGTCGGGATCCTTCTGTGTCACCTTCACATCCGGCACGACGATGGAAATCGTCGCCCGGCACGCACCATGGATGTCGCGGATGGGCGCAGCAATGCAGGCGACGGAAAAATCGGACTCGCCTGCCTGGATCGAAAGACCCGCCGCCAGGGCCGATGCCGCGGATTTGGAGAGCACGTTCTTGTCCGTCTCTGCCCTGCCTGTTGGGGACGGCCTGGCGGAGCGGGCAAAGAGCGCCTGCCGCTCTGCGTCGGCCAGATGGCCGACCAGAAGGCGCCCGGACGCGGTCCAGTTGAGCGGCGTTCGCGTGCCGACCCGCGAAGTGACCTGGAAATGATCCAACCCTTCTTCCATGGCAAGCACGACCATGTCGTCCCCGTCGCGGCCGCATAGCTGCACGGTTTCGCCTGATGCTCGCGCCAATTCGTGCATCTCATGCTCGGCCACGGCCAGCAGATCGAGCGTGCGCGCGTAGGTGAGGCCGTAGTGGTAGAGCCTTGGGCCGAGCCAGAGCAGGCCGCCCTCCTTGCGGTCGAGCATCTCCTTCTCAACCAGCTCATCCACGATCACATAGATCGTCGACGGTGGAGCACCGACGGCGCGCGCGATCTCATAGGCCGTGGCCGGGCGGCCCTGCTTTTGCAGATGATCGAGGATCTGCAGTGCGCGGTCGATGCCGCTGGTGCGCGACCGGCGTGGCGCCTGCCGGACGTTGGTCGCGTCCGCTTCTACATTGGCTACGGTGGTCGGCATAAAACCTCGGTTTTTCCCGCTCATGACAGAGCATTTCGTGATCAGACAACGGCGATTCAATCAGGCCACTTAAGTATGGCGGCTTCTCGCGCAAGCAGACGCTCCGAAAAGGGAGTAGCAATGACCGAGTTCGACCGCCGTGCCGTATCCAGCTCCTCAACCAGCCGCATCGCCACCGCCGACTCCTCGTCGGCGTGGAGGTTGCAGGGATCGAGGAAGAAATAGCCATGCTCGACCTCATGGTCGCGCACGATCACCGGTGGATCGCCGGCGGCCAGCCGGTCGGCGAGATCCCAGGCGGTGATGTTGGCGGCCTGCGGCTCAACTGCAACCTTCAGGCGGTCGAGCGGGTTGTTCGTCGGATCGGGCACGATCGTTGCCGTGATACCCGGCCGGCCGGCCAGCGCCTCGACCCAGCAGTCCAGCGCGCGGCGTTCGCGGGCGCGGATGCCGGCATGGTCGCGGCTCTTCCAGGCCTTCAGGGCGGCCAGTGCGCCGACGATGCCCTCCTTCCCGACCTTCATGCCACGGCCGATGCCACGGTTCTGCAAATAGGTGTCGCGCACCCTGTCCTTCGCGCCCGCGACGATGCCGGACGTCGGCCCGCCGAGGAACTTGTGACCTGAATAGAGTGCGAGATCGGCGCCGTCGGCGAGAAAGCCGGTCAGGTCGTATTCCGACGCGGCGTCAACTATCACCGGCACGCCGCGCGCATGGCAGACGTCGCAGAAAACCTTCAGCGGAATCTGTGCATAGTCGACGACATGGTGCGACACGACATAGACCGCCGCCGCGGTGCGCTCGGTGATTGCTCCGGCAAGCTGGTAGGCATGCGCGCTGGTCGCCTGGCCGACAGGCACGACACTGGCGCCGGCAAGCCGGATGGCCTGCTCGACCGGCGCGCCGTAGCTGACCATATGGCCGGACTGGATCAGGACCTCATTCTTGAGCCCCGTGGCGTCCGGCAGCCGCTCGATCGCGGCAAGGTTCGGCCCGGTCATGCAGGCTGCGACTGCCAGCGTGATGCCGGCCGAGCAGGAAGCAGTGACGAAACCCGCTTCAGCGCCGGTCAGCTCGGCGATCACCTCGCTTGCACGGCGATACAGCTCGCCCATCTCGACGAATTCGGTGAGGACCGCTGATACGGCCTCGACGGCATCCGGCACGACAATGGAAGCGCCGAGCGACGTCATCGTGCCGGAGACGTTGATGACCGGCCTCAGCTTCAAGCTGGCGCGAATGTCTGTTGCTGATTTTGTGCTGGCGCTATCCATGATTTTTCCTCAATAAGCTGTTCGTCAGTCAATTGCGACAACGGCTTCGATCTCGACCGTGATCTGCCCCGGCAGCGAGCCCTGCCCCACGGCCGAGCGGGCGTGCACGCCTTGCGGCCCGAACACGGCCACCATCAGGTCGGAACAGCCGTTGATGACGGCCGGATGATCGGCGAAATCAGGCGCGGCGTTGACCATGCCGAACAATTTCACCACGCGGCGCACGCGGGCGAGATCGCTGAGCGCGGCATGCATCACGGCGATCAGGTTGATGCCGGTCAGCCTTGCATGGGCGTAGGCCTGCTCCACGGTCACGCCGGCGCCAACCTTGCCGGTGTGCAGGCGGACGCCCGCCTCGCTCGGTCCCTGGCCGGACAGGAACAGCAGGTTTCCTTCCTGCACATGGGTGACGAAGTTGGCGATCGGCGGCGGCGCTTCGGGCAAAGTGATGCCGAGCGCCTTCAGCCGATCGTAGGGCGTCTCTTGCGGGCGCTTCAATTCGGAAGGGCTCATACGGGGCTCCGGTCAGGTTCTTTCATCGTGGCGGATGCAGGCCACGTGATGCCCGCCGCCGATGGCAGTGACGGGCGGAATGGTTTCGGCGCAGGCGGGGATCGCCTCGGGGCAGCGTGTGCGGAAGACGCATCCGGACGGCGGCGCGATAGGGCTGGGTATGTCGCCCTTGAGCGGCACATGCGTGCGTTCCCGCGTCGGATCCGGCACCGGCGCCGTCGCGAGCAGCGCCCTGGTATAAGGATGGCGTGGCGCGGCATAGATCAGCCGGCTAGGCCCCCGCTCCATGACGCGGCCGAGATACATCACCACCACTTCGTCGCAGAGATACTCGACCACGGAAAGGTCGTGCGCGATGAACAGCAGCGTCAGCCCCAGCTTCTTCTGCAACTCGCCGAGCAGGTTGAGCACCTGCGCCTGCACCGAGACGTCGAGCGCCGAGACCGGCTCGTCGGCAACGACGAATTCCGGCTCGACAGCCAGCGCCCGCGCGATGCCGATGCGCTGACGCTGGCCTCCGGAGAATTCGTGCGGATAGCGCGAGGCGTGGTCGGGCGAGAGACCGACCAGCGTCAGGAGTTCGCCGACGCGTTCCCGGCGCGCCCTGCCTCGCGGGAAACCGCAGGCGTCGAGCGCCTCGCCGAGGATCGCCGAAACGCGCAGACGCGGGTTCAGGCTGGAGAACGGGTCCTGGAAGACGATCTGGAGCTTGCGGCGGTAGGCGCGCATCTCCGCGGGCGACAGCGAAAGCAGGTCGACGCCGTCGAACAATACCCTCCCGGCGGTCGGCTCGATCAGGCGCAATATGGCGCGTCCGGCCGTAGTCTTGCCCGAACCGCTTTCCCCGACGAGGCCGACCGTCGAGCCGCGCCTGATCTCGAAGCTGACGTCTTCGACAGCATGGACGATGCGGCCGTTGCGCGCCGGAAAGTGCATGGTCAGGCCATGAACCGAAAGCAGCGGCTTCGTCTCCACCCGGCGGTCGATTTCGATGACGGCGCTCACAGCTCCGCGCTCCTGATGCAGCGGGAAAATCCGTCCGTTCCCGCCGGCACCAGCGGCGGGGATGCGTTCTTACAGGACGGGATGGCGAAGTCGCAGCGGGGCTCGAAGGCGCAGCCGGGCGGCAGCCGGGTAATCGGCGGTACCGAACCCGGAATGGAATAAAGCGCGCGGCGCGCGCCCAGGGCGTCTATGTCGCGCCGGGCGTTCGGCGTGCAGGCAAGCAGGCCCTTGGTATAGGGATGACGCTGGTGTGCGAACAAATCCTTCACGGGCGCTTGCTCGACGACGCGCCCGGCGTACATGACCACGACATTCTGCGCGATCTCGGCCACCACGCCGAGATTGTGGGTGATGAACAGGATCGACATGCCGAATTCACGCTGAAGCCGGCGCAAAAGGTCGAGAATCTGCGCCTGGATGGTGACGTCGAGCGCCGTCGTCGGTTCATCGGCGATGAGCAGCGAGGGATTGCAGGCCAGCGCCATGGCGATCATGACGCGCTGGCGCATCCCCCCCGACATCTGGTGCGGATAGTCGTCAAAGCGCGACGCTGCGTCGGGAATCTCGACATGCCCGAGCATTTCCAGCACCCGCTTGCGTTTCTCCTCGCGGCTGACCGGTTCGTGCAGCGCGATCATTTCGCCGATCTGGTCGCCCACCGTGTAGAGCGGGTTGAGGCTGGTCATCGGCTCCTGGAAGATCATCGCGATCTCGCGGCCGCGGACCTTGCGGAAATCGCCGGGACCGAAGGCCGCAAGGTCCTGGGTCTTGCCGGTGCGGTCGCGAAACAGGATGCTGCCGCCCTCGATCCGGCCGGGACGTGACAGCAGCCCCATGATCGACAGGCTGGTGACAGACTTGCCCGAGCCCGACTCGCCGACCACGGCAAGCGTTTCGCCGCGCCTCAAATCGAAGGTCACGCCATCCACCGCCTTGGCCGTGACCCGGCGCGTCACAAACCAGGTCCGGAGGTCCCGGATGGACAGGATGGTGTCGGGCGCCAGCGCGTCGTTCATGATTTCCATCCGCAGTGCGGGCAGACATGGCCGCCAGTGTGCTCCGCCGGGACGTGGCGGTGCGCGGGAACCGCTTCGGCGCCGAGAATGGCATGGCGCGGTTCGAACATGCGGTGCAGCGTCGAAACCGTGCCCTGCGAATCCCTGACCGTGATGTCGGCATCGACGAGATCGAACAGCGTGAGCTCGGCCGGCTTGCCTTTCTCCAGAAGTCTTTCAGCCGGCAGTCTTATGGCACGGCGCGGAGCGGTGGTGGAGGCGGCCACGACATCCTCGAATTTCATGCCGAGCGAAAGCAGCTTCGACATGGTGGTGGCCATATCCCACACGGAGGTGTCCATCGAGCGGTTGTGCAGGTCGGTCGAAATCGTCGTGGGCGGCAACCTGCGCTCCAATGCGGCCTTCGCCACGTCGAAGGAGAAGGATGCGCCGCCGTGCCCGACGTCGAGCACGATGCCGCGCGCCGCCGCGTCCTCGGCGAGGCGATAGAGATCCTCGTCCTCGAGGATCGACCCACCGGCCTTGCCGTTGAAGCAGTGGGTTACGATGTCGCCTTCGGACAGAAGCGGCAGAATGTCGTCATAGAGCGGCGGTGGCTCGCCGACATGCACCATGACAGGCAAATTCAGGATGCGGCTGAACTTCTTCGCCAGCCGCACGGGCGTCAGGTCCCACCCGCCGGTGATGACGTGACTGGCCCTCACCTTCAGGCCGACGATGACGTCGCGGTTGGCCTCGACGGTCGCGATGGTGCGGTCGATGTCGATCGAGCGCATGTCGATCAGCTCCGAGACGCGGTTGCAGGCGACCAGGCCGATCGAGCCGATGTTCAGGAAGGCATAGATGTTTTCCCTGGCCGGCTCGATGATGAACTCGCGAAAGCCGTGGAAATTGGCTTCGCCGGCCGAGCCGGCGTCGACCATCGTCGTCACCCCGCGCGATGCGCCGCATTGCTCGGGCCGCAGCGAAATGTCGGTGCCGCCGTACCAGACATGCACATGCAGGTCCGTCCAGCCGGGCGACAGCCAGGCGCCGTTCGCTTCGATGATCTGCACGTCATCGCCGGCCGCGATCTTCGCGCTGGTTTCGGCGATGCGGCCGTCCCTGCCGACCAGCACGTCCAGCCGCTCGGGAAAGCCGGGACCGAAACCGACGGGCCTTGCGCCGCGGATCAGCAGCGGGCGTTCGGCGGGGGAAAATGCATTGCCGATCATCAGATGTCCTTTGCCAGACGAGGGTCGAGAAGGTCGCGCAGGCCGTCGCCGACCAGTTGGAGCGCGAGCACGGTGACGACGATGGCCGCGCCCGGAAACATCATGATCCAGCCGGCCTGGTCCATATATTGTCGGCCGACGGCGATCATCGTGCCCCAGGTCGGAATGTCGGGAGAGATTCCAACGCCGAGGAAGGAAGGGCCCGCTTCCGCCAGGATGGCGTTGGCGAAGATGAAGGTGCCCTGCACCAGGATCGGCGAGGCGATGTTGCGCAGCACATGGCGCACGAGAATGACAGGCGTCGGCACGCCAAGCGCTCTCGCGGCCTCGACATAGGGCAGTTCGCGGATCACCAGCGTCGAGGCGCGCACCACCCGCGCCAGCCTCGGCGCATAGACGATGCCCAGCGCCACCACGACGTTCACGGGCGTCGAGCCAAGGGCTGCGACCAGCGCGATGGCGAGCAGAATATCGGGAAATGCCATCATGGCGTCGACCAGCCGCGACGCCGGCGCGTCGAGCTTGCGGAAGAAGCCGGCCATCAGCCCAAGCACGATGCCGAACACCGAAGAGAAGACCACGACGGCCAATCCGACCGAAAGCGAGGTACGGGCGGCAAACAGCATCCTGGAGAAAACGTCGCGGCCGAGATCGTCCGTGCCGAACAGATGCACGAGGCTCGGCGGTTCCAGGCGATGCGCGATGGAAAGCTTGGCCGGCGCATAGGGCGCGAGCCACGGCGCAAGCAGCGCCGCCAAAGCAATCAGCACCAGCGCGGCGAGCCCTGCCGCCGAGGTCGGCCGGCTTATCAGCCGCGACAGCAGATTGGGTTCGCTCTCCAGGGGAACGACTATCGCAGCCATCAGTAGCGCACCCTCGGATCGATCGTGAGATAGAGCATATCGATGACGAAGTTCAGCAACACGTAGAGACCGGCGATCACCAACAGTGCTCCCTGGATTACCGGATAGTCGCGCCGCAGCACCGCCGACACCACCAGCGAGCCGACGCCGGGCAAGCCGAATACGGTCTCGGTAACGACGGCGCCGGAAATGAGCAGCGCCGCGGTCAGGCCGATGACGGTGAGGATCGGGATCAGCGCATTCTTGAAGGCGTGCCTGAGCACCACGCGCCATTCGCTCATGCCCTTGGAGCGGGCGGTGCGCACATAGTCGTCGTTGAGGACATCGAGCATCGAAGCCCGGGTGAAGCGCGTGATCAGCGCCGAGGAGACAAGGCCCAGCGCCAGCGCCGGCAACACGAGATGCTGGAGCCGATCGAGGAAGGAAGCACCGGGACCGCCATAGCCAGATGTGTCGAACCAGCCAAGCTTGACGGCGAAGAACTGGATGAACAGCAGGCCCAGCCAGAAGCTGGGGACGCTGGCGGCGAACATGGCGATCGTCGTGGCAGCCTGGTCGAACAGCGAGTCGCGCCGATAGGCCGACACTATGCCGACGGGCAGTGCGATCATCGTGGCGATCAGCAGCGAGAAGACGGTGAGGAAGAAGGTCGGCTCGGCGCGCTGCGCGAGCGCGGTGGCAACCGGCTGGTTGAGGAAAATCGACTGGCCCAGATCGCCCTGGAGCAGGTCCGCCACATAGCGACCGAACTGCACCGGCATCGGCTGGTCGAGGCCGAGCCGGGCCCGCAGCGCGGCGATGTCGGCGGCCGTCGCGTCGGGACCGAGCATGACGGCGGCAGGGTCGCCCGGCGTGACGCGCACGATGATGAAGACGCTGGTGACGACCAGCGCCATCACCGCGATCATGCCGAGAAACCTGTTCAGGATCGAGCGCAGCATGGCTGTCCTTGTCCCTTACGTCCTGCTTGTGCCGGGCGACCTGACGGACGCCGCGTCTCGCGGCGCCCGGCAACCTCTCCCGCGGAGGAGCGGGAGAGGTGCGAGGGATGGTTACTTCTCCAGGTAGGCGTTCCAGAAGAAGGGCCAGGGCGCCGGCGTCACGCCCTTCAGTTCCGGCGATTGCGCCGCCAGCGCATTGAAGTCGCCGACCTTGAGGATCGGAGCCTCGTCGTAGATCACCTGTTGCACCGCTTCATACAGCTTGGCGCGCTTGGCTGCGTCGGACTCGGCGTTGAACGCCTCGACCGCCTTGTGCTTGGCGTCGGTCGACCACCAGCCGGGGGTGGTGTCGGACATGAAGCCGTTGAGCGACGGCTCCGGCAGGAAGGGGCTATGGGTGATGTAGATGTCCCACAGCTTGGGATCGGTGCGGTTCTTGGTCAGAGTTGCCCATTCGACCACGTCGAGTTCGACCTTGAAGCCGGCCTGCTCGAGATAGGCCTGCGCCACCTGCGCCATCTTGTAGTGGAATTCATACTGGCGGCTGGTGAGGATGCGCAGCGGCTTCGAGCCGTCATAGCCGGCCTCCTTGAGCAGCGCCGCGGCCTTCTCGGTGTCGCCGTCCGGCCTGTAGGCTTCGGTGCCGACGGCATTGTGCCAGGCGAAGCCTTCCGGATACATCGAGCCGTCGACGGAGAAGAAGTCGGTCGAGCCGAAGGCGGCGGTGAGCATGTCGTTCGGTGCGAGTGCGGCCTGCGCCGCCTTGCGGATTCGGATGTCCGAATTCAGCCCTTCCTTCGTGTTCATCACGAAGACCGGCCAGCCGAACGGCTTCAGGATCACCGGCTTGGTCTTGCCGCCGGAAATCTTGTCGTAGGATTCCACCGGCAGCGCATCGGCGTAGGCGAACTGGCCCGCGACCGCGCCCTCGACGCGGGTGTTGGGATCGGGAACCGGCACGAAGCGGATTTCGTCGAGATATTGCTTGCGCGCGCCGCCGTAGAAATTCGACTCGCCGTCACGCGACTTGTAGCCATCGAAGCGGACGAGCTGGATGAACTGGTCGGGCTTGCGGTCCTTCAGCATATAGGGGCCGGTGCCGATGAATTTGGTCATCGGGTCCTCGCCGGCATTTTCCGACGGGATGATAATGGCGGCCGCGTTGTTGAAGGCGAGCAGCGAGAGCAGCGGCGCGTAAGGCGTCTTCAGCGTGATCTTGACGGTATTGGCGTCGATGGCGTCAACGGCGGAGATCACCTCGGCGGCCTGCTTGCCGCGCGTCGCGATCTTCATCCAGCGCTCCAGTGAGGCGACAACGTCGGCCGAATTCATGTCGGAGCCATCATGGAACTTGATGCCGGCCCTGAGCGGGATCGTATAGGTCAGCCCGTCGGACGAAATCTGCGGCATGTCGGCGGCCAGGAGCGGCGTGATCGCCCAGTCCTGCCCGAAAGTGTAGAGCGTCTCGAAAATATGCTGGGTGACGATGCCGACCAGATCGGCGGTCGAGGCCGTCGGGTCGAGCGTCGGCGGTTCGCCGACCGTGGCAACATCGATCGTGCCTCCCTTCTGCGGCTCGGCCCAAGCAAATGCGGGCACGAGTGCCGCGAGCGCAGCGGCGATTTTAACTAGGCGCCTCATCCTGCTTCCCTCCGTTTATTATATAATTATGGATGCTATACCCTATTTACGGATTAGGCTTGCACGTAGTCGGCGACCGGTCAAGTGCCGCGGGGAAGAAATCAAAGAATGGCGCGGGCGGCTGACGCGCCGGTCGATGACAACGGCCGCCTGACAGGCAAGGCCGTTGCTCAAACGTTGCACGATCACCGGAACGCCCCCCGCGGCTGGCCGGCTATCGAACCCTCGGCCGTCACGCCACCGACACCGTTACCTCATGATGTTCGGATACGCCCACGTTCCGAAGGGCCAGAGCGTCGCCCAGCAACGCGCTGCGCTTGATGCGGCGGGCTGTGATCGAACCTTTGAGAAAGACGATCCCCGAATGACCACAATCCGCAAGGGCGTGGAGGCCGCCTTTGAAGAACATCAACGCGGCATATGCCATGCTCAATTCTGCCGACCTATTGGCATCAAGAAGCTGCAACGCATACCGGATTCTTTAAGGCCAGCGGCGAGCCAGGCAGACGGGCAAGGATCATAAGTGCGCCATCACTGTGCCGGCGCCGGCACAGTAATGGAGTTGCACCGGCGCTGATTAATCGCCTAGATCCGGTTCGTCCTTTATGGCGTCGGCGAACTTTCGCATGAGCCGCACGAACACATCGACCTCCTGGGCGTCCCACGTCTTGAAGATGGCGCGGGCGTTCCTCTCGCGCGCGGCATCAACCTTATCGGTCATCGCCTTGCCCTTCGGTGCGACTACCGCTTTGTGAACCCTGCGGTCGGCCTCGCTTTTCTGACGCTCCACCAGGCCCAGGCTTTCCAGCTTTCCCACCTGACGGCTGACGGTCGTATAGTCACGGCCCACCCTGTCAGCGAGTTCCACAACGCCGATCGGCCCACGCCGCTCGATTAAAACGAGCAGGGGAAACAATGCGCGATCGAGTGCAATGCCGGCATCACGGACCATGCCTTCGTCGCGCTGCGGCCTGTTCATGACACTAACAATGTCAATCAGTGCGTCGTGGAGTTCGCGAATCTGACGGTTAATATGTGTATTTTGCATATTTTCCCTTGACGGCATATCAGTCCTCTAATTATGTGCATTTTACACATATGGAGATGAGCATGACAAGAGACTTCGCAACCGACGTGCTGATTTGCGGCGCAGGAGCGGCTGGCCTCACCCTTGCCATCGACCTCGCGCGGCGGGGAATCTCCTTCCGCCTGATCGAGAAGATGGACGATGCCTTTCGCGGCTCGCGAGGCAAGGGGCTGCAACCGCGCACGCTGGAGGTCTTTGAGGATTTGGGCATCGTTGACCGGATCGCCGCTGTGGGCGGCCCCTATCCGCCGCAGCGGGAATACGCAGAAGACGGCACTTTCAGCGAGTCGGCCGTTGCCGAGTCCGGGGAGCCGAGGACGGACGAGCCTTATCGCACGCCCCTGATGATTCCGCAGTTCCTCACCGAAGGCGTCATGCGCGAACGCCTCGCCGAGTTCGGGCATAGTGTCGAGTTCGGCTGCGAGTTGATCGGCTTTGAGCAGGACGACGACGGCGTGACGGCTCGCCTTGTCGGAAAGGCCGGAGAACAGGTTGTGCGCTCGCGCTACCTTGTCGGGACCGATGGCGGCCGCAGCTTCGTGCGTCACGCGCTCGGCATCGACTTTCCGGGTAAAACGCTCGGCGTCCGCGCCGTGGTGGCCGATGTTGTCCTGACGGGGCTGGATCGCGATGCGTGGCACCGCTTCGGCGAAGGCGACATGCAGCGGCAAATCGGGATATGCCCGCTCGCAGGCACCGACCTGTTCCAGATTCAAGGACCGATCCCGCTGGAAGGCGACATAGACCTCTCAGCGGAGGGCCTTTCGGCGCTCGTATCCGAGCGCACCGGCCGAGACATCCGCGTCCGGTCGGTGTCCTGGGCGTCAGCCTTCAACATGAACGCCCGGCTTGCCGACCGCTACCGCGCCGGGCGCGCATTCCTCGCCGGGGACGCCGCGCATACCCATCCGCCGACTGGCGGCCAGGGCCTCAACACCAGCGTTCAGGACGCCTACAATCTCGGCTGGAAGCTGGCGACGGTTCTCCGGGGCGGCCCCGTTTCGTTGCTCGACAGCTACGAGGAAGAACGCCGCCCGATCGCCGCACAGATGCTCGGTCTCGCGACCAAGCTGCTCGACGCGTTGAAGCGCGGCGAAATGCGGCGCGGGCGCGAAACCCACCAGCTCGACATCGGCTATCCTGAATCCCCGCTGGCTATGGAGAGGCCGCAGCGGACGGGCGGCCTGCTTGCCGGCGATCGTGCGCCCGAAGCGCCGATCATGGGGGCATCCGGCAGACCGACGAGCCTGTTCCAGCTTTTCAAGGGGCCTCACTGGACGTTGCTCGGCTACGAGGTCGAAAGGTCCGCCGTCGCCCCGCGCTATGGGCTGCACATCCACACCTTTGGCTCGCGCGGAGATGTTGTCGATCATGGCGACTACGTGCGCCAGGCTTACGCTTTGACACCCGGCTCCTGGGTGCTGGTCCGTCCCGACGGCTATGTCGGCGCGATCGTCTCGGCCGCGGAAATCGCTGCCCTGGACGAATATCTCCGCAACATCGGCCTGGAATGAGGGCGGCATAGCGCCATCCGCAGCCGCTCGCCGGATCAGCCGGCAGAAAATCGAAGGAACAGAAACATGAAAGCCGCAATCGTCCGGCAAGCCGGGCAAACCCCCATCTATGGCGATTTCCCGGAGCCTGTTCCCGCACCCGGCGACAGCCGGATAACGGTCACCGCCGCTGCCATCAGCAATGTCGCCCGAAGCCGCGCTTCGGGTGCGCACTACAGTTCATCGGGCGAATTCCCCCTGGTCGCCGGCATCGACGGTGTGGGGCGTCTCGATGACGGGCGCAGGGTTTATTTTGCACTGCCGCGACCGCCCTATGGCAGTATGTGCGAGCGCACGGTCGCGCCGACCACGCAATGCCTGCCTGTCCCTGACAGCCTCGACGATGTGATGGCGGCGGCGATCGCCAATCCCGGCCTATCCTCCTGGGTGGCCTTCACCGAACGCGCCCGGCTGAAGGCTGGCGAAACCGTGCTGGTGAACGGCGCTACGGGCATGGCTGGCCAATTGGCCGTGCAGATCGCAAAGCACCTTGGGGCAAGCAAGGTGATCGCGACCGGCCGCAACCCGGACAGGTTGCGCGCACTCTCCGGTGTCGGCGCTGACGTGACGATCCAGTTGACCGAGGACGGCGATGCGCTGGAACGGAGCTTCATGGCGCAGTTCGCGGAAGGGATCGACGTCGTTATTGACTACCTTTGGGGAGCGAGCGCCGAGCGGCTTTTGATCGCCGCTGCGAAGGCCGGAGCAGAGGCGGTCCGGATCCGTTTCGTGCAGGTCGGATCGGTGAGCGCGCAGGAGATCACGCTTCCAAGCGCCGTGTTGCGCGCGTCAGCGATCGAGTTGATGGGGAGCGGCATCGGCAGCGTCGCGCTTGATCGGCTCATCAGCATCACCGGCGAGGTGTTGCGCGCAGCCGCGTCCAAGGGTTTCAGGATCGCGGTTGATCCGGCCCCGCTGTCAGAGGTCGGGCAGGCATGGTCGAAATCCGACAGCGCCTCGCGCACCGTTCTGACCATTGACGCCGAGGGGGCCTGATATGAGCGGGCCAGCGAAAGCGATCGGAGACGAACAGAACCCGTCTCACCAAACACGGCTGAACTGGCGGGTGATGCTGCCTGTCTTCATCATCGTGAGCCTCGATGCGGCCAGCGCCGGGGCGGTCCTGCCTATTCTGCCCTTCTATCTGAGAGAGCTTGGCGCTACGCCGCTGGTTCTCGGCGTTGTTCTCGGCGCGGAAGCACTCAGCCAGTTCCTCGCCGCTCCCATCCTTGGGCAGCTTTCCGACCGCTTTGGGCGGAAGACGGTGCTGCTGGCGAGCCAGGCGGGGGCGTTGGTGAGCCTGTCGTTGTTGGCGCTCGCGAACGCCGTGGCCTTCGTGCTGCTGGCGAGGGTCTTGCTCGGCCTTACCGCAGCGAACTTCTCGGCGGCCGCCGCCTACGCCGCCGACAACAGTTCCCCGACGAACCGGCGTCAGGCCATCGGCATCCTCAGCGCCGGCCTTGGCCTTGGCGGCATCATCGGGCCGGGCATTTCGGGGCATGCCTCCGATATTTCCCTCACGGCCCCGATCTGGCTGTCATTGATCCTGTCGGCAACCAGCGTCGTCGTTACCGCTCTTTGGGTGAAGGGCGCGAACGCGCCCGGCCAACTCGACGGCGAATCCGAAAGCGCCGAGATTCACCAAAGGATGTCGTTCAGGTCGATCGTCGCCGCGCCGGCCATCCGCGTGCTCATCATCGTTCTTCTTTGCCACTATTTCTCCTACGGCCTGTTCACCTCGCAGCTCGCCGTCTTTCTCGGAGACACCTTTACGTGGAACGGACATGCCTTCGGCCCGAAGGAACTCAGCTACCTTCTTGCGGCCGATGGCGTCATCAACATCGTCGTCCAGCTCTTTCTCCTGAAGCGGATCAGCGATTATTTCACCGAACGCAATCTGGTCGTCGTGGTCTTCTGCATTCTGTCGCTCGGCTACATCGCGGCGGGCCTCGCAACCAATATCCCGACACTCGCCTTTGCCGTGCTTTGCATCAGCACAGGTGTTGCGCTGGCGCGACCGACCTTCATGGCGGCCCTCTCCGTCCAGGTTCCTCAGGAGCGGCAAGGCGTTGTCATGGGAACAGCGCAGTCGCTTGTCGCGGTGACGGACATCGTTAGCCCGGTCATCGCGGGTTTCATCCTCGGCTTGGGTCTTTATGGCGCATGGATCGGGGCGGTGGTGGCGATCGCACTGACCGGAGCTTTCATCGCACACACGCGCCTGCGTCGTGAGGACGATCCCGAGGCTAGAATCCCGGGCTGGCCGGGAAGCCTCGGAGCATGACGGCAGGGTACAAATCAACGGAGCGTAATGGGCTGGCGTTCGGCTTAGCGTACAATTTGGACTGCTCTTGTTCCGGGCCCCTTTAGCGCGTTCGTATTTTTGATGGCGGCGCCTTGGTGCGTTGTGTATGGGCCGGACAAATGGGTGCTGACACAGGCCGGCGTCATCATCGCCTGACGCCGGTGCCTCAGCAAAAGGTAACTGCGGCTCAATCATGCGGCATTCGAAGTCGGTGATATGAAAGCGGTCGCTGTGCGAAACCTGCCCGTGCACCGACATACGCGAACCATGCCAAAGTGAATCCTTCGCTCATATCCATAGCTGCCGCTCGTTGGTCTCTGGGCTGGGAATTTCCTTGACCTTCAACCCGCCTTGAAGGTTACGTTTCAAGTTGAGATTGAGCACCAAAGCCGGCACGCCGCTCGCACAAACGAATCCGGTCAAGGAATCTATGGCCAAGCGCATTCTTCACGTCGTCAGCAACGTTTCCCACTACGCCGATCCAAGCCGGCCGACAGGCCTGTGGCTGTCGGAACTGACGCATGCCTATGACATCTTTGCAGAACAGGGCTTCACACAACGCATCGTTAGCCCGCAGGGCGGCCGTTCCCCGCTGGAGCCGCGCGCGCTCAAATGGCCGTTGTTCGACGCCTCGGCGAAGGCCTGGCTGAATGATCCCGAACGCATGGCCCTCCTGGCCACCACGGCGTCCCCCGGACAGATCGATCCGGCGGAGTTCGATGCGATCTACTTCACCGGCGGCCATGCGGTAATGTGGGATTTCCCCGACAGCGAAGGATTGCAGGCGATCACCCGCGCCATATGGGAACGTGGCGGAATCGTCTCGGCTGTCTGCCATGGCTATTGCGGCCTGTTGAACACGAAGCTATCGGATGGAAACTTGCTGGTTGCCGGGAAACGGCTGACAGGGTTTTCCTGGGCAGAGGAAGTCCTGGCCGGGGTGGCGAAAAAGATGCCTTACAACGCCGAGGCGGAGATGAAGCGGCGCGGCGCCCGCTACGAGAAGGCCTTCCTGCCCTTCGTCTCCTATGCCGTCTGCGACGGTCAATTGGTGACCGGTCAGAACCCTTGGTCGGCAAAGGCGACAGCGGAAAAGGTCGCGGCGCTCCTGTAGTGGTCTGGCAGGTCCCGGTCGCCGGAAACGTAGCTCATCACCGGTGTCTGCGCCGCGCCGACCGCATCGAAGGCCGAGCGCAGGCGATCGATGGCCGCCTCGCGCACGAAGCGGCTGTCCTCGATCAGCGCCGTCTTCGCCGAGGCGTGTACCTCTCCCGAGAATTGGTCGAAGGCGGCGCGGGCCGACGAGGCATCAAGCTGGGCAACTGCGTTCACCAGTGAACTCGTCAGTGGCACGCTGTCCAGGCCACCGCCAGTGGCGATCTGGTGGGGGGTCTGACCAGCCGAGGCGAAGGTCACGTTGCTGCGGTTGACGTCGAGATACACATCGTTCGCATGGTAGCTGATCCCGAAGGACAGGAAAGGCGTCGAGAACGGCGATGCCTGGGTCAGACCTGCGAAGGTGCCCGACACGCCGCTACCGGCGGTCAGGATCGTGTACCGGCTGTTGAGCGCGTAGACGACCGGCGCATTCAGAACCTGGACGGTGCCGCCGTTGATCGTCGCCATCCCGGTCGCATTGATCCGGTCCGCCTGCCCGGCCGCGTTCACCTCCAGTTCGTAGGACGAGTTCGGATTGAAGGTAATGTTGCCGGCGATGTTGATCGTGCCGATCGAGTTGCCCGGCGCGATCGTGCCCGAAACGATGGTGTTGCCCACCGTGCCGACGCCCTGAAGGCGTCCGGTCGACCAGACATTCATCGCGCCGCCGAGGCTGCCATTTATCGCCAGGATGCCGCTTTCGTGGTCGAGCCGGTGAAGCCGGAGGAATCTCCAGTCAGCTCTGTTTTCCCCGAGCCGATCTGGCGGACGCTGCCGGAACCGCTGAGGTTGCCGGCGAAAGTCAGGTCGTTCGAGCGGTTGAAGGCGAGCGCACCGTCGTTCACGACGTTGCCGACGATCGAGCCGGTCGCGCCGCCATTGCCGAGTTGCAGCGTCCCGCCTGAAATCGCCGTCCCGCCGCTGTAAGTGTTGTCTCCCGATAGGATCAGCGTTCCGGCACCGGTCTTGACCAGCACGCCGCCGGTGGCGCCAGCATTGTCACACTCATTGCCGGTGGGGCCGCAGTCGCTGATGATACCGCTCACGACGGTATCCCAGCCGCTGGAGCCGACGGTCAGTTGATTGGCCCCGAGGAAGAAATGGCCGGCGCCGGTGATCGACCCGGCACTGAGCTTGTTGTCGTTGTTGGGGCCCGTCGAGCGCGAGAAATCGACCGTGCCGCTCACGCCATTGATGACGGCGGCATCGCCCGCCGTGCTGCTGGCGTAGAACCCAAGGTAGTCGTTGTTGGTGATAGTGGCGTTGCCGGCCGTGCTGCTGTCGTAGAACTCCAGGGAGCCGTCGTTGGTGATAGCAGCGTCCCTGGCCGCTAAACATGAACAGCGTTCCGCCGGCCGATTGCGACAGTGCGCTGCAAGCGGCCAAAGCTTCGGGCCAGGCTTCACTGACAATGGCCGCCTCATAAATCCGATCGACGATGGCTTCATCTGCCATGCCTCAGCCCCCCGCTTTCCGATATTCGGCATTCCTCGCGTTTTCAACATATGTGAGCAACGCCATCTTGATTATTCGCAATGCCAATAGCGATGCTCAGCCAAGGTACCTCGGGTTTGCGGAGGTTCCAACTGGTGAAGCGGTCGCGAAAGAAGCGCACCGGCAAACCCACTCCCCACTTGTACGCGCACCGCGCTATCGTGCCCCTACGCCTCGTTTGCCTCCGGTCGACCGTGATGCGGCCCATGACTACGGATCTTTGCGTTCAGCCGGGCGATGCTCACGAACAACAGGGGAACGAAGAACACGCCGAGGATGGTGGCGGAGATCATGCCGCCCATCACGCCGACGCCGATCGCGTTCTGCGCCGCCGATCCCGCTCCCGTCGCGGCTGCCAGCGGCAGCACGCCGAGAATGAAGGCAAGCGAGGTCATGACGATCGGACGAAGGCGCATTCTTGCAGCCTGAACCACGGCCTCGATCGCGCCATGCCCGCGTTCCATGAGATCCTTGGCGAACTCCACGATAAGGATGGCGTTCTTGGCCGTCAGGCCGATCGTCGTCAGCAGCCCGACCTTGAAGTAGACGTCGTTCGACTGACCGAAGAGCCAAGCGGCAAGCAGTGCCCCGAACACGCCCACCGGAACGGCGAAAATTACCGAAAGCGGGATGGACCAGCTTTCATAGAGCGCCGCGAGACAGAGGAAGACGACCAGCAGCGAGACGGCATAAAGCATCGTCGCCTGCGAACCCGCCAGCCTCTCCTGATAGGACAGGCCGGTCCATGCGGCGGAATAACCGCCAGGCAGTTCCGCCACCAGACGTTCCGCCTCGGTCATGGCGTCGCCCGAGCTTGCGCCGGATGCGGCCTGCCCGTTGATGGAGACTGCCGCGGTTCCGTTGATGCGCGCAAGCGAGGGAGATCCCTGGACCCATTCGGTCGTCGCGAAAGCGGAGAATGGTACCATTTCGCCGGCGGCATTCTTGGCGTACCAGCGATCGATGTCGTCGGGCTGCATACGGAAAGGAGCGTCCGCCTGCACATAAACCGGCTTGATTTCGCCGTTGTAGACAAAGTCGTTGACGTCGGTTCCGGAGAAGACGGTGTTGATCAGGCTGTCGATGCCCGAAAGATCAATACCCATCGCGCCTGCTTTTTCCTGATCGATGTCGATCTTGAGCTGGGTCTCGAGCGTACGGGTGTTGCCGCGAATGTTCGCGATCACGGAATTGCTCGCCGCCTTGTCGGCGAGCGTGTTGGCGGCTGCCGTCAGCGCGGTGCGACCCTGGTTGCCGGTATCCTCCAGATACATGGAGAAACCGCTGGACTGGCCGAGGCCCTGGATTGCCGGGGGGGCGAGCACGAACACCTGTGCATCGCGGATCTGCCGGAAGTAGGCCGACGCCCGCTGCGCGATGGCGGATGCCGACTGGCGGGAATCCGTGCGTTGGTCGAAATCCTTCAGCCGCACGAAACCCATGGCCGCGTTCTCGCCACTGCCGCCGAAGCTGAAGCCGAGATTCATGAACACGCTCCGGACCGCATCCTTTTCCTGATTGAGGTAGTAATCCTCGACCATATCGATGACCGCCTGCGTCCGCGCTGCATTGGCGCCCTCCGGCAAAGTGATCTGTGTCATCAGAACACCCTGGTCCTCCTCCGGCAGAAACGAGGATGAAAGCTGCGTGAACAGGCCGTAGGCGGAAGCAAGAAGCACGCCGAACACCGCGAACATGCGAAGCGGGCGCACGACGAGCTTATCGATCGTCCCGGCGTAACCGCCGGTCACCTGTTCGAAGCCTCGGTCGAACCATCCGAGCCAGCGGGTGAGGAACCCGTCATGCGCGGGCTTCAGCATTGTCGCGCAAAGCGCCGGCGTCAGGATGATGGCGACCAGCACGGACAGGATCATGGCGCTGGCGATCGTCACGGAAAACTGCCGATAGATGACGCCCACCGATCCGGAGAAGAACGCCATGGGAATGAACACGGCCGTCAGCACCAGCGCGATGCCGACGAGAGCGCCGGTGATCTCACCCATCGACTTTTCCGTCGCCTCGCGCGCGGGCAGCTTTTCGTCGCGCATGATGCGCTCGACGTTCTCGACCACGACGATCGCGTCGTCCACCAGCAGGCCAATCGCCAGCACCATGGCGAACATGGTCAGCATGTTGATGGAGTAGCCGAGCGCCGCCAGCACCCCGAACGTGCCCATCAGCACGACGGGGACGGCGATCATCGGGATCAGCGTGGCGCGCAGGTTTTGCAGGAACAGCAGCAGCACGACGAAGACGAGGACGATCGCCTCGACAAGTGTTTCCACGACCTTCTCGATGGAAAGCTCGACGAAAGGCGTCGTCTCATAGGAATAAGCGATCTCCACCCCTTCAGGCAGGGATTTGGCCAGGTTGTCCAATTCGGTGTGGACGAGCTTTGCCGTGGTGATCGCGTTCGCTCCGGAGGCGAGCTGCACGCCGAAGCCGGCTGCCGGCATGCCGTTATAGGTCGAGCTCTGGCCATATTTCTCAAGGCCGATCTCAACGCGCGCCACATCGGCGAGCCGGACAACGGAGCCGTCGGCGGCGGTCTTCAGCACGATCCGCTTGAACTCGTCGGCGGACGTCATCTGCGTGCGCGCGACAATGCTGGCCTTGAGCTGCTGGCCCCTGACGACCGGGGTTGCCCCGATCGATCCGGCCGCAACCTGCACATTCTGGGCGGTGATGGCCGAGGTCACGTCGCTCGGCACCAATTGGTACTTCAGCATCGCCGACGGATCGAGCCAGATGCGCATCGCGTAGCCTGCACCGAACGATTGAACGGACCCCACACCGTCGAGCCGCTCGATGCGATCCTCGATCTGGCTGGACATGATGTCGGAAAGCTGGTCGGTGGTGTAGCGGCCGTCACGCGAGACGATGTTGCCGATCATCAGGATGCCGGACGGGGAACGGTTCACCCGCACGCCCTGGTTCTGGACGGCATCGGGAAGTTGTGTTTCGACGGTCGAGAGCTTGTTCTGAACCCCGACCTGCGCAAGCTCCGGGTCGGTGCCGTTCTCAAAGGTGAGCGAGATCGATGCAGAGCCGGTGCTGGAGGTCGACTCCATATAGAGCAGGCCATCGAGACCGGTCATGGCGCTCTCGATCTTCTTGGTGACCGAGTTTTCGACCGCCTCGGCAGTCGCTCCCGAATAGGTGGCGGATATCCGGATAGTGACCGGTGCTATCTCGGGATATTGCGAGATCGACAGGGAATAAATGCCCATCACACCCGCAAGGAAGGCGCCGATAGCCAGAACGATCGCAAAGACCGGACGGGCGATGAAAAAGCTGGCGACGGCATTGCGCGGGAAAGACGCGTTCATTGAACCGCTTTCACGGGCTCTTGCCCTGCCTGCCGCAGTTGCTGCTTCACGACGCCGTCCTCGTCGATGGAAGCCTCGACCACCTTGAGCGCCGTTCCGTCGGAAATACTCTGAAATCCGTCGACGATCAGCCGGTCGCCGTTCTTGACGCCGTCGATGACGATCCAGTCGTTGCCGACGGAGCCGCTTGTGGAAACCCTGCGAAGCTGTGCCTTGTCGTCACCGGAAGCCAGGTAGACCGTGGCGTTGCCACTGGTATCGCGGGAAACGGCGCGCTGCGGAATCAGAAAAGCATCAGGAACAGATCCGAGATCGACCTTCGCGCGCACGAACATCCCGGGCGCAAGAACCCGATCCGGGTTGTCGAAGGTCGCCCGCACCGTGAATGTGCCCATTGTCTGGCTGACCACCATCTCGGCCAGCGAAAAGGTCCCCTTCCGGTCATATTCCTTGCCAGTCTCCAGCGTCAGCCACATCGTTGGCGCCGTGTCGGTCCGGCGGCCCAGCCGCCCTGCCGCGACCTCGTCGCGCATGCGCAGGAGATTGGCGCTGGAATCGACCAGATCGACATGGACGGGATCGATTTGCCGTATGGTCACCAGCGCGTCCGTCTGATTCTCCGTGACGAGCGTGCCGACGCTCGCCTGCGAGACGCCGGCCACTCCGCCAATCGGCGCGCGGATGATCGTATAGTCGAGATTGATGCGAGCGGTTTCCAGCTCGGCCTTGGCCGCGTCCTCATCGGCTTGCGCCTGCAGCAGGCTGGTTCGCACGTCATCCAGGGTCTGCGCGCTCACGGCGTTGCTGGCGGCCAGCTTCCTGTTTCTGTCGAATGTCACCTGCGCTCCTGCCGTGGCGGCTTCCGCCTTTTTCAGCGCCGCCGCGGCCGCCGCATAGGCTGCCTTGTATTTGGTGTCGTCGAGCTCGTAGAGCACGTCTCCCGCCTTGACGTCGCCTCCCTCCCGGAAGCCAATCTTGCGGACGACGCCATTCACCTGCGGCCGGACCTCCGCCGTCGCGAAGGCGACGACGCGGCCGGGCAATTCGATATTGCGCGGCACCGGTTCACTTTTCAGCGCGACCACCCCAACTTCCACCGACCCGGCAAAGTCGCCAGGTGCCGCCCCCGCCACGTTGCCCCCCTCATTGTTGCAACTCGCAATGAAAAGGGAGGTGAGCAACAATGTGCATGCTTTGGCTGTAAGGTTCATCGCGTGCTTCCCGCAGTCGACTGTATGGGGCCGCCTGACCCGGTGGCGTCTTCCGGAACTGATCCAATGCCAGCAGCGAACATGACCGCGAACGCAAACACCGCCACGCGGAGTAACACCGCCCTCATGAAACGGCGGATCTCGTCTTCATGGATCAGCGTGTAATGTTGCAGGTGGAGATACAAGCTTTGGTCGTTCGAATATCCTCGCATCGCTCCTCTCTCATGATGAACTGACGGTGCGGGATGCAGGACGACGCCGGCACCTCGGCCTGGAACGACCGAGGATCAGGCGCGGGAGCGCAGACCTGAGGAACGTGGTGATGGCTGGGATCGAGGCAAGGAGATATTGCATCTCGAACATTGTCGAACCTTTCAATGGTAGCCCCCCGCCGCACAGGTGTTGCTTCGAGCGCAGGCGATCACTTCCCGGCTGCGCTGACGATCGAGGCGATGACGCCGGTTGCGGTTGCCACGAGAAGGAAATCATCGCCGTCGCGAATCCAGCGGTAGCCCTTTGGCGGCGACTTGAGCTTATGCCTGCTGTGGTTGGCGACGACGGTGCCGCGGCCGTCGTATCTGCCGCCCTTTCTCCACTGCTGTTTCTTGATTTGCTGCCCGGTTTTGACGGACAGCTCGCTTTGGGCCGCGGCAGCACTGCCGAACGCGGCAAGGCCGATCAGGGCCGCCATGATGACCGCCGTAAGCCTGTTCATTTGAGGTTCCTCGGATCCGCGAGTTTGAATGCGACCGGAGGCGCAAGGAGCGGCGATGCGCCTCCGGCGAGCAGCCAAGGGGCTGCATCGCCCGTCCGGGGTGGGGACAGACGAACGATCGGTTACTCCCCGGGCGCCCAGGGGAATGGCGGCGGCGGCACATCGTCATGCCAGCCCGGATGACCATCGGTTCGGTCGAAGCCATGCCCATCCGAACCGACGGGTCCGGGCGGCGGCAGCAGGAAACGCTCTGATGCACGCAGTTTCATGATCTGCTCGGGCGCGAGTACGCCCCGAAGCGCGGCCAGGGCCGTCTTCAGGGAATTGGCTTTCTCGCCGCGCTCGATTGCCTGGTCGGCGAGGTGCTCCGCGAGCAATGGCCCGTCGGATGGTTGCGAACCGTCAGCCGTCGGCGGTCCATCCGGCCGTTCGCCTCGCGCTCCGTCCGGTCGTTCGCCGCGAGGTTCGCCGGCGCCATGATCGGGCTTCGGAGGTTCGACAAGATCGATAAGCGCGACCGAATAGGCACGCCAGGCGTCGAGTTGGGCGCTTGTGATCCCAACATAGGTTTCCGCCGCCGCAAGGCTCGCGGCGAGGCGAAGCTCCGGTCCGAACGGGGCATGTGCGATGTGGGGCGGCCCGCTTTCGTCAGATGGTCCGGCCTCGGGCCCCTGGCGGTTGAAATCCGCCTGCGCGAGGAGTACGGAGGCGGCTTCGCCGTCCGGCCTGCCGTCTTGAGCCATGACCCGAACGAGCGGTCGTGCATGCGGCACGGGATTGGAGGGAAGCGCCTCCGAAAAAGATGGAGTGGCCAGCGCCGCCAGGATGGCGGCCGGAAGCAGCCCCATGAGCGAGGTGCGTGTCATACGATCTTCCTTTCAAGCAGTTACCCGCCATCCTGAAGGTAAAGACCGTCGGTATCCGCCATTGGTCCGAGTGTTTCCCAATGTTTCCCGAAAGGGCATTTTTGCAACTGAACTTTGCCGAGCGCCCGGCAGCAAAGTTCAGTTGCAAAAATCTCCAGCCGACCCGAAATACTCGATATATAGAGGCTCAGAAAAGGAGGACACCGGTGCCGCATGAGCAGCCAGATACATATACTGATCGTTGACGACGATCCCGAAATACGTTCCCTTCTGGCGCGCTATCTCGGCAGCCAGGGTTTTCGTGTGTCGGCAGCCTCGAGCCGGGCCGAGTGCGAAGCTCGGCTCTCGGCAGGCGAGCCGGACCTTGTTGTTCTCGACGTCATGCTGCCGGATGGTTCCGGCCTCGACATCTGCCGCGGTCTCCAGGAGCGCGGGCGGCGCACGCCGGTAATTCTGCTGACCGCACTCAAGGAGGATGTGGACCGCATCATCGGGCTCGAGATCGGTGCGGACGACTATCTTGGCAAGCCATTCAATCCGCGGGAGTTGGTCGCGCGCATCAAGGCGGTGCTGCGCCGCGCTGGGCAGGAAGAAAAAGCGGTTCTTGAGGCACAGACTTACAGCTTCGCCGGGTTTGAGGTCGATCCGCAATTGCGCCGGGTCGCACGCCAGAATGGAACCTCGGTGGATCTGACCGGTGCCGAGTTCGATCTGCTCAACGCGTTCCTTGAACGACCAGGCCGCCTTCTCTCGCGTGACCAGTTGCTTGACGCTACTCAAGGGCGCAGCCGCGATCCTCTGGACCGTTCGATCGACGTGCTGATGAGCAGGCTGCGGCGCAAGCTCGGCGAGAATGATGCCGCCCCGATATTCAAAACCGTCCGCAATGGCGGATATCAGTTCACCGCCCAGGTGAAGACGCAGGCTGCCCGAAAATGAAGTCATTGCGCAATCGTCTTGTCCTGCTGCTGATCACGGCCATCGTGACGGTTGTCGGTCTGGCGACATTTGCAGCAAGCCGCGCCATGCGGCCGCCGATCCCCGAGGCGACTATGGATCCGGTGGCGCGCCAGCTTCATCTGATCGTCGACCTGGCCGAGCGGAACCGGCAGGCTGCCGCGGCATTGGGCGTAAAGTTTCGGAACGCGCCAGCCGAAGGAACCGAAATCACACCCATGTCGCTTTTTCTAAATCGCGCGCTTGAGAAAACCGGCGGTGCACGAACCGCATTGGTCACTCAGGCACCGGGCTCACCCTTGATTGTCGCATCCATCCGGCTTGCTTCCAATGAATGGGTCGTGACCGAAATTCCCGACCTCAGGCCACCACCGGGCCAATGGTGGGCACTTGGCGGGTGGATTGTGCTTATTGTCCTTGGCAGCACGCTTGTCTCGATTTTCGCGGCCTCGAAGATCATCAATCCACTGCAATTGCTGGAGGATGCGGTTGGCCGTATTGGCGCTGACGGTTTGCTCCCCCCTATTCCTGAAACCGGCTCCGGCGAAGTGCGTGCGACCGCGCAGGCGCTCAATACGCTGTCGGCCCGCCTGAAGACGGCGATGGAAAGTCGGATGCGGCTCGTCGCGGCCGCCGGACACGATCTGCGCACGCCGATGACACGCATGCGGCTGAGAGCCGAGTTCATTCCCGATGAAGCAGAGCGCGAAAAGTGGTTCGCCGACCTTGAGGAACTCGACGCGATCGCCGATAGCGCCATCCGCCTTGTGCGGGAGGAAGTTGACAAAGACAGCTCTCAACCGGTTCGCCTTGACGTCCTGCTTCGTGAGGTCGCCGACGAGCTGATTCATCTTGGATATAAGGTAGTCCCTCCTTCCCTCCCGGCGATGAAGGTTTCAGCCGGTCCTCTCGCGCTCAAGCGAGCGCTGCGCAATCTCATCATCAACGCCGCCACGCATGGCGGTGGTGCCACGATCGAGCTGGCGTGCGAGGGCGAGCATGCAATCGTGCAGATCCGCGATAAGGGACCGGGTATTCCCGAGGAATTGATCGGGCATGTGTTCGAGCCGTTCTTCCGGGTCGACGCGGCCCGCCGCAAAACCATGCCTGGCGCCGGCCTTGGCCTCGCCATCGCCAGGGAGATCATCGAGCGATTTGGCGGCGCAATCACGATCGCCAACGGCACGAAGCCGAAAGGGCTTGTCCAGACTCTCAGATTCCCGCTTGCCTACCGCGAGAGATACGAGAGAGGCCCTGAATCCTGCATGCCACATCCACAGTGAACCTGCGATGCTTCACCCACCCATGACAAATCCGGGGTGATCGGCATCTCTCCAGCTCCGGCCGTCGCGACCATCTATGAAAGAAAGAAGGAAGCCAGGAATGCTACAACAAGTTTCGCGTTATTCGGCTCACGCGCTGGCTCTGTTGCGCATCGTAACAGCCTTGCTGTTCATCGAACATGGCACCCTGAAACTCTTTGGTTTCCCAGCTTCTCAAGCAGCTCATGCGGCGGCGGGAGGGCTTTCTTCTCTCATGCTGGTCGCGGCTCTTCTTGAGGTCTTCGGCGGTCTCGCTGTGCTATTCGGGTTGTTCACCCGTCCGATCGCGTTTCTTTTGGCCGGGGAAATGGCGGTCGCCTATTGGTGGATTCACGTGCCGACCGGTGGCTTCTTCCCTGTTAACAATGGCGGCGACGCTGCTGTTCTGTTCTGTTTCGTTTTTCTCTACCTCGTTTTCACCGGACCCGGGGCTTGGAGCCTCGACGTCCTCCAGCGCCGCGAGTCAGCGCGACACGACTCCACTCGTCGTTGAGCAGCCACAAGGACGACGGGAGTCGTCCTGAGGATGTGGCCGCCCGTTCCGGGCTCGCAGACGTTTGGGTTCCGAACCCAAACGGACGGGTAGGTCTTCAGTCAAGAATGTCGGGGCAAGGTCGCTGCGCAAGCAGGCGATCGACCGGCAAGCTGTAGCCCTCGCCGGGACCGACATCAAGGCTCAGAACTGGTGCTTCCGCCGATGCGTGTATTCTGGACTCTCGTCGCAATAGCCTTCATGCTATCGGGTTGCCAGCATACGCTGGACCGGGCACACGATGCGCAGGAAGCCAACAATGCGACCATTGCCGGCTATGCTAACATTCGCACCTACCGGGATAGCCGTCTCGATGAAGCCCCAGCCGACACACGCGACTGGATACCGGCATCCAAGTCCGGCAGACTCGACTTTCTGATGATTTCCGGAGGCGGCTCCGGCGGCGCCTTCAGCGTCGGCGTGCTCTCGGCGTGGAGCGCCATGAAGACGCGCCCCCGCTTCGATGTCGTCACGGGGGTCAGCACCGGCGCTCTCATCGCGCCATACGCCTTTCTGGGACCGGCCTACGACAGCGCGCTCGTGCAACTCTATACCAGCGGTATTGCCAAGGACCTCGTCGCCACCAAAGGGCCGATGGGCCTGTTCGGATCGAGCCTCCTGAAGCCGGAGCCCTTGCGGAGTCTGGTCGAACGGGCGGTCACGCCGGATGTTCTGCTGCGGATCGCTTCGGAGCACCGCAAAGGCAGACGCCTGTTCGTGCTGACGACCAATCTGGACACCCAGCGCGGTGTGGTATGGAACATGGGCGCTATAGCCGCCAGCGGTCGGCCCGACGCGCGCAAGCTGTTCATCGACATTGTCGTCGCTTCTGCCAGCATCCCGGGCGTATACCCGGCAGTCCCGATCAAGGCGGAATCAGGAGGACGCCAGTTCGAGGAAATGCACTCGGATGGAGGGTCAACCTCGCAGATCCTGATGCCTCCGCAGGCTATCATGGTCGGCACGATCCCTATTTCCGTGCGCAAGCGGCAAAGGGTAAGCTTCTATGTCATCGTCAACAACGCCTTGATGCCCGAGTTTGGCGTTACGCGGAACAAGACGGTTTCCGCTATCGGCAGGGCCTACTCCATCTACATGAAATCGCAAGCGCAAAGCGAGTTGACAGCCCTTTACAACTTCGCAAAGCGAACGGGAGCCGATTTCCACGTCGCGTCAATCGACGCTCAGGTCCCATACTCCATGCTCGATCCTTTCGACACGAGCTACATGCGCGCAGTCTATTCCCTGGGATACAAGGGATTGGCCGCCGGCACTCTGTGGAAGGACAGCCCCGTCTTCCGCTGATGGATATGTGCTGAAAGAAGCCGGGCAGAATATCGCGCCGAGACGGAAGCCGACCGGCCCCCCGGGAACACGCTGCGAGATCACTCCGATGTCCCAGCCGTCGCTGCTAGAACCTGTTATGGACTTTGAATCCGTTCAGACTCGGAGGTCCATAACAGGCTCTAGTAAGCAAAACGCTTCGCGACCCAAGTGTAGCCATCTTCCGCGTAGCGCACCGGGGCCTTGAAGGCTGCGCCCAATGCGGTCTTCACGGGCAGAGCTGCCTTGATCAAGTTCAAGGTGCGAGCGCCAAGCCCGAGGTGGCCATCCATCGTCTCCGAATGGCTTTCATCGGCGGATGCCGACGATGTCGATGTGTCGATGTCGGTCAAGGTTTGCTCCGCAACTTCGCCAACTTTGCGATTGTCGGCGCCAGTACATACAGCGGCAATCACCGGATAGTTCGCGTTGTGGAGACGATTGATATAGGTTTCAGCCTGTGCATTGCAGAACGTGACGGTCTCCCATTTGTGGTCAACCGTAGCGAGATAATGGCAAACGGTTTCGCTATCGTCGCAGCCCATTATCATCATGGAAATTGCCGCCGCAGCTATCACCTCTCGATCCTTTCGTCATTTGCTTCATCGCATCAAAAGTCAAGAATTGCTGCAAAAGTGTGACGCCACCCCAAGAAACAAAGACGAATTGCCGGAACAATACTCGGATAAATTTAGCAATAACTTGTCACAAAACTCTGATTGCAACGCAATCCGCCCGGGCGCACCCTGGCGATCTCGCGAGTATAGCTCCCGCCAAAAAGCATGGTCGCGAGGTGGCGTTACCCAAAAGCGCCCGGCGGGGCGTTGAGTTCCAGAGCCAGCACCCCGCCGACACCGCGCAGGCCGGGCATGTCACTCGGCGTTTCGACATAGGTTTCGAAGATGCGGCGACATCGGCCCATTGACCATCTCGACGTGGGCGGCAATGGCCGGTTCGGTTGCCAGTTCCGGCGTTGCGCGCATAGACTCCAAAGAGCCGGCGAGACAGAAACCAACCGCATACGCCGGGTGATATAGCGCAGCGTAGTGCGATAGGCGTCGGCGATCGCCTCCTTCGTCATGCCATCGTCGAACATGCGCTTGAACGCGCGGAACTGGTGCAGGTCGAGCCGCAGCATGCCCGAGAACCGGATGCGATTGAAGGGAATGTCGCGCGAGCGCGAGAAGACATCATCGCAACGGCGGGCTTCTTCGACTTCCTGGTAGCTTTGGCGGTGGTGGTTTCTCCGTGACTGGCAGCCGAGACCCTCTCTCGACCTTCCAATCCGCAAGACGAGAGCTTCGCGTTTGCGCCGGTTGCTCACACCGCGCCCATCGGCGTATTCAAATTCGTCGAGGCTCCAATCGTCGCCGGATGAAAGCTCAGTGTCATTCTCGATCTCGCTGCAGGGCTTTGGCCCAGCCACCATCTGTGTCGGCAATTGCGTCGCCAGGGAAGAAGCGAACGATAAAATCCCGATACACTGTCGCGACGGCGATCTTTCTGCGCCATAGAATGCGGCGATGTCGTTTCACGTGCCGGGTTCGGTCGGCTTCTCGATTGGACCGCCGTCTTTTGCCCAATCGTTGAAGCCGCCAACGTTGAAGACATGGCTGTAGCCCATATCCTTGAGCACCTTGCCGGAAAGCGCGGAGCGGCCACCGGACACGCAATAGAGGATCACCGTCTTGTCCTTGGAAAAGTTGCTGTCGTGAAGAGGTGATTCCGGATCGGCGCGAAATTCAAGCATGCCGCGGGAAACATGTACCGCACCGGCAATCTTACCAGTCTTCTCAACCTCTTGGGCATCGCGCACATCAACCACCAGCGTATTGCCTCTGGAGATCAACTTCTGGGCCTGCGCCGAAGTAATCTTCGGTACGGCAGCATCGGCAATCTCCAGCATCTGTTTGACCGTGAGTGACATAGTGAACTCCTCCTTTGGTTCTGGTTCGTCAGGACGGTGACCGGGAAAATGCGCAGCCCAGCGCGCGCCCCGTAGCCTCGCGTGATGCCAGCGATGTCGAATCTGGTGGAGGCATAGAGGGTCTGGTGTGGGAAGTCCGCACCGAAAGCGAGTTCCCCGATCGGTCGATGGTGGATTTCTCCAGGAAGCGGCGGTCTCCGATCATCACTGCTTGCGCCGCAGTGCAAGGAAACTGATCGAAGGGTATTGCGGCTTGCAAGCCGGACAGACTGGAGATTGCTTCACAAACGACACCACCGACCGGTACCATCATCGGGATATGCCAAGAGGCAGCGGACATGAAGCCTGTGCTTTCGTCAACCCGGCGTCATCGGGTGCGGACGAAGGTGATTGTGGCCTTGGCTCATGCCACCCCCCATACCCCCTTCCTTCCCCGCTCCCGTGGGAGATTTGACACTCGTTGGTGGGTTGGAAGTTACCGCGCTCCCCGGATACTTTGTGGGTTTTGAATTTCCACCAGTGCTATCGCCGCCCGAGGCCGGGTGCGCGCCGCCGGCCGGAAGTCTGACCCCGCCGAGAGTCGTGCCTGTCGCGTGGCCTTTGATTACCTGAACGCACTTTGAATTAGAGCAAAGGAAGCATGTCTTCCCGTCCGCGGTGCAGCCCATGCCTTTACCAGGCCCAAAAGAGTCGTACCAACAACCCGCCGTCCGCTTGCAGGCCCCAATGACCTTGTCAATGCCGGCTCCTTTGTGGGAGTTGGTTTTGGCGCTCGCAGGCGAACCGCCCATCGATACGAACGCAAGCGACAGGCTTAGAAACACTATTCCGAGATACTTCATTTGCGGTTTCCTTTTGTGAAATCCGGATCGATGCCTATCTCTCCTTCCGAAAAATACGGTCTTTCACGATTTTGTCTTGGCCAGGGGCGCAACGTCGTTATGGCGAAAAGCGAAAGCTTCGGCGCGCGCAAGCCCATGCCGCGTGTCGGGCACCGGCAATCGATGCCAGGGCCTTTTGAATCGAGGGGCTCAGTCGGGCGGCGCAGAACGGCGGCCGACCGCAGGCGTCAATCAGCGGTGGCTGCGGGGTGCTTTGGACCGAACATCGGAGGGCGTTTCGCCATAGACCCTGCGGAAATCCCTCGTGAAATGGCTAAGATCTCCGAACCCGCAGTCATAAGCAATCTCAACGATTGTCCGTTTCTCAAGCTGTGGCATGGACAGACGGCGGTGCGCCAGCGCCAGCCTCTCGCGCAGGACATACTTGCTGAACGTAGTGCCCTCTCTCTCGAAGAGAAGCTGCACAGAGCGCGGGCTTAGCCTTGCCGCTGCTGCCGCCGTTTGGATGCTTAGCTCCGACGATCCGAGCTGGGCCAGCACCCAACGCTTGACGGCCTTCAGGCGCGCTGCGCGCAGGCCCCGTTTCGAAGCCAACTGAACCGCATCCTTATTCGTCCCCACGGCCAGCGCTACCAGATCGGCGATATGGGTGGCCGCCATGTGCGCGAACTCAGCCCCGGAGCCAGCATCCCCAAGCGCACAAAGGCTGTCCAGATAGGACGTGAGCAGCTGCAGCGCCTCATTGTCCGCAGGTACGGGCCGCATGAGCGCGGCTTCAGCATTGGGAAGCAGCGGAAGAAGCGTCGACCGTTGCAGTCTTACCGTTGCATGATGAAGGGTTTCGTACGTCTCACATGTGATGCGATCCGTGCAGGACAACAGCACGGCCGAGCCGTCGACGCAGAGTTCTCTGCCGAATTGCTTTACGAAGCCTTTAGCCGGTGCTCTGCACCAGTGGAGCGCAAAATCGTCATTCTCGTGCGAGCGTCGGCACCCCGAGTCCGCTCGGTGCGGTGAGAGCCGCGTGTCGGCGATTGTGACACCCGGCAAAAGGCGAATTTCCATCTTCATTTGAAGATTTCCCTTTAGCGGTGTCAAATCCAGCTTCACCACGGCGCGTCCCGCCACCTCCATGGCCGCCTCACGGCGCTGCCGCTCCGGTATCTCCTTCAGCGAAAATCGGAACCTCGTCGGGGCGTCGAATATGGTCGCGTCTACCAGCGCCGAACCTGCGCTCGCCTGCGACTCAATCATGACGTTCGTTTCCTCCCTCTTGGCCAAGGCGCCAACGCGATATAACTGAATCAGTGCAAGTCCTGCACGTGTCAAGCTTGATGCGCATTAGCCGTTTCGGATAGTGTGATCTGATCCAATCCGGAGTGTAAATGGAATTCGTGGTGACGCGATCTCCGCGTAGCATGAAGGTATTTCTGCAAGCCCAATAAGCGCGAAAGCTGGGGCTTTTTAGGAATGCAAGAAAGAGCTCGCTCCGGCGAACTGGAGCGGGCAAGCAAGGCGAAGTTGTGCATCGTCATATTAGATAACCCTGATCCGATTGTCAGGTCGGGGAAAGCCGTGACCGAAGCGGGTGACTTCCGACTGTTCCTTTCAGGGTGCCGTCGGCCGGAACCACCGATGACCTTTACCACCGGGTCGCCCAGCATAACACCCGCGGCGCTTCCACCTATCTGACGAACCGCTGCAGCGAGGGAAGGGAAGAGCCGCCAAACTGGAGATGCTGCGGTATTTCGTATGGGTCGAAGTGCTGTGCCTGAAGGACAGCGGTTGCGCTGGCGCATTCGCCGTTGCAAGACACTTCATGGTCTCACGACAGGTGTAGGAGAGTACCGCCCGCGGCCAGAAGCACAACGACGATCCATGGCGGCAATTCCCAAACGGTGAGCAGCAAAAATCCGGCAAGCGCCAGGGCAAGGTCCCGCGGCTCACGCACAGCGCTCGTCCAGACCGGGTTGTAGAGCGCGGCACCAAGGATTCCGACCACGCATTCGTGCCGCGCATGGCGGCCTGTGCCGTCGAGCGAACGCGCAATGCGTCCCGGAACGGCAGCATGCCTTAGACCAACAGCAACCCCGGCGGGAAGATCGCGATCAGTGCAACGGTCGCACCCGCAGCGCCGTTGAGCGGCGGCTCCACGATCGCGCCGAGATAGGCGGCAAAGGTAAAAAGCGGCCCGGGAACCGCCTGTGCGACACCGTACGCCTGTAAAGCCGATCCTGCCGCTTCACATGCGGCCCGCTCTGCGGGCGGGAATCACCATCTTCGAGCGCGCTGGACCGAGATGCTCCGAATGCTGCGTGGTCACATGATGGATGACAATAGGGGCCGGTTCACTGACGCCGCCGAGAACATGATAGCCCGAGCTCGTAGGTGGAAAGCTTCCTCGCAGATGCACTTAATTTGAGAATCTGGCGGCAAGGATTCTCACAACTAAATGCCAAGCCTGAACCTAACCGGCGCTTTCTTGCAATTAAGTGCCAAGCGACACGAAGAGCGGCTTGTCTGACGATCGGCCCTTTGTCTCGCTTGCAAATAAACCCCGCCCCTAGAGACGGCTCAACCGCTCGGTCAGCAGCACAAAGAAACCCTCGGCATCCACCTCGCGCAGGAAGGTCGCGTTCTTCTGCCGGTCGGTTACGCCCCACCAATCCACCACCGTCTCTCCAAGCGTCAGTTCCGAAGCGGTTTCGATCTCAATGTTGCAGAAGCGGCCCTTGTAGAGTTCGGGCTTCAGTAACCACGCGATTACGTTCGGATCGTGAAGCGGGCCGCCATCGGTGCCGTATTTCTCTTCGTCGAAGCGTTCGAAGAATTCCAGCCAGCCGGCCGCGACTTCGCCTGGCCGGGTGCCGAGCGCGCGCATAGCGGCGATGCGCGCCTTTGTCGTCAGCACCTGATGCGTTACGTCCAGCGGCAGGACGGTGGTCTTCATGCCCGCGGTGAAAACGATCTCCGCCGCGTCCGGATCGACATAGATGTTGAATTCGGCAGACGGCGTGACGTTACCGCCTTCGAAATAGCCGCCGCCCATCAGCACGATCTCTGCGACCCGCTGGGCGATGTCCGGCGCGCGCGATAATGCCGTGCCGATATTGGTAAGCGGCCCGAGCGTGCAAAGCGTCACCGTGCCCGCTGGTTCGGCGCGCAGCGTTTCGATGATGAAGTCGACGCCGTTCTGTGCCTGCAGCGGCATGGTCGGCTCGGGCAGGTCGTAACCGTCGAGCCCGGTCGCGCCGTGGATATACTCGGCGGTCACCAGCTTGCGCAGCATCGGCTTATCGCAGCCGGCGAAGACCTGGATGTCCGGCCGGCCGGCCACCTCGCAGACTTTTCGGATATTGACCTGGGTAAGCGCCAACGGAATGTTGCCGGCCACTGCGACTATTCCGAGGACCTCAAGCTCCGGGCTCGCCAGCGCGAGCAGGATCGCCAGCGCATCGTCCTGGCCGGGGTCGGTGTCGATTATGATCTTGCGGGGCATGGCGTTGTCCGGTGTCAGGCTGCGGTCTTGAGTGGGTGGTCGCGGTCGAGGCGGGCGAGAAGATCGGTGCGGCGGGCTTCGTAGCGGGCGATACTGCCGGCTTTCACATGGCCAAAGCCGCGCACCATGTCGGGCAACGCCGCAAGCTCCGTCGCGGCCTTCAGCGATGCTTCGGACAGCGAGGCCGAAAGGCGCTCGACCAGCGCGAAATAATCGGCGATCAGGCGGCGCTCCTCGCGCCGCTCTTGTGTACGGCCGAACGGATCGAACCGCGTGCCGCGCAGCACCTTGCCGCGCTTCAGCAGCGCAAAGACAGGCCGGATCCAAGGGCCGAAGCTGATCTTGGCTGGATGGCCGGTGCGCGGGTCGGTCCGGGTGAGCGCGGGCGGCGCGAGCAGGTGGCGGACCTTGACCGGCCCCTCGAACTGTTCGGCAAGGCGTACGGCGAAGCTGCGGTCGTCATGCAGGCGCGCCACCTCATATTCGTCCTTGTAGGCCATCAGCCTGAAGGCGTTCTTCGCCACGGCGAGAGCGAAAGCCTCGCCAAGTCCGGCGCTGGCGCGGCGCGCCGTCTGAACCAATGCGCGGTAGCGGCCGGCATAGGCCGCGTCCTGATAGGCGGTGAGGAAAGCAGCGCGACGCTCGACCAGCGCATCCAGCGTTTCGGCGGGCGGCGCCTCGGGCCGTGCGCCGGCCGCCGCCTCGACCGCCTCGCGGTCGACGACACTGCGACGTCCCCAGGCGAAAGCGGCGCGGTTCATCGCAACACCCGCGCCGTTGAGTTCTATGGCGCGGTCGAGTGCCGAGAACGAGATCGGCACCAGGCCGCGCTGCCAGGCAGCCCCCAGCAATAGCATGTTGGCGGCGATCGCATCGCCCATCAGCGCCGTTCCCAGCCGGCTTGCCGAGACCGCATGGACGGCGTCCTCACGCGCCGCGCTTTTGAGCGCGCGCAACGTCGCCTCCTGACGGAAGTCGATCGCCGTGTTCTGGACGAAAGAGGCGGTCGGCGCGAAATGATCGTCGAACAACACCTGCGTGCGGTCCTTCGAAAAGGTACGCAACGCCTTTGGCGAGGCGGAGACGACAACGTCGAAGCCCAGCACGACGTCGGCCTCGCCCGATCCGATCCGCGCGGCGTGCAGCGCTTCGGGATCCGCCGCAACGCGCACATGGCTGACGACCGCACCGTTCTTCTGCGCAAGCCCGGTCTGGTCGAGCGTGAGGATCGACAGCCCGTCAAGATGGGCGGCCATCGACAGGATGGCGCTGACCGTGATGACGCCGGTTCCGCCGATACCGGCAAGCAACATGTTGTAGGCGCCATCCGGCTGCGGCAGTACGGGCATCGGCAGCGAAGAGAAATCGAAGTCGCTGTTGCGGGCTTTCGGCTTGCGCAACGTCCCGCCTTCCACCGTTACGAAGCTCGGGCAGAAGCCTTTCACGCAGGATAGGTCTGTATTGCAGCTCGACTGGTTGATGCGCCGCTTGCGGCCCAGTTCCGTTTCCACCGGCTCTACAGAGATGCAATTCGACACAGCCGAGCAATCGCCGCAGCCTTCGCAGACCAGCTCGTTGATGAAGGCGCGCTTGGGCGAAACCGGAAAAGTGCCCCGCTTGCGTCGCCGCCGCTTCTCGGCCGCGCAGACCTGATCGTACACGATGGCCGTCACACCCTCGACCTCGCGCAGTTCGCGCTGCACGGCGTCGAGCTCGTCGCGCGGATGGATGACGACCTCACGCGGCAGCTGCCCGGCGAGCCGCTCCGGCTGCTCGGCCACCACGACGACGCGCTTGACGCCTTCGGCGAGGAGTTGGCCAACGATAGACGGCACCGTGTTGTCGCCGTCGTGGCGCTGGCCGCCGGTCATCGCAACCGCATCGTTGTAGAGGATCTTGTATGTAGCATTGACCCCGGCTGCGATGGCTGCGCGTATCGCCAGCAGGCCGGAGTGGAAATAGGTGCCGTCACCCATATTGACGAAGATGTGGCTCTCGTCGGTGAAGGGCGACAGGCCGATCCAGGCACCGCCCTCCCCGCCCATCTGGGTGAAGGTGGAGGTGTTGCGGCCTTCGACGCCAATCACCATCATGTGGCAGCCGATGCCGGTCGTCGCACGGCTTCCCTCCGGCAGGCGCGTCGATACCGAATGCGGGCAGCCCGAGCAGAAATAGGCTTCGCGCTTCAGCGACGCCGCTTCAGCGGGAGACTTGTTCGCGATCGCCCGCAATCTGGCGACCACTTCATCAAGCCCGGCATCCGGGCCGAGTCGGCTGGCAAGCGCCAACGCGATCGGGATCGCGTCCAGTTCGCCATGGCTGGCCAGCAGCGCCCGCCCCTCTTCATCAGTCTTGCCGATGACGCGCGGGCGGCAACCGGCCGGCAGGTTGAACAGCAGCGCCTTAACCTGGTCCTCGATGACCGGGCGCATTTCCTCGACGACCAGCACCTCCTCGAGATCGCGGGCAAATCCAACCAGGCCGCCCGGTTCCAGCGGCCAGCTCATGCCGACTTTGTAGAGCGCAATGCCCAGCTTGCGCGCCTTGCCCTCGTCGATGCCGAGTGCATCAAGCGCCGCGAGCAGGTCGAGCCACGACTTGCCGGTGGAGACGATGCCGATCCGCGGCTTGCCATCGCGCCACAATGTACGGTCGATACGATTGGCGGCGGCAAAGGCATGGATAGCCTCCTTCTTCCGCTGCAACCTGAGTTCCATTGCATGCGGCCCGTCCGGCCAGCGCATGGAGAGGCCGTCACCCGGCAAAGCGAGGTCCGGCATCACGATGGTCACTGCATTCGCGTCGATATCGAGCGTTGCTGAGGATTCGACGATCTCGGTCTGCGCCTTGAAGCCGACCCAGGCGCCCGAGTAGCGGCTCATCGCCCAGCCAAGCAGGCCGTAATCGAGATAATCCGCGAGCCCGCCCGGCGACAGCATCGGCACCATGGCCGAAATCAGATTGTATTCGCTCTGATGCGGCAGGGTCGAAGAGACCGCGCCGTGGTCGTCGCCTACGAGCAGTAGGACGCCGCCATGCCGGCCGGTGCCGACGGCATTGGCATGTTTGATCACGTCCATGCTGCGGTCAACGCCGGGCCCCTTGCCGTACCACATAGAAAAGATGCCGTCGTAGCGCGCGCCCGGGAACATGCCGTTCTGTTGCGTACCCCAGACGGCCGTCGCAGCCATGTCCTCGTTGAGGCCGGGCTGGAAGACGATGTGGCTGGCCTCCAGATGCTTGCGGGCCACCGCCATCTCGCGGTCGAACGAAGCAAGCGGCGAACCGCGATAGCCCGAGACATAGCCGGCTGTATTTAGCCCGGCGGCGAGGTCGCGTTGCCGCTGTAGCATCGGAAGGCGCACCAGCGCCTGCGTGCCGGAGACGAGGATGCGGCCCTTCTGCGTGGTGTAGCGGGCGTCGAGCGAACCTGCGTTCATAGGCTGGCCCCTTGCTGGCCGGAGCCGGCGTCGAGATCGAAGACGCGGCCGGGATTGAGGATATTGTGCGGGTCGAAGGCGCGTTTCAACCGGCGCATGGCGGCAATCTCGGCGCCGCTGCGGCTGATCGAAAGATAGCGCTTCTTGTCAAAGCCGACGCCATGTTCGGCAGCTATCGAACCGCCGAAGCGCGCCACGCATTCATGCACGGCGTCGACCACCGCATCGGGGCGATCGGTCTGGACGATGTAATGCAGATTGCCGTCGCCGAGATGCCCGAAGACCGGCAGTAAAGCGCGCCTGTCGAGCGCGCGCACCATTCGCTCTGCCTCCTCCGTGAAAGCGGCAAGATGGCGCGCCGGGATGGAGATGTCGCAGCCGATGCAACGGTCCAGCGACGACACATAGGTCGAACACGCGTCGCGGAGCGCCCACAAGGCGCGGAATTCGCGGTCGGATTGGGCGAGCACGATGTCGCCCACAAGCCCCGCCTCATGTGCGGCCATCAACGTTGCGGCGAAGCGCTCGCCATCAGCCTCGGGCTGCAGCGCATGGAGTTCGGCAAGGACGTAGAAGGGTGAGCGCTCTACCGGTCGATCCTGCCGTGCACAAACGAGCGCGCCTTCCAGCGCTTCAGCATAGATCACCTCGAAGGCCGAGACGAGTGGCCCGAGTTCTGCCCTGACATGCGAAAGCAAGGCGATGGCTGCTTCCAGCGACGGCACGCCACAGAATGCGGCGAGTTCGGCCGCCGGCTTCGGGTGCAGCTTCAGGCGTGCCCGCGTGACGACACCTATGGTCCCCTCGCTGCCGATGAAAATCTGGTTGAGGTCGTAGCCCGCATTATCCTTGGGCAGGCCGCGCATGGAGGTCAGGATCGTGCCATCGGCGAGAACCGCCTCCAGCCCCAAAACCTGCGCGCGGAACATGCCGTAGCGCAGCACGCGGATGCCACCGGCGTTGCTCGCGACATTGCCGCCAATGGTGGCGCTGCCGCGGGCACCGATATCGACACCGAACAACAGTCCGGCCTCGTCGGCCGCCTCCTGTACGCGCTGAAGTGGAACGCCGGCCTCCGCATCAATGGTCGCGCCAACTTCGTCTATGGCCGACAGCCGCGTCATCCGCTCAAGAGAAAGTACCGCCTCGCCCTGCCTGACCCGTTCACCGCCCTGGAATCCTGTGCGGCCGCCCTGAATTGCGACCGGCTGGCGCGCTTCTTCGCAAACGGCAAGGCACAGCGCGGCTTCATTCGCATCGCCGGGGCGCATGACGAAAGCCGGTTCTGCCGCCGGATGAGCGCTCAACGTCTCGCGATAGCGCGCGTCGCTCGCCTCGCCAGCCAGAAGCGCGGCAGGTGGCAGACGGCGCGTGAGCCGCTCCAGGACCGAGGCTGGTCCGGCTTCGGCTGGATTCGGGCGCAAGGCGGTGTCGAGCATCATGATCGGCTATCCCGAAGGCGCATCCAGCGCCTGCGGTTCACGCTAATTCAATTTCCCTATTTGTCAAACCTTTATATTTTTGCTATTCTGCCTGATAGACATTGCCCCACGAGACTGCGAGAGAAAGTAATGTCACTGAACTATGATGATGTCGTCCGCACGAGTCTCACCAGGCAGGTGGCGGATGAGATCCGCAACGCCATTCTTGACGGGCGGCTGCAGATCGACGAGCGCCTGCCAAACGAGGAAGAACTCGCAAAGCGCTTCGGCATCTCACGGCCAACGGTGCGCGAGGCACTCAAGCGTCTCGCCGCGCAGAACCTGATCCGCTCGCGTCGCGGGCCCACCGGCGGCAACTTCGTTTCCCGTCCAGATCCGGAAGGCCTGTCCAAGGCAATCACCGGCGCCGCGACACTGCTTGTCGGCGTCGGCGCCTTCGATGTCGACGAGATAGTCACGGCGCGGATCGAGACCGAGACATTGTGCGCGCGGCTCGCCGCCGCCAATCGCACGCAGGCCGACCTCGACGCCATGGCAACTGAGATCGAGCGCCAGCGCGACGAGACGATCAACGGCGAGGAATTCTGCGCGTCTGATGTGCGCTTCCACCGCGCGCTGGTAGACGCCACGCAGAACGGGCCGCTCAGGCTGATGATGTACACCGTGATCGAGAGCTTCATCCCGATCTCCAACATGCTGACCTACGGTCTGTTCGAACGCCAGGGCGCGGCGCAGTCGCACCAGTCGATCCTCGACGCCGTTCGCGATCAGGATGCTGAGCGCGCCGTGAGGCTTCTGGGTGAGCATCTGACGGGCATGCGGGACCTGCTAGCGCTCGCACTGGAAAAACGCGCGAAAAAAATCGCTGCCGCAAGTGCGGCCAGCTGAACGGACCGCACGGAGAAGATTTTGAGCGATACTTTCAAGGCCATGATGATCGTCGACCAGGACGGCAAGCCGAAGGCGGAGTTCCGCGACATCGGGCTTTCCGATCTGCCCGACCACGACGTACTGGTCGAGGTCGCCTATTCGACGCTTAACTACAAGGACGGTCTGGCGATCTCCGGTAAGGGCCGCATCGCGCGCCGCATGCCACTGGTGGCCGGCATCGATATTGCCGGCACGGTGGTCGAATCGCGTTCGCCCGACTGGAAGAAGGGTGACAAGGTGGTCGCCAACGGCTGGGGCATGTCGGAGACGGAATGGGGCGGCTATGCCCGCTTCGCCCGGTTGAAGCCCGAATGGCTGGTGCGCCTGCCGGAAGCCTTCACCCTCGAACAGGCGATGGCCATCGGTACTGCGGGCTATACGGCCGCGCTTTGTGTCGATGCGCTTGAAAATTGGGGCGCGATAGAGCCCGGCGGCCGCGAGGTGCTGGTGACGGGCGCGGCCGGCGGCGTGGGCTCCACCGCGATCAGCCTGCTGGCGAAGAAGGGTTACGCAGTCACCGCCGCGACCGGCCGGTCCGAAACGCATGATTACCTTGCTGGGCTCGGAGCGACGCAGTTCGTCGATCGCGCAATGCTCGCGGAAAAAGGCGGTCCGTTGCAAAAGGAGCGCTGGGGCGGCGCCGTGGATTCCGTCGGCTCGACGACGCTCGCCAACGTCCTTGCCCAGACCATCTATGGCGGCGCGGTAGCAGCCTGCGGGCTGGCCGGCGGCATGGACCTTCCCGGATCGGTCGCCCCGCATATCCTGCGCGGCGTGGCACTCATCGGCGTCGACTCGGTGATGGCGCCCAAGGCAAAGCGCGAGCGCGCCTGGCAGATGCTGGCCAACAATCTGGACAAGGCACATCTGGCGTCCATCGCCCATACCGAACCTATGTCGAACTTGCCGGAACTTGCGCAGGATATCGTCGCCGGCAAGATCCGCGGTCGCGTGGTGATCGACGTCAACGCTTGAAGATCGAACCGCTGAGTTTCAAAGCGCGCGCGGGCAACTTCCGCGCGCTTTTTTGTTCAGAAGCGGTGGATGCGCAAGCCCAGCACTTTTTCCGACACGATTACCACACCCAGCGTCAGCACGATCGACAGCGTCGAGACGGCGGCGGCTTCCGGCGTGAAGTTCGTGCGCAGGTAGTCGAAGAGCTGGATTGGCAGGGTCGAGGTGCCGATACCCTTCAGCAGGAAGGAAATGGTGAAGATGTCGAAGGAGATGATGAATGCAAAGAGCGCGCCGCCGATCAGGCCCGGCTTGATCAAGGGCAGGAGAATGCGCCTGAAACGGGTCCAGCGGCCCGCGCCGAGGCTGCGCGCCGCCATGTCCCACGACGTGTCATAGCTCTCCAGCGAGGCCGACACATTGATGAAGACAAAAGGCAGCGTGATCAGCACGTGGCCGACGATCAGGCCGAGCATGGTCTGCGTGCCAATGCCGATCGCATAGACGAAGAACAGCAGCGAGATTGCCGTCAGCACTTCCGGCAACAGCAGCGGCGACAACATCGCCACACGCACTGCCTCCTTCCAGCGCCCGGCATGCTGGACGTAGAAGATCGCGGCCATGGTGCCAATGACGGTGGAGAACACGGTCGCCACGGCCGCCACCCAGAGCGAGGTGCGGATGGCGCGCATGAAAACGTCATTGTGGAAGAAGGTGACGTACCAGCGCAGCGACAGGCCCTGCGGGGGGAAAGTCAGGAAATTTCCGGCATTGAAGGACGCACCGATGACGACCGCGATGGGCGCCAGCAGGAAGATGTAGACGAGCAGGCAGTAGAGCGTCAGGACCGGCCGTTTCATCGCTGAGCCACCTTCCATTTCATTCGTGTGAGCCGCGAGAAGATCACCACGCACAGCGCGCCGGTGACCGACAGCATCAAGGCCAGCGCCGAGCCCCAGGGCCATTGGAACGTATCGATCAGCGCGTCGACCACCGTCACAGCCATGGTCTTGACCCGCAGGCCGCCGATCAGCGACGGCGTGACATAGGCCGAGAGCGAGAGCACGAAGACGAGGATGCAGCCGGCCTGGATGCCTGGCATCGCCAGTGGCAGAATGATGCGCCGGAAGGCGGTGAAACGCGACGCGCCGAGCGAGCGGGCGGCCGATTCAAGCGAAGGGTCGACGCCCTGGATGGCTGCCATGATCGGCAGGATCATGAACGGCAGGAAGACGTGCACAAGCGCGATGGTAATTCCGAGCGCATTGTACATCAGCGGAAGCGGCGCCTGTATGAGCCCAAGACCCATCAGGCTGCGGTTGATGAGCCCGGCATTGCCGAGCAGGATCGTCCAGCCGTAGGAACGGATGACGATGCCGACCAGCAACGGCGACAGCACCAGGCCGTAGGCAAGTCCGCGAAAGCGCATATTGCCGCGCGCCAGCTGCCAGGCCACCGGAAAGCCGGCCACCAGGCAGATCGCGGTCGTCAGCGCGCCGATCCACAGCGTGTTGAACACCTGGAACAGGTAAAAGCCGTCAGAGAAGAAGCGCAGATAGTTGTCGAGCGTGAAGCTGGCGCCGTAGGGCGTTCCCTGCCCCGGCGTGCGAAAGCTCATCACCACGATGTTGAGATAAGGGATGACCAGGAAGATGCCGAGCAGGAGCGCCGCCGGCAGCGCCAGCAGCCAGGGTCCCGCGATGCGCGGGCGGCCGGGCGCGCTCACCGCTCGACCCCAATCAGCCAGAAAGCGTCAGCGGGCGCGAGCACGGTTACGCTGTCGCCCTCGCCAACCTGCGTGGCAGGGAATGTCTGCACATGCAGCTCTTCGCCCGAGGCAAGCCGGACACGATAGTCGACCAGACTGCCGGAATAATAACGCGCGGTGACAAGGCCCCCGGCGCGCAAAGCGCCGAAGTGATCATCGCGCGCGAAGTCGAGCGCCTCGGGGCGCAGCGCCAGCGTCGCGGTCATGCCGGGCTGTGCAAGGCCGCGATCCGCCACCGCCACCTCGCCGAAAACGGTCGAGACAGTCGCCTTGCCGCCCGCGGCTGACACGACCTTGCCGCTGATTAAATTCACCTGGCCGACAAATTGCGCGACCTCCAGCGTCTCCGGCTTCTGGTAGATGTCGGCCGGCACGCCGATCTGCGCGATCCTGCCGCCGAACATTACGACGACGCGGTCCGACATGGCCATCGCTTCCGCCTGGTCATGCGTGACGTAGACGGTGGTGATGCCTACACGCCGCTGGAGGTCGCGGATGAAGACGCGCATCTCCTCGCGCAGCTTGGCGTCGAGATTGGCAAGGGGCTCGTCGAGCAGCAGGATCCGGGGCTCGATCACCAGCGCGCGTGCGAGCGCCACGCGCTGCTGCTGACCGCCCGAAAGCTGGTTGGGATAGCGTTCGGCAAAGGCGCCAAGCTGCACCATCTCAAGAACGCGCGCGATGCGCTCGCGCATCTGCTGCTTGGGCACCTTGCGCATCTCGAGGCCGAAGGCGAGGTTCTGCCAGACCGTCATGTGCGGAAACAGAGCGTAATTTTGAAAGACCATGCCGATGTCGCGCTTCTCGGCCGGTACGTTGACGACATCGGACCCGTCGAAGCGGATCGCGCCTGAACTCGCTTCCTCGAAGCCGGCGATCATCTTCAGCGTCGTTGTCTTGCCGCAGCCCGACGGGCCAAGCAGAGAAATGAATTCGCCGTCGGCGATGCGCATGGAGACGGCGTCGACGGCCTGCACCACTCCATACTTCTTGGTCAGCCCTTCGATGCTCACTTCAGTCATGCTTGCTATTCCCCACTGGCCGCTGAGCGGCTCGTTTTCTCATTGTCGGAAAAAAGAGGCGCGCCCATCTAGCGGTCGCGCCTTGCCGAAACCTCTTACTGGATTGTCTTGGCCCAGCGGTCGGCAAACTCGCCCTGCTTTTCGTTGACGAAGTTCCAGTCCCAGGTGAGGATCTTGTCCATCGCCGCGCCCGACACCGGGATGTCGCCCTTGATGTCGTCCGGCACGACCACTTTGGAATTGGTCGGCGAGGTATAGAACTGCCGCATCATCAGATCCTGGATCTCGGGCGAGATCAGGAAGTTGAGATACTGGTAGGCCAGTTCCTTTTCCGGACCGTTGGCGGTGATGCAGATATTCTGGTCGAACATCATCATGCCTTCCTCCGGGATCACGCATTCGACGGGCAGGCCCTGCTTCTTCAATCGGGTGATCTCGCCGAAATCGAAGGGCGCGATTGCGATCTCGCCGGCAGCAAGCGCAGTGGAGAGGTTGAAATCGACCTGCACGACGCGGCCAAGCTTGGCGAGCGCGTCGAAGCCGGCATCGGCGTCGTACTGGTCCTTTCCGAAAAGCTTCGAGGCGAGCAGCAGCTCCATCTTGCCAGCGCTGTTTGCGTAGTTGTAGAGGCCGATGCGCCCCTGGAACTCGGGATTGTTCCACAGATCCTTCCACGCTTTGGGCGGCGTCTGCACAAGGTCGGTGCGGTAGCCGATGCCGATCGGCGAAAGCGCGCCGGTCGCGGCAAAGCCGTCGCCGACCTTGGCTATCGGATAGAGGTCGGCGTAGTTCGGTACCTTGCTCAGGTCGAGCTTCTCGAAATAGCCTTCCTTGCGCAGGCTGGCGGCGAAGACCTCGTTGGTCATGATGACCGAGTAAGGCGGCTTGTCGGCGCCTGCCGCGCGCAGATTGGCGCCAAACACACGGCCGTTACCGACATCGAGCGTCACCGTCGCGCCGCTTTCCTTCTCGAAGGCAGGGATGATGGTCGAGCGCCAGAACTGTTCCCACACGCCGCCGAGCGTCGGCACGATGAGCGTCTTGCCCTGGGCGCGCACGCCATTGAGGCCGAGGATGGAAGCCGCTCCGAAACCGGCCAAGCCGGCGAGCGCCTGTCGTCTGTTGAGAGTGAGCATGCTATTCCCCTGTTCCTGTTCTTCTTGCGGTTTTGATTTGGCCCAGCCGCCTATTTCTTGCCGAAGGCCTGGCTGGTCTTGAGATCGATATATTCGCCGTAGGTGATCGGCTCATATTTCGCCTGCTTTCCGTCGCTGCAGAACGGTTCGAGGCAGGCGATGAGAGTCTCCTTCGCCGGGTTGACGAAGAAGGGAATGGACTGGCGGCGTGAGGAGCCCTTCTTCTCGCGCGGCGGGTTGGCAACCCGATGCGGCGTCGACACCCATTCGTCATTGGTCCAGCGCATGAAGGCGTCTGCGATGTTGATGACATAAGCGCCTTCGATCGACGGCGCGTCGATCCATTGGCCGGCGCGCGACTGGACCTGAAGGCCGCCGGACGAAGCTTCCGAGCGCAGGATGGTCATGAAGCCGTAATCGGTGTGAACGCCGGCGCGCAACTGGCCCGGCAGCGGCGATTCCTCCTGCTCGGGATAGTTGATGACCCGCAGCGCCGAGAGATGGTTTTCGAAGGCCGGCTCGAAATGGTCGGGCGTCAGCCCGATCGCAGAGGCGAAGATGCGCCGCAGATGGCGGGCCAGAACTTCCATTTCGGAGAAGTAGTCCCTGAATGCCTGCTCCAGCCCTTCCGGCTGATCGGGCCAGTTGTCGCCGGGCAGACGCAAGCCGAAGTTCAGACTTTCCTTGTAATCGCCGGGCGTCTTGATGCCCTTGGTAGCGGCCAGCGCCTCATCGGCCAGCGGCGAGAAGGCGACGCCGCCTTCGACGCCCACGCCACGGCCATGGGCCCGCTTATAGTCTTCCGGCAGGTCGAAATAGCCGCGCGCAAGGCCGTAGAGCCGCTGTGTGACCTCCGGCGAGACACCGTGACCGGTCACCAGGAAGAAACCTGTGTCGCGGGCAGCGGCTTCGACCGCCTCAATCACCGCATTTGCGCCCACGTCACCCCGAATGAACGGACCGATATCGATCACTGGGATTGTCTGTTCGGCGGACTGTTCGGGGGCAAAGGCGCTCATGACCAACTCACTTCCTTTTTCGGGCTGATGCTGGATTAGGGGCAAAAATGGGCCAATGCGCGGTCGGCGCCGGGCCGTTCGGGCCGGCGCCTGTCGGGTAGTGCTGGGTAGGCCTGTGTCCGTACACCGCTTTCCTGCCACTATCGAAGGTCCGCGCCCGACCAAGGCGGGGACCGTTGGGAGCCTCACGATAGGGAAGCAAACACCTGTTGACAAGTACGTCTGTTGTTGCCCAAATTGATTTTTGATCGAGCCTACCCGTACCGCTTGAGCGGAGACCCGATGGAAGACCTTGGATCACAGGAAAAGGCGGTTCTCGACCTGATCACCGCGAACCCGTTCGCAGGTCAGCAGGAGATTGCCAACGTGCTTGGCCTCGCCCGCTCGACGGTGGCGGCCCATATCGTGCAACTCATCAACAAGGGCTACATCCTGGGTCGCGGCTACGTGCTGCCGGCCAAGCAGCGGATGATCTGCATCGGCGGCGCGGTGCTCGACCGCAAGTATCACGCCAGGAATGACCTCATCTTTGAGACCTCCAATCCGGTCGACGGCCATCGCAGCTTCGGCGGAGTGGCGCGCAATGTCGCCGAGAACCTGGTGCGCCTTGGCGCAGACGTTTCCTTCGTCTCGATCGTGGGCGACGACGAGGTCGGGCGGGCGCTGACGCGCAATCTGCGCGATCTCGGCGTCGATGTCAGCCAGGTCGTCACCACGACAGAGCGGCCGACGGCCGAATACGCCGCCATCCTCGGTCCTCGCAACGATCTCGTGCTCGGCATCGCCGACATGGAGATCTTCGACCTCTTCCTGCCCACCTATCTCGACCGAGCCTGGCCTCATCTGGCCTCGGCGACCTGGGTTTTCTGCGACTGCAACATGCCGTCCGTGGTCATCGAGGCACTGATTTCGCGCAAGGCCAGCGCGCGCTTCAAGCTGGCGATCGACACCGTCTCCTCGCCCAAGTCGATACGCTTGCCGAGCAATCTCAGTGGCATCGATCTCCTGTTCACCAATCACGACGAAGCCAATACCATCCTCGGCGTCGGTGATGCCGAGGATCGCCTGGCCCCGCGCGAAGCCGCGCAGGCGTTGTATGAGCGCGGAGCGCGCGAAGTGGTCGTCACCATGGGGCCGAACGGCTATGCGATAGCCAGCGAGAGCGGCGTCACCTCCATGCGTTCGGTGCCGGCAAATCCCGTCGACATCACCGGCGCCGGCGACGCCATGATCGCCGGCACGCTCTATCGCGTGCTGGAAGGCGACGACACCATCCGCGCGACCCAGACCGGGGCGCTGCTCGCCACGCTTACGACCGAAAGCGAGTCCAGCGTCCATCCTGACCTGTCGCCGCGCTTCCTTGCCGCCGGCATGGTCCGAATTCCCGCCTGAGGAACAATGTATGACCGCCAAGCCGACCCTTATCTTTAGCGACGCCGTCAAGGCCGCACTCGACGCCGGCGGACCGGTCGTCGCACTGGAATCGACCATCATTACCCACGGCATGCCCTATCCTGCCAATCTGGAGACCGCGCGCGCGGTCGAGGCCGTGGTGCGCGACAACGGCGCGGTGCCGGCGACGATCGCCGTCATCGATGGAGCGCTGCATGTCGGCCTCAGCGATGGCGAGCTGGAACGGCTGGCGCAAGCGAAGGATGTTGTAAAGGCGTCAGGTCGCGACCTTGCCGCCGTGATGGTGCGCAAGGGATCTGCCGGCACCACCGTCTCGGCCACCATGCGCATCGCCGACCTTGCCGGCATCAAGATATTCGCCACGGGCGGCGTCGGCGGTGTCCACCGCGGGGCTGAACAGAGCTTCGACATCTCCGCTGACCTGACCGAACTCGGCCAGACCGGCACCACGGTCGTCTGCGCCGGCGTGAAGTCGATCCTCGACATTCCGAAGACGCTGGAATTTCTGGAAACGCAGCGCGTGCCGATCATCGCCTATGGCAGCGACGACTTCCCCGCCTTCTTCACCCGCGCCAGCGGCGAGAAGGCCGATCACCGTCTCGATAGCCCGGAAGACATTGCCGCCGCCATGATCGCCCACGAGCAACTCGGTTCGGGCACCGGCATCCTGATCGCCAATCCAATTCCGGAAGCCGATGCGCTGTCGCCCGATTTCATCGACGGCACCATCGCCGATGCGGTCGCCGAGGCCGAAGAACGGAGCATTCAGCGCAAAGACGTGACGCCCTTCCTGCTTGCCCGCATCAACGAACTGTCGGGCGGCAAGAGCCTCGTCGCCAACATCGCGCTGGTCAAGAACAATGCTGCACTTGCCGCACGCATGGCTGTCGCCCATGCGCGCCTCAAGGTCTGACGAACGCCCTCTAGATTGAAGTCATGGAGTTGAGCATGAGTTACGAGACGATCCTCTACGAGAAGGACAGCCAGGACAAATTCGCGACGATCACCATCAATCGTCCCGACAAACTCAACGCCATGAACAAGACGGTCATCCGCGAGATCGACGCCGCCCTTGCCGAGGCGGTCGCAGACCCGGACGTCAACGCTCTTGTCATCACCGGCGCCGGCCGCGCCTTCTCCTCGGGCTACGACCTGCAGGGCGGCGATTTCGACGTCGACATCGACTTTTGGCGCGAGGACATGAGCGAGAACGCCGAGGCACTGCTCAACATCTGGAAGGCACCGATCCCGGTCATCGCCTCGGTCAACGGTTATGCGCTCGCCGGCGCGCTCGAATTGATGATGTGCTGCGACCTCGCGATCTCAGCCGATACTGCGAAGTTCGGCGAGCCGGAAGTGCGCCACAATTCCGGCCCGCCGGCGCTGATGATGCCCTGGCTGCTCGCCACCCGCGACGTTCGCTGGCTGATGTATACGGGCGATCTGGTGGACGCGCAGGAAGCGCTGCGCATGCATCTCATCAACAAGGTCGTGCCGGCGGCCGACCTCAAGGACGCGACCGACAAGCTTGCCCGCAAGCTCGCCCGCATGCCAGTGCCCGCGCTGAAATACACCAAGGCCTCGATCAACAACCAGCAGGTCGTTGCCGGGCTCCTGCCGTCCTTCCAGTACAATATCGAGGCAATCGCCGCACTGCATGTCACCAGGCAGGGGCGCGAATGGATGGCCAATCTCGCCAAGATGGGCCTCAAGGAATATCTCGACTTCCGCGACAGCCCGTTCAAGGGCCTCGACATTTGACGGCCGGCATGGCGGCCCCGTCCCCTTCCGCGATGGCGGCGCTGATGGCGCCACGCTCCGTGGCGATCGTCGGCGCGACCGAGCGCGCCGACGCCTCCTCCTCCTTCGTCATGCGCAACCTGATCGCGCAGGGCTTTGGCGGTGTGATCCTCCCCGTCAATCCGCGCGGCGGAACCGTGTTCGGCCTCGAAGCCGCGCCGTCGATTACCGAACTTTCCGAGGCGCCCGACGTAGCGGTGATCGGCATCGCCGCGGAACGGGTCAACGACGCGCTGCGCCAGGCCGCGGAACGAGGCGTCAAGGCGGCGGTGGTGCTCGCCTCCGGTTTTGCCGAACTCGACGAGGCGGGTCGCGCCCGCCAGGCCGATTTGGTGGCAATCGCACGCGAGCACGGCATGGCGATCTGCGGGCCCAACTGCCTTGGCCTGTTCAACCTGCACAGCGGTGCGGCGCTTTACTCCTCCACCTTGTCGCGGGCCATGATACGCGGGCCGCTGGCGCTGGTCTCGCATTCGGGCGCAAGCGCTATCGCGCTCGCCAATACCGGGCGGATCGGCCTTTCCCACATCGTCTCGTCCGGCAACAGCGCCGCAACCGACCTGGCCGACTATATCGCCTGGCTTTCGGGTGACGAAAACACCCGCGTCATCGGCCTCGTGCTGGAGTCAATCCGCCATCCAGATGCCTTCGCAGCCGCGATGGACGCAGCTCACGAGGCCGGCAAGCCTGTGATCGCGCTGCGGGCCGGCCGCTCGGCCGGCGGCCAACGTGCCACGGCGGCCCATACGGGCGCGCTCGCCGGTAGCAACGAGGCCTATGGCTCGTTCTTCCGCCGGACCGGCGTTATCGAGGTTGCCGACATGGACGGCTTCGTCGAGACGGCGACGCTCATGGCCGGTGTCCGCCGCAAGCCGTCGAGGACAGGTGTCGCGGTCATCGGCGTCAGTGGCGGCGGGGTCGCTCATGTCGCGGACATCGCCGAGGAGACGGGCCTCGCTTTGCCGCCATTCGCGCCCGAAACCGTGGCGCGGCTCAAGGACCTGCTGCCTTCCTTCGCCACGCCCCAGAACCCGCTCGACACCACCGGCGTGGTCTTTGCCGATGCCGGCATCTACACCGCAGTGCTCGAAGCCGTCGGCACCGACCCTGCGATCGGCGTCATCGTCGCGGCGCAGGATGCGCCGGTCGGGCTCGATGAGCCGACGGCCGACGAATATCTCGGCATCGCCCGCGCGGTCGGAACCTTTGCCGCGCACGCCGACACGCCGACGGTCTTGATGAGCAGCCTGTCGGCCGGTCATCATCCGAAAGTGCGCGCCGCTGCCGCCGGAGCCGTCCTGCTCAACGGCACGCGGTCTGCACTGTCTGCTGTCCGGGCGTTGCTCTCGCCTGCCCGCCCAACAGGGGCAGTTGCCACTTTGCCGCCGCAACCCGACGAGCGCTGGAGCTCCGCCCTCGATGCGCCCGACAGGCTCAGCGAGCGCGAGGCAAAGGCGTTGTTTGCCGCACACGGCCTGGCGGGTCCGAGCGAACGACTGGCGAAGTCGGTCGACGAAGCAGCGCGCCATGCCACCGAGATCGGCTTCCCCGTTGTACTGAAGATCGAGTCGCCCGACATTCCTCACAAGACCGAAGCCGGGGGCGTAAGGCTAGGTATAGCCTCACCGGAAGCCACTCGCGTGGCCTATGACGCCATCATGGCCAGCGCCGCGGCTTATGCGCCCGATGCGCGGCTCGACGGGGTTTCCGTTCAGGAAATGGTCACCGGCGGTGTCGAGGTTTTGCTGGGGATCGCCCGGCACGATCCGTTCGGACCTGGCATGGTCGTCGGCGTCGGCGGCACGCTGGTCGAGTTGATCGCCGATGCCACTCTGGAGCTGCTGCCGGTCGATGCAAGGCTTGCACGTGAGATGCTCGGCCGCACGAAGCTCGCAAACCTGCTTGCCGGCTATCGCGGTGCTCCGGCAGCAGATACGGAGGCCTTGATCCAGGCGATGGTGCGACTATCGGATCTGGCGCTTGCTCATGCCGATCGGATCGAAGCGATCGATTTCAATCCGGTTTCTGTTCTCCCGGCTGGCCGCGGAGTTCGGCTCCTCGACGTCCTTGTCATAAAGGCACCGGCAACACCCGAGTAGCACGGCTCAAGCGGAGCGCGCCGACAATACCGCGCCTCAACTCCATCACCATGCCTTGGCTGTGTCGCACTTGCTGCGCAGCTCTCGCATGTCTTGAACCGCCGGTGGCGGGACCGCTTGCCGGCGAGCCGCAAGTTCCGCGCTGTATCGATGCCCTTCGGAAGCCCTGCAGCTTCGCGGCCGCAAGGTGGGAGCCGAACACCTGCGGGCCTGCTCGAGCTGGAAGCCGCCGGCCGCAACGCGCTCGGCTCGGTTCTCAAGCAATGGGGGATGGATGGTCTAACCGATACGGTTAAGGGTCTATCCGGGAGGACGGATGGCCGACATGACGACAACTGGAGGAGTAAGTCATGGCTTCCCGCCCGCGCTCCTGATGGCAAGCGCCTGGTTGGCGATCGATTCCGCCTCGCCCACAGACAGGACGAGCACACCGGAATCATCGGCCAGAATAACGTCGCCCGGCATCACGACCCCGAATTGCTGTTCGGCGGCACGATCGGCACTCGCGCTACCTTGGGAAGATGCCCCAAGGCGCGCGCTCGCTGGTCTCACGCTGTCAGAGCAGCCCTCTTCCGGCGAGGTTTCGGTAGAGGTCCATGATTCCGAATGTCCATTCGGGGATAGCATCGGAATAATCGATGTGATTGATCAGGGCACCCAGTTCCTCGGAGCAGATCGTCACCAGGTCACCTACATGATGGGTGAAGCCCATGCCCTTCTCTGTGCGATCCTTCACCGGAGCGAACATCGTGCCAAGAAACAGCATGAACCCATCGGGATATTGGTGGCTTCTGTTCATGGCTTGTGCCACGAGATCAGCTGGCCGGCGGGAGATACGGGTCATATCGTTGACGCTTTCGAGTTTGAACCCATCTTCCCCAAAAATGCCAAGTCGCACAGCCATGCGCTCGACCTCGGCCATTCCGAAGTGCTCGTCGAAGAGGCGGATGAAGGGCCCTATCGCGCAGGAGCCATTGTTGTCCTTGGCCTTGCCGAGCAGAAGTGCCGAGCGCCCCTCGACATCACGCAGGTTCACGTCATTGCCGAGTGCCGCGCCACGGATCTTGCCACGCGCATTGATAGCCAGCACCACTTCGGGCTCGGGGTTGTTCCATCTCGAAATGCGATTGATGCCGACAGTGGTCCCGCAGCCAAGGCTGGCCATGGGAGGTGCCTTGGTGAAGATTTCGGCTTCGGGGCCGATGCCAACCTCGAGATACTGCGACCAATAGCCGAGCCCCTGCAGCACCTGTTTGACCTTTGCCGCTTCGGGGGAACCCGGCACCACGGCATCCAGTTGGCCGCCGATTGCCACACGAAGTTCCCCACGTAGAGCATCGGCCTGTGCGGCGTCGCCGCGTGAGCGCTCATCCACTACCCGTTCCAGCATGGAATCGACGAAAGTGACTCCTGCTGCCTTGACGACCTGCAGGTCGTTCGGCGCAAGCAGGTGCCCCGCCCTTCCCCCGGTCAGAAAATCCTCGAGAGGGCCCAGCACCGGCAGTCCCGAAAGGTCTGCGGCGAACTCTTCTTCCAGGTTCAGAAGCGCCGAAACCGTGGGAGCGATCGCTGAAAGGTCGTGGACGATCCCGCCTTCCACAAGCACCGGGCAGGGCCCGCCCGCAGCCTTGGACCAGACTCGCCCGATCAGCCGGGCGCGTGGGTCCGCTGGGAGGATGTCCGCGGGCTTGAGATCATGTGGCATATCCATTGTCCTGTCGTTCTTCGCATGGCCTCAGATGCTGGGAGCGGCGGCCCTAAAGCTTGAAGAAACTGGCCATGAGTTCCAGCTGCTGCTCGAGCATCGGTTTTCCCAGATGAATCCGGCAACCGCGCGCCTTCGCCATCTCCAGCAATGGTGTGATCTCCGGTTCCATAATGACCTCGGCAACGACCATCCCGGGAACGAGTTTCGCTGCATCGAGTGGAACCCTATCACCCGGCCTCATTCCCAAGGAGGTCCCGTTTACGACGATGTCATGGCCCGTAGGATCAGAGCTGCCAACGCAAACAGAAGCGTTGGGAGCAAATTTCTGAAGCCGGTCGCAAAGATCATGCGCCTTGGAACTGGTTCGGTTCGCCAGGGTCAGATGTGACACACCCCCTTCGACCATGGCGAATGCGATGGCGCTTGCCGCACCTCCAGCACCGACGAGATAGACGCGCTTGCCTTCCACGGAAATTCCGGATGAGCGGAGTCCTGCGATGAACCCCTCTCCGTCCAGCATGTCACCGACCAGACGTCCGTCGTCCTCCCGGCGGATAACGTTCACCGCGCCCATCACGCGAGCGCGCGGGCTGATCTCGTCGCAAATCCCAGCCATAGCGCCCTTGTGCGGCACAGTCACGATACCGCCGTCGAAGCTCTTCAGCGCCCGCAGAGCACCAGCAAAGCTCGCAAGATTTTCGGGCGCGATGTGAAACGGCACCATCACCGCGTCCCTGCCGCGCCGAATGGCAATCGCATTGATGCCCGGAGGGGCCTTCACATGGCCGATAGGGTCGGCAAGAATGCCCAGAACCCGTGTTTTGCCGGTGATCGCAGTCAGGTCGCGATTGGTCATACCGTCAACTTCCCATCCATCCGCCGCGGCAAGCCTGAGGCGGCGCCTTGCAATTCAGGCGGCAATAATTCCTCGGGCAGGTCCTGATAGCAGACCGGACGCAGGAAGCGGGCGATCGCAAGGCTCCCCACCGAGGTCGAGCGCCCATCCGCCGTCGAGGGAAAGGGCCCGCCATGCACCATCGCATGAGCGACTTCGACCCCTGTACCGAAGCCGTTGACGAGAATTCGCCCAACCTTGCGTTCCAGGAGAGGCAGCAGGCCGCGTACCAGTTCGTGATCGCCTGCATCGATATGAAGGGCCGCGGTCAACTGTCCCTCCAGTGACTCGAGCACCTGCCGCATGGCGGCCAGGTCCGGACAACGAACCACCAAAGATGCAGCGCCGAACACCTCCTCGTGCAATTCCGGCTGTGCAAGGAAGGTCGCTGCGTCCGTGAGAAACAGAGCCGGGCTGGCCTTCCGGTCGCCCGCAGCGCCGGAAGCGAGCGTCTCGACCGCGCTATGGCCGCGCAATGCATCCGTACCGCGCAGATAAGCGGCGAGGATACCTGGCGTCAGCATGGTCGCGGGCGCAGCCTGCCGGACAGCATCGGTGGCCGCTTCCATGAAGGCGTCCAGTCCTTCTCCCTCCAGAGCGAGGATAAGCCCGGGATTGGTGCAGAACTGACCGGCGCCCATGGTCAGAGAAGCCACAAATGTCGTACCGATCTCCCTGCCCCGTGCGGCCAGCGCGGCGGGAAACAAGAGAACCGGGTTGATGCTGCTCATCTCGGCATAGACCGGGATTGGTTCGGGCCGATCGGCAGCGATTTTCATAAAGGCGGTGCCGGCCGCCCGCGAACCGGTGAAACCCACCGCCTTGATGCGCGGATCGGCGACCAACGCCTGAGCGATGCGACGATCCTCGGCAAAGATCAGGGAAAACACGCCCTCGGGCAGGCCGCAATCGGTCACGGCCTCCTGCACGGCGCGACCGACCAGTTCCGAGATGCCGGGATGCGCGGAATGCGCTTTGACTACCACCGGGCAGCCCGCGGCGAGAGCCGAGGCCGTGTCTCCGCCTGCAACCGAGAATGCGAGCGGAAAATTCGAGGCGCCGAAGACCGCGACCGGCCCCAGCGGCACATTGCGCAGGCGCAGATCAGGCCGCCTTAGCGGCTGGCGGTCTGGCTGTGCCGGATCAATTCTCAGATCAAGGAAGCCGCCGTCGCGGACCACGCTTGCGAAAAGCTTGAGCTGACCAATGGTGCGGCCACGCTCACCTTCGATGCGGGCGCGCGGCAGGCCGGTTTCCCGCATGGCGCGCTCGATCAGTTCATCGCCAAGGTCGAGAATGTTCTGCGCCACGGTTTCAAGGAAGGCGGCGCGGCGTTCCAGCGGCTGCGCGCGATAGGGGTCGAACGCGGTAGCGGCCAATGCACAGGCCGCGTCCAGATCGGCGGCCGAGGCGCCGCCAAATGCGGGTTCGATGTGGTCACCGGTCGCGGCCTCCACGGCGAAAAACGCGCCGTGGGTGCCGAGACGGCGACCGGCTCCTATCAGGAGCTCTCCTGTCAACGTCATGGTCGTCACTTACTTGCCCCAGCTTAGTGCCAGCGGCCGCACTTCGCGGGCGAGTTCCAGCAGCCCTTCCCGCGTCGCGGGGTGGGCAGGCTCCAGCGGGTGACGCACCGCGTCCGAGCGAATGACGCCGCCCTCGGCCATCACGATCTTGGCCGCCCGCAGGCCGCATTGGCGGTTTTCGTAGTTAATCAGCGGCAGTATGCGCTCATAAGCGGCAGCGGCCAGATCTCGACGACCGGCGGCATGATGCTCAATCACCGGGCGGATGAGATCGGGCAAGAGGGCGCTGGACATGACGCCGGTCGCACCTGCATCCAGATCGGCCATCAGCGTTATCGCTTCCTCGCCGTCAAAGGGACCCTCGATCACGCTGCCTCCGGCCGCGATCAGTGCGCGCAGCTTGGCGGCGGTACCAGGCACCTCGATCTTGAAATAGCGTACCAACGGCAGTTCTGTGGCCATCCGTACGAGGAAGGGAACGGACAGATGCACGCCGCTAAGCGGTGCATCCTGCACCATGATCGGGATGCCTGCCGCGTCCTGCACACGGGCGAAATGCTCGAAAATCGCCTGCTCATCGACACGGAGCACACCTGCGCCATGATAGGGCGGCATCATCATCAGCATGGCCGCGCCGAAGGCACGGGCATGAGCGGCGCGCTCGGCCGCAATGCGAGTGCTGAAATGGCTGCATGTGACCATCACCGGGACGCGCCCCGCGACGTGGGCAAGACTGTCCTCAGTCAGGACACGGCGCTCTTCATCCGTCAGCAGAAACTGCTCGGAGTAATTTGCGAGCAGGCAGATGCCGTCCACCCCCTGATCGATCATGCAGTCAAGAACACGGCGCTGACCTTCAAGATCAATGTCGCCATTTTCGTGGAAGGGGGTCGGCGCGACGGGGAACAGGCCCCTGTAGGGCGCGCGGGGGTCGGCAGTCATGGTCTGTCCTGTCTTTCGAAAGTTCGGGAATATGGGCCGGCGCGGGTTTATGCCCGCGCCGGAAAGCGGCTTATTGGTCGGGGATCGTCGCGGGCAGCGACTGATGGAAATACTTCTCGTAAATCGCGTTCAGCTTGCCATTTTCCAGGTTCTTCGCGACCCATTCGTCGACCCAGGCCCTCAGATCAGCGTCGCCCTTGCGCAGGCCAACAGCCATCGGGTAGGCGGCCATGTCGAGCTTGACCTCAAGGTTCAGGCCAGGGTTCTGTTCTGCCAATTCGTTCGCGGTGGAAAGAGCGGCGGCAAGAATATTCTGCTGGCCGGTGGCGGCAGCGGTGTTCGTCGTCGCTTCGTCCTCGTAGCGGACGACTTTCGCATCGACGCCGCTTTCCTTGACGATCCGGGTCAGTTCGATATCGGCGGTCGTGCCGCGGGCCACTGCGAGAGCCTTGCCTCCCAGATCGGCTGCCGCCTTGACCTCCATGTCCTTGGGCGCCGAAATGACAACGGGGATCACGCCATATGGCTTGGAGTAGTCGATGACCTTCTTGCGTTCAGCGGTGATCGAGAACGAGGCGATCACCATGTCCACTTTGCGGCTGAGCAACGAGGGGACACGGTTCGCGCCGGAAACCGGCACGATTTCCAGTTCTACGCCCATGTCCTCGGCAAGCAGCTTCGCGGTCTCCACATCGGAGCCGGTTTCCTTGGCCTGTGCGTCAAGCATCCCGTAAGGCGGATGGCTGACATCGATGGCGACGATCACCTTCCCGCGCTCCTTGATGGCCGCGGGCAAGTCGGCGGCCTTGGCCCCTGGGATGCCTAGGGCCACCCCCAGGACAACACTTGCGGCCGTAGCGGCATTTCTCAGATTCAACATCGTTTCTCCTCCTTGATTGAGTTGTTCAAAGCCCGTTGCCGACAAACTGGCGCAGCTCGGCCGTTTGCGGATCAAGCAACATGTCGCCCTGCCCGGTCTCCCAGACCCGGCCCTGATGCATGAACACGACCTGATCGGCGACGGAGCGTGCGAAGGCCATTTCGTGGGTCACAAGCATCATCGTCATGCCATTGGACGCGAGACGCTCGATCGCCTTCAGCACTTCGCCGGTCAATTCCGGATCGAGCGCCGAAGTCACCTCATCGAACAGCATCAGGCGTGGCTGCATCGCCAGCGAGCGCGCAATAGCCACTCGCTGCTGCTGTCCGCCCGACAGTTGTTCGGGATAGGATTGAAGCTTGTCCGACAGGCCGACCTGGGCCAGCACCTCCTTGGCTAGCTCACGAGCCTCGGCCTGACCGGTGCCCTTCACCTTGCGCGGCGCCAGCGTCACGTTTTGCTCGACCGTCAGATGCGGAAAGAGATTGTAGCTTTGGAATACGATCCCGACATCCTGCCGCAGCTTGCGCAGGTCGAGGTCATCCGAAGACAAATCATAGCCACAGACATGCAACTGTCCCGATTGAAAGCGCTCCAATCCATTCACACAGCGGAGCGCTGTGCTCTTGCCGGAACCCGAGCGCCCAATCAGCGCAATCACCTGCCCTGGCGCGACCTCAAGGTCGATGCCTTTCAGCACCTCGATCGTGCCATAGCTTTTGCGCAGGTTGTGGAAGCGGACCATCGGTTCGGTTGAGCCTGACATGATGGATTTGTCCTTGGTCGGAAGGGCGGGATGGCGGAGTTCAGCGAGTGAATGGCTTCGATCGCCTAGTTCCGTTGAAATTTGCGTTCGAAGCGCCGCGCCAGCACGGACATCGGAAAGCAGATCGCGAAATAGATCAGCGCGGCAAGCGTGAATACCGTGAAGGGCTTGAAGGTCGAGTTGTTGATGACCTTGGCCGAATAGGTCAGATCGAAGAAGTTGATAACGACCGCATAGGAGGTGTTCTTGACGATCTGCACCAGGAAACCGACTGTCGGCGGGATCGCGATCCGCAACGCCTGCGGCAGGATGACGTAGACGAAACGCTGCGCGTTGGTCAGCGCGAGACATTCTGCGGCTTCCCACTGGGTTGTCGGCACGGCCTGGATGCAGCCCTTCCAGATTTCTCCGAGATAGGCGCCGGAATAAAGCGTCATGGCCAGACCAGCGGCAACCAGCGCGGGCACCTCGAAGCCGCCGATGCTGATGCCGAAGTAAACCACGAACATGATGACCGGCAGGGGCACGCCCTGGATGAACTGAACCAGTGCCGATGAAGCGATCCGCAATCCCTTGCTGCGCGATGACCGCGCCAGCGCCAGCGGCAAACCGAGGATCGTGCCCCCTACGAACCCCAGAAGCGACAGAACGATCGTCCAGCCCGCTCCCTGCAGGATGTAGGCGATCTGTTGGAAAGTAAGTCCCAGCATGATTTCACCTCAGAGCGGAGTGCGCAAACGCCGGCGACGCGGGAAGGAGATTTCCGCGACGCCCATGAGGAGGATCCGCAGCAGCGAGGCGAGGCCGAGATAGACGACAGCGATGACCAGATAGACCTCGAAGCCGCGGAAGGTGAACGACTGGATCATGTAGGCCACGCCGGTAAGTTCCTCGGCGGAGATTTGCGACATGATCGAGGTGGCCAGCATCATGAGCACGAACTGGCTGACCAGGGCGGGATAGACGCGTTCAACTGCCTGCGGAACCTCAATGTAGAGCAGCGACTGGAAAGGACTGAGCGCAAGACACGAGGCAGCCTCCAGTTGACCGCGCTGAATACTCTGGAAACCGGCGCGCATGATCTCGGCCGTATAGGCACCGACATTGATGACCAGCGCGATAACCGCCGCCGCGAAGGCACCGATGTGGACCTGCAGCGCGGCAAGGCCGAAGAACAGCCAGAATACCTGGATGATTAGCGGCGTGTTGCGGATAGCCTCGACATAGGCGGTAGCGATGCGCCGCATCCACGGACCGCCGCGCAACCGCGCCACGGCAACGCCCGTGCCCAGCACGAAGCCTGGCACAACCGAGGCGAGCGTCATGCCGATGGTCAGCCAGATTCCATTGACCAGATCCGGCAGATAGTCGTTCAGAAACGAGAAATCGAACTCATACATGGCAGCGCGCGACCGCAAATCCCGAATGAAATGGCGTGGTTGCACCCACAAGCGTGGGGCAACTCAAGCGGCAGCGTAAGGCTGTGAACGACATCGGTCCGGGCCTCCTCCCCGTCGCCAATTTTCACTCAACTGGCTGTTGACTTTCTGGGCCTTAACATGAATGATTTATGCACGCAATAATCATTTTTTGGGCACTCTCATGAAGACGGATACGATTTCCCTGGTGATCAGGCTCAACCCGGCGGACAATGTGGGCGTTGCGCGGACAGCGATTGCCAAGGGCGTGGCCATCACGATCGACGGCGAAGCAGTGATCGCCCAGGTGGATATTCCCAGCGGGCACAAAATGGCGCTGAGCGCCATCGCTCCGGGGGAACCGGTCCTGAAATACGGCCAGGTCATCGGAGTTGCGACCGCTGTGGTGGCGCCTGGCGAGCATGTCCACCTGCACAATCTGGCCATGCAGGAAAGCCACGCGGCGCACCACTTCGCCGAGGCTGCTCGGCCTACTCCGCTTCTTCCCGAGGAAGAGCGCAGGACGTTCAAGGGGTATGTCCGTCCTGACGGCCAGGTCGGTACGCGCAACTTCATCGGAATCGTGACCTCGGTGAACTGCTCGGCCACGGTGGCGCGCGCCATTGCCGACCACTTCAATCGTGGCGGAGGCCTGGCCGGCTATGACAATGTGGATGGTGTCGTGGCGCTGACCCATGGCACTGGCTGCGCGATCAATACCAAGACTGAAGGCTATATTTATCTTCAGCGCGTCCTTAGCGGATATGCGCGCAATCCGAACTTCGCGGGCATTCTCTTCATCGGGTTGGGCTGCGAGACGAACCAGATCGACTCCATCGTCAAGAAATTTGGTCTTGAGGAAGGGCCGCATCTACGCACGATGACTATCCAGAACCTTGGCGGAGCGCGAAAGACGGTAGAGGTCGCCTGCGATATCATCCGCCAGATGCTGCTGGAAGCGAATGCAGCCCAGCGCAGCATCGTGCCGCTGACGGGTCTTAAGGTCGCGCTGCAATGCGGTGGATCGGACGGATATTCCGGCATCTCGGCCAACCCCGCATTGGGCTACGCTGCGGATCTCGTCGTGCAGCATGGAGGTACTGCGGTCCTTAGCGAGACTCCCGAGATCTATGGCGCAGAGCATCTGCTGACGCGTCGTGCCGTCAGTTCCGAAGTCGCACAAAAACTGATGGACCGTATCGACTGGTGGCGTCGCTATACGGAACGCAATGGTGCCGAGCTCAACAACAACCCCTCGCACGGCAACAAGCTGGGCGGGCTGACAACGATCCTGGAAAAATCACTGGGTGCGGTTGCCAAGGGCGGCTCCATGCCACTGGAGGCGGTCTACGAATATGCCGAGATCATTGACAGGACCGGTTTCGTCTTCATGGACACGCCCGGCTACGATCCCGTAGCCGTGACCGGCCAGGTGGCGGGCGGCTGCAATGTGATTGTTTTCACGACCGGGCGCGGATCGGTTTCGGGCTTCAAGCCCGCGCCCTGCATCAAGGTTGCCACCAACTCGCAGATGTATGAGCACATGCGTGAGGATATGGACATAAACTGCGGCGATATCGTGCATGGGACGGATAGCATTGAAGCCGCAGGCCGGCGTATCTTTGAAAAGATCCTCGCCGTTGCTTCGGGTGAACATACGCTGAGCGAGGACTTCGGATTTGGAGATAACGAGTTTGTGCCATGGCAGATCGGCGCCGTAACCTGAGAGCCCAACCGACCGATACTTCTGCTGTGGCTGCCGCGCCGAGCTCCACGACCTATGCGACAATCGCCACGCAAATTCGCAAAGGCATTGCGGCCGAGGCCCTGCCCACCGGAACGGTGCTGTTGGAAGGCCCGTTGGCAGCAATATTCGGCTCCAGCCGTTCACCGGTGAAACGCGCGCTCGCCTCTCTGGAGGAAGAAGGGTTGCTCAGCCGCTTCGACGGGCGTGGGTTTCTAGTCGGCAAGGCCGGTGCGCCTCGCCGTCTGAAGATCACGCCCAGGATGCTGCTGCTTGATGACGACGAGGGTCTCAACGCCAAGAGTTTCGCTTGGCAGCCGCATTACTACGAGTTCGAGCGCGAAATCATCCTGCGTTCGGTTTTTGGCAAGGCGCGTGTAAACGAGTTGGCGCTGGCCCGGCATCTGGATGTGGGGCGCACCGTCGCGCACGACCTGCTGACCCATGCACGCGAGGTCGGCATCGTCCACAAGGATGACGGATCGCGCTGGTGGATCGTCCCGCTGGACGAGGCGCGCTTCGAGAACCTCTACGAATTGCGCATTCTTCTCGAACCCGTCGCCATGATCGGAGCCATGGGACATATCCCCGAAGCTAAGCTCGACGAGATCGAGGCCAGGCTTCATCGCGTGCAAAGCGTGTTCCCCGTCTTTACCGGCGCGGATCTGGATGCTTTGGAAGCAGACCTTCATATCGATTGCCTCGGTTACAGCCGCAATCCAGAAATCATCGAAGCGTTGAAACGCTGCAGTTGCATCCTCGTCGCAGGCAAGCATATCCAGCTCGCACTCAGCAATGGAAATGGCGTCGATCCCTTTATGGAGGAGCATCTCGAGATTGTCGCGGCTCTGCGGGAAAGGGACCCCGTTGCGGTGCGCACGAGGCTGATGCGGCACCTCGAACTTTCGGCAGAGAAGGCAGCCCGTCGCCTCCAAGCATTTCGGAGCACTCAGGTGATGGCGGATTTGCCCTACGTGTTGGACTAGGTGACCGCCATATGCGGATTGAAGCGAGTTGGATCGAGGCGAGGAAGTTGTCGTCGCGCTTGTCGTATCGGGTGGCCACAGCTCTGAAATGTTTGAGTTTGTTGAAGAAGCGCTCGACGGCATTGCGCTACCGGTAGATCCACGTGCTGAATGGGAATGTCTTGACCCTGTTGGGCATGGCGCGGATGTTGGCCCTTGCGGCCCGCTCAGCCATCGCGCTGCGCAAGGCGTCGCTGTCGTATTCTATGTCGCGTCGACCCGAGCGAACCGCGGCGTGTTCCTGCTCACGAATAGCCGTGAGCCTTCCAGATACATCCGGGAACTCTCAGAGATTACCGGCGATCACTTATGCTTCGAAACCATAGATGGTGGCGCGCAAAATCAATGTCGGCTTCGCGGTGATCTCGGCGCCGGGCTTGGCGACGACGGCGGTGACGCCTTCGCCGAAATCGGGATGCGCCACGCCGAAGACGGCGCTCTCGATCACGCCAGGCATCTCGTCGATCTCGGTCTCGACTTCCTTCGGGTAGACGTTGTAGCCGCCGTGATGATCAGGTCCTTGCCGCGTCCGACGATGTGGATATAGCCGCGCTCGTCGATCTTCCCGAGGTCCCCGGTGATGAAGAAGCCGTCCGGCCGGAATTCGGCCGCCGTCTTCTCGGAGTTGCGCCAGTAGCCCTTGAAAGACGTTCGGCCCCTTGACCTCGATCATGCCGATCTCCTCGGCCGCCAGCGCCTTGCCGGTTTCGGGATCGACGACGCGGGCGGTGACGCGCTGCGGCATACCGTCTCGAACCAGCCGGCGAACTGACGCCCGGTCGAATGCGGCGGGAGGTGGCATACACCCCCGTCCGTTCCCGATGAATTGCGCACCTCCATCGGATGCGACGCGGCCCGGGTCAGGGTTTTCTATGAATCAAATTGACTACGAAATCCATGTCCGCGACCTGGGCTTCCCCGAAGGACCGGTCGTACTGGCGGTCGATCTCCTCCACGGACGTATCCGCCGCTGGCACCCTGAGGAGGGCGTCCGCGTGCTCGCCGAAGTGGACGGTGCCCCGAACGGCATGTGTCTGAGCCCTGACGGCAAGCTCTGGATCGCCAATAACGGCGGCATTTCTCCTCAAGGGCCGGGCCAGATGTTGTACAATGCCGCGCGGCCGATCCCGGGCGGGTTGCAGGAGCTGGATCTGCACACGGGCGCCGTCCGCGTCATTACGCAAGGCGGCGTGCAGCCCGGCCGTCCCAACGATGTCGTCGTTTCGCCCGACGGACTCGCCATCTTCACCGACCCGCAGAATTGGGAGTCTTGAGAACGAATCCCCAAGACTATCTGGGTGGTCGCGTGCTGACCCGCCGGGGGGACGGCACCGTCGATTTGCTGAGCCCGTTGCCGGGTTTCCCCAACGGATTGATCTTCCATCCCAACGGCGATCTTCTCGTGAATCTGACGCGCCGAGGCGAAGTGATCCGATTCCGCCTCCGCAACGGCCGCATAGCCGCGACGGAATTGTTCTGCAGCTTTCCGGAAGGTTTTGCTCCCGACGGCATGTGCTGGATGGATGACAGATTAGTGGTGGCAGGCAGTGCCAGCGATCTGATTGCCGTCGTCGGCCTCGGTGGTCGCCCGCACGGCATGCTGTCGACGGGCCGACATACCGATCCGACCAATCTCTGTGTTTCCGAGGACAGGCTGCTGATCACGCTGGGATACGCTCGGCAATTGGTTTCTTTGCCGATCACTCAACTATTGGGCACACTGTAGATGCCCGCTTCCTGAGCGCAACGAGCCGGGTCTGCGCGAGGAAGAACGATGCTGCAGCGTGGTCAGCGGCCGCTCCACGCGGCTGGCGAGGGCCGAAAGCGCGCAGAGGCGCTCTCCGAAGCCTCATGCGCGGGCGATCAGTTTCGAGGCGGTCGCGCTCGCCTGAACGAGGGGGCGGAACAAGAACTGTTCCCAGCGACACGAGGCCTTTATCACCCCAAGACAGCTACTGCTGATTTGATGATGATGCCGCCATCAGGGCTTCGGCGCATCTGACGTTCGGTAGCTGTGCGAAAGACGCTCAGTAGTTGCAGCGCCGGCGGCACGCGCGACCAAAGCGTCCGGATGGTTTCTCGGCTGTGCCGGGCGATAACGGTCGCATATGATTTTGAACTGTTCTTGCTCTGGCCGCCACCGGGCCCGCGAGGAGTTGCGGCTGGGTCCGCGCCTCGTGGGCCAATGCGGGGATTGGCTCGTGCAATCGGTTCCAGACGTTGGAGTGGACGTTTCCCCCAGGTGGGGTGCTGGCGACACTATCCGTTTGCGCAGCCATGGTCGAGCGCATGGATCAAGGCATCGGCCGGGTTCTATCCGCGCTCCAGCGTCGCGGTCGCTCGGGGGGCGCTGCCAACGGCCAGAAGTTCCCGCAGCCGAGCCGGTCCGGCCAATATGTCGTCGCGTGTCGGGCTGATATCCGCAGCGAGCAGCTTGCGCGCCAGCATGTACTCGGATGGCCGATTGAGGGCTTCAACACACACGAGGCGATCGCCGTCGTATCGATAGACCGCGAACGAACCGTCGTTCGGTTCTCCGCTTACGATCGAGCGGTCGGCGCCTCCCGCCACACCGGCGATCTGCAGTCTCATATCACCGCTGTCCGACCAGAACCATGGAACGGACCGATAGGGCGTGGGCCTTCCGGCGATCGTCTTTGCGACAGTCTTGGCCTGATCTGTCGCGTTCTGGACGGACTCCAGCCGAAGCCGCACGCCGCTCCTCCATTCGGGAAATTTCGAACAATCGCCGATTGCGAAAATATGCGAATCCTCAGTCTGCAGGAATTCATCGACGACGATGCCGCCATCCACCGCAAGACCCGCCTTTGCCGCAAGCTCCGTGACAGCGCGAGCGCCCACTGCGACAATCGCCATCTGGCATTCGATCGGAGCACCGCAATCCGTAGCGACACTTGTTACGGTACCGTTGCCGAGAAAAGCCTCGGCCTTCGCATCCAATCGGATTTCGATGCCGCATTCGCGTGTTCGCCGAAGCATGTAATCGGAAGTCACTGGCGAGACGACGCGACCAAGAATGCGAGGCGCGGACTCCAGGACGGTTACCATCTTGCCCAGCTTATTGAGCGTGTGGGCGAGCTCGATGCCGATGAAACCGCCTCCCACGATCGCCACCGTACTGGTTTCCGCCAGCCTGCCGCTGATAGACCGAGCATCATTTAGCGAGCGCAGTGTCAGTATTCCTCGCAGTCCCGCCCCTTTGATATTTATGAGGTCGATCGGCTTTGACCCGGTCGCAATAACCAGATGCGAATATGCAAGGGCCTCGCCCGAATCCAGGAAAACTTCGCGCCGCGCCCTATCGATATCGATGACTCTTGTACCGAGGCGCGCGTCGACACTTGCATCCGCATAAAACGTCGGGGCTTGCAGTTCTAGGACCGGTGATCGAGGAGTTTCGAAGAACGTCTTGGACAATGGCGGCTTGTGATAGGGGACGCTTTGGTCCGCATCGACCACGACGATTTCGCCCGCAAATCCTTCATTCCTCAGGCTTGCCGCGACCTGAACGCCGCCGTGACCGGCGCCGACGATAACACACCGTGTAGATGATCTTGCAGCCATCGACCTCAAGCCCTGTACGCCCGTGAGCTTAATCGGCAGCAGAACCCGGTTCAATCCAAGCTTGATACTATTTCTCTATCAAAACATTAGGCAAATCGTATTTCTTCCAATGAATACTGAGGGTTATACTCGCTCTACGTCGAGGAAATCCCCTATGGAAACGAACTTCACGGACGCACAGAGGAAAGACCCCGCGATCCGGCAGTCGGAAGCGATATTGCGCTCCTGCGTACATTACGGGTTCTGCACCAACACGTGTCCGACCTATGTGCTGACACGTGACGAGAACGAATCCCCTCGGGGTCGAATTGATCTTATCCGCGAGATGCTGGAAAGCGGCGCGGCACCCGACGAGGGCACTGTCCGTCATCTGGACAATTGCCTGTCCTGCCTGTCTTGCATGACCACATGCGCGGCAAAGGTGGACTATCACCACCTGATCGACAATGCGCGTGTTCACATCGAAAGGACCTACCGCCGGCCGCTGATGGACAGGCTGTTCAGGCAGTTTGTCGCACGCGTGCTCCCCTATCCGCGCCGGATCAGTCTGGCCCTGCGCGTGAGTCCGCTCGGACGCTTCGTGCGCGGATTCGACCGGCGGCTTGACGCCATGATGGCGATGCGCCCGAAGAAGCTCAAGGCGCGTCCCGATCTCTCGCGTAACAGGCGCGTCTACCCCGCAAGTGGCGAGGCAAGCCACCGGGTCGTGCTGCTCACCGGCTGCGTGCAGAGGGTCGTCGCGGAACATCTAAACCGCAAGGCAATCAGCCTGCTGACGCGTCATGGCGTCGAGGTGGTGGTATTGCCGATGGCCGATTGCTGCGGGGCGCTGACCCTGCATATGGGATATCAGCAGCCTGCGCTCGCCAATGCCAGGACCTTGGCGCTTGCTATTGCCGACGAGCACCGGATCGAGCCGCTCGACGCGATAGTCATCACCGCGTCGGGATGCGGCACGACGCTCAAGGACTATGCGCACATTCTGGCAGGCGAAACAGATGCGGTAGCCGAAGCGGGCAGACTTGTCGGACGGTTGTCACGCGACATCACGGAGTTCCTGCTCGACAAGATCGACGGCAGCGCGCGCATGGAATTGGCTGTGGAAGTCGCTTACCACGACGCCTGCTCGCTGCAGCACGGCCAGCGCGTCGTCACTCAACCCCGCGATCTCTTGCGACGTCTCGGCTTTGGGGTGCGCGACGTGCCGGAGCGGCATTTCTGCTGCGGATCGGCTGGCACCTACAACATTCTCAATCCTGGGAAAGCTGAGGAACTGGGCCGCAGGAAGGCAGGGAATATCGATGCGACCGGAGCGATGGTCGTCGCGGCGGGGAACTTGGGCTGCATGACCCAGATCGGACTCTATTCGGCGCTCCCTGTGGTGCACACTTTGGAATTGCTCGACTGGGCGACCGGCGGCGACCGGCCAGAAGCGCTCTCCGAGCTTGATCTCCAGCCTCGCGATGATGACGTGGCGCCGGATGCATCGGCCGGTAACGCTCCGCCCAACGAAACCGACACTTTCTGGTAAGAACGGAGAATCAGCTTGCGACTGGAATCGACCTCCAACACATCCAATGAGCTATCGAAGTTCCTCTCGGAGGTGCGGCAGCAATTGGGCGAGGACGCAGTCAACCTCTCCGAAGAGACCCTTCGGCGATATGGCGAGACGACATTGCCGGGGTCGGACCTACCGCCGGCGGCGGTCGTCTATCCCGCTTCCACGGATGAAGTGGCCACCCTCGTTGAGCTTGCGAACCGTTACCAGATTGCGCTCTACCCCATCAGCAACGGCAACAATATCGGGCTTGGCAGCCGCGCGCCGGTGAACGCCGGTCAGGTCGTCGTCGACCTCGGCCGCAAGATGAACCGCATCATAGAGGTCAACACGACGATCGGCATCGCGATCATCGAACCGGGCGTCACCTACAGGCAACTGTATGACGAACTCGAGCGACTTGGAGGACAATTCATCCCCGATGTGACGTCCGGTCCGCCGGAGGGATCGGTTGTCGGCAACGCGCTCGACAAAGGGGCGGGCTATACACCCTATGCCGACCACCTCGGCATGAGTTGCGGGCTCGAAGTGGTGCTCGGCAACGGCAGCGTCATCCGCACCGGCGACGGCAGCATGCCGAACGCCCGCATGACGCACATGTCCAAATACACCTACGGGCCATTTCTCGACGGTCTTTTTGCGCAGTCCAATTTCGGTATCGTCACGCGGATGGGCATGTGGTTGATGCCGCGGCCGCCGGCAATCGTCTCCTTTGCCTTCACCTTTGAAGACGATGCCGCAATCGGCGCAATCGTCGAAGCTGCCGCCCCGCTGAAGCTCAGCAATTTCGTGCCGACGATGATGCGCGTGAGCAACGATCTATGGATGACCATCTCCGAGGAGCCCTATCCCGGATACCGCCCCGGCGTCGGCCATCTACCCGACGAGGAACGCCGCGCGCTGCGTGAGCGGCATGGCCTTGGAGCCTGGACCGTATCCGGAGCCTTCTACGGTGCGTCGCAGGCGGCCATCCAACCCCAGATCGACAGGGTGCGCGCGCATTTCAGCCGCATCCCCGGCTGCCGCTATATCGCCCACGAAGAGGCGCTCGAGCGAGTGCCGCTGAAAGCCGCTGTCGACGCATATAGCGGGCGGCCGGGTTACAACGAGTTGCGACAATTGTCATGGCGGCCGGGCGGCGGACTGGCGGCTTTCACCCCGGGTGTTCCGATGGACAAAGCCTTGGTAGAGAAATGCACCGACACGTCGAGGCGCATCCTCAACCAGAATGGACTGGAATACGCGAAAATGTATGTTTGTGGAGCGCGTTTCGCACGCGGCCTTCATCACATCATATGGAACAGGGACCACGAGGCTGAAGACCAGGCCGCGGATTGCGCCTACCGAAGTCTCGTCGCCGCTTATGCGGAAATGGGCTTGCAGGCCGGGCGTGCGCCACTGAGGTATCAGGAGCTTCATTGGTCCTATCTGGACCCGAACATTCGTGCGGCCTGCAATGCTTTGAAGGCCGCACTGGACCCTAGCGGGATCATTGCGCCAGGCCGGTATGGAATCGGCTGACAGCCGAGAGAGCAGAACGCACCAGTCTGTCAACGGCGCTCGTAGAGCGACAGAGGTGGGGGAGACATGGAGGAAAGAATGGGAGCCGAACATTTCCCTATACAGTTCGCGGACCTCGAGCCGCTTGTGGCTGACTGGGCTTGGCCCACGCAGCAACTGCGCAATGACAAGCGCGCCGTGACGCCGCTTGAAGAGTTGGACGCGTTCTACAACACGATGCTGCCGCGGGTGCGCGAAATCGCGGGCTACATCGATCGCTATCCGCTCGATGCAATGCCCGCTCACGCCATAAGGCTGCTCGACCTCTGCCGCATGCTCATGGAGATTGCTCCGTCGGTCGAGGTCATGCGCTCGTCGGATGTTCCTTGCGACTTCCCGCGTGAGCGCATTCGAATTCACCAGGTGGCACCGCAATACAAGGCTGCGCCCGCCGATCTGACACTTCCTGGGTCCGCAGAAAGGTAGCCGCCATGAACATTGCAGGCAAAGTTCCGCTCGACCTCACCAGCCCGGAAAAGCCGTGGAACGAAAAATATCCGTTTCTGGGGACCGGTCCCGTTTCGGTGGGCGATTATCTTTCAGATTCAGTGTTTCAAAAGGAAAGCAGAGCGATCTTCAGTGAATACTGGCTGATGGTTGGGCATGAGTCCCAGGTCAGGAAGATCGGCGATTATTTCGTTGCCGAAATCGAAGTGGGCTCGTCCTCGATTATTGTCACCCGAGACAAATCCGGTGAGGTCCGAGCCTGGCGTAACATCTGCCGCCACCGCGGAGCCAAGATTGTATCTGGCAGCGGTTCGACCAAATTCTTCACCTGCCCCTTCCACGGATGGTCCTACGGGCTGGACGGCTGCCTGAAGAGCGTGCCGGATCGTGAACAGTTCTTCGACCTCAAGCTCGATGCGAACGGGCTCATTCCGGTAAGCTGCTCCGTGTGGAAAGGGCTGATTTTCATCAATCTGGCAAAGCAGCCGAAGATGACGCTGCTCGAGCAACTTGACGGCTTCGCGGAAGAATATAAAGATTATCCTTTCGAACAGATGATCTGCGGAGGCCTATGGTCGACAACCCTGGACGTCAACTGGCGCGTCTTCCAGGACCAGTTTCAGGAAGGCTATCACGTGGCAGTGGTTCATACGGGCACGTTTCCGGACGTCTTCAACGGTCGCCTCAACCCGCATAGCCGGCCGAGCGACTTCACTATCCACGGGCTCAATCGGAGAATTTCCTGGTCGGTCAATGCCGACTATGTCCCGACACCCGTTGAGAAGCTGTCGTCCGAGCTGGGAAGTACCTTCGGGGCTGGAGCCGCAACACCGGGCGTCAATCCGGGCGACGTGCCGAACTGGGCCTTTGACGTTAACGGCATCTTCCCGAACACGCTGATCGATCCGACGAACGGATTCTTTTTCGGCCATCAGTTCTGGCCGATCGCGCCGGGAAAAACACGTTGGATCGGCTTTCTCTATGTCACTCCCGCGACACGGCCGAGCCAGCTGATAAGCCAGGAGCAGGCGTATATCCTCATTCGCGATGCCTGGCGCGAAGATATGGAACTTGCCGAGTCGGTACAGAAATCCATCGCCTCGGGAGCGCTGACCGAATTCCAGTTCTCGGATCCCGAGATCGCCTGCCGGCATAGCCATAGCGCGGTGCGCGCCGTGCTGGAGGAAGCGATATGACAAAGCAGGTCCTCTGTCGGGTGGATGATCTCTCCCCCTCGCAACCGATGATTCAAGTCAATCTGGATAACTATCCTCCGCTGGCGGTTTATCTCACTGACGGTGGCGAAGTCTTCTGCACAAATGACACCTGCACGCATGCCGAGGGCTCGCTGTCCGAGGGCGATCTGAACGGCTACCGGGTCGAGTGTCCGTTTCATGGGGGCGCCTTTGATATCCGTACCGGCCAACCCGTCGACGGCCCTTGCTACGTGCCTTTGAAAACGTATCGTATCGAAGTCGACAGCGGCGAGATCCTGATAGTCGGCGCCCTGGGCGAAGACGGTGGGCTGGACGCATAGTGTCGAAACTCGTCCTTCACACTTCGATCGGCGAGATGCCCATGGAGTTGTTCGAGGCGGAGATGCCGAAAGCCGTTGGCCTGCTGAGGGCAATGGCGGAAGGCACCCTGCCAAACTCGACCCATATTGCGGGTGGCATGGGCAAGCGCCGCTTTTTCAGCGGGCTTAGCCTCTATCGGGTCAGCGCCGGCTTCATTGCTCATTCGACGAACGCGGTGTTCGATATGGTCGCGAAGGAGCTGCCGCGCAGCACCATCGAACTTTCCGGACAACCCTTTCGCCAGCCGTTCCTGGTTGGCATGACCAGCACATTTCAGCTTTTCATCACGACGCAGCCTACACCCTGGATGAACGGGCACCATTTGGTTGTCGGCAAAGTGATCGACACTGACGCCAGAACCAAGATCAACCGGATCGGTCTTGCAAAAAGCTCCGATGTGATAACCCTCCATGACATGCTAATCGAGGGCCGCCGCGCCAGCTAGAGCATTTTATGGTGTCACGGAATCATTCTGTTTCTCGTTTGGCGCGGCGATCCGGCAGGAGAAGCGCGAAGGTCGAGGTAGTGCATCGACCGAGCGGCTCGACGAACCGGGCGTCCGTCGAACGAGAAACCCTGCCCGTTGGTTTGCCTGCGGCAAACCGACAAGACAGCTATCTCTTGCCGATCGGACTTTCCCGAACGCAGTTACGGGGTTCGATCGGTGAGCTGGGCCCGTTTGGGCCAAATTCCGTCGGTCTTCGTCTCGGCCGTATCACCGGTACGACCTTCGCCGAAGCCCCCGACCTTTCACAAACCACCACCACCAGCAGAATGTCACCGTGTAGTCATAAAACGCTCTAGGCAGCAAGGAGGCTTCGGCGGTGAATTTTCGTCAGATGACCTATTTTGTGGCAGTCGCCGAAGAACGCAGCTTCCGCAAGGCGGCGGAAAGGCTCGGAATTTCGCAACCGTCGCTCAGCGTCCAGATCAAGGATCTCGAAGCACGGCTTGGCGCCCAGCTTCTCAACCGCACCACGCAGAAGGTGTCGCTCACTGCCAACGGCGAGATTTTCTATCATCGTGTCCGGGCGATCCTCGATAGCGTTCATGAGACGCGTCGCGAAATGAAGCGGCGCTCCAGTGGAAAGTCAGCCATCCGGATCGGCTATATGAGCGCCGCCATGCTGTCGACGCTGACGCCCATTCTCTCGTGTTTGCGCAAGGAAACACGAGAGATCGTGCTTGACCTGTATCAGATGTCTCCTGACGACCAGCTCAACGCCATCTCGAAAGGCCACATCGACGCAGGTTTCGTCGACTTTCAGGCGGGCAGAGGACGGATCGGGAGTCATGACAAAGCGCTGGCGATCGTTTCGGCCTGGCGTGAACAACTGGTTATCGCGCTACCGAATGACCATCCTCTCGCCAAGCAGGAATGCGTATCAATTTCCCAAATCCGGGAAGAGCCGCTCATTATCCTGTCGCGCAACCCGTTCTTCGGATTTTACGACAGCGTTTTGGAGATGCTGTCCCAGCTTTCGGCCGAGCCCGCCATCGTCCACGAGGCGCGCGACATGGCGCAGATCCTCACATTGGTTTCCGCCGGCTTCGGCATTTCAATGGCGCCGGCCTTGTCGTGCCGCATTTGGGCCGACCTGGTCCGCTTGGTTCCACTGGATCGGCCTGCATGGACCGAGGTGTCGCTGGTCCATCGAACTGACAATCAGGACAAGACCCTGCGAAAGCTCATCGAGATCGTAGAGGCCGGTTGGCAGAAAGATCAGGTCGCTCCGGCGAAATAAGGCCAATGCCGGGCGCCGGCGGCCGGCGCTCCGCGGACACGAGGCGCCGCGCGAGCAACGCTCTCGCGCGGCGCCAGATCGCGGAGCGGGGCGACGTTACATCTTGCAATCTTGCACGTTCGCGTCGGCATGATCCTTGAAGACGGTGGCGACTGTCTTCAGAAACGGCTTGCCGTCGCTGCCCTGCTCGACCCGAAGACCATACCAGTCCTGCTTTGGATGTTGATTGGCGGCAAAAGCGAAGTTGCCTCGAACCGACTTGAAGTCAGCCTTGCGCATCGCGTCACGGAACGCGTCCGCGTTGCTGACGTCGCCTGCGGTGGCCTTGAGTGCGGATCCGTAAAGCTGAGCCGCGTCATAACCTTGAGCAGCATAGGTCGTCGGCAGACGTCCGTATTTATCCATCCAGGCTTTTACGAAGGCCTTGTTCGCATCGTTGTCCAGATCGGCATTCCATTGGCTGACGACATTCAAGCCCAGCGCCGCCGAGCCGACGGCCTCCAGCATGCGGGAATCGAGTTCCGGCGCGATCATTGGAATATCCTTGATCAGGCCCGACTGCTGGTACTGGCGCAGGAAGGTGATACCAAGACCACCGGGGTGAAACTGGAACACCACGGCTGGCTTGGCGGCCCTGATCTTGGCAAGTTCCGCGGAAAAGTCAGTCTGATCAAGCTGGGTGAAGATCTCCCCGACCAGCTTGCCTTTGAAATAGCGCTTGAACCCGGTGATCGCATCTTTGCCGGCCTGGAAATTCGGAGCAAGAAGGAAGGCCGAATCGAACTTCAGGTCATTGGCATACTGGCCTGCCGCCTCGAACAGTGTCTCGTTTTCTTTCGCGACGACAAAGTAGTTCTTGTCGCAGTCCTTGCCGGCAAAATTCGAAGGCGCGGCGCTCGGGCTGATATAGAACGCGCCCTCATCGACGATGTCGGGAAGGGCCGCCGTCAGCACGTTGGAGAAGACGATGCCGGTCAACAGTCTGACCCCCTGGTCGGAGATCATGTGGTCAACGATTTGCTTGGCCTGGCCCGGTTCGAAGTTGTCGTCCTGGACATCGACGGTCACTGGGACACCGCCCAGTTCGCCGCCGCCTTGGGCCACAGCCAGTTCGAAACCGTCCTTGATTTCCTGGCCGAGATAGCCAGCCGGCCCGGACATGGTGGTTACCAGCCCGATTTTCACGGGATCGGCCGCGTATGCGGACACGCCGCTCATACAGAAAAGAGCAATCGCACCCAGGATTCTTGTCGAATTCATTTCAACCTCCCATTGATATGTGTTTTTGGCTTCTTGTTTTTCCCATGCCGTTCCGGTGCTTCTCACGGGTCTCGTGAAAGCCTCATGTTTGGATCGAGAAACGGTGGGATACATTCTTCACCACCGTGTAGTGATGGAGCCCTTCAGCGCCCCCTTCACGTCCCAGACCGCTTTCCTTGACACCGCCGAACGGCGTCTCGGCCACCGAGGCCTCGAGGGTGTTGATCGAAATGTTCCCCGCTTCGAGACCCGACATCAACCGGTCCGCTTTCTCGGCCGATCGGGTGAAGCCGTAGGCCGCGAGCCCGATCGAAAGGGAATTGGCCTTGGCAATAGCTTCCTCGATCGACGAGACCGGGTTGATGAGCGCCAACGGCCCGAACGGCTCCTCGTTCATGGCGCGCGCGTCGTCCGGCAATTCCGCCAGCGCTGTCGGCGGGAAGAAGTAACCGCTGTTCCTGAGGCGCTGTCCGCCTGCCAGCAACTTAGCGCCCCGGCCCAGCGCGTCGCCGACAAGTTCTTCCAGGGCAGCAACCCGGCGCTCGTTCGCCACAGGCCCCATCTGCGTCGCCGGATCAAGCCCATTGCCTACGCGAATCCTGGCCGCCGTTTCGACAAAGGCCTTGGTGAATGGTCCGTAGATCCTCTCATGCACGAAGAACCGGGTCGGTGACGTGCACACCTGCCCGGCGTTGCGGTACTTGCGTGTGGCGGATGCGACGCCCGCCGCCACCGCGTCCGTGTCGTCACAAACAATGACGGGAGCGTGCCCGCCCAGTTCCATCAGGGCAGGCTTCATATGACGCGCGGCGATTTCAGTCAGATGCTTGCCGACTGCCGTCGAACCCGTGAAAGCGATCGCACGAATTTCGGTCCGCGGGATCAGCGTTTCCGAGATCCGGGCGGGAATGCCGAAGACAAGATTCAGGACACCACGCGGCAGGCCAGCTTCCTCGAAGGCGCGCGCGACATGCGTCACAGCGGTCGGGGTTTCTTCCGACGCCTTGAGGATGATCGAGCAGCCGGCAGCGACCGCGCCGGCGATCTTGCGCGCAGGTTGGCTCATCGGGAAATTCCAGGGGGCAAAGGCAGCGACCGGGCCTATCGGCTCATGCACGACGATGTAGCGGATGCCGGCCGCGCTCGGAATGACCCTGCCATAAAGGCGGGTCGCCTCACCGGCGTCCCATTCGAAAAATTCGCAGCCGCGAACAACTTCCTTGCGCGCTTCGCTCAACGGCTTTCCGTTTTCAAGCGTAATCGCTCGGGCGATCTCTTCGCCACGTTCGCGCATGATCGCGGCGGCCTTCATGATGACATGGGCGCGTTCGGCAGGCGCGGTCTTGCTCCACACCTTGAAACCTTCAACCGCTGCCTCCAGCGCTGCCTCCAGGTCCGATTCGTCAGCGACAGGAACGGAACCAATGACCGTTTCATCGGCGGGGTTGATAATCGGCAGGGTTTCCACGCTCCTGCGCCATTCGCCGCCGATGTAGAGCCGGACGTCAGATCGTTGCATCTGGAAGCCTCTGAAGTCGAAGTTGCGAAGCGGTGCTTGCTGCGAAACTAGGTCCATCTGATTTATGTGAAAAGGATGATTACGAATATATATCCATGTACATATGGTCAGTAATCGAGAAGCCCACCATGGATGAAGGATGCTTCATGCCTCGCCCAAGATTCCCGCTCCCAGTGCTTTCGAGAGCACGGAGCTCGGGTCATGCAGATCCATCAACACGTTGAAATGATTTCGGTTTGATACTTCGAGCATTCGTACGCTGGCACCCGCCGCAGCACAGCGCTTTCCGAACGCTTCCGATTGGCGCCTGAAGCCGGCAGGCTCCCCCTCCGCCCAAGCGATCGTCACCGGATGTCTGATGTCCCGGATATGCCTGATCGGACTGAGCGCCGCGATTGCTTCCTCGTCGAGATGCAGCCAATCCTGCGCGAAGGTATTCGAGATCGGGGCCAGTTCGAACAAGCCGCTGATAGGCAAGGCAAACTTGACCACATCTTCCGGAACGTCCATGGTCTGGTGCCAGCCAGCCGCCAGGATCCCGGCCGCCAGGTGGCCGCCTGCGGAGCTGCCGCCGACCGAAATCCGGTTCCGGTCCAATCCGTATTGCGCACCCTTGTGCCAGACGAAGGCTACCGCCGCCCGAACCTCACGAACGATCTCGGCGAGTGTCACCGATGGCGCCAGGCGGTAGCCGACAACGACAGTTGCTATGCCCTTGGCCGCCAGAGCCTCCGCCATCATGGCGGAATCGTCCTTCGACAGCGCACGCCAGTAGCCGCCGTGAATGAAAATGAAGACCGGCAGGAATTCATCAGGAGCCGCGGGCGGCCCGTAAATGTCCAGGGCCTGGGCGCTTTCAGCATCATAGATCACGTCAAGGTCACGCAGGCAGGCTGCGCGGGCTCGATCCGTCGCCGCGCGGTAGCGCGCCATCTCTTCATTGAAGCGGTCAACGGAGACGGTCGCCCGAGCATTATAGTCCGCATCAAGCTGGGACCGGCTCAGGTGCATTTCATCGGCGAGTGTGTTCATACATGGGTATCCAGAGGCTGTACCCGATGCTAGACGGCCAGTGGGTTAACCCGGTTCTCAATCAATCGTACGATATTGAGGGCCGTCATCTCGGATGACTTCGGATTCGTCGCAAGCGGCCGGTTCTCGAAGCGCAGATGCATGCGCCCGAAATCGCCTTCGGCGAGGATCTCGTGGATGTTCAGCTTGGCGCCGGGATCGGCGACCAGCGAAACACGTGTCCTGTCGAGCCCGACGCCCGCCAGCGCGGTGATCACGGCGACATTGGCATTCTGCGGAAACGCATCGGCAGCAGCACGAGCCGAATTGGAGTAGAATACGGTCGGCTCCGTCAGATGTTCGAGATCGACCATCGCTACCGCGCGCGTGCCGACCCAGGCCCTGGCCGGCTTGACGATACGATGTTCGACCGATCTGACAGGCAGACGCCCGGCGGCCGCCAGCGCATCGACGCCGCCCAAGGCGCCCGGTGGAACAAGGAGCCTGGCATCATGGGCCTCGGCAATAGACAAAAGCGATGCGAGTACGTTGTCGTCGACCAAGGCGGAAGTCGACGAGACCGCGAAATCCATGCCGGCGATCAGCGCTGCCCGGCCCCACATTTCGACGCCGTCACGGCCTGCGGCCTCGACGACCAGCGTGGCTCCGGTGCCGGCAAGCTGGTCCGGACGCTCGATCAGCGAAGCGCCCTCTGGAATGCCGGCACGCGATCTCGTCGCGTCCCGAACCGCGATCGCAACGATCCGGACGGGGCTCCGCCTTTCTTCAAGCAGGGCGGCGGCCCGGCTGGCGATCGCCCCCCACCCCACCAGACAGATCGCCTCAAACGCCGACATAGGCCTGAACCCTCTCATGATCCCGCTCGAGATCGGCGCGGTTTCCACTCCAGACCGTCCTGCCCTTCTCGACGATATAGTGTCGGTCGGCGAGCCGCTTCAGCACGGCTAGGTTCTTGTCGATGAGAAGGATCGACTGGCCCATCGATCGCAACTGCATGACGCAGCCCCAAATCTCGGAGCGGATGACCGGCGCCAGACCTTCCGTTGCCTCATCCAGGATCAAGAGACGCGGATTGGTCATCAGCGCCCGGCCGATCGCCAGCATCTGCTGTTCGCCGCCCGACAGTGTTCCTGCGAGCTGGGCCGCCCGTTCCTGCAGGCGCGGAAAGAGATCGTAAACCCTGTCAAGATTCCAGGGCGAAGGCCGCCGGGCGCGGTTTGCAGCGGTGGCCACCAAGTTTTCACGGACGGACAATGTAGGGAATATTTGGCGCCCTTCAGGCACCAAGCCGACACCGAGCCGTGCAACCTTTTCGGGCGGATAGCGGGTGGTGTCGATCTTGCCTATTTTCACCTGCCCGCCCTTGGCTGCAAGCAGGCCCATCAAGGTGCGGATGGTCGTGGTCTTGCCCATGCCGTTGCGGCCCATGAGCGTAACCAGTTCGCCCTCTTCGATCTTGAAAGACACATCGAAGAGGACTTGGCAATGGCCATAGGCGGCTTGAAGCCCGTCAACGCTCAGCAAACTCTTCCTCCCCACCCAGATATGCGGTTTTGACATCTTCGCTGGTGCGGATGTCCCCCACGCCTCCTGTCAGTATAATTCGGCCGTAAACCAGAACCGAGACGAGATCTGCGAGCGCAAAAACGGCCTCCATGTCGTGCTCGACCAACAGGATCGTGATCTTGCCGCGCAGACTGCCGAGCATCTCGATCATCTCCTGGCTTTCGAGATTGCCCAGCCCCGCCATCGGTTCGTCGAGCAACAGCACCTTTGGCCTTCCGGCAAGCGCCATCAGAAGTTCAAGCTGCTTTCGTGCTCCGCTCGACAGGTCGCCGGCCAACTTGTTCTCTTCACCTGAGAGCCGGGACTTCGCGAGGGTGGCATCGACCTCTTCCCAGATCGGCCTGCGCTTCGCTACGTCGTCAAGGATGCCGTAGTTGCGGCCATGGCATGCCTGGATCGCCATGCCGAGGTTCTGGCGAACCGTGAAATCGTTAAGCAGCGTCGAAACCTGGAAGGTACGACCAAGCCCGAGATGGACCCTTTTGGCGGCAGACAAGCTCGTGACGTCCTGTCCTTCAAGAAGGATCGATCCTTCCGTCGGCGTCAGATCTCCGCAAATCTGATTGATCAGGGTCGACTTGCCCGCCCCATTCGGCCCGATCAGGGCATGAATGTGGCCCTTGTGGACATCGAGCGAAACGTGATCCGTCGCCAGCAGGCCGGAAAACCGCTTCACCAGATCGTGGATTTGCAGAACCGGGGTCATCTGGCCACCCCGTCCGCGGAGGTTGCCTCGTTCATGGAGATCGAATGGTCTCTGCCGCCGACCAAGTTGATCAGGCCCTGTACGCCGCCCCGGGTTCCGAGCACGACTAGCAGGAGAATCAATCCCATCACGAGCTGCCAGTTGTCTGTCCAGGAGCGCAGGTAGGTCTCGAGCACCAGATAAAGCGCTGCCCCCCAGATCGGGCCGAAGAATGTGCCGACGCCGCCGAGAATGACCATGATCATCAACTCGCCGGACATGGTCCAATGGAGAGTTTCGGGACTGGTGAAACGCATGAGCACGGCGAGCAGGCCTCCCGCGAAGCCGGCCATCATTCCGGCAAGAACGAAGCCGTAGAGCTTGTAACGATAGGTATCGATCCCCATCGCCGTCATGCGGCGCTCGCTCTGCCGGATGCCTGCGAGCACCGCACCATAGGAGGAATGGACCACTCGCCAGAGAAACGCGAAGGACAGGACAGTCGCAATCAGGATGACATAGTACATCGTTACCCTGTCGCGCAGATCGAGGAAAAACAGGCTGTTGGCCCGACGTATGGTGATGCCGTCTTCTCCACCGTAGGTTTTGAGCGAAACGAACAGGAAGAACAGCATCTGCGCGAATGCGAGCGTGATCATAATGAACTGAACGCCGCCGGTTCGCAGCGCTAGCGCTCCAATGACAAGCGCGAAGAGACCCGCCACCAGCACGGCGGCCGGCAATGTTATCAGGAGCTGATCCGAGCCCGGAACGAATCCGAACAGCTTCGTGCCTTCCGAATAGTGATGGTAGAGGATGCCAACGACATAGGAGCCGATGCCGAAGAACGCCGCGTGGCCGAACGAGGCCAGGCCCCCATAGCCCAGGATCAGGTTCAGGCTGGCGGCGGCGATCGCGAAGATCATGATCCGTGCGATCAACGTGACGAGCGCTGCCTGGCCAAGAGGGTTCGCAATGAGCGGAACAATGGCGACGACGATGATCGCCGCGGATACAAGAAGAGCCAACCTTGACATCGCCTAGCCTTTCACCGGGAAGATGCCGGCTGGCCGGATGAGCAGAACGATGGCCATCAGCAGGTAGATGCCCATGGATGCGATGCCGACGCCGAGGGCGTCAGCCTCCGAACCCGGCATGAAATGCCTGAGCAGGTCGGGCAGAAATGCCCGCAGGCAGGTGTCGATCACGCCCAGGGTCAGCCCCGCAACAAAGGCCCCCTTGACGGATCCCACGCCGCCGATCACCACCACCACGAATGTTGCGAGGAGGATTTGCTCGCCCATCCCGACCTGCACGGCCGTGATCGGTCCAGTCATGAAACCGGCGAGCCCCGCGAGCATGGCTCCCAGCGCAAACACGATCGTATAGAGCAATCGGATGTCCACCCCGAGCGCCCGCACCATGTCCCTGTTGGTCGACCCTGCGCGAACAAGCATGCCCACGCGCGTGCGGTTGATGAGCAGGTAAAGGCCCAGCGCGACCAGCAGCCCAACGATGATGATCAGGATGCGATAGGGAGGATATGTCAGGCCCGGAAAGAGCTGGATCGGCTGCGACAGCGATTGCGGCAGTTGCGTGAAGATCGGTTGCTTGCCGAATATCATCGAGGTCAACTGATTGAAGATCAGGATCAGCGCAAAGGTCGCCAGAACCTGGTCGAGGTGGTCGCGCCTGTAGAGGCGGCGCATCACCACCAGTTCAATCAACACTCCCGCAATCATTGCCACGATTAGAGCAGCGGGTAGGCCTAGCCAGAAGCTGCCGGTCCGTGCAGCGACCCAGGTGCCGGCGAAAGCGCCGATCATATAGAGCGAGCCGTGGGCGAGATTCACGACGCCCATGATCCCGAAGATCAGCGTCAACCCTGCGGCAAGCAGAAACAACATGATACCGTAGAGCAGGCCGTTTAGAAGCTGTTCGAAAATAAGCGTCATCGATTGCTACCGTTCGTGAAGAGAGGCCGCTAGGCCGTATCGTACTTGCCAGGTGCGTTCTTTCCTACATTTCGCAACCGGCGGCACGGACGTCGCCGTAGTTTTCGATCGGCTTCTTGTTGGTATGCTTGGCCGGCGGGCCGGCGGCGCCCTTCGCGAACTTCATGCCATGGCGAACCTCTCGACCCAGGTAGCCCCCCTCGCCCGGCCAGGAGCAGGGCCTGCGACAGACTTAGAGTTTAACCCAGTCAGCCGGCGGGTTCTTGCCCGGATGCACGGTGCCGCAGTGCGAACAGGTGCGCAGCTTCTCGTCATTGTAGAAGGCGGCATAGAGCGGCGGCAGATCATCGACGATCGATTCCAGATCCACTTCTGCCCGATGGACAAGGCCATCGCATTCGAAGCAATACCATTCGACCGCATCCAGTGCGCCTTCCGGGCGAGCGGGCTCGATGACGAGCCCGATCGAGCCCTCCTGCGGACGCTGCGGAGAATGGCGAACGTGCGCCGGGAGGAGAAAAACGTCGCCCTCGCGGATCGGAACGTCGTAGAACTCGCCGGTCTCGGTGTCGCGCAGCTTCAGCACCATGTCGCCCTTGAGCTGGTAGAAAAATTCCTCCACCGGGTCGTCATGATAGTCGGTGCGCTTGTTGGGCCCACCAACCACGGTCACCATAAGGTCGGAGTCCTTGAACACCATTTTGTTGCCGACCGGCGGCTTCAACAGATGCTTGTGTTCGTCGATCCAGTTCTGGAAATTGAAGGCGCTTAGTCTCGACATTGTCCTTCTCCTTGTAACCCGCTCAGACCAGCTTTAGGCCCGAACGATCAAACGCCGCCTGCGTTATTCTCTTCTCGGTTTCGGTAAGCTCGAGCATCGGTGCGCGAACGCGGCCCCCGACCTGACCCATCAGTTCCTGCCAGTATTTCTGGTGAGCGGCCGGCTTCTCAACTGGACGACTGTTACGGAAGGCGTCGCGAACCGGCTGCATCATGGCACTGATCGCGCGCGCCTCGGCGACCTTTCCTGAAAAAGCCAGGTCGGTATAGTCGCGCATCCGGCGATCGATCTTGGTTTGCATGGTGTAAGGCGGTGAGGAACATAGATAGAGCTGCCATCCGAGCTCCAGAATGTTGTCGAGCCACTCCTCTTCGGAAGCAGTGGAAACCAAGATTCTGTCACCGGCGAGTTCGGTCAGTTTCTTGTACATCTCGCGCGGAACGGAATATTTGATGGCGACGACGGTGTCGATATCGGCCAACCGGTTGCACAGTTCCGGACTCATCAGGTAGCCGCTGTCCGGATGCGACCATAGCGCCAGCCCGATATCGACCTTGGACGCAATCGTTTCATAGTAGCGAACAAGGGTTTCGTCCTGGGCTTTCAAGAAATGCAAAACCGGCGCGTGAACGACTATGTAGTCGGCGCCCGATGCCTGCGCATGCTTCGCCAGATCGATCACCACATCCATGTTCTGATCGGAACAGGACATGATCGTCTGCGCCTTGTCGCCCACCGCCGAGACCGTCAGGTCGAACATTTTCTTGCGCTCATCGACCGACATCGCGAAGAATTCGCCCTGCTTGCCCGCTACGAACAGACCGTCGATCCCGAGATCGCCGATCCAGTGATCGACGTTGCGGCGATAGCCTTCCTCGTCGATCGAACCGTCTTCTTTGAACGGAGTATTCGCCGCGGCCCAGATTCCGCGCATCGTCGCACGCGAATGCGCCTTCGCGTTGCTACGGTCATACTTCATTCGATTCCCTCGCTGTGATCCGCTCTTCCGTGATCGAGCATCAATTTTGTTCATTCGTAAAGATACGGAATTGGACTATATTCATGAAGAAAAACTCAGGAATAGAAACGATGCGTCCGACCTTGCGGCAGATTGAGTGCTTCCAGGCAGTTGTCGAGCTGACGAATTTTTCACGAGCTGCCGAACGCGTGAACACGACGCAGGCCAATCTTTCCCATACGATCCGCGACCTTGAGACGGTGCTTGGTGCGCGCCTCTTCGACAGAACGACGCGAAGGGTGAGTTTGACGGAGGCCGGCAGGGCGTTCGCCGAGGGGGCTCTGGCGGGTTTGGCGGAGATAGATCGCGCCGCGGAGTATGTGCGGGACCTGCGGTTGCTTCGGCGTGGTCAGGTCAACATTGCCGCTCCTCCGCTGCTCAGCACCACGGTCATTCCCAGATTGATCCAGGTCGTCGCCGAGCAGCACCCCAACATCTTGATACGGCTTGACGACGTCGGTCCCGAGGTGGTCGTCGAGCAGGTTCGCAGCGGCAAATGCGACTTGGGCGTCGGGACCTTCTCAAGCAATGAAGCCGACCTGGATGGTCAATCGGCGCTCCACGACCAACTCATGATTTTTGCTTCGCCCAGTCATGAATTTGCGGGCCTGAAGCAAGTCCTGTGGGCAGCTCTCGCCAGTCAGCCGATCATCACGCTGACGCGCAAAAGCAACATCAGGTTGCTCACCGAGATGGGCTTCGAACAAGCCGGGCTCATCTTGCGGCCGGTGCATGAAGTCAACCAGGTTCACACCGCCCTGTCGCTCGTGGAATGCAATGCGGGGATCGCCGTTCTCCCGGCCTATGCGTTCACGGCGCTGAAGGGTCGAGGCATCATCGCCCGACCGCTTATCGAGCCAACGATAGCCCGCGAGGTGCGCCTGATCACGCCCAGGGACCGCGAATTATCGCCGGCAACCGTTTGCGTGCGTGCGTCGCTCAGACATCTGTTGCGCCAGATGATCCCGGATTTGAATTCGGGTTCCGTCGAATAAGTGCCGGCAGGGATTCTAGGGTACATGCAAAGCCAAGGCCACGGCTGGCTGCGCGATGAACTGCTCAACGAGACGCTGTTTACCTCGCTGGCTCAGGCGCGCGTAGCCATCGTCCTGAGGCGCGCCGACTACAACACTGCGCGGCCGCACTCCCAATCGCCTGGCAGACGCCGGCCGAGTTCGCCACCACCTTCAATCCGCGACGGTCGCCGCGCTGCGCCATGCCAAAGGCTCCGCGCCAGCGACCATCGCTTCACCCGCCCAGCAGGGCACAACCCACGCCGGAAACGAACTCAAAACTGGATAGAAACTGGGGGCAAACGTCAAACAGGCTTACACCGACGGCATCCTTAAACTGCTTGACGACGCCAGGGCTGGCAAGTTCGACGTGGTGATTGTCTAACAGTTGGACCGCCTGTCCCGTAGCATGCACGACCTCTCCGGCATCCATGACCGTCTGACCTTCATGAACATCAAAATGGTGGAGGTTCATGGCGGCGTGGCGAACACCGTCACCGTGAGCCTACGCGGCATCTTCGGGCAGATGTTCCGAGAGGACAACGTTGCATAAGGTCCGCCGTAGCATGGGCGGCAAAATCAGTAAGGGCATGTCCGCAGGCGGCAAGGCATACGGATACCGGCCCGTAAAGAAATTCGATGATCACGGGGAACTGATCCGGGGCGAACTGGAAATAGTTCCCCAGGAAGCCGCTATCGTTCAGCGCATCTTTGAAGCTCCGAAAGAGATCAGCCAACAGTTGACGCGGGAGGGCGTCGCGGCACCGCGAGGCGCGGACTGCTCCCCTTCAGCGATTTACGACTGGGCCGAACGTGGTTCTGGCATCCTTCGCAATTCCATCTGTGTCGGGCGTCTCGTCTGGAACAAAAACCAGATGGTGAAGAACCCAGACACGGGCAAGCGCGTATCCCGCCCGAGGATTGGAAGCATGCCGAACTGTCAGACTTGCGCATTATCTCCGATGAACTGTTTGAGGCCGTACAAGCGCAGCTTGCCGAGCGGTCACAGGCGGCGAAGGAAGATCGCATCGGCGCGAACAATCGCCCCAAATACCTTCTGTCTGGTCTTCTCAAGTGTGCCGCGTGCGGCTCTGGGCTGTCCCGTCAGGGGCCGGACAAGTCCGGCAGGGTCCGCATCCGTTACCTGACACCGTTCTTGCGAGAAGATGGCCAGCCCCTGAAAGACAGTGGGGGTGCTGGCGGTGGTAGCGGAGGACCGTTCAGGTCAAGGCCAACATCAAGGTGTGTTGGACTTGATGGTAGCGGAGGAGGGATTTGAACCCCCGACACAAGGATTATGATTCCTCTGCTCTAACCAACTGAGCTACTCCGCCCCAGCGGCAGAAAACCAGAAAACTTGCCGGCAGGCAGGGGTTTTCGAAGCGCTTCGCCAAGGTCGGGCGGATATAAGGTTGCGACGTGCGGCCTGTCAAGCGCCGAAACCGGGTCACGCCCAAGAAATCGCGGCTGGCCAAAAACCCGGGCGGTTTGCGCGTTTGACGGCAGCGGCGGGGTTGAGTTCCAGCCCGGCTGCGATTATGTGTCCGCGCAGTATTTCTCGAGTTCGAAGTTTGATGAAACCGCGAATTGCAGTCCTGGGATGTGGATATTGGGGTTCCAACCATATCCGCACCCTCAAGGCGCTGGGCGCCCTTTATGCGGTTTCCGACGCCAATCGCGCGCGCGCCGAAGGGTTTGCCAGCGAGCAGGAATGCCTGGCGATCGACCCCGATACGCTGTTCGCGCGGCCGGATGTCGATGCCATCGTCATGGCGCTGCCGCCGCAGTTCCATGCGGAGGCCGCCATCAGGACGGTGGAAAACGGCAAGGACGTTCTGGTCGAAAAGCCCATCGCGCTCAACGTGCCCGATGCCGAGCGCGCGGTGGCGGCGGCGAAGGCGAACGGCCGCATCTTCATGGTCGGCCACGTGTTGCGCTTCCACCCCGCTTTCGAGAAGCTGAAGGAGCTCATCGACCAGGGCGAGCTTGGCGAGGTGAAATACATCCACTCGCACCGGCTCGGGCTCGGCAAGTTCCATACCGAGAACGATGCCTTGTGGGACCTTGCCCCGCACGACCTCTCGATGATCCTGGCCATCACCGGCTCGGCGCCGGTCGAGATTCGTGGCGAGGGCGCGGCGATCCTCGACCATCTCAGCGATTTCGCGCATCTGCACATGCGTTTTCCCAACGGGCTGCGCAGCCATCTCTTCGCATCGCGGCTGAACCCCTATCGCGAGCGGCGGCTCACCGTTGTCGGCACCAAGGCTATGGCCGTGTTCGACGACGTCGAGCCGTGGGAACGCAAGCTGGCCGTCTACCGCCACGCGGTCTGGCAGGACAGCGGACACTGGGCCTTCACCACCAACGAACCGACCTACATTCCGGTGGACGACGGCATGCCGCTCACGCGCGAGCTCGAGCATTTCATGACCTGCATCCGCACGCGCGAGGAACCGCGCACCAGCGGCGAGGAAGCCATCACCGTGCTGCGCATCCTCACGACAGGGTCGATAGGCCACGGCTGAGCGCCGCGCGCGGCAAAAGCCCATGGGTGTTTCGGGCTGCACCGATCCGCGCTGGCCGGAAGGTGTGGCGCCTTGTTCGACGGATTACACTCCTGCCCGGTGAAAGCATGACGGTTCGGCCGATCATAAAGTTCCCTGCCCCGTGCCTGCGCACGCCCGCCGAACCGGTAACCGCGTTCGACGAGGACCTTCGCAGTCTCGCGACGGATCTGCTCGATACCATGCGCGCCGCCCCGGGCATCGGCATCACCGCGCCGCATATCGGCATTGCCAAGCGGCTGGTCGTGCTCGAGCTCTCGGCCGAGGATGGCGTGCGGACCTATGTCAATCCGAGGATTGTCCAGGCCTCCGCCGAGATGATCAGGCATCAGGAGGGCAGTGTTTCCATGCCCGGCGTCTCGGAGGAGATCGAGCGCCACGCCGGTGTGCGGATAAGCTATCAGGATCTGAACGGCATGGAGCGGATCGAGGATGCCACCGGCCTGCTGGCGGCTTGCCACCAGCACGAGATCGATCAGCTCGACGGCATCTTCTGGCTGCAGAGGCTCTCGCGGTTGAAAAGGGAGCGCCTGATCAAGCGATACGAGAAGCTGCACCGCAGAACGTGATGCCCGAACGCTTCCACCCGGCACGGCGGCGAGCGACCCTCCCCTTCCCGTCTGGATCACTTCGGGCGTTCGCGCTGGAATGGTTCCGCGTTTGTCGGAATCGCCGAAACCGCTCTATCTATTTGCTTTTACGCATTTCCGGACGCAAAACCGCTTCGCACTTTTGCTGGAAATGTTCTATAGCCGGCGAATGATCAGATCACTCGCGCGCCCGATCGCATGGCTGCTTCTTGCGGCGGTCCTTTTCGTGACGATATCGCCCATCTCGATGCGGCCCGTCACCGCCGAGCCGGCGGGGTTTGAGCGATTTGCGGCCTATGCGCTGATCGGCGTCGCCTTTGCGATCGGCTACCCGCGTCGCTGGCTGCTCGTTGCGTGCCTGGTCACCGGCTCGGCCTTCGCTTTCGAAGCTGCCCAGTTGCTTGCGCCCGGCAGGCATGCCCATCTGGAAGACGCGATCGCCAAGGCGCTTGGCGGGCTCACCGGGGTGATGGCCGGCGGGATAATCAACCGCCTGTCGCCACCCGGGAATTGAACGGCCGGACCGGTCGGGTTCCGGGCATCCCGAATCCCCGGCGCTGAAGACGGCCTGCCGCGGGCGGCCTGTGGCCACCGCTATGGCTGGTTCGTGGGCGGTGCCGGCGACGGCTGGTTCGGCTGGGTTTGCTGCTGCATTTGCTGCTGTTTCAGCTTCCGTGCCGCCACCTGCTTCTTGTGCAGTTCGTGGCCGGCAAAGCAGCCGCCAACCGCTCCCAGCACGCCATGATGGCCGGCATAGTGCCCGGCCACACCGCCGGCTATACCGCCCGTTATGCACCCCACCGCACCGGCCTGAGACACCGGCGCGACCAGCATGGCCGCGAAAGCGCCCGCAAGGATCAGTTTCTTCATCGCTACACCCATATGATGAGCTCAGCTTCGTCATCATAAGACAGCAACCGTGACGTGGTTGCGTCCGACGGCTGCACTCTCGCTGATGTGATCGGAACTCCGCTTTCGGCCCTATCGGGGTTTCGCCGCGCCCAGATGGCCTTCCAGCCAGCGGCTGTAGCGCGAGCCGCCGAAGCACAGCACGAAATAGACCACCGCCACCACCAGATAGGCCTCGTCGTAGAAGCCGAGCCACTTCGGGTCGGTCGCAGAAGCGCGCGCGGCATTGAGCAGGTCGAAGATGCCGATGACGGCCAGCAGCGAGGTGGCGAGCAGGAAGCCGATGGCAAGGTTGACCATGCCCGGAATGACCTGCCGCAACGCCTGCGGCAGGATGACGAGCTGCATGGTGCGCCAGTAGCCGAGCCCGAGCGCGGCGGCCGCCTCCTCCTGCCCGGCGGGAATGGCCTGCAGGCCGGCGCGCACCACCTCCGCGACATAGGCCGACCAGAAAAGCGTGATCATGATGATCGCCCGCATGGTCTTGTCGATATATTGGCCGCCGGGCACCGCCATGGGCAGGAGCAGCATCGCCACGTAGAGAATGGCCACCATCGGGATGCCGCGCATCAGTTCGATGAAGACAACGGCCAGCGTGCGCAAGCCCCCCATACGCGAGCGCCGCGCCAGCGCGAGCAGCACGGCGAGCGGCACCGCAAGGCCGAAGCAGACCGTCCAGACCAGAAGCGTCACCGGCAGGCCGCCCCATTGGTTGGACGGGACGGCGGGCAGCAGGCCGGCGCCCGACATCAGCAGCCAGCACAGGCCGATCACGAGCGGCCAGACGAACAGCGTTTGCCGCCGCCAGAAGCGCGGCAGCGCGGTTGCCGTGAGCAGCGAGACGAGCAGGATCATCACCAGCAGGGGCCGCCATTGCAGATCGGGCGGATAGAAAGCGAAGACGATGAAACGCAGCTTCGCGCCGACGAAGGCCCAGCAGGCGCCGGAGCGGGCGGCGCACTCCTGCGCGGTGCCGCTCCATGTCGCGTCGATGACGAGCCAGCGCGCCAGCGGCGGCAGCAGCCAGGCGAGAAACACCAGCGTGAGCACGGTAAGCGTGGTGTTGAGCGGCGTGCCGAACAGCCCGCTCCACAACGGCTTCAACCGCACGGAGAGCCGCAACGGCGGCAGGGATGCGAACTCGGCCACGCTCATCGGACATGCACTCCCCTCAGCGCCACGCGCCGGTTGTAGAGGTTCATCAGAAACGAGACCGACAGGTTGAGCGCGAGATAGACGCCGATCAGGATGGCCAGCGCCTCGAAGGACTGGCCGGTGGTGTTGGCGGTGGTGTTGATGATGCTGACGAGGTCGGGATAGCCGATCGCCACCGCGAGGCTCGAATCCTTGGTGAGGTCGAGATAGCTGGACGTGGTCAGCGGCGTGATGACGCGCAGCGCCTGCGGCAGCACGACAAGACGCATGATCTGGCCGTTGTGCAGCCCCAGCGCCCGCGCGGCTTCCCACTGGCCGCGATTGACCGACTGAATGCCGGCGCGCACGATCTCGGCGATCGCCGCCGAGAATTTCACCGTCAGGCCGGCCAGCAACGCGGCGAATTCCGGCGTCAGATTGTAGCCGCCGCGAATGTTGAAGCCGGACAGCACCGGCAGCTCGAGGCTTATCGCAGCGCCGGTGGCCGGCAGCGCGAGCCCGGCGGCAAGCATCAGCGCCAGCGTCGCGAGCAGCGCCTGCCTCGGGCCGAGCCGCCTGCGGCGCGCGGCGGCCAGGAACAGGCCATAGGAGATCGCGATCAGTCCGAGCAGCCAGAATGTCTGCTGCGAGAAATTCTCGGCCCCGACCGCCGGCACATAGACGCCGCGATTGCTGAGGAACAGCGCATCGAAGGCCGACAGCGCCTGTCGCGGCGGCGGAAAGGCTTTCGCCAATGCGATCCAGAAGAACAGTTGCAGCAGCAGCGGCGTGTTGCGGACGATCTCGACATACCAGCGCACCAGCGTCGCCAGCAGCAGGTTTCCCGAGAGGCCGGCAATGCCCAGCGCCACGCCGAGGATGGTGGCGAGCACGCAACCGAGGGCGGCCACCTTCACCGTGTTGACAAGCCCGGCCAGGATCGCGCGCAGGTAGGGGTCGCCCGCCCTGAAGGCGATGACGGACTCGCCGATCTCGAAATTGGCGCTGTGGCCGAGAAAGCCGAAGCCGGGCGTTATGCCCAGCCGCTGCATGGTGGCGGAAGCATTGGCGACGAGCAGGTAGATGAGGGCAACCGTGGCGGCAACGACAAGCGCCTGCGCAAGCGGCCAGGCGCCCCACCACGCGACGACCCTGCGAACGATGCCGGGCCTTGCGGGGCCCGGCAGGTGCTTTGTCTCGACGCTCATGTGCGGCTCAGCGGAACGGCGGCGAATAGAGCAGGCCGCCGTCGGTCCACAGCCTGTTGTAGCCGCGCTCCCAGCCGAGCGGCTTCAGGTGCCGGTCGAATATCTCGCCGTAATTGCCGACCGTCTTGATGATGTTGTAGGCCCATTTCGGATCGAGCCCTATCGCCTGCGCCAGCGAGGGGTCGACGCCGAGGAAGCGCTGGATCGCCGGATCCTCGGACTTCAGGAACTCGTCGACATTCTTGCTGGTGATGCCCCATTCCTCGGCCTGGATCGTCGCGTTGACGGTCCAGTTGACGATTTCCAGCCAGCGGTCGTCACCGCCCGCGATCGCCGGCGCCAGCGGCTCCTTGGAGAGGCGCTCGGGCAGGATGACATAGTCGTCCGGCTTCTTGAGCTGCGTGAGCTTGCCGACGAGGTCGGACGAGTCCTGCGTTATGGCGTCGACGCGGTTCGTCTCCAGCGCGTTGATGAACTCGCCCGTATCCTCGATGGTGACGGGCGTGAACTTCTTGCCGGTCTTGCGGAAGAAGTCGGCGATGTTCAGCTCGCCCGTGGTGCCGCTCTGCACGCCGATGGTGGCGCCGTCCAGATCGGCGGCGCTGTTCACGCCCAGGTCCTTGCGCACCAGAATGCCCTGCCCGTCATAGAAGATGGTCGGGCCGAAGTGGAAGCCGAGCTGGAAGGCGCGGCTGATGGTGACGGTGACGCCCGAAAGCAGCACGTCGAACTCGCCGGCCTGAAGTGCGGGCAGGCGCTGCTGCGGCGAGGAATTGGTGAACTCCACCTTTTCCGGATCGCCGAACACGGTGATGGCCAGCGCCCGGCCGTAGTCGATGAAGAAGCCCTGCCAGCGGCCGTTGTCGTCGGGCGCGAAGAAGCCCGGCGTGGTGCCGATGCCGACCTTGATGGCGCCGCGCTCCTTGATCTTGTCGACCGTGGGGCCGGCGAGACCGGCGGTCGAGAAAATGCTGCCTGCCACCATCAGCGACGCGGCGAGCGCCTTGCTCCAGCCGGCGCCGAGCTGCGGAATGAATGTCATGTGTGTCTCCTGGTTCCGTTGCGGGCCGTTTCGAAACGATCGCTCAGCGCCCCCTTTTCGCCGACCCGAACAGACGGTAGCGTCGGTCCGGAGAGAGAATAAGGAAATAAAGTCCAAATTCATTTTAAGTATTGAAGTATATTTCCATTCGGAATTTTGTGATTCTCAAATGTAAAGATCTTCCGCACGTGGCCATGCGGAAGATCTCCGGAAAGGCGACATCGTGCGACCTATGAGGCCGAGGAAAATGCGGCTTCGGGAATATCCGAATAGTGCCGGCGCGCGACATCGGGATGCGAGCGCAGGCGGCTTTTCAGCGCGTTCTGGCCGGGGTTGCGGAAGAGTGGGTTCTGCGGGTCGCGGGTGACGCCGCCGGCCTGCGCCTTGAGATGCGGGCTGAGTTCCAGCAGCGGGATTTCGGCATTGAAGGGCGCGCCGAGGAAGAACGCGACCGACAGCCGGTCCGTGCCGGCCGGCGGGGTGACGACGCGATGGACGGTGGCCTTGAGGTAGCCGTCCGTCGCCAGTTCCAGGAGCTCGCCGATATTGACGATGAAGGTGCCCGCCCTGGGCTCGGCCTCGATCCAGCGGCCCTCCTCCGTCTCCACCTCGAGCCCCTTCTGTTTTTCCTGCAGGAGCAGGGTCAGGAAGCCGCTGTCCTTGTGCGCGCCCACGCCCTGCTCGCTCTCCGTCGTGTCGCGTCCGGGGTAGCGGATGATCTTGATGAGATGGTGCGGCGTGCCGGCATAGATCGGCTCGAAGACATTCTCGTCCTGCTCCAGAATGCGCGCGAATGCCTGCAGCAGGCGCCGGGCAAGGTTGGTAAGCTCGGCCTGCCAGCGCAGCAGCACCGGCTTCAGCTCCGGCAGCGCGCTCGGCCACTGGTTGGGGCCTTGCAGGCGTGTCCAGGCCGGCAGGGCCGGATCGCGCGGCAGCGCCGGCGCCTCGAAGCCGATATCGACCTGCTCACGCCAGTCGCGCTGGCCCCTGGTCAGTTCCTGCCCGACGCGATTGTAGCCACGGAAATGCGGCGAGTTGACCATCTCGATCTCGAGCTTGTCGGCTTCCGGCAAGGCGAAGAAGCGGCGCGAGAGGGACAGCACCTCGTCGACGAGCGCCTGGTCGATGCCGTGCCCCGCCAGATAGAAAAAGCCGACCTCGCGCGCGGCATGGGCAAGCTCTCTCAGAAACTCCGCGTCCGAGCCGGGGTCTCGGCCATAGGTGGAGAAGTCAAGAACGGGCAGTGCTTCGATGGTCTGGTGGATGCTCATTTGCGGTCTCCGATTTCCGCAAAAAGCGTGTCACCGCCACCATAGATTTCAAAGGAATGGAAAGTTCGATTTTTGCGCAGCCGCGGGAAAGGCGATCCGCCAACGGAGGGCGATCTCGTCAAAACAGTCTAACTCGGAAATGAAGGGGCGGCTTCGGCGCTTCGGCATCAGCGCTGCCGGCTTCGCGCCGACATGCGGGCTGCTTTCACTTCGACGGCCCCTTGCGCCGCGACCAGCACCCTCGGACGCGGCTGCTTCAGCCGCGTCCTTGTGCGCCCGCGCCGGATCAGGCGAGGTCGAAGCGATCGGCGTTCATCACCTTGGTCCAGGCCGCCACGAAGTCCCTGACGAACTTCTCGCCCGCATCCGCCGACCCATAGACTTCCGCCAGCGCGCGAAGCTGCGAGTGCGAACCGAAGATCAGGTCGACGCGGGTGCCGGTCCACTTGACCTCGCCGGTCCTGCGGTCGCGGCCCTCGAACACGTCCCTGGCGTCCGAAGCCGCCTTCCACTCCGTCCCCATGTCGAGCAGGTTCACGAAGAAGTCGTTGGTCAGCGTGCCGGGCCGCGTGGTGAAGACGCCATGCGCGGAGCCGCCGGCATTCGCGCCGAGCACGCGCAGGCCGCCGACGAGCACCGTCATCTCGGGCGCCGTCAGCGTCAGCAATTGCGCCCGGTCCACCAGCTGCTCCTCCGCCGACAGGCGCTGCCGGCCGCGCAGGTAGTTGCGGAAGCCGTCGGCGGTCGGTTCGAGCGGGGCGAAGGAGGAAACGTCGGTCTGCTCCTGCGAGGCATCCATGCGCCCGGGCGTGAAGGGCACCGCCACATCGTGGCCGGCATCCTTCGCCGCCTTCTCGATCGCGGCGACACCGCCCAGCACGATCAGGTCGGCAAGCGAGACCTTCTTGTTGCCGGACTGCGCGGCATTGAACTCGCTCTGGATCGCTTCCAGCGTCTCCAGCACCCTGGCCAGTTCGGCCGGCTGGTTGACGTCCCAGTTCTTCTGCGGCTCGAGGCGGATGCGCGCGCCATTGGCGCCGCCGCGCTTGTCCGAGCCGCGGAAGGTCGAGGCCGATGCCCAGGCCGTCGAGACGAGCTGCGGAACCGTCAGGCCCGACGCGAGGATTTTTGCCTTCAGCGCCGCGATGTCCTGTCCGTCGATCAGCTCATGGTCGACGGCGGGAATCGGGTCCTGCCAGATCAGTACCTCCTTGGGCACCAGCGGGCCGAGATAGCGCTGGATCGGCCCCATGTCGCGGTGCGTGAGCTTGTACCAGGCCCGGGCAAAGGCGTCCGCGAACTGGTCGGGGTTCTCCAGGAAGCGGCGGGCGATCTTCTCGTATTCGGGGTCGAAGCGCAGCGCCAGGTCGGTGGTCAGCATGGTCGGCGCATGACGCTTCGTCGGGTCGTGCGCATCCGGCACGGTGTTGGCGCCCATGCCGAATTTCGGCGTCCACTGGTGCGCGCCGGCCGGGCTCTTCGTCAGCTCCCATTCGTAGCCGAACAGGTTCCACAGGAAGTTGTTGCTCCACCTCGTCGGCGTCGTGGTCCAGGTGACTTCGAGGCCGCTGCCGATCGTGTCGCCGCCCTTGCCGGTGCCGAAGCTGCTCTTCCAGCCGAGGCCCTGCTGCTCGATGTCGGCGGCCTCCGGCTCCGGGCCCACCAGCGCGGCATCGCCGGCGCCGTGGGTCTTGCCGAAGGTGTGGCCGCCGGCGATCAGCGCCACGGTCTCCTCATCGTTCATCGCCATGCGCGCGAAGGTTTCGCGGATGTCTCGCGCGGCCGCGATCGGATCGGGATTGCCGTTCGGCCCTTCCGGGTTCACATAGATCAGGCCCATCTGGACGGCGGCCAGCGGGTTGTCGAGGTCACGCTCGCCGCTGTAGCGCTCGTCCGCAAGCCACGTGCCTTCCGGTCCCCAATAGATGTCCTGCTCGGGCTCCCAGACGTCCTCGCGCCCGCCGGCGAAGCCGAACGTCTTGAAGCCCATGGATTCGAGGGCGACGTTGCCGGTGAGGATCATCAGGTCGGCCCAGGAGATCTTGCGGCCGTATTTCTGCTTGATCGGCCACAGAAGCCGGCGCGCCTTGTCGAGGTTCACATTGTCCGGCCAGCTATTCAGCGGCGCGAAGCGCTGCTGGCCGGCCCCGGCGCCGCCGCGCCCGTCGCCGATGCGATAGGTGCCGGCGCTGTGCCATGCCATGCGGATGAACAGCGGCCCGTAATGGCCGAAATCGGCCGGCCACCAGTCCTGCGAATCCGTCATCAGCGCCTTGAGGTCCGCGATCACGGCGTCGAGGTCGAGGCTCTGGAATTCCTTCGCATAGTCGAAGTCCTCGCCCATCGGATCGGACAGGCTGGAATGCTGGTGGAGAACCTGAAGGTCGAGCTGGTTCGGCCACCAGTCGCGATTCTTCCTGGCTGCAGGCGTGTGCGCGACCGGGCACTTGCCCGTGCTCTCGTCAATCTTTGCGTCCATTTTTCTCTCTCCGGTCGTAGCTGCGTTGATCGAACGGCTCCATGGTCGCGGACCAGGGAACCTGAAGTTGTGCGTCGCTAAGGGCCAGGCGCGCGGAAGGCACCCATCGTCACGGGCTTTCCCGGGAGCAGGCCGTCTTGAAGCGGATCAAGGCCGCGGGGCGCCGGCCCGCCGGATGAACCCGGTCATCGGCAACACGTGCACCGCCAGTCGTTTCGATGCCATGCGCTCGTGACATCGGCTCCTCCTCACCTTCGATACGAATCTGTATCAAAGCCGGTCCATTAACTAAAGTTGTATTTGCTGATTACATCGATAGGATTTTCTTATGATGAAACCGTCGTCCGAACGGCGCGGGCGGCGGTGCGACGGGCCGCCATCCGCACCGCCTACCCGACCCGCCCGTTGGTCACCTCGATGATCTCGTTGGTGATGTCTTCCTGCCGCAATTGGCGGGCCTGCGCCGTGAGATGGTCCAGGGTCTCCGCGACATTGTCGCGCGCGGAAATCATCGCGCGCATGCGCGCTTCGTTCTCGGCGGCGAAGGACAGCATGATGGCCTCGCAGAGCTCGGCGAAGACATATTCCTCGGCAAGGCTGGCCAGAAGCACCGTCGGCGGCAGGGTTATCAAGGGCGGCATGGCGATGCGCAACGGCGGGAAGCGGCCGAAATCAAACGGCACCAGCGCCTTTTCGGCGATCTCGACGGCGCCCGACGCTCCCGGCAGCGCATGCACGATGCCGACGCGGGAAATACCGCCGCCATCGAGCCGCCGGTAAAGCTCCTCGCTGATGCGGCCGGCCAGAGCCTCCACCTGCCCGGTATGCGCGACCATGGGGGCCGACCAGGCCACCGCGAGCCCGCGCTCGCCAGCGGTGCCCAGGCCGCGATCGCCGATGAGAAGAAGCTCCGCGTCATTGCCGGCCCGCATCCGCATGACGGCATCGAGCACCCGGTCGTTGAAGGCGCCGCAGAACCCCTGCTCCGAGCACAGCGCAATGATCGCCTGCCCCTCCGTGCCATGTCCGGCGATGCCGGATCGCGGCTGCGGCGGAGCGAAGGTCATCGCAACCCCGATCGCATCGGCAATGATCCGCGCATAGGCACGGATACCGTCGAGCTGCCCGCGCGCTTCATGCGAGCGAGCAGCCGCCACGCCGCGCATGGCGGTGATGACGGCCTCGAGCTGGTTCACCGAGGCAATGCGGGCGGTGACGTCGCTCAGCCGCTCAGTCATGGCCCGGCTCCCGCGCCAGCGAGCGCACGGCATCCGCAAGGCGAAGCCGGAGCGCGTCGTCAAGTCCCCCGTTCTTCGCCAGCAATCCGGCCGCGTCCGCCGCGACCGCGTCGAGATGGTCGGCGATATGCGCCCTGACCTCCGCCACCGCGGCCACCGGCAGCTTGTCGAAAACGCCTTCGCCGAGGGCCGCGAGCAAGGCAACCTGATCCACGAGGCGCAATGTCGCGAAACGCGGCTGGGTGAGCAGCGCGCGGATGCGCTCCCCGCGCACCAGCCGGGCCTTGACGCGAGCATCCGAAATGCCGCCGAAGCGGGTGAACATCTCCAGCTCCAGGAACTGCGAGTAGTCGAGGCGGATACGCCCCGAAACCTGCCGCAAGGCGACGCTCTGGGCCTTGCCGCCGACGCGGCTGACGCTGAGGCCGACATCCACCGCCGGGCGCTGGTTCGCCGCGAACAGCCGGCTGTCGAGAACGATCTGGCCATCGGTGATGGAAATCAGATTGGTGGGGATGTAGGCGGAAAGATTGCCGGCATCGGTTTCGGCGACGGGCAGCGCGGTGAGCGAGCCGCCCCCAAGCTCGGGCGAAAGCCGCGCCGCGCGCTCGAGCAGGCGGGCGTGCAGATAGAAGATGTCGCCGGGATAGGCTTCGCGGCCGGGCGGCTCGTGCGTCAGCAGCGCAAGCTCGCGGTGGGTCGCGGCATGCTTGGTCAGATCGTCGATCACCACCAGCGCGTCGCCCCCACGGTCGCGGAAATACTCGCCGATGGTCATTCCGGCGAAGGGCGCGATCCATTGCAGGCCCGCCGGCGCGGCGGAAGACGCAACGACGAAGATGCAGCGCTCGGGCGCGCCGTGCCGGCGCACCGCCTCGACCACCCGCTCCACGGCCGTCGCCCGCTGCCCGACCGCGACATAGATGCAGACCACGTCGGAATGCTTCTGGTTGATGATCGTGTCGATCGCGATCGAGGTCTTGCCGGTCGCCCTGTCGCCGATGATGAGCTCGCGCTGGCCGCGCCCGAGCGCGAAAAGCGCATCGACCACGAGGATGCCGGTGTCCATGGCCCGCGAAACGAGGTCGCGCTCGATGATCGCCGGCGCGGGCCGCTCGATGGGATGCCGCGCCTCGGCAACGATCGGCATGCCGCCGTCCAGCGGCCGGCCGAGCGGATCGACGATGCGGCCGAGCAGGCCGGGGCCGACCGGAACCCGGACCTCGTCGCCGGTCCCGGTCACCGGCGAACCCGCCGCGACCGCCACATCGTCGTCGAGCAGCACCGCGCTGATGGCTTCGGCGTCGAGCGTCAGCGCAAAGCCGGTGCGTCCGCCCTCGAAACGCAGAACCTCGTTGATGCTCACATCCGGCAGGCCCGAGATGCGCGCGACGCCGTCCGCGATCTGCTCCACCCGTCCGACGGACTGCGCCTGCGGTGCCAGCTCCGCCCGCGCCACCGCGTCGCGGCTGTGCTTCAGCCATGCGGCAAGATCATTGTCCGGCGTGCTCATGGCGCATCAATTCCGCGGCGATGCGGTCGAGATCGGCCCGGAAGCTGTTGCGGACCACCGCATGCGGCGTCTCGATCTCCAGCCCCGCAATCAGGCCCGCGTCGACCGTCACGGCAAGGTCGATCTTCCGTCCGAGGGCTCGGGAAAGCGCCTCGCGGCAGGCCTGGCGTTCCGCTTCCGTCAGGGCGCGCGCGGCCCTGAGGCGCACGGGCATGCCGTCCGCGCCGAAATCGGCACGGCTTGCTCGCGGCAGGGCCGCCAGCGCTTCGGCCAGACCGTCGATGAAGCCGGTGATGCGCGCCTCGCCGGGAAGACGCGCCAGGACCTTGGCGGCGATGTCGACCGCAAGCTGGCTGGCGCGTCGGGCGACGATGCCGGTTTCCGATTGGCGCTCCTGTTCCATCTCGGCTTCGGCCGCCGCCCGCAGCCGGTCCGCCTCGGCGCGGGCGGAGGCGAGAAGCGCGGTCCTTTCCGTTTCCGCTTCGGCCGCCGCCGCCTTCAGCGCATCGCCGCGCGCGGCTTCGGTCAGGGCGGCCTGCCGGATTGCCTCCGCCTTCTCCGCCTCGGCCGCGGATCTTGCGGCCCCGGCCTCGTCGAGAAGCTTCGTGGCCGCCGACTGGCGCTCCGCGACCATCGCCGCGACGGGCCGGAACAGGAAGCGGCCGAGAATCCAGGCGAGCACGAGCACGTTGATCGTCTGCAGCCCCAATGTCCACCAGTCGATCCGCATCGCAGGCAGCGCTCACTTGATGAAGGGGTTGGCGAAGAGAACGAGCAGCGCGATCACGAGGCAGTAGATGGCCATCGTCTCGATCATGGCGAGCCCCACGAACAGCGTGCGCGACAGGGTGCCCGCCGCCTCGGGCTGGCGGGCGATGGCATCCATGGCCGCGGCCACCGCCCTGCCCTCGGCCAGCGCCGGCCCTATGGCGCCGAACGACACGGCGAGCGCCGCGGCCAGTATGCTGACGATCTCGATCACGTTCATGATGTTTCCGGCTCCCTGCCCTGTGTGTCCGCGTGTGTGCGCGCTTGCTCGCCGACGGCCGCGCCTATGAAGACCGTCGCCAGAACCGCGAAAATATAGGCCTGCACCGCCCCGGTCAGAAGTTCGAGCGCCATGAGCGGGATCGGTACGAGGAGACCGGCGAGCGACAGCACGATGCCGATCACGAAGACGCCGCTCATGACATTGCCGAACAGGCGCATCACCAGCGAGAACGTCCGCGTGATCTGCTCGACCACGTTGAGCGGGATCATCACCCAGCTCGGCTCCGCGAAGGTCTTGAGATAGCCGCCGAGGCCGCGCATGCGGATGCCGAAGGCGATGGTGGCGCAGAACACGACCAGCGCCAGCGCGGCGTCGGTTTCGATATGCGCGGTCGGAGGCTCAACCCCCGGCACCAGCGACGACCAGTTGGCAATCAACACATAGACGAAGATGGTGCCGATCAGTCCCCGGTAAGGCGCGGGATCGCCGCGCACGATGTCCCCGATCTGGGCGTCAAGCGCGGCAACGAGCACTTCCAGCACGGTCTGGACCTTGCCCGGCACGATCGCCAGCCGCCGGCGAAGGACACCCGCCAGCGCGGCGAGCAGCGCCATGATCGCCCAGGTGACGACCACCGGCGACGAGATCGGCACCGGGCCGAGCATGAACAGCGGTTCCAGGATCAATGGGGAGCCGGTCATGCCCGCCTCCCGAGCAGGCGGACCATCACGCCCCGCGCCAGGAACAGTCCAAGCGCCCCGGCAAGCAGCGCCGGCGCGCCCAGCCAGGCCAGCCCGCCCAGCACGACGAGCAGCAGGGCAAAGCGCAGAAGCTGGAGGCCGAGCGCCGGCACCACGCCGCCGGAGACGTAGAGCCTGGCATTCCACCACAGCGAGCCGAAATGGACGAGCCCCAGCAGCATTCCCGCCGCTAGGCCGAGCACGGCGCGCCCGATGGGGACGAGTTCGGCGATCGCGGCGAGCGTTTCCCTCATGGCCGGTGCATCCATTTCCATGCGGACCAGTAGCCGAAGACCACGCCGAGGATGAGCAGCGGCGCGGAAAAGAAGATGCCGGTGGCGAAGGTGCGGTCGAGCCACCGGCCGACGAACAGCCCGATCAGGGCGGGCATGACGATGGTCCAGCCGAGAATGCCGATCTGGCCGAGGCGCGAGGCCAGCGACGGTTCGGGGTTTTCCCTGGCTTCCCGCGCGCGCTCGGCGGCGCGCCGCGCGGCTTCGGTCAGTTGGTCATGGGAGACGGGACGCGGGCTTTCGGTCATGACGCCTCGCTCCCCGGCGGCGGGCCGAACCCGCCCGGCCGATCCGGGCGCAGGTAGCGCATGAGTTGGCGCACGGCGCGCGCATGCAGCCGCATCTGCTCCACCCGCGCGCTCTTGTCGGCCTCCGCCTCCGCCGTGCGCATTCCGCGCACTTCCGCTTCCAGCTCCGCCAGAATGTCGCCCGTCGTGCCCTGACGGCAGGCGATAGCGACATGCCTGCCGCCGGTAACGGTCAGCACCCCGCCGCCCACGGCGCAGAAGCGGCGGGCGCCGGAACCATCGCGCCAGCGGACGACCGAAGCCGGCAGAACGGTGAGCAGGTCGGCATGGCCCGGAAGAATGCCGAAGCCGCCGCTTTCGTCCTCGGCCCGGACAGCCGCCACCTCCGCGCTGTCGACCAGAACCGTCGTCGGAGTGGTGATGGTGAGGCGCAGTGCGTCGGTCATGGCACCTAAGCTCCTGCCGACGCGCGGGCCGGAGGTTGCGCATCCCTTCTGGCGGCCTCCTCCTTCGCGCGCGCCTCGTCGAGCGTCCCGACCATATAGAGCGAAGCCTCGTTCCAGCCGTCGCAGTCGCCAGCCAGGATGGCACGGCAGCCGGCGATCGTATCGGCCACCTTGACCGAGCGGCCGGGAACGCCGGTGAAGGCCTCCGTCACCGAAAAGGGCTGCGTGAGGAAGCGTTGCAGCCGCCGCGCGCGCTCGACGATGCGCCGGTCGTCCGCGCCCAGCTCCTCCATGCCCAGAAGCGAGATCACGTCCTGCAGTTCGCGATAGTGTTCGAGGGCGCGGCGCACTTCGATGGCGACGTCGACATGCTCCTGTCCGACCACCAGCGGGTCGAGCAGGATCGACGAGGAGGCGATCGGGTCGATCGCGGGGTACATGCCTTCGGCGGCCATCGAGCGAGACAGCACGACCATGCTGTCGACATGGGCGGCAATGGTGGTCACCGCCGGATCGGTGAAGTCGTCGGCCGGGACATAGACCGCCTCCACCGCCGTGATCGAAGCTCCGCCGGCCGAGGCGATACGCTCCTGCAGGGCCGCGACCTCGCTCGCCAGCGTGGGCTGGTAGCCGACGCGCGACGGCAGCCGCCCGAGCAGGCCCGACACCTCCGCGCCCGCCTGGACGAAGCGGAACACATTGTCCATCAAAAGCAGCACGTTGCCGTGGCGTTCGTCGCGGAAATACTCGGCGACGGCGAGCGCGGTCATCGGCACGCGCCAGCGGGCGCCGGGCGGCTCGGCCATCTGGCCATAGACCAGCACCGTGCGGTCGAGCACGCCCGAGCTGGTCATGTCGAGCAGCAGCTCGTGGCCCTCGCGCGAACGCTCGCCGACACCGGCGAAGACCGAGATGCCCTGGTAGCCGGCCACCATCGCGTGGATCAGCTCCATGACCAGCACCGTCTTGCCCACTCCGGCGCCGCCGAACATGGCCGCCTTGCCGCCCTGGGCGATGGGCGTCAGCAGGTCGATCACCTTGATGCCCGTCGCGAACAGATCGGTCGCGCCGGTCTGCATGGCGAGCGCCGGAGGCTGGTGGTGGATGGGCCGCCGCGGCACGTCCGCCGGCAAGGCGCCGCCCTTGTCGCCGACCTTCCCGGTCACGTCGAGCAGCCGGCCAAGGGTCGCGTCGCCGACGGGAACGGCGACCGGCCCTCCCGTCTTCTCGACGGCGTCGCCGCGCCGCACCCCCGCCGCCGACTGCAGCGCGATGGTGCGCACCGTGGTTTGGTCGAGATGCGCCTGCACCTCGGCCACCACCGGGTCGTTTCGCGCCGGGTCGAGGATCGACACCGCATCCTCTATCGCGGGCAGGCCGCCATCGGCGAAGGCGACGTCGATCACGGCGCCGCGCACCGCAACAACCTTCCCGCCTTGTTCGGGACTCTGGCCCATCCGTCGCACTCACAGGGTAGCCCAAAGGACATAGTGCGCCCGCACCGGGAGGCGAACCGGCGCGACCATCAATCGCGGCGATGCGGCGGCCTGCGAAGCGGGCGCCCGGCAGACGAGGGACATACCCGCGACGAATATCGATACGCCACCGCCCTCATGTCCCGGATCAAGACGCCTCAGGCCGTGACCGTGATGCCCGCCCCGGACGCTTCCACGCGGCCGATGATGGCCGCGGCGGGGCAGCCGCTGTCACGGATCATGCGCAGGATCTCCGTCGCGCGCTCCGGCGCGCAGGAAACCAGCAACCCGCCGGAGGTCTGCGGATCGGTCAGCAACTGGCGCTTCCACGTCGGCAAGTCCGGCGGCAGACGCACGCTTTCGCCATAGCTTGCCCAGTTGCGGCCGGATGCGCCCGTCACGAACCCTTGCTGGACCAGCGCCTCCGCCTCCTTCAGCAAGGGCAGGTCGCCATAGCGCAGGGTGATGCCGACATTCGAGCCGCGCGCCATTTCCAGCGCGTGGCCGAGAATGCCGAAGCCGGTGACATCCGTCACGCCGTGGACGCTCGCTTCCTTGCCGAGATCGGCCCCGACACGGTTGAGCAGCGTGACCGTGGCCATCATCTCGGCATAGGCGACGGCGCCGAGCTTCTCCTTCTTGAAGGCGGCGGAATAGATGCCGACGCCGAGCGCCTTGGTGAGGATGAGCGCATCGCCCGGCCGCGCGCCGTCGTTGCGGCGCAGGTTGGCGATCTTGCCGGTGCCGATGACCGCCAGGCCGTAGATCGGCTCCGGCGCGTCGATCGAGTGGCCGCCGGCGACCGGAATGCCGGCCTCGGCGCAGATGCCCGCGCCGCCCTTGAGAATATCGCGGATCATCTCGACCGGCATCTTGTCCACCGGCATGCCGAGTATCGCCAGCGCCATGATCGGCGTGCCGCCCATGGCGTAGACGTCGGAAATGGCGTTGGTGGCGGCGATGCGCCCGAAATCGACCGGATCGTCCACCATCGGCATGAAGAAGTCGGTCGTCGCGATCACGCAGTTTTCGCTATCGAGCTGCCAGACGGCCGCGTCGTCGCCGGTTTCGGTGCCGACGAGCAATTGCCTGAACGGCTGCGCGGCCGGCTGGCCGGCCAGCAGCGACTGCAGGACCGACGGCGCAAGCTTGCAGCCGCACCCGCCGCCATGGGCGAGCGTGCTGAGGCGGATAGGCGGTGCAACATCCATGTCGGTCTCCTCAGATCGTGATTTCGCGCGCGGTCATGACATAGCGGAACGTGTCCGGTTCCAGGCAATCGAGGCGCACGCCCGAAACCTCCGCCTGCGGATACATGAGGAAGCCGAGCGCCGGCCCCTTCGAATTCGGCAGGACGGGATCGCTGCCGTCATTGAAGGCGATCCAGTTGCCTTCCCACGCGCCGAACAGTTCCTGCCGCACGGCGGCGACGCGCGGATCGTCCGCCGCAAGTCCGCCCTTCTCCTCCTCCAGCATCACCTTGCGCACGTCGGCGGGGTCAGTGGCCACCCAGCCGAAGCCGTCGAGATGGATTTCGGCGCGGCAATGCTGTGCCCTGGTGATGGTCTCGTCCTTTGGCCCGAGGCTCTTGTAGCCGAAGGCCGAAGGCGCGACGCGCACGCCGTAGAGATCCCGCGCCGGGATTCCGGCGGCCCGCACGAGCGCGACGAACAGCGGATTGAGGTCCGCGCATTTGCCGCCGAGATCGCCGCTCTTCAGCATGGCGACGATGTCGCCGTCGCCGCAGCCGCGCGTCGAGGCGCGGCGATAGGTGTTGGCGACCACCCAGTCGTAGATGCGCCGCGCCTTCTCAAGGTCGCCCGCCGCATCACCGACGATCCTGTCCGACGTTTCCTTCACGATGCCGTCGACCGGCTGGAGCCTCGTGCCGGACAGATATTTCTCGCGCTCGCCCTGTGAAAGCGCCGCGGCCTCGCCCGGCCTCGAAAGATCGACGGCGCGATCGCGCGTGGCGACCAGGCTGACGATCCGCGCCTCCGGCGCCGGCTCCCCCGCGCCCCATTCCAGATAGAGCATGTCGCTGCCGCCGCGCGCATCGCGTTCGACCCGTGCGACGCCGGCGTTGCTCGTCCAGCGGTTGTCGCCCGGCCGGTTCCAGTCGTCGGTGCGGAAGCCCGGCAGCGGTATCCATGCGCGGATCGTGTCGTTCGAGCGCGCAGGCGTTATGAGCGCAGGCGTTATGAGCGTGGTGATCTCGAAGTTTCGCCAGCCCGACGGCTTTGGATCGAACCCGTTGCCGGCGGCCAGCGAAAGCCTCGGCATCAGGGATGCCGCCGTGAAAGCGGTGCCGGCTTTCAAAATCTCGCGACGATTCATGATATTCCCCTTTCAGGTCGAACTCATTGATGTCGGATGCGTTGTGTTCGGCAGGGCCGGAATGGCCCGCGCAAGGAGTTTCGATGTCGTTTTCAGGATGTGATCGATGTCCGGTCGGCCGGGCGAAGCGGGTTGCGGCGACAACCCCATCCGCTTCGCCAAGCATGCGCGAAGGATGGTCGGTGCTCGCGGCCCCGGCACGCGGGAGCAATGAAGGTCAGCCACGGCTCAAACTTGGCGCGTTTGCACACCGCCGTCAATAATCGGACATGCGGGAAATGTATTCGCATGACGACAACTGAAAACATGACAGTCATAGTCATGTATTCAGGAACGCGTGATGAATACATCGAAAGTCCAGCCCGGTCATTTGTTGACATCACATGGCTATTGCGGTGAACTGCCCTACGTAACAAATCCAATGGATTGCCCGATCCCGTTCGCGCGGGATCGTGCATGCAATCAGAGGAGGTGTCGCGCAATGAACATTGAACTCTCACGACGCCAGTTTCTCGGCGGAGCGGGAGCTGCGGTTGCGGCGACGGCGTTGGGGTCGTTCGGTTTCGGCGCGGTGGAAAGCGCCTATGCCGAGGCCATTCGTCCCTACAAGCTCGTCAACACCATCGAAACCCGCAACACGTGCCCCTACTGCTCGGTCGCCTGCGGCATCATCCTTTTCTCCAAGGGTGACCTGAAGAAAGGCGAGAAGGCCGAGCTCATCCATGTCGAAGGCGACACGGACCACCCGACCAATCGCGGCACGCTCTGCCCGAAGGGCGCTGCGCTGAAGGACTTCGTCAAGTCGGAGACGCGGCTTAAATATCCCATGCTGCGCGAGCCCGGATCGGACAGGTTCAGGCAGATTTCCTGGGATGAGGCGCTCGACCGTGTCGCCCGGCACCTGAAGGACGATCGCGACGCGAACTTCATCGCCAAGAACGCGGCCGGCGTCACGGTGAACCGCTGGACCTCCACCGGCTTCCTCGCCGCATCCGCGACCACGAACGAAACCGCGTTCCTCACCTACAAGGTGGTGCGCAGCACAGGCATAGTGGCATTCGACAACCAGGCACGCGTCTGACACGGCCCGACGGTGGCGAGTCTCGCCCCAACTTTTGGCCGCGGAGCAATGACCAACTCCTGGACCGACATCAAGAACACCGACCTCGTCGTCATCATGGGCGGCAACGCGGCGGAAGCCCATCCGTGCGGCTTCAAGTGGGTCACCGAGGCCAAGGCCAATCGTGGCGCGCGGCTGATCGTGGTGGACCCCCGCTTCAACCGTTCGGCTTCCGTGGCCGACTATTACGCGCCGATCCGCCAGGGCACCGACATCGCGTTCCTGCTCGGCGTCATCAACTACTGCATGCAGAACAACAAGGTGCAGTGGGAGTATGTGAAGAACTTCACCAACGCGCCCTACATCATCAAGGACGGGTTCGAATACAAGGACGGGCTCTTCACCGGCTATGACGAGGCCAAGCGCGACTACGACCGCTCGACCTGGGAATATGTCATCGGCCCGGACGGCTATGCGACGATCGACGAGACGTTGCAGCATCCGCGTTGCGTGTGGAACCTGCTGAAGCAGCACGTTTCGGTCTACACGCCCGAAATGGTGGAGCGCATCTGCGGCACGCCGAAGGACAAGTTCCTGAAGGTGGCCGAGATGATCTCTGAGTGCTCGACGCCCACCAAGACGATGACGTCCATGTATGCGCTCGGCTGGACGCAGCATTCCAAGGGGTCGCAGAACATTCGCGGCATGGCGATGCTGCAGCTCATCCTCGGCAATATCGGCGTGCGCGGCGGCGGCATGAACGCGCTGCGCGGGCACTCCAACATCCAGGGCCTGACCGACATCGGCCTGATGTCCAATCTCCTGCCGGGCTATCTCAACATTCCGCTGGAAAAGGAGGTGGACTTCAACACCTACATGTCGACGCGCGGCTACAAGCCGCTGCGGCCCAACCAGATGAGCTACTGGCAGAACTACCGCAAGTTCTTCGTCAGCTTCCAGAAGTCCATGTGGGGGCCGGCGGCGACCGCGCAGAACGACTTCGCCTATGACTGGCTGCCCAAGCTCGACGTGCCGAACTACGACATATTGCGCATCTTCGACATGATGAACGCCGGCAAGGTCAATGGCTATGTCTGCCAGGGCTTCAACCCGCTGCTTGCCGCGCCCAACCGCAAGAAGCTGACGGATGCGCTGTCGAAGCTGAAGTTCCTCGTCACGATGGACCCGCTCGACACCGAGACGGCGCGCTTCTGGGAGAACCATGGCGAGTACAACGACGTCGACACGGCATCGATCAAGACCGAGGTGATCCAGCTTCCCTCCACCTGCTTCGCGGAGGACGAGGGCTCGCTCACCAATTCCGGCCGCTGGCTGCAATGGCACTGGCCGGGCGTGACGCCGCCCGGAGACGCCAAGTCCGACAACTGGATCATGGCGCAGATATTCCTGCGGCTGAAGGCGCTCTACGGCAAGGAAGGCGGCGCCTTCCCCGACCCGATCCTCAACCTGCAGTGGCCTTACAAGGACCCCAACGAGCCGACGGCCGCCGAGCTGGCGCAGGAGGTGAACGGCCGCGCGCTGACGACGCTGACCGACCCCACCGATCCGACCAAGGTGCTGGTGGAGCAGGGCAAGCTCGTGCCGGGCTTCGCGGCGCTGCGCGACGACGGCTCGACCGCATGCGGCTGCTGGATCTATTCCGGCTGCTTCACCGAGGCGGGCAACAACATGGCCCGCCGCGACAACCACGATCCCGACGAGACCGGCGCCTACCTCGACTGGGCCTGGGCGTGGCCGGCCAACCGGCGCATCCTCTACAACCGTGCCTCCTGCGACCTCGACGGCAAGCCGTGGGATCCGAGCCGCAAGCTGATCGAATGGGACGGCCAGAAGTGGACGGGCTACGACGTGCCCGACATCGCACCGACGGCCAATCCGCGCGAGGTCGGCCCCTTCATCATGAACCCGGAAGGCTCGTCGCGCCTGTTCGTCCGGACCATGATGCGCGACGGCCCGTTCCCGGCGCATTACGAGCCGTTCGAATCGCCGGTCGAGAACGTGATCGCGCCCAGGATACGCGGCAATCCGGTGGCACGCGTCTTCGAGGACGACTTCAAGCAGTTCGCCGATACGGCCTCGCCGGAGTTCCCCTACGCGGCCACCTCCTATCGCCTGACCGAGCATTTCCACTACTGGACCAAGCACGTCACCGTGAACGCCGTGCTGCAGCCCGAGTTCTTCGTGGAGATTTCGGAGGAACTGGCGAAGGAGAAGGGCATTACCAGGGGCGACTGGGTGCGCGTCTGGTCGAAGCGCGGCTCGGTGAAGGCCAAGGCCGTCGTCACCAAGCGCATCAAGCCGCTCGTCTGCGACGGCAAGACCATACATGTGGTGGGCATTCCGCTGCATTGGGGCTTCATCGGCGTGACGCGCAAGGGCTGGGGGCCGAACTCGCTCACCCCGGTGGTCGGCGACGCCAACATCGAAACCCCGGAATACAAGGCGTTCCTGGTCAATATCGAGCCCACCACGGCACCCACGGTCGCCTAAGGAGGAAACGACGCCATGTTTCCACCCGTTCCAAATCCCGAAACTACTCCTCAGGAGCCGCGTTTCGGCGAGAAAGACCTGATAAGGCGTTCGGCGTCATCCGTGACGCCGCCTGCCCAGCGCCAGACGGAAGTGGCCAAGCTGATCGACGTCACCAAGTGCATCGGCTGCAAGGCGTGCCAGGCAGCCTGCGCCGAATGGAACGACACCCACCAGCCGATCGGCTTCAACACGGGCTCTTACACCAACCCGCCCGACCTGACGCCCGACACCTTCACCCTGATGCGCTTCACCGAATGGGAGAACCCCGATACCGGCAACCTCGAATGGCTGATCCGCAAGGATGGCTGCATGCATTGCGAGGACCCGGGCTGCCTCAAGGCCTGCCCTGCACCCGGCGCCATCGTGCAATATTCCAACGGCATCGTCGATTTCGTGCACGAGAACTGCATCGGCTGCGGCTATTGCATAAAGGGCTGCCCCTTCAACATCCCGCGCATCTCCGAGGTCAACCACACCGCCTACAAATGCACCCTGTGCTCCGACCGCATCGCGGTGGGCCAGGGGCCGGCCTGCGCCAAGGCCTGCCCCACCCAGGCCATCGTCTACGGCACCAAGGAGGAGATGAAGGAGTGGGCGCAAGGCCGCATCAAGGACCTGAAATCGCGCGGCTTCGAGAATGCCGGGCTCTACGATCCGCCAGGCGTCAGCGGCACCCATGTGATGTATGTGCTGCACCACGCCGACAAGCCCGAAATCTACGCCAATCTTCCCGCCAATCCGCGCATCAGCCCGATCGTGGAACTGTGGAAGGGCATGACCAAATATGCCGGCATGGCGGTGATGGGCGTGACTGTCGCCGCCGGCGCCCTGCACTACATGCTCCGCGGACCCAACGTCGTGTCCGCGCAGGACGAGGAGCAGGCCGAGAAGCTCACGGGGGAGGACCGCTCATGAGCAAGACCGAATATGACGTGGAGCGCGGCGACAGCGTCGTGCCCGGCCGCCCGGTGAAGGTGCACCGCTATTCCGGCGGCGCGCGCATCAACCACTGGATCACCGCCATCTGCCTGGTGCTCCTGGCGCTGTCCGGCCTGTCCATGTTCCACCCGTCCCTGTTCTTCCTTTCCGCGCTTTTCGGCGGCGGCCAGTGGACGCGCACGATCCACCCCTGGATCGGGGTGGTGCTGTTCTTCAGCTTCCTCGGCCTGTTCCTTCGCTTCTGGAGCGCCAACCTCTGGCGGCGCGAGGACAGCCAGTGGATCGCGCAGGCCAACGACGTGGTTTCCGGCCATGAGGAAAGACTGCCGGAGGTCGGCAAGTACAATGCCGGGCAGAAGCTCGTCTTCTGGTCGATGTCGATCCTCATCATCATCCTGATCGTCACCGGCATCATGATCTGGGGCGAATATTTCGGCTCCTACACCACAATCCAGCAGCAGCGCTGGGCGCTGCTCATCCACGCGATCGCCGCCGTCGTGGCGATCTGTGTGTGGATCGTCCATGTCTATGCGGCAATCTGGGTCAAGGGCACGATCGGCGCCATGACGCGCGGCACCGTCACCGGCGGCTGGGCCTGGCGGCACCACAGGAAATGGCTGCGCGAGCTGGTTTCCATGCAGAAGGGCAAACCGGGGGGAACCAAGACGCACGCACCCTGATTCCCGAACACAAGTCTTTTCGGATGGACAGCGCCACCGCATGGTGCGCACAATGCCCTTGAAGGTCCACGTGGCCCGTCGGGTTCGTGAGGTATCGATATGGCAGGCAAGGCAGAGCTGGTGCCGGATCCCACGGCGATCGGCGAGATTTCCGCTCCTCCCTTCGTCAGATTGCCCGACCCCGCCTCGCTTTTCGCAACACGCGCGGCGCGACTGCGCAGGCTTGCCTCGGTGTCCCCGCTCGAGCCCTATCTGCGCTTCGTGGCCGATCTTTCCGAAGTCCAGCAACTGGTCGCCACGCAGTTTGGCCCCGCCGAGGCAAGCGACGGGTCGCAGACTGCCCGCGCCGCCGAATTCGGCATGCCGTCGATCGACCGGGCGAAGGCGGCCGACGACGACAGCCTTGCCGCCATATTCGACCGGCTTTTCGCGGAAGCCGACATGATCGGCAAGCCCCAGGACGCCGGAGCCGCGCTTTCGAACGTGGCGCTCGCGAGCCGCGCCGAACGCCGCGACATGGCGCATGCGATTTTCTCCGGCCTGCTTCCCCCGGACGCGATCGCCGAGCACATCTATGCCTGGGCGGCATTGCAGGTGCATTTCGCCCGGCTGGCGTCCTCGCTCGCTCCGCAGACGGTGAAACCGGTGGCCGACGGCATATGCCCGGCCTGCGGCAGCCTGCCCTCCATCTCCATGGTGGTCGACTGGAAGGGAGCACATGGCGCGCGCTTCTGCGTCTGCTCGCTGTGCAGCACGATGTGGCACTATGTGCGCATCAAATGCGTCTGCTGCGGTTCCACCAAGGGCATCGGCTACAAGGAGGTCGAGGATGGCGGCGGCGCGGTCAAGGCCGAGACCTGCGACGAATGCCGGAGCTGGCTGAAGATCATCTATGAGAAGAACTCCCCCGGTGCCGATCCCGTGGCCGACGATGTCGCAAGCCTCGGCATGGACATGCTGATGCGCGCCGAACCCTATCGCCGCGGCGGGTTCGCGCCGCTGCTTGCCGGCTTCTGAGGTCGTCATGGATCAGAGCACCAAGGGACAGCGCCACGACCTCCAGGCGAGCCTTCGGCGCCTGCCATCCGTCGATCAGGTGTTGCGGAGCGAGGCCGCCGGCAGGGCCGCCGAACGCTTCGGCCGGCCCGCCGTGACGCAAGCCGTGCGCGACACCCTCGCATCGGCGCGCGCCGACATGAAAGCCGGCGCCGCCGCTGTTTCGGCGCAGGCGCTGGCGGAGCGCGCGGCGCGGACGCTGGAAACGGCCGGGCGCTCGAGCCTGCGGCCGCTGTTCAACCTCACCGGCACGGTGCTTCACACCAATCTCGGCCGCGCCGTTCTCGCGCAGGCGGCTATCGAGGCGGCAATGCTTGCCATGCGCGACGCGGTGGCTCTGGAGTTCGATCTCGCCTCCGGCAAGCGCGGCGAGCGCGACGATCATCTGCGCGCGCTGGTTTGCGAGCTGACCGGCGCGGAGGACGCCACCGTCGTCAACAACAATGCCGCCGCCGTGCTTCTGGTGCTGAACAGCCTGGCCGCAGGCAAGGAAGCCATCGTCTCGCGCGGCGAGCTCATCGAGATCGGCGGTGCCTTCCGCATGCCCGACATCATGACCCGCGCCGGCACGCGCCTCGTGGAAGTCGGCACCACCAACCGCACGCATGCGCGCGACTATGCCGACGCCATCGGCGAGGACACCGGGCTCCTGCTCAAGGTGCACACTTCCAACTACCGGATCGAGGGCTTTACCCGGGAGGTGACGGCGGCCGCGCTGGCCGGCATCGCGCGGCAAAAGGGCGTGCCGCTCGTCAACGATCTCGGCTCCGGCACCTTGACCGACCTTGCCGCCTTCGGGCTTGCGCATGAGCCGACCGTGCGCGAGGCCGTCAATGACGGCGCCGACATCGTCACCTTTTCCGGCGACAAGCTGCTGGGCGGGCCGCAGGCCGGTTTCATCGTCGGGCGCAGGGAGCTGATCGCGAAAATCAACCGCAACCCGATGAAACGGGCGCTGCGGGTGGACAAGATCCGGCTGGCTGCACTGGAAGCGACGCTGAAGCTCTATCGCGACCCCGAGCGGCTGGCCGAGCGGCTGCCGACGCTGCGGCTGCTTTCGCGCCCGCAAGAAGAGATTGCCGCGCAGGCCGCGAGGCTGGCGCCGAAGCTGGCGGCCTTCGCCGGCGCTGCCTTCGACGTCGCGGTGGCCGATTGCGGCAGCCAGATCGGCTCGGGCGCGCTGCCGCTCGCCACCATCGCCAGCGCTGGCGTGGCCATCTCGCCGAAGGACGGCAGCGGCTCCACGCTCGCCGGGCTTTCGGCGCGGCTGCGCGCACTGCCGATGCCGGTGATAGGCCGCATCGAGCGCGGCGCGCTGATCCTCGACCTGCGCTGCCTGGAAGACGAGCACGGGTTTTCGACCAATCTGTCCGGCCCGGTCACCAATCCGTCCGGCCCGGCCACATGAGCGGGGTGCCGTGATGCGCCTTGCCGGGTTCTTCACGCGAAAACAACCGCAGGACGAGACCGCGCGGGCAATGGAGACGGCGCTCGCCGCCGCGAAGGCCGGCGACTACGCAACCGCGCTCTCGATCTGGGAGCCCTTGGCACGCGCCGGCAATGCGCGCGCGCAGAACAATATCGGTGCCTGCTTCGCCGGTGGGCTCGGCGTCGAGCAGGATGCCGGCCTCGCCCGCCGTTGGCTTGCGCTTTCGGCCGAAGCCGGCGACGCCTCGGGCCAGCGAAACCTCGCCTCGCTTCTGTTCAAGGGCGAAGGCATCGCGCCCGACCATGCCGAAGCCGCCCGGCTCTACTGGCTTGCGGCCGAACAGGGCGATGCGCAGGCGCAGGACATGCTGAGCTGGATGCTGCTGGAAGGCGATGCGGTGGCGTTCGATCCCCTGGAAGCGCGGCTATGGGCCACCAGGGCAGCAGAGAACGGCATTGCCTCCTCGATGACGCGGCTCGGCATGATCCATCACAACGCGCTCGGCGTACCGCGCGACGCCGCGCAGGCCGTAGACTGGTGGCGAAAGGGCGCAGAGGCCGGTGATGCCGACGGGCAGGCCATGCTGGGCGCTGCCTTGCACCTGGGCGCGGGTGTCGAACGCGACCCGGTTGCGGCGCTCGCCTGGCTGCTGCGCGCGCGCAAGGCAGGCAGCGCGCTCGCCGCCCCCTTCATCGAACCGGCGCGCGACGCGCTGGACCCGGATCAGCTTCGCGCGGCGGAGGCGGAAGCCGGAAAGGCCCTCGCCTCATGATCATCGGCACGGCCGGCCATATCGACCACGGCAAGACCGCGCTGGTGAAGGCGCTGACCGAGATCGACACCGACCGGCTGAAGGAAGAAAAGGCGCGCGGCATTTCCATCGATCTCGGCTTTGCCTATGTGCCCCTGCCCGGCGCCGACGACGAGGTGCTGGGCTTCGTCGACGTGCCGGGGCACGAAAGGTTCATCCACACCATGCTTGCCGGCGCCGCCAGCATCGATTTCGTCATGCTGGTGGTGGCGGCCGACGATGGCGTGATGCCGCAAACGCGCGAGCACCTTGCCATCGTGGACCTGCTCGGCATCGACCGCGGCGTCGCCGTCATCACCAAGAGCGACCTCGCCTCGCCCGAGCGGCTGGGCGAAGTGGAGGCGCAAATCCGCAACGAGCTTGCCGCAACCGGCCTCGCGGACATTCCGGTTCTGCCGGTCTCCACGATCACCGGCGCGGGGCTCGATGCCCTGCGCGACCTGCTCGCGGCGACGGCGCGCGCATTCGGCCATCGCCGCAGCGACGGCCGTTTCCGGCTGGCCGTCGATCGCTCCTTCACCATTCAGGGCGTCGGCACCGTCGTGACCGGCACGGTGCTGTCGGGACGGGTGGCCGTCGGCGACCATCTCACCGTCAGCCCCTCCGGCAAGGCGGCGCGGGTGCGCTCGCTGCACGCGCAGAACCGGGAAAGCGAGACCGGCAGGGCGGGCGACCGCTGCGCGCTCAACCTGGCGGGCGAGGGCATTTCCAAGGACGCCATAAAGCGCGGCGACATGGTGGTGGCCCCGAGCCTGCACGCTCCCACCAGCCGCATCGACGCCATGCTGCGCATTTTGCCCTCGGAACGGAAGCCGCTCGGCCAGTGGTTTCCGGCAAGGTTGCACCACGCCTCGGCCGAGGTCGGCGCGCGCATCGTGCTGCTGAGCGACGAGGACCTGCCGCCCGGCGGCGAAAGCCACGTGCAACTGGTTCTGGACAGTCCCATCGCCGCCGCGGCCGGCGACCGCTTCGTCATCCGCGACGTGTCGGCCCGGCGCACCATCGGCGGCGGCCGGTTCCTCGACCTTCGCGGGCCGCAGCGCGGCAGGCGCAGCCCGCAGCGCCGGGCGCAGTTGCAGGCCCATGCGATCGACGATCCGGCCGAAGCGGCCCGGGCATTGCTCGCAACCGAGCCCTTTCATCTCGACGCCATCGCCTTCCTGCGCGACAGGGCGCTTTCCGAGGATCCCGCCGCGTTCGCACGAACCCTCGATGCGGTAGTGCTGGCAGACGGCTCGTCCGCGCTCCTGCTGCTTCCCGAATATTGGCGGCTGTTCCGAGCCGGCCTTCTGGAGCGGCTGGCGCGGTTCCATGCCGAGAACCCGGACCTGACCGGCATCGGCCTGGAACGGCTGCGGCTGGCCTTGCAGCCGCGCCTGCCCGCGCCCGCCTTCCGCATCGCGCTTTCCGTGCTCAGGGAGGAAGGGCTGGTGGTGCTCGACGGGGCCTGGCTGCGGCTTGCCGGCCACGAGGCGACGATGGGCCCGCAGGAGAAGCTGCTATGGCGACGGGTCGAGCCCCTGCTGGGCGATGCCACGCGCTTCCGCCCCCCGCGCGTGCGCGACATCGCCGAATTGCTCGGCGAGAGGGAGGACGACATCCGCCACCTGCTGAAGCTGGCGAGCCGCATGGGCCGCGTGCACGAGGTGGCGCAGGACCGGTTTTTCCTGCGTGGCACGATTGCCGAGATACTCGACATACTCACCGATCTGGACGCCTCGCGTGACGACGGCTGGTTCATCGCCGCCTGCTTTCGCGACCGCGTGGACAGCGGCCGCAAGGTGGCGATCCAGATCCTCGAGTTCTTCGACCGCAACAGCGTGACGATCCGGCGGGGCGACCGGCGCCGGCTGAACCGCCGCAAGCTGGACTTGTTCGGCGATCTGGCACATCGTTGAGCGCCTGGCGCGTGGATCGAGGAAGAGAATCGTCCCTGGTGGGGCGTCCGGACTTCAAATCCGGGAGAGGCCGTCAGACGGTCTTTGGTGGGTTCGACTCCCATTCTCTTCCGCCATCCGCTCCCGCCCCGGCCGGGCCATCGTCAGTCCTCTTCGAGGCTCTCCCCGGATGCCACGAGGCAGGCATATGCGCCGCCGCGCGCAACCAGCTCCCGGTGGCTCCCCTCTTCGACCACGCGGCCCTCGTCCAGGACGAGGATGCGATGCGCGTTGCGAATGGTGGACAGCCGGTGCGCAATCACGATCACCGTCCGGTCGCGCCTGATCTCGGCGAACGCGGCCTGCAAGGCGCGCTCATTCTCGCTGTCGAGGCTCGATGATGCCTCGTCGAGCAGCAGGATCGGCGCTTCCAGCAGCAGCGCACGGGCAATCGCGATGCGCTGGCGCTGGCCGCCGGACAGGCGCGCGCCGCCTTCGCCGCAGACGGTATCGTAGCCCTGCGGCAGGCTCTCGATGAAACCATGCGCCTGAGCCAGCCGCGCCGCCTGCTCCACTTCGGCCATCGGCGCGCCGGGGCGGCCGAGGCGGATATTGTCGGCGACCGTCTCGTTGAAGAGGTGGATATCCTGCGGCACATAGGCCACCAGCCGGCGCAGCGTGGCGAGAGGCAGGTCGCGGATATCGCGGCCACCGATGCTGATGCGCCCCGCAGCAGGATCCCAGAAGCGCAGCAGCAGGTTCGCCGTCGTGCTCTTGCCCGCGCCCGAGCGGCCGACCAGCGCTACCGTCTCGCCCGGCCTGACGGTAACGTCGAAACCGCGCAGAACCGCGCTTCCGCCGCCTTCATAGTCGAAACCGACACCCTCGAAGCGCACGGTCATCTCGTCCGGCGCGGGCAGCATGCCCCTGTCCTCGACATGCGGCCACTGATGGAAGATCGCCAGGATGCGCGCCGCGCCGGCGCGCAGTTCGCCGAGCTTGCGCGCGGTCTGCGTCACGTCGACGATCGGCGTCAGCGCGCCGCCGGCCAGCACCAGCGCAAGCGGGAAGAGCGCGCGGTCGAGGCCGCCGCCGGAAACGAGCCCGACGCCGAGCAGCGCCATCGCCAGGACGGCAAGCGCGGTCAGGGCGTCGATCGCCGCATGTTCGAGGCCGGCGCGCGCGCCGTAGCGCCGCTGCGCGGCGGCCAGGCCGCGCGTCCGCTTCATCAGCTTGTCGAGGAAATCCTGCCCGCGCCCGAAGGCTGCCAGTTCGCGCTGCCCCTGGATCACCTCCACCGTCTCGGCATTGAGCCGGCCGAGCTCGCCCATCACCGCCCGGCCCTGCTCGCCGGCGCGGCGGGAAAGCCAGTATGGCACCGAGCCGACCAGCAGCAGGAACGGCAGGAGCAGCAGGGCCGCAAGCGGATGGATGAGCCAGAGCGCGACCAGCGCGGCCACCGGCACGACGACCGCGCCGACATAGTCGGCCAGCGTGTGCGCATAGAAATGTTCCATCAGCTCGGCATCGGCAGTGGCGACCGAGGCGAGCTCGCCGGTGCGCCTGCCGAGGATGGAGCCCGGCGCCGCACGCTCCAGCCCGTCATAGATGCCGACCTGCAGCGTCTCGATGAGGGAAAAGGCCAGCTTGTGCGAGATGTGCGCCTGCCACCAGCGCGCGCAGGCGGCGACGGCCACCACGCACCCGAACAGCCGGAAACCCGGCACCAGACTTTCGGGCGCCGCGCCGGTGACGGCCTTGCCGACCAGCCACGCGCCCGTGGCGAGGCTGGCGAGCGTGCCGCCTTGGGCGAGGATGCCCGAGAGAATGGTGAGCGCCAGCAGAACGTAGCGCCCCCTGATGAGCGGGATGAGGCCGAGGATACCGGCGCGCGTGGGTGAATGCCGGTCGGCGATGTCATGGGCGGTCATGCGGCTTCTCCCTGGGCGGCCATCAGGCGGGCATAGGTTCCGCCGGCCTGCACGAGGCCGTCGGGGGCGCCCTGCTCGACCAGCCTGCCATCGTTGAACACGAGGATACGATCGGCACGCGCGACGGTGGCGAGGCGGTGCGCGATCACCAGCGTGGTGCGGCGTCCGGCCATCTCGTCGAGCGCGGCCTGGATCGCCCGCTCGCTCGCCGGATCGACATTCGACGTCGCCTCGTCGAGGATCAGTATCGGCGCGTCCTTCAGCAATGCGCGCGCGATGGCGAGGCGTTGGCGCTGGCCGCCGGAAAGCTGCGCGCCGCGCTCGCCGATTTCCGTCTCGTAGCCCTGCGGCAAGCCTTCGATGAACTCCGCGATATGAGCCGCGCGCGCGGCGGCGCGGATTTGCTCCAAGGTTGCGTCCGGCCTGGCAAAGCGCAGATTGTCCGCGATGGTGCCGTGGAACAGGAACGTCTCCTGCGAGACGATGCTGATGAGCGAGCGCAGCGTCTCGCGCGACAGGTCGCGGATATCGGTGCCGCCGATACGGATGGCGCCGCCCTGCGGATCGAAGAAGCGCAGCAGGAGCGTGGCGACGGTGGACTTGCCGGCGCCGGACGGCCCCACCAGCGCGACGAATTCGCGCTCGCGGACGGCGAACGAAACCGAGGCGAGCGCCGCCCCCTCGCCGCCCTCATAGGTGAAGCTGACGTCTTCGAACGAGACATCGCCCGTCACCGGCCGCGGCGCTGGCAGCGCTGGCTCGCGAACCGCCGGCTCCATGGCGAGCAGCTCCGCAATGGGCCTGATCGCACCGCTGGCCGCCCAGGCGGTGTGGAATTCCTTCTCCAGCCGATCGAGCGGACGGAATGCCTCGCGAGCGAGGAAGAGCGTCATGAACAGGGCGACCGGCGCCAGCTCTCCCGCCGCGACCCGCCAGGCATTCATCGACAGCACGAGCGCGATGCCCGACAGTGTGATGAAGCCGGTGAGCCCCGTGCGCATCAGCGTCACGGCGAGCGTCGCCATCGATTCCCTCCTGAGCGCGGCCGCGCGTTCGGCCAGCACCGCGCGGCGCGCCGCCGAGGCGCCGAACGCCTTGAGCGTGACGATGCCCTGCAGCGAATCCAGCAGATAGGTGCCGAGCGCGCCCATGGCGACGAAGACGCCGGAGACCTCGGGCATCTGCCAGCGCATCCACAGCCGGTCGAGCACAGGAAAGGCGACGACGAAAGCCCCCAGCAGCAGGGCCGACGGCCAGTCGACGAAGGCGAGCACGGCAAGAACGCCGCCGCAGCCGAGGACCGCGACATAGATCGCCGGCAGGTAGCGGCTGTAATAGCTCTCCAGCGCCTCGACGCCGCCGACGATCGTCGCCTGGAGGTCGCCCGTCTGCCGCCGCAGCGTCACGCCGGGGCCGACTTCCATCAGGCGCGCGAGGAGCCGCTGCCGCAGGCTTTCCTTCGTCGCCTGGGCGGTGGACTGCGCCGCGATCTCGGCCGCCCACAGCAGCCCGCCGTGCAGGAGAACGACGACGCACAGCACGCCGAGCCAGGGCATGACGTCACCCGGCGGCGCACCGGTGAACAGCCGCGCCAGAACCAATGCCAGCAAGCCCCCCTGGAGCACATGACAGGCGGTGACGGCAAGGCCGATCGCGACGCTTCCGGCGATGTGGCCGCGTATGGCGCCAACGGCGCCGGCAAGGTGAGACTTCATCCCCGCTCTCCTCGACTCTGTTTCCCGGCGTCAATATGACTGACCACCGGTCATTTGCAATAGGGAACAGGAATGAAAGAGATTTTTGACGCCGGTTCGGCGCCGGATCGTCGTTTCGGAGGGATGGTGATCGCGCTGCGCGGGCAGCGGGAAGCATGCGGCCAGGATGCGGGCAGCCGCCGACACCATGCCCGGCTCGCCCGCGTGAAGAACGGGATGAGGGGCTACGAGACCACCGGCTCCGGCTTCCCTGCGTGGTCGCCCTCGTCGGGAAGCGCCAGGCCCCTGCGCACAAGCAGGGCTTTCTTTTCCGCGCACACCGCCCGCAGCAGGCCTGTCAGGTGATCGGATGTCGCCACGCTCGGACGGTTGAGGGGACGCAAGGCCGATACCACGAATTTCTGCCTCGGGCTGAAGCGCTTCAGAACCAGTGCCGCGCTTTCATAGCTCAGCGCGGTGAGCGGGTTGACGATCGATATGCCGAGGCCACGGCCGACCAGCTCGCACACGCTGCTCGCCGATTGCGACGACAGGAGCAACCGCCTTCTGGTTCCCGCCCGATCGAATACCCGCTCGACGGCAAGCCGGTAGGGATCGCTTGGTCCGAGGCTGATGAAGGAGGACCCTTCGAAATCGTCCGGCTCCAGATACCCCCGCGCGGCCAGCGCATGACTGGCGGGAACGACGGCGACAAGGTCGAAGACCCCCAGCACGATGACCTCCGCATCGCGCTGGGTGTAGAGGTCCTCGATCAGCCCCAGGTCGAAATTGAAGCCGGAAATCGAAGACTGGTTGCGCGGATCGACGGTGCTGATGTTCAGGGTCAGGCCCGGATGAGCGACCGCCAGGCGCGCGACCGCTTCCGGCAGGATCGTTTGCGCGAAGGCCGGAAGGGACGAGACCGTCAACACCTCCTCGGAGGCCTCGCGCAGCCGCTCGATGAAGCCGTTGATGCGGTCCAGCCCGATGAAGGAAGCCTGCACCTCCTGATAGAGCTTGATCGCCCGCGCCGTCGGCACGAGGCGCTGCCGCTTGCGCTCGAACAGCGGGAAACCGACATGCGCCTCGAGCCGCGCCAGCTCGCGCGTGATGGTCGGCTGGGACGAGCCCAGCGCCGCGGCGGCGGCCGTGACGGTGCCGAACCTCATCGTGGCGCGGAAAATCTCCACCTGACGCAGATTGATATGATCTATGCGAGCCGCCACCGGATATGCCCCATATAGTGGTATTATATTACCGTATCATATCGTAAATGAATGATTTTGTATCCACTTTTCTATATCAAACGCGGTCGATCGATGCCTAAATCACCCCCGTCATGCCAGGGGAGGTGGAATGGCCGGTCCGAAATCAGTCTCGACGATGCATCCCGCGGCAGCCGCGCTTGCCGAAGCGCTGGCCGCCACGCAAGGCGCGCTTGACGAGGATCACGTCTCGGTCGCGGCCTGCCTCTACGATGCGCCTCCCGGGCGCTCCGATCCCGGAGGATTCGCCGAACAGGCATGGTGGGGACATCGGGCGGATGCGCCGGTCTATCCGGCCAGCGTGGTGAAGCTCTTCTTCCTCAACGCCCTCGCCGCCTTCCGCGAGGAAGGCCTGATCGACCACGAGCCGGAAGACGACCGCGCCGCCGCCGAGATGATCAGGACATCCTCGAACGAGGCGACGGTCTATCTCGTCGGCCGCCTGACCGGCGCCGACGACGGCGCGCCGCTTCACGGCCAGGCGCTGGAAGACTGGTGCGCGGCGCGCGAGCGGGTGCAGGACTGGTACCGCGCGCAGTGCCGCGCCGAATTCGCCGGCATCAACGTGCTGCACGGCACCTATCAGGACAGCCCCTATGGCCGCGCCTATCAGGCCCGCCGCAACGGCAACGGCAACCTGCTGACGGCGCTCTCGGCCGCCGCGTTGATGCACGATATCGCCCGTGGTAGCCGGCCCCGCTCCGCCTGGATGATGGATCTGCTTTCGCGCGACTTCCAACGCGGCGACGTCGACCTCGACCCCGAAGGCGACCAGGTTCGGGGCTTTCTGGTCGAGGGCCTGCCCGACGATGTCAGAACGTGGTCGAAGGCCGGGCACACATCCCGGACTCGCCACGACATCGTCCATGCCGAGCGGCCGGACGGGCGCAGCTTCACCCTGTGCGTGATGACCGAGGGCAAGTGGCCCGCCGACGACAGGACCTTCCTGCCGGACTTCGCGCGGCGGTTCCACCGCCACGCCTTCGGCAAGGGCGCCGCGTGAACAGCGATCTGAACTTCAACGACATGACAACAATCCGAAGGGGAAAACGATGAGCTATCGATCCAGATTGAAGACCCTGCTCGTGGCGGCGGCGATCGCCATTGCCGCGCCCATGGGCGCCGGCTGGGCGCAGGAGCCGATGTCCGGCGGCACGCTGCATCTCGCCGCGCCCTATGGGGCCGCGCTCAAGAGCCTCGATCCGCACGTCACCTACAACTCGCAGGATCTGGTGGTCTCCAAGGCCTTCCACCGCGCGCTCTACACCTGGGATTCCGCGAAGAACGCTCCCGCGCTCGACCTCGCCGAGCTGGTGAGCACGAGCGAGGACGGCAAGACCTATACCTACCGGCTGTTCGACAACATCTATTTCCACAACGGCCGCAAGCTGACGAGCGACGACGTCATCTGGTCCTACACCCGCATCATGGACCCCACCAAGGGCTATCCGGGTTCGGTGCAGGTCAGCACGCTGGCGGGCGCGAAGGAATATGCCGACGGCAAGGCCAAGGAAATCAGCGGCCTGAAGAAGATCGACGACCGCACCTTCTCGATGACCTTCAACGAATTCGTCGACCCCGGCATGCTGTTCTTCGAGGCGATCACCGCCATCCTGCCCCGGGAAGAGGTGGAAAGCGGCAACTTCCTCACCCATCCTGTCGGCCTCGGGCCGTTCAGCTTCGTCGAGCATGTCGAGGGCTCGCGCATTTCGGGCAAGAAGTTCGACAAGTACTACAAGCAGGGCAAGCCCTATGCCGATGCGGTGGATTTCACCATTTCGGGCGACTACAGCGCGCTCGACATGGCCTTCCGCGCCGGTGAGCTGGATGCGACGGTGCTGTCGGAAAACGCCTATGTCCTCTACAAGGCCGATCCGGAACTGTCGAAGGGTCTGGTCGAGGTTTCGGAGCTGTTCACCCGCCATATGGGCTTCAACACCGAGAAGCCGCCCTTCAACGATGTGCGCGTGCGCCAGGCGATCAACTATGCGGTCGACCGCGACCTGATCATCAAGAAGCTGCTCAAGGACAAGGCCTACAAGGCCACCGGCTGGCTGCCGGCCACCTCGCCCGCCTTCGACAAGGATCGCCAGCCCTACGCCTATGATCCCGCCAAGGCCAAGGCGCTTCTGGCCGAGGCCGGCTATCCGGACGGCTTCGAGTTCACCGCGACCGTCACCGACGGCACGTCCAGCCTCGGCGTGCTGGAGGCGATGATGCCCTACCTCAAGGAAGTCGGCATCACCGCCAATGCGAAGGTGGTCGATTCCAACACGCTCGTCGACGAGATGGACCAGGGCCTCGCCGCCGCATGGTTCCGCTCCGCCGGCACCGGCCCGGACCCGCTCAACGCGCTGCGCTGCTTCGACAGCCGCGTCAGCCGCCCGGCCTGCAACCGCAGCGCCTTCAAGGACCCCGCCTATGACGCGATCCTCGACGAAGCCGCGGCCGAAAAGGACCAGGCAAAGCGCATTGAGCTGCTGAAGAAGGCCGATGGCTACATCTTCGAGCAGGCTCCGGTCTGGTTCAACAACTACAACAAGGCCGTGGTCGCCACGCAGCCCTGGATCCACGGCGTGGACGCCAATGTCACGGAGGCCGCCATCATCGAGGTGGATTCGCTGTGGCTGGACGAGAACGCGCCGGGCCGCTGAGCGTCTCGGCCCATATCCCGACGATCCGGGCGCCCGCCCGGATCGTCTGCCGGTTCGCCCGCGCGCGAGCTTTTAGCCGGCATGCCGCATTTGCCCCAGAGTTGATCCAGGTAGCGAAATGTTCTTCGTGATCGGCAGGAGACTGCTGCAATCCATGGTGACGGTCGTCGCGGCGGTCACGCTGATCTTCCTTCTGTTCAGCGTGATCCCGGGAACATTCGTTTCCTCGCTCGCCGGCGACAAGCGCGACATCGACCCCAAGGTCCTCGAGCGCATCGAGACGGACCTCGGCCTGCGCGACCCGCTGCCGACACGCTTTGCAAACTATATCGGCAATCTCGCGCGCGGCGATCTCGGCAAGTCCTTTGCCACGCAGCGGCCGGTGGCCGACGTGCTGTCGGCGCGCATCTGGGCATCCTTCAAGCTGGCCTGCACGGCGATTGCCTTCGCGGTCGTTGTGGGCCTGCCGCTCGGCTTCATCGCGGCCGTGCGGCAAGGCACCTGGATGGACACCACCGCGATGATGACGGCGGTCTCGGGCCTGTCCATCCCCGGCTTCTGGTTCGGCTTGCTGGCCATGTATTTCATTTCGCTGAAGCTCGGCTGGCTGCCGACATTCGGCTACGGCAATGGCGGCTTCAGGCACATCATCCTGCCGGCCCTCACGCTGGGCATCGCGCCGATGGCCCTGCTTGCCCGCACCAGCCGCGCCGCCGTGCTCGAGACCATGAATGCCGATTTCATCCGCACCGCCCGCTCCAAGGGCAATTCCGAGATGCGGATCGTCACCCGGCACATGGCCCGCAACGCCTTCGTGCTGGTCCTCACCACCATCGGGCTTCAGTTCGGCTCCATGCTGGGCGGGTCGGTGATCGTGGAAAACCTCTTTGCCTGGCCGGGCATCGGCGCGCTTCTCACGCAGTCGGTTTCGATGCGCGACATTCCCATGGTGCAAGGCTGCATCCTGCTGATCGTGCTCTTCTTCCTCGTAATCAACACGCTGGTCGACATCGCCTACCTGCTGATCGACCCGCGCATCCGTTACCGCTAAGGCAAGACCGGCATGATGTTCCGCTCCAATCTCGCTGTAGGCCTGGCGATCTTCGCCCTCGTGATCCTCGTCGCCGTCTTCGCGCCGTTGATCGCACCCTACGACCCGGTCTCTCATTCCAGCCTGCTCCATGCGGAAGAGCCGCCCGGCATCGACTACTGGTTCGGCACGGACGAGCAGGGCCGCGATATCTTCTCGCGTATCGTCTACGGCGCGCGCATCTCGCTGATGATCGGACTTGCGGTGCAGCTCATGAACACCTGCATCGGCGTGCTGATGGGGCTGTCGGCCGGTTATCTCGGCGGCTGGTGGGACGAGTTCGTGCAGAGCGTGACCAACCTCATGCTGGCGATCCCGACAGTCGTCTTCGCGCTGGCGCTCATGGCCGTGCTCGGACCCGGCATCGTCAGCCTGCTGATCGCGCTCGGCCTCACCGACTGGGCCTATAGCTGTCGCATCTCGCGAGCCCAGGTGCTGACCCACAAGTCGCAGAACTATGTGCAGGCCGCGCGCACCATGGGCTATGGCAAGCTCCACATCATGTTCCGCGAAATCCTGCCGAATATCGGCGGCCCGCTCATCGTCGTGGCGACCATGGGCATCGGGTCGGCGATCATGGCGGAAGCCGCCCTCTCCTTCCTCGGTCTGGGCGTGGTGCCGCCGGCGCCGAGCTGGGGCGGCATGCTGGCGAGGGCCCGCGAGCAGCTCATGGTCGCGCCCTGGGTGGCGCTGTTCCCCGGCCTGGCGCTGTTCGTCACCGTGCTCGGTTTCAACATGCTGGGTGACGGCCTGCGCGACATGCTCGACCCGCACGGGAAGGCGAAGCGCTGATGGCTGGTCAAACAATCCTGCAGGTCGATGACCTGTCGATCGCGCTGCGCCTGAAGGAGCAGGATTTTCCGGCGGTCAGCAATTTGAGCTTCCGTGTCGAGCGCGGCGAGGTGTTCGGCCTGGTGGGAGAATCCGGCTGCGGCAAGAGCCTGTGCGCGCTGACAATCGCGGGCCTGCTGCGCGACCCGATGCATGTGACCGGCGGCAGGATCGATTTCGAGGGACAGGACATCAACCGCCTGTCCAACCGCGACATGCGCCGCCTGCGCGGCGACCGCGTCGCCATGATCTTCCAGGAGCCGATGACCTCGCTGAACCCGCTGATGACCATCGGCGACCAGATCGGCGAGATGTTCCAGTTGCATCGGAAGCTGAGCCGGCGGCAGGCGCGCCTGAAAGCCATCGAGTCGCTGGAACAGGTTCAGGTGCCCAGCCCGGAGCGGCGCATACGCGACTATCCGCACCAGCTTTCCGGCGGCATGCGCCAGCGCGTGATGATCGCCATCGCACTGGCCTGCAACCCCGACCTGCTGATCGCCGACGAGCCGACCACCGCGCTCGACGTCACCATCCAGGCCGAGATCGTCGAACTGATCCTCGACCTGTGCAAGGCGCGCGGCACGGCCGTGCTGATGATCTCGCACGATCTGGGACTGGTGGCCCGCATCTGCAACCGGGTGGCGGTGATGTATGCCGGCCACATCGTGGAGGAACGGGCGGCGAGCGAGATATTCACCGATCCGCGCCACCCCTACACACGCGGCCTGGTGGCCTCGCTGCCCCGCCTCGGACGGCGGCTGCAGGAGGGGCGCAAGCCGCTCACGGAGATCAAGGGCGTCGTGCCCGCGCTGACCGAGCGCGGGCCGGGCTGCGGGTTCGCGCCGCGCTGCGCCAGCGCCACCGACATATGCCGCGCCGACATGCCGCCGCCCGCGCCGGTCGCCTGCGGCACCGGTGAGACGAGGTGCTTCCACCATGGCTGATCTGCTCGTCGAGGATGCCGCCACGCAGGCCGACGCGCTCGACATGCGCGACCTTTGCGTGCACTACCCCGTGCGCGAGGGCTTCCGCAGGAGAATGCTGAAAGCCGTCAACGGCGTCACGCTCAACATCCGGGCAGGTGAATGCCTCGGTCTCGTCGGCGAATCCGGCTGCGGCAAGTCCACGCTCGCGCAGGCGATCATGGGCCTGGTGCCGATCACCTCGGGTTCCGTCCAGGTCGCCGGCCAGGATGTCGCGGAAGCCGTCCAGCGCGATCCGCTCAGCCAGGCCCGCAACGTGCAGATGGTGTTCCAGGACCCCTTCGCCTCGCTCAACCCGCGCCAGACCATAAGGCAGGCGCTGGCCGGGCCGCTGCGGCTGCACGGCATGACGAACCGCGACGAGATCGAGGCCCGCGTCGTCGACATGCTCGCCCGCGTCGGCATGAAGGCCGACGCCGCCGACCGCCGGCCTCACGAATTTTCCGGCGGCCAGCGCCAGCGCATCTGCATCGCGCGCGCGCTCATCATCCAACCCAAGCTGCTGGTCTGCGACGAGCCGGTCTCGGCGCTGGACGTCTCGATCCGCGCTCAGATCATCAACCTGCTGCTCCAGCTCAAGGACGAGCTCGGCATCGCGCTCCTGATGATCTCGCACGACCTCGGCGTGGTCGAGCACATGAGCGACCGCATCGCCGTCATGTATCTGGGCCGCATCGTCGAGGAAGGCATCTGGAGCGACATCTTCACCGCGCCGGCGCATCCCTACACGCAGGCGCTCATCGCCTCGATCCCCGATCCGATCGCGCCGGTCGAGACGCTGCGGCGCATGAAGGGCGAGGCGCCCTCCGCGCTGCGCCCGCCGCCCGGCTGCGCCTTCAACCCGCGCTGCCCGGTGGCGATCGACGCCTGCCGCCAGGGCGACGTGCCCGATTTCACGCCGGTCGCGCAGGCGCACCGCGCCCGTTGTCATTTGCTACGCCAAGGTCAGTAAGAATGAGCCAAAACCCCTTCATGGTCGGGACGCTGGAACAGAACACGATCGTCGTTCGCGTCGGTCACGACCCCGACGCACCGCATATCGGCACGCTCACCATCGACGACTGGACGGTGAAATGCGCCGTCGGGCGCAACGGCCTCGCCGAGCCGCAGCACAAGCGCGAGGGCGACGGCAGGACGCCCATCGGCCGCTATCCGCTCCGCTACGGCTTCTATGATCCGGACGTGTTCGGCGACGCGCCGCGCGGCTTCGACTTCCCGTTCCTGCCGAAGCCGGCGAATTATCGCTGGGTCGAGGACCGCGACAGCCCGTTCTACAACCAGCTCGTGTTCGAGACCGACGAGACGCAGCCCTCGCGGCGCGGCGAGCGGCTGTTCGACCTGTTCATCCCTGTGGGCTGGAACGATTCCATCCCTGCCGCAGCCGGCGGCTCGGCCATCTTCATGCACGCCGCCCGCCCCGATTTTTCCGGCACGGCCGGGTGCGTCGTCGTCGCCCATGAAGACCTGCTGGAGATGGGCCGCAGGCTGCGCCCCGGCATGATGATCGACATCGCGCCGCTGAACCAAGAGGCCAGGCCGCTGGCGAAGCTGGTGGCCGCCGCCCCGCAATCGATCGAGAGCGTGACCTTCCACGGGCTGCGGCCGGGGCCGAAGCTGATCGTGACGGGCGCCGTGCACGGCAACGAGCCGGCCGGGCCCTATGCGATCTCGCGCCTGATCGCCGAGTTCCGCACCGGCGCGCGCCTGCTGGAGCGCGGCACGCTGACCTTCGTGCCCGTGGTCAACGGCCTTGCCTTCCGCAAGAACACGCGCATGGGCGACCGCAACCTCAACCGCGACATGTTCGAACGCGCCATCCCGCAGGACAACGAGGACCGCGTGGCCAATGTGCTCTGCCCGCTGTTGCGCGCGCACGACGTGTTGATCGACCTGCACTCCTTCAATGGCGAGGGCGAAGCTTTCGCCCTGATCGGGCCGAAGGACAATGCCGGTCCGCTGGAGCCCTTCGCGCATGCCGAGGCCGAGGCCGCGCTGGTCAAGGCGATGAACCTGCCGCTGGTCGTGCATGGCTGGCTGGCCGGACACGAAAAGGCCCTTCGGCAGAAGCAGGCGGCGGGCGAGACCGACCTGTCGTCGCTGCACGGCGTCGGCACGACGGAATTCATGCGGTTCGCCGGCGGCTATGGCGTGACGGTGGAATGCGGCCAGCACCTCGCGCCGGACGCGCCGCAGGTGGGCTATGACTGCGTCGTCAACGGGCTGGCGCATCTGGGGATGATCGCCACGCCCGCGCCGGAGACAAGGCTGCCGCGTGTCCTGGAAATCTCCGACGTGATATTGGCCCACCACGCGGAAGACCGGCTGTTGCGCAAGTTCCGGGCCGGCGACGCGATAGCCCAGGGAGAGGTGATCGGCCGGCGCGCGGACGGCACGGAAATCGTCGCGCCCTATGACGGCGCCGTCATTTTCGCAAGCGAGGCGGCCCGCGTGAACACCGAGCTTTGCTATCTTTGCAGAAACAGCTCACGGCTCGATTAGAGCATTTCCAGCAAAAGTGCGAAGCGGTTTCGCGTCCGGAAAATGCGTAAAAACAAATAGATAGAGCGGTTCCGGCGATTCCGGAACACCCGGAACCTCTCTAGCGCCATAGCCGCCGGCGCTGCCACATGAGCACGCCGCGAACGGGCCGCTCGCGGCCCGCGCCGGGGCACGCTATGCCGCGCTTTCCAGCGGGAAGTGGCAGGCATAGCGCCGGCCGTTTTCGGCTTGCGTCAGCGGCGGCTCCTCCACCCGGCAGCGTGGCTGCGCGTTGGGGCAGCGCGTGTGGAAGCGGCAGCCGGCAGGCGGCCTCGACGGGCTCGGGATTTCGCCCGACAGCACGATCTTCCTGCGCCTGTGCTCCGGGTCGATGACCGGATTTGCCGACAGCAGCGCATGCGTATAGGGATGTTTCGGCGCGCGGAACACGTCCCGCGTCGGCCCCTCCTCCATCACCTTGCCGAGATACATGATCGCGACGCGGTCGGTGACGCGGCCGATGACATTGAGATTGTGGCTGACGATCAGGATGCCCAGCGAAAAGCGCTGCTGAAGATCGGCGAGCAGGTTCAGCAGCTCGCCTTGCACCGAAACGTCCAGCCCCGCCGTCGGCTCGTCGGCGATCAGGAAGGACGGGTCGATCACCAGCGCGCGCGCGATCGCCACGCGCCGCACCTGCCCGCCGCTGACCTGATGCGGGAACTTGTCGAGCTGCGTTTCGGAAAGCCCGAGGCGGGACATGAGGTCGAGCACCGCCGGCCAGCGCTCCCTGGCGTTCAGCCCGTGGATGGCCAGCGGCTCGGCCAGCAGCCTGCGGATGGTGAAGCGCGGCGACAGCGACGACAGCGGATCCTGGAAGATCATCTGCACGCGCCGCCTGAGCCACCGCCGGTCGGCGCGCGTCAGCCCGGTCAGGTCGCGGCCTTCCACGACCACGCGCCCCGTTTCGGGCCGGTTGAGCCCGACCAGCGCCTTGGCGAGCGTGGTCTTGCCGCTGCCGCTCTCGCCCACCAGCCCGAGCGTTTCGCCCACGGCAAGCTTCAGGCTGATGCCGGCCACCGCCTGCACGCCACCGGCGAAGGTGACGCTGATGTTCTCGACCTCGATCGTCCCGCGCTCCGGCATCGTCACACCAGCCAGCATGCGGCATGATGGCCCGGCGCGGCTTCGCGCGGCGGCGGCTCCTGCGCGCATCTGTCGAAGCGCGCCGGGCAGCGGGCGGCGAATATGCAGCCCGATGGCACGTCGACCAGATCGGGCAGCCCGCCCCTGATCGTCACCAGCCGCTCGCCCGGCTCGGTCCCGGGGTCGATCTCGCAGGCCAGCAGCGCCTGCGTGTAGGGGTGGCTCGGCTGCGCGAACAGGCTGCGTGTCGGGCCGCTTTCCACCACCTTGCCGGCATACATCACCGCCACCTCGTCGCAGAGTTCCGAGATCAGCGCGAGACTGTGCGAGACGAAGATGATCGAGCCGCTGAACTCGGCCTGTATGTCCTTGATGAGATCGACGATCTGCGCCTCGATGGTCACGTCCAGCGCCGTGGTCGGTTCGTCGGCGACCAGGATATCGGGTTCGCACAACAGCGCCATGGCGATCATCACGCGCTGGCGCATGCCGCCCGAGAGCTGGTGCGGATAGGCGGCCAGCCGCGCCTGCGCATCCGAAATGCCGACGCGCGCGAGCATGGTCGCCGCGCGCTGCAAAAGCTCCCTGCGGCCGAGGCGGGGATGCCGGTTGCGCTGGGCATCGACGAGCTGGGTGCCGATGGTGAACACGGGGTTCAGCGCGGTCATCGGGTCCTGGAAGATCATGGCGATGCGTCGGCCGCGCAGATGCTCCAGTTGCCCGGGCTTCAGCGTCAGGAGGTTCTCGCCGCCGAGCTCGATGCGGCCCGTGACCTTCGAGGTGTTTTCCGGCAGCAGGCCGAGCAGGGCCAGCGCCAGCGTGGACTTGCCGCTGCCGCTTTCGCCGACGATGCCGACGATGCGCCGGTGTCCGACCGAAAGGTCCACGTCGCGCAGCGCATGCACCGCGCCTCTTGCCGTCGCGAAATCGATCGACAGCCTGCTGATCTCGACAAGCGCGTTTCCGGTCATGGCTCCCGCCTCAGTTTCGGGTCGATGGCGTCGCGCAGGGCTTCCCCGAACAGCGTGAAGCCGAGCGTGGCCAGCGTCAGCATGCCGCCCGCGACCAGCACCGGCCAGACCGACTGGTCGAGATAGGTGAAGCCGTCGAACAGCATCGACCCCCAGCTTGCCAGCGGCGGGCGGATGCCGACGCCGAGAAAGCTCAGCCCCGCCTCCAGCGTGATGACGACAGGGATGTTCATGCTGGCCAGCACCACGATGGGGCCGACGATGTTGGGCAGCACGTGGAAGACCATGATGCGCCCGCCCGAGGCGCCGAGCGCGCGCTCGGCTTCGAGGAAGGGCCGCTCCTTGATGGTCAGCGTCTGCGCCCGCGCGATGCGGCCGAACTGCGGAATGAAGACAATGGTGACCAGGATGATGATGTTCAGCAGCCCCGGCCCCAGCACCGCGACCAGAGCCAGCGCGAGGATGAGGCTCGGATAGGAGCTGACGATGTCGAAGACCGCCAGGATGATCCGCTCGACCGCCGTGGGCGCATAGGCGGCGGCGACGCCGAGCAGCATGCCGATGAGCAGCGCCGTGGCGGTCACGGCCAGCGCGACGCCGACCGCGATACGGGTTCCGTAGAGCCCGCGCGAGAACAGGTCGCGGCCGAGATGGTCGGTGCCCAGCCAATGCGCCGCCGATGGCGGTGATAGGCGCGCGGCCACGTCGATCTGGTTGGGCATATGCGTGGCGATCAACGGCGCCGCCAGTCCTCCAAGGATCACCATCACCGTGGCAATGAGCCCGATGCGCCCGCTCGGGCTTGTCCATACGCGGCGCAATATCTCCATCAGGCGCCGCCTCCGGTGCGCGCCCGTCCGAGGTTTTCACGCACGCGCGGATCGAGCCAGGCATAGCCGAAATCGACCAGAAGGTTGGCCAGCACGAAGATCGCGACGATCACCAGCACGCAGCCCTGCACGACGGGATAGTTGCGCACGCGGATGGCATCGAAGACCAGCGAGCCGAGCCCCGGCCGGTTGAAGATGACCTCCACGAACACGGCCCCGCCCATCAGCTCGCCGATGCCGACGCCGAGGATCGCCACGGTCGGGATGCAGGCGAGCTTCAGCGCATATTTCATCACCACGCGCCGCTCCGGCTGCCCGTAGGCGCGCGCGGTGCGGATGAAGGGCTCGCCCAGCACCTCCAGCAGCGAGGAGCGCACCAGCCGCGCGATGTAGCCGATCCAGCCGACAGCCAGCGCGACCGCCGGCAGGACGAGATGGTGGAGCTGGTCGGCCGGATTGCCGGGCTCGCCGGCGCCCAGCACGGGAAACCAGCCGAGCCGCACGGAGAAGAAGTAGAGCAGCAGTATCGCCACGACATAGCTGGGCGTGGCCACCAGCCCGACGCTCAGGACCGCCAGCGCCTGGTCGAGGGTGCTGCCCGGCCGCACCGCCGCATAGCAGCCGATGGGGATGCCGAAGAGCACGGCCAGGCCGATCGCCGAGGCGGCGAGAAGCAGGGTGTTGGGCAAGGCGGCCATCACCATCTGCGCCACCGGCCGGCCGCTGATGACGTCGGTGCCGAGGTCGCCCTGCAGCGCATGCCTGAAGAAGACGAAGACACGCTCGTAGAGCGGCAGGTTGAAGCCCATCTGCTCGCGGAAGGTTGCGACGAGCTCCGGCGTCGCCCGCGACCCCAGCAGGATTCTGGCCGGATCGCCCGGCACGATCAGGGTCAGCGAGCACAGGAGCGCGATGCTGCCCACCAGGACCAGCACGGCGGTTGCCAGCCGGCTCGCCCCATAGCGCGCAAGGCCGCCCTTGCTCCAGAACCCTTTCATGCCACTCCCGCCGAGAAACTCGCCTCAATGACAAGCGCCCGGCTCGTCGCCGGGCGCCATGCCGGTCTTCTCCCCTGCCGCCCGTCGATCAGGCTTCCTTAAACGCCGCATATTGCCATTCGTTGCCGTTGGGCAGGATGCCGGGCACCAGCCTGTCCTTGAACGCGAAGGTGTAGGCGTTGTGCGTGATCCACCAGAAGGCGGCCGACTCGTCCATCAGCTTCTGCGCGTCGATGTAGATCTGCTCGCGCTTCTTCGGGTCGGGCTCGACAAGGCCCTGCTTGTGGAGGGCGTCGAACTCCTTGCTGTTCCAGCGCTGCCAGTTCCACGTGCCGATCTGATCGGCGGTGAACCATTGCGTCTGGAAGCCGGGGTCGAACTTGCCGCGATACTCGACAAGCACGAGTTCGAGGTCCTTGCTGGCGTCGTTCTCGCCATAGGCCCAGTAGGCGCCCGGATCGAGCGCTTCGATCTGCACGTCGATGCCGATCTCGGCGAGATTGGCCTGCACCACCGCGGCGGTCGCCTGCGCCACCGCCTTGTTCAGCACCGTCAGCCTGGTGGAGAAGCCGCCGCCCTGCCCGGCCTCCTCCAGCAGGGCCTTGGCGCCTTCGACGTCGCGCTCATAACGCGGCGCGTCCTTCCAATAGCCCAGTATGCCCGGCGCCTCGACCGCGAAGGCCTGGTCGACCGCGCCGTTGTAGGCGGCGGCGATGATGGCCGGGACGTCGATGGCCTTGCGGATGGCCTGGCGCACGCGCACGTCGTCGAACGGCTTCTTTTCGATATTGGGCCCGATCCAGACATAGTCGATCGCCGACAGTTTCTCGACCTTGAGCCCCTTCACCGCCGCGATGTCCCTGGCGGCGGCCGGGTCGATGCGGGCGAAGTCGATCTCGCCGGTCTGCAGGGCGGCCTGCGCCGTCTTGTCGTCGGTGATCGGCTTGGCGACGATCTCGCTGAAGGCCGGCTTGTCGCCGACATAGTCGGGATTGGCGACAAGCGTGAAGTGGTCGCGGGGCACCCACTCCTTCAGGATATACGGGCCGGAACCGATCGCCGTGGTCTTGAACTTGTCGCCCAGCGCCTCGAAGGCCTTTTTGGAAATGATGGCGCCCGAGCCGTCGGCCAGCGCGATCAGCCATACCGCCGGCGAAGGCGCCTTGAGGCGGATCCTGCCGGTGAGCGGACCGGTGACTTCGACCGATTCCAGCGCCGCCCAGTCGTCGGCATAGGTCACCTTGGCGCCGTCCGGGCCAGGCTTGATGAAACGCTCGAAGGAGAACTTCACGTCCTCGGCGGTCAGGTCGCCATAGCCGCCGGTGAACTTCAGGCCCTCCTTCAGCCGGAACTCGATCAGCGTGTCGCTGACCTGCCTGATTTCGGCGGCGGCATCATTCTCCCACTCTGTCGTGCCGGGCTTGAACTTCACCAGGCCCTGGTTGACCGCCAGGATGACATTGACGTCCACCGGCGTGGCCCGGTTGGCCGGGTCGAGGTTCTGCAGATCCTCGTCGGTCCGCACGACGATCCTGCCGTCCGCGGCATGGACGACATTCGTCCAGGGCTGGCCAAGAACGGTGACGCCCGCGACGGCGGCACCTGCCAGGAAGCCCCGGCGTGTAAGCTCGTAATTCATGGGACACCTCTCCATTATGCTCTGCCGGCGCGCCGGGCTGGTCGTTGCTTCGTGTCGAGGGCAAGCTAGAAAAGAGCCATTGCCTTAACAAGAAATAGCGAAAGTCCGGGCATGTCCAGTTGGGGCATGAAATTCTTGCCGCCGGCCGAGCCGGGAAAGGTCTTTCCAGAACGTCGCATATCTGCCGGGGAAACAGGCTGACGGGGCCTACACGTCGCCGAGTTCCACCCGGCGCGAGATCCCGATGGCTTCCAGGAACGCCTCGTCATGGCTGACGACGAGCAGCCCGCCGTCATAGGCCCGCAACCCCGCCTCGACGGCCTCTATGGACTCGATGTCGAGATGATTGGTCGGCTCATCGAGGATCAGCAACGAGGGCGGCGCCGAGCCGCCCAGCACGCAGGCGAGGCCCGCGCGCAGCACCTGGCCGCCGCTCAGGGTTACAACCATCTGCAACGCGGCATTGCCTCCGCTAGCTCCACATGGAGCGCATCTTCGACTTCAGGTCGACGGTCTTTCGGGGCCCCGGCCGCGAGGCATCTGCGGCCACGCGGCTCGCCCAGCTGGCGGTCTCGAAATGCTCCAGAATGTGCCGGGGAATGAACCGGGTTCGGGATGCATAGACATGCCGGTCGCCGCGCGCCGCCTGGCCGGACGTGTAGAAGCGCTGCGGCAGCATGAGGTGAAGGGAATCCTTCGCCCGCGTCATCGCCACATAGAACAGCCGGCGTTCTTCCTCGATGTCGTCCTCCTCGCCCACCGCGAGATCGATCGGAATACATCCGTCCACACTGTTGAGGACGAAGACCTTGGTCCATTCCTGCCCCTTGGCGGAATGGATGGTGGAGAGGATGAGGTAGTCCTCGTCGAGGTGCGGCGGGCCGGCCTCGTCGCTCGTGGCGCTTGGCGGGTCGAGCGTCAGGTCCGTCAGGAAACGTTCCCTCGACGCATATCCCGCCGCGATCTGCTCGAGCTGCAGCAGGTCGGCGCGGCGCATGGCCGCGTCCTCGTGCATCCTTTCGAGGTGCGGCTCATACCAGAGCCGCGCCTGCTCCAGATCGAGCGGCCAGCCGGCGCCGCGACGCAGCTTCGCGAACAGGTCGACAAATGCCGGCCAGTCCTTCTGGGCGCGCGCCGGCGGGGTGAAGCGGGCAAGCCCCATCTCGAAATCCAGCGCCTGTTCCATGCTGTCGATCGCCTGCGACGCGGTGGAAGGGCCGATGCCCGGCAAAAGTTGCAGAACGCGAAAACCCGCGACACGGTCGCGAGGGTTCTGGGCGAAACGCAGGATGCCGAGCACGTCCTTGACATGCGCCGCGTCCAGGAACTTGAGCCCGCCGAACTTGACGAACGGGATATTGCGCCGCGTCAGCTCCACTTCGAGCGGGCCGGAGTGGTGCGCCGCGCGGAACAGGACGGCCTGCTGCTTCAGCGCGGTGCCGCTTTCGCGTTCGCGCAGCACCTGCTCGCAGACATAGCTTGCCTGCTCAGCTTCATCCCTCACCGTGACCAGCAGCGGCTTCTCGGCCGAGCGCCGCTCGGTCCACAGGTTCTTGGTGAAGCGCTCGGCGGCTTCCCCGATGACCGCATTGGCCGCATTCAGGATCGCGTCCGTCGACCGGTAGTTGCGGTCGAGCGTGACGACATTGGCGGGAGCCGGGAAAAGGGTCGGGAAATCGAGGATATTGCGCACTTCCGCGGCGCGGAACGAATAGATGGATTGCGCATCGTCGCCCACAACCGTCAGCCCCCGGCCATCGGGCTTGATGGCGGCCAGGATCGAGGCCTGCAGGCGGTTGGTGTCCTGATATTCGTCGACGAGCACATGGTCGAACCGCGCACCCAGATCCGCGGCGATCTCGGGCTCTCCCACCATCTGCGACCAGTAGAGCAGGAGATCGTCGTAATCGAGCACGTTCTGGGCCTGCTTCGCCTCGACATAGGCGCCGAACAGTCCGCGCAGTTCGTCCAGCCAGCCGGCGCACCACGGGAAATACCTGCCGACCACCTCGCCGAGATCGGCCTGTCCGTTGACCGCGCGCGAATAGATCGCAAGGCAGGTGCCCTTGGCCGGGAACCTGGAGGCGGTTTCGGACAAGCCCAGCTCGTGGCGGACGAGGTTCATCAGATCCGCCGAATCCTCGCGGTCATGGATGGTGAATTCCGGTTCCAGCCCCACGTCGAGCGCATAGTCGCGCAGCAGCCGGGCCCCGATCGAATGAAACGTGCCCGCCCAGTTGAGGCCCTCGACAAGCGCCGGCCCACGCTCCCCGAGCACTTGGAGCGCAATGCGCTCCACGCGCTTCGTCATCTCGGCGGCGGCGCGGCGCGAGAAGGTCATCAGCAGGATGCGGCGCGGATCGACGCCGCATACGATGAGATGGGCAACGCGATGGGCGAGCGTGTTCGTCTTGCCCGAGCCGGCGCCGGCGATGATCAGCAGCGGACCGGCAACGGCCCCGCTGCCATGCAGGACGGCCATGCGTTGGCCATCGTTCAGTCTGGCGAGATAGTCGAGCTGACCCGGCGAATCAGAAAGCGCAATGTTCATGTGCGGCATGAAGCATTGTTTCCCTTTCGTTCGCAATTCATATCAGCCGATGCTGATGTATGCCGGCACTCTTTGCTCCAGCGGCGGATGCCCACTGTCTTATCGGCTCATGAGTTCCATGAACCGGATGCGGTTGTTGAAGGGATCGATGACCTGCAACTCCAACCGGCCTCCCTCGTCCTGAAGTCCGGGCTTCATGTAGCGATAGTTCTTCGCCTGAAGCTCCCTGTGAAGGTCGCGAATGCCGGTCATGTAGACGCACATGTTCCCGCCGGGTGTAGCGTCCCCTGCGTGTTCCGACAGGTGAAGCCTGAGCCCGGATCGCGAGACCTGCATGTAGAGGGGGAAGTTGTCGCCGTAGCGATGTTCCCAATCGACGGCGAAGCCGAGAAATCCGAGATAGAACTCGTTCGCCTTCGCAATGTCGAAGATACGCACGATGGGAACTGCCTGTTCGAAGGCAATCCCGTCGCCGGATCGAGTTGCCTCGTCTTCGTCGATCTTCGCCGACAGGATGTTCCAGTTTGACAACCCGAACTGGCGGGCGACGATCTCGAGCGCCTCGCTGTGGGTGACCGTCACGTTGCGCTCGGCAAGCGCTTCCCGCATGGCTTTCGCCATGGCCTTTGAATCGCGATAGTCGCGCATGTCCGTTTCCTTCGTCACGGCGAAGTCCTCGTCAGCGCCCGCATTGCCAACGCCTTCGCCCGACGGTCGAACGGTCAGGAAGCATTGAGTGGGAGCATTCGCCATGCCCCGAAAGGGGCGCGGGCTGCTGGCCACCTCCGGCCATGGAGCCACATTAGCGATGGTGGGCGCAGTTGTCAGTCGAAAATTGCGCAACTGCGATGGATCAGGCTTGTCGACGTGAGCTAGGCGCGGATCGCCCTGTCGCCGCTGTTTTCGTCCAGGCTCTTGCGGATATCCTCCTTCAGCATCCAGTTCACCCGCGTCAGCAGCTCTTTGAGCCGGGCGGTCGCGGCGGGCCATTCGCGCTTGTCCGCATAGGCGAGGCATAGCTTGCATGCCATGAAGGAGACCGTGGGGTCTTCATCCGCCGTCAGCCGGCGCAGGCGCTCCCAGATGCTGCGGGTGATGCCCGTTCCGTTCAGCAGCTCCAGCGCGGTCGCGCGCCTGTGGGCGCTGCCCGCGGTTTCGCCTTGCGGCGAAGGACGCTGCAGGAGCGCCGATTCCACCAGCAGCGACCGGGCGGCGATGCCCTGCCTGCGCAGCGCATCCTCGGCAACCGGGCGGCTGCGGTCATCCTCCAGCGCATTGAGCAGGAAAGGCACGGCCTCGATGCGGTCGAACCTGCCCAGTGCATCGATCACTTCGGTCAGCGAGGCCTTGCCGGCCCGCTTCATGAGCGCCTGGAAGGCGCGCTCGTCGCGAACGCCGGCAAGCGCGCTCGCCGCCGCGTCCGTCACCGCGTCATCGCCCTGCCGCTCGACGGGGTCGGCGATCGCCCTGTCGCGTTCGAGGAAATCGATCAATGCATCGTGCGCGCCGAGCTTGCCCAGCACCATCGCGGCGCGGCAGCGCGGCTCGAAGATACCGCTCGTCTCGCGGCCGAAGAGCACTTTCCTCAGCGCGGGCACGGCGGCCTTGCCGCATATCAGCGTTTCCACCACGCCCTCGTCGCCGGCATGAAGCGACTTCAGCTTCGCGATGGCTTGCCCGATGTCCGGCATCGCGTTCACGCTCCCGGCTGCGGGCGGACGCGCCGCTCACGCGGCACCGGGGCCGCATGCGCAGCACCGTCGTCAGCCTGCTCGAAAATGGCGTCGTACAGATCCTGGCCGAAGCTGGTGCGCAGGGGCTCCGCCTCGACCAGCTTGAAGGTGCGCGTTCCATCGGGCTCACGCTCGGCGCGCAGGAACATGACATCGTCGCCCGCGCCCACATAGGCATGGGCGAAGGCATAGAGATGGGTGACGAAGAAGGTCTTGATGCGCTTTTCCCGCAGCGTGTCGACGATCATCCTGGCAATCTCGGAGCCCTCGCGGTCGTTGGTCGCGGCAAAGGATTCGTTGAACAGGATCAGGGAATCCGGCGTCACCATGTCGACGATGCGGCTCATGCGGCTGAGCTCCTCGTCGAACTTGCCGCTGCGCATGGAGGTGTCCTCCTCGCGCTTGTAGTGGGTGAACAGGCGGTCGCAGAGATTGGCCGAAAATGAGATCGCGGGCACGAACATGCCGGCCTGCATCATCAGTTGCGCCAGCCCGAAGCTGCGCATGAAGGTCGACTTGCCGCCGGTATTGGCGCCGGTGATGATCGTCACCACCTTGCCGTCGCCATCCCCGACATCGTTGCCGACTGCGCGATGGTCCAGCCGCAGCGAGAGGCAGACATCATAGAGCCCTTCGAAGCGATGGCTGCGCGCGCCCGGATCGAGCGGCACGGGAAAGGCGATCGGCTCGGCCTTCGCCGCGAGCTTGTCCCTGAGGCCGAGACAGCCGACATAGAAGGCCAGCTCGGTGCGCAGATTGGTGAGGAAGCTCAATATGTGCTCGGCCGATTGCGCAACCGCATTGGCCGCGAGATCGATGCCCCTGTCGCGCATTTCCGAAAGCGCGCGCGCGCCCGCCTCGTCGCGCGGGTGGAGGTGGAAGGCATAGACTTCCTCCTTCGGGCCGAAGAAGCGCTGCAGCCAGTTGCGCCGCTCCTCGCGCGCATTGCGCAGCACGTATCCGGTGCCCTTGACGCCCTGCCCCAGACCCGCGCTGACCAGCGGCCCCTCGCGGAACCGCAGGTGCTTCAGGTGCCGGTCCACGGTCGCCAGATAGTCGTCGCCAAGCTCGGCCTTCAGCATCGCGAAAAGCGTGGAGAAGGCCCTGGACCGGAATTGCGGGCTGTAGCGCTCGGCCAGCCGGCGCAGCGCCAGCAGGCCGGCCATCTGCGTTTCCAGCAGGTCGATGGAGCGATTGAGCACGGCCGAGGGATAGTTGCCGAGCCACATCAGCCCGTCGCGGCCGCGACGGCCCTTTATGGTGTCGCACACGCAATTGTAGATGTCGACGACCGCGTCGCCATTCTGCAAGCAGTCCTCCAACGCTTCCTGGCGATAGAGGACGGTCGGCTTGTCGTTGCCCATGCCGGTGAGGAGCGCGGTGCTGATGACGCCATGCAGGAATTCATCCTCGCCCGCCATCGCCTGGAACAGCGTTTCCAGCTCCAGGTCCTGGACCAGATCGTCCGCGTTGCGCGGCAGCGGCGCCTTGGGATTGAAGTCCCGTTCCCAGTGCATCAGGTGCGATTTCATTGGATGCGCTCCTTCAGCCGCTCCTGGGTCAGCCCGTATTTCTCGGCGATCGACATGGCATACGACCTTCCGGACGCCTTCTGCCGTTCGACGCGGAAGGTGCGTATCGCCGGATTGTCGGGATCGACGATGCTGACCATGCTCACCGTCTTGTCCGAGAAGGTCGACAGTTCGTGGATGAACGTCACCCACACGCAGATAAGGTCCAGCTCCACCAGCACGCGCATCACCTTCTCGCTCAGGAAGGTGGCGTCCTGAAGCGTGGTGGAGGTGAATATCTCGTTGGTGATGACGATGCTGCGCGGCGTCACCTCCTCCAGTATCTCATGCACACGCACGAGGTCGTCCTGCAGCTTGCCGCGCAGGTTGGAGATGTCTTCCTCACGCTCGAAATGGGTGAACAGCCGGTCGAACAGGAAGAGCTGCGCCTCGCGGCCCGGCACGGTCAGGCCGAGGCTCGCCAGATGGTGCATCTGTCCGAAGGTGCGCGAGAACGTGGTCTTGCCGCCCTGGTTGGGGCCGGAAACCACCAGTATCCGCTCCTTGCCCCGCAGGCTGAAATCGTTGCAGACGACCCGCTTCTTCTCGGTCTCCAGCTTGTGCGCCAGCGCGAGGTCGAAGGTCTCGACGCCCTTGACCGCCTTGCTCCTGTCCGACACCCGCGGATAGCAGAAATGCAGGCCCTGCTGCTTCAGCGGCTCGATATATTCGAGCCAGGCGAGATAGAACTGGACCTGGCGGTCGAAGCCGCTCACCCTCTCGTCGGCGAAGGCGCCGCTTTCGGTGGCGTAGAACTTCTCCAACCGCTCAAAGGGCTCCGGCCAGAGCCGGCCGACGAATTCGAGCACCTTTTCCTCGACATGGTTCATCTCGATCCAGTCGGGCAGCTTCGAGCGATAGTCCTTGGCGTCGCCCTGCCGGAATTTCGCGAATGTCTGCTCGATCTCGACGCTGTAGTCCGTTTCCTGCCGGTAGCGATGGACCCTGAAGCCGTCGCCGATGAAATAGATGCAGTAGCGGATCGCAGTGAGATCGCGCTTCAGACCGGCAATCGCCGATGTGAGCGAGGTGAACCTCTTCGAGCCGATATAGGCTTGCAGATGCGCACGGAACGCACGCATGCCGCGCGATTTCAGCCCCGCCTTCTCCAGTCCGGCGGCAAGCGTGCCGACCGCGCGGCAATAGATCTCGACCGCGTCGAGAAACCATGAATCCCGCTGGTATCCGTTGTAGAGCTTGCCCGCCTGAACGAGATGCTCGCGCATGGCATGCATGGCATCGGCGAACAGCCGCACATGCGAGAGCACCGGCTGCTCCTCCAGGTCACGCAGGATTTCATGGCGATAGCTCACCTCGTCCACCGACCCGAGGCAGATATGGAAATATCCCTTGAGGTCGTATTCGCCGCGTGTGGCGGTGGCCATGTCGACGACCTGGTCGAGATTGAGGTCGGGGAAGCAGGCAGGCTCGGCAATCTCGCCGTCCAGCGCGTAGCGCTCGGGATAAAGGAAGAGGATGCTTTCGAAATCCTCCGCATCGCGCACGACCGAAGCCGTTATCGTGCCGCCCGCGCTGGTGGGCTTGCCCGAAGCGGCAGCCGCGCGCGTGCCGGCGGCAGCCGCAGCTTCAGAATGACGACGGGCGCTGGATGCAGAAGCCGGGGGTCTGTTGAACTGGTCCATTGGGCACTCCCGCTCTCACTTGGTGAGCAGGAGTTATCGGCCCGAGGCAGTTTCAGCGAACTCCACCGCTGTCTGGAGGAAAGCTAGCAAGCGTCATGGTCAAATTCAAGGGTCGAACCGCCGCGGAGACGAAGCATCTCCTCGTCGGCCCGCAAAAACATGCTTGACGGCGGAACAAGTCGTTCTAGAATTTCGCTGGGGAATGGAGTTTCCCGAAAGCGCCTCTGGGCTGATGACTCCTGCAATGTTCTTCATGAACTCGCTTTTGGCGGGTGATCTGGCAGGAGGCTTCAATGGAACTCCCTACGGGATATACTTTTGCGGCGGCGCTCGCCGCCGCTCATCTACACGCTCCGGATACTGTTCATCTGGCAATGTGGCCGCACGCCTCGGCGTGAGGTGGCCGCACGCGCCGGCGTGAATTCGCGCGCGCCGGACAGTTCTGAAATCAACCGAGAACGCGCTGCCCGAGGCGGGGCGCAGCCACCGGAAGACTGCGCCCGCGCCGCATGCAGCGAAAGAGATGGGACACGAAACCGATGACCCGAATTATCCTGACCCGGCACGGCCATGTGGACGGCATCCACCCGCCGCGCTTTCGCGGGCGGCTCGACCTGCCGCTGACAGCCCTCGGGCGCGAGCAGGCCGGCCTGCTCGCGGACCATCTCGCAACCCACGGCAAGCCGGACGCGATCTACAGCAGCCCCCTGTCGAGATGCGTCGACACGGCGGCCATCATCGCCCGCCGGTGCGGGGTTAGGCCAGAGATACTCTCGGCCCTGCTCGACTTCGACTATGGCGAATGGACAGGCAAGACGCATGACGAGGTGAAGGCAGCCGACCCCATGCGCTACGCGCAATGGTGGTCGCGGCCGCAGCTCGTCCGCCCGCCCCAGGGCGAGGCGCTGCAGGACATCGTGGCACGGACGGCGGATGCCGTTCGCTCCGTCCTGGAGCAGCACAGGGACGGGACGGCCGTGCTGGTCGGCCATGACAGCACCAACAGGGCCATGCTGCTGACCCTGCTCGACCAGCCGCTCTCCGCCTTCTGGCGCTTCGAGCAGTCGCCCTGCGCCGTCACCGAGATCGAGATAACCGACAACACGGTTCACGTGCTTTCGGTCAACCGGGAGATGGAATCCCAGCCGGTGCGGCGCGTGGCGGCCTCGAGCGTCGCCTGAACGTCTCTCTTCGCAAGCCTTGCCTGTTCTTCAAGTGCTGGTGGAAGCTCCGGGCGTCTCGAACAACTGGTGATTTGAGCACTAAAACGATTGCAGAGACGAACCCGGCCAATTAGTCGCTGGCATTGGCCTCGGTGAGGCCGACACCATGCGGCGAAAGGATGAATTGTGGAACAGGTAACGAGGAAGGCCGGCGGAGGCCGGCGCGCGGCGCTCTGGACGTCGGCTGCGGTGGTCGCGATCGCATTGGCGGGCGGCGCGATCTACAAGACCACGCTCCAGCGGAGCATCAACGAACATATCGCCCAGCGCGGCGGAAAGGCCGGATCGGTCGAGGTCGATTTCCTGGGAAGCATCCATCTTCGCGATGTGACGCTCCCGGTCGGACACGGAGCCGAGGCCCATATCGCGGCGATCGACGGGCGCCCCAGGTTCCTGTTCTGGAACGGCAGCCTCAGCGTGGAAAACCTGACCAGCGAATTCGCCGGCATCGGCGTTTCCGTGCCGCGCGCCACCGTGGAGGAGGCCAATTTCGACCGGCAGAGCCTTGCCGAGATGTTCGGCGGCCGCAGCGCGCTCCCTCTCGCCCAGCGCGTCGAGCGCTTCTCGGCGAAGCGGATAGCCCTGCCGGAAGTCGTCGTCTCGCAGACGATCGCAGGCGGCGTGAACAAGACCACCTACACCAACCTCACATTCGACGACATCGCCAACGGCCATGTAGCCCGGTATGCGGCGGAGCGGGGCGCCATCGAGTTCGACACGACCGTTCCGGACAAGGACGAGGACGGGCAGGCCAGGAAGGAGCATGTCAGCGGCACAATCGGCGCGATCTCGGGCAAGGACCTCGACGCCGCCTATGTCGCGCGGCTCTACACCGAGAAGGCCGACGGAAAGGACAACCCCGCCAGGCCCGTCCATGGCCCGTTCTCGATCAAGGACCTGGCCTGGTCCCTCGACGACGCCAGTTTCAAATATGACGAGATCCGCAGCGACGGCTTCAGCATGCGCATGCCCGCCGAGCCGTTTCTGGATACGATCGCGAAGCTCAGGGCGGTCGCGGAAACGCCGGACCCGGCGCGGGCGGAGCTGAATACGGCCTTCGCCAGCCTCATGTCGCTGGCAGACGCGATCGACAAGGGCAATGCCGAAATGCTCGGCCTGCATATCGAGGGGCCGTCCAAGGACAAGTCGCAGACGATCCATTTCGATGTCGACCGCATTGCCACCCGGCTCGACAACCGCACGCTCGACGCCAGCATCAACGGCATATCGATGGGCGAGGGCAATGACTACGTCAAGCTCGGCGAGGCAAGCATTTCCGGCTTCTCCTGGGCTCCGACGGCGGAGGCGATGAAGAAGTTCCTGGCCCTGGACGAGGAGCAGGCGGAGGCATTTCCCTTTGCCACGCTCCTGCCGGAATTCGGCACGATCCGCGTGGCCGGTCTCGACGTCGACGTGCCGCATTCGGATACGGCCGCCGTCGAGGACCTGAACCCGCTGGGAGCGGAGGAAAGCGACGAACCGGAAACGGAGATCGCGGCGCCGGAGGAGAGCGAAGCGGATGCCGGGGCCGCCGAGGATTCGGCCGGCATCGAGGAAGGCGCCGGGGAGCAGCCGGAGGCAGCCGAGGCGGAGCGGGAAGAGCAGGCCGCGCCGGCGGTTCCCGAGCGTGTCCGGCTGTCGCTGAAGAGCTACGAGATGGCGCTCAACAAGCTCTACAACGGCATTCCCACGGACATCCGCATTGCCTATGACGACCTCACCCTGCCGGTGCCCGAAAACTCCAGCGACGAGGTCTACCAGCAGCTTCGCAAGCTCGGCTACGACAAGCTGACCATGTCTTCGAAGGTGGAAGGCGCCTGGGACGAGGCGAACCAGAACTTCGTCGTCAAGGAAATGTCCGTCAGCGGCCCCGAAATGGGCTCCATCTCCCTGTCCGGGATCGTCGGCGGCGTCACCGGCGATATCTTCTCCGGCGACGTCACCAGAACGCAGGTGGCCGCGCTCGGCCTCAAGGCGCGCGAGGTCGAGCTGCGGGTCGAGGAAAAGGGGCTGATCGCAAGAGCGCTCGCGCTCTACGCGGCCGAGAACGGCACCACCGTCGAGGACCTGCGCAGCTCGGTGGCGCTGATCGCGGCGGCGATGCTGCAGGAGGTTGCCTCCAGTCAGCCCGGGCTGGAGCAGGCCACGGCGGCGCTGTCGAGCTTCCTGGCAAAGCCGAATGTCCTGTCGGTGAAGGTCAGGTCGAAGTCCGAAGCCGGCATCGGCCTGCTCGAGTTCGTCGCCGCCTCCGAGGACCCGATGAGCCTGCTGGACAAGGTCGATATCGACGCCAGGGCCGAATGAAAAAATGCGGGCCGCGGAGCATTCCGCGGCCTGCCGATCCCCTGCGCCTGCCCGCCGCGGTCATCGATGCGCGGCCTGCCGGCAATGGGCGCGTTTCGCTGGCGGCCGGCGCCTCAGGGCCGGCTGATCTCGTCCAGATACCAGTTGATGTAGCGCAGCTCGTTGTGCTCCATCGGCGCGATCGGACCTGGCTCGAAGAAGCGCGAGGCGACACCGCGCGCGGTGTGCTCGATGATCTTCTTGTCCTCCTCCGTCGTCACCTTCCACAGCCAGGTCAGCTTTTCCAGGTCGTAGTCGCGACCCTCCTGCGCGTCGCCGCGCACCAGCCAGACCAGTTCCATCTCGCAACTGTCGACCGTCTTGGGGATGAAGCGGTAGATCATGCCATGGTCGGCATAGCAGACGAGGAACGTCGTGCCGCCGAGATGGATGGAGGTCACGCCGCCATCATATGCCGTAAACCGTCCCATCAGCGGCGCCACGGGCGAGCCGTCCTGGCTGCCGGTCGAAACGCCGTCATAGAGCGCGTAGCGGAAGGTGTGGATGGCTTCCTGGCCGCCCGCCGAATTCTGCCAGTGATCACCGCTGATGATGTCCACGCCCAGCGCGCAGGTGCGGGCCTCCATCGCCGTGTTCAGCTTCTCGATCATCTCCAGCGGCTGTTCCAGCGCATGGGTCTGCGAATATTCCGGATGCGCCGGGCCGCAATGGTAGCACTCGACGTAGTTCTCCACCGCGAGCTTCCAGTTGGCCGCGATGGCATAGGTCTCGCGGTGCGCGACCTTCGCCTCGCCCCAGCCATACTGGCCGCAGCTTGCGCGCAGCGCCTGCTCGATCGGCTCGAAGTCGAGCGGCTTTTCGGCGAAGGAGATGAACACCAGCCCCGAGGCCACCCGCACATGGAGCTTCTTCAGCCCGTGCGCCGAGCGGTCGAAATCCTTCGGCATCAGCCTCGCGGCGCGCAAGCTGCCGTCGTTGGAATAGGTCCAGGCGTGGTAAGGGCAGACGAAGAACCTGGCGTTGCCCTTCGGCCTGGTGCAGACCTCGGCGCCGCGATGGCGGCAGACATTGAGCATGGCGTGGATGGTGCCGTCCATGCCGCGCGACAGGATGATCGCCTCGTTCTCGATCCTGAACAGCTCGAAATCGCCCGGATTGGGGATCACGCTTTCATGCGCCAGGCAGTGCCAGTGCCGGCGGAAGACGCGCTCCATGTCGCGTTCATAGATGGCGGGATCGCTGTAGAAGGCCCGCACGAGGCCATGGCCCGGGCGGTGGGCCGCCACGAGCGCATCGATCGGATCGTTGCTGGAGTGGTGCTGAATAGGGATCACACCCATGGCGGCATCCTGTCTGGCTTGGGCTGCTTGCCCGCTCCAGGGCGTTCGAAGCGACACCCTGAACAGCCATGATGACACCACAGAAGGCACATGCGCACGATTGGGAAAACGACACCGCCTCGCCGCAAAGACGACAGCCCGCCGGCGCGCGTTCCACCCGCCGGCCCGCCAAGACGTCAGCCCGCCGGCGCGCGTTCCACCCGCCGGCCCGCCAAGACGTCAGCGCCCGGAAATCAGCTTTCCCGCTTCTGCCTGGCCGCGTTCGCGTGCCATTCATAGTCGATCGAGCCTTCCTCGGCCTTGTGGAAGAACTGCGAGCAGACCAGCCAGCCCTTCAGCGGGCGCAGCAGCGCCATGCAGCTCAGCACCGTCAGCGGCACGGTGGTGAGCACATGCGCCCAGAGCGACAGGCCGAACGTCATCTGGAACCAGACGCCGAAGGCAAGCGCCGGCACGGCGGCGATGGTCATGGCGAAAAAGGCCGGGCCATCGGCGGGGTCGGCGAAGGAATAGTCGAGCCCGCAGACCTCGCAGCGCGGCGCAAGCTTGAGATAGCCTGAAAACAGGTGGCCCATCTGGCACCTCGGGCAAAGCCCGCGAATGCCGGTCTTCATGGGACTGTCCGTGGGAGTGAAGCCCTCGGCCGAATATCTGCTCTGTGTCATGATCGCCTCGTCGTGGCGGCTCGCCTTGCCGGAAGGCCCGCGCCGCCCTTTATGCTCCATACGTAGGAGGCAAACGGCGCCTCCGCAATGACATTATCCATATAATATGCGATATGAACGTATAATGTATGGATATGTGATTTATTGTATGCAAAATTGACGCAGGACAACGCGCCTCATGGGACAAACTGTCAGCGTCGACACCCGCCGGTTTTGGGTTCAGGATGACAATTATCGGGAGACCAGCTACTATTTGCCGGCGACTGCGAGGTCTTCGGCGTGTTCCGCAGCCGTGTACGACATGGTTGTGCTTGCAGAAGAGGTTCTAGATGTTCGGCCTGACCGCACTTGAACTAGCTCGCATCCAGTTCGGCTTCACAGTTTCCTTCCACATCATCTTTCCGGCGATCACCATCGGGCTGGCGAGTTACCTTGTCGTGCTGGAAGGATTGTGGCTGTGGAAGCGCGACACGGTCTATCGCGACCTCTACCATTTCTGGTCGATGATCTTCGCCGTCAACTTCGCCATGGGGGTCGTCTCCGGCCTGGTCATGGCCTATCAGTTCGGCACCAACTGGAGTTATTTCTCCGCCTTCGCCGGCAGCGTCACCGGCCCGCTGCTGGCCTATGAGGTGCTCACCGCCTTCTTCCTGGAGGCCGGCTTCCTCGGCGTGATGCTGTTCGGCTGGAACCGCGTCGGGCCGGGGCTGCACTTCTTCTCCACCATCATGGTGGCGGCCGGCACGCTGATCTCGGCCACCTGGATTCTGGCGTCCAACAGCTGGATGCAGACCCCGCAGGGCTACGAGATCGCCAACGGCGTGGTGGTGCCGGTGAACTGGCTGGAGGTCATCTTCAACCCCTCCTTCCCCTACCGCCTGGCGCATATGACGGTTGCCGCCTATCTGGCGACGGCGCTGTTCGTGGGCGCGGCGGGGGCCTGGCACCTGCTGCGCGGCAACGACAACCGCCGCGTGCGCACCATGCTTTCCATGGCCATGTGGATGTTGCTGTTTTCCGCGCCGGTGCAGATCCTCATCGGCGACCTGCACGGCCTCAACACGCTGAAATACCAGCCCGCCAAGATCGCCGCCGTCGAGGGTCACTGGCAGAACGAGCCCGGCCAGGCGGTGCCGCTGACCCTGTTCGGCTGGCCGGACATGCAGAAGGAGGAGACGCTCTATGCGCTGCAGGTGCCGCGGCTGGGCAGCATCATCCTCACCCACACATGGGACGGCCAGTTCCCCGGCCTGAAGGAATTCGCGCCCGAAGACCGGCCGAATTCGGCCGTCGTGTTCTGGAGCTTCCGCGTGATGGTCGGGCTCGGCGTGCTGATGCTGCTGCTCGCGCTCTGGGCGCTGTGGCTGCGCTGGCGGGGCAGCCTGTTCCAGACCAGGCCGTTCCTGCGCTTCGCCGCCCTGATGGGGCCGACCGGCCTGATCGCCATCCTGGCCGGCTGGTTCACCACCGAGATCGGGCGCCAGCCCTGGGTGGTCTATGGCGTCATGCGCACAAAGGACGCGGTTTCCGGCCATTCGGCGCTGGCCATGAGCACCACGCTCATCGTCTTCATCGTGGTCTACTTCATCGTCTTCGGCATCGGCACGCGCTACATGCTGAAGCTCGTGGCCAAGGGTCCGGACGACCACGAGCCGGAGCCGACCGAGGACGAATATCCCTCCGGCCGGCCCGCGCGGCCGCTGTCGGCGGTCCCGGGGCAGACGGAAATGTTCTCCCACCAGCAGGACACGAAAGGCTGATACGATGGGCATCGATCTTCCCGTAGTCTGGGCTGTCATCATCGCCTTCGGCCTGATGATGTATGTGGTCATGGACGGTTTCGATCTCGGCATCGGCATCCTGTTCCCCTTCGTGCGCGACCGCGAGGACCGCGACGTGATGGTCAACACGGTGGCACCCGTATGGGACGGCAACGAGACCTGGCTGGTGCTGGGCGGGGCGGCGCTCATGGCCGCCTTCCCGCTCGCCTATTCGATCATCCTCAGCGCGCTCTACCTGCCGCTGGTGCTGATGCTGCTGGGCCTGATCTGGCGCGGCGTCGCCTTCGAATTCCGCTTCAAGGCCGACCAGAACCACCGGGCCTTCTGGGACCAGGCCTTCGCCTGGGGCTCCTATATCGCCACCTTCTTCCAGGGCGTGTCGCTCGGCGCATTCCTCAATGGCTTCGCCGTCGAGAACGGGTCCTATGCCGGCGGCGCGCTCGACTGGATCACGCCGTTCAGCCTGTTCACCGGTGTCGGGCTGCTCGTCGCCTATTCGCTTCTCGGCAGCACCTGGCTTATCATCAAGACCGAGGGCGCGCTGCATGCGCGCATGGTGGCGCTGGCCAGGCCGATCACGCTGCTCTTGCTCGCGGTCATCATCATCGTCAGCCTGTGGACGCCCTTCGCCCATCCGGCGATCGCGCAGCGCTGGTTCAGCTTCCCCAACATCGTCCTGTTCTCGCCGGTGCCGGTGCTGGTGGTGGTGTGCACCTGGCTCATCCTGCGCAGCCTGGGGCGGCAGCCGCATGCGGGGCCGTTCGTGCTGGCACTGTTCCTGCTGTTCCTCGGCTATAGCGGGCTCGGCATCAGCCTGTGGCCGAACATCATCCCGCCCGACATCTCGATCCGCGAGGCCGCGGCCCCGCCGCAGAGCATGGGCTTCGCGCTGGTGGGGGCGCTGTTCATCATCCCCATCATCCTCGCCTACACCGCATGGTCCTATTACATCTTCCGCGGCAAGGTGAAGGTTGGAGAAGGCTATCACTGATGACCGCCTCGTCTCCCTCGCCCAACTGGCCGAAGCGCGTCGGCTGGCTGGTCCTGATCTGGGCGGCAAGCGTGCTGAGCCTCGGCGTGGTGGCGCTTGTCTTCCGCTTCCTGATGAACCTTGCCGGCCTCACCGTCTGAGCACCTCGCGGATAGCCATCCATGTACACGAGCATAGCGCAGCCGCCGCGCCCACGCGATTTTCACGACCGCATCTATGCCGGCCAGGTGCTTCGCCTCGCCGGCCTGCGACCGATGCGCGAGCTGGTCGCCTTCACCCGCGCTTTCCTGGAGGACGCATTCGCGCCCGTCGCGCCCGTCGAGATACACAGGCATCTGACGCATGGGGAGCAGACCGAGAGCTTCGCGCAGCGGCAGCGCGACTTCGCCCGCTCCCCCGAGATCAGGCGGCTGTGGCGCGACGTCTTCGAAGCCGCGGGCCTCGATGCTGAAGGGCTTGCGCGCGACAGCCTCTACCTGCGCTTCCAGCCGCATCAGGACCCCGGCAGCGCCGTGCCGAGAGCCCGCGCGACGGCGACCATCGCCTTCCATCGCGACACATGGGGCTCCAACCTCTACGCCCAGACCAACTGGTGGGCGCCCGTCTACGAGATCGACGAGGGCCGCACCTTCGCGATCTATCCTTCGCTATGGGATCGCCCCGTGGCCAACACCAGCGCGGGCTTCGACCTCGCCGCCATCGTGGAACGGTCGAAGGCGGGCGGGCGCAACGCCGTCAGTGCCGACGAGGCCATTCCGCACCTCACCGAGAAACTGGACGTCGCCGATGCGACCCCGGTGGTGATTGAGCCGGGCGAGATCATCGCCTTTTCCAGCGCGCATGCCCATGCCGGCGTGCCGAACGCGACGGGCCTGACGCGCATCTCGCTCGAAACCCGCACGCTGTGGATCGATGACGTTCGCGAGGGGCGCGGCGCGCCCAATGTCGACGGCCATGCACCGTGGGCATCGCCGGGCATGTTCCGCCGCGTGAGCGACGGGGTCCCGCTGAACGAAATCCTCGGCACGCCTCGCATCGTGCCCTTCGCCGGACCGTTCGCGCCCGCCCGTTACACCACCATCGAAGACATGGCGGATTGCTGAGCCAGCAGCTCGGCGATCCTCCCAAGGCTCACCGAAAGCGAGGCATGGTCGGACGCCGCGCCGAGGCCGAGGCGGACGGCTTCCGGCGCCGTGCCACCCACCGAGAAGGCGTCGCTGGTGACCACGCCGATGCCCTCCGAGCGCAGCCGCGCCGCGAAATCGGCGCGGGTCCAGTGCCGCGGCAACTTCAGCCATGCATGGAAACCTTCGGGATTCGTCTGCACGAGCCCGGCCGGCAAGGTCCGCGCCACGATCTCCTGCCGCGCGCGCGCCTCCTTGCGGATCGCCGCAAGCGCGGCATGCGCCGTCCCGTCCTCGATCCAGCGCGTAGCGATGGCCGCGGTCAGCGGGGACGCCATGCCGGCCGTCGCCCGGATCGCAGCGGCGAGCCGGGCAGGCCCCCGGCCTTCGGGCACGACCACATAGGCGATGCGCAACGCGGGCGCGACGCATTTGGCAAGGCCCGCAATGTGAAAGGTGATGTCCGGCGCCAGCGCCGCGAAGGGCGGCACGGGGTCGAGCGGCAGGGCGCCGTAGGCGTCATCCTCGATGATGGGCACGCCATGTTCGCGCGCGATCGCCGCGATGCGCTTGCGGCGGGCAAGCGGCAGCGTAGCCGTCGTCGGATTGTGCAGGGTCGGGTTGCAGTAGAGCGCCTTCGGCGCCTCCTTGCGGCAAAGCTCCTCGAAAGCCTCAGGCACCAGGCCCTCCGCATCGATCGCGAGGCCGGCAACGCGCAGGCGCAGATGCTCGGCGGCGGCCAGAAGGCCCGGATAGGCGAGCGCCTCGGCGCAGATCGTTTCGCCCGGCGCCGCCAGCGCCCCCAGCAGCGCCAGCATCGCCCCTTGCGCGCCGGGGCAGACCATCAGCCGGTCGGGGCCGATTTCGCCCAGCCGCGGCGCCAGCCAGACCGCGCCGGCCGCGCGATCGCGCGCCGTGCCGCCGGCCTCCTGGTAGCGCATCAGCAATTCGATCCCCTCGCCGGCCCGCAGCCCGGACATGCCGTCCCACATGCGGCCTGCCAGTTGCGGATCGTCGAAACGCGGCGGCAGGTTCATGCTCATGTCCATCATGCCGGCGGCGGGCGCGCCGCCCGGCTGGCGCCACGCCCGCACATAGGTGCCCTGCCCGACCCGTCCCTCCACCAGCCCGCGCTTGCGCGCCTCGGCATAGGCCCGGCTGACGGTGGTGAAATCTATGCCGAGCTGCTCGGCCAGCACCCGCTGCGGCGGCAGCCGGGAGCCGACGGCCAGACGCCCGGATGCGATGTCGGCCGACAGCGCGTCGGCGATCGCCAGATAGAGGGGGCCATCGGCCCTGGAGATGGAAGGCGACCAGGTCATCGTCGCCGCGCCGCGATTGCTGTCATCATGGCTGCATATATATGCACAATGTATGCCGTTTGCCATCGGCTTCCGGGGTGGCGCCGGGCCCGCCCGGCCCGGACGATGCCGGCGACGGCAGAGCCGTCCATGAGGGGCGGCTTTCGCCGCCGCGCCCGGAAAGAAGCCTTCACATCCCCGTAATTTCGGGCCCAAACCGCCTCTGGCGCAACTGGCGGATTGCACTTCGAGCTTGCATGCCTGTAATCTCATTGCAGGGAGAAAGTCCGCGGACAGGTGGATGTCTCGCGTGCTGGTACCGATATGTTGGCAGGGCACAACTTGTATCTGGTCGCGCTCTCGGTGGTGATCGCGATCCTGGGCGGCTATACGGGGTTCGGGCTTGCGGCCCGCGTACGCGACACGCCGGGCGCGAGGCGTCGCCTGCTGCTGGCCGGAGCCGCCTTTTTCCTCGCGGTCAGCATCTGGACGATGCACTTCATCGGCGTTCTCGCCGCCCCCATCCCGTCCGACGCCGTCTATCTCGTCTTGCCCACCATCACCTCGTTCCTGATCTGCGCGCTGGTGGTGGGCCTGTCGCTGTTCTTCGTGTCCATCGGCGAGCCTTCCGCCCTGCGCGTCCTCGCCTCGGCCCTGCTGCTCGGCGCCGGCATCGTGTCGATGCACTATGTCGGCGTGCACGGCCTTGCGGGCGACTTCCATGTCGAGCACGACCCGGCGATAGTGGTGCTGGCGGTGCTGATCGCGGTGGGCGCGGGGTATGGAGGCCTGCGCATCTTCCTCGCCCGCCATGGCGGCACGCGGCTCATGTTCAGCGCCATCGCCTTCGGCATCGCCGTCTCCGGCATGCACTACACCGCCATGTACGGCATGCATTTCGTGCCCGGCAGCGGCCAGGGCGCGCATATGCACATGGCTATGGGGCCGGTCGCCTCGCCGCAGGTCATGGAACTGATCGTGGCGCTTCTGTGCTTCCTCATCGCGGCCGGCTTCCTGCTGTTCCTCGTGCCCGAGCCACGCACACGCGGCCGCTCCCTCCCCCGCTGGGAGGCGGCCGGCGACGGCGCGGCTTTCGACCCGGCGGAGCAGCCAATGCCGGAGACGGGCGCACAGGCCCGTCCGAGCGCAGCCCCGCAGGCGCAGCGCCCCCTGCCCCTGCGCGGGCTCGGGCTGCCGCGCGTGGCGCCGGCGCCGCGCATCCCGGTCGAGGCCGCCGACGGCATCCATTTCATCGATGTCGCCGAAGTGAGGAGCATCCGCGCCGATGCGCACTACACGCAGGTGCACGACGGCAGCCGCGAGCGCATGTGCGCATGGTCGATCTCGCAGGCCGAGACGCAGCTCGATCCCGCCATCTTCCTCCGCGTCCACCGTTCGCACATCATCGCCACCCCGCATGTCACGCTGATGCGCAAGGAGGGCGACGGCGCCGTGGTGGAGCTGGACGGCCCCGCGCCGCATATGGTGCCCGTCAGCCGCGCCAGGATCGCCGAGTTGCGCGCGCGGCTCGGCCTCCTGCCCCGGCACCATGTCTCCTACCCGCCGGAAGGTCAGTCAGCCTGACGCATTTCGTGCGGGAAAAACCGCGCCTTGTGTGAAATCCCGCCGTTCGTGCCGCGCCCGCGGCGGCGAACTTGCATGTGCGATGCCGCGGGAACACGTTCCCCTGTAAGTCCGATCGGGTTGGAAACAAAAGAAAATCTGCCGACGGACGCCAGGAGGAAACATGATTCCGGGACCATTCACCTACCATCGCCCGGGCAGCGTGGCCGATGCCGTCAGGCTGCTTGCCGATTTCGGCGACGCGGCGCGGCCGCTTGCCGGCGGCCACAGCCTCGTTCCCATGATGAAGCTGAGGCTGGCGACGCCCGATCACCTGATCGACCTGCACGACATTGCCGACCTGAAAGGCATCGAGCGGCAGGGCGACCGCATCGTCATCCGCGCCATGACCACCCAGCACGACCTGCTCGCCTCGCAGGAGATCGCATCCTCCCTGCCGATCCTGCACGAGGCGGCCTTGCAGATCGCCGACCCGCAGGTGCGCTATCGCGGCACGGTCGGCGGCAACGTCGCCAATGGCGACCCGGGCAACGACATGCCCGCGCTGATGATGACGCTGGGCGCCGACTACGAGTTGCAGGGGCCGGACGGCACCCGCGCCGTCGCCGCGCGCGACTTCTACCAGGGCGCCTATTTCACCGCGCTGGAGCCGGGCGAAATCCTGACCTCGGTTTCCGTGCCGGTGCCGCCCGCCGGCCACGGCTACGCCTATGAGAAGCTGAAACGCAAGGTCGGCGACTACGCCACGGCGGCCGCCGCCGTGGTGCTGACCATGAGCGGCGGCAAGGTCGCGTCCTGCGCGATCGGCCTCACCAACCTTTCCGAGACGCCGCTGCTGGCCGAGGAGGCCGCCGCCGCGGTGCTCGGCACCGGCCTCGACGACGCCGCGCTGAAGAAGGCCGCCGACGCCGCCAGGGCGATCATGGAACCGGCCGGCGACGGGCGCGGTCCCGTCGAATACCGCACCTATGTCGGCGGCATCATGGTGGCGCGGGCGCTGAAACGCGCCGCCGCCCGCGCCGCGTGAGGGAGGAGAGCACATGGCCCAGGCAAGAAAGACCCAGGTCAGCATGAAGGTGAACGGCGTCGAGGTCGAAGGGCTGGTCGAGCCGCGCACATTGCTGGTCCATTTCATCCGCGAGAATTTGCAGCTCACCGGCACCCATATAGGCTGCGAGACGACGCATTGCGGCGCCTGCACCGTGGATATGGACGGCATGTCGGTGAAAAGCTGTACGATCTTCGCCGTGCAGGCCGACGGCGCCGAGATCACCACCATCGAGGGCATGGCCAATCCCGACGGCACGCTGTCGGCCTTGCAGGAAGGCTTCCGGCAGATGCACGGCCTGCAATGCGGCTTCTGCACGCCGGGCATGATCATGCGCGCCCACCGCCTGCTCAAGGAAAACCCCAGCCCGACCGAGGCGGAAATCCGCCTCGGCATTTCCGGCAATCTGTGCCGCTGCACCGGCTACCAGAACATCGTCAAGGCCATCCAGTACGCGGCGGCCAAGATGAACGGCGTCGAATTCAAGGAGGCCGCGGAATGAACGACATGACCCCCACGCGCGAACAGCGCGAAGCGAAACTGGAAGGTCTCGGCTGCAAGAGGAAGCGGGTGGAAGACATCCGCTTCACGCAGGGGCGCGGCAACTATGTGGACGACCTGAAGCTGCCGGGCATGCTGCATGGCGACTTCGTGCGCTCGCCCTATGCCCATGCGCGGGTGAAATCGATCCGCAAGGACGCGGCGCTCAAGGTGCCCGGCGTGCTCGCCGTCCTGACGGCGGAGGACCTGAAGGGCGTCAACCTCGCCTGGATGCCGACGCTGGCCGGCGACGTGCAGATGGTGCTGGCCGACGGCAAGGTGCTGTTCCAGGGCCAGGAAGTCGCCTTCGTCGTGGCCACCGACCGCTATGCGGCCGACGACGGCATCAATGCCGTCGAGGTCGACTATGAGGAACTGCCAGTCCTGATCGACCCGTTCAAGGCGCTGGAGCCGGACGCCCCGCTGCTGCGCGAGGACATCAAGGACAAGAAGGACGGCGCGCACGGCCCGCGCAAGCACTACAACCACATCTTCGAATGGACGGTCGGCGACAAGGACCTGACCGACGCCGCCTTCCGCAAGGCGGAAGTGACGATCAAGGAACTGATCTCCTACCAGCGCGTGCACCCCTCGCCGCTGGAAACCTGCCAGTGCGTCTGCTCCTTCGACAAGGTCAAGGGCGAGCTGACCATCTGGGGCACCTTCCAGGCGCCGCACGTCATCCGCACCGTGGTGTCGCTGATCGCCAAGCTGCCGGAACAGAAGATCCACGTCATCTCGCCCGACATCGGCGGCGGCTTCGGCAACAAGGTCGGCGCCTATCCGGGTTATATCTGCGCGGCGGTCGCCTCCATCGTCACCGGCAAGCCGGTCAAGTGGGTGGAGGACCGCATCGAAAACCTCACCTCCACCTCCTTCGCGCGCGACTATCACATGACGGTGGAACTCGCCTCGACCAAGGAAGGCAAGCTCACCGGCCTGCGCGTGCATGTGCTGGCCGACCACGGCGCCTTCGACGCCTGCGCCGACCCGTCGAAATGGCCGGCCGGCTTCTTCAACATCGTCACCGGCTCCTACGACATTCCGGTCGCGCATCTGGCGGTGGACGGCGTCTACACCAACAAGGCGCCCGGCGGCGTCGCCTATCGCTGCTCCTTCCGCGTGACGGAAGCCGCCTATTGCATCGAGCGCGCCATGGACATCCTCGCCCACAAGCTGGGCATGGACCCGGCCGAACTGCGGCTGAAGAATTTTGTCCGCCCCGAGCAGTTTCCGTATCACTCGGCGCTCGGCTGGGAATATGATTCCGGCGACTACGCCACCGCCATGAAGAAGGCGATGGAGAGCGTGAAATATGCCGAGCTGCGCAAGGAACAGGCCGAGAAGCGCGAAGCTTTCAGGCGCGGCGAGACGCGCGAGATCATGGGCATCGGCGTGTCCTTCTTCACCGAGATCGTCGGCGCGGGACCGTCGAAGAACTGCGACATCCTCGGCATCGCCATGTTCGATTCCTGCGAGATCAGGCTACACCCGACCGGCGCCGGCATCGCCCGCATGGGCACCAAGAGCCAGGGCCAGGGCCACGAGACGACCTGGGCGCAGATCATCGCCTCGGAGATCGGCATCCCGGCCGACGACATCATGGTGGAGGAAGGCAACACCGACACCGCGCCCTACGGGCTCGGCACCTACGGCTCGCGCTCCACGCCCGTGGCGGGCGCGGCGATCGCCATGGCGGCGCGCAAGATCAAGGCCAAGGCGCAGATGATCGCCGCCTACAAGCTGGAAGTCCACGAGGACGACCTGGAATGGGACATAGACGGCTTCCGCGTGAAGGGCCTGCCGGAGAAGTTCCTCGGCATGAAGGACATCTGCTGGATCGCCTACAATGCGCCGCCGCCCGGCATGGAGCCGGGGCTGGAGGCCGTGAGCTATTACGATCCGCCCAACATGACCTACCCCTTCGGCGCCTATATCTGTGTCATGGACATCGACGTCGACACCGGCGTCTACAAGGTGCGCCGCTTCTACGCGCTGGACGATTGCGGCACCCGCATCAACCCGATGATCATCGAGGGGCAGGTGCATGGCGGGCTGACGGAGGCCTTCGCCATCGCCATGGGCCAGGAGATCCACTACGACGATGTCGGCAACGTCACCACCGGCTCGTTCATGGACTTCTTCCTGCCGACGGCGGTGGAAACGCCGCATTGGGAAACGGACTTCACCGTGACGCCCTCGCCGCATCATCCGATCGGCGCCAAGGGCGTCGGCGAAAGCCCCAATGTCGGCGGCGTGCCGTGCTTCTCCAACGCCGTCAACGACGCCTTCTCCTTCCTCGGCTCGACCCATATCCAGATGCCGCACGACTTCTGGCGCAACTGGAAGGCGGCGAAGGAGCTGGGCGTGGTGGGATAGGGCAGGACTATGCTCGCGGCTGCCATATCGAGAGCGTGGCGAAACGCCAGGCGCCCGCCACCCCTCACCCCTCCCCACAAGGGGGAGGGAAATGTTCCCGCTCCTGCTCCATCCACCCAAGAAGTTTTGCAGCGCAACGACGCCGAAGCCCCCTCCCCCTTGTGGGGAGGGGTGAGGGGTGGGGGTTCACCGGCAAACCGGTTGGCGGCTGCCTCTTCCACCGGCAGCTTGCCGACGGCAGCGGGAGAAATGCAAAGGGCAGGTTGTCACGATGACCCTCTCCCGCGATGACATCGCCGCGCGCCTCGCCGAGGCCGGCTATATCGCCGACGCGGAACTCGTCACCGCCATCGCCATGCAGCAGCTCCTGAAACGGCCGCTGCTGCTCGAGGGCGAGGCCGGCGTCGGCAAGACGGAAGTGGCCAAGGCGCTCGCCCATGTGCACGACGCCGAGCTGATCCGCCTGCAATGCTACGAGGGCCTGGACCAGTCGGCCGCGCTCTACGAATGGAACTACCAGCGGCAGCTTCTCGCCATCGAGGCTCATAAGGACACCAGCGATCCGGACCGCATCGAGGACGAGGTGTTTTCGGAAAAATACCTGCTGGAGCGGCCGCTGCTGGCCGCCATCCGCCGCCAGCGTCCGCCGGTCCTGCTCATCGACGAGGTCGACCGGGCCGACGAGGAGTTCGAGGCATTCCTGCTGGAGCTGTTGTCGGATTTCCAGGTGACGATCCCCGAAATGGGCACGGTGAAGGCCACCGCCATCCCGCATGTGGTGCTGACTTCCAACGGCACGCGCGAATTGTCGGACGCGCTGCGCCGCCGCTGCCTCTACCACTATGTCGACTATCCCGACACCGAGCGCGAGGCGCGCATCATCATGGCGCGCATTCCCGGTGCCGGGGCTTCGCTCTCGCTCCAGATCGCGCGCATGGTGGAGCGCATCCGCAAGGAGGATCTGCGCAAGGTGCCGGGCGTGGCCGAGACGCTGGACTGGGCCGCCGCGCTCGTCGGCCTCGACGTGCGCGACCTGCACGACCAGCCGCAGACCGTGCACGAAACGCTGATGTGCCTCCTGAAGACCCGCGAGGACAGCGCGCGCATGACGCGCGAGGTCACCGAGCGACTGCTGGGGAGGGTGGCATGAGCTGCTGCGGCACACCTCCCACGCTTGAAGAGATGGACGAGGTTTCCCGCCTCCTTTCGGGCAGGCTCGCGGCCTTCCTGAAGACGCTGCGCGCCAACGCCTTCGCGGTGGGCCTGCGCGAGGGGCAGGACGCGGCAGCGCTTCTGGCGGCCGGCTATGGCGAGAGGCCCGGCCTGCTGCGCTCCGCCTTCAAGCATCTTTTCAGCGCGCGCAAGTCCGACTGGGAGAAGTTCGACGGCATTTTCGACGCCTTCTGGCGAGGCGCGGATGTACGCTCGCGCGTGGCGGCGGCCGGCGGATCGGCCAATGCCCGCAACCCGTCGGTCAGGACGCTTCAGGATGCGGCCTCCGCGCCTTCCCCGGGCGACGCGCTCGACCAGATCCCGTCCGCCAACGAGGCAGGCACGCGGCGGGGGACCGGTGAAGGCCGCGCCGAGGGCGCATCGCGCGCGGAAAACATCGCCACGGTGGATTTCCGCAGGTTTTCCGATCCGGCCGACATGGCGCGGGCGCATGCCGTCGCCGCCCGGCTCGCCCGCGTCATGCGCACGAGGCTCACCCGGCGCGACCTTGCCCGCCGCCACGGCTGGCGGCTGGATCTGCGCCGCACCATACACCGCAATGTCAGCCACGGCGGCGTGCCGGTTTCGCTGGTGATGCGCCGGCGCAAGCACAAGCCGCTGAGGCTGGTGATCCTGCTGGACGCCTCCGGCTCCATGAGCATGTATACCGGCGTCTTCCTGCGCTTCATCCACGGCGTGCTGGACGAGTTCCGCGAGGCCGAGGCCTTCCTTTTCCACACGCGGCTTGCCCATGTCTCGGACGCGATGAAGGAGAAGGACGTGGTGCGCGCGCTGGACCGCCTTGCGGTGATGGCGCAGGGCGCGGGCGGCGGCACGAAGATCGGCGAGAGCCTCGCCACCTTCAACCGCTGGCACGCCGCGCGCGTCATCCATTCGCGCAGCTGCGTGATGATCGTTTCCGATGGCTACGAGACGGGCGACGCCGCCCTGCTCGGCCGCGAGATGGCGCAGCTCGCGCGGCGCTGCCGCCGCATCGTGTGGCTGAACCCGATGATGGGCTGGGAAGGCTACGCCCCGGAAGCCGCCGGCATCAAGGCCGCGCTTCCCCATGTCGACCTGCTCGCGCCGGCGCACACGCTCGAAAGCCTCGCGGCGCTCGAACCCTATCTGGCCAAACTGTGACGGAGGCGAAAATGACCGCTCATGTCGATGTGCTGGACCTCGTTTCCCGCCTGAAGGCGGCGGAAGAGCCCTTCGTGCTGGCAACCGTGGTGCGCACGGTCTCGGTGACGGCGGCCAAGGCCGGCGCCAAGGCTATCATCCGGCCGGACGGCCGCATCGAGGCGGGCTGGATCGGCGGCGGCTGCGCGCGCGGCGCCACCTTGAAGGCCGCGCGCGCCGCCCTTGCCGACGGCCGCTCGCGGCTGATCTCGATCCAGCCGGAAAACCTGCTGGAGGAACTCGGCGTGAAACCCGGCGAGGACCACGACGGCATCGAGTTCGCCAAAAACATGTGCCCGTCCAGGGGCACGATGGACATCTTCATCGAGCCCGTGCTTCCACGCCCCGCCCTCGTGGTGCTCGGCTCCAGCCCCGTCGCCGTGGCGCTGGTCGAGCAGGCGCAGCCGCTCGGCTTCCATGTCACGCTGGCCGCGCCCCTCGCCGAATTCAACGCCCTGCCGCAAGCCGATGACTTCGTTGACGGTTTCGGCGTGGAGCCATCGCCGGGCGCGCGCCGCTTCGTCGTGGTGTCCACGCAGGGCAAGGGCGACGAGGCGGCGCTGAGGGCCGCGCTGGCGATCGGCGCGGACTATCTCGGCTTCGTCGGCAGCCGGCGCAAGATGGCGGCGCTGCGCGAGAAGCTGGCGGGCGAAGGCGTCGAGCGCTCCAGTCTCGATCATGTCAAGGCCCCGGCCGGGCTCGACATCGGCGCGATCACACCGGAGGAGATCGCGCTGTCGATCCTGGCCGAAATCACCGCCGAACGCCGCCGCAGCCAGCTTGCCGAAGCCTCGCTTCACACCGCCGCCTGACGCCGCCCGCGAAAACCTCGCAAAACGGCGTCCGTTTCACTCAGTCGGCGTGATTTTCCTATCGATCGGGCACATTTCCGGCTCCGATTTCGCAAGGTTCAGCTCGCAAACTTCATCTTTTTCACGCTGAATCCATGAGAGTGACCGGCCGCGCAGCGCGCCGCCGCGCCGGCTCCCGTCGACCGAACGTTGCCCTCAGAGAACGGTGCTCGCATATCCCGCCGCCTCCAGCGCGGCGGATATCTTCGCCGGCTCGGCATTGGTGCGGATGGAAACCGCCTTGGCCGGCAGGTCGATATCGACGACCGCCGCGTCGTCCACGCTCCGCACCGCCTTCGTCACGGTCGCGGCGCAGTGGCCGCAGGTCATGTCTGGCACGTTCAGCTTGAGCACGTCTGTTCTCCTTCGATTCGGTGGCTTGCTGCCGGGCCCTGAATGCACCTTCCAGCCGCTGGAGGGTCAAATGCAAAATCGATCACGGCTGCGTTACCCGAGGAGCCTCGCGGGCGTCAGATCTTTCTTCCGGCAATTTCGGGGACCGCCCTTGACCTTCCAGTTACTGGAAACCCTACAACAGACGGAGTTGAAAATCCGGAGCCGAGGAAACCAGCCATGAACGCACATGCGAAGACCGTGCAAGCCGGGGATATGACCCGGACATTCCGCATCGACGGCATGACCTGCGCATCCTGCGTGCGCCGGGTGGAAACCGCGATCGGCCGGGTGGACGGCGTGAAGTCGGCTTCCGTCAATCTCGCCACCGAAACGGCGGAGGTGGTGCTCGACCGCAAGGCCGACAGCGACGCCGTGATCTCGGCGATCGAGGCGGCCGGATACGAGGTCCCTCTCGACAGGACCGAAATCGAGATCGACGGCATGACCTGCGCCTCCTGCGTGCGCCGGGTGGAGCAGGCGCTGGCGAAGGTGCCGGGCGTGCTGAAAGCCTCCGTCAACCTCGCCACCGAACGCGCCACGCTGGAGACGGTCGCGGGCAGCGTTTCCCGCGCCAGCCTGGAAGCGGCGATCCGCCAGGCGGGCTATGAGCCGCGCCCGCAGGCGACCGCGCGGGAGCCCGCCGACACACGGGAAGCGGCCAGGGAGAAGGAGCTGCGCAACCTCAGGCGCGACCTGTTGGTGGCCGGCGTGCTGACCCTGCCGATCTTCGTCCTCGAAATGGGATCGCATCTGTTCCCGTCGCTGCATCACTGGCTGATGAGCGCGATCGGCCGCCAGCCGCTCTATATCGCATTCTTCGTGCTGGCGACGATCGTGCAGTTCGGCCCCGGCCTGCGCTTCTACAGGAAGGGACTGCCGGCGCTCCTGCGCCTGGCGCCGGACATGAACTCGCTGGTGGTGCTCGGCTCGTCGGCCGCCTGGGCCTATTCGGTGGTGGCCACCTTCCTGCCCTCGGTCCTGCCGAGCGGCACCGCCAACGTCTACTACGAGGCCTCGGCCGTGATCGTCACGCTGATCCTGCTCGGCCGCTTCCTGGAGGCCAAGGCGAAGGGCCGCACCAGCCAGGCGATCAAGCGCCTGATGGGCCTGCAGGCAAAGACCGCCCGCGTGAAGCGCAATGGCGAATTCGCCGACGTGGCGCTGGAAGAGGTGCGCGCCGGCGACGTGCTCCAGGTTCGCCCGGGCGACAAGATCCCGGTCGACGGCATCGTGCTTGCCGGCTCCTCCTATGTCGACGAATCCATGATTTCCGGCGAGCCCCTGCCGGTCGGCAAAAGCGAGGGATCGGAGGTCGTGGGCGGCACCATCAACAAGACCGGCAGCTTCACCTATCGCGCCACCAGGGTGGGCGCGGACACGGTTCTTGCCCAGATCATCCGCATGGTGGAAGCCGCGCAGGGCTCCAAGCTGCCCATCCAGGCGCTGGTGGACACGGTCACGGCATGGTTCGTGCCGGCGGTGATGGCCGCCGCCGCGCTCACCTTCGTGGTCTGGCTGGCCCTCGGGCCGGAGCCGGCGCTGACCTTCGCGCTCGTCAACGCGGTCGCCGTGCTCATCATCGCCTGCCCCTGCGCCATGGGGCTCGCCACGCCGACCTCCATCATGGTCGGCACCGGCAGGGCGGCCGAGCTCGGCGTGCTGTTCCGCAACGGCGAGGCCTTGCAGACGCTCAGGAATGTCGACGTGGTCGCCTTCGACAAGACCGGCACGCTGACCGCCGGCCGGCCCGAACTGACCGACTTCGAGGTGGTCGACGGCTTCGACCGCGATCACCTGCTTTCGCTTGTCGCCTCGGTCGAGGCGCAGTCGGAGCACCCCGTGGCCGCCGCGATCGTGGCCGCCGCGAAGGCCGGGGGGCTGGCACTTCCCGCGCCCGAGCGGTTCGAGGCGATACCCGGCTTCGGCGTCCGCGCGACGGTCGAGGGCCGTGACCTCGCGATAGGCGCCGATCGCTACATGCGCCGGCTCGGCGTCGAAATCGACCGCCATGCCGAAACCGCGCAGCAGCTTGGCCGGCAGGCAAAGACGCCGCTCTACGCCGCCGTGGACGGGCGGCTCGCTGCAATCATCGCCGTGTCCGATCCGATCAAGCCGACGACGCCGCAGGCGATCCGCGCGCTGCACGGCGTCGGCCTCAAGGTGGCGATGATCACCGGCGACAACCGCCGCACCGCCGAGGCCATCGCCCGCCAGCTCGGCATCGACGAGGTGGCGGCCGAGGTGCTGCCGGACGGCAAGGTCGAGGCGGTGAAGCGCCTGCGCGGCGGCGGCCGGCGGGTGGCCTTCGTGGGCGACGGCATCAACGACGCGCCGGCGCTGGCGGAAGCCGATGTCGGCCTGGCCATCGGCACCGGCACAGACGTCGCCATCGAAAGCGCGGACGTGGTGCTGATGTCGGGCGACCTCAACGGCGTGGCCAATGCGATCGCGCTGTCCAGGGCGACCATCCGCAACATCCGCCAGAACCTGTTCTGGGCCTTCGCCTACAATGCGAGCCTCATCCCCGTCGCCGCCGGCGTGCTCTATCCGGTCAGCGGCACGCTGCTTTCGCCCATGCTGGCGGCCGGCGCGATGGCGCTGTCCAGCGTTTTCGTGCTGGGCAATGCCCTGCGGCTGAAGCGGTTCGAACCCTCCGGCGGCGGGCATGCCGCCGGCAACGCCCCAGCAAGCCCTGCCGCCGCGCAATGACAGGGCCCACAAGCGGCCATGTCGCCGGCCCTTGCCTGCATGCAGCCCGAACCGGGCGTCGCATGAATGCGGCCAGGGAGATCAGGCGGGAGCAGCGGGAACCGCGTTCGTCGGAACGCCCGCTGCTCCAGGCGCTTCACCGCCGCCTTCTCCACCACATGGCAGGCGGCATGATGACCTCGCTCGCCCACGCATGATCCGACTACCGCCTCCGCCGGCTTCCCATCCGCGCCGGCGGAAGCAACGTTTGTGTGGCGACGGCGAGAGCGATTCCGGGTTACGGAATCGCCGGAACCACTCTATCTATTTGTTTTTACGTATTTTTCCGGACGCAAAACCGCTTCGCACTTTTGCTGGAAATGCTCGAGGGCCGCAAGCACGCTTCGCGCAAGGTGGCCGGGCAGCACTCCGACCCGGCTGCCCGCCCTCACCTTTCGTCGGCGATCACCTTGCCGTCGTTGGGCAGCGAGCCGGGAGGCACGAGCTCGACCGCGCCTTTCAGCTTGGTGATTTCGGCAAGCTTGGCCGCCAGCCGCTCCTGCAAGCCGTCGGCCTCCGCGCCATGCTCGGCGCGCAGCGTCATGACGTCCTGCTCGTCGCGGCGCGTCACCACGAGGCGCAGCCGGCCGAGTTCGGGCATGGCGCGGGCGATGGCCGCCATCTGCTCGGGGCGCACGAACATGCCCTTCACCTTGGTCGCCTGGTCGGCGCGCCCCATCCAGCCCCTGATGCGCTGGTTGGTGCGCCCGTCGGTGGCCGGCTCGGTCATGATGCAGGAAAGGTCGCCGGTGGCGAAGCGGAACAGCGGGTAGTCGCGGTTGAGCCTCGTGACCACCACCTCGCCGACCTCGCCATGCGGCATCGCCTCGCCGGTGCCGGGCCGCACGATCTCCAGGATGACGCCCTCGTTGACCACCATGCCCGGCCCGTCGCCCTCATAGGCGACGATGCCGAGATCGGCCGTGCCGTAGCTCTGCCGCGCCGCCACGCCGCGCGCGGAAAACTCCGACTGGAGCGAGGGCGGGAAGGCGGCGCCCGAAACCAGCGCGCGGCGCAGGCTGTCTGCCGGCCGGCCGGCCTCCTCGGCCTTGTCGAGCAATATCTTCAAGAAGTCCGGCGTGCCGATATAGGCGCTCGGGCGATAATGCGCGATCGCGGCGAGCTGCTCGGAGGTGTTGCCCGGCCCGGCCGGGATGACCGCGCAGCCCAGCGCATGCGCCCCGCTCTCGAACAGCGCGCCGGCCGGGGTGAGGTGATAGGAGAAGGTGTTGAGCACCACGTCGCCGCGCCGGATGCCGGCCGCGTGCAGCGCGCGGGCCGCCCCCCACCAGTCGCTGCCATGGCCTTCGGGATCGAAGATCGGTCCGGGCGAGATGAACAGCCGCGCCAGGTCGCCCGCCGGCGTCGCGTTGAGCCCGCCGAAGGGCGGGTTGGCGTGCTGCATGGCCGACAGGTCGGACTTGCGCAGCACAGGCAGGGATTGCAGCGCCGCGCGCGAGGTGATGGCGACGGGGTCGATGTCCGCCAGCCGCTCGGCCCAGGCGGGCTGGTTCGCCTTGGCCCGCGCCAGCGCCTGCGCCAGCGCGGCGAACAGGGCGGCCTCGCGCATCTGCGGGTCGGCGCCTTCCTGCGCGTCGTAGAATTCGGCCATGGCGGGTGTCTCCTTGTCGGCTCCGGTCGCGGCGGCTCAGGCCAGCCAGCGCTTGCGCCTGCGATAGTGCTTGACCTCGTGGTAGTTCACCTTGCCGGTGCCGCCGAGGTAGAATTCCTGCACGTCGGGGTTCTGCTTCAGAACCTCGGCCGTGCCGTTCATGACGATCTGGCCGTTCTCGATCAGATAGGCCGAATGCACGATCTCCAGCGCGGCCGACGCGTTCTGCTCGACCAGCAGCACGCTGACGCCCTCCTGGCTGTTGATCTCGCGGATGATGGCGAAGATCTCCTGCACCAGAAGCGGCGACAGGCCGAGGCTCGGCTCGTCGAGCATGATGAGCCTGGGCTCGGTCATCAGCGCGCGGCCGATGGCCAGCATCTGCTGCTCGCCGCCCGACAGGTAGCCGGCCTTGGAACGCATGCGCTCCTTGAGGCGCGGGAAATAGGCATAGACGCGCTCGCGCAGCTCGTTGAGGCGCGCCGCCGAACCGCCCGCGCGGAAGGCGGCGACGAGGTTCTCATCCGGCGTCAGATGGCCGAAGATGCGCCGCCCTTCCAGCACATGCACCAGCCCCGACGCGACCCGCTCGGGCGCGCCGAGCGGCAGGAGGTCGATGTCGCCGAAGGAAACCCCGCCGCGCGTGACGGCGCCGCGCTCCGGCCCGAGCAGGCCACTGATGGTCTTCAGCGTCGTGCTCTTGCCGGCGCCGTTGGCTCCGAGAAGGGCGACCATGTCGCCCTCCCCGACTTCCAGCGACACGCCCTTGATCGCGAGGAAAACCTTGTCGTAGACGACTTCCACATTCGAAAGGGCGAGCCGGGGCATGGTTACTTGCCTTCCTTGAAGGCGGCCGCGCCCTTGGCGATCTCGTTCTGGACGATGTCCTGATAGGCCGCGCCCCAATCGGAGACCGGCACCCAGGCCTCGCCGTTCCACTGCGACACGCGGCCGGCGCCGCCGCCCTGGTGGTCCTTGGCGGTGAAGGTGACGGCCGGCATCAGGCCCTCGGCGTTGAAGTCCTTGATCTTCTCGAAGCCGGCCTTCAGCTTCTCGCCGGTGAGCGGCGCGCCTTCCGACTGCAATGCCTGGCGCGCGGCCTCGACCGCGACCGCCATGGTGGCGACGCCGATATTGTAATAGCTGGTGCCGACATTGGCGGCTTCGCCCGCGCCGAGGCCGGTGTCGATCACCTTCTCCTGGATGCGCTTGAGGATCGGGTTGTCCTTGCCGGTGGCGACCGCCTCGAAGCGCTTGACGCCCTTCATCGTGTCGGCGCCGACATTCTTGGCGTCGGTTTCGGCAAGCCACACCACCGACAGCACGTTCTCGGGCGGGATGCCGTTGCGGATGGCCTCGCGCACGGAAACCGGCTGGCCGCCGCCGGCACCCCAGATCAGCACGTTGTCGGGGCGGAAGCGGCGCACCTCGCTCCAGGTCGCCGACTGCTCGTTGCCGGGGCTCGGATAGGCGAAGGCCTTGAACTCGAACTTCTTGTCCTTGGCGAGGTCTTCCAGCACCGGGATCGGCTCGCGGCCGAAGGGCGAGTCGATATGCACCAGCGCGATCTTCTTGCCTTCCAGCCCGCCGTGATCCTCCAGATATTTCGCCAGGATGGTGGCCTGCGACCAGTAGGTCGCCATCATCGGGAAGATGTAGGGGAAAGTCTCGCCATCGGAGGCGTCGCCGCGGCCGTGGACGGGGGTGATCATCACCACCTTGTCCTTCAGCACGCTGTCGACCAGCGCGCGCGAGACGGGCGTGGAGAGGAAGTCGAACAGGATCGCGCCTTCCTCCCTGGCGCGGTTGTAGGCCTCGATGCCGCGCTGCGGCTGGTTGCCGGTGTCGCGCACGATTGCCTCGAACTTCTGGCCGTCGATGCCGCCCTCCTGGTTGACGAGCGTGAGATAATCGCGCTGGCCCTGATTGTATTCACCCGACACGAAGGTGTAGACGGCCGTGAAATCCTGCAGCAGGCCGAACTTGACCGTGCCGTCCTCGGCATGGGCCGCGCTAGCTGCGGCCATGCCCGCCACGAGCGCCGATGCAAACAACTGCTTCCTGAACCACTTCATGACTTTCCTCCACTGATTGCCCTTGTCCCAAATTCCCGGCGCGCTGCCGCGCGCGCCGCTTTCCGGCCCGCCCCTCGTCAGCTCCTCGCATGCCTGAACGGCCAGACCAGGAAATATTTGCGAATGTTGTCGTAGATCTTGGCGAGCCCCAGCGGCTCGAACAGCAGGAAGCCGATGATGAGCGCGCCGTAGATCATCAGCGGCAGGTGCGACAGCAGGTTGGACGACACCGCCAGCCAGCCGGACGCGGCCAGCCCCGCCACGAAATTGGTGAGCATGATGGGAATGAGCAGCACGAAGCCCGCGCCCAGGAAGCCGCCGACCACGCTGCCGAGCCCGCCCACCAGCACCATCGCCACGAGCTGGATGGAGACGTTGAAGGAGAACTGCTCCGGCGTCACCGCGCGGTAGTAGCAGAAGGCGAGGATCGCCCCCGTCACGCCGCCCATGAAGGACGAGGTGAAGAAGGCCATCAGCTTGTAGCGGAACGGGTCGACGCCGATGACGGCGGCGGCGAAATCCTTGTCGCGGATGGCCACCAGCGCGCGGCCGAAGCTGGTGCGCTTCACGTTCAGGAAGAACACCGCCGACAGCGCCACCCAGGCCAGCGCCAGATAATAGCGCGCGGTGAGGCTTTCGAGCGGCACAAACAGGAACGACACGGCGGGCGTGCGCAAGGTGGCCTGCGCGCCGCCGGAAATGGCCGGCACGTTGATGATGACCCAGTCCACCAGATACTGCATGGCGAGCGTCGCCATGACGAGGTAGAGCCCCTTCACCCTGAGCGCGGCGGCGCCGAACAGCGAGCCGATGACCGCCGAGACGAGCCCCGCCCCCACCAGCACAAGCTCGAAGGGAATGCCCAGCCGCGCCAGATGGATGGAGCTGTAGGCGCCGATCGCCATCACCGCCGCGAAGCCGAAATGGAGCTGCCCCGCCATGCCCATCAGCAGCGTCAGCGCCAGCGCGCCGGCGCTCCAGATCAGCCAGGGCAGCATGTAGCTGCCGAGATAAAGGTCGGACAGGTAGAACGGGGCGGCCAGCGCCAGCAGCGCGATGACAAGAACCTGCCGGCGGTCGGCCGGGACCGGCCAGAGCGCGCGGGCCTGCTCGTAGCGCGTGTGATAGACGCCGGCGAGGCGATAGAACATGTCAGATCCTCTCGATGTCTTCGCGGCCGAAAATGCCGTAGGGCCGGATCATGATGGTGACGAGGATGATGAGCGAGGTGACCACGTCGCGCGTGCCGCCGCCGACGATGGCATCGACATAGCCGGGGATGACGCTGCCGAGGATGCCGACCAGCAGGCCGCCCACCAGCACGCCCCAGATGGAATCGATGCCGCCGAGGATGACCACCGCGATCGCCGGGAACAGCAGCGTGGAGAGCGTCCAATCCACGCCCTGCACCGAGCCCCACAGCGTGCCGGCGGCAACCGCCGTGATGCCGGCCAGACCCCAGGAGATGCCGATGGCGCGCTCCACCGAAATGCCCACCGCCCAGCTCGAAATATGGTCGTCGGAGACGGCGCGCAGCTTGGTGCCGAGGCGGGTGCGGAAGAAGAGCAGCGACGCGCCGATGAGCAGGATGGCGACGATGCCGCCGACGAGATAGGCGCGGTTGATGAAGACGTCGCCCACCACGATGGGCGCAAGGCCGATGCCGATATCGAGCGACTTGGGCGCAGCCCCGAGCAGGCCGGGACCGAACCCGCGCAGGAAGATGTCGAGGCCGAGCGTGAGCATGACGATCATGATGATCGGCTGGCCGACCATGCGCCGGAGCAGGAAGCGCTCGGTGAGCAGGCCGAGCCCGAACATGACCGCCGCCGCCAGGATGACCGCCACCGCCAGCGGCAGGCCGGCCGAATAGAGCAGCCAGACCGCATAGCCCGCGATCATGACGATGGCGCCCTGCGCGAGATTGGGCACGCCGGCCGACTTGTAGATCAGCACGAAGCCAAGCGCGACGAGGCTGTACATCAGGCCGGTGAGCGCGCCATTGACCACGAGTTCGATAAAATATTCCATCGGCTCAGGCTCCCTCGCCCAGCGTGCGAATGGTCAACTTCCGGGTAATGACGCCGGTCTGGCCGGTCTCGTAGGCGATCCGCGCCTCGAACTCGATCTCCCGCTCGCCGGCATAGGCCGCTTCGATGATGCGCGCGTAGCGCTCGTCGATGACGTCGCGGCGCAGCTTGCGCGTGCGCGTCACCTCGCCGTCGTCGGGGTCGAACTCCTTGTGCAGGTTGACGAAGCGGCTGATGGCGAGACCGGACGGCAGGGCTGCGTTGAGGCGCGCGATGATGCCCTGCACCAGATCGTAGATCGCCGGGCTCTGCGACAGCTCGGCATAGGAGGTGTAGGCGACGCCGTTTTCCTGCGCCCACTGCCCCGTCGCCTGCAGGTCGATGCAGACGATCGCCGAGAGGAAATCGCGGCCGGAGCCGACCACGCAGACATCCTTGACGAACTGGCTGAACTTCAGCCGGTTCTCCAGATAGGTCGGGATATAGCGCGTGCCGGAGGCCGTGTGCATCACTTCCGAGACGCGGCCGAGCACCACGAGCTGGCCGTCGTCGTCGAACTGGCCGGCATCGCCGGTGTGCAGCCAGCCGCCGCGCAGCGCCCTGGCGGTAGAGTCCGGGTCCTTGTAGTAGCCGTCGAAGATATTGTCGCCGCGCAGCAGGATCTCGCCGCTTTCGTCTATCTTCACCTCCACGCCGGGGAACGGACGCCCGACCGTGTTGAGGCTGATGTCGTCCGGCGACTGGGCGACGGCCAGCGCGCAGTTTTCCGTCTGGCCGTAGAACTGGCGCAGGTTCAGCCCCAGCGCGCGGAAGAACAGGAACACGTCCTCGCCGATGGCCTCGCCGGCCGTATAGGCGCGCTCGACCCGCGACAGGCCGAGGTGATCCTTGATCGGCCCGTAGATGAGGAAGTTGCCGAGCGCATGGCGCAGCTTCTGCATCAAACCGGGCTGCCGGCCGTCGAGGCGCGCGCGCTCCATCTCCACCGCGAACGGCATGAAGCGGTCGTAGAGCCAGCGCTTGAAGCGGGTGGATTCGGCAATGCCCACCTGGATGCGCGTGAGCATGGCAGACCAGGCGCGCGGCGAGCAGAAATAGAGCGTGGGCGCGATCTCGCGCATGTCGTGCAGCGCGGTTTCCTGCGCCTCGGGAATGTTGACGACGAAGCGCAGCTCCAGCGCCGCCGCGACCGAGAAGGTGAAATCGCCGACCCACGCGATGGGCAGATAGGCCATGTGCACCTCGCCCTGCCGGAAATAGCCGGCCGCCGCCGCATTGCGCACGCCCGAGATGAGGTGGCCGTGCTTCAGCGGCACGCCCTTGGGCACGCCGGTGGTGCCGGAGGAATGCAGCAGGATCGCCACGTCGTGCACGCTCGGGCGCGACAGCAGGTTCTCCTTCAGCCCCGCCTCGCGCTTCAGCCGCTCGCGCCCGCGCTCCAGCAGCGCCGCGAACGACACGGTGCCTTCCGGCTGGTCCTTGCCGCTCAGGCCGCGCGGATCGTCATAGACGATGAGCTGCAGGTCGGGATGGCTGCGGCGCGCCAGCAGGAGCTTGTCGACCTGCTCCTGATCCTCGGCCACCGCCACGCGGATGCCCTCGCGCCGCAACTGGCCGGCGAGCTCTTCCGGCGGCACGTCCGGGTAGGCGGGCGACGGCACCGCGCGCAGGCAGATGGCGCCGAGCATGGCGAAATAGAGGTTCGGCCGGTTGTCGCCGATCACCGCCACGAGGTCGTGCGCGGCCACGCCCGCTTCCTCCAGACCGGCGGCGAAGGACACGACGATGTCGAGATAGTCGGCCCAGCTGTATTCCTGCCAGATGCCGTGGTCGCGCTCGCGCATGGCGACATCATCGGGATGTTCCCTGGCGTTCTTCGCCAGAAGCGCCAGCAGATGGTCGCCTTCCTTCCAGTTCGGATGCAGGGCGACGGATTCGGCGGCGGTGCGGATCTCCTCAAGCTGCATGGCGCGCCTTTCCGATATAGGCCTCGACCACCTGCGGATCGGAAATCGCCTCGCGCGCCGGACCTTCGGCAATCCGCGAGCCGTTGTTGAGCACCAGCACCCGCTCGCAGATGGCGGTCACGACATCCATGTGATGCTCGATGATGAGGACCGTCAGCCCCAGCGCCTCCTGCGCGTCGAGGATGAAGCGGACCATATATTCCTTTTCTTCCTGGTTCATGCCGGCCATCGGCTCGTCCAGCACCAGCATGCGCGGCTCCGCGCACAGCGCGCGGGCAAGCTCGACGCGTTTCTGGAGGCCGAGCGGAATGACGTCGACATGCTCGTCGCGCACGCTTTCGAGTTGCAGGAGGTCGATCACCTCCTCCACCTTGCGGCGGTGCGCGATCTCCTCGCGCTGCGCCCACCACCAGTAGAACAGCGAGGCGAGCGGGTTGGGCCGCATGAAGATGTGCCGGCCCATGAGAATGTTGTCGAGCACGCTCATGCCGCGGAACAGCGCGACGTTCTGGAAGGTGCGGGCGATGCCGCCTTCGGCGATGCGGTAGGGCTTCAGGCCGCTGATCTGCCTGCCTTCGAAAAGGATGCGGCCTTCCTGCGGCGGGTAGAAGCCGGTGATGGCGTTGACCAGCGTGGTCTTGCCCGAGCCGTTGGGGCCGACGAGGCCGAAGATCTCGCCCTTGCCGATGGAAACGGACACATGCTTGAGCGCATGAACGCCCTGGAACCAGCGGCTGACATTTTCACAGACGAGAACCGGCTCCCGGGCCGTTGTCGCCACGCGCTCCTGCCTCATGCGGCAGGCCCCGGACGCGGGAAAGCCGTGCTGGCACCGGAGCTGGCCGCACCGATGCGCATCCCTGCCGTGCCGTGCTCCTGCCTCATGTACGCTCCTCCCAAAGCTTACCTGACCCGACGCTAGCAGCCCGGGAGCTTTCTGGTAATATGGAAAGTATCGGAAACTTCGTTCGAAAAACCTGAATGCACCCGAACCTCGTCGATCACCTCATCGCCTTCATCTCGGTCGCCGACCGGGGCAGCTTTTCGGGCGCGGCGCGCGAGCTTGGCCGCGCCGTTTCCTCCATCAGCTATTCGCTGGCGCAGCTCGAAGCCTATTGCGGCTTTCCGCTGCTGGAGCGCGGGCCGAAGCACTCCGAGCTCACCGAGCGCGGCCGCGCGCTCTATGCCGAGGCGCGCGCGGTGGTGGAGCACGCGCGGCGCTTCACCTTCCACGCCGCCTCGCTGGAGAAGGGCGAGGAAACACGCATCCGCATCGCGGTGGACGTGCTGTTCCCGCAATCGCCGCTGCACAGGGCGCTGAAGCTCTTTGCCGCGCGGCACGAGCGCGTGCGCCTGCAATTCTTCACCAGCTCGCTCAACACGCTGTGGGACGACCTGCGCGACGGGCATGTCGACTTCGCGCTGGCGCTGGTGGCCGCGCTGCCGCTCGGCATGGAGGGCCGCTCCTTCCAGCAGATCGCCATGAGCCCGGCCGCCGCCGCCACCCACCGGCTGGCGCAGAAGGCAGGGCCGCTGACCATGGCCGACTTCCAGGCGGAACGGCAGATCTACTATATCGGCTCCTACGGCGTGGACATGGAGCGCAGCGGCCGCACCTTCAGCGCCGACGTGTGGACCGCCAACGATCTCGAGCAGATACGCCTGATGATCCGCAACGGGCTCGGCTGGTCCTTCGCCACCGGCTATTTCTTCGAGGAGGAAATCCGGAACGGCACGGTCAAGATCCTGCGCAGCGTGGACACCCAGCTCCACCCCACCCGCACGGTCGGCGTTGTATGGCCCATCGAGCGCCCGCCCGGACCGCTGGCGCAGATATTGATCGAGATGGTGGGCGAGGCGATGCAGGCCTGAACCGGGCGCGCTCCGGCGCGCGGCGCAATCCACAGTCTCGCGACGGCAGGCGGGTTGTCGCGTGGCTTGAATTGGTATTAAGTTGGTATCATACCGGTATCAGGCTGCGAACGTGCCGCTCCCAGACATATTCACTCCGCAACGCTTCGACATGGGCGGCCCCGCGCCCGCCTACCGGCGGCTTCATGCACTGGTGGCGCAGGCCATCGGCGCTGGCGAGCTGCGGCCCGGCGCGGCGCTGCCTTCCGAGCGCGACATGGCCGCCGCGCTCGGCATCTCGCGCGTCACCGTGCGCAAGGCGCTGGCCGAGCTGGTCGCCGAAGGGCTGGTGGTGCAGCGGCGCGGCAGCGGCAATTACGTCTCCGGCACGCCCGAGCGCCATGCGCAGAGCCTCAGCCGCCTTTATTCCTTCACCGAGGACATGACCGCGCGCAGCCGCAAGGCCGGCACGCAATGGCTGTCGCGGGAGCGCGGCAGGGCCGATGCACGCGAGGCCCGGCTGCTGGGCGTGGCCGAGGGCGAGCCGGTGATACGCCTGCGCCGGCTGCGGCTGGCCGATGGCGAACCGATCGCCGTGGAGTGGTCGCTGTCGCCGGCAAGCGTGCTCGCCGACCCCGAAGAGGTGGGCGCATCGCTCTATGAGACGTTCCGGGCGCTCGGGCACAATCCCGCCAGCGCCACGCAGCACTTCACCGCCATCAACATCGACGCCGGGAACGCGCGCCTGCTGCAGGTGCCGGCCGGCTCCGCCGCCCTCGACATCCACCGCATCACCCGGCTGGAAGACGGCCGCATCGTGGAATTCAGCCACTCCATCTTTCGCGGCGACGCCTATGATTTCGTCGCGGAGTTGGGTCCGGGAGCATAGCATGACACCATCCACCGTCCCGCAGCCCGGCAGGGATGCCTCGCCTGCCTTTGCAATTGCGCAGCCTGTCTTGATGGGCTTGAGCGGTCTTATACCCCCACCCCTGACCCCTCCCCACAAGGGGGAGGGGGACGATCTCGTCGCCGTAGCCACCGGAAACGGCAAAGCTCGGTGGTGGGCTGCCGCGCCGCAAAGTTCCCCTCCCCCTTGTGGGGAGGGGTCAGGGGTGGGGGTCATTTCGGGTAAGGCGGAACGCGGCCGCTCCCGTAGTGAACTGGACAGAAATCCTTCCACCGCACGAACCTCCCGCGGAGGGATTTTTCGATGAGCCGCTACCTGCTCGGCATCGATGCCGGTTCCTCCATCACCAAGGCAGCGATATTCGACGACGCGGGCCGCCAGCTCGGCACGGGCACGCATCGCATCCGCCTGCAACGGCCGCATCCCGGCTGGTCGGAGATCGATCCGGATTCGGCCTGGGACGCCATGGTCTCCGCCATCCGGGCGGCAATGCAGGATGCGGGCGTGACCGGACGGGACATCGCGGCAGTCGGCTTGTCCGCCGCCATGGTCGGCGCGTGGCTTGCCGACGAGGGCGGCAACGCGCTGCGCCCCGGCATCATCTGGGAAGACAGCCGCGCGCAGGAGATGCTGGAAGAGCGCGTCGCCGAGGTTCCCGACTTCTACCAGCGTATCTTCCGGTCCGACGGCTGCGTGTTGCAGCAGGGCTGCACGCTGCCGCTCTTGATGTGGCTGAAGAAGCATGAGCCGCGGGTGCTGGGGCAGGCGGCCCATGTCTTCAGCTACAAGGATTTTCTGCGGCTGAAGCTGACCGGCAAAGCCGCCGCCGACCGCACGGAAGCCGCCGTCGCGCCGGGCAGCGCGGCCGGGCGCGACCGCAGCCCCGAGATGCTGGAGCTGTTCGGCGTTGCCGACCTTGCCGGCAAACTGCCGCCGGCGGCCGAGTCCGAATCCATCGGCGGCACGATCACGCAGGCGGCCGCCGAGGCGACCGGGCTGCCTGCCGGAACGCCGGTGGCGATCGGCGCGGGCGACGTGCCCTGCACCGTCACCGGGGCCAGCGCGCTTGAGGCCGGCATGGCGATGGCGGTGCTGGGCACCACCTGCATGATCGGCGTGGTGCACGACCGGCCGGTCTTCACGCCGCCGGACCTCGGGCTGCTTTTCACCCTGCCCGGCGAGCACTGGTATCGCGCCATGGTCAATGTGGCCGGCACGCTCAATCTCGACTGGGCGGTCGAGACCCTGCTGCCCGACCTTGCCCGCCAGCCCGACCTCTACCGGCGCATGGAAGCCATGATCGCGCCCCTGCCCATCGGCAGCGACGGCGTGGTCTACCTTCCCTATCTCAGCGAAAGCGGCATCATCGCGCCCGTCGTCGATGTCGAGGCGCGGGCCGGCTTCCACGGCCTCACCCCGCGCCACGGCCGGCCGCATATGGTGCGCGCGGTCTATGAGGGCGTGGTGCTGGCCCTGCGCGACCTCTATCAGGAGCTGGAAGGCACCGGGCACGAAATCCTGCTCACCGGCGGCGGCGCGCGCAGCCCCATGTGGACGCAGATGATCGCCGATGCGCTCGGCGCCGCCGTGCTGGTGCCGGCCGGCACCGAGTTCGGCGCGCGCGGCGCGGCGCTGCTGGCCGCGACCGCCATCGGCCGCTTCGGCTCCATCCGCGAGGCCTCGGTGTCGACACGGGCCATCCAGCGCCGGCACGAACCCGGCCTCGCGCTGAAACCCCGATGGGACCAGGCCTTCGCCACCTATCGGAAATACCGCGACAAAGCGCTGGGATAAACGAAACGACGGCACTTTACAGGGCCGGCCCGAGTGGTGCATACCACTGCTACCTCTGGAACATACCGGCCAATGGACCACTCCGCCTCAGACCAGCCGCTCTATCAGCGCATCGCGAACGACTTCGCGGCGCAGATCGCCTCCGGCATATTGAAGGCCGGCGAGCGACTGCCCTCGGAACGCCAGATGGCGCAGGAGCTGGGCGCCAGCCGCATGACGGCACGCCAGGCGCTCAAGCTTCTGGAACGGCGCGGACTGGTGGAGACGCGCGTCGGGCGCGGCGCTTTCGTCGCCCATCCGCACATCGAGCAGCAGCTCAGCACGCTGACCGGCTTCACCGAGGAGATGCGGCGCGGCGGCCGGGTCGCCTCCAGCATCGTGCTGGATGCGGGCACCGGGCTGGCGGACCGCGAGGCGGCCGCCGGACTGGGCATCGCCGAGGGCGCGCCCGTGCACCGGCTGGTGCGCGTGCGCCTGGCCGACGCCGAGCCCGTGGGCCTCGAACGGACCGAAATCCCGGTGGAGCTTGCGCCGGGCCTGCTCGACCGCGCCGATTTCGGCGCCGACTCCCTCTACCGCGTGCTGCGCGACGACTACCGCCTCCGCCCCAGCGAGGCCGAGCAGAAATTGTGGTCGGCCCATCCCGACGCCGCCAGCGCCACGGCACTCGGCATTTCGCCGCAATGCCCGGTTCTGATCCTCACCCGCCGCACGCTCGACGCCACGCGCCGGCCGCTGGAATATGTCCGCGCGGTCTACCGTGGCGACTGCTTCGTGATGCGGGTCAACCTGACACTCGGAAAAGACGCATGACCAGGACACCGACCGCCGCCGCCTACCTGGCCGACCTGACCGCCCGCATGGGACGGCTGATCGACCGGAATGCCGACGCCATCGCGGCCGCCGCCGATGCGGTGGAGCGCACGGCCAGGGCCGACGGTCTCGTCTACATCTTCGGCACCGGCCACAGCCACACAATGGCCGAGGAAGCGCATTACCGCGCCGGCGGTCTGGCGCTGACCGTGCCGATCCTCTCGACTCCTTTGATGGTGCATGAGGGCGCGGTGGCGAGCACCGCGTTCGAGCGCATGCCGGGCGTGATCGTGCCGGTGTTCGAGCACTATCCGATGGGACCGGACGACGTGCTCATCATCGTTTCCAACAGCGGCGTCAACACCGCCACGGTGGAGGCAGCCCAGCTCGGCAAGGAACGCGGCGCCACCGTCATCGCCATCACCTCGCAGGACTATTCGCGCCAGGCGGCGCGCGGCCGCACCCGCGTCGCCGACGTGGCCGACATCGTGCTCGACAACGGCGCCCCTCCCGGCGACGCGATCATGAACGTGCCCGGCAGCGAGCTGCGCGTCGGCCCGATCTCGACCTCCATCGGCGCCGCGCTGATGAACGCCGTCTTTGCCGAAGCCGCCGTGCGCCTGCAATCGTCGGGCTCGGACGCGCCGATCTATCTCAGCGCCAACATGCCCGGCGCCAGGGAGGTCAACGAAAAGCTCGTTGCCCGCTACCGCCCACGCAACCGTCATCTTTAAGACCATTTCAAGAGGAATGTCCGGTCACGCCGGACAGGGGAGACACGACCATGACGCCTACCAGACTTTTCACCGCCGCGGGCTTTGCCGCCCTGCTGCTTTCCGGCACGGCCCATGCCGACCCGGTCAATCTCACGCTCTGGCACATGGAGCAGCCGCCGCATCGCGTGGCGCGCATGCAGGAGCTGCTGGACGAGTTCAACAAGGCCCATCCCGACATCCAGGTTCGCCAGGAGCCGCAGAGCTGGGGCGAGGTCTACGCCAAGGCGCCGGCCGCCTTCGCCGCCGGCAACGGCCCGGACCTGCTGTTCACCATTCCGGACTTCACCACCGTGCTGAAGGGCATCGACGCGGTCGTGCCGGTGGACGATCTGGTGAAGGACCTCGACGCCAAGCACGGCTTCGTGGAAGCGACGCTTGCGCCCTACAAATATGACGACCATGTGTGGGCCGTGCCCGCCTACAACATGGCCATCTCGCTGTGGTATCGCAACAGCGCGCTGAAGGAAGCCGGCATCGAGGTGCCGAAGACCTGGAGCGAGTGGCAGGCGGCGGCCGAGAAGCTCGGCACGGACGGCCGCTACGGCATCGGCCTGCCGGCCAACAAGCAGCTCTACACCGACCAGACCATGTACGGCTTCATGGTCAACAGCGGCGCCGCCGACATCTACAAGGACGACGGCTCGATCGACTTCGACAAGCCCGAGACGGTGAAGGCCTACGACTTCTACAGCAAGCTCGCCAAGCTCTCGCCGGCCGACAACACGTCCTGGACCTGGGGCGAGGCCGAGGCCTGCTTCGCCAGCAACACCTGCGGCATGATCCTGCAATTCAGCGTCATCAACACCTATGACACGCAGGCCGAGGGCGATGCCGCCGACCTGGGCGTCGCCGCCGTTCCGCATGACGACGACCAGAAAGAGTCGGCGACGATCTCCTACTCGAATGCCATCATGCTGACCACCAAGGACCAGGCCAAGCAGGACGCCGCCAAGGTGTTCCTGAGCTGGCTGCTGGAGCCGGAGAACTACGGCCGCTTCCTGACCATGGAACCGGGCCTGTTCCTGCCGGTGACGAATGACGGCGCCAAGGCCGACTCGTTCTGGAACGACAAGACCGTCGCCAAGTACAAGTCGCAGGTCGAGACGATGATCGCCAACTCGCGGAACGGCAAGCTGTTCGGCTTCACCACCGGCAAGGTGTTCCCGTCGATCGGCGCCATCTCGGCGCAGAACGTGATCGCCGAGACGCTGCAGCACATCGTCGTCGACGGCCAGAGCCCGGCGGACGCCGTGAAGGCCGGCCAGGCGAAGATGTCCGAAATCGCCAAGAAGTAAGAAACGGACGGGGCAGACGCGAATGAAGAACACGACGCTGGCCTTCCTGTTCGTCTCGCCTGCCCTGCTCTTCCTGCTGGCCGTGCTCGGCTGGCCGCTGGTGCAGGCCGTCATCCTGAGCTTTCAGGATGTCGGCGTGATCGGCTCCGAGGGCCGTTTCGTCGGCTTCGGCAACTATGCCGCCATCCTCGGCAGCGGCGGCTTCTGGTATGCGCTCGGCCGCAGCATCGTCTGGGTGCTGGGCAATGCCGTGGTGCAGACCGCGCTGGCGCTGGCCACCGCGCTCATCCTCAACCAGAAGTTCCCCGGCGTGCGGATCGCCCGCACCTGGGTGATCCTGACCTGGATCGTGCCGACCGTGGTGGTCGTCATCATCTGGCGCTGGCTCCTGTCCACCTCGGGCGGCATGATAAACCCGCTGCTCATCCAGGCGGGCCTCGTGGAGCGGCCGGTGGGCTTCTTCTCCAGCCGCCAGAGCGCGATGACGACGCTGATCCTCATCAATTCCTGGCGCTGGTTTCCCTTCACCGCGCTGATGATGCTGGCGGGCCTCACCCGCATTCCCGGCGACCTCTACGAAGCCGCGCGCATCGACGGCGCCAGCACCTGGCAGCGCTTCAGGCGCATCACCTGGCCGCTGCTGCAGCCGACGCTGATCGTGCTCGGCGTGGTCGGCACGCTGCTGTCGTTCAACGTCTTCGACGTCATCTGGCTGATGACGGCGGGCGGGCCCTCGGGCGGCACGCAGACGCTTCCCGTGCTGATCTACGAAACCGCCTTCAAGGGCTACCGGCTGAGCGAGGCGGCCACCATCTCGGTGCTGACCAGCATCCTGCTCATGGGTTTTGCCTTCCTCACCACCCGCGCCATGACCGCCACGGAGGCCGCGCGATGAAACGGAGCTGGCGTCAGAAAACCGCGCTCCTCGGCAGCCTCGCCGCGATCGCGCTCATCATCGGCCTGCCCTTCTGGTGGGTCGTCACCGGCTCCATCAAGCTGCCGCGCGAGATCATCCAGCGGCAGCCGACGATGATCCCGCATTCCTTCACGACGCAGCATTTCGAGAAGCTGCTGCAAGCGTCCGACTTCCCGATCTATCTGCTCAACAGCCTGATCGTGGCGCTGTTTTCCACCGCCTTCACCGTGCTTCTCGCCCTGCCGGCGGCCTACGCCTTCTTCCGCATGGAGTTCCCCGGCCGCAACACGCTCTACCGCACCATCCTGCTTGCCTATGCGTTCCCCGGCGTGGTGGTGCTGATCCCGCTTTACGGCCTGTTCGCGAAGGTCGGCCTGATCGACAGCCCGGCGGCGCTGGTCATCGTCAATGTGGCGCTCGCCCTGCCCTTCTCGATCTGGATGATGCGCTCCTTCCTCGCGACCATTCCACGCGAGATCGAGGAGGCGGCCGTGGTCGACGGCGCGCCGACGACGACCATCCTCGTGCGCATCCTGATGCCGCTGATCGCGCCCGGCATCGCCAGCGTCGCGATCTTCGCCTTCATTTCGTCCTGGACCGAATATCTCTTCGCCTCCGTGCTGATCGTGTCGGACGCCAGGCGCACCATTCCCGTCGGCTTCGCCGGCATCATCGGCCAGTACCAGATCGACTGGGGCCTGCTGCTGGCGGGCGCCACCGCGGCCATCATCCCCGTCGTGATCCTCTTTGCCCTCGTCGGCCGCTGGTTCGTCTCCGGCCTGACCGAAGGCGCCGTGAAATAAGGAAGAACCCATGGCGGGTCTGTCGCTCAATTCGGTGAAGAAGCGCTTCGGCGAGACGGAGGTGATCCGCGGCGTCGATCTCGACGTGAAGGACGGCGAGTTCGTCGTCTTCGTCGGCCCCTCCGGCTGCGGCAAGTCCACGCTGCTGCGCATGATCGCTGGGCTGGAAACGACCTCCGGGGGCCGCATCGAGATCGGCGGGCGCGACGTGACCGGCGAGGACCCGGCAAGGCGCGGCATCGCCATGGTGTTCCAGACCTACGCGCTCTACCCGCACATGACGGTGGCGACCAATATGGGCTTTCCGCTGGAAATGGCGAAGCGGCCGAAGGACGAGATCGACCGCAAGGTGCGGGAAGCGGCGAAGATCCTGCATCTGGAGCAATATCTGGAGCGCAAGCCGCGCGAGCTTTCCGGCGGCCAGCGCCAGCGCGTGGCCATCGGCCGTGCCATCGTGCGCCAGCCGGGCGTGTTCCTGTTCGACGAGCCGCTGTCCAACCTCGACGCCGAGCTGCGCGTGCAGATGCGCATCGAGATCGCCAGGCTGCACCAGGACCTCGGCACCACCATGATCTACGTGACCCACGACCAGGTCGAGGCCATGACGCTGGCCGACAAGATCGTGGTGCTGCGCGCCGGCCGCATCGAGCAGGTGGGCGCGCCGCTGGAGCTCTACGAAAACCCCGACAACAGTTTCGTCGCCGGTTTCATCGGCTCACCGCGCATGAATTTCGTGCCGGCGACGGTGAAATCCGTGCAGGGGAACGCGGCGCTGGTCGCCGCACCGGCAGCCGGCCTGTCCGGGCTCGTGGTGGCGACGCGCGGCACGCCGCCGAGGGTCGGCGCGGATGTGAGCATCGGCATCCGCCCCGAGCACTTCGTGGCCGCCGATGGCGCGGACGCGACGCTTTCGGCAACGATCACGATCGTGGAGCGGCTGGGCGGCGTCGCCTATGCGCATGCCCGGCTCGCGGAAGGCGGCGCAATCACCGTCGAGAGCCGCAACGCGCATGAATTCGCCACCGGCGCGACGGCACGCTTCGGCATCGACCCGAAGCGCGCCTTCCTGTTCGACAAGGAAGGCCAGCGCATCTGAATGCGCCGCCCCCCGCGGAAATTCGCGCCGATGCGCCCGAAAGGAGAGCGCCGGGGCAAGCCGTTTGCCGTCCATGCGGGATTGAAGGTCGCGTTCCGACCCCTTGCCGAAACCGGCGGCCGACAAATATTCCCTTGCGGATGATGGCCCCCAAGGTTCTTGCGGGGCCGCCTGTGCCGAGGGAAACCAGCATGGCCGCAACGCTTTCTCGTTCGCGCTCGCGTCTTGGCGCCGCCGCCGTCGCATGCATGGGCCTGTGCGGGCTCCTCGCGCCGCCGGCGGCATATGCCCAGAACCCGCCGGCCTCGAAGAACATCTCCGTCGAGCTGAACAAGCTTGAAGGCAACGGCTCCGGGTGCCGCGCCTACATCGTCGCCGACAATCCGACCGATACCGCCTATTCGGTGCTGAAGCTCGACCTCGTCCTGTTCCGCCCCGACGGCGTGATCGACCGGCGCATCGCGCTCGACCTCGGGCCGCTCCCGGCCAAGCGGAAATACGTCAAGAGCTTCGACCTGGAGGGCTTGAAGTGCGACGGCATCGGCAGCGTGCTGCTCAACGGCGTGCTGGATTGCAAGGCGGACGGCAAGGCCGTGCAGGATTGTCTCGACAGGGTCGAGGTGTCGTCGCGCGCCTCCGCGCAACTGTCGAAGTAGCGCCGGCGGGACATGACGGAGTTTCCGGCGGCCGCGAGCCGCGCGCGCAGGCCGGTTAGCAGGCCGGTCACATGGCGGGCGTCATGTCCCGCTTGCTGTCGCGCAGATTTTTCCCACCCGGCGCGCCTTCGGGAATTTCAGCCACTGACGGTTTCAGGACGATCTCGGGTCGGGTTCGGGATCGATCGGCTCGGCCCCCTCGACATGCCCGCCGAAGCCGAAGCGCATGGCCGACAGGAGCTTTTCGCCGAAGGTATGGTCGCGCCGCGAGCGGAAGCGGGCGTAAAGCGCCGCCGAGAGAACATCCGCCGGCACGGCTTCCTCCAGGGCGGCCTCCACGGTCCAGCGCCCCTCCCCGGAATCCTGCACATAGCCGGAGAAATCGCCGAGCCTCGCATCCTTCGCCAGCGCGATCGCCGCCAGATCGAGCAGCCATGACGAGATGACGCTGCCGCGCCGCCAGACCTCGGCGATGTCGGGCAGGTCCAGCGAAAAGCGCTCCTCCTCCGGCAGGTCCGCCGAATCCCGGTTGCGCAATATGTCGAAACCCTCGGCATAGGCCTGCATGAGGCCGTATTCGATGCCGTTGTGCACCATCTTGACGAAGTGGCCGGCACCCGCCGGCCCGGCGTGGATATAGCCGCGCTCGGCGCGCGGATCGCGCTTCCCGCGACCCGGCGTGCGGGGAATATCCCCCTGCCCCGGCGCAAGCGCGGCAAAGACCGGATCGAGATGATCCACCGCCTCCTTCGGCCCGCCGATCATCATGCAATAGCCGCGTTCCAGCCCCCAGACCCCGCCGGACGTGCCGCAATCGACGTAGCGGATGCCCTTGCCGGCCAGCGCCTTCGCGCGCCTGATGTCGTCCTTGTAGTAGGAGTTGCCGCCGTCGATGATGATGTCGCCGGCCTCCAGCAGCTCGCCCAGCTCGGCGACCGCATCCTCGGTGATCTGCCCGGCCGGCAGCATCAGCCACACCGCGCGCGGCCGCGCGGTGAGCGCCTGCACCATCGCGCCGAGCGAAGCGACGGCAACCGCGCCTTCCCGGCGCAGGGCCTCACGCGGGGCGCTGTTGGTGTCGAACACCACGCAGCTCCTGCCCGCCCGCATCAGCCTGCGCGCGATGTTGCCACCCATGCGACCAAGTCCGACCACGCCAAGCTGCATTCGAAATCCCTCCGTCATGACAAAAAGCACCTGGCCGGAACCCCCGGCGGCAGTCGTCGAAACCAGTGCAACCGCAGATAAGTTAGGGGCCGCCGGCGGCGCCGGAAAGGCCGCGAGCCGTTGGCGCCCGACGGGCACCGGCTTTTTCAGCCCGCCGGCGCCAGCCGCACGCGATGGTCGCCATCTATCGCGACGAGCTGCGAGGGCGGCGGCAGGCTGTAGACATCGTGCCTGCCGAATTCCTTCGGGTAGAAGTCGTAGCCGGCCGGAGGTGGCGGCGCGCCCGCCTCGTCGAGCAGGCTCGCGCCGGCAAGCTCGGCGAACGGATCGGGGATCGCGCCGATCAGCCGCCGCGTATAGGGATGGGTCGGATTGTCGAAGATGCTGTTCCACGGCCCGGTCTCGACGACCTGCCCGAAATACATCACCGCCACGCGGTCGCTCATATGCTCGACCACGCTGAGGTCGTGGCTGATCATGATGTAGGAGAGTTCCAGCCGCTCCTTCAGTTCCAACAGAAGGTTGATGATCTGCGCGCGGATCGACACGTCGAGCGCCGAGACCGGCTCGTCCAGCACCACCACCTTGGGGTTGAGCACCAGCGCGCGCGCAATGCCGATGCGCTGGCGCTGGCCGCCGGAAAACTCGTGCGGAAAGCGCCTGGCCTGGTCGGGCTTGAGGCCCACCAGCCGCATCATCTCCTCCACCCGCCCGTCCACCTCGCTTGCCGCCATGCCGTGTAGCCGCAGCGGCGCGGCCAGGGAGGTGAACACGGTCTGGCGCGGATTGAGCGAGGCGTAGGGATCCTGGAACACGATCTGCGCCATGCGCGCGCGCTCCATGCGCGAGGGCTGCACCGCGCCGGTGATCGGCCTGCCCTCGAAATAGATCGAGCCGGATGTCGGCGCCTGCAGGCCGACGATGGACAGCGCCAGCGTGGACTTGCCGCAGCCGGACTCGCCCACCACCGACAGGCACTCGCCCCTGTTCAGGCTCAGGCTGACATTGTTGACCGCGCGAAGCAGCCTGCGCGAGCGGCTGAACACACCGCCCTGCACGGGAAAATGGACGCTGAGGTCTTCGACCCGCAGCAGCGGTTCTGGCTGGCTATTCATGGTGGAAGCACCTGACGAAACCATCATTGCCGAGATCGACCTCCACCGGCTTCTGCTTCACGCATATGGCGGACGCCCGGTCGCAGCGCGGCTCGAAGCGGCAGCCCGCCGGAAAATCGGCGATGGACGGCACCACGCCCTCGATCTCCTGCAGGCGCTGGCGGCCCCGGCTCCCGCGCGAGCCGAGCCTGGGCAGCGAACTGAGGAGCCCCTTCGTGTAGGGATGCGCGGGCGTGCGGAACACATCCGCCACCGGCCGCTCCTCGGCCATGTGGCCCGCATACATGACGCCGACGCGCCGGCACATCTTCGCGATCACGCCGAGGTCGTGGCTGATCATCAGCACGGCCGTGCCGCGCGCGTCGCACAGCTCCTGCATGAGCTTGAGGATTTCGGCCTGCACGGTCACGTCGAGCGCGGTGGTCGGCTCGTCGGCGATCAAAAGGTCCGGATCGCAGGCGAGCGCGATGGCGATCATGACGCGCTGGCGCATGCCGCCCGACATCTGGTGCGGATAGTTCTTCACCCGCTGGTCGGGCGCCGGCACCTGCACGCTGGCCAGCGCCTCTACGGCCTTTCTCTCCGCCTCCTGCCAGGTGGCGCCCTGATGCAGCACGAACATCTCCGCGATCTGCCGCCCCACCGGCGACAGCGGGTTGAGCGCGGTCATCGGCTCCTGGAAGATCATGGCGATGCGGTTGCCGCGCAGCCTGCGCATTTCGCGCGCCGAAAGGCCAAGCAGGTCCTGGCCCTTGAACAGGATCGAGCCGCCGGAAATGGCGAGCGGCGGCTTCAGCAGGCCGATCATGGCAAGCGCGGTGATGCTCTTGCCACAGCCGGATTCGCCGACCAGCCCGAAGGTCTCGCCCCGGCCGATCGCGAAGGAAACGTTCTCCACCGCATTGTGCCGGCCGCCGCCGGCGACGATGTCGATGCGCAGGTCCCTGACGTCGAGAAGTGCTTCGCTCATGCCCGGCGCGTCCTCATATGCGGGTCCAGCCAGTCGCGCAGGCCGTCGCCGAAGAGATTGAGCCCGAGCACGGTGAGGAAGATGGCGATGCCGGGGAAGATCGCCGCCCACGGCGCGATCACGATCAGCTCGCGCGCGTCGGTCAGCATGTTGCCCCAGCTCGGCTGCGGCGGGCGGATGCCGAGGCCGAGATAGGAAAGCGCCGCTTCCGCCAGGATCGCGTCGCCCATGCCGAGCGTGGCGATGACCAGCACCGGGCCGATCATGTTGGGCAGGATCTGGGTGGCCATGATGCGGGCGTCGCCATAGCCGAGCGTCTTGGCCGCCTGCACATAGCCCTGGCTCTTCAGGGACAGGGTGGAGCTGCGCGCGATGCGGCAGGTCCAGGACCAGTTGGTGAGGCCGAGCGCGATGAGCAGGCTGGGCAGGCCGGGGCCGAGAACCGCCATGATCGCCAGCGCGAAGATCAGCGAGGGGATGGAGAGCATCAGGTTGGTGAGGCCGCTGACCAGATCGTCCCACCAGCCGCCGAAATAGCCGGCCGAGATACCGAAGATCAGCCCGATCGTGGTGTTGATGAGCTGCGAGCCGATGCCCACGGTGAGCGACACCTGCGCGCCGTAGAGAATGCGGCTGAAGACATCGCGGCCTTGCGCATCGGTGCCGAACCAGAACTGCTCGTCGGGCGGCAGCTCGGCATTCATCAGGTCCGCGTCCATGATCGGGTTGTAGTGCGCGAGCCACGGCGCCAGCACCGCCGCGGCAATGATGAGGGCGCACAGAACGCCGCCGATGACGAGATTCAGTCTCAGCCCCATCGCGCTCACCCGTGGCTGATGCGCGGATCGATGACGGCATAGAGCACATCGACCAGCGTGTTGACGAGAAGGAAGCACAGCACCAGCACCAGGATGCTGCCCTGCACCACCGGGATGTCGCGCAGGCCCACGCTGTCGATCAGCAGCGAGCCGAGGCCCGGCCAGGAGAACATCTTCTCCACCACCACCGCCTGCCCCATCATGGAGCCGAATTGCAGGCCGAGCGTGGTGATGACCAGCACCAGCGCATTGCGCACCACATGCCACTTCACCAGCCGGAAGCTGTTCATGCCCTTGGAACGGGCGGTGCGGATGAAGTCGGCGTTCATCACCTCCAGCACGGCCGCGCGCGTGGTGCGCGCCAGCAGCGCCAGCGGCGCCACGCCGAGGGTGAGCGCGGGCAGGATGAGATTGCGCAGGCCGCCGTCGCCATAGCCGAAGCTGGGAAGCCAGCCGAGCGTGAGCGCGAACAGATACATGACCAGCAGGCCGAGCCAGAATTGCGGCAGCGACAGGCCCGAAATCGCCCCCACCATGGTGAGGCTGTCGAGGAGGCTGCCGGGCTTGAGCGCGGCGATGAAGCCGAGCGGCAGGCCGATGACGATCGCCACGCACATGGCGGCGAAGGCGAGCTTGAGCGTCGGCCACAACCGTTCGCCGATCACATCCGCCACCGGCTGGCGGGTGCGGAAGGAGGTGCCGAGGTCGAAATGGGCGAGCTGCCACATATAATCGCCGAAGCGCACATAGACGGGCCGGTCGAGGCCGAACTCCTGCTTGATCCGCTCGACCAGCTTGGGATCATTGGCGCCACGGCCGTCGGCGATCATGCTGGAGGCGATGGAGCCGGGCACGATGCTGAAGATGATGAATATCAGCAGCGACACCGCGACGATGGTCGGGATCATCTGCAGAAGGCGGCGCAGGACGAAGCGTAGCACCGGTATTGTTCTCCTCCACCTGCGATAGGGCGGCCGCTCTCCGGCGATCCGGAAAATCCCGGGCCGGCCATATCGGGGGTTTCACGAGCGCCGAAAGCGGCGCCCTGACCGGCCGCGCCCTGCGGGAGCGCGGCCGCGCGAGGCGGCGGAAGCCGGCAAACGATCCTGCCGGTTCCGCCGGTTCAGCCGCGCTTACCGGGCCGGCACGGTGTCATCGACCCAGAGCTTTTCATAGGACTGGATCGCCATCTCCATTGCGTTGGGCTGCACGCCGTGCAGCCAGGGCTGATAGGCCAGGACCGCCTTGTTGTAGTTGAAGAACCACACCGGCGCCTCCTCCTGCAGCAGGTCGTTGGCCTTGCGCAGCAGGTCGTTCTTCTCGTCCTCCGTCGCGGCCTGGCGCGCCGCGTCGATCAGCTTGTCGAACTCCGGATTGTTGAACTTCGTGTAGTTGCAGGAAGCCTGCGGCGTCTTGGAATAGAAGCAGCGCAGCGCGGTGAGCGAATCCGGCCCGCTTTCCGACGACCACATGTAAGCCTGGAAGTCGCCGCCCGGAATGGCCTCCGACAGAACCGAGCTTTCCACCGGCTTTGCCTTCACCTTGATGCCGACCTTGTCGAGCATCGGGATGATGGCCTCGACGATGGTCAGGCCCCAGCTTTCGTTCTGGGTGGCCGTCAGCTCGAACTCGAAGCCGTCCGGATAGCCGGCTTCGGCCAGCAGAGCCTTTGCCTTTTCCGGATCGTACGGATAGGGCTTGGCGTCCTTGTCATAGGCCGGCGACGACACCGGCAGCCAGCCGGCGGCGCGATAGGCCTTGTCCTTGGCCAACCGCTTGATGATGAGGTCGGAATCGATGGCGTAGTTGATCGCCTGGCGCACCCGCTTGTCCTGGAACGGCTTGAAGTCGGGATTGAAGCCGACATGGCGGGTATAGACCTCGGCCACCTCGATGATGTTCTTGGCCAGCTCCGGATCGGCCTTGTAGGCGACATATTGCGCCGGACCGAGCACCGAGACGTCGACTTCCTTGTTGCGGAAGGCCACGTCGCGCGCCGAGGCGTCGCCCATGATCATGATGTTGATCTTGTCGGCGTAAGGCTTGCCCTTGTCATAATACTTGTCGTTCTTCACGACGGTGAGGCGCGAACCCGGCACATATTCGGAGAACTTGTAGGGCCCGAGGCCGATCGGATGGGTGAAGAAGTCTTCCTTCTCCGCCGCGCCGACCGGGTAGATCGCGGTGTAGTTCGGCATGAACTGGTAGCCCGGATCGATCGGCGCGGTCAGCGTGATCGCCAGCGTGAAGTCGTCGATCTTCTTGAGGCCGGAAATTTCCGTGGCCTTGCCTTCGTTGTATTCGGTCGCGCCCTTGATGTTGCTGATATATTGCGCCGCCGGATAGGCCTTCTTCGGGTCCATGATGCGGGTGTAGCTGTAGATGATGTCGTCGGCGGTCATCTGCTTGCCGTCATGGAAATAGGCGTCCTGACGCAGCTTGTAGGTATAGGTCAGCTTGTCGTCGGACACGGAGACGTCGGTCGCCAGTCCCAGCACGGGCTTGCTCTGGTCGGCGTCCCAATCGTAGAGCGAGCGGTGGATGGCCTTGGCCCAGAACTCGTCCTGGACCTGCGCCGAGGCATGGATGTCCAGCGACGAGAAGCTGGAGCCATAGGGCGCGACGAAATTGATGACGCCGCCCGCGCGCGGTTCCTCGGCCGTGGCGAAGGATGCGGCGCCGGCAAGCAGCGATGCCGCCAGCGTCGAGATGATTGCAAGCTTCCTGAACATGTTTCCTCCCTTGTTTTCTTCACGCGGCGGCGCGTGCCGGCGCGCGATCCTCTCTTCCCATGCGGCGCATCGTTCTCCCCGCGATGCGCAACGATCCGTGCGTCCCTTGTGCCTATTGTCTTTCGAAAACCACCTCGCCGCCGCGCAGCGTCATCACGCACTGCGTGTCGTTCAATATCTCTTCCGGCTTCGCCGTCAGCATGTTGCGCGAGAACACCGCTATGTCCGCGACCTGCCCGGGCACCAGCCTGCCCTTCACATGCTCCAGCTTCTGCGAGAAGGCGCCATATTCGGTGTAGACCTGCAATGCCTCCTCGATGGAGACGCGCTCGCGCGCATCCATCACCGTGCCCTTCCAGGTCTCGCGCGTCACCATGCTGTAGATGTTGGGGAACGGGTTGGGGTGGCAGACGGGCGAATCGCTGCCCGTGGCCGGCTTGAAGCCGAGGTCCTTCCAGGTCTTGAGCGGATAGCTCGGCAGCGCGCGCTCCTCGCCCAGCACCGAGACATAGGCGTCGCCGAAATCGTAGATGAACACCTGTTGCGGACAGGGATAGATGCCCGCCGCCTTCATGCGCCGGTGCTGCTCGTCGGTGGAGAAGCCGCAATGCTCGATGCGATGGCGGCGGTCGGCGTCGGGCATCGCGGCCAGCGCCTTCTCATAGGCGGTGATGAGCTGGCCGATCGCCGCGTCGCCGATGGCGTGGCAGGCGAGCTGATAGCCCTTGGCGTGGGCATCCATGACAAGCTCTTCCAGATGCTCGTCGGTGAGGATCCGCACGCCGGTCGTGCCGTCGTCGCCGAGATAGGGCTTGCTCATCCAGGCGGTGCGCCCGCCGGCCGAGCCGTCGAGGAATATCTTCACCGCGCCGACCTTGAGCATGTCGTCGCCGACGCCCGACACCAGCCCCGCCTCATGGCATTGCGGCACGATCGAGGTGCCCGGATCGCCCAGCAGCACCAGCCAGGTGCGCACCGGCAGCCGGCCGTTCAGCTTGGCGAGGTTGTAGGCCCTGATCTCGTCGAAGCCGCCGATATGCCCGACCGCCGCATCCATGACGCTGGTGATGCCGTAGGACAGCAGCATGTTGCCGGCAGCCTCTATGGCGTCGATCATCTGCTCGGTGGTGGGCCCCGGGATCGCCTTGCGGATCAGCCCTTGCGCGTTTTCGGCGACCATGCCGGTCAGCACGCCGTTCTTCCGCTCGATCAGCCCGCCTTCCGGCACCGGCGTGCCTTCATCGACGCCCGCGAGTTCGAAAGCCCGCGAATTGAAGATCGAGACATGGCCGCAGGTGCGCACCAGCATGACCGGATGGTCGGGCGCGGCCGCGTCCAGCTCCGACCTGTGCGGGTGGCGGCCGATGTCGAGCTTGGTCTGGTCATAGCCGCGCGCGAGGATCCAGGTGCCGGGCGGAACGGCGGCGGCCTGCTCCCTTATCTGCCGCAGCAGGCTGTCCAGCGTCGGCGCCTTCTGCGGCGTGGCGTCGAGCCAGCCGAGCGTCAGGCCGACCGAGATGAGATGCAGATGCGCATCGTTGAGACCCGGCGTGGCGAACCTGCCGCCGAGATCGATCAGGCGGGTATCGCCGCCCTTGAGCTTGAGGATTTCATCCTTCGATCCGGCGGCGAGCACCTTGCCCTGCCAGATCGCCAGCGCCTCGGCCACGCCCTCCTCGTAGCCGCACCAGATTGTGCCATTGTGCAGAATCGTATCGGCCTGCAAAATCTGTCCTGCTGACATTCAGCAGTCCCCTCCCTGAAGTCTCGCCGCGTCAAGGGGCAGCCTTCCATCATAACAATATGCAATCAAGTCGTTGAATTGCCTAAACCACACTAAAATTTCCGCAAATTGCCGACGCAAAGCGACGCATCGACGACGGCCCGGCGATCCGCCATGCCGCCAGGCGCGCCGGTTTCGCCGCCTGCGCCGGCGCCGGCGGGGACGGGCCGCATTGGAGAGGCGCGGGGCGATCCGGCCCCGCGAGACCCGGCTGGCCATTGTCCGCCGCCGCATTCGGGTGCAAATGTGCGGCCACGCGATTTGGAGACGAAAGCATGTTCGACGAGATACAGACCCCGGCGGTGCTGGTGGATATCGATGTGGCGAAGCGCAACATCGAGCGGTTCCAGGCCTATGCCGACAGCCACGGCCTGAAGGTGCGGCCGCACATCAAGACGCACAAGCTGCCGGCCATCGCCGAGATGCAGCTTGCCGCCGGGGCGGTGGGCGTCACCTGCCAGAAGGTGTCGGAAGCCGAGGCGATGGTCGCCGGCTCCAGCCGCATCACCGACGTGCTCATCACCTACAACATTTTGGGCGAAGCGAAGCTGCGCGCGCTCGTCGCGCTCGCGCGCAAGGTGCGCCTGTCCGTGGTGGCCGACAACGCCGCCGTGGTGGACGGGCTTTCGGCGGCCTTCGCCGCCGCCGGCGCGACGCTCGACGTCTTCGTGGAGTGCAACACCGGGGCCGACCGCTGTGGCGTCGGCTCGCCGCAGGCGGCGGCGGACCTTGCCGCGCGCATCGACGCCGCGCCGGGCCTGCGCCTGGGCGGGCTGATGACCTTCCCGCCGGTCGGCGGAACGGCACGGGTGCAGGCCTTCATGACCGAAGCCAAGGCGCTGATCGAGGCCAGGGGCATCGCCGTGCCGGCCATCACCTCCGGCGGCACGCCCGACATGATGTCGGCGCATCTCGCCCCGGTCACGACGGAATTCCGCCCCGGAACCTATGTCTACAACGACCGCTCGCTGGTGAATCGCGGCGCCTGCGGCTGGGACGATTGCGCGCTCACCGTGCTCGCCACGGTCGTCTCGGTGCCCGCCCCGAACCGCGCCATCATCGACGCAGGCTCCAAGACGCTGACCTCCGACCTGTTCGGCCAGACCGGCTACGGACACGTGCTGGGGCGGCCCGACATCGCGATCGACGCGCTTTCGGAAGAGCACGGCCGGCTGCGGAGCGAAGGCGACATCGGCCTCACGGTCGGCCAGCGCCTGCGCGTCGTGCCCAACCACGCCTGCGTGGTGGTCAACATGGTCGATGCCGTCCATGTGTTCGGCAACGGCCGGCCGGCCGAGCCCTGGCCGGTGCCGGCGCGCGGCAAGATCGTCTGAGCCCTTCCGGCCGCCCGCAACCGGCCCGGCGCGCATGCGTGTCCGGCCGGCAAAAGGGATTGCCATAAAAGATGACTCTAATTATCAAGTTTTAGTGGAAAGACCGGCCCGGCTGTGGCATGTCGTAGTCCATTGTCGCGATCGGCAATCGCGGGAAGCGAACGCCGGCCGCGACACGAATGGATGTCGAAAGGCCGAAACCATGAGCCAGTTGCAGGCACAAACCCAGATCTCGGACCCAGCCATCAGGGCGGTGATGGACAGACTGCGCGAGGAACACGGCGAGGACGAGATCGCCACCGGCATCGAGAACCAGTGGGAATTCCACACCTATTACGGCCGCTTGCAGGCCACGCTCGACAGCGAGCGGGTTTCGATCCGCGTGCTGGCCGACGACGAGACCCGCCTTTCCTACATGAAGATGGCCGTGGCCGGCCATATCGCCGAGCATCTCGGCAGCACGCGGGGCATTCGCTGGCAGGGCGATGGCGTCAGCGGCGGCACGCCGACCTTCTTCCGCGAGGTGACGGTGGTTTCCTCCGAGCAGGTGACGCCGCATCTGCAACGCCTGCGCTTCCGCGCCGGCGATCTGGCGCGCTTCGCCACCGGCGGGCTGCATATGCGCCTGCTGCTGCCGCCGCGGGACAGGCGGCCGGTGTGGCCGACGGTGGGCGAGGACGGTCTGCTCGTCTGGCCTTCGGGCGAGGACGCGCTGGTGGTGCGCATCTACACGATCCGCAGGATCAATGTCGCCGAAGGCTGGTTCGACGTCGATTTCGTGCTGCATGCCGGCGACGACACGCCGGCCGCCACCTTCGCCCAGACGGCGACGCCGGGAACCGTGATCGGCATGATCGGGCCCGGCGGCGGCGGCGTGCCGGAGGACCGCAACCTGCTGCTTTTCGGCGACGACACCGCCATTCCTGCCATCGCGCGTATCCTCGAAAGCATCGCGCCCGAGACGCGCGCCGACGTGTTCCTGGAAGTGGACGGCGCAGGCGACGAGCTGCCGCTGGCGAGCGGCGACAACATCAGCGTCCGCTGGCTGCATCGTGACGGGCAGGAGCCCGGAACCGCCGGCCTGCTGTCAAAGGCGCTGAAGGACATCGACCCCGCCGGCCTGCCCGACGACTTCTATGTCTGGGCGGCCTGCGAGTTCGGAGATTTCCGCGAAATCCGCACCCATGTCCGCAAGCAATGGGGGCTGAACCGCGAGCGGCACATGGTGGTCTCCTACTGGCGTCGGGGCGTACAGGGCAATACCCGCGACGAGTGAGCGTCGCGGGCCGAGACGGGGCAGGCAGCAAGGTCACGGGCGCGCGGGCGGCACCGCAACCGGCGCGCTGCCGGTCATGCCCGATCAGGCAGGGCCCTCGATCCCCGCGGGACCGGCCAGAAGCTGTTCGAGGCGATCGAGAAACGGCATCTGGCCGGCGGTGATCTTCTCCCGCGCCAGCGGCAGGGAGAGCCACGCGCCCCGATCGACCTCCGGGAAGGTCCGCATGCGGCCGCTGCGTGGCGGCCATTCCATCTCGAAGTCGTTGCTGCGCAGGGCGGCCACGTCGAAATCCCCTTCCAGGGCAAAGCCGGTGACGATCTTGCCGCCGGGCTGGCGCAGGTCGCCCAGCGGCAGGAGGGGGCCTTGCGCCCGCATGCCCGTTTCCTCGGCGAATTCGCGCCGGGCCGCCATCTCGGCCGCCTCGCCCTCGGCATATTCGCCCTTGGGCATGCTCCAGGCGCCGGCGTCCTTGCGCGCCCAGAACGGGCCGCCCGGATGGACGAGAAGAACCTTCGGCCCATCGGCATCGCGCCTGAACAATAATATGCCGGCACTGCGCCGCATCGGCATTGCCTCCGTTTCCCCCGCCGCCGACGCCCTTTCGGCGGCTTGCGGGGCACCGCCTCTCGCCAATGTCCTCCGCCTCTCGCCAATGTCCTTCGGGGCGATACCTATTGCCTGTCACGAACCCATTCGAGCCGGAGGACGACAGGATATGAAAGCTCTCGTATATCAGGGACCGGGCGTGAAATCCCTCGAAGAGCGGCCGATGCCCGAGATTGCCGCACCCACCGACGCCATTGTCAAGCTGCTGAAGACGACGATCTGCGGCACCGACCTGCACATACTGAAGGGGGACGTGCCGAGCTGCACCCCCGGCCGCATCCTGGGGCATGAAGGTGTCGGCATCGTCGAGCAGGCCGGCGTGGGCGTCACCCAGTTCCGCGAGGGCGACCATGTGCTGATCTCCTGCATCTCGTCCTGCGGCAAATGCGAATATTGCCGTCGCGGCATGTATTCCCACTGCACCACGGGCGGCTGGATACTGGGCAACACGATCGACGGCACGCAGGCCGAATATGTCCGCATCCCCCATGCCGACACCAGCCTTTATCCGATCCCCGAGGGAGCGGACGAGGAAGCGCTGGTCATGCTGAGCGACATCCTGCCCACCGGGTTCGAATGCGGCGTGCTCAACGGCAAGGTCCAGCCCGGCGGCACGGTGGCTATCGTGGGCGCCGGCCCGATCGGGCTCGCGGCGCTGCTGACGGCGCAGTTCTACTCGCCGGCCGAGATCGTGATGGTGGACCTCGATGAAAACCGCCTTGCCGTTTCAAAGCGCTTCGGCGCGACCGCCGTCGTCAAGGGCGGCGGCGACGAGGCCGGGCGGCAGGTTCTTGCCCTGACCGGAGGACGCGGCGTCGACACCGCGATCGAAGCGGTAGGCATTCCCGCGACGTTCGAAATCTGCCAGCAGATCGTCGCGCCCGGCGGGGTCATCGCCAATATCGGCGTGCACGGCGTCAAGGCCGACCTGCATCTGGAAAGACTGTGGTCGCACAACATCGCCATCACGACCCGGCTGGTCGACACGGTGACGACGCCGATGCTGCTGAAGACGGTGAGTTCGGGCAGGATCGACCCCACGAAACTGATAACGCACCGCTTCAGCTTCGATCAGATCCTGGACGCCTACGACACATTTGCCCGCGCCGCCGCGACCAGCGCGCTGAAGGTCATCATCGCCGCCGAAGGATAGTCTCTCCGCCGGCGCCCAAGGAAAATGGCCGCACCCGAAGGATGCGGCCACGCTGGAATTTCCCCTTGGCGGGAAAAATCAGAACGAGCGCTGGAAGCGGACCATGCCGCCGAAGCCGTCGCGGATTTTCTCCTTGGTGATGTCGCTGTGATACGAGGTCCAGGCGACTTCCGGGGTGATCTTGAAGCCCGGCACGATGGAATAGGCGACGTTGGCCACCACCGCGACATCCTTGTTCTCGGCATAGGAGACCTGCGCGTTGAGCGAGGTCTGCTTGCTGAGCTTGACCGTGCCGCCGCCCCAGATCGCCCAGTTGCCGCCCCAGCCCTTGTAGAAGTTGCGCAGGGCGTTCTTGTCGGTGCCGTAGCCGGCCATGATGAAGAGCGAGACCGCGTCGCTGGCGTTCACGTCGAGGCGCACCTTGCCGGTCCATTCTTCCCAGACCGAATCGTAGCCGACCACGCCCGAGATGCCGCCCCAGCCCTGGGTATAGGCAGCGCCGGCGACCAGATGCGGAAGGTAGGAGTCGATGGCGCCTTCCGCCTTCACATCGACGAACCTGGCCCCGTCCCGGAACTGGTCGACGAGCACCTTGCCCGAGCCCTCTTCGACGCCGACCGAAGCCGAGAAACCATTGTCGCCCTTGTAGGTGTAGACGATCTGGTGGGTTTCGTAAGCCGCGCCGGCATAGGGGATCAGGTCGTCCTCGAGCACGGCGCCGGCATAGCCGGGCAGCGTGGCGAACAGCGAATCGGTCTTGCCGACGCGGAAGCCGCCGAGTTCGATGAAGGCGTGGTTGATCGCCGTGCCGGTCGAGATGCCGGTGATGCGATCCGCCGCGACCGTGTCGTAGTTGAAGTTGAGATGCATATAGGCACGCAGCGTGCCGAGCTCGGTTTCCGAACGGGCGTCGAGCTGCACGGCGGCACGGGTGCGCTGGTAATAGGTGTCGTGCTCGCCATCACCCATCTTGTCCAGCACCTTGTTGAGGCCGCCATAGCCGCCACGGCCCGCGCGAATGTCGTGGCGCAGGTAGCCGCCGACCTTCAGGCAGGTTTCCGTGCCCGGAATATAGTAGAAGCCGGCGCCGTAGACGTCGCAGATGCGGACATATTCCACGGGTTCCGGTTCGGCGACGACGACGGCATCGGCAGCGCGGGCACCCGAAGCCGCGACCAGCGCCGCGGCAGAGCCGAGAAGCAGGCTCTTGATGTTCATTTCCTGACCTCCAGTCAAAAGTTTGCAATGCGAGTCCGGGTTCTTTTGCTGAAGGGCAGCGTTTGCCTGCCCGTCCCCAATGCCCATCCCCGCCGTCGCTCTAGCCGGGCCGGATGACAGCCGCGTCTCGGCGCGATGACGAATGGACGACAATCTCGTGAAAAGCGGCGGTTCGCGGCACAGGCACATGACCCGCCCGACGGCCGGCCGACACGGAAAATTAAGCCCCGGGTGCTATCCGGCGGTTTCCTGCACGAGAAGGGGGACGCGTGAAGCCCGAAACCGGGCGGCGCCGTGATTGCAATGGGAGAGATCCGGGCTCTGGAACAGTCGGACGTGGCGACGGTCGCCACGCTGTTTCAGCGCATCCTGCGCAAGACGCAGGCGCGCGCCACGCCCGCGCTGGAAGCCTATCTCACCGAGCTTTTTCTCGACCCGCCGGATCGCGACCCGGAAATCACCTCGCATGTCCATGTCCGCGACGACGGCGCGGTGTCCGGCTTCGTCGGCGTGCTGCCCATGCCGCTGATGGTGGGCGACCGGCCCATGCGCGGCGCGCTCTGCGGCACGCTGATGGTGGACAACCATGCCGACGACCCCTTTGCCGGGGCGCGGCTGATGCGCGCCTTCCTCTCCGGCCCGCAGGACATCTCGCTCACCGAGACGGCCAACGACATTTCCACCACCATGTGGCGCAAGCTGCGCGCCACGGTGCTGCCGGGCCACAGCCTGGAATGGCTGCGCATCATCCGCCCCGCCGGCTTCATGGCCGAGATGGCGGCCGCCCGGCTCGGCGCGGCGCGCCTGCTTTCACCCCTCCTGCGCCCCATCGACGCGCTGGTCCGGCGCGGCAAGGCCGAACCGCGATGGGCGAGCCTTGCGGCTTCCATCCCGGAAGGCACGTTCGCCAGCCGGGATGCCGACGACGAAACCACCGCCGCCCTTTTCCGCAAGTTCACCGGCCCGTTCGCCGTGCGGCCCGACTGGGGCGAGGAAAGCCTGCGCCGCATGGTGGCCGAATCCCGCAGCAAGGCCGTCTATGGCGAGATGGTGCGCCGGGCCGTCACCACGCGCGACGGGCGGCCGGTCGGCCTGTTTCTCTATTATGGCGATCCGGGGCGCATCGGCCGCGTCGTGCAGATCCTGGCCGCGCCCGGGCAGGCCGGCGCGGTGATCGACAGCATGCTCGCCCATGCCGGCGAGCGCGGCATGGTGGCGCTGCGCGGCCGCACCCAGCCCGCGCTGCTGGAAGCCATGCTCGGCCGGCGCTTCGCCTTCGTCCATGCCTCCTCCTCGATCGTGCATGCGCGCGACCCCGCCCTGATCGAGCCTTTCCTGGCCGGCCGCGCCTTCTTCAACGGCTTTGCCGGCGAATCCTGGTCGCGGCTGATCGGAGACCGGTTTGACTGAGGCGAACGAGACGGGAGGGCGACGCGCATGTGCGCAATAGCCGGCTATTTCGGCAGCCTGCCGCATGACGCAGCCGCCGCCCTGCTGCGGCGCATGTGCGCCACGATCGCGCATCGCGGGCCGGACGGACAGGGCATCCATGCCGGTGCGCATGCGGGGCTCGGCCATCGCCGCCTCTCCATCATCGACCTGTCGCCGGATGGCGCGCAGCCCATGGCGAGCGCCGACGGCAGCGTGCGGATCGCCTATAACGGCGAGGTCTTCAACTATATCGAGCTGCGCGAAATGCTCGAGGCGCGCGGCCGGCGCTTCCGCACCTCCAGCGACACCGAGGTCGTGCTGCAGCTCTACGAGGAGATGGGTCCGGATTTCGTGACGCATCTCAACGGCGATTTCGCCCTGGCGATCTCGGATGAGCGCCGCCGCCGCATGGTGCTGGCGCGCGACCGCATGGGCGTGCGCCCGCTGTTCCACACCTGGCGCGACGGCAGGTTCTATTTCGCTTCCGAAGTGAAGGCGCTTTTGCAGGTGCCGGGCATCGAAGCCGGGATCGACGCGGTCGCGCTCGACCAGATTTTCACCCTCTGGGCGCCGATCGCGCCGCGCACCGCCTTCAAGGGCATTTCGGAGCTGCCGCCGGCGCATCTCATGATCGTCGAGGATGGCGAGGCAAGCATCCGGCCATACTGGTCCCTCGCCTTTCCCGAGGACGGCGAAGCAGACTCCCGACCGCAGGGCGCGGTCGCCGAGGAGCTGCGCGCGCTGCTGGAGGACGCCACCCGCATCCGCCTGCGCGCCGATGTCGAGGTCGGCTCCTTCCTGTCGGGCGGGCTCGATTCCTCGATCATCTCCGCGCTTGCCGCGCGCATGGCCCCGAGCGGCTTCAGAAGCTTCGCGGTGACCTTCGAGGACGCCGAATATGACGAGAGCGCTTTTCAGCAGATCATGGCGCGGGCGCTCGGCACCCTCCACCACACGATCGCCTGCGGGCCGGACGATATAGCGAGCGTCTTCCCGGCTGTCGTGTGGCACGCGGAGCTGCCGGTGCTGCGCACCGCGCCCGCGCCGCTCTACCAGCTCTCCGGCCTGCTGCGCGAGCAGGAGCTGAAGGTCGTGCTTTCGGGCGAAGGCGCGGACGAGATATTCGCCGGCTACGACCTGTTCAAGGAAGCGCGCATCCGCCGCTTCTGCGGGCGCCGGCCGGGCTCGAGAATCCGCCCGCAGCTCTTCCGCAAGATCTATCCCTATCTGTCCTCGCTGCAGCAGCAGACGCCGGAATATCTCGCCGCCTTCTTCGGCACCGGCATGGATGCGGCAGACGACCCGCTGTTCTCGCACCGGCCGCGCTTCCGCGCCACCGCCGGCGCCAAGATGTTCTTCTCGCGCGACCTGCGCGAGGCGCTTTCCGGCTACGACGCGGCCGAGGAACTGGCCGCGCTGCTGCCACCGGCCTTCTCCCGCTGGCACCCGCTGCACCAGGCGCAATATCTGGAGACGCGGTTCCTGCTGCCCGGCTACATCCTGTCCAGCCAGGGCGACCGCATGGCGATGGCGCATGGCGTAGAAACGCGCTTTCCCTTCCTCGACCACCGGCTGGTGGAGTTCGCGGCCGGCATCCCGCCCGGCATGAAGCTGCGCGGCCTGCGGGAAAAGCACATCCTGCGCGAGGCCACGGCCGATTTGCTGCCGCCGGTGATTTCCGAGCGGCCCAAGCAGCCCTACCGCGCGCCCGACAGCGCTTCCTTCGAAGGTGCCGCCGGCGGCTATGCCGAGGAGATGCTTTCAGCCGACGCCGTTTCGGCCACCTGCCTGTTCAACCCGCAGGCCACGGCCAAGCTTCTGGAAAAGAACCGGCGCGGCGCGCTTACCGGCTTCCGCGACAATGCCGCCTTCGTCGGCATCCTGTCCACGCAGCTCTGGTCCCGCGAATTTTCCAATGCCGGCAGGCAGCGCTCGCGCCAGCCCGCCAACTGATGCGCATCCGAGAAAGGCATTTCCCATGTCCGACACCATCAACAGCCAGATACGAGCCTTCATTATCGAGAACTTCCTGTTCGGCGACGACACCGTCCCGCTGGACGACGAGCAGTCGCTGATCGAAAGCGACATGGTGGATTCGACCGGCATTCTGGAGCTGGTTTCCTTTCTGGAGGAACGCTTCGGCATCGCCATGGCCGATGCCGAGATCGTACCGGCCAATCTGGATTCCATAGCCCGCATCACCGCCTTCATCGTGCGCAAGCGCGAAATCGCGGGCGCGGCCGGCTGAGAAGCATCGATGCGCGTCGAGACCTTCCTGAGGCAGAGCACGGTGGCCGGACCCGACCGGATCGCCATCGTGGCCGATGACGCGCGGCTGAGCTATGCCGAACTCGACGCGCAATCCGACCGCCTCGCCGCCGCGCTGGCGGCGCGTGGCGTGACGCATGGCGACCGCGTGGCGGTCCTGATGGAGAACATTCCGGAGACCGCCGTCGCGATCTTCGCGGTGCTGAAGGCCGGCGCGGTGTTCTGCCCGGTCAACCCGCAGCTCAAGGCGAACGGCGTCGGCTTCATCCTGCGCGATTGCCGCCCGCGCGCGGTGCTGACCCAGGCGCGGTTCCTCGGGCTGCTGGCCCAGATTGCCGCGGACCTGCCCTCACCGCCGCTGCTGGTCGCCGCGCGGGCAACCTCTTCGCTCCCTTCGGACGCGCTGCCTTTCGAAGCACTGGTTGCGGAAGACAGCGCCCCGCCGCCCGAAGCGGGCGACGACGACGATCTGGCGATGGTCATCTACACCTCCGGCTCGACCGGCCGGCCCAAGGGCGTGATGATGACGCATGCCAGCATGGACGCTGCCTCTGGCTCCATTGCCACCTATCTGGAAAACACGACACAGGACGTGGTGCTCGGCGTGCTGCCGCTGTCCTTCACCTATGGCCTCTATCAGTTGCTTGTGGCCATGCGCGTCGGCGCGCGGCTGGTGCTGGAGAGGAACTTTGCTTTCCCCCACGCCGTGCTGGAGAAGGCACGCGCCGAGGGTGTGACCGGCCTGCCGCTGGTGCCGACGATCGCGGCGATGCTGCTGTCCATGAAGGATCTCGCCCCCGGCGCACTGCCGGCCCTGCGCTATATCACCAATGCCGCAGCCCCCCTGCCGCCCGCCCATATCGAGGGCCTGCGAAAACTGTTTCCGGGCGCAAAGCTCTATTGCATGTACGGGCTGACCGAATGCGCCCGCGCCACCTACCTGCCGCCGCAGGAGCTCGACCGCCGGCCGGGCTCGGTCGGCAAGGCCATTCCGGGCACGCAAGCCGTGGTTCTCGACGAGGCCGGGCACCCCGCCGCGCCGGAAGCGGTGGGCGAGCTGGTGGTGCGCGGGCCGCACCTGATGCGCGGCTATTGGGAGAGCCCGCAGGCCACCGAGGCCGTGCTGCGGCCCGGGCCGAAGCCGGGCGAGAAGCAGTTGCACACGGGCGACCTGTTTCGCACCGACGCGGACGGCTTCCTCTATTTCGTCGGCCGCAAGGACGACATGCTGAAGATCAAGGGCGAGAAGGTCGCGCCGCGCCAGGTGGAGGCAGCGCTGTGCGAATGCCCGGGCGTGGTGGAGGCGGTTGCCTTCGGCCGGCCCGACCCGATCCTCGGCCTCGCGCTGCATGCGGCGGTCGTCGTCGCCGATCCCGCCCTCACCGAGCGCGAGATCATCCGCCACTGCGCGCGCATCCTGCCCGATTTCATGGTGCCCAAATCGATCGAGTTCCGCGCCGAACTGCCGAAGACGGCAAGCGGCAAGGTCATCCGGCGGCTGGCCGTCGAAGCTGGAGAATAGTCATGCATGGAAGCTCCCTCCCCTTTTCCGCGCGCACGCTGGACATCGATGCCGAGGCCGAGACCGCCCGCATCGTCGCCGCCCTTCGCGCGCAGCTTCGCGGCGCGGTGCGCAAACGCGGCCTGGTGCTGGGCCTTTCGGGCGGCATCGATTCCAGCGTCTGCGCGGCACTTGCCGCACGGGCGGTCGGGCCGCAGAACGTGTTCAGCCTGTTCATGCCGGAAAACGATTCCGATCCCGAAAGCCTGCGGCTCGGCCGGCTCGTCGCGGACACTTTCGGGCTCGGCGGCGCGGTCGAGAATATCGGGCCGGTGCTGGAAGCCATGGGCTGCTACACCCGCCGCGACGGTTTTATCCGCGAGGTCGAGCCGGCCTACGGGCCGGGCTGGAGCTCGAAGATCGTGATCGCCAACGCACTGACCACCTCGGGCTACAACATCTCCTCTTTGGTGGTGCAGAGCCCGGATGGGGAGTTGCGCAGGCACCGCCTGCCGGCGCATGTCTATCTCGGCATCGTGGCGGCCACCAACATGAAACAGCGCACGCGAAAGCAGCTCGAATATTATCACGCCGACCGGCTGAACTACGCCGTGGTCGGCACGCCGAACCGGCTGGAATACGACCAGGGGTTTTTCGTCAAGAACGGCGACGGCGCGGCCGACGTGAAACCGATCGCGCATCTCTACAAGTCGCAGGTCTACCAGCTTGCCGAATATCTCGGCGTACCGGAGGAGGTGCGCCGCCGCCCGCCGACGACCGACACCTATTCGCTGGCGCAGACGCAGGAGGAATTCTACTTCGCCCTGCCCTACGACAGGATGGACCTCTGCCTCTACGGGCTGGACAACGGCGTGCCGGCGGCGGATGTAGCGGGCGCGGTCTCGCTCACCGAGGAAGAAGTCGGCCTCGTCTGGAGCGACATCGCAGCCAAGCGCAAGGTGGCGCGCTACCTGCACCTCGAACCGCAGCTCGTGGAACCCGTATAGGAAATGCAATGACCGAACCGCTTGTCACCTTCGTCGGCGTCGCGCATCCGTGGATGTGCGACACGATGGGCCACATGAATGTGCGCCATTATGCGGCGATGTTCGACGATGCCAGCTTCCAGCTCCTCGGCCACATCGCCGGGCTGGACGGCCATGAGGCCAACGGCGTCGGCTGGGCCGATGTGCGCACCGAGATCGACTACAAGCACGAGACCCGCGCCGGCACGCTGCTGACCATCCGCTCGACGGTGGTGAAGCTCGGCCGCACCTCGGTGACGTTCGAACAGGTGATGAGCGGCACGCTCGATGGTGTCGTGCATGCGCAAAGCCGCACCACCAGCGTGCGCTTCGACCTTGCCGCGCGCGCCTCCGTGCCGCTCGACGCGGGCATGCGCGAGCGCGCCGGCAAGCTGCTGTCGGAATAGCCCGCCATTCCGGTGACGGGTGAAGAATCACGCGCCGTAGATGCGCTCCTCCAGCGGCGTTTCGGCGATCAGGTCGTGCAGGCCGGCCAGCAGCGCGCGCTCCGCGCGGTTCATCGTCTTTTCCGGGTTGACCACGAGGAAGATGTCGATGGCCGGCGGCGCATCATAGGGCGGCAGCCGCCACAGCAGCCCGTCGTCCACGTCGCGGCGCGCCACGTGCAGCGGCAGCGGGCCGATGCCGAGCCCCGCCAGGATCATGCGCCGCACCTCCTCCAGGCTTGACGACACGCCCACCACATTGGCGTCCAGCCTGGCCTCGCTGCGCAGCAGCGCCACCGGGCGCAGCGCGTCGGAAATGCTGTCGGTCTGGAACGACACCGAGGGCTCGCCCTTGAGGTCGGCCAGCGCCAGCCCCTCGCGGCCGTAGAGCCGGTGCTGCGGGCCGCAGTAGAAGCCGAAGAACTCGCGATACATCATCGTGTAGTCCAGCGCCGGGTCCTTCTGCGCGACGAGGCAGACCCCGAACGAGGCGCGGCGCTCGCGCACCTGCTTCGTCACCTCCGTGCTCGCCGCGATCGACACGGTCAGGCTGGCGCGCGGATAGTTGCGGTGGAACTGCGCAAGCGCCCGGTCGTAGAGCGGCGAGATGACATGGCTGGCGGCGGCGATGGTGACGTGGCCGGTCACGTCGTCGCTCACCCCGCGCACCATCAGCGGCAGTTGCGAAATGGTGCCGAACACCTCGATGCCCTGCTCGTAGAGCAGCCGGCCCACTTCCGTCAGCTCGAAGCGCGTCGCGTCGCGCTCCACCAGCCGGCGGCCGATGCGGTCCTCCAGCCGGCGCAGCGCGTTGCTGACGCTCGGTTGCTTGAGGTTCAGCCGCTCGGCGGCGCGCGTGATGCTCTTGACCTCCGCGATCACCACGAAGGTGCGCAGGAGGTTCCAGTCCAGCTCCCAGACGAGCCTGTCGAGGCGCGGCGATACCATTCCTGAAATCTATATCCTCTATTCCCATTATCTATTTGCGCAATGCTTCGGCAAAAGCAATCATCCCTGCCGGAAAGCGTCCAGACGCATCCCAACGAACGACGCTTTGCGCCATCCAGAGGACAACGACACGATGAACAGAATTCTCTCCGGCCTCGCGGCCGCAGCCCTGATGATTGCCTCCGGCTTCGCCGCGGTGTCGGCCAAGGCCGACGATCTGGAAAAGATCAAGGCAGCCGGCGAAATGAAGATCTCGATGAGCGGCCAGTATCCGCCCTTCAACTTCGTCAACGAGCAGAACGAGGTGGTCGGCTTCGACGCCTCCATCGGCAAGGCCATCGCCGAGCGCATGGGCGTCAAGGGCACCATCGTCACCACCGCCTTCGACGGCATCATTGCCGGCCTGCTGGCCAACAAATACGACACCGTCGTCGGCTCCATGACGATCACGCCCGAGCGCGAGAAGGTCGTGGACTTCGTCGGCCCCTACTACCATGCCGGCCGCGCCGTCTTCGTCGCCGAGGACTCGCCGGTCAAGAGCCTGGACGATCTCAAGGGCAAGACGCTCGGCGTCACGCTGGGCGAAACGCATGAGAAGTGGGCGCGCGAGCAGGGCGGCTGGAACATCCGCACCTACAAGGGCCTGCCCGAGCTGATGATGGAGCTGAAGTCCGGCCGCGTCGACGCCATCGTCGTCGACAACATCCCGGTCATGGTCGCCATCAAGGAAACCGGCGACAAGATCCGCCGGCTCGACACGCCGGGCATCGAGGGCGGCAGCGTCGCCATCGGCATCGCCATCCGCAAGGGCAACCCCGAGCTGAAGGCCGCCATGCAGAAGGCGCTGGACGACATGCAGGCCGACGGCTCCTACGAGAAGATCTCGAAGGAGTGGGTGGGCGCCGACATCCGCTGATCCACTCCTGAAACGGCTCCCGGCCGCAACCGCCGCGGCCGGGGCAACCGCCCGCCTCGCTACCGGAGTTTCCGATGGACTTTGCACTGATGCAGCGCGTCTTCCCCTTCTTCGTGGAAGCCGCGCTGGTGACGGTGGAAATTTCCGTGCTCGCGCTTGCGCTCGGCCTCGTGGTCGCGGCGCTGGCCGCCGCCGCCAAGCTGTCGCGCTCGCGCCTGCTGAGGGCGATCGGCACGGCCTATGTCAGCGTTTTTCGCGGCACGCCCTGCCTGATCCAGCTCTTCGTGCTCTATTTCGGCGGGCCGCAGGTCGGCATCAATCTCGAACCCTTCGCCGCCGGCGTCATCGGCCTTGGCCTCAACATCGGCGCCTATATGGCCGAATCGATCCGGGGCGCGCTGCTGTCGGTGGATCGCGGACAGGCCGAGGCCGCCCGCTCGATCGGCTTCAGCCGCTTCCAGACGCTGCGCAAGGTGGTGCTGCCGCAGGCGGCGCGGCTGATGATCCGGCCGCTCGGCGTCAACACGGTGGCGCTGGTGAAGGGCTCGGCGCTGGTCTCGACCATCTCGGTGGTGGAGCTGACCTATACGGCCCAGCGCTTCATCGGCTCCACCTACAAGCCGTTCGAAATCTTCGGCGTGGCCGCCCTGCTCTACATGGTCATCGTCTATGCCGTGGCCCGCGTCGTCGACCTGCTCGACAAGCGCTACGCGATCGCCTGACGGGAGGGCCCATGCAAGGTCTGGATTTCAGCGTCGTCCTTCCCTACACCGGCCTCTTGTGGACCGGCGTGTGGTGGACCGCCGTGCTCACCGTCTCGGCGGCAGCGCTCAGCTTCGTCTTCGGCATATTGTTCGCGGTGGCCGTGCTCTATGCGCCCAGGGCGATCGCCTTGCCGGTGCGCTTCTTCATGTGGCTGTTCATGGGAACGCCGCTGCTGCTGCAGCTCTTCCTCATCTATTTCGGGCTGGTGCAGATCGGCATCGACATCCCCGCACTCGGCGCGGGCATCATCGGCCTCGGCCTGCATTTCGCCGTCTACAACGCCGACGTGCTGCGCGCCGGCATCGTCGCGGTCGATCCCGGCCAGACCGAGGGCGCGCGCTCGATCGGCTTCGGCCGCTGGCAGACGCTGCGCTACGTCGTGGTCCCCCAGGCAATCCGCAACACCGCGCCGCCGATCGGCGGCAACATGATCGCGCTGCTCAAGGAATCGTCCATCGTCTCGGTCATCGGCATTGCCGAGCTGGTGCATTCGGCGCAGCTTGCCATCTCCGAAACGTTCCGGCCGTTCGAATTCTATATCACCGCCGCCGCGCTCTATTACATTCTCAATCTCGTCCTCGAAGCAGGCCTGCGCCTGGTCGAAAGGAAAGTGGAGGTCTCGCGATGACCAGTCAGCAGCCAATGGTCGAGGTGCGCGGCGCGCGCAAATCCTACGGCGCCTTCGAGGTGCTGAAGGGCATCGACCTGTCGGTCAATCGTGGCCAGATCGTCGCCATCATCGGCCCCAGCGGCTCGGGCAAGTCGACGCTGCTGCGCTCCATCAACCATCTGGAGACGCTGAACGGCGGCGAGGTGTGGCTGGATGGCGTGCAGGTGAACCAGCCGCTGCGCGGCCAGGCCTTCGAGCGGCACATCAACAAGGTGCGCCAGCAGATGGGCATGGTGTTCCAGCACTTCAACCTGTTCCCGCACCTCACCGTGCTCGACAACATCACCATGGGACCGGTGATCCTGAAGGGCATGGGCAAGGGAGAGGCGCGCGAGCTGGCGCTCGGGCTCCTCTCCAAGGTGGGGCTCGCCGACAAGATCGACGCCTATCCCTCGCGCCTGTCCGGCGGCCAGAAGCAGCGCGTGGCGATCGCGCGGGCGCTGGCCATGCAGCCCAAGGTGATGCTGTTCGACGAGGCGACCTCCGCGCTCGACCCCGAGCTGGTCGACGAGGTCAACGCGGTGATGAAGCAGCTCGCCGCCGAGCACATGACCATGCTGATCGTGACCCACGAGATGCGCTTTGCCGGCGAGGTCGCCGACCGCGTGCTGTTCATGGATGGCGGCGTGGTGGTGGAGGAAGGCCCGCCCTCCGAAATCTTCCGCGCACCCCGGCAGGAGCGCACCAAGAGCTTCCTGCGCAAATATCTCGCCGCAGCCTGAGACAGGACCATGCAGAACAGAGCCAACGAATTTCCCGATTTCGGGCTGACGCCGGAACAGCGCCGCGAGGCGGTGCTGGGCCACTATTACGAATATCCCGGCATGGACGGGGCGCGCGGAGAGATCTGGTGCTACACAGACGCCTATGCCTACGCGCCGGGTGCCACCGTGCGGCTGCATGTCAGCTCCACCGCGCCGAGCTACCGGCTGGAGGTGATCCGCGACGGCGCCGCCGAAACCTCCGTGCTGAAGCGCGAGAACCTTGCCGCCCGCTGGCAGGACACGCCGGACCAGTGCTCCGTCGTCGGCTGCGGCTGGGAGGCTTCCTTCGAGTTCCGCGTGGAGGAAAGCTGGCCGTCGGGTGCCTATCGCATCACGCTGACGGCGGAAGGGCGCGACGGCAAGCCGATCCGGTGCCACCACCTCTTCATCGTCCGCCCTGCCCTTGGCCGCAAGCCCGGCCGCGTGCTGCAGGTGGCCGCGACCGGCACCTGGACGGCCTACAACACCTGGGGCGGCTCGAACCATTATCAGGGCATCACCGGCCCGAACCGCGACCAGTATGCGACGACGGTGAGCATCGAGCGGCCCTTCTGCCGCGGCTTTGCGCTGCTGCCGGCGGATGCGCCGCGCGTGCCGCTGGAGATCTATACGCCGCCGGCGGCCACGCCGCGCTATCCGCATATGGAATGGGCATTCGCCAACGGCTATTCCAAGAAATACGCCTCGTCCGGCTGGGCGAGCTATGACAGCCATTTCTTCCGCTGGGCCGAGCGCGCCGGCTATGCCGTCGATCTCGCCAGCCAGCACGAGCTGCATTTCGAGCCCGAAATCCTCGACGGCTACGACTGCGCCGTCTTTGTCGGCCATGACGAATACTGGACCTGGGAAATGCGCGACGCGGTCGACGCTTATGTCGAGCGCGGCGGCCACGCCGCCCGCTTCGCCGGCAATTTCATGTGGCAGACGCGGCTGGAAGACAACGGCAAGCGCCAGACCTGCTACAAATACCGCGCCCGTGCCGAGGACCCGGTCTATCGCTCGGCCGACCCCAGCCGCACGTCCGGCTGCTGGGAGGCGGCGGAGACCGGCCGGCCGGCCGCGCAGACATTCGGGCTCAACGCCCTGCGCGGCCTCTATGTCGGCTGGGGCGGCTGCGCGCCGCGCGGCGTGCGCGGCTTTCCGGTCTATCGGCCGGAGCACTGGGCCTTTGCCGGCACCGGCATCTATTATGGCGACCTGCTCGGCGCAGACGGCCATGCCTTCGGCTACGAGGTCGACGGGCTGGACTATGTGATCCGGGGCGGCCTGCCCGAGCCGGCGGAGAATTCCGGCGCGCCGGAGGGGCTGGAAATCCTCGCGCTCGGCATGTCCTCGCTGAAGGAGGAAAGCGCCGACATTCCCGCCGACGACCAGTTCCTCTCCGACGCCGATGCCAAGTTCGTCGCCGACATCATCGTCGGCAATGACGGTGACGAAGCCGTGGACCGCATCAAGCGCGGCTGCGGCATGATCGTGAATTTCCCGCGCGGCAAGGGCGAGGTGTTCCACGCCGGAAGCTGCGAATGGGTGGCGGCGCTGAAGCGCCAGGACGCAATGGTCGAGCGCGTCACCGCCAATGTTCTCGATCGCTATCTGGGAGGGAAATAGGCATGACCGTTCATTCCGCGACGGCCGATGCGGGCCGCAAGCCGAACCTCTTCCATTTCACCCGCGCGCCGCGCCCCATGGTGGACCACGCCGACGGCATCTATCTCTGGGACAAGACCGGCCGCCGCTATATCGACGGGTCGAGCGGCGCGGTGAACGTCAATGTCGGCCACGGCAACCGCGCCGTCATCGACGCGATGAAGCGCCAGATGGACAAGGTGAGCTTCGCCTACACCATCCATTTCGAGAGCGAGCCGGCCGTCGAGCTGGCGCGCGAACTGGCCGAGCGCCTGCCCAACGGGCTGGAGCGCATCTATTTCGTCTCCGGCGGCTCGGAGGCGGTGGAAGCCTGCCTGAAGCTCGCGCGGCAATGGGCGGTGGCGACCGGCCAGCCGAACCGCTGGAAGATCATCGGGCGCATGCCCTCCTATCACGGCATCACCGTCGGCTCGCTCGGCGTCACCGGCGACGACGTGCTGACCAAGACCTTCGAGCCGATGGGCCGGCCCATGCCGCTCATTCCCGCGCCGATGGTCCACCGCGACAACGACAATCTCTCGCTGGAACAGCGCGGCCTGCGCTATGCCGACATGCTGGAAGCGAAAATCCTCGAGGAAGGCCCCGACAGCGTGCTGGCCTTCCTCATGGAGCCGATCGGGGGCGCTGCTACCGCCGCGCTCGTTCCGCCCGACAGCTATTTCGCCCGCATCCGCGAAATCTGCGACCGCTACGGCATCCTGCTCATCCACGACGAGGTGATGACCGGCATCGGCCGTACCGGCAAATTCCTCGGCGGCGACCACTGGAACTGCAAGCCGGACATCGTCTCGCTCTCCAAGGGCCTTTCCTCCGGCTATGCGCCGCTCGGCGCGCTGGCCGCGACCGAGCGCATCGTCGGGCCGGTGGTCGCCTCCGGCGGTTTCCTGCATGGCCACACCTATGGCGGCAACCCGGTGGCCTGCGCCGCCGGTCTTGCCGTGCTGGGCGAAGTCGACCGGCTGGGGCTGGTTGAGAACTCAGCCGCCATGGGCGAGGTGCTGAAAGGCGAACTCGAGGCGCTGACGAAGCGCTTCCCCTTCGTGGCCGACGTGCGCGGCAAGGGCCTGCTGCTGGGCGGCGACCTTTACGCCGACCCGGTGGCGAAGACGCCGCTGCCGCCGGAGCTGAACGCCAATGTGCGGCTGATCGACCTCGCCTTCGCGCGCGGGCTGATCGTCTATTCGCGCCGCGTGCGCGGCGGCCCGTTCAGCGACAACTTCATGGTCGCCCCGCCGCTCATCGTGACGCGAGAGCAGATCGGCGAGATCGTCTCGGTCTTCGGCGACACGCTGGAAGCGCTTGGCGCCGAACTCGACCTCCCCGTCAACCGCTGAGGCCAGACATGACCGCTCCCGCCAAGTCGACCCGCCGCAAGGTCGTCATCACCTGCGCCGTTACGGGCTCTGTCCACACGCCGACCATGTCGCCCCATCTGCCGATCACGCCCGACCAGATCGCCGCCGAGGCGATCGCGGCGGCGGAGGCCGGCGCCTCCATCCTGCACCTGCATGCCCGCGACCCGAAGGACGGGCGGCCGACCGCCGACCCGGACGTGTTCATGCAGTTCCTGCCGCGCATCAAGCAGGCGACCGAGGCGGTGGTGAACATCTCCACCGGCGGCTCCTCGCTGATGACGCTGGACGACCGCCTCGCCGCCTCGCTGCGCGCCGAGCCGGAAATGTGCTCGCTCAACATGGGCTCCATGAATTTCGCCCTCTTCCCGGCCCTCGACAAGCCGACCGAGTGGCAGCACGACTGGGAGCCGAAGCTGCTCGAAGCCACGCGCAGCTCGATCTTCAAGAACACCTTCGCCGACATGGAATTCATCCTCGACCGGCTGGGCAACGGCTGCGGCACGCGCTTCGAGTTCGAATGCTACGATGTCGGCCATCTCTATTCGCTGGCGCATTTCCGCGATCGCGGGCTGGTGTCGGGCCACCTGTTCATCCAGTTCGTGTTCGGCGTGCTGGGCGGCATCGGGGCCGATCCGGACAACCTCGCCCACATGAAGCGCACCGCCGACAAGCTGTTCGGCGACGGCTACAGCTTCTCCGTGCTTGCCGCCGGCCGCCACCAGATGCCGATGATCACCATGGCCGCCGCCATGGGCGGCAATGTGCGCGTGGGGCTGGAAGACAGCCTCTATGACGGGCGCGGCCAGCTTGCCCGCTCCAATGCCGACCAGGTGCGGCGCATCCGCAAGGTTCTGGAGGCGCTGTCGCTGGAGGTCGCCACCCCTGCCGAGGCACGCGACATGCTGGGCCTCAAGGGCGGCGACCGGGTGGCGTTTTGACGGGCTGCATGTCACCTTCACCTCTGACCCGTTTTACCCCCACCTCCCCACAAGTGGGAGGGGGATCGCACAAGCTGCGACCGACCCCCGCTCCGTCGCGCTTCGCGCGCCACCTCTCCCCCTCAAAAGGGGAGAGGAAGAGAGCCGAGCACGCGGCCGGCATTTCCTCTCCCCCGTCGATCGGGGGAGAGGTGGTTTGCGAAGCAAACCGGAGTGGGGGTCGACTTCCAGACGCGGCAGCCCTGCCCTCACGCGTTGGCGGTAAATTTCATCCCGATCGTCCCGCCCTTGTGGGAGACATGCCCGGCAGGGCACAGTGGGGCGTTGGCTACACCCAGGAAACACCATGACCCCTTCCCCGCAAAAGCTCACCATCAGACCTGCCGAGCCGGCCGATGCCGAGACGATGCATGAGGCGATCCTGCAACTCGGGCGCTTCACCGGCCTTGAGGCCAAGATCGCCGCCACGGCCGAGGATTTCCGGCGCTTCGGCTTCGGGCCCGACGCCGCATTCTCCAGCCTGATCGCGGAGGTCGATGGCGGGTTCGCCGGACTGTGCCTGTTCTTCCCGATCTTCTCGACCTGGCTCGGGCGGCCGGGCGTCTATGTGCAGGACCTCTATGTCGACGAGCGGTTTCGCGGCCGCAGGATCGGCGAGCGTCTGCTGCGCGAGGTGGCCGGCTGGTCCCATCGGCGCGGCGGCGTCTATCTCCGCCTCGCCGTCGATGTCGACAACGTCTCCGCGCAAGGATTTTACGAAAGGCTCGGCATCGGTTGGCTCGACGGCGACCGCGACCACGGCGCCTATGGCGAGGCCTTTCTCGCGCTGGCGCGCACCAATTCAAATTGAGCCGACTATTCAGGAGCAGCCATGAAAGCCTTTTACGCCGACGAGCAGAAGCGCCACGACCCGAAAGCCTTTCTCTCCAGCGGCGCGCCCCGGCCCAACCCCGAACAGCCGGAACGGGCGGAGCGGCTGCTGATCGGCGCGCGCGCCGCCGGCTGCGAGATCGTGCGGCCGCGCGAGCATGGGCTCGGCCCGGCGGCCGCCGTCCACACGCCCGAATATCTCGACTTCCTCGAACATATCTACGAGCGCTGGCAGCGCATCGAAGGTGCGTCGGAGGAAGTCATTCCCAACATTCATCCGATCGCGCGCGGCGGCAGCTATCCGGCTTCCGCCGTTGGCCAGGCCGGCTACCACATGGCCGACACTTCCTGCCCGATCTCGGCGCAGACGTGGGAAAGCTCGCTGTGGAGCGCATGGAGCGCGGTCGACGCGGCGGAAGCGGTGCTGTCGGGCGAGCCGGCGGCCTATGCGCTGTGCCGCCCGCCCGGCCACCACGCCTTCGCCGATGTCGCCGGCGGCTTCTGCTTCATCAACAATTCGGCGGTCGCCGCGCAGCGCCTGCGCAGGCGGGCGGCGCGGGTGGCGATCCTCGACGTCGACCTGCATCACGGCAACGGCACGCAGGGCATCTTCTACGCGCGGCCCGACGTGCTGACGGTCTCGATCCACGCCGACCCGGTGCGCTTCTACCCGTTCTTCTGGGGCCATGCCGACGAGCGCGGCGAAGGCCCGGGGCTGGGCTACAATCTCAACCTGCCGCTACCCCGCAAATCCGGCGACGCGGAGTTCCTGGCGGCACTCGACAAGGGGCTGCAACGCATCCGCGCCTTCGCGCCCGACGCGCTGGTGGTGGCGCTCGGCCTCGATGCCTTCGAGGGCGACCCGTTCGGCGGCCTGTCGGTGACGACGCCGGGTTTCGCGCGCATCGCCGGGGCGATCGCCAGGCTGCGCCTGCCGACCGTGATCGTGCAGGAGGGCGGCTATCTGTGCGATGCGCTCTCCGACAACCTGACCTCGTTCCTCACCGGCTTCGGCGAGGCATAGGCGGGCGAACGAGCCCGCGCAATTCCGGAGCCGCCCGCGCGGGCGGCCTCCGGCTCGGTAAGCCGGGCGCGCCACGGACGCGCGGACATGCCCAAATGCCGTTTCGCCGAATGCCGAAACCGTGGCGGCTTCTTCCCATTAAATATTTGTAATGACAGGTTTTGGCCCTTTTTCGCCGTTTGCAGGCCCTATCTAACGATCGGAATGTCGGGCAGGATATTGCCCAGGCGAGAGGGTCTTTCCGCAATGCGCGCAAGAGTCGTGTGTTCCCTTGTCGGTGCCGTTTGCCTTGCGCTCGCGGCGGCAGTGCATTTCTTTCCCGATCTGGTGGCCAAGGGCGAGCAGGCGCTTTCGCCGGAGCAGTCGGCGGCGGCCGGTTCGGCGCGTGGCGGCGGCCGGCAGGGCGTCTCGGTGGTCTCGGCCACGGCCGCGACGGCGGATTTCCCCATCCGGCGCTATGCGATCGGCTTCATCGCCTCGCCGGCGGTCGTCAACATCAATGCGCGCATCTCCAGCCAGATCGTCTCGATCGCGGTCAAGGACGGGCAGATGGTCAAGGCCGGCGACCTTCTGTTCACGCTGGACGACCGGGCGCTGAAGGCGCAGGTGGCGCACGACCAGGCCATGCTCGACAAGGACCAGGCGACGCTGGTGAGCAACACCGCCGATCTCGAACGCGCCCGGAACCTCGTCGCCAAGCAGGCGGGCACACAGCAGGCCTACGACCAGGCGCTGGCCGCGCAGAAGGCGGCGGCCGCCACCGTCGAGGCGGACAAGGCCCAGCTCGACGCCGACACGATACAGCTCGGCTTCGCCACGATTACGGCGCCGATAACCGGCAGGCTCGGATCGATCAACGTCACGGTGGGCGATCTCGTCGGCTCTTCAGGCAGCAACGGCAGCGGCGTTTCGTCCACGCCGCTGGTCACCGTCACGCAGATGGACCCCCTCGAAGTCAATTTCACATTGCCCGAGGGCGACCTCGACCTGCTGCACAAGGCGCTCGCCAGGCCGCAGCCGGGAGCGGTGGTGCTGAGGAAAGACGGCGATCCCAAACCGATCGGCTCGGGCACGCTCGACTTCGTCGATTCCAGCGTCGACACCGCCTCGGGCACGATCGCGGCGCGCGCCAGCGTGCCCAATCCCGGCCTGGCGCTGTGGCCGGGCCAATATGTGAGCGTGGCGCTGAATGCCGGCACCATGCCGCAGATGGTCTCCATTCCCACGGTGGCGGTGCAGCCGAGCCAGAAGGGCTCGTTCGTCTATGTCGTCAAGCCCGACAACACCGTCGAGATGCGACCGGTGAAGGTCGCTCTGACGGAGGGCGACAACAGCGCCATCAGCGATGGCCTCCAGAGCGGCGAGAAGGTGGTGGTCGAGGGGCAGACCCGGCTGAAGAACGGCGCGGCCGTGCGTGAAGGCAAGGCAACCGCCGCAGCCGCCCCGGCAAGCGCGGCGGCGCCCGACAAGCTGGCCGAGGAAGGCGCGGCGGACGGGGCGCGGCCATGATTTCCGAATTCTGCATCCGCAGGCCCGTCGCCACGCTGCTGATGTCCCTGGCGCTGGTGCTGGCGGGGCTGTTCGCCTACAAGTTCCTGCCGGTCGCAGCACTTCCCAGCACGGAGTTCCCCGTCGTCAACGTGTCGGCGCAACTGCCGGGCGCCTCGCCGGAGACGATGGCGACCTCGGTGGCGACGCCGCTCATCAAGCAGTTCGCGACGATCGCCGGCATCGATTCCATCGCCACCACCAATTCGCTCGGCTCGACCTCCATCGCCATACAGTTCGCGCTCAACCGCGACATCGACGCGGCCGCGGCCGACGTGCAGGCGGCGATCGCGCGCACGCAGAAGCAGTTGCCGCCGCAGATGACGTCGCCGCCCAGCTACCGCAAGGTCAACCCCGCCGACGCGCCGATCCTGCTGCTTTCGCTGGTCAGCGACACGGTGCCGATGACCGATCTCGACGCCTTCGCCGAGAACGTCATCTCGCCCTCCCTCTCCACCATCGACGGGGTGGCGCAGGTGTCGATCTTCGGCCAGCAGAAATATGCCGTGCGCATCCAGATCGATCCCACCGCGCTCGCCGCGCGCGGCATCTCCATTGACCAGTTGCAGGCGGCCGTCGCCTCCGCCAACAGCACGACGCCGCTCGGCGTGCTGCAGAACGACCGCCAGCAGATCACCATCACCTCCAACACGCCGCTTTCCAACGCCGCCGGCTTCGCCAACCTCATCATCGCGACGAAGAACGGCCATCCCATCCGGCTGGGCGAGGTGACGCGCGTGGTCGATTCGGTGCAGACCACCACCACGGCGAGCTGGTACGACGGCACCCGCGCCATCATCCTGGCCGTGCAGCGCCAGCCCGACGCCAACACCGTCGACGTGGTGGACCGCGTCAGGGCCATGCTGCCCTCCTTCACGGACCAGATGCCGGCGGCCGCCGAGATCAAGCTGCTCAACGACCGCTCCACCTCGATCCGCGCCGCCGTGGGCGATGTGCAGCTCACGCTGCTGCTCACCATCGCGCTGGTGGTGATGGTGATCTTCGCGTTCCTGCGCCGGCTGACGGCCACGGTCATCCCGGCGGTGGCGGTGCCGATCTCGCTGATCGCGACGCTGGCGGCGATGTATCTGTTCGGCTTCTCCATCGACAACATCTCGCTGATGGGCCTGACGCTGGCGGTGGGGCTGGTGGTGGACGACGCCATCGTCATGCTGGAGAACATTTTCCGGCATATGGAGGAAGACGGGCTCGACGCCTTCGAGGCGGCGCTGAAGGGCTCGCGGGAAATCGGCTTCACCATCATCTCCATCTCGATCTCGCTGGTGGCGGTGTTCATCCCCGTGCTGCTGATGGGCGGCGTCATCGGCCGCATCTTCAACGAGTTCGCGGTGGTGGTGACGGTCGCGATCCTGGCCTCCATGTTCGTGTCGCTGACGCTGACGCCGATGCTGTGCTCGCGCCTGCTGCGTTTTGCGCCCGGCAAGGGCGAGGCCGGGGGGCAGGAGCACCGCAAGGGGTTTTTCCTGCGCGGCTACGACTGGCTGCTGAGCCTGTGCCTGCGGCACCATTTCCTCGTCTTCCTCGTCTTCATCGCCACGGCCTGCCTGTCGGTCTGGCTGATCCAGATCTCGCCGAAAGGCTTCTTCCCGCAGGAGGACATCGGCCAGATCTCGGTGACGACCCAGGCGCGCCAGGACATCTCCTTCGACGCCATGACGAAGTTGCAGGGCGAGGTGGCGGAGGTGTTCCTGAAATCGCCTTACGTGGCCAATGTCGCCTGGTCGGCGGGCGGCGGCGGTTATGGCGCGCAGGCCATGAACCAGGGCCAGCTTTTCGTGGAGCTGAAGCCGAAGGGCGAGCGGCCCGATCTCGAAACCGTTCTGGCCGCGCTGCGCCGCCAGCTTGCCGACGTGCCGGGCATTTCCGCCTACATGCAGCCGGTGCAGAACCTGCGGCTCGGCACGCGCAGCTCGGCCAGCGCCTACCAGCTCGTCGTGCAGGGGCTGGACACGCGCGAGACCGACCAGTGGGCGCAGAAGCTGACGGACGCCATGGCCGCCGACCACGCCAGCTTCGCCGACGTCAACAACGACCTCCAGAACAACGCCCTGCAGGCATCGCTGGTGGTGGACCGCGACAAGGCCGCGCAACTGGGCGTCGACACCTCCACGCTGCTGAACAGCCTCTATGGCGGCTTCGGCACGGACCAGGTCTCGACCATCTTCGGCTCCGTCGACAGCTACGAGGTCATCACCGAGGTCGACCCGAACATCAACTGGTCGCCCGAGCGCATGCTGTCCATCCAGATCAGGACCGCGAGCGGCAGCCTCGTCCCGCTCGGGGCCTTCGCCCATGTCGAGCGCACCGCCGGCGCGCTCACCGTCAACCAGCTCGGCCAGCTTCCGGCCGTGACCATCTCCTACAACCTGCCCAAGGGCGTGGCGCTGGGGCAGACCGTGGCGCGCATCGATGCGCTGAAAGACCAGATCGCCATGCCCCGGACGATCTCGACCACCTTCGCCGGCACGGCCAAGACCTTCGAGGATTCGCTCGCCAACCAGGGGCTGCTGATCGGCGGCGCGATCCTGGCCATCTACATCGTGCTCGGCATGCTTTACGAGAGCTTCATTCACCCGCTGACGATCCTGACGGGCCTGCCCTCGGCCGTGCTCGGCGCGCTGGTGGCGCTGCGGCTGGCCGGCATGGACCTGTCGGTCATCGCCGTCATCGGCATCCTGATGCTGATCGGCATCGTCAAGAAGAACGGCATCATGATGATCGACGTGGCGCTGGTGCTTCGGCGCGAGGGGCACGGCCCCCGCCAGGCCATCCACGACGCCTGCCTGATGCGCTTCCGGCCGATCATGATGACGACGCTGGCGGCACTGATGGGCACGATACCCATAGCGCTCGGCACGGGCGCCAGCGCGGAGCTGCGCCAGCCGCTCGGCATAGCCGTGGTGGGCGGGCTGATCGCCTCGCAGGCGCTGACGCTGTTCGTCACGCCGATCATCTATCTCTACATGGAGTGGCTGTCGCAATGGCTGCTCGGGTTCGGCCGCAAAGGCAAGCCGCACCCGGTGGGCAGGCCGGGCGACGCGGCGCGGCGACCGGACCCCGGCGAGCAAGACGAAGATCCGCTCAGGGCGGCGGCGGAATAGGAAACCGCCGTGCCGGTCCGGGCGCGCCGGGGCGGGCGGACGGGAAACGCGGCAATCAGGCCGGCCACGCTCGAAAAGCGGAGCCCCGGCCGCCTCACGACCGGTTCCTCGACCCGTCCACCTGCCCGACGATCCAGTTGTAGAGGCCGTTGGCGGCGGCGTGGTCGAGCTTCCCGTTCGGCATGACGAAGTGATAGCCGTTCTCGGTGGGCAACGGGACGTCGACCACCACCTTCAGATATCCGGCGTCCAGCTCCTGCTCGACCAGATAGAGCGGCAGCAGCGCAACGCCGAGGCCGGTGGCCGCTGCCTGGATCACCATGGTGAACTGGTCGAAGCGGTGCCCCTGATAGGCCGATGCCCCCTCCACGCCGGTCAGGCGGAACCAGTCGGACCACGCCTTGGGCCGTGTCGCAAGGTGCAGCAGCGGGACTTGCGCCAGATCGCGCGGCTCTTCCAGACGCCTGCCCGCGAGCAGCGCCGGGCTGGCGACCGGCACGATCACCTCCTGGCAGATATAGCGGCAGGTGGCATTGGCCCAAACCGGATGGCCGTAATGGATCGCGGCATCGAAGCCCTGCTCCTCCAGATCGAAAGGCTCCGAGCGCGAGGCGATGTCGAGGGCGATGTCCGGGTGCGCCCGCAGAAAGTCCGGCAGGCGCGGGATCAGCCAGCGTGTGCCGAAGGTGGGAAGGGTGGCGAGGCGCAGCAGCGCGGCCCTTGATCCGACCATGGCGCGCAGCATCGCCGCCTCGCCCTGCTCCAGCAGCCGGCGCGCGTCGGGCAGGAACTTGCGGCCGGCCTCCGACAGCACGACGCGCTGGCGCACCCGCTCGAACAGCGGCACGCCGAGCTGGGCCTCCAGCTCCCTGATCTGGCGGCTCACCGTGCTCTGCGTGAGGCTGAGCTCACGCCCGGCCTGGGTGACGCTGCCGTGGCGCGCGGCGCTCTCGAAGGCTTGCAGCTTGCCGAGGTCGGGGATCAGGGCACGTGACAGGGTCATGCAGGTTCCGCATCAAGTCAGATGGATTCAGCGTAATTCATGGGCTTGGCTCCGGGGTATAGCAGCGATTACGCATCAAGTCGCCTGCTTTGGTACGATTGGAAAGCCCATGTCATCCAGCTCCCTCATGTCCAGCGATGCCATCCGCGCCGCCTTCTCGGCGGCCATGTCGGCCATGTACCGGCAGGAGGTGCCCGCCTACGGCACGCTGATGGAGCTGGTGGCCGACATCAATGCCGCGACCCTCGACAGGCAGCCCGGGCTGCGTGCCAGCCTCGCGGCCACGGAGACGCTGGACCGCATCTGCGAGGAACGCCACGGCGCCATCCGCCTCGGCACCGAGGCCGAGCTTGCCATGATGCGCCGCGTGTTCGCCGTGATGGGCATGTTCCCGGTCGGCTATTACGATCTTACCGAGGCCGGCGTGCCGGTCCACTCCACCGCCTTCCGCCCGGTCGCCGAGGCGTCGCTGAAGATCAATCCGTTCCGGGTGTTCACCTCGCTGCTCCGGCTCGACCTGATCGCCGATCCGGAACTGCGCGCGGCGGCGCGGGAAATCCTTGCCCAGCGCCGCATCTTCACGGACGGAGCCGTGGCATTGGTGGAGAAGGCCGAGCGCGACGGCGGGCTTTCGCATGCGGACGGCGAGCGCTTCGTGGCCGAGGTGCTGACCACCTTCCGCTGGCACGAGGAGGCCAGCGTCGACCGCGCGCTCTACGACCGCCTGCACGCCGCGCACCGTCTGATCGCCGACGTGGTTTCCTTCAAGGGGCCGCACATCAACCATCTCACCCCGCGCACGCTGGACATCGATGCCGTGCAGGACGAGATGCCCAGGCGCGGCATCGCGCCCAAGGCGGTGGTCGAGGGGCCGCCGAGCCGGGCCTGCCCGATCCTGCTGTGCCAGACCTCGTTCAAGGCGATCGAGGAGCGCGTCTCCTTCCCCGGCGCCGAAGGCGCGCTGTCCAGCGGCTCGCACACGGCCCGTTTCGGCGAGATCGAGCAGCGCGGCATCGCATTGACGCCGAAGGGCCGCGCCCTCTACGACCGCCTGCTCGCCGAGGCGCGCGCCCATGTCCGCCCGGCCGCCGACGGCTCCAACGCGCAGGCCTACCGCGCCGCCCTGCGCGACAGCTTCGCGGCCTTCCCGGATGACTGGAACGCCATCCGCAAGGCCGGGCTCGGCTATTTCCTCTATTCCACCGTACCGGGCGCCGATCGTTCGAAGCCCGGCGGAAACGACATCGAGGCGCTGATAGAGGCCGGCGCGGTGCGCTTCGACCCCATCGTCTACGAGGATTTCCTGCCCGTCTCGGCCGCCGGCATCTTCCAGTCCAACCTGGGCGACGACGCCGTGCAGGATTTCGTGGCGAGCCCGAACCGGAAGCTGTTCGAGAAGGCGCTGGGCGCCGCCGTGCTCAACGAGTTCGACCACTATGCCGGCATCGAGCGCGCCTCCGTCGAGGAGTGCCTTGCCGCCGCCAGGGCCATGTCGGCGGCCGCCTGATGACGCTTGCCGGCCATCATATCGAGCGGCTCGGCGCCATGCTCGGCCCGCACGGCCTTCTCACCCGGCCGGCCGACATGGCGGCTTACGAAAGCGGCGCGCGCTATGATGGCGGCCGCGCCGCCTTCGTGGCGCGGCCCGCCTCGACGGAGACCGTGTCGCAGGTCGTGGCCTATTGCGTCAGCCAGTCCATCGCGCTGGTGCCGCAGTCCGGCAATACCGGGCTCGTCGGCGGCTCGACGCCGGACGCCGGCGGCGCGCAGGCCGTGCTGAGCCTCGACCGCCTGCGCTCCACCTTCGAGCTCGACAAGGACAACCGCAGCCTGCGCGTCGATGCCGGGTTCCGGCTTTCCGAGATCAACGCCCGGCTCGAGCCGCACGGCCTGTTCTTCCCCATCGATCTCGGCGCGGACCCCATGGCCGGCGGCATGGCCGCCACCAACACGGGCGGCGCGCGCTTCCTGCGCTTCGGCGACGTGCGCCGCAACACGCTGGGCCTGAAGCTGGTGCTGGCCGACGAAGACGGCACGGTGCTGGACTGCGGCGCGGGCCTGCGCAAGGACAATACCGGCCCCGACTGGAAGCAGCTTTTCATCGGCACCGGCGGCGCCTTCGGCATCGTCACGCAATGCACCTTCAATCTGGAACGGCTGCCGAAGCAGGCGGCCACCGCCTATCTGGTGCCGCGCACCGGCGAGGCCGCGCTTTGCCTGCTCAACGAGCTGGAAGAGCGCGCCGGCACCTATCTCAGCGCCTTCGAGGGCATGTCGGGGGCCGCGATGCGCCATGCGCTCGCCCACGCGCCCTCGCTGCGCAATCCGTTTCCCGGCGGCGACGTCCCCGCCTATGTCGTCCTTGTCGAGCTGTCCCGCTCGTGGGCCCCGCGTGCGGCCGAACAGCCGCTCGACGCCGTGCTGGAAGAGATGCTGGGCGACATATGGGAGCTGCCCGGCCGCCCTCTCCTCGACGCCTTCGTCGGCTCCCCTGCCGAGATGTGGGCGCTGCGGCACGCCTTGTCGGAAGGGGCGAAATCGGCCGGCTATGTCGTCGGGCTCGACCTCTCCTTCCGGCGCGGCGAGGTGATGCGCTTCCGCGAGCGCATGGCCGCCCTGCTGGCGGCGCAATTCCCGCAGGCCGAGATCTGCGACTTCGGCCATATCGGCGACGGCGGGGTGCACTTCAACCTGGTCGTGCCGCGCGGCCCGGATGGCGGCGCCGACATGGAGCTGGCGGCGCGGCTGCGGGCCTGTGTGACGCAAATCGCCGTGGAGGAACATGGCGGCAGCTTCAGCGCCGAGCACGGGCTCGGCCGCCGCAACCAGCATTTCTACGACCGCCACACGCCGGAAAGGCTTCGGCAGATGGCGGCGCAACTCAAGCAGGCGACATCACCCGGCGCCATCGGCGCGGTGCGACTTTGAACATCGGGGCCAGGCCCCGGGAAAGAAACGGAAAGGTGACTATCATGACGCTTTCACAGGAAACCTCGGCCCTGCTCGGCAAGCTCGGCGTGAGCGCGGCCGCGCTTTCTGGCGGCAATCTTTTTGTGACGAGCCCGGTGACGGGCGAGCGGATCGCGGCGCTGCGGCAGGTGACGCCGGCCGATGCCGGCCGGGCGATCGAGGAGGCGCATGCCGCCTTCGCGAAGTGGCGGCTGGTGCCGGGGCCGCGCCGCGGCGAGCTGGTGCGCCTGCTCGGCGAGGAGCTGCGCGCCGCCAAGGCCGATCTCGGCCGGCTGGTCTCCATCGAGGTCGGCAAGATCCCCTCCGAAGGACTGGGTGAAGTGCAGGAGATGATCGACATCTGCGACTTCGCCGTCGGCCTGTCGCGGCAACTCTACGGCCTCACCATCGCCACCGAGCGGCCCGGCCACCGCATGATGGAGACCTGGCATCCGCTCGGCGTCGTCGGCGTCATCTCCGCCTTCAACTTCCCCGTCGCGGTGTGGTCGTGGAACGCCGCGCTGGCGCTGGTCTGCGGCGATGCCGTGGTGTGGAAACCGTCGGAGAAGACGCCGCTGACCGCGCTTGCCTGTGCAGCGATCTTCGCCCGCGCGGTCAAGCGCTTCGGACCGGATGCGCCCGAGGGCCTGCTGAAGCTGCTGATCGGCGGGGCCGATGTCGGCGAGGCGCTGGTCGACCACCCACGGGTGCCGCTGGTCTCGGCCACCGGCTCGACGCGCATGGGCCGCGCCGTCGGCCCGCGGCTGGCCAGGCGCTTCGCCCGCGCCGTGCTCGAGCTGGGCGGCAACAATGCCGGCATCGTCTGCCCCTCGGCCGATCTCGACATGGCGCTCCGGGCGATCGCCTTCGGCGCCATGGGCACCGCCGGCCAGCGCTGCACGACGCTGCGCCGCCTGTTCGTGCACGACAGCGTCTATGACAGGATCGTGCCGCGCCTGAAGAAGGCCTATGAGAGCGTGTCGGTCGGCAACCCGCTCGAAACCGATGCGCTGGTCGGCCCGCTGATCGACAAGGCCGCCTTCGAGGCCATGCACAAGGCGCTGGACGCGGCCAGGGCCGCCGGCGGCACGGTGACCGGCGGCGCCCGCGTCGAGACCGGGCATGCCGATGCCTGGTATGTGCGCCCGGCCATCGTGGAGATGCCGGCCCAGACCGGCCCGGTGCTGGAGGAGACCTTCGCGCCGATCCTCTATGTGATGCGATATGCCGACTTCGACGCGGCGCTCGCCCTGCACAATGCGGTGGGGGCGGGGCTGTCGTCGTCGATCTTCACGCGCGACCTGCAGGAGGCGGAGCGCTTCCTCGGCGCCGATGGCTCGGACTGCGGCATCGCCAATGTCAACATCGGCACCTCGGGCGCCGAGACCGGCGGCGGCCGCGAGAGCGGCTCCGACGCCTGGAAGGCCTATATGCGCCGCGCCACCAACACCATCAACTACTCCAACGCACTCCCGCTCGCCCAGGGCGTGGCTTTCGATATCGAGTGAGGATCGAGAATCAGGGCGCATTCCTTGCAAGCTGCGCGGGCATGCCCGGACGCGCTGCGCCGCAGGGTCGAAAGATCGAAAGCGCCCGCGACTTCCGCGCCTGCCTGCTGGACGACGCAAAGGTCGCGGCGGTGCCGAGCTCGGCCTTCGCCGCCGCGCCCTTCTTCCGCATCTCCTGCGCGGCCTCGCGGCAGGAATTGCGCGAGGCCCCGGCGCGCATCGCCGCGGCGTGCCCGACGCTTGCGCGATGAGGCATGGCGGGGCGGAAGAGAGGATGCCGTGATCCCGCCCCCCAATGAACGGCCTGCCGATCAACCCATGTAACAATCGGCGGGCAAAATGCGATTTCCGTTTCGGCGGTCATCCGGGATAGGTATTGGCTCTTTTGACGATAGGGATTGATATTGTGATTCCAATTAGAATGGCCGTCGCCGCTTCCGCTCTCGGTATCGCCCTGACGATCGCGGGGTTTTCCCATACCGCATCCGCCCAGACCCAGCCGGAGGCGCCCGCCGCGACGCCACTGGCCGTGGGCCTGACCGACAGCGGCTCCGCCGAGGCCCAGGTGATCGAGGCGGTCCGCCACGGCGACATTCTGACGATCAAGCTGCGCTTCAAGCCTCTCGTCGCCGGCAAGCTGGAGAGGCTCTACGACTCGATCAGCAAGAGCGATTATGAAAACAGCTTCTATGTTCTTGCCGGCAACAAGAAGCACCTGCTGCTGACCGACAGCAACGACCAGCCGCTGACGAACCCCTACCTGGTCATAAAGACCAGCAAGGACTCCCCGACGGCCGGCTCCTGGCACGGAAGGTTCCCTGCCCCGCCGAAGGACGTGACCGAGGTGTCGCTGACGATACCCGGCGTCGAGACGCTCGACGCCATCCGGATAACAGACCGATAGTGCCCATGACCGGCTTGCTCAAGCCCGCCCTCGTCGCGGCCATGGTGATGGCCGGCGCGTGCGGTTCCTTCGCGCAGGACGCCCCCCGGGGGACCGGCGAAATCCGCGATCTGAAGGCCACGATCCTGGACCTGAAGGGGCTTCCATCGGACCTGGACAGCGCCATATCGGACCTGTCGGCGCGCGCCGACGGGCTTGCCGCCCGGCACGGCGGTCTTTCGGTGCGGCAGGACGAGACCGCCGTCAGGGTGTCGATGACGGGCGACGTGCTGTTCGACTTCGACAAATCCGACATCCAGCCGGCCGCCGAACCGACGCTCGAGGACATCGCCCGTCTGGTCGCATCGGTCTCCGCCGGAACGGTCGTGATCGAGGGGCACACCGACTCCAAGGGCTCCAGCCGCTACAACAAGGACCTGTCCCTGAAACGGGCCAACGCCGTCGCGAAATGGCTCGCGGCACATGGAGCGGACAAGGCCCGGCTGTCGGTCAAGGCATTCGGCGACAGCCGCCCGGTCGCGCCCAATACGCTTGAAAACGGCGCTGACAATCCGGAAGGGCGCGCGCTGAACCGGCGCGTCGAGTTCGTCTTGCCCACCCGTCCGCCGGAATAGAACCCGAAGCCGGGCGTCCAGACCTTCGAAGTTCAGCCACGACGCCCGTCGGCAAGGCCCGCACAGCTTCGGCCGTGACGGCAGAAATCCGTGATCGAGAGACGCTCCACTAGGCCGTGCAGCAGGGCATGCGTCGGTGCGCAGAAAGAAATAGAGTATCCCACACCGCGGCCCGACCGGGCCGCGGTGCCTGATTTGCAGCCACGGCCTGGCTGCCGACCCACAAGGAGACAGTCATGACCGACAAGCCCATCAGCCGTTTTCCGGTTCCGGCACTGAAAGACCTTCCGGCGGACATCGCCGCGCGCATTGCCGAGGTGCAGGAGAAATCCGGCTTCATCCCCAACGTGTTCCTGGTGCTAGCCCACCGCCCCGACGAGTTCCGCGCCTTCATGGCCTATCACGACGCGCTGATGGACAAGCCCGGCAACATCACCAAGGCCGAGCGCGAGATGATCGTGGTCGCCACCAGCACCGCCAACCAGTGCCAGTATTGCGTCATCGCCCATGGCGCGATCCTGCGCATTCGCGCGAAGAACCCGCTGATCGCCGATCAGGTCGCCATCAACTACCGCAAGGCCGACATCACGCTGCGCCAGAAGGCGATGCTGGACTTCGCCATGAAGGTTTCGACGGCCGCCTATGAAGTCGGTGACGCCGACTTCGACGTGCTGAAATCGCATGGCTTCGAGGAGGAGGACATCTGGGACATCACCGCGATCTCCGCCTTCTTCGGCATGTCCAACCGCCTCGCCAACGTCACCAGCATGCGGCCGAACGACGAGTTCTACACGCTCGGCCGGACGTGAGCGCACAAAGGACGCGTCGTCATCCAGATCGAGGAATGGAAGGGCGACAGGCGCAGCCGGCAGCGCAGACACGAACGGCTCGCCGGAGATTCCCGGCTAAAGCTTGGCCTTGGTGCTGCGCGGGGTTGCCAGCAGCAGATTGGTTTCGCTGTTGGTCACGCCGGGGATGAGGCGGATACGGCGCAGCACCGCGTCGAGGTCGGTCAGCGTCGTGGTGCCAAACTCGACGATCAGGTCCCAGCGGCCGTTGGTGGTGTGGATCGCCGACACTTCCGAAAACCCGCCCAGCGCCTTGATCACCCGGTCGGCGGCATGGCCTTCGATCTCGATCATCATGATGCCGCGCACCGGCTGGTCGACCGCGTCGGCCCGCAGGATCACCGTGTAGCCGAGGATCTCGCCGGCGTTCTCCAGCTTCTCCAGCCGGGCGCGCGCGGTGGCGCGCGAGACGCCGAGGTCGACGGCCAGATCGGAGATGCTGCGCCGCCCGTCATGGCGCAGCAGCTTGATGAGTTTCCGGTCCAGCTCGTCCATGTGGCTTCTCATATTGTCAATATGAATGAAGCACTTTGATAATACGGATCGATATATTTGCCAATTCAATCCGTTCATTCCGCCATGGCAATCGGCATAGATTGTCGGTGACATTCGACATATGGGCGCACCGACATGCATTGCAGGATACTGGGGGCGCCGGTTCAGGACGGAACCGGCCGAAAAGGGTGCGAGATGGGGCCGAGCGCGCTGCGCGTGGCCGGTCTCGTGGAAGTGCTCACCGAGCTTGGCCATACGGTCGAGGATCTCGGCGCGGTCGTGCCGCGGCCGGCGGGCCCGATGCCCCACCCCAACCCGGCGCTGAAGGCGCTGCCCGAGATCGTGGCCTGGACGGCCGCGCTTGCCGACGCGGCCTACGCGGCCAGCGCCGGCGCCATGCCGATCTTTCTGGGCGGCGACCACAGCATGTCGGCCGGCACCGTCTCCGGCGTTGCCCGCCGCGCCGCCGAGACCGGGCGCCCGCTCTTCGTGCTCTGGCTCGATGCGCATACCGACTACCATACGCTCGACAGCACCGTCAGCGGCAACCTGCACGGCGTGCCGCTCGCCTATGTCACCGGCCGGGCGGGCTTCGAGGGCTATTTCCCTCCGCTTGACGCCAGGGTCGATCCGTCGCGCACCTGTACGCTCGGCATCCGCAGCGTCGACCCGGCCGAGCGCATCGCGCTCAACGAGGCGGGCGTGCTGATGTATGATATGCGCGCGATCGACGAGCACGGCATAGCGCCGCTGCTGCGCGAGTTCCTGGCGCGCGTCGCCGCCGAGAACGGCCTCCTGCATGTCAGCCTCGACGTCGATTTCCTCGACCCGTCGATCGCGCCGGCCGTGGGCACCACCGTGCCGGGCGGCGCCACCATCCGCGAAGCGCATCTGGTGATGGAGATGCTGCACGACAGCGGGCTGGTGACGAGCCTCGACCTGGTCGAGCTGAACCCCTTCCTCGACGAGCGCGGACGCACCGCCACCCTCATGGTCGACCTGGCGGCGAGCCTGATGGGGCGCCGCATCATGGACCGCCCCACACGGAGCTATTGAGATGACGCAACCAGACCTCAACATCGTCCCCTTCGTCAGCGTCGACAACATGATGACGCTGGTGCTGAGGATCGGCGTGGAACGCTTCCTCGTCGAGCTCGCCGGCTATATCGAGGAGGACTTCAAGCGCTGGCCCGTCTTCGACAAGACGCCGCGCGTCGCCTCGCATTCGAAGGAAGGCGTCATCGAGCTGATGCCGACCAGCGACGGCCGGCTCTACGGCTTCAAATATGTCAACGGCCACCCCAGCAACACGCGCGACGGCCGCCAGACTGTCACCGCCTTCGGTGTGCTGGCCGATGTCGGCAACGGCTATCCCATGCTGCTGACCGAAATGACCATCCTGACGGCGCTGCGCACGGCGGCGACCTCGGCGGTCGCGGCCAAATATCTCGCGCCGAAGAACGCCGACACCATGGCCATCATCGGCAACGGCGCACAGTCGGAATTCCAGGCGCTGGCCTTCAGGTCCCTGCTCGGCGTGGACAAGCTGCGGCTCTTCGACATCGACGCTTCCGCCAGCCGCAAATGCGCAGGCAACCTCGCCGGCAGGGGTTTCGACATCAGGATCTGCGGGTCCGGCCAGGAGGCCGTGGAAGGCGCACAGATCATCACCACCGTCACCGCCGACAAGCAGTATGCCACGATCCTCACCGACAACATGGTCGGCAACGGCGTGCACATCAACGCGGTGGGCGGCGATTGCCCCGGCAAGACCGAGCTGCATCGCGACATCCTGCTGCGCTCCGACATCTTTGTCGAATATCCGCCGCAGACCCGCATCGAAGGCGAGATCCAGCAGCTCGATCCCGACCACACCGTCATCGAACTGTGGCAGGTGATGACCGGCGAGGTGCAGGGCCGGCGCGATCCGCGCCAGATCACCCTGTTTGACTCGGTCGGCTTCGCCATCGAGGACTTTTCGGCGCTGCGCTATGTGCGCGACCAACTCCAGTCGACCGGCCTCTACGAAAAGCTCGACCTGCTCGCCGACCCCGACGAACCGCGCGACCTCTACGGCATGCTGCTGCGCCATGCCGCGAAGCAGACCAAGGTTGCGTGACACGCATTGGAGCGAGAGGCCTTTTCCTTGAATCGCGACCTCGCTCCGGGCTCCTGTTCCTGGAGCATGATCTTGCCGGAAAAGCCCGCAACTTTCCGTTCAAGATCATGCTCCAGGCTGAGCTACACGTATACCCCCGTGCCCGCGATTGGCGTCAGACTATGGCCCTTCTGCCCCGGCCCTCAGCGAGCCCGCGTTTCTGGAAGAGTTGAGGCCCGGGGGTCGACAGCAGGGATCAACCCCAGTCCGCAACCGGCATGGTATCCAGGGACATGGGGTCGGGCGATTGTGCGGTTCCAAATCCCGGAGCGGCCAGGGATGTGATTTCGACCTTGCCGCCGCTTAGCTTCAGGCGCACGGACTCGTCTTGCCGATGATAAAGGTCGCCATGGGCAGCAAGAAACGCTTCCGCTTCGTCGGTGGAACGCCCCCCGAAGCCGTCTATGAAGTGATGCGCGTTTTTTTCAACATGAGAGAGCCCGAGCCAACTGACCAGAGCCAGATCCTGTTGCAGGGAGATACCGGGCTCGCAAGTCAGGTCCTCGGCCGACAGGAAATACCGTCCGGGTTGCTCCAGATTCCATGCCTGCGCCCGCGCGGCATTCAGCACGGACTTGTAAAAACCCTTGCAAATCTTGGACGACACACCTGCATAGCCTAGCCTGCGGGCCGAAGGAAAAGCACCCAGTTCCCCGTCGGATTCGTCTATGATAACGGGAATTCGGGTGGCGAGGAGATGAACCGGCTCTTCCAGCGCCCGGTCACGCCGCACCGGCTGTTCCAGATAGAGGACAGATTTGCTGAAGCGACGGAGTGTCGGATCGGTGCCAACGCTTTCAAGGAAGGCCGCGACACCGGCAGCATCCGCGAATTGTTCGTTGCCGTCGAGCGTCACGCGATAGTCGATGCCGCTTTCATCCAGCAATACTGCTATCCGGCGCAAGCGCTCCAGATCCGCCTCCGTATCGCCTCCGATCTTGATCTTGTAATAGCGGCAGCCATACGTCGCGATGACTTCTGACAGGGTCTCGGGCAAACCGTCGTCCACGCGGCTTTCCTGGTCGCAGGCCACCAGTGGATCGACCAGCCCGACGGTGTGGCGGATGGCGATGGACGAAGCCGGTTGGCGGGAGGCAAGGAAAGCGTCGAGATTGAAGTCACCCAGTTCAGGCACGAGCGGCCCGGTTCGCATGCCTGCCAGATTGGCGGACATGGCCTGTGCGAAACTCACTCCTTTTGCACGGCACAATGCGTCGAGGATGGCCCGGTCCAGCATCGCCATGCCGAAGCTCGCGATCAGCGGGTTGAGCGCCTGCGAGGCACAGGCGGCATTGAGTGCGAGATAATTTCCTTCAAGCAATCCGTAGGCTGTTTGCAGCCCGGACACGAGATAGGCTTCGGCGGCAAGTTCTATGGCGCGGCGCAGTTGGTCGTGGTTCTGCTCATCCGTAAGCGCAGGGTTCTTGTCGAACCATTTCGCGCTGAGCGCTTCGGCGGACCAGCCGGTCGCCTCCCCTCCGTTTTCGAGACGGATACGGACCGAAATCACGGCCTGACGTCCGCCCGTTGCTGTCTTGACGCCGAAGCGGAAGGGAATGCGCAGCCGGTAGGGTCGCTCGTAGCAATGAACCTCGAGAACCTCGAGCCGCACGGTCATGCGGGCACGAACCTGGGGTCGTTCCCGCTCTGGCGCCCGGTTAGCATGTCATAGATTTTCAGCGAGAGGGCACCGAATTCCGGAGTGGCGCGGCTCTCGACCGTGCGCGGGCGTGGCAGGTCGATATCGAGCACCGTATCGATCCGTCCGGGGCGAGGTGACATGATCACCACCCTGTCGGACAGGAACACGGCTTCAGGAATGGAGTGGGTAACGAAAAGAACGGTTTTGCGCGTGTCGGACGCCTCTCCCCATATCCGCAGCAGTTCGAGATTCATCTCGTCGCGTGTCATGGCGTCGAGGGCGCCGAATGGTTCGTCCATGAGCAACAACTCTGGATCGAGAAGGAGCCCGCGACAGATAGCGGCGCGCTGCTGCATGCCGCCCGACAGTTCGCGCGGCAGCTTGTTGGCGAAATCCTTGAGACCGGTGAGCTCGAGCAATTCCATCGCGCGCCGTCGATAGTTGCGTGGATTGATGCCGGCCAGCTCCGCGGGCAGGAGAACGTTGTCGAGGATCGTGCGCCATTTCAGCAGGACGGCCGCCTGAAACACCATACCGACATTGGGAATTGGCCGGGTTACGGTCTTTCCGTCCACGGTGACGATGCCGGCGCTGCGCTCGCGCAGCCCCGCCACGACACGCAGGAGCGTGGATTTTCCACAGCCCGAAGGACCGACAAGCGAGATGAACTCCCCCTTCCGGACCACCAGGTTGATGTCGCGCAATGCCTCGACCGGACCTGAGGCTGCGCCATAGGTCATCGAGACCCCGTCGAGCTTGATGGAAATATTGTCCACGCTGTCTTGCCTGTTCTCAGATGGTCACTGCACGTCGAACGGAAGTTCAATCCTGGTCAGGAATGTGCTGTCATAGGCGTCGGCACAATCCACCTTGGTCGAGAGCCCCATATAGGTGTTCACAAGGTCCACCGAAGCGCACATTTTATCCTTGTCGATGGCCCCGATGCCCTTGTCCTTGAAGGTCCGTGTCTTCATCAGCTCGAAGCCGAGCCCCATGTTCTCGCGCAGGGCAACAACGTCGATTTCAGGAACGGCTTTCTTGTAGATTTCCATCGCGCCGTCCGGGTCATTCATGACATCCTGCCAGCCTTTGTAGGCCGCTTCCAGGAAGCCGCGCAGCGCCTCTGGCCGCTCCTTGATGGTGGTTTCGCTGGTCATGATCGACATGGCGTAAAGCTGGAAATTGTAATCTGCCCAGTTCAGCGAAACGGCATTGCCCTTGCCCACTGCCTTTTCCGCGAGCGGGAGGCCGGTCGTGTAATCCGAGACAGCGTCGGCGCGGCCTTCGGCAAGCGCGACATATTTTGCCGACGGCTCAATGTTGACCCATTTGAGAACGTTCGGGTCGAGGCCGTTGGCGTGAGCAAATGCCGGCCACATCAGACGCTGGCTGTCGCCGGGAGGAGCACCTACCGTCTTGCCCGGAAGATCAGAAGGCTTGGTGATGGGCGCCGATGCCTTGGAAAAGAAATTCATCGGCGTGCGGTCGAAGATGATGCCCACGACCTTCACGCTCGTGCCGCGAGCACGCGAGCCTATGACGACCGCCGCATCGGCAAGGCCGGCATCGGCACGGCCGGTATCAACCTTGGCTATGGAATCGCCCGAGCCCTTCGAGTTCTCAAGCACGACATCAAGACCCTTCTGCGCGAAGTAGCCTTTCTCCTTGGCAACCCAATAGGCTGCATGATCGCCAACGGGGAACCAGTTCAGCGCGAAGGTGAACTTCTCGTTCGCATTCGCTGATCCACCCACAAGGCTACCGACCAATGCGGCCGTGATCATCAGTGCAATCTTCTTAGCCCTCATCCCTTTGCCTCCCATTCTGGTCTATCAGACGCTGATAATATTCAAGCTCAGGCGCCGGCTCCTTCCGCCCAAGGCGCCATGTAACGCGACATCAGGCCAACGACCGCGAAAAGCAGCAGGCCGATGATCGAGATATAGATGAGCGCAGCGAAAGCGAGCGCGGTATTCATGCTGCTCTGGCTGGTGACGATGACGTAGCCGAGCCCAGTCTGCGAGGCCACGAACTCGCCGACGATGGCACCGACGACTGCCGATGTGGCGGTGACCTTCAACGCGGAGAGAATATAGGGATAGGCGTTCGGAATACGTATCTTGGCGAACACCTTCCATTTCGGGGCGTTGAAGACCCGGCCGAGATCGATCATGTCGTGGTCGATCTGCGAGAGCCCGACGGCAGTGTTGATGACCACGGGAAAAAAGCCGATCAGCGCTCCCATCAATATATTGGGTAGAATGCCGTAGCCTACCCAGATCAGGAAAAGCGGCGCGATCGCAACCTTGGGCAGCGTGTTGAGGAACACGAGGAACGGCATCAGTGCGCGCGATAGCACTGGCGACCATGCAATCACGGTTCCGAGGAGAACACCACTGGCGGCGGCAAGCAGAAAGGCGCCCACGATGGCAAGGCCGGTGGCCCATATATGTCCCCACCAGTCGATCGAGGTGTCGAGCATGGCTTCCAGAACCGATTGGGGGCTGGGCAAGAGATAGGGTTTTATTCCGGCCCAACTTACCGCGGCCTGCCAGATCGCCAGAATCGCGACGAACAGAATGATGGCGGGCAGAAGATCGAGAAACTTGTTGCGCAGTTTCGCCATCGGATCAGTCCAGCCAGCGGGAGAGATTGGCACGAACGAAATCGTCGTCCGCGAGATCGGCATGCAAACGGCTGACCCTGGTGAGCTCTTCCGCTTGCCCGGGAGAAAGCCCTTCCTCGGGATCGAGGCACCAGATTCCCTCAAGAAGGCCCTGCCGCCGCAGGATTTCATGACAGCCGGCAATGCAGCCCTTAAAATCGTTGGCGACATCGAAGAAGGCGCTGTTGCAATCGGTCACCCGGGAATCGAGAGCAAGCATGTCGGCGGAAACGGCTCCCTTTGCTGCTTCGGCCTGGCAGCGCTCAAAGATCTTCACGGCTCCCCTGGTCCACACCGACCAGTGACCCAGCAGTCCGCCCTTGAAGCGCATCGTCACCGGCTGTCCGTCGCGCATGACGGTGAACGGGGTCAGCAGGTCGAGGACAATGTGGTCGTCATTTCCGGTATAGAGAGTTATCTGGTTCTCGGTTCCAGCGGCCGCGATGCCGCGCACCACATCGATGGTACGGTACCGATTGAACGGGGCGACCTTGATCGCCACCACGTTGGGAATGGCGGCGAAGCGAGCCCAAAAATCCGCATTCAGATGAAGCCCGCCCACTGCCGGCTGCAGATAGAAGCCGATCAGCGGAATTTCGGCCGCGACCTGCTCGCAGTGAGCGATGAGCGCATCTTCTTCCTGCCCCTTCAGCGCCGCGAGGCTGAGCAGTCCCGCGTTGTAGCCCAAGGAAACCGCGATCTTCGCCTCGCTTACCGCCTGCGCGGTGGCACCGGCGAGGCCGGCGACCATGACGAGCTGTCGATCGGTCCAGCGAGCGGCGGTTTCTGCCGCAAGCGACAGGACGCGCTCATAAAGCCCAACCTCTCTTATGGCGAATTGCGTGGTGTGAACGCCAACGGCCAGGCCGCCGGAACCAGCATCGAGATAGTAGCGCGTCAACGCCCGCTGCCGACGCTCGTCCAACTGCCGGTCGGCATCAAGGGCCAGCGGATGGGCCGGAATGACGGTCCCCGCGCGCAGAATGTCCATTGCGGCCTGCTGGGCCGACGGAGTTGCCTTTGCGCCCATGCTCAAAATGCCCCACTGCGTACTTCAAACTTGGTCGGCTTGTCATAAGCCACCTCGCCCCGGGCGACCCAGTCGGCTGTCCAGTCCAGCATTGCATGGAGGGGCACGGACGGATAGCCAAACAGCCTGTTCGCCTGCGCGGTGTTGGTGAGCCATGCGGTGCTCGCTTCGGAGCCAAACAGGCGCGGCTCAACACCGAGGCGCGCCGCCAGTTCCTGAACCAGCCAGCGCACCGATATGGTCTCGGGCCCGGATACGTTGATAGGGCTCGTTACATCGGTGCAGTGGGCCAGGCAGCGCAAGGCCTGTGCGTTGGCATCACCCTGCCAGATGACATTCACATGGCCCATGAGAGACAAATCGATCTCGGTTCCCGCCTTGATCCTGCTGGCCAGGTCGTACAGCACCCCGTAGCGCAGATCGATTGCATAATTCAGCCGGAAGATGCGGCCGGGCGTGCCATGAACGCGCGAGAAATGCTCGAACATCCGCTCACGGCCAAGACAGGACATCGCATATTCGCCGCGCGGCTCAGGAGGCGTCGTTTCCAGCGCGCCCTGCCTCAGCACATCCACGAGCGGATAGATGTTACCTGTGGAAAAGGCGACGATGCGCGAGTCACGGTAGGCATTGGCGACCAGGGCCGGAGAATGCGTGTTCATCGCCCATGTCAGCGCCTGATTGCCAGAGGCACCGAACTTCATGCCGGCCATGAAAATCACGTTGCGCGCCTTAGGCAACGCGTTCACCTGCGCCTCATCGAGCAGATCGGCCTTGATGGTTTCCACACCCCAGGATTCCAACTGCTTCTGCAGCTCCGAGTCACTGAAGCGGGCAACGCCTATCACCCGCTTATCGGGTGCGGCGCGCTTGGCCATGCGCGCCAGCGTCGGCCCCATTTTTCCAGCGACACCGAGGATGACAATGTCGCCGTCGACCGTAGCCAGATCCCGGACGAGCGCAGGTGTGGGGCGCGTCATATATTCTTCGAGGTCATCCACCGTGCCGAAGCGGTCGGGCAATGCAGCGGTGGCAAGGCCGGGATCATTCGCAACTGTCTCGTACAAGATCTGCTCCCTCGAATTCTCTTCGTTGAGGTGACACTACCCACAGCCCGGAGAAATTTCAACTATTTAGTTGAAATGGCGTAGATTTCCATTAAAATTAATAAAATCAATTACTTATGAGATTTTTGAGTTTGGACAGAGCTCCTCGCACAGAAGCTACTGATGGCCAAAGATGCGGTTCAACGGCAATGCAGCCCCGGTAGTCGTCAGCCTTGAGGGCCCTCACCTGACCAGCCCAATCAACGTCCCCATCAGCCAGCAGCTCCCAGGAGCCGTCGGCATGGAGGCGTGCGTCCTTGAAATGGACGTTGCACACGAGATGCCTACAAGCGGCGTAGCCAGTCGGCCACGGCGTGTCGCCATCGATCAGCGCATTGGCCGGATCCCAGTTAAGCCCGATTGAAGCCCCGGTGGCGGCGATCAGTTCAGCGGAACGCTCGCCCGTATTGGCCCAGTGGCTTTCTTCATTCTCGATGATCAGCGTTACATTTGCGGTTCGAGCCAGTTCGGCCGCCCGTGCGAGAATGTCGATAACCTTCCCGGGTGCGGGGCCGCTCGGAAGTCCGCCACGGTGAAAGCTGAAGGCGATCAGATATTTTGCACCTGCGTCCGAAGCGAAATCCAGCGATTCCGGCAAAAGCCGATCAACATGGTCCCGGAGCAGCGCATCGGCTCCTGCCCATGTGTCATGAAACTCGCGATCCATCCAGGCGAGGTTCGAACTTTTGGGGGCTTCAACCGGCAGCGGGATCTTGAACAGGCCGGGCGATATGGCGCTGATCTGGACGTCGAAAGACGTGATTGCCCGCAGCAGGCGTCGTCTTTGCGTTGGGCTCAATCTGGGAACCCGGGCATCATGCATGCCGCGCAGCTCAAAATGCCGCACGCCCCACTCAAGGCCGAGCTCGAAAGCGGTCTCGGGTGAATCCGACAGTTCGTCAGTGATGATGGCGGGAATCATGGCTGTGGCGCACTCCAACAATTGGAGCTGGAGGTTAAACCGCGCTCATGCACATATTCAACCGTTTGGTTGATATCTTCGATCCGCTCCGGCTTGCGCCTGCTTTCAGAGGTTGATGAGTCTCTTCTCCCCTTGCGTCGCGGGCTTGAACCCGTCCCGCTTCTACGGGCGAAGGCCCGTCAGGGTAAGCGTGACAATATGGTTGCGATAGACTTCCAGCGCCTCGGGGGTGGAAAGATCACGCCCGAAGATGGCGGACATGGTGAAGCTGTTGGCAAAATAGAAGAACGTCATACCGGCGATCGATATATAGAGATCCAGAGGATCGATGCCCTTTCGGAATACGCCCTGGCTCTCCCCTTCGCGCAGAGTTTCCCCGATCATCTCTATAAGCGGCGAGTTGGTTCGATGAAATGCCTCCGAATCCTTCACATGAGGTCCGCCGAGCGCATTCTCGTCGGCAAGCATGCGAATGAATTCCCTATGCTGTGAGAGATAGCTGAGCGAGAAATCGATAAGGCGGATTATGGCGTCCTCGGGCGGCAATGAACGCAGATCAAGGTTCTTCTCGCGCAGGCGTATCTCAGAATATGCCTCCTCAAGCGCGACCCGATAAAGATCGTCCTTGCTGCCGAAATAATAATAGACAAGTTGCTTGTTGAGGCCGGAGCGTGCGGCGATGCTGTCGACCCGCGCTCCGTTGAAACCTTTTTCGGCAAACTCTGCGCGCGCGGCGGCCATAATAACATCACGGGCATTTTTTCCCGGCTTAGATGCCGTGCGAGTTTTAGATTTCGCCATTACAATCCATATCGCCAAGATCTCTTGATCGCATGGTCGCCGCGGACTTCACCGAGGTCTTTTTCCGATCGGGTATCCAGGGGGATCAACCCAGCCCATGCGCAACTGAAGGCTTTTTGATAGTTTGCAGTGCCGAAGTTGTCTAGGTGCTCAGCCTGTCATCGTCTCCATCAGGCGAACAGCAGCTTCTCAACCCATCGCTGCAGCGTTTGCGATGGAAGAGGAGCATGAACGCGCGCAACGAGCAGCTTGTGCAAAGAGTTCACGAATACCCGTGCAAAGGTTCCGGACCGCGCTTTTGCCGGGCTCCTTCACACCCTTCGCAGCAAAGTGCGCTTCGGTGCCGCCGGGGCCTGGTCCTGGAGTGCGAGCGCCTGGCCGCAGGGCGGCGACTTGTAGAGCCGTTGCAAGGTGCCCATCATTTCGTCGAACGACATGTCGAGTTCGACGCGGGTTTTCCGCGTGGGGCGCAGGTAGATCGAGCGGCCTCTGCGTTCCCTGTAGATGAAACCGGCTTCCACCAGCTGGTTGACCTTGCGGTGCACGGTGGCGATCGGCAGGTCCAGCACGTTCTTGAGCGCCGACAGGTCGTAGAGCCTGGACTGGATTTCGCCGACCACCACGGTCCTGACGATCAGCGCATCCACCGGGCCGCCCCACATGCCGGTCTCGATGGCATAGAAACGGTTGAGACACTCGATGATCTTGGTCTGCACGGCTCCGCGCAGATCATCCATCTTCAGTGATCCGGTCATGGCGTTTTCACCTGCCGCGACGGCGCTTGATCTTCCGGGCCATCGCGTCGATCGACTGGGTTTCCTTTCACTATGGCACGAACTCGGATGCGGCAACAGACCTTTCCGGAATGGAAAGGTCCGCAGGCAAGGGTGGCGAGAATGATGCTAGTTTCCCTTCATCCTCATATGCGGCGCGCCTTTCCCCGCCGCGCTCGATCGGGAGGCCTTGATGGCAAAGCACGTTCTCGTGGTCGGCGGCGGCATAGGCGGCACGATGACCGCCAACAGCATCGTCGCGAAGCTCTACCCGGAGATCGCCAGCGGCCAGGTCAAGGTCAGCCTGCTTTCCGATTCCCCCTGGCACTACTACAAGCCCGCCTTCATGTATGTGGCCTTCGACATGTTCTTCGAGGGTGAATTGCGGCGCAGGCAGCAGAGCCTCCTGCGCCCCGAAATCGAGTTCCGGGTGGACAAGGTGACCGAGTTCGACTTCGCGGGATCGAAGGTCAGGACCCAGAGCGGCAGGACGGTCGGCTACGACTACATCGTCGTCTCGACCGGCTGCGTGCCGGCGCCGGAGCGGATCGAGGGCCTGAAGGAAGCCGGCGACTATTTCTACCAGTATGCGCCCGCCCGGCAGCTCGCCGACAAGCTGCGGACCTTCGAGAAGGGCCGTATCTTCATCACCGTCAACTTCCCCAGGACCCCGAACGTCCCGCACCAGTGCGGCATCGCGCCGCTGGAAACGACGCTCATGCTCGACGAATATCTGCGCCGCAAGGGCGTGCGCGACCAGTGCGAGATCGTCTATACCTATCCCACCATTTCGCAGCTGCTGCGCAACTGCCTGTTCCTCCAGCAGGAGGTTTGCGAGGTGCTGCCTCCGATCTTCGAAAGCAAGGGCATCGGCTACCAGCGCGGGTTCACGCTGGCGTCGGTGGACCCGGACAGGAAGATCGCCCGCTCGCAGGAGGGCAAGGAGGAAGGCTTCGACCTCCTGATGTGCACGCCGCCGATCCGGGCGGTGGACGCGGTGCTCGAAAGCGGCGTCTCGCAGGCCGCCGACAACGAGGGCTGGCTGCCCACGAACCGCCAGACCCTGCAGCTCGAGGGCTTCGCCAACGCCTATGTCATGGGCGATACCGTCGATCTGCCGATCAGCAAGGCCGGAGGCTCCTGCCACAACCAGAGCCCGGTCATCGCCAACAACATCGCCGGCGACATCCGCATCGGGCGCACTGTCGATGCCTATGACGGCAAGGTCCAGGCCGTCGCGCAGATGGGCCTCGAGGCAGGCATGCCGCTGTGGTACGACTATGACGAGGACGTCCACCCGACGCCGCCCACCAAGGTCGGCGGCCTTCTGCGCAAAGCCTTCAACCGCGGCATCTACTGGTCTGTCGCCCGCGGGATCATCTGACGGCACGCCTTCCGGAGACCATCTCATGACGACAGCAAGTTCCGCACCTTCCGAAGCCAAGCACAACGGCGTCACCGCCCGGCCCGCGATTGCCGCAGACGCCGCCCCGCTTCTCGACGAGGCGACCGAGCGCGGCCTTGCCCATCTGCTGGCCAAGGCGGCTCCCCTTATCCAGGGCAAGCGGCTGGACAATGTCATCGATCTGCTCTCGCTCGCCTCGGACGGCGTGGACATGTTCGATGACGCCATGGTCCAGAAGCTCATGAAGGCCTATGAGGAAACGGTGGGGGCGGCATGGACGCTCGGCAACGCGGCCCGGTTCGCGGCGGCCAGCACCTCGGCCTCGGCGCCGCCGTCGCTGCTCGGCCTGCTGCGTGTCGCCGGGCAGGAAGATGTGAGACGGGGGCTTCATTTCGTGCTCGTCATGCTGTCGGTGCTCGGCCGGCAGATGCGGGAGCAGGCCCCGGACTAGACATGTCCGGACAGACGCCCCGACCAGGCATGACCGGACCGGATATGCCCGTTTCGGACATGCCCGATTCGGACATGATTGCCGGCGACCTGCGCGCGCTCTATCAGGAAAAGGTGCGGCTGTGGGCGGCCAAGGTGCGCAACGACCGTCGGCTCGTCCATCCCGACATGACGATCGCCCGCACCAGTCCGGTCTGCGGCAGCAGCCTGACGCTCGACTTCATCTGCAATTCCGGCCGTGTCGCGCAGCTCGGCTGGCGCGCCCGGGCCTGCACGCTGGGCATGGCCTCGACGGCCTGCTTCGTGGCGCTGGCGCCGGGCCGGGAGCTGGCCGATATCCTTGAGGCCGGCGCGCAGCTTGCGCGATTGCTCGAGGGTGAGGATTCCGCCTTCCATGACGGCTGGAGCGAGCTCGAGATGTTTCGCGCCGCGCGCGGCTATCCCTCGCGCCACGGCTCCATCCTGCTTCCCTTCGCCATCGCCCGCGAGCTTCAGGCGGGGATGGCCGACCGCTGACGACAGGCGCGCCGTCCGCGCGGTCCGCCATGCCGGGGAACGCCAAGGCTCGTGCGACGCACCGGGCGTTCCGGCCAGTCGATATCCTTCAACAGCGATATTCGTGTTGTCTTCGCCATGCGCTGCCGGCGACAGGCCGGGAGCATGAGGGGCGCTCGCGGAAATGGGCCGCCGACAGGCCTCGCATGCGGTTGCGAGGCGATTGCCCAAGGCTGTTCGAACGTAGTACCAGCGTGTTTCCAGAAGGACCGGTAGTCACCGCCTTTGGCGGCGGCGTGCCGTTGACGCGAATGCGAGGTTCCCGACGCCTTCGTGCGAGGCCGGACAAACGGACGCGCAGGCTGCCCGGGGATCGACCACGTCCCCACGCGCCATTACGAGCGGCAAACCCGGTTCATATGCGGCGGCGAGGAAATAACGATGCCGAATGCGGGGTTCCGCCCCATTAAGGAAAAAATCCGTATGGATAAGCAAGGCAATCGCGCAAACATGTCCGAACGGAAAAGTTCATGGAACTGAAATGGCTTGAGGATTTTGTGTGCCTTGCGCAGCATCGAAGCTATTCGCGTGCCGCCGGAGACCGCAACATCACGCAATCCGCTCTCAGCAAACGCATCAAGCAGCTTGAGAGCTGGGTAGGCCTGCCATTGGTCGACCGGTCATCCAACCCCATAAGCCTGACCAAGGCCGGGGAGAGCTTTCTGCCCCGCGCGCAGGACGCGCTGGAAATGCTGCTCAGCGCCCGCAAGACGGTGAGCGACCGCTACAGCGCGACCTGGCAGGTGCTTTCCTTCGCCACGCTCAACACGCTGTCGCTGACGTTCTTCCCGCACTGGATGGCCGAAATCGAAGCGCCCGGCAATTCGTTTCGCGCCCGCTTCGCCGATCCGCATTCCTCTTTCGTCGGCAACATCTCCACGCTGGTCAGCGGTCATTGCGATTTCTTCCTGACCTATGCGCATCCGGCCGTCCCGCAGATGGAGGATCTGGACGGCTATCCCTTTCTGGCGCTGGGCACCGAGAGGGTTATTCCGGTTTCGGCCCCCGATCCCACCGGTCAGGCTCTGCATAGTCTCAGGGACAGGTCGTTGCCCACCGATTTCCTGAGCTATCGGGGCAACTCCTTCTTTTCGCTCGCCCTGCCCTGGCTGTTCGAGAAGCATGGCTTCCGCCTCAATACCGTCTATGAAAACGGCATGTCGGTCGCGCTCAAGGCCATGGCCGTGTCGGGCCACGGCGTTGCGTGGATACCCGAGAGCCTTGTCGAAGACGAGATGAGACGCGGCGTTCTGGTTCGGGGCGGAGATCGGGACACGGATTTGCTGACCGAGATCAGGGTGTACCGGACCCCGCAGTTCCGCAACAAGCAGGCCGAACGCTTCTGGCGGCGCGCCTCCCAGCTCGTTTCGCAGAAAGGCGCCCAGACCGGCCGGTCCCCCGCAAAGGACGACCCGACGCCGTTTCAGGAACGCTGAAAGAGTGCGGCCAGCGCCTTGAGGTTTGCCGCGCCGTCCAGCATGCGCAGATCGGAATAGATGCGTTGCGCATCACCGAGATGGGAACAGCAATCCAGGAACTTGCGCGTGCGGTCTTCCTCGCTGAAGGGTTGCTCCAGAGTGCCGACAGCGAAGCTTCGCGGCTTGCGCAGAACCCGGCCGTCTTTCAGCGTCACCGTGGCGATGTGCGGCAGCTTCTCCGTCGCGGCCTGTTCTTCCTGCGCCGTGTAACTGCGCATCGCGACTGCCGGCAGCAGCGTGTCGCCGGCGAAAGCCCGGACCGCTTCCGGCGTGAAATCCGCCAGGGCGAGATAGCCCTGCCGCAATGCCCGCGCGACGCAATATTGCATCGAGAAGCGCGCCTGCATCTGGTCCGCCGGGCGGGTGTAGGCCAGGTTGCGGTAGTTCGCGATCCCGACCAGCGCATCCACGGATATGACGTCATCCGCGCCGAAGCCGTGCTCCGCCTTGAGGTCGAGCAGCGCATCGACGACCATATGGGTGGAGCCGCAGCAGGGATGGCGCTTGGGCATCACGCCGGCGGTTTCGATGACATGGGCCTGTTCCGCGAGGATCCCGGAAATCCGCCAGCCGAGGCGCGGATCGCCCGCGAACAGTTCGCGGATGCCCTGCTCACCTTCCAGAATGTCGGGCCGCGCCTGCATCCCGGCTTTTGCCAGCAAGGCGGCCTCCACCGCGTTTCGCGCCGCCATGCCCGCATGGAACGGCTTGATGAGCGTGCCGAACTGGCCCTTCGTGCCCGAGGCGAAACTCGCGGCGACGGTGAGCGCCCGCGCGGTGGCCGGCGCGTCGAGACCGAGCATATGGGCGGCGGCGGCGGCGGTGCCGATGCTGCCGACGGTCGAGGTGCCGTGCCAGCCGGCCGTGTAATGCGCCTGCCCCAGCCCCTCTCCCAGCAGCGCCTGCGCCTGCAGGCCCGCGAGATAGGCATCGACGAGGCGTGCGCCGCTTGTTTCCTCGAAATCGGCAAGCGCCAGAATGGCGGGCACGATCACGGCGGAAGCATGGCTCATGCCGGGCAGGAAATTGTCGTCGAAGTCGAGCGCGTGCGCCGCCGTCCCGTTGACCAGAGCCGCCAGCATCGGGCTGGCTTTGCCGCCCGTCACCAGAAGGGCGCTGCCGCCCGTGCCCAGCCCCGCGAACGCCGCGGCTACGTTCTGCGTGCTTTCGTCAGCCCGACCTGCCGCCATGCAGGCCAGCGTATCCAGAATGGCGTCCCGCGCCAGCTCGCGGGCACGGGCGCTTGCCACAGGTCTCGCACATGCCTCGGCGATCGCCGCGGCGACGGTCATTTCCCCTCCGGCCATCGCGGTCATCCCTGAAAAGCGTCGAGAATGAGCTTCAGAAGGCGCCCGAACCTGTGCCGGTTGAGCTGGCGCCCGGGAACGTCCGTGTCCACGCGATGGACGATCACCATGTCGAGCGCGGGCAATACGATGCAGAAATGGCCGCCCGCGCCGAAGCCGGCATAGCTGCCTTTCGGGGTCACGACACCGGGAAAGAACACGCCATCCCGCTCCAGCCACCACATATAGCCATAGGCCCCGCGCGCGCCGGCGTGGGAATAGGGCATCACGCATTCCTGCGTCCAGCCGTCGGGCAGAACGGACACGCCATTCCAGCGGCCGTTGCGCAGGTAGAGCTGGCCGAAACGCGCCAGATCGCGCGTGGAAAGCCGGAACGGGTAGGCCGCATGGCGGCTTTCCGCGAAGCGGTCATGCCAGCCGTCCGGCTTTTCACCCGTGAGCGAAAAGTCCTCGAGGCCGAGCGGGCGCGCGATCCGCTCGTCGAATGCCTGATGCACGGTTTTGCCGGTTCGTTGCTCGAAAATCGTGCCGAGCGCGTTGAAATCCCAGTTGTTGTAGCACCAGAAGGTGCCCGGCGCATGGGAATGCCGCTTTTCCTTGATCATCCGCATCCACGGCGTCTCGTAGCCCGCCGGGTGATAAATGCCGGAACGCGCCGTCAGCAGATCATAGACCGTCGCCTGCTTCTCGACGTCGCTCAGGCCCTCGTTGTCATCGATGCCGAGTTGCTCCAGCGTCTGGCTGAGATCGATGGTGCCGTCCGCCACGTCCTGTCCCATCAGCGCGGCGAGAATGCTCTTGCGGATGGAATGGCAGAGATATTTATGCGTGATGTCGCCATAGGTATGGACGATCTTGTTGCCCTGGACGATCATGAGCGCGTCGGTTTCCTGACCGTCGGCGCACGCGTCGACGGCCTGAAGGCCGGCTTCCGACCAGCCGGCCGCGGCGGGACTTTTCAGACGTTCCCATTCCTGTGCCGGATTGGCTGCCGAATGATAGTTCATGCCCGTATTTCCCCGGTCTGTTCGTGTGCGACGGCTTCGACGCTGGCTTGCAGGAATTCCCGCGTATATTCGGCGCCGGCGCGTGAATGGCGCAGATCGTCCGCCGTCAGCTCTTCCAGAATGATGCCCTTGTGCATGACGCCCACGCGCTCGCAGATATGCGCCACCACCGCCAGATCGTGCGACACCATCAGATAGGTGAGGCCGCGCTCGCGGCGCAGCACCTTGAGAAGATTGAGGATTTCCGCCTGCACCGAAACGTCGAGCGCGGAAGTCGGCTCGTCGAGCAGAAGCACTTCCGGCTCGATGATGAGCGCCCGGGCGATGGCCACGCGCTGGCGCTGACCGCCCGACAGTTCATGCGGATAGCGGTACAGAAAGCTGGGCCCGAGCCCTACCGCCTTCAGCACCTCGCGGATGCGCTCGTCCTTGCGGTCCATGCCGTGAATGGTCAGCGATTCCGCCAGCACCTTGTGCACCTGCTTGCGCGGATGCAGCGAAGCATAGGGGTCCTGAAACACCATCTGCACGCGGCGGAAGAACGCCTTGTCGCGCTCGCCGCCCAGCCTGTGCCCGTCGAAGACGAAATTGCCCTGATAATGCGGAATTAGGCCGGCCAGGGCGCGCAGGATCGTGGACTTGCCGCAGCCGGATTCGCCGATCAGGCCGTAGGCTTCGCCGCGTTCGATGTGGAAGCGGGCCTTGCGGACCACGGTGGCGCGCTTGCGCCCCTTGCCGAATGCCACCGACAGATCCGACACATCGACGAGCGGTCCCTGATTGTCTTTGGTCATGCCTGCCCCCTGCTCATGGTTTCGCCGGCCAGCCAGCTCGGATCGCGTTCGGGAACCTTCAGCATGTCGACCGGACGGTCCAGACGCGGCAGGCTGGCCAGAAGCGCCTGCGTATAGGGATGCCTGGCCTTGTGCAGTTCCTTCGCAGGCAGGTCTTCCATGATCCGCCCCGCATACATGACCAGCACCCGGTCGCAGAAATCCGCCACCAGATTGAGGTCGTGGCTGATGAACATCAGGCCGGTGCCGGAGCGGCCGACCAGTTCGTCGAGCACGGTCAGCACCTGACGCCGCACCGTGACGTCGAGCGCGGATGTCGGCTCGTCGGCGATGATCATGTCCGGTTCGGGGATGAGCATCATGGCGATCATCACGCGCTGCCCCATGCCGCCGGAAATTTCGTGCGGGAACAGGCGCATGACGCGCTCCGGGTCGCGGATATGCACGGCTTCCAGCATGGCGAGCGTTTTTTTCCGCGCTTCCGCCGGCCTGACCCGGTGATGCAGGCGATAGGCTTCCATGATCTGGTCGCCGATGCGGATCAGCGGGTTGAGCGAATATTTCGGATCCTGAAGGATCATCGAAATGCGGTTTCCGCGCACGCCGCGCATCTGGCGCTCGCTGGCGGAGAGCAGATCGATCTCGCCGAAGCGCAGCGCCCTGGCGCGGATTTGCGCCGCCTTGGGCGTCAGCTTCAGGATCGAGCGTCCGGTCATCGATTTGCCGGAGCCGGATTCACCGACGATACCGACCTTCTCGCGGCCGATGGAGAAGCCTATGCCGCGAACGACATCGATGCTGCGATCCGCACCGGGAAACGAGACCCACAGGTCGTCGACTTCAAGCAATGGTCTGACCATGGGCCCTATCCGTTTCTGGGGTCGAGAATGTCGCGCAGGCCGTCGCCGAACAGGTTGAAGGCAAGGCTGGCGAGCAGGATTGCGCTGCCGGGCACGGCGGCGAGCCACCATGAGGTCATCATGAATTCGCGGCCGCTGGACAGCATCGCGCCCCATTCCGGGCTTGGCGGCTGCGCGCCGAGGCCGAGAAAGCCGAGACCGGCGGCGGTCAGGATGATCGACGACATGTTGAGGGTGATGCGGATCACCACCGAGGGGATGCACATCGGCACGACGTGTCTGGCAATCACCCGCATCGTGGACGCCCCTTGCAGCCGGATGGCCGCCACATAGTCCGAGGAACGGATTGTCAGCGTTTCGGCGCGGGCAAGACGGGCGATCGGAGGCCATGCCGCGAGCGAGATGGCGATGACCGCATTCTCGATGCCCGGTCCCAACGCCGCCGCGAACGACAGGGCGAGAACCAGGCTCGGAAACGCAAGGAAGATATCCACGATGCGCATCAGCGCGGTGTCGACCCAGCCGCCCATATAGCCCGCCGTCGTGCCGACGATCAGGCCGATCGGCGCGGCGATCACCGCCGTCAGCGTCACGATGTAGAGCGTGATGCGCGATCCGTAGACGAGACGGCTGAAAATATCGCGGCCAAGCTCGTCCGTGCCGAACAGGTGTTGCCACGAGGGCGGTTGAAGACGACTGGCGAGATCGTTCGCACTGATGTCGTAGGTGGCGATAAAGGGAGCGAAGATCGCCACCAGAACCAGCAGCACGATCACCGCCAGACCGAAGACCGCGGATGTATTGACCCGAAGCTTGAGCCAGGAGCGCCGCAACTGCTGCATGTTGGCCTGAAAGGCGGAGGTCGGCACCGGCGCCGTCAGCCAGCCGCGAAGACTGCCGGAGGAGCGCGCCGGCGATGTGTCCGTTTGCGTGTTCATCGGCCGTCTCCTAGCGGGTGCGGGGATCGAAAAGGCGATACAGGAGATCGCTGATCAGATTGATGCCGACAAACAGGATGCCGACGATCAGCGTGCAGCCGACGACCGCGTTCATGTCGCCCGCCAGCAGCGCGTTGGTAAGGTAGCGCCCGAAGCCGGGCCAGGCGAAAACGGTCTCGGTCAGCACCGCGCCCTCCAGCAGGAAGGCATAGGACAGCGCCACGACGGTCACCACCTGCACCGCGACATTGCGGAAGGCATGGCCCCAGACGGTGCGCGCCCAGGACAGGCCCTTGACGCGCGCGGTGATGATATACTCCTGATTGAGCTGCTCGATCATGAAGCCGCGCGTCATGCGGCTGATATAGGCCATCGAGCCGAAGGCGAGGATCAGCGCGGGCATGACGATGTGGCTCACCGCGTTCCAGAACGCGTCCCATTGGCCCTGCATGGCGCTGTCGAGAAGCAGGAAGCCCGTCGTCGGCTCGACCGAATATTCGTAGATGAAGTCGATGCGCCCCGGTCCGCCGATCCAGCCGAGCGTCGCGTAGAAGATCAGCAGCGCCATCAGTCCCAGCCAGAAATTCGGCGTGGAATAGCCGAGCAGGCTGACCATCCGCACCGCATGATCGAGCGGCGAATTGCGGTACATGGCCGAAAATACGCCAAGCGGGATGCCGAGCGTCGTGCCGATGACGATCGCCACGGTCGCAAGCTCGATGGTGGCGGGGAAGACGCGGCCTATGTCCTCCAGCACCGGGCGGCCCGAGGTCAGCGCGTTGCCGAAATCGAACATCACGGCATTCTTGATATAAAGCCCGTACTGGACGATCAGCGGCTGGTCCAGGCCGAGCTTGCGGTACATCGTGTCATAGGCCTCCTGGGAAACATTGTCCCCCAGCATGGCTATGACCGGATCGAGCGGCAGAAGGCGGCTGATGAAGAATGTCAGCGTGACCAGCCCCAGCAGCGTAATCGCCACCGAAACGATCAGGCGCGCGGTGGCGGCGAGAAAAAGAAGCACTGGACCGGCTTCATTTTCGGCCTCCATGTCTTCCACGATTTCGTGCGTCGTCATCGGCAAATCCCAGAAGGAGGGTAGACGGGATGCCGGGCCGGGAGCGCGACGCGAACCGCAGGCGAATTTCCGGGCATCCATCGATGGGCAAATGTTCCCGGCGGCTTCGGGCGAGGCCGCCGGGAAGCGTGCTCGCCGTTATTTCGCGGCCAGATCGTAGTAGACGCGGAAGCCGTTCCAGCTCCAGTTCTTCATGGCCTTGCTGACGCCCGCGACATTGTAGATCTGGAAGATGAAGGCGTGCGGCCCCTTCTCCATCATCTCCTTCTGGAGATCGATATACATCTGCTTGCGCTTGGCCTCGTCCCTCTCGAACAGGGCATCCTCGACCTGCTTGTTCACGGCCTCGTTGAAATAGCTGGCGCGCCAGCTCGGATACATGGTCTGCTTGGCCTCGGCGCGGTTGTCGGGATTGAAGATCTGGCGCGAGGCATTGCCGTGCGCGTCGGGAACCGTGGTCTGCCAGCCCATCAGCGAAGTCTGGAATTCGCGGCCGCGGATGCGGCTGAACAACTGCGCATTGGCCATGCGCTCGATCTTGATCTTCACGCCGGCCTTGGCGGCGGCATCCTGAATGCTCTGGGCAATCGGCGCGGCGTAAGGCGCGGTGCTGATGAACATCGTGGTTTCGAAGCCATTTTCGTAGCCCGCTTCCTTCAGCAGCTCCTTGGCTTTGTCGATGTCCAGCTTGAAGGGCTGGCCTTCCTTCTCGTCGAGCGCGCCGAAGGCGCCGAGCTGCACGAAGCTTGCGCGCGGCACGCCGACATTGTGGATGACCGTCTTGCCGAGCCCCTCGTAGTCGATGAGGTAGCGCATGGCGAGCCGCACCTTCTCATTGGCGAAGATCGGATCGGCATTGTTGAAGTTCCAGTAGAAGAGCGACGGCTTCAGCGAACGCGAGGCCGTCACCTTGCCCTGCTCCTCCAGATCGCGAAGGTCTTCCGGGGTCAGGTCGCGGGCAATGTCGATATCGCCCTTTTCCAGAAGAAGACGCTGCGTTCCCGCTTCCGAGACGTGGCGGATCAACACCTGCTTCAGCTTCGGCGCCTCGCCCCAGTAATTGTCCGTGGCCTGGAGAATGACGACCTCGGCGGGATTCCAGCGCATCAGCTTATAGGGGCCGACGCATTCGGAGCGGGTGGCGAGATATTTGTTTCCCATGTCGCCGTCGACCTGGTTCTCCATCAGCACCTTCTGGTTGAGAAGGCTCGCGACGCGGTTGGCGGCGATGGCGGCAAGAATGAGATTGACCGGGTAAGGCTTGTCGAGCTTGAAGACGAGCGTTTCGTCGTCCGGCGCGGTGATGCTCCGATCGACATTGTCCTTGGTGAAGCCATACTCAGTCAGCGTCGCGGCATTGCCGAAGCCGAGCTTGACGGCGCGCTGCAACGACCAGGCCATGTCGCCGGCGGTCGCCCTGTCGCCGGAATCGAACTTGAGGTCGTCGCGCATGTGGAACGTGATCTGCAAGCCGTCTTCCGAGACGTCCCAGCTCTTCGCGAGCTGCGGCACGATCCTGGTTTCGTCCGCCGGATCGAAATCCACCAGAGGATCGCAGATGTTCTGGATGATCTCGTTGGTTGCCGCCTCGCCGATCTGCGCGGGATCGAAGGTGCTGATCGCGTCGATGTTCCACGCCATGACGAGCGCATTGGGCGGCGATGCGGCTTCGGCCGTGAACGCGGCCGCGCTCATGCCGGCGGCCAGCGCAAATGCAGTGGCACGACGCAGGATGGCTGCTTTCTGTCTGTTCATTCCATTTCCCCTTTTATTTGTTGGGCTTTTTGCTGGATGTGCCGCGCGCACGGGCGCGGCACGAAACGCCTTCACTCCGCCGGGCGCGGCTGCAGCGGCGGGTTGACCTCCGGCGGGATCGGGCAGGTATAGGGCGTCTTGGCCGTGCGCGCCTTGTGATCGGCCTTTGCGTCGTTCAGGAGCTTTTCATCCCGGAGAACATCGAGCGCGGTGCCCGCCATAACCTTGGCGGCATAGACCATGCCCTTGTGCGCGGCCGGCATCTTGCCCTGCGCGGTGATCTGCCATGAATGGCCGGGCGAGCCGATGGCGTGTGTCGCCACGCGGGCCTGGACGGTCGGCACGACCCAGCTCACATCGCCGAGGTCGGTGGAGCCGATCATGGGCACGCCCTTCTGCTCGCGCGGCAGCACATAGTCGCAAAGCGGTTCGTTCTCCGCCAGCGGCTGACCGACGCGCAGATAGTCGGTTTCGATATCCTCTCTGGAAAGCGTCGCCTGGATCCTGGCCGCGAATGCGCGATCCGCATCATCGAACGGCACACCGCCCAGACGCTCCATGTTGGAATGCATGGCGATTTCCAGCGGCGTGTTGCCGAGCAGGTTCGACACCGCGCTCATGATGGAAATGTCGACCGTCGTTTCCGTCATCATGGCGGCGCCCTGGGCGACCTTCTTGACCCGTTCATTGAGCGCGAACATGCCCGGCAGATCGGTGGCGCGGATCGCATAGCGCACCTTGGCCTTGGCCTGCACGACATTCGGCGCAATGCCGCCCGCGTCGAGATAGGCATAATGCAGGCGGCAGTCGGACGGGATATGCTCGCGCAGATAGTTGCAGCCGACGCTCATCAGCTCCACCGCATCCAGGGCCGAACGCCCCAGATGCGGTGCTGCGGCGGCATGGGAGGCGCGGCCTGTGAACTCGAAATCCATACGGGTATTGGCGAGCGACTGGGCGTCATCGACCTGCGTGAACGAGGCCGGATGCCAGCAGATCGCGATATCGACATCATCGAAGGCGCCGGCGCGCGCCATGAACGACTTGGCCGCGCCGCCCTCTTCCGCCGGGCAGCCATAATAGCGCACCCGCCCCTTCCTGCCGGTCTGTTCCAGCCAGTCCTTGACCGCCGTGGCGGCGAGGAGGGCGGCGGAGCCCAGAAGATTGTGGCCGCAGCCATGGCCGTGCCCGGTACCCGGAATCGGACGCGGCTCGGCGACGCCTGCTTCCTGGCTCAGGCCCGGCAGCGCGTCATATTCACCCAGAATGGCGATGACCGGCCCGCCCTCTCCCGCCTCGCCCATGACGGCGGTGGGGATGCCCGCCACATTGCCGGTGATGCGGAAGCCCTGCTCCCTCAGCATCGCGGTATGTTCGGCGCAGGACTTGTATTCGGTATAGGCGATCTCGGGCATGCCCCAGACGCGATCGCTCAAGGCTTCAAAATCGGCCTTTTTCGCATCCACCAGATCCCAGATCTCTTCACCATTCTTCACGGTGCTCTTCTCCCAAATGCTCTTCTGTTTTTCCCGCAATGCCGGACACGAGCCGGCTTCCACGTTTGCCGGAATTGCTCTCACAGGTTTTCGTCGATGAAACGGGCCAGCGCGCCGAACACGCGGCGGCGGTTCTCGATCCGCGCGAAGCCATGGCCTTCATGCTCCACGCGCAGATATTCGACGGGCTTGCCGAGGCCGCGCAGGCAGGAATAGACCATCTCGCTCTCGCAGGGCGTGACGCGCGGGTCTTCCAGGCCATGCGCGATCATCAGCGGCGCGGCGATATTGCCGATGCGGTTGATGGGCGAGAACCGCTCCAGTTCGTCGCGCATGGTTTCGACATCGCCATACTCGATGGCGCGCAGTTCCCTGCGCCACGGTCCCGTCGTCTGCAGCAGCGTGAGGAAATTGGCGATGCCGTAATATTCGACGCCAAGCTTCCAGAGATCGGGATATTCCGTCATGGCCGACAGCACCATGAAGCCGCCATAGGAGCGTCCGAACACGCCAATGCGGCTTTCGTCCACATCCGCGCGCGCGGCAACGGCCATGCGCACCGCCTTCAGGTCGGCAACGCTGTCCATGCGGAGTTCGCGATCGTCGAGATGCTGGTAGGCACGGCCGTAGCCGGTGCTGCCGCGAATGTTCGGCGCGACGACCATGATGCCCTTGGCGAGCATGTACTGGACGTCGGCACGGAAATCCGGCTTCCATTGCGCCTCCGGCCCGCCATGCACGATAATCATCACGGGATAGCCATCGGGGCCCGCGGCACGCTCCGGCTTGTAGACGAAATAGGGAATGTCGAGGCCGTCGAAGCTGGCGACGCTCGTTGCCGTCGGCTCAAGGAAAGCCGGCAGCGCCGCCTTTGCCTTCGGCGCGTCCGTAAGGCGGGTGAACACGGCGGTTTCCACATCGCAGCGCCAGATGTCGCCGGATGTCGCGGCGCCCTCGACCGGCATGATGAGCGCCGCGCCGTCCGGCGTCCAGGCGACGGAGGCGACCACGCCGGCCACAGGCATTTCAAACCTTTTCAGCACCTCGCCATCCCGGCCGATCAGCACCAGATCGTTCCAGCCCTGACGGTTCAGGACAAGCGCGATCCGGCTCTGGTCCGGCGCGATGGCCAGCGCTTCCACATCCTGCCCTTCAAATGCGGCAAGCCCGGTGAGCGACGCCGCATCATGCGGCTTGACCATGACCGAGAGATATTCGCGCTCCTGATCGGAGATCATCAGGATGCCGGAACCGTCCTTCAGGAACTTCGGTGCCTGGTAACGCGCCCTGCCCGCATGCGGCAGGATATTCTCATACGCGCCGGTTTCGAGATCGAGGCGGCAGAAATCCTGATCCGTCATGGCGCGCCGGCAGTCATTGACCAGCAGCGACTTGCCGTCCGGCGCGAAAGCCGCCGGCGTGCGCCAGCCGATGCCTTCGTAGACGCATCTCGTTTCCCCCGTCGCAACCGTCATCACATGGATATCCATATGCGAACGGTCGCGTTCATTCGCGCCATAGGCGATCTGCGTTCCGTCCGGCGACCAGCAGCCCCAGGCGTGAACCACCGTCGTATCTTTCGTCAGCAGACGCGGCTTGCCTTCGGCATTTTCGATCAGCCAGAGCTGATGGCGCTCGTCACCACCCCAGTCCGTCGTGATAAGCAGATCGCGGCTTTTCGGATTGAAGGCGAGATTGCCGACCGGCTCCGGCAGATCGGTGAGCTGGCGCGGGGTTCCACCCGCGAGCGGACGCACCCAGACCTGCGCCGTGCCGCTTTCGTCGCTCAGATAGGCCAGCAGTTCGCCATCGGGCGAGACGGCCGGCTTCACCGCCTTGCAGATGTCGATGTAATGCTGCATCGAAAGCGACGTGTCGGCGGTCGTTGAATCGGACATCAGGCTTCTCTCAATCCCATGCGTGAATGTGGCGGGTTCAGGCCAGCCGCTGCGCCAGCCGCGCGGAAGCGGCTGCAAGCGCCTCGGCCATCGGGCCGACCGTCGACTGATGATTGGCCAGCGTCACGACGGTGAAGCCGGCTTCCGGCCAGGCTTGCCTGAGCTTCCACGCCGTCATCATCGGCGTCACGGTGTCGTATCGGGCCTGGACGATCTCGGCGGGCAGATGGCGGATGCGATCAAGATTGTCGAGAAGATGGTTATCCGGCAGGAAGGCGCGGTTGACGCAGTAGTGGGTGAAGATGCGCGATACAGCCAGCGCCGCCTCCGGCCTCAGAAGCTTGGCGACATGCCCGGTATCGGGCTCAAAGGTCTGGGTGCGGGCCGAAAACCCGCGCAGGCTTTGCGCCGCCGCCTGCTCGAGCACCGGATCGCCCGAAGTCAGCCGCTTGTAGTAGGCCGCCAGCAGATCGCCTCGCTCCGCCTCCGGCACGAACGCGGCGAACTCCTCCCAGTGATCCGGGAAGATCGCGCGGCAGCCATGGAACCACCAGTCGATATCTTCCTGCCCTCCCAGAAAGATACCGTGCAGCCGAAAGCCGAGACAGCGTTCGGGATGGGCGATGCCATAGGCAAGCGACAGGCAAGACCCCCAGGAGCCGCCGGTCACGAGCCAGCGCTCGATAGCCAGCTTCTCGCGAATGGCCTCCATGTCCGCAATCAGATGCTGCGTGGTGTTTTCGGCAATTTCGGCGACCGGCGTCGAACGCCCCGCGCCACGCTGGTCGAAGGTGATGACGCGGTAGGTATCGAGATCGAAACTCGCGATCTGTTTTGCAGATACCCCAGCCCCGGGGCCGCCATGCAGAAACACCGCGGGAATGCCCCGGGGATTGCCGTATTCCAGAACGGAAAGCTCATGCAGGGAGCCGACAGGCAGGCGGAATTCACCGGCAGGCGCGACAGCGCCTTCATGGTCCGAACGATCCGGGCCGCTGGAGCCAAGCGCATCATTTCCGGACGAATTCTGCTGGATGCGCTCCACGTCCATCCGTTTCCTCCCAATTTCCGCGCGCGCAGGCAGGGAGCGCGCGAATTTCCGTTCCCAAAAAGCTATTCCACAGCCTTTTCAAAGGCTTGAAGAATGGCTCCAAAAGCAGTTTTCGTTGATCGCCGATTTTGATGTCTGGATTTTATAGGCGGTAATTTCGCGCATTGGCCAATGCAATTTTCGACTTACCATTCCAGAATGGAATAAGCCATCAGCAAGCGCCATCAAATGGGCGTTGAAGGCCAACCCGGTCGCCAACATACGCGTCATGGCGATGATGTAGACTCCGGGGGAGCGTTCGAGCCGCAACGCCTTCGATCTTTCAGGGCATGGTCGAATTCAGGAAGCGACCTGCCATGGATCGCGATCCGCATCAGCCGCGATCATGCCAGCGTGGACCTTTATCGGATCGAACTACAGTCGCGGGCAGCTATCGCCGAGAATGCTCGAGCGCGAATCTCTTCTGCATCCCCGTCATGCAGTGGCGCGGGCCCATGTGGCCGCGCCGTGGCCGGCCTGCCAACGGCGATCGGCAGCAGATCGATCCTCTTGCAGGCGCCATCGCTCGAAAGTGCCAGCCGGATCATGGCGCTACGCCATACATCGATGCCCTTTTCATCATAGATGGCCGGACGGCGAGTATGGAAAACGAAATTGCCGAGCCCGGGGATGATTGCCCGCTGACGATGGAAGACGACGGGCTGCATGACCGGCGCGCCGGTGCCGACGATCAGGTCCGCGCCCTTATCGATCAGGCCACGGCAAAGGTCCAGCAGCCAGGGCGGCGTCTCCTTCCAGTCGGAATCCCAGTGATGGCCGTGGACTGCCACCGCCACCAGATATCCCGCTGCCTTGGCCCCTTCGATGCCGGCGACGAGATGCGCCATGTCCGTTTCATCGGCGGACCAGCGGGCGCCGATCCCTTCGCCCAAGGCGACTGCTGTGCCGAAGACGCTCAGTTCCGGACGCTCGCCAATATCATAACCGACGGCGGCGCGTGCGGCGGCGCGTTTGTCGTCGCCAAGTGCCCCGACAATCCGCTTCAATGTCTCGAAATCCGCCGGCGGAACGGTAACCGTCCGCCTCATCCTGAGCGGCGCAATACCCGCCCGGTCGGCCGAAGCATAGTTGATATCCGGCTGCGGTCCGAGATCGACCGAGAAAATCGCCAGCGACTTTCCCGGCCCCGGCACGATAACCGGCGCAGCAGCTTCATCGATGTTCGCACCGCTGCCGGCAAGCTTCAGCCCCGCCCGCTCCGCCGCAGCACGCGTCGCGGCGATGCCCGGCGGGCCAAGATCGAAGGCGTGATTGTTGGCATGCGTCACCGCGTGAAAACCGAGTTCCCGCACCGAAGCCAGGGCATCGGGTGATGCGAGATGCATGGTCTTCGTTTTGGTGGGCCAGCTTCCCGTCGTTTCGACCGTCCCTTCCAGGTTTCCGAAGACAACATCCGCCTTCAGGAAATCCCGCACCTGCCGCTGCCCCTCGCCCGAGAGGTCGAGGGGACCGTGCATCAGGATTTGGCCGGTGACGGCGACTGTGAGCGACATGGGTTACTTCTTGACCGGCTTCAACGCCACCATGGCTGCCCCATTGACGATCGGCAAACGGATCGAGGACGGCCGCGCGGCATCGCAGAACACCGTGTTGCGGGCGACCCTGCTGGTTCGTCCGCGCCCCTCCGGCGCACAGGTGTTCGGGTTGATGTCGTATTTCGGGAAATTGGATGAGGAAATGTCGAGCCGGATGCGGTGTCCCTTGGCGAAGAGATTGGCGGTCGCGAACGGCTCGATCTTCACTTTGAAGACCTCGCCCGCCACGACCGGCTCCGGCTTTTCGAAGGAATTCCGATAGCGGCAGCGAATGATGCCATCGGTGATGTTGAGCGCGTAACCGGTCGGGTAGTCCTCGTTCGGCGGATAGACGTCGACCAGCTTCGCGGTGAAATCCGTATCCGGCGCATCCGACGAGACATGGAGTTCCACCGTGATCGGGCCAACGACCGCGACATCCTCCGTCAACGGCTCGGTCTCGAAGGAAAGTACGTCGGCCCGCGCCGAGAGCGGCAGGCCGGGATGTTTCGAGCCGTAGAACTTCTCGCCCTCGCGCTGGTCGAACCCGCCGCCCTCGAAAATCGGCTGCCCGCTGGTCAGCGAACCGCCGATGGTCGGCACCGGATTTTTCGGATCGAAGTCGTAAACGAAGGGGGCGGCATCTGCCGCCGGCTTCCCGGTCGAGAGTGAGCCGTTCTGGTGGATATAGAAATCGCGATATTCGGTGCCCGGCAGCGGCCAGTCCGCCGCCTCCAGCCAGTGCCCGCCGTGGTCCAGAAGCCCCTCCGCGTTACGCCTGCCCGAACCGCCGCCCATCACGAAGGCGCGCACGGCCGGCTGCCGCGGCACGTCATTCTCCTTGCCCTTCAACCAGTGATCGAACCAGTTGCGGCGGAAGGAAAGCCAGCTTTCCACGACATTGCCGCCGAGTGGCGCGGCCACGCCGAAGGATGTGTCGCCGGCAAAGGTCGTGTTGCGATTGCCATGCAGCCACGGCCCCATGATCAACTGGAGAGGCCGGGTGTCCTTGCCGGACAGGCCGCGATAGTTGTCGAGCGTCGATTTCACATAGGCATCGTACCAGCTCGACATCAGCACCACCGGCACTTCGGGGAAGGTTTCATAGAAACCTTCCATGTAGAGGCCGACCCGGCGCCAGCTCTCGTCGAACGTGCCGCTCCGCCACTGTTCCAGCAGATAGTTCTCGTATTCCGGCATCCAGCGCACCGGTGAAACGCCCTCGCTCCAGGGCATGACGTTGAACCAGGCCTTGATGTCCTCGGCTTCGATCGCGGCGCGGGCGAATGCGTCGCCCTCGCCGATCGCCTGGTTGTAGGCCCAGGTCGCCTGCTTCAGTTCGAAGGCGCCGCCCTGGCGGATGCCGCATTGATAGGCATTCGAGAAACCGCCCGAGTCCATCACCATGCAGGCAAGACCCGGCGGATTGAGGCAGGCGAGCGCTGCCTGGGTATGGGCGGCATAGGACAGGCCCATCGTGCCGAACCGGCCGTCCGACCAGGGCTGCTCGACCAGCCAGCACGCCGTATCGTAGCCGTCTGCGGCCTCGGAAATGTATTTGCTGAACTGGCCTTCCGAATGATAGCGGCCGCGGCAATCCTGATAGACCACGGCATAGCCGGCCCTGACGAAATAGGAAGCGACTTCTTCGCGCTTCATCGGCGTCGACATGCCGACTTCGATCTCGGAGCGGGAGCGTTCCGCTTTGCCGTAAGGCGTGCGTTCCATGATCGCCGGCAGCCGACCCTCGATCACCTTGCCGTCCTTGGCCGGGCGATAGATGTCGGTTGCAAGTCTTATGCCGTCGCGCATCGTCACCATCACATCGCGTTCCACGACCACGTCGTCGGCTATCACCTCGAAGCGCGATGGCGTCAGGGTATCCATGTCCGTATCCTCAAAAATTTGGCCAGGAGAACCCGAGCCGGCCCGCCGCATTCCGTTGCAAGCCCGGCCCGGGAATGCCGCGCGCAGGGAGAAACGCGCGGCGGTGTATCGCTTGTCGCTGCCGGTTACTTGGCCACCCCGGCGAGCACCGGCGTCGTGTCTTCCGTCATGTTGGCGACATAGGTGAGGTTTGCCTTGCCGGCCCAGTGCACCTTCTGCCAGTAGAGCGGAATGACCGGCACGTCGGCGAAGACCATGTGGGTCGCCTTCTGCAGCAATTCGATGCGCTTCTTCGCATCGAACTCGGCGGTCGCGGCCAGCATCGCCTCGTCGAAGGCCGGGTTCGAATACTTGGTGCGATTGAACGAGCCGGTGCCGGCATCCTTGTTGACCGTCATCAGCAGGTTGCGCAGACCGGTCGCGGACGTGGGTGTCGAGTTGCCGAGCGAGAAGATGAAGGCGGAGAACTCGCCGGCCGAGGCACCCTTGGTATAGACGTTGTAGGGCTGGGCAACGACGCCGTTCACCTTCAGGCCGCCGCGAGCGAACATCTGGCCGAGCGCCTGGGCGACCTCCGCGTCGCCGGGGAAACGGTCGTTGGATGTGTGGATGGTAATGCCGAAACCGTCCTTGTAACCCGCTTCCGCAAGCAGCCTCCTGGCGTCCTGGGCATCGAAGGCCGGTGCGGGTATCGATGGATCATTGCCCGCGACCCCGTTCGGCACGAGCTGCCCGGCCGGCTCGGCCGAACCGTCGAGGATGCGGTCGATGATGAGCTGGCGGTTGACCAGCTCGGAGAGCGCCTGACGCACCTTCACGTCCTTCAGCGGGTTCTTGTCGAGCGGCTTGCCGTCCTTGCCGGTGATGAAGGGGCTCTTGTCGCGGGCGCTGTCGAGGGCAAGATAGATCAAGCGAGACGAGGCGATCGAGAAGACCTTTAGGCCGGCAATGCCCTCGATGGTCTTCACGTCGCCCGGCGGCACGGCGTCGATCAGGTCGACGGCACCGGAACGCAGAGCCGCGACGCGTGAGGCGTCGTTGGAGATGAACTTGAGCGTGACATTGTCGAAATCCTGCTTCCGGCCCCAGAAGGCATCATTCCGGGTCAGGATCAGGTTGTCGCCCGGGGTCCAGGACTTGAACTTGTAGGCCCCGGTGCCGATCGCCGCCTTGCCGCTGTTGAAGTCCTCGATCGACGCGTTCTCGGCGACCTTCTTTTCGACGATATAGACGAAACCGATCTGCTCCATGAAATCCGGCGTCGGCTTCCTGGTCTTGAACTCGATCGTCAGATCGTCCAGCGCCTTCATGCTGTCGATCGCCGCGACGTTGCCCGAGAACGGCGCCGGGCTGTTGGGGATATCCTTGGCGCGGGTGAGCGAGAAGATCACGTCCTCGGCGGTCAGCGGATTGCCGTCATGGAACTTGACGCCCTCACGCAGCTTCACGTGCCAGGTCAGCGGATCCACATTCGTCCATGAAACGGCAAGCGCCGGCTCCATGTTGATTGTCGCATCCGTCTGCACCAGACGGTCGAAAATGGACTGGGCGACGTTCTGGTTATTACCCGTGCGCGAGAATTGCGGATCGATCGCGGACGGCTCCGTGGCGCTGCCGATCACGAGATCGGCGGCCTGGGCCGAGCCCAGCGCGATGACCGCGGCCGCAACCCCGGCCAGCAGCAATTTCATCGGTTTCATATATCTGTTCCCTTCCTTGTCAGATGGCCGATGCGGCCGTTGGCCTGGTGATTTGGCTGGCGGGGAGGTCGTTCAGGTGACAGGCACTGACATGACCCGGCGCATTCTCTTTCAGAACCGGCCGCTCCACGCGGCAGCGGTCGAAAGCCCTGGGACAGCGGGGATGGAAATGGCATCCCGGCGGCGGATGAAGCGGTGATGGAATTTCGCCCTTGATCGGCGTGAAGGTGCGGCGGCGATCGCCGATCGTCGGCAGTTCGCGGATCAGCGCCTCGGTATAGGGATGTTTCGGATTGACGAAGAGTTCGTCCGGCGTGGCGCTTTCCACGACGCGGCCGAGATACATGACGACGACCCGGTCGCAAATGTGCTTCACCACGCCGAGATCATGGCTGATGAAGAGATAAGTAAGCCCGAATTCCCGCTTCAGGTCCATGAACAGATTGAGGATCTGCGCCTGGATCGAGACGTCGAGCGCCGCCACGGATTCATCGCAGGCGAGCAGCTTCGGTTTCACGGCGAGCGCCCGGGCAATACCGATGCGCTGACGCTGACCACCGGAGAACTGGTGCGGATAGCGGTCGAGATAGGAGGCGTCGAGCCCGACGCGCTCGGCCAGCGAGACAACATAGTCGCGGACCTCGCGCGCCTTGACGATGCCGTGCACCCTGGGCGCCTCGCCGATCAGGTCGACCACCCGCTTGCGCGGATTGAGCGTCGACATCGGGTCCTGGAAGATCATCTGGGCGGCAAGGCGCATGGCCCGCTTTTCCTCGCCTTCCAACGAGGCGAGCGGCCTGCCGCCCCAACGCACCTCACCACCGCTCGCCGGCATGATTCCCGCCATGACGCGGCCCAGTGTCGACTTTCCGCAGCCGGATTCGCCGACGAGACCGACGACCTCGCCCGGATAAACGGCGAGATTGACGCCGTCGACCGCATGAACGGTCTTTTCTTCCAATTTGGCGCCGAGGAAGCGGGCGATCTTTTCCGCATAATCGAGCTTGCGGGAGAAGCGCCGGCTGACATTGACGGCTTCCACCAGAGGGGCATCGACGCGCGAGCCGGGGTCCATGATCGAATTGGTCATGCGGCACTCCAGAGATGCGGATGGAAGCAACGGAATTCGCGGTCGATGGCGATCTCCAGCATGGGTTCTGTGGCACAGACTTCGGTGGCGCGATCACAGCGATCGCGGAAGGCGCAGCCGGAAGGTCGAGCAAGCGGCGATGGTGCAAAGCCGGGGATAGGCCTGAGCGGCGCACCGCGCGGCACGGCAGCGGGAACGGCGCTCAACAGACCGGACGTATAGGGATGGCGCGGCTCGGTGAGCACGCCGTCCACCTGGCCCGCCTCGACGATCTTGCCGGCATACATGACCATGACACGATCGGCGAGTGCCGCCACCACGCCGAGGTCGTGGCTGATCCAGATCAGGGCCATGTCGAACTCGGCGGCGAGCCGCTTGATCTCGAAGAGGATCTGCGACTGGATCGTCACGTCGAGCGCGGTCGTCGGCTCGTCGGCGATGATCAGGTCCGGCCGATGCAGGAGGGCAATGGCAATCGCCACACGCTGGCGCATGCCGCCCGAGAACTGGTGCGGATAGGCGTCCAGCCGCTCCTCCGGCGAGGGAATGCCGACGAGACCAAGCGCGTCGCGAGAGCGCTGCCTTGCTTCGCTACGCGAAACCTTCTCATGCGCCAGCACCGTCTCGACCATCTGGGTGCCGATCGAGAGCACCGGGTTCAGCGTCATCATCGGGTCCTGGAAGATCATCGCGATGCGTTTGCCACGGATCGTCCGCATGGCACCCGGCGACATTTGCAGGAGATCCTCACCGTTGAAGAGAATCTGGCCGGAGACGACGCGGCCCGGCGGATCGACGAGGCCGAGGATCGAGAAGCCGGTGATCGATTTGCCGGAACCGGATTCGCCGACAAGGCCGACGATTTCCCGCCGGCCGACCGCGAAGCTCACGTCGTCGACGGCCTTCAGCACACCCCGGCGGGTCATGAAATGGGTGGAAAGGTTCCTGACTTCGAGGACGGGCGTCCCAGCACTTGTCATGGCGCTCACCTTTCGCCCAGTCTTGGATTCAGCACTTCGCGGAGGCGATCGCCGACGATATTGATGGAAAAGACGAGGACGAGCAGCAGGACACCCGGATAGACGCTGATCCAGTATTCGCCGGACATCAGCAATTGATAGCCGTTGGCGATCAGCAGGCCGAGCGAGGGTTCGGTGATCGGCAGGCCGATGCCCAGGAAGGAGAGCGTTGCTTCCGCCGAGATGGCATGCGCCACCTGCAGCATGCCGATGACGATCAGGGGCGGCAGACAGTTCGGCAGGAGATGGCCGATCAGGATGCGCGGCGTGCTGATGCCAAGCGTGACCGCCGCCTCGACATAATCCTTGTTCTTCTCCACCAGCGCGGCGCTGCGCACGGCCCGGGCGAAGGTCGCCCATTGGACAAGGATCAGCGCGAAGATGACCTTCCACAGCCCCTGTCCCAGGAGCGCCAGCAGCATGAGCGCCACAAGGATGGTCGGGAAGCCGAGCATCAGGTCGACGACGCGCATGATCAACGCATCGGTGCGGCCCCCGAAATAGGCGGCGATGAGGCCGAGCACGGTGCCCACCAGAAGCGCCACGAGGCCGGAAAAGACGCCGACGCCAAGGCTGGTGCGAAGGCCGTAGACCATCGCCGAGAGCATGTCGCGCCCCTGCCCGTCCGTGCCGAGCCAATAGACGAGGCCATCCATGCTTTCCGAGCCCGGCGGCAGCTTGGCGTCGAGAATATCGAGAACCGCAAGATCGTAGGGGTTCTGCGGCGTGATATAGGGGCCGACGATCGCCGCGAAGAGCAGGACGACGCAGACGATTGCGGCGATCACCGCCTTGGGGCTGCGGCCGATGCCGATCACCAGCCGACCGAGCAACATGTCTTCGCTGAGGAGTGCGCGCGCGGTCATCAAGCCTCTCCCAGCCGAACGCGCGGATCGACCAGCGAATAGAGCACGTCGACCACGAAGTTGATGACGATGAACAGGCTGACGATGACGAGCAGGTAGGCGACCACCACCGGGCGGTCGAGCCGCATGATGGAATCGATCAACAGCTTGCCGATGCCGGGCCAGGCGAAGATCGTCTCGGTCACGACGGCGAAAGCCAGCATGCTGCCGAGTTCCAGGCCGATCACGGTGATCAGCGGAATCAGGATATTCTTGAAGACATGCACGAAAACGATGCGGTGCTCGGACAGGCCCTTGGCGCGCGCAAATTTCACGAAATCGAGAGGCATGGTCTCGCGCACGCCGGTGCGCGTCAGGCGGATCACCAGCGACAGCTTGAAGAGCGACAGATTGATCGCCGGCAGGATGAGGTGCCTCAGGCCGTCCAGCGTGAAGAGGCTTGATCTGATCCCCAGAAACTCGCCGACTTCGCCCCGCCCCGTCGAAGGCAGCCAGCCGAGCCAGACGGAGAAGATCATGATGAGCATCATGCCCTGCCAGAAGCTCGGCAGCGAAAACCCGAAGATCGAGCCTGTCATGATGACCTCGTCGGTCGCCGAATTCGGCTTCAGGCCGGACAGCAGACCGAGCGGGATGCCGATGAGGAGCGCGAAGACGAGGCCGACCAGCGTCAGCTCCAGCGTCGCCGGCAGGCGTTCGAGGATCAGGCTGATCGATGGACGGTTGAAGACGAACGAACGCCCGAGATCGCCATGCAACGCATTCCAGGCGAAGGTGAAGAACTGTTCCCACAGCGGCTTGTCGAGGCCGAGCGAGGCGACGACCTGGGCGCGCTCCGCAGGGCTCGCATCCGGCGCGATCAGCATTTCGGCCGGGTCGCCGATCGCATAGATGCCGATGAAGACGATGACGGCGGTCACAGCCAGGACGGCAATGCTCTGCAGGAAGCGGCGGATGACGAAGACCGTCATGACATGCGCTCCGACTTACCCATTGCCCCGGCGGGACAGAAAGTTCGCATTGAAGAGTGTTCCCCATTCCATTTGTGCCGCGACGATAGCGGCGCGCGAAAGATGCGCAATATTATGAGCAAAACGCATTGGCCTATGCGTTTTGCGCGAATAGACCCAGTTTCCGATTGCTTGCCTTCGCCACGCCGCACCCTAGGATCGCCACATGAACTTCAAGCAGCTCGAAATCTTCAAGACAATCATGGATACAGGCTCGACCATGGCGGCGGCTGCCCAGCTCGGCCTGTCGCAGTCGGCAATCAGCCGTCAGCTTGCGTCGCTGGAGGAGGAGATCGGGCGGGAACTTTTCCTGCGGGACAAGGGCCGACTCATTCCACGCCCCGAGGCTCATCTGCTCGTAGGCGAGGTCGATGATGTCGCCCAAAGCGTCGCCCGGCTCAGAATCAAGATCGGTGACGTTCGCACCGGGGCCTTCGGCGATGCCCTGGTACGCGTGGCCTTTCCGCACAGCCTTTCAACCACGATGCTTCCGCGGATCGTCGCCCGTTTCAAGGCCGATCATCCACGCGTAACGGTGGAGATCCTGAGCGGTCCCTATGACGCGATCGAACGGATGGTGCACAATCGCATCGCCGATCTCGGATTCGTTCGCCTGCCGGCTGAACAGCATTCTTTCGATGCCCGACCGCTCTTCACCAGCGGCACGACCTGCGTCATGCCGGTCGATCATCCATTGGCAGCCAAGCAGGCGGTCGACGTCAACGACCTCGCACGCAACGACCTTATCCTGCTGGGCCGGCAGCGCATCAACCGCAACGAACTGGAACACGAGCTGCGCCGCATGGTGCCGAGCTATTGCTGCAGCCTGGAGGTCCATTCGGTGGAAACTGCCTGCGCCTGCGCCGCACAAGGTCTCGGCGTTGCCATCGTGCCGACGCTGATCGCCGAATTCTTCCGCAGCGACGCGGTCGCGATGCGCCCCTTCCTGCCGGACAAGGCCTCTGACTATGGAATCATTACGCTCCCAAGCACCCCTCTCACCTGGACGGCAGAAGCCTTCATCAACATCGTCAGGAACACCGCAGCACCTTTGCAGGCAAAACTGTGAGCCTGGCACGCCGATGAGCGGGAATGCCGGCCGGTTCATCCCATTGCGTGAGTGAAGCCCGCCGTTGGATCGCGAAATCGCCGGCCCAAGCCGGTCCCCGGGGTCCTCGGGAAGCCTGCCCGCAGAACTCACCTCCGAAACGATGCGTTCCGGGCCCGCCCGCACATTTCGCGAGACAATTCCAGGCGCAACGTCGGCAGGCTTCGCGCGTTGTAGGTCGTGGGGCGGCGGAGGACCCTATGGGCAGGGAAAGTCGTCAGCAGCGTAGCCGGATGGCTTGCGTCGCGTGCCTTCTTCTGGCGGCCGCGTCACCGGCAAGCGCAGCCGAGGGTGTCGGCGCGGGTGCGGCCGGGGCGAGCTTGGCCGGGTCGAGCGAAGGCATCTTCGTGCTCGAACTCGTCCTTCTGCTGGTGGTGGGCCGCGGCCTCGGAGAGCTCTTCCAGCGCTTCGACCAGCCGGCGATCATGGGACAGCTCATCGGCGGCATCCTGCTCGGGCCGACTTTGTTCGGCTGGCTGTGGCCATCCCTCCAGCACGGCATCTTTCCCTCCGACCCCTCTCAGAAGAGCATGATCGAGGCGGTGTCGCAACTCGGCATCCTGTTGCTGCTCATGCTGACGGGCATGGAGACCGACCTCAAGCTGGTGCGCCGGGTCGGCGTGCCCTGCCTCCTGATATCCGCGACCGGCATCATCGTTCCCTTCCTTTGCGGCTTCGCCTTCGCCGGTTTGCTGCCGCAATCGCTGCTGCCCGATCCCACCCAGCATCTGGTGGCCAGCCTGTTCCTCGGGACGGCGCTCTCGATCTCCTCGGTCAAGATTGTGGCGATGGTGGTTCGCGAGATGAATTTCATGCGGCGCAACCTCGGTCAGATCATCGTTTCGTCCGCCATCATCGAGGACACGATCGGCTGGACCATCATCGCCGTCACCTTCGGCATCGCGGCCCACGGCAAGGTCGAGCTCCTTCCCTTGCTGGGCACCGTCGCGGCGGTGGCCGCGTTCATGGTGTTCAGCCTCACCATCGGGCGGCGCATGGTCTTTTCGCTGATCCGCTGGACCAACGACGCGTTCCAGAGCGACTATGCCGTCATCACCGTCATCCTCGTCATCATGGGCACGATGGCTTCCGTCACGAGCCTGATCGGCGTGCACACGGTGCTCGGCGCCTTCGTGGCGGGCATTCTGATCGGCGAATCGCCGATCCTTTCGGGGCACATCGAGGCACAGTTGCGAGGCGTCATCACCGCCCTGTTCATGCCGGTGTTCTTCGGCATGGCCGGGCTGTCGGCCGATCTGACCGTGCTCGCGGCTCCGACGCTCGCCCTGCTCACCGCGGCACTCGTGGCGATCGCCAGCATCGGCAAGTTCAGCGGCGCCTTCCTCGGCGGAAAGATCGCCGGCCTGTCCTGGAAGGAGGCGACCGCGGTGGGCTGCGCCATGAACGCGCGCGGCTCGACCGAGGTCATCGTGGCGAGCATCGGCCTGTCGATGAATGTCCTCTCGCACACGCTTTTCAGCATGATCGTCACCATGGCGGTCTGCACCACCCTCTCGATGCCGCCGATGCTGCGCTGGGCGCTGCGGCGGCTGCCGATGACCCCCGAGGAAAAGGAACGCATCGAGCGGGAAGCGCTGGATGAACGCGGTTTCGTCGCCAGGCTGGAGCGTTTGCTGGTCGTCGTGGACGACAGCGCCATCGGGAAGTTCACCGCGCGGCTGGCGGGCATGATCGGAGGCGGCAGCGGCATGCCGATCACCTTGCTGCGGCAGAATGCGGAGCCACCCGCGGCTTCGTCCGGGCGCGGCAAGCCAAGGGAGCACGCCAGGCAGTTGCGACGTGCGGCAAAGACGAGCGCCAACGCCGTGCAGCAAGGCGAGGGCACCGCGGTGGAAGAGGTCCATCTGACCGCGCGCAGCGAAATTCCGGTGACCACCGAGACCATCGCCGAGGAAGCGCGCAAGGGATATGACATGCTTTTGGCGGGGCTGGCCGGAAGCACGGATGGCGAGGGGACCTTTACACCCCGGCTCAACGACATCGCCGCCGGGTTTGAAAAGGCGCTATGTCTGGTCCTGCAGGGCGAGGCCGGCGCCGGCCAGGTGCCGCGCCTCAACAAGGGCTCGACCATCCTGGTCCCGATCAACGGAACGGAGGTGGCACGCCGCGCCGCGGATGTGGCCATGAACCTGGCGCGGCCGTGCAAGGCGCATGTCAAGGCGCTCTATGTGGCGCGTGACGGCAAGCGCGGCGGCCGGCGACCCTCCATGACCCGCTGGCGGGAGGAGGCCATGCTGAAGCAGATCGTCGAGCTGGCGGACCGCTACGACGTGCCCGTCAAGACGGCGATCCGCATGCACGCCGAGCCCGACGAGGCCATCTGCCGCGAGGCCAGGCAAGCCTCGCTCGTGGTCATGGGCGCAACGCAGCGGCCCGGGCGCGAGCTGTTCTTCGGCACCACGGCGATGGCTGTCCTGGCCAAGTGCCCGCAGCCCATCGTGCTGGTCGTCAGCGAACGCGGGCAGAATGCCGAGTAGGGTTCTGCGCGCGGGAACCGCCTTGTGGGGAGATTCCAACCCGGGCCAGAAAGAGGCCGACCAGGCCAGAAAGAGGCTGGGCATCGGACATGAGTGATTAACGCAACACGCCGGGCGGAAAGCGCAGCATGTCCATCAGGCGAAGGATGCGAAGGCTTGCCGCCAGCGGACAGCAGATCGGCCCGGATCATGCCGATGGCGGCCGCAAGCCCGACCCATGGCGGTCGGCGGGCCCGCGGCCCCATGACCAAGGGTCGATCCGCCGGCACCGGCCAGCGATCAGGCGATGATCAACACGATCTCAAGCGTTTCAGGGTCCACGATTGCGATCCGCCCGTCCGGCAGTTCGAAATACATGTAGCCCTCATAGCCGGGAATGATCTCTACGATAGGCGGCGGAAGGCGGTAGAGATGAACTTCCCGTGGCACCCGCACGCCGATATTGACCGGAAAGTTGATGGCAGGCGCGGGCTGAACATGGTGCTCCCCGAACACGCGTTTGAGCTCGCTGCGCTGCTGCTCGCTGACATGCCCTTTTTCGGCATGGCGTTCCTTGGTCCCGGCGCCGTGCTCCTCGCCTTCGTTCCTGGTGGGTTGTCCCTGCTTGCCGCCTTCTTCGTTCCCGGTGGGCTGTCCCTGCTTTCCGCCCTCTTCGTTTCTGGTGGGCTGTCCCTGCTTGCCGCCTTCTTCGTTCCTGTTTTCCTCGGACTGCGGCTTTGGCCGCTTGGCAGGCTGGCCTTCCTGCCGCATCGGCTGCTTTTCGCCGCCGTTCTCTTCCATTTTGGAACTGCCCCCTTCGCCCTGGCCCTTTTCGGAGCGGTGTTGTCCGCCCCCCTGGCCTTCGGACTGCTCGGGCGCCTTTTTTCTGGGCATTTCGTTTTGCGCGGAGGCAAGGCCCGGCGCCGTGCCAAGCGCGACGGCGAGAATAGTCTTGATGAAAACCTGTCTCATGGTCGTTCTCCATAGACTGATCGACGCCAACGCCGCGCGAAGGCCGGTGTTCCATCACATGATGAAGCGAGGCCGCCAATCCCGCACCGAAGCGGCATGGGCGCGCGCCATCGAATGGCGCAGCCGGCTCGTGCCGGCCTTTGTCGCCGTTGAGCTGATTTTCTCTGCTTTCGGCCCACGGAAACGCGGTCTGCGCTTGTCGGTGAGAGGTATTGGTGGTTTGCTAGAAGGCAGCCCAACGATGCCTGGGATCTCCGGGATCCCTGGGATGGTGGATCATGCTCCATACCGGTGAAGTCGACACCAAGGCGAGGGGGCTTCTCACTCCAAGCCGGGTCTGGGTACTCTACCTGATGTTCGGCTGTGCCTATTCGGCGCTCTTCATCCTCGGCGTTTACACCGCAAACAACATCGTACTGGCGCTCGTCTGGCCCGCCAATGCATTCATGCTCGGGATGCTGGTGCGCTTTCCCCTGCTGGCACGGCCGCCGGGCTGGATCGCCTGTTTCGCCGGGTTCGCGCTCGCGGTGCAGATAATCAATCAGAGACTTGGCGTGGACGCCGCGTTGGCCGGATACAATTTCGGCATCGTCGTCATCGGCTATGCGCTGCTCACCAGATTCGATCAGGCCGATCAGCGGCTTGAGCGGCCGATCTCGATCTTCTACCTGCTCTCGGCCGTGATCGCCGCATCCCTGTTCGCCGGGATCGCGGGCTCGGTGCTCGTCGGCTCCCTGTTCAGCAAAGCGGCCGAGATCAACGCCTTCCGCTACTGGTTTTCGGTCGAGCTGTTGAACCAGCTTGCCTTCATGCCGATGATCCTGACCTTCCCGGAAGACCGTCACTGGGCGCGGCAATTGCCGCATACGCTTCACGACCAGGCGCCGATCATCGTCCTGATCCTCTCGGCCGTCGTCGGAACGTTCTTCGGCGGAATGGCCGCCCTCGCATTCCCCATCCCTGCCCTTCTCTGGTGCGCGATTTCCTATCGTGTCTTCCTGACGGCCATCCTGACCTTCGCATTCTGCGCGTGGGCGATCATTGCCACGACCCTGGGCCTGGTCGACTTGTCGAGTGCCCATCAAACGCTGGTGCTGTCGATGAGCATGGGCGGCGCGCTCATCACCCTGGGGCCGCTCATCATCTCCACGACCACCGCCACGAGAAACGAGGTCCTCGACCAGTTGAGATATCTCGCCGCCGAACGCGAGATCGTGTCCCATGAGCTCGAGCACCGGATCAAGAACCTGTTCGCGCTGGTCAACGGGTTGATCAGCCTGTCCGTCCGGGACAATCCGGATATGCAGCCGCTGGCGGACAATCTGAGAAACCGGCTCGTCGCGCTGCATGAAGCGCATGGCCTGATCCAGACCGGAAATGCGGCTTCCGGTGTCAAAGGCGGGCTTGCTTCGCTGAAAACACTGATCGGCATTCTGCTCAAGCCGTATGAGGGGGCAGACACACGCCTCAGCGTGGAAGGCGATGACGCTTTCGTCGACGGTGGAATTGTCACCTCTCTTGCTCTCGTCTTCCACGAACTGGCGACGAATTCGAACAAATACGGCGCCTTGAGCGATCCGAGGGGAGCCCTGGAGGTCCGGATCGGCCACGCCGCTGGCGAATTGCACATCGACTGGACAGAGAAATCCCCGGAGCTGAACGGCCAGGCCGCGACCAACAGCGGCTTCGGCTCGAAGCTCCTGGACCTTACGATCAAATCGCAATTGCGAGGAGACTTCACCCGCAAATGGACAGCGGGCCGCATGGACATCGAAATCACCCTGCCGGGCAAACTGTTCCACGGCGTTCCGCAGGAGCCGAACGGCCTCGACCGGAAAAGCCGGGAGCTGCACAGATAGCGGCCAGCCGGGAACAATCAGGAGAACCCTGAACAACTTATCCCTCAATTCGCCAGCACGGTCGTCACCCGCCGGTTCTTCGCACGCCCCCTCCCCTGTGTTCATGGCAGCACCGCGAGTCCCGCCGGCGCCGCCGACACCAGTAGCGATCGCAAAATCTGCAGTAATTCGATCCTGTCGTATTGCATATCAATTCGATCAGTTTATAAATTCGCTTCTGCACTGCATGGCGACCGAGGCAGGAGGACGAGATGCCAGCATTTTGTGCCGGCATTCGCGCCAGGCGGTGTTTCCCGGTTCATTTCCCAGCGGCAGGTTGATCATGGATTCTCCCGACAAGGCATCATCGGCGAACGATGTGCGCTCCGTGCGCGGGCTCGCGCATCCGGTGGAGATTGCGATAGATCGATGGGGAATCGCGCATATCCGCGCCGAGGCGCGCGACGATCTGTTCTTCGCGCAGGGCTACAACGCCGCGCGCGACCGGCTCTGGCAGATCGATCTGTGGCGCAAGCGCGGGCTCGGCCTGCTGGCCGCCGATTTCGGGCCGGGCTATCTGGCGCAGGACCACGCCTCGCGGCTGTTCCTCTATCGCGGCGACATGGAGGCCGAGTGGGCCGCCTATGCGCCCGATGCGAAGGAAATCTGCGAGGCCTTCACGGCCGGCATCAATGCCTATGTCGACGCGGTGAATGCGGGCGAGCTGGAACTGCCGCAGGAGTTCCAGTTGTTCGGCACGAAGCCGGCGCGCTGGCAGGCGCAGGACGTGGTGCGCATCCGCAGCCATTGCCTGACGCGGAACGCGATCTCGGAAATCCTGCGCGCCAATGTCATGGCCCGGGCGGGCGCAAAAGCCGATGCGCTGCGCAAGCAGATCGAGCCGGCGGTGGAGCCCTTCATCGATGAGGCGCTCGGCATCGTGCCGCTTGCCGCGATCGACGTTTTCAAGCTGGCGACGGCGGGCGTCAGCTTCAGCCCGGACCGCCTCGACGCGAAGCTGGAGGATGCGCCGCGCTGGAAACGCATAAACACGCTTGGCGAAATCGTGCGCGAAAGCGATTCCCAGGGCTCCAACAACTGGGTCGTTTCCGGCGCGCGCACCGAAACCGGCCGCCCCATCATGGCGACCGATCCGCACCGCACCCACGCGGTGCCCTCGCTGCGCTACATGGTGCACCTGGCCATGCCGGGATTTGACGCGATAGGCGCCGGCGAACCGGCGGTGCCGGGCATCTCGCTCGGCCACAACGGGCACAGCGCGTTCTCCCTGACCATTTTCGGCGCGGATCAGGAAGACGTCTATGTCTACGAGACCGATCCCGCCAACCCGAAGCGCTATCGCTATGGCGATGGCTGGGAGGAGATGGTCGAGGTCGAGGAGGTGTTTGAAGTCCGGCATTGCCCGGACCAGAAGCTTGCGCTTCGCTTCACGCGCCACGGTCCGGTCATGCATGAGGACCGCGACACCAACCGCGCCTATGCCTTGCGCACCGTATGGACCGAGCCGGGCTCGGCTCCCTACATGGCCAGCCTGTCGGTCATGCGGGCCACGTCGCTCGACGCCTATCGTGATGCGCTTAGCACATGGGGCACGCCCTCGATCAACCACCTCTACGCCGACGTGGGCGGCACCATTGCCTGGCAGACGGTCGGCAAGACGCCCATCCGCCCCAACTGGAACGGGCTAGCCCCCGTGCCGGGCGATGGCCGCTATGAGTGGCAGGGACACCTTTCGCTCGATCAGCTTCCCTCCTCGGTCAATCCGCAAAAGGGATTCCTGGCCACCGCGAACGAGATGAACCTGCCGCAGGGCTGGGACTGGTCGAAGGCCGCCATCGGCTTCGAATGGGTGGACAAGAGCAGGTCGCAGCGCATTCATCGCGTGCTCGGGGAGCAGCCGCGACACCGGCTTTCGGATTCCTGCGCGCTGCAAAACGATCTCTATTCGGAAGCGGCCGCCCGCATGCAGAAGGTCCTGCGGGAAGTCGCGCTGTCGGGCGAAGCGGCCTCGCGCGCGGCCAGGCATCTGCTTGACTGGGATTGCATCACCGCCCCAGCTTCCTCGGCGGCCGCGCTGTTCGAGATCTGGGTGACGCGGCACCTCAAGCCCGCCCTCTACACGGCGTTCGGCGCGGATGAAAAACTCCATGCCCTGCTCCAGCCCGGCGACATCCAGTCGGTTCTGGACGTGATGGAGCGGCCGGATGCATGGTTCGGGGCCGAGGGCACTTCGCAGCGCCGGCGCATTGTGGAAGAAACGCTTGCCGCCGCCTGGCAGGATTGCGTGTCGCGCCTGGGCGCCGATGCCGCCGGCTGGCAGTGGGGCAAGGTGCACCGCCTGATCCTCGACCACGCGGTTGCGGGTGCATTCCCGCAGGTCGCGTCGTCCTTCTCCGTCGAGCCCATCGAACTCGGCGGCTCGAGCTCGACGCCCATGTATGCCGCCTACCGGCCGGGCGACTTCGCCGCGATCACAGGCCCGTCGGTGCGGATGGTGATCGATGTGGGCGCGTGGGACAACAGCGTCTTCGTCAACCTGCCGGGACAGTCGGGAGACCCCCGCTCGCCGCATTATCAGGACCTCAAGCAGGACTGGCTCACCGGTCGCTATCACCAGCTCGCCTATTCCCGCGAGGCGGTGGATGCTGTGACCGAGCACCGCATCCTGCTCAACCCCGCGCGATAAGCATGCGGACGTCAGTCGGACAGGGCCCGCGCCGCCTCGATCGCCAGCGGCGCGAAGCGGCGGCGGAACTCCTGTTCCTCCCACTCGCTGAGCGAGCCGGCGATATGCACCGCGCCGAGCGGCGCCCCGCCACGGGTGACGGCTGCCGCGATGACGATCTCGCCGATCAGGCTTTCCTCAAGCGCGCAGGCGTAGCCGTCGCGCGCGGCTTCACGCACCTTGCCCATGATGGTCTCGGGATCGGTGATGGTCTTGGACGTTTGCGGCCGACGCTCGCAGTTCTCGACGATGTGCCTGGCCGTCTTTTCATCGAGATAGGACAGGCAGGCGCGTCCGCCGGAGGAACTGAACGTGGGGATGCGCCGCCCCGCCAGCGTGGCAAAGAACGTCTCCCGCTTGCTCTGCAGGCGCAGCGCGTAAATGATCGTCGTGCGGTCGAAGAGGCTGAAATCCACCCTTTCCCTGGCCGTCTCGCGCAGCGACAGCAAAATCGGCGTGGCGCGCTCGATGATGGGGTTGGTGCGCAGATAGTCGAAGGAGCGGTCGAGCAGCCGCTTGCCCGGCAGAAGGCCGGCGTCGTTGGGCGCCTTTTCCAGATAGCCGAGGCTGAGCAAGGTCTGGGAGATGCGCTGGGCAGCGCTCTTGTCGATGCCGGCGGCCTGCGCGATCTCCCGCAGCGAAAGCGGATGCGACTGGCTGCCGAAGACTTCCAGAACCTGGAAAGCCCGCGCCACAGAACGCAGGAACAGTCGTTCGTCGACTGCTTCCCGTTCGTCTTGTTCCTTCATGCCCGTCCCTCCGATGGGTTCACTGAATATCCGGCGATTGACGGCGGTTTCACCGCGCCTTATGGTGTTATCGAAACGATCGTATCGTTAGTCAATACGAATGGTGAGGAAATGACTGCCAGCGATCAAAATTTCCGACGATGTCATCTCGATCGCGGCCTTCCTCCCGACGATATGGTCGCACCGCATCGTCTTGCACGCGCCTCGCATTGCATGCAACGGCCGGTCACCGGCCTTCCCCCTGAATGCGGGAGCGGGCGGCAATGAGTTCCCCTCTGCGTGCGGTGCTTTCGCGCCTGGTGAAGTCGGTCGCCGTGGTGCTGGCCATCGTGCTCCTCAACTTCCTGCTGATCCGCCTCGCGCCCGGCGATCCGGCTTCGGTCATGGCCGGTCAGGCAGGCGCGGCCGACCAGCAGTTCATGGACCAGTTGCGCGAACAGTTCGGCCTCGACAGATCGATCTACGAACAGCTCTGGATTTACCTGAAGGGCATTTTGCAGGGCGATCTCGGCTTCTCCTACCGCCAGAACACGCCGGTGTGGCAACTGATCGCCGAAAGGCTGCCGGCGACGCTGCTGCTCACCGTCTCGGCCTTCGTCTTTGCCCTCGTCGCCGGCGTGGTCATGGGCGCGATCGCGGCGATGAATGTCGGCCGCAGCCTGGACTTCATCATCTCCGTCGTTTCGCTGGTGTTCTACGCCACGCCGCTGTTCTGGATCGGCCTGATGTCGATCCTGCTGTTTTCGGTCTATCTCGGCTGGCTGCCGGCCTTCGGCATGATGACCGTGGGCGCGGGCTATACGGGCTGGGATCATGTGGTGGACGTTGCGGCGCACCTCGTGCTGCCGGCAACCACGCTCGGCCTCTTCTACATGGCCGTCTATGCCCGCATGACGCGCGCCTCGATGCTGGAAGTGCGCGACATGGATTTCGTGCGCACCGCCCGCGCCAAGGGCCTGAAGAACGGCCCGATCGTCCGCCGCCACATCCTGCGCAACGCCATCCTGCCCATCATCACTCTGGCGGGCATTCAGGCGGGCCAGCTCGTCGGCGGCGCGATCCTCACCGAAACCGTGTTCGGCTGGCCGGGCATCGGACGGCTCGCCTTCGACGCGCTGCTGCAGCGCGACTACCAGGTGCTGCTGGGCGTGTTCCTCATCACGTCGGTCATGGTCGTGATCTTCAACATCGTCACCGACCTGATCTACCGGGTCGTCGATCCGAGAATGGGAGCGTCGGCATGAATGCGGGCCTGCGCCGTTTCCTGACCAACCCGAAGGCAGTGGTCGGGCTCGTCATCCTGCTGCTGGTCGTGCTCGCCGCGATCTTCGCGCCGGTGATCTTCCCGCGCAATCCATGGCAGATGGCCTCGCGGCCCTTCCTGCCGCCTTTCCAGGACGCGAAATTCTGGCTGGGCACCGACATGCTGGGCCGCGACATTCTCGCCGGCCTTGCCTATGGTGCGCAGATTTCGCTCATCGTCGGCATCGCCTCGACGGTCGTCGCGGTGGTCGTGGGCGTTCTCTTCGGCGCAATGGCCGGCTATTATGGCGGCTTCGTCGACGATGCGCTGATGCGCGTGACCGAATTCTTCCAGACGATCCCCACCTTCGTCTTCGCGCTGCTGCTGGTGGCGATCCTGTCGCCGTCGGTCATGTCGATCATCATCGCCATCGGCGTGGTGAGCTGGCCGCCCGTGGCAAGGCTCGTGCGCTCCGAATTCGCCAGCCTGCGCAGCCGCGATTTCGTCAAGGCGGCGGTCGTGCTCGGCCAATCCAACCGGCAGATCATCTTTTCCCAGATCCTGCCCAACACCATGTCGCCGGTGATCGCCATGGCATCGCTGATGGTCGCCTCCGCCATCCTCACCGAGGCCGCGATCAGCTTCCTCGGATTGGGCGATCCCAACATGATGAGCTGGGGCTACATGGTGGGCGCGGCCCGCACGGTCATCCGCCAGGCCTGGTGGATGAGCTTCTTCCCCGGCATCGTCATCCTGCTTGTCGTGCTGGCGCTCAATCTGGTCGGCGAAGCCCTGAACGACGTGCTCAACCCGCGTCTCGCACGAAAGGGCCGGCAATGAGCGACCCGCTTCTGAAGATAGAAAACCTGACGGTCGCCCTGCCCTCGGCCGGTGACCGGGTCAACGCCGTCAGTGACGTCAGCCTGACGCTGAACAAGGGCGAAATCCTCTGCATCGTCGGCGAATCCGGCTCCGGCAAGTCGATCACCGCCGCCACCGTCATGGGCCTGCTGCCGAGCGACCAGCTCAAGGTGACCGGTGGACGCGTGACCTTCGACGGCATGAACCTTCTGGCGCTCGACGAAAACGGCATGCGCAAGCTGCGCGGTGCGCGCATCGGCATGATTTTCCAGGAGCCGATGACCTCGCTCAATCCGGTCATGAAGATCGGACGGCAGATCGAGGAAGTCATGGAGGCGCATGGCATTGCGCGCGAAAAGCGCCACGCGCGCGCCATCGAGCTTCTTCGGGCAGTCGGCCTGCCCGAGCCCGAAGCCATAGCCGAGCGCTATCCCTTCCGCCTGTCGGGCGGCCAGCGCCAGCGCGTCATGATAGCCATGGCGCTGGCGCTCGAACCGGACATGTTGATCGCCGACGAGCCGACCACCGCCCTCGACGTCACCACGCAGGCGCAGATCCTCAAGCTCATCCGCGACCTGCAGCGCGAGCGCGGCATGGGTGTGCTGTTCATCACCCACGATTTCGGCGTCGTGGCCGACATCGCCGACCGCGTGGCGGTGATGCAGAAGGGCGTCGTGGTCGAGGTCGGTCCCGCATCCGAAGTGCTGGTGTCGCCCGACCATCCCTATACGAAATCGCTGATCGACGCGGTTCCGGGCTTTCGCGAGCATGCTTCGGCAAACAGCACCGAGGCTCCGGTGCTGAAGGTTTCGGGACTGCGCAAGATCTACCGCACCGGCGGCGGCCTGTTTGCCGCGCCGAAGGAATTCATTGCCGTCAACGACGTCTCCTTCTCCATCGCGCGCGGCGAAACGCTGGGTCTGGTGGGTGAAAGCGGCTCGGGCAAGTCCACCATCGGCCAGTGCGTCATGCGCATCAACGGCATCGACGGCGGCAAGGTCGAGTTCAACGGCAGCGACATCGTCAATGTTTCGGGCGCTGCGCTGAAGGCCTATCGCGCCAAGGCGCAGATGGTGTTCCAGGACCCGTTCGCCTCGCTCAACCCACGCCACAGAATAGGCCGGTCCATCATGGCCGGGCCGCTGGCGCATGGGGTGGACCTTGCTACCGCGCGCAGCCGCATGGAAAAGCTCCTGAAGCGCGTCGGCCTCGATGCTTCCGCGGCGGACCGCTACCCGCACGAGTTTTCCGGGGGCCAGCGCCAGCGCATCGGCATTGCGCGCGCGCTTGCCGTGGAACCGGACCTGCTGGTGGCCGACGAGGCGGTCTCCGCGCTCGACGTGTCGGTGCAGGCGCAGGTGCTCGACCTCCTGCGCGAGATTCGCGACGAGTTCCACCTCGCCATGCTTTTCATAACGCACGATTTGCGCGTCGCCTCGCAGATCTGCGACCGCGTGATCGTGCTGCACCGCGGACGCATCGTCGAGGAGGGCGAAGTCACCAGGGTCTTCGGTGATCCGCAGGATTCCTACACCCGCAATCTCCTGGCCGCCGTGCCGGGACAGAAATGGCATCAGGGCGAACGACAGGCCCTGCCCGCCTGAATTGACGAATAGGCTTCACCGGAGGAGTGACCAGATGAACGACATGACCATGAACCGCCGCACGCTGCTGCTTGCCGGCTCCGCCAGCCTGCTTGCCGGCCTGATGCCGCAGATGACGCTCGCGCAGTCGAACGACGCCGCGCGCATGAACGTCATCGCCTTCCCGGAGCCGCCGACGCTGTTCATCGGCCTCGATCAGAACGGTTCCACCCAGACCGTGGCCGGCAAGATCTACGAAAGCCTGCTGAGCTACGACTTCGACTTCACGCCCAAGCCCGGCCTCGCCGAGTCCTGGGAAGTTTCCGAGGATGGCCTGACCTATACGTTCCATCTGGTGAAGAATGCCAGGTGGCACGACGGCGAGCCCTTCACGGCGGACGACGTGGTGTTCACCACCAAGGAATTCCTGATGGAAGTGCATCCGCGCGCCCGCGGCATCTTCCAGAACTGCGAAACCATCGAGGCCGTGGACGAGCACACCGTCCGCTTCAAGCTCAAGCAGCCTTTCGCGCCCTTCCTGATGGGCTTCGAAATGTCCACTGCGCCGATGATCCCCGCGCATCTCTATCGCGGCACGGATTTCCGCACCAACCCGAACAACAACAAGCCGATCGGCACCGGGCCTTTCAAGCTGGCCGAGTGGAATCGCGGCTCCTACATCCGCCTGGAGAAGAACGCCGATTATCACGGCGAAGGCGAGCCGCATCTGGACGAGATCATCTTTCAGATTTTGCCCGATGCCGGTGCGCGCGCCGTCGCCATCGAGCAGGGACAGGTGCAGCAGGCGCAGTTCTTCGACATCGAGATGTTCGACATCCAGCGCCTGTCCGAACTCGGAAACATCCAGCTCATCACCAAGGGCTACGAATTCTACGCGCCGGTCGCGCGCATCGAGTTCAACACCCGCGTGGAGCCCTTCAACGACAAGCGCTTCCGTCAGGCGATCTGCCATGCGCTGGACAAGCAGCTCTTCGCCGACGCCATCTTCTTCGGTCTCGGCAAGCCGGCGACCGGCCCGATCAGCAACCGCACCCGCTTCTACGATGCGGATGTGAAGCCTTATGACTACGACCTCGAAAAGGCGGCGGCCCTGCTCGATGAGATGGGCCTGAAGCCGGATGCCAACGGCGTGCGCCGCACCGTGAAGTTCCTGCGCCTGCCCTGGGGGGAGACCTGGGCGCGCTTCGCCGAGCTGGTGCAGCAGCAGCTCGCGCTTATCGGCATCAAGGTCGAGATCGAGCCGGCCGACCCGGCATCCTGGACCTCGAAATACGCCAACTGGGAATTCGAGATGACCTCGAACTACCCGTACCAGTTCGGCGATCCGGCGCTGGGCGTGTCGCGCTTCTTCGTTTCCAGCAACATCCGCAAGGGCGTCGCCTATTCCAACTGCACCGGCTACGAGAATCCGGAAGTGGACACGCTGTTCGAAAAGGGCGCAACCGCCACCACTGACGCCGAGCGACAGGCAGCCTACTCCGCGGCCCAGAAGATCCTGGTCGAGGACGTGCCCATGGCCTGGCTGGTGGAGGTCGATTTCCCGACCCTGCTCGACAAGGGCTATGAGGACGTCGTCGTGTCGGCGATCGGCGTCAACGAGACCTATCGCAAGGCCCGCAAGGCCTGAGCCAGGAACTCAGCGCCCCGGCAATGAAGCCGGGGCGCGACCGATTTCAGGGTGACGATGATGAAATGGCCGAACAACGCCCGCTGCGCGGTGATGCTGACTTTCGATTTCGATGCCGAGACGCTGTGGCTCTCGCGCGACCCATCCAACGCCAAAAAGCCGGGCACGCTTTCGCAAGGCGTCTATGGCGCGGTGCGCGGCGTGCCGGAAATCCTCAAGGTGCTGAAGAGCTACGACTTGCCGGCCACCTTCTTCGTGCCCGGCTGGACGGCCGAGAAATATGTCTCGCGCATCGAGGAAATCCTCGCGGGCGGGCATGAGATCGGCCATCACGGCTATCTCCACGAATGGATCGATCCCGACAAGCCGGCGGAAGAGCGCGCCACCTTCGAGCGCGGGCTGGAAGCGCTGGACCGGGTCGCCGGCATACGCCCGACCGGCTACCGTTCGCCGGCAGGCGAGACCAGCCCGACCCTGATGGGTCTGCTCAAGGAACATGGCCTGCTCTACGATTCCTCGCTGATGACAGACGTCATGCCCTACCGCCACACGCTGGCGGATGGCAGCGCCGGCCCGGTCGAGCTGCCCTGGCACTGGTCGACCGACGATGCGCCCTACATGCTGTTTGCCGTGCAGACGCCGCGCCCGATGTTCACCAACGACCACATCTTCCAGGTCTGGCGCGACGAGTTCGACGCGATCTACGAATGGGGTGGACTGTTCAATCTGGTCATGCACCCGCAGTTCACCGGCAGGCCCTCGCGCACGCTGCTGCTGCGCCGCATGATCGAGCATGTTCTGAGCAAGCCCGACGTCTGGATCGCCACCGGGCATGATGTGGCGACGGCCTGGTCGCAGGCCGAGCAAGCCAAATGAGCAGGCAGGATTTTGCGGGGCTGACCGCCATCGTGACGGGCGCAGCCTCGGGCCTTGGATTGTCCACGGCCCGGCTTCTTGCGGAGCGTGGCGCCCGGCTGAGGTTGGTCGACCGTTCCCAAGACAGGCTTGCCCGGGCGGCGGAGGAGATCGCAGCCGACGGCGCGGAAGTTCAGACGCATGCGCTCGATGTCACCGACCTGGCGGCGGTGACGAGTGCCTTTGAACGTATCGGCCGCTGCGACGTGCTGGTCAACAGCGCGGGCGTGGAGGGGCCGGCCGGCCCGCTGGAAGACTGCGATCTCGGTGAGCTCGACAAGGTGATGGCGATCAATGTGCGCGGCAGCCTTGCCTGCGCGCAGGCTGCCATTCGCCTGATGAAGGCTGGCGGCAATGGCGGCTCGATCGTCAACATTGCCTCGACGGCCGGCATGATCGGCTCGCGCCGCCTGGGCATATATGCCTTGTCGAAGGCCGCCGTCATCTCCATGACGCGCTCGCTGGCCGTCAGCGTCGCCGGCGAGAACATCCGGGTCAATGCCGTGTGTCCCGGCTCCATCGACAGCGAAATGTTCGACCGCACCCTCGCCTCGGGCGACCCGGACGCGGAACGCCGCTTCATGATCGACCTGCATCCGCTGCGCCGGCTTGGCAAGCCGGTGGAAGTGGCCGAGGCCGCCGCCTTTCTGGCTTCACCGGCCGCCGCCTACATCACCGGGGCATTGCTGCCCGTGGACGGCGGGAGACTGGCATGAGCAGGCGCGTCGCCATCGTCACCGGCTCGGCGGCGGGCATAGGTGCGGCGATTGCCGAGCGCCTGGTCGCCGAGGGTTACAAGGTGCTCGGCGTGGACCGCGCCGACACCGGCAGGGCGTCGTCGGATGTTCGTCACGACATGGTCGCCGACCTTGCCACGCCGAAGGTAGCCGAAGCCATCGTCGCTGAAGCCCACCATCGCTTCGGCCCCATCGAGGTGCTGATCAACAATGCGGGCATCGGCGGCTCGCGCCCGGTGCATGACAGCGACGACGACAACTGGAACACGATCCTCGACGTCAACCTCTCCTCCGTCTTCCGGCTGTCGCGCGCGGTGCTGCCGCAGATGGCGGAGCGCGGCAACGGCGCGATCGTCCACACCACATCCATATTCGGGATCGTCGGTTATCGCGGCACGGCGGCCTATGCGGCTTCGAAGGCCGCGCTCGTCGGCCTGACCCGGCAGATGGCCGCCGACTATGGCCCCAAGGGCATTCGCGTCAACGCCGTGGCGCCCGGTCTGATCCGCACCGCCATGACCGAGAAGTTGCTACAGGACGCCACCTATCGCGACCTGATGCTGAACGGCACGCCGCTCGGCCGTATGGGCGAACCGGAGGAAGTGGCGGCCGTCGTCGCCTTCCTCGCCTCGCCGCAGGCATCCTTCGTCAGCGGCCAGATATTCAGCGTCGATGGCGGCTGGAGCGCCACGCGCATGAAAGTGAACCCCTGACCGAAATTCCCCGCCAACGGAGCCGTTGATGACCGTCCAGCTCTTCGAGCCGTTCGCCCTGCGCGCCGCCACCCTGCCCAACCGCATCGTCGTGGCCCCAATGTGCCAGTACAGCGCCGAGAACGGCAATGCGAGCGACTGGCACATCATGCATTGGGGGCAGTTCCTGCTTTCCGGCGCGGGCCTGTTCATGATCGAGGCAACGGGCGTGGAACCGCGCGGGCGCATCACGCCGGGCTGTCTCGGCCTGTGGAGCGACGAGAACGAAGCCGCCTTCGCCCGCGCCCTCGGGATCGCGCGGAGCTATTCCGACATGCCGGTGGGCCTGCAACTCGGCCATGCCGGCCGCAAGGCTTCGGCGCTGCGGCCCTGGGAAGGCAACGGCCACTACGCCGAAAGCGATGGCGGCTGGCAGGTGCTTGGCCCCTCCGCCGTTCCCTTCGCCCCGGACTGGCCGGTGCCGCGGGCGATGACCGAACGCGACATAGACGACCTGCTGCAGAATTTCGCCGACGCCACGCGGCGCGCCGCCCGCCTCGGCCTGGACTGCATCGAAATCCATGCCGCGCATGGCTATCTGCTGTCGAGCTTCCTGTCGCCCATCGCCAACCATCGGGACGATGCTTATGGCGGCTCGCTGAAAAACCGCATGCGGTTTCCGCTTCAGGTGTTCGAGGCCGTCCGTGCCGCGGCTCCTGCCGCCATGCCGGTCGGTGTGCGCTTCAACGGTACGGACTGGGTCGACGATGCGATCAATGGCGACGAGGCGGTCGCTTTCGCCCGCGCTCTTGCCGATCGTGGCTGCGACTTCGTCGATGTTTCGAGCGGCGGCAACGCATTCGCCAAAATCCCCGTTGGTCCGGGCTATCAGGTGCCCTATGCCGCGCGCATCAAGCAGGAAGTGGGGATCCCCACCATGGCGGTGGGCCTCATCAGGACTCCCCAGCATGCGGAGGCCATCGTGGCCGGCGGCCAGGCCGACATGGTCTCCATCGGGCGTGGTTTCCTCAACAACCCGCACTGGCCCTGGCACGCGGCCGAGACGCTGGGCGTCGATATAGACGTCGTGCCGCAATATCGCTTCGGCGCGACCTCGCTCTACCGCCCGACCTGGGGACGGTGAGCCTGAAGAGCTCCATTGCGAATTGGCGTTGAAGAAGGCGCACCCAAGCTATCGCCGCCCGCTTCGCCGCAAGTGGCTTTCTCATCACATGCCCGTCGAAACAATGCGTCATAGTCCATTCAGACGGTTTTTCTTTCCCGCCTTTCCCTGAGTTATCTGGCTACAATTGGTTGCGCTTCCTGCGCCGGTTCGACCCGGCGGCCGGGTTGCTTCAACTGACCCATGCTCACCTACCCGGAGCCGGAAGCCTCTCTGCTTATGACACTCAGCATTCCCTACTATTGCAAATCCGTCGACTGGGACCAGTTCATCGCCGACTACCCCCCGCCGCCGCATTTCCACACGACAGTGGGCCGGCTTTCGGCGGATGCCATGCTTGCCCTGCAGGAGAAACGCTTCCTCGATCGCGTCGCGGATGCCTGGAGCGTGCCCTTCTATCAGCGCCATTGGGGCGCCGCGGGATTGGAGAAGGGCGACATCACGCGCCTGGAACATATCGACCGGATTCCCACATTCACAAGCGACGATCTCAAGGGCGCGCTGCAGTCGGCGCCGCCCTTTGGCGATCACTATCAGTTTGGCCGGCCCGACTTCGGCAAGGTGCCGCTCAAGATCCAGACCAGCGGCGGCACGACCGGCATGCCGCGGCCGACATTGTTCGATCCGATAGCCTGGGAAGTCCAGGCCGTGCAGATGGCCCGCGCCTTCCATGAGCAGGGCGCGCTGCCGGGCGACATCGTCCAGATCACCTACACCAACTCGCTCGCCAATTCCGCCTGGAACGCCTTCACCGCATTGTTCAACTGGATGGGCTGCGTGCCTGTGACCACCGGAACCGGCATCGTGACGCCCAGCGCGCGCAAGCTGGAATACGCCAGGGAATGGGGCGTGAACTGGTGGTTCGCGCGCGGTGAATATCTCGGCCGCCTCGCACAGGTCGCCGAAGAGATGAAGTTCGATCTCCACCAGTTGAAGACGCGCTTCCTCCACTCCTATCTCGGACCGGACATCGAGGGGCATTTCCGCGCCAAGCTGGAAGCGGCCTGGGGGTGCCCGATCTACGACAACTACGGCACCCACGAGATCGGCCTCATCGCCTTCGAGGGCCGCGAGCGCAAGGGCAAGCACATCAACGAAGATACGGTATACGTCCAGATCGTCGACACCGACACGGGCGCGCCGCTGCCTTACGGACAGCGCGGCAATCTCGTCGCCACCAGCCTCCACCGCTCGGTCCCGCCGATCATCCGCTACGACCTGCGCGACCTGATGATCATGACCGATCGCGAGGAGTCGGAATCCGGCATCGTCTCCCGCAAGCTTTCGACCTTCCTCGGACGCGCCGACGAGATGGTGAAGCTGCGCGGCATGAATGTCTATCCGCTGGCTTGCCAGAACGCCGTCACCAAGGACGACCGGACGACGGGCGACTATATCTGCGTGGCCTACCATGTCGGCGAAGGGTTCGGCCGCCGTGAGGAAATGACGGTGCGCATCGAGCGCAAGTCGGCCGAAGTGGATTCCGCCGCGCTCGAAGCCGACATGCGCGCGGCCTTGTTCAAGGATCTCGGCGTGAAAGTGGACGTCGAGATCGTCGACCCCGGAACGCTGGCGGAACACACGCGCCACGGCAAGGAAAAGGTTCGCCGCCTGCTCGACCTGCGCAAACAGCCGGTCTGACGGCCGCTCCAAAAGACCGCCGGGCGACCAGCGGTCCTTGCGCGCGAGTTCGAGGCATTCGGTCAATCACACCTCGCCTTGAGCGCTAAAAAGAAACCTGCCCGCAAGTGAGGACGGGAGCTTGGCCGCATCCGGGACCGGCTCTCAACTGCTGATTTTTGGCACCAGCCCGCGGTTTCGAACATATGCCGTCCAAATACGTCCGTTCGGACTATGGCATTGTCGTCAATTGATGCCCTACTAGGCATTGACGGCCAAATGGTCGCGACTTTTGGAGGAGAGTCTGGTGAAACTACGCTTCGCAGCAACTATCGGGATTTTCTGTGCCGTGGCGATCCCTGGCGCCCCGGCAAATGCCGCCGGCTTCGACAGCGTGCTGGAGAAGGCAAAGGCTGAGGGAAGCGTAGTCGTACGGGTGACCAATCCGAGCTCGCCGGAAACTCACGCCGCGCTGGAAAAGGCGTTCAACGAGCGTTTCGGCACATCGATCAAGATCGAGTGGACGCCGCAGGGCGCGCCGCAGACGAATGCCCGCGTCATCGCCGAGGCAGGCGGCGGCACCGGCTCCGTCGACCTGATCGGACTGGGCAGCGCGGAAGATGTCGAGGCACTGCGCAGCCGCGGTCTGGTAAAGGAATATCCGTGGGCGGACGTGTTCGGAAAGGAATTGCCCGGCATCGGCGCGGCCGTTGACGAAGTCATTCCCGACCTGCGCAACGCCACGTTCAACCTGCTTGACGCCGTTTACGGCCTCGGATGGAACACCGGCCTCATCAAGACCGAGGAAGTGCCCTCGACGACCACCGACCTGCTCGACCCCAAGTGGAATGGCAAGATCGCCCTCAACGCCTTCTTCCTCAACCCGCTGCCGACGATCGCCTATGTGATCGGTCAGGACCAGATGCTCGACTACGCGAAGAAACTGGTCGAGAACAAGCCGATCCTGCAGCGCGGCAGCCCGGTGGTGATGCAGGCGCTGTCCGTCGGCCAGGCCCCGCTCGGCATCATCACCTACCATGGCGCGGTCGCGGCGAAGAAGAAGGGGCAGCCGGTCGATTTCAAGCTCTTCTCCGACTACGTCATGATCTATCAGGGCTATATCTACGTTCCGGAAAATGCCCCGCATCCGAACGCGGCCCGCCTGTTCACCGCATGGCTCACCACCGAGGGATCGAAGGTCGCAGAACAGTTCGAGGCGATGCCGCGGCTTGCCGACAAGAACTCCGAGATCGCGAAGATGGTTGCGGAAGCCGAAAAGGCCGGCGCGAAGCTGGCCACTCCGACATCTCTCAAGGAGATCGCGGCCCAGCAGCAGTTGCGCGATCAACTGACGAAGCTCCTCACCGCCGGCAACTGATAGCCTTCCTCTGCCGGACGGATGCTCCGTTGCTGGCTCGACCTTTCCTGTGACGTAGAATTCGATGTTGGCAATAGAGCACCTCGAAAAGACCTATGCCGCCCGCAAGGGCAGCCACCCCGTGCGCGCCCTTCGCGGCGTGAACTTCGAAGTGGCGCGAGGGGACTTCTTTGCCCTGCTGGGACCCAGCGGCTGCGGCAAGACCACGATCCTGCAGTCGATCGCCGGCCTGGAAACGCCCGATTCCGGCATCATCCGGATTGGGGACCGGCCGGTTTTCGACGCGGCGAACTCGGTCTTCCTGACGGCCAGCCAGCGCATGCTGGGCATGGTGTTCCAGTCCTATGCGATCTGGCCGCATATGACGGTCTTCGACAACGTGGCGTTTCCGCTGGTGCACGGCCGCGACCGCAAGCCCCGCGAAGAGGTGCGCAAGCGTGTCATGGCCGCGCTTGCGCGCGTCAAGCTCGAGAATTTTGCCGACCGGCTCGCGCCGCATCTCAGCGGCGGACAGCAGCAGCGCGTCGCCATCGCCCGCGCGATCGTCCATGAGCCGCGCCTGCTGCTTCTCGACGAGCCGTTGAGCAATCTGGATGCGAGGCTGCGCGATACGATGCGCGAGGAATTGCGCCAGATCGTCAAGTCGCTCGGCATCACGACGATCTTCGTGACGCACGATCAGGTGGAAGCCATGGGCATGGCGGATCGCATCGCGGTGATCAATCATGGCGAGATCATGCAGATCGGTTCGCCATCGGATGTCTATTTCAGCCCGCGGAACGCTTTCGTGGCGAACTTTGTCGGACGCAGCAACACGGTCGCCGGCCGGGTGACATCCGTCGAGCGCGCAGGCGGGCAAACCCTGCGCAGGGTGGCAACGCCGATCGGCGAAATCTGCAGCACGGCGGATTCCGAGGTGAAGGCCGGAGAGGAAGCCCTCTGCATCATCCGCCCACAGGCGTTTTCAACCACTGCCGTCAGCGGCGAGGAAAATATCTTCGAGGGCGTGCTGACCGGGCAGACATTCCTCGGCGACTTCATAGATGCGACCATCGCCGTCGGCGACACGCGGCTCTGCGCCGTCTTCAATTCCTATGACAGGACGCCGCCCGGCTCGGCGATCCGCCTGGCGGTGCCGTTCGATCGTTGCGTCGTCGTGCCGGCAGGTTGAGCGTCATGGCCAGCCAGACTATTTCGACCGCCCTGCCGCGCTCGCGAAAAGCCTCCTCCGGGCCATCGCGACTGGCTCTGTCCGTCGCGCTTCTCGTCGTAGCGGGTCTCGTTCTGGGGCCGCTCCTGATCCTGCTGCGAACGGCCTTGACGCCGCCGGACACGTTCCCCCTCGACGGGTGGGAATTCACCTTCCAGAATTTCGGGACGATCCTGGCGAGTTCGGAGCTTCCGACGCTTCTGCTGAACACGGCCGTCTATGCCTTCGGCAGCATCGTCATCGGTCTGGTGATGGCGGCGTGGCTCGCCTGGCTGGTCGAGCGCACCGACATGCCGGGCCGAACCTTCATCCGGATCGCGCTGTTCACATGGATGGCGGTGCCCCCGGTCATCCTCGGCTTCGGGTGGATTCTGCTCATCAACCCCGGCAACGGCATTCTCAATGCGCTTTGGAGCTTCTTCACCGGGGAAGCCGGTCCGCTCACGATCTATTCCATGTGGGCGCTGATCTTCATCACCGGCGTCAGCGTCACGCCGACCGCTTTCGTGATGATCGGCGGCCTGTTCCGCAACATGGACCCGCAACTTGAAACCGCCGGCTTCGTGCATGGCGGCGGCAGATGGGCGGTCACGCGCCGCATCGTCATTCCGCTGCTGATGCCGGGCCTGCTCTCGGTGGCGATCTATGTGTTCATCGCGGTCGTGCAGGCCTTCGAGCTCCCGCTGATCGTCGGCCTGACCGCCCGCATCCCGGTGCTCAGCACGCGCATCTACCTTCTCTCGACCCCGGATGTCGGTGTTCCGAACTACGGCCTCTCGGCGGCCTTCGGCATTCTTCTGCTCGTGATCGCCTGCCTGCTCATGCTGCTCTATTTCCGCGTCATCGGCGCCGGCGAGAAATACAAGGTCGTCACCGGAAAGGCGTTTCATCCGCGCCGCGTGCATCTCGGCCCCTGGGCCGTTCCGGCATTCGCGCTTTCGGCGGTGCTCGTATTTCTGATGGTCATGCCGCTGCTGGTGCTGCTCTGGACCAGCTTCCTGCGCTTCTACGAGCTGCCGACATTCGACGCCCTGACCCGCATGTCGCTCGATACCTACCGGGAGGTGCTTGGCCGCACCGCCGTGCGTTCGGCGATCCTCAACACCGTCATCCTGGTCTTTGCCAGCAGCATCGCCACGATGGCGCTGGCGTCGGTCGTGAGCTGGCTGGCGACGCGCGGACAGGGCTGGCTGGCGCGCGCGCTCGATGTGATGTCCTTCTCCCCGATGGCGATACCGCCGATCGTCATGGCAATGGCCATCCTGCTGCTCTATCTGCGCACGCCCCTCTATGGTTCGGTGATGATCCTCATCATCGGGCACATCACGATCTACCTGGCCTTTGCCACGCGCACCATGTCCAGCGCGCTGGTGCAACTGCACAAGGAACTGTCGGACGCAGCCATGGTCTGCGGCGCGGGCTGGTGGACGACGCTGAGGCGGATCGTGCTGCCGCTCGTCTGGCCCCAGTTGCTCAACGGCTGGATCTGGGTGCTGGCGCACAGTGCGCGCGACCTCACCATCCCGCTGCTGCTGATGACGAACAGGAACATGGTGATGTCCACGGTCATGTGGACCCTCTGGGACGTGCCCGACCTGCCGGGAGCCGCCGCGCTTTCCACCCTGCTCGTGCTGGCCTTGCTGCTGATCGTGGTTCCCATCCAGCTCTGGATCGCGCGGGCTTCCGAGCGGAGGTAGCGCCGGCGAGCGAGACGGGCGGGCATCCTTCTCAACCACCGAGCCTGATGACATTCTCCCGACCCGTCATCAGGCTCTATCTGCTTGCTTAAGCATGATCTTTTCCGAAAACCGTTTTCCAGTTTTCGCCGACGCCATCCGGTCGTTAGTCTCTTTGGACGATTGCCCGCCTCGGGCGCCTTCATAGATTGGCGGCAGGACGAGAGGATGGGCAATGAGCGATCTGGTCGAGCCGCGGACGGCTGAAATCACCTACGAGACCGACACACCCGTCGACTATCAGGCCGATGGCGCGATCGCGTGGGTGACGATGAACCGCCCCGCCTACAACAACGCCCAGAACTCCCAGATGACCTATGCCCTCGACGACGCCTTCAGGCGCGCCGTCGATGACGATGCCATAAAGGTCATCATCCTTCGCGGCGCGGGAAAGCACTTCTCGGCCGGGCACGACATCGGCTCGCCGGGCCGGGACGTGAACAAGAGCTTCGAGCGGCGACTGATGTGGGCGGACCACGTCAACAAGCCGGCGGCCGAAATGCTCTATACGCGCGAGCACGAAGTCTATCTCGGAATGTGCCGGCGCTGGCGCGACATACCGAAACCGACGATCGCGCTGGTGCAGGGCGCCTGCGTGGCCGGCGGCCTGATGCTCGCCTGGGTCTGCGACTTCATCATCGCGTCGGACGACGCCTTCTTCCAGGACCCGGTCATCCGCATGGGTATTCCCGGCGTGGAATATTTCGCGCACGGCTTCGAGCTTCCGCCGCGCATCGCCAAGGAATTCCTGCTGCTGGGCGAGCGCATGACCGCGAGTCGCGCCGAGCAGTTCGGCATGGCCAACAAGGTGGTCGCCCGCGAGGACCTCGAGCAGGCCGGGCGGGTGATGGCCGAGAAGCTGGCGGCCTATCCCCGGTTGGGCCTCTGGCTCGGCAAGCAGGCGATCAACCATGTCGAGGATCTGCGCGGCAAGCGCACGGCCATGGACGCCCATTATCACATGCACCACTTCGCGCATGCGCAGAACGATCTGACCACCGGCGACAGGCTGGGCGGCCAGGACGCGAAAAGCATGGCCGCCGCGAACAAGAAGCAGGCCGGCGCGTCCTGACGCCCTGCCCTGAGCTTGAAGCAAGAGACCACAGGATCGCACGCGCGTGGACTTGACCTATAGCCCCGAACAGAGCCGCTTCCGCCATGAGGTCCGCTCGTGGATGGAGGCGCATGTTCCATCCAGCCCGCTCCCCTCCTTCGACGCATCGCGGGCGGGTTTCGAGGCCCATCGCGAATGGGAGCGCACATTGAGCAAGGGGCGCTGGGGCATGGTGACGTGGCCCGAAACCTATGGCGGGCGCGGCCTCGACCTCATCCAGTGGCTGATCTTCGAGGAGGAATATTATCGGGCCGGCGCGCCGCTGCGCGTCAACCAGAACGGCATCTTCCTGCTCGGGCCGACATTGATGGAATACGGCACGCCGGAACAGAAGGCCCGTTTCCTGACGGCCATGGCCTCCGGCGACGAGATCTGGGCACAGGCCTGGTCCGAGCCGCAGGCCGGCAGCGATCTTGCGGCAGTCAAATCGAGCGCCATGCGCGACGGAGACGACTACGTGCTGAAAGGCCACAAGATCTGGTCCTCGCGCGCGGTGTTCGCCGACTTTGCCTTCGGCCTTTTCCGCACTGATCCCGCCTCCCAGCGCCACAAGGGGCTCTCGCTGATCTTCTTTCCGCTGGATGCTCCCGGCGTTCGCGTGCAGGCCATACCGCAAATCGACGGGGAAACCGGATTTGCCGAGATCTTCCTCGAAGACGTCCGCGTTCCCGCCTTCAATCGGTTGGGCGAAGAAGGCGAAGGCTGGACGATCTGCATGGCGACGGCCGGCTTCGAGCGCGGCCTGATGCTGCGCTCGCCCGCGCGTTTCCAGGTTGCGGCACGCAAGCTTGTCGAACTCTACAAGGCCCATGAGCGCGAGGTCGAACCCTCGGTGCGCGAGGCGGTGTTGCGAAGCTGGATGGACACCGAGGCCTATGCGCTTTCGATCTACGGCACAGCGTCGAGACTGGCCGCCGGCGGTCATATCGGCGCCGAAGCGAGCACCAACAAGATCTTCTGGTCCGAGATGGACATAGCGCTGCACAAGGCGGCCCTTTCCATCCTCGGCGCGCGCGCCGAACTGCTGCGCAGCGCGCCGGAAGCCGGCGACATCGGCAGGTGGCTGGACGGCTACTTCTTCTCGCTCGCGGGGCCGATCTATGCCGGTTCGAACGAGATACAGCGCAACATCATCGCCGAGCGCATGCTCGGCCTGCCGCGGGCATAGGACGTCATGGATTTCCGTTTCACCGAAGAACAGGAGATGACGGCGGGCGTGGTGCGCGACCTGCTTGCCGATCTCTGCCAGCCCGCCGATCTTCGCCGGCTCATGGGGTCCGGCGAAGCGCGCGACGCAAGCCGCTGGGAGAAGATTTGCGAGATCGGCCTGGCCGGCGCGCTTGTCGGCGAGGAGCTCGGCGGCCTCGGTCTGCGTCCGGTCGATTTCGTGCTGGTCGCGGAAGCCTGCGGCCACGCCTGCCTTCCCGAGCCGCTTGTCGAGAATGCCGGCATCGCCCTGCCGTTGCTTGCTTCGCTCACGCAGACCGAGGCGACCCGCTTCGTCGTCGAGCGCGCGCTTGCCGGGGAAATCACCGTGGCGCTCGGGCATTGCGCCAACCTGTTCATCGCCGATGCCGACACGGCCGGCGCCCTGCTCGTCGAGCGCGACGGCGCCTTGCACCTCGTCTCGCCAGGGGACGTTCACCTGACCTTGCAGCCGAGCATCGACCCGTTCCGGCGGTTGTTCACCCTCGAGGGCGCGCTGAACGCGTCAACGCGCATCGCGGCAAGCGAGGAAGCCGCGCCAAGGCTGGCGGCAGCATTCGACAGGGGCGCGCTGTTCACGGCGGCGCAGTTGCTCGGCATCGCCCGGCGCTGCGTCGATCTGGCGGTCGCCTACGCCAAGGAGCGCCAGCAGTTCGGCAAGCCCATCGGCTCCTACCAGGCCGTCAAGCACCAGCTCGCCACGGCGCAGGTGAAGATCGAGTTCGCCAAGCCGGTGCTGTATGCCGCCGCGGCGATGATCGACCATGCCGACCGCTATTCGCGCGCCCGCATCTCCCACGCCAAGCTCGTCGCGGCGGAGGCCGCCGACATCGCCGCCCGCGCCGCGATCCAGGTGCATGGCGCGATGGGATATTCCTGGGAAGTCGACGTCCACTTCTTCCTGAAACGGGCCATCGCACTCACCAACTGGTGGGGCGGCCCGGCGTTCCATCGCAGCCGCGTGGCCGAGCGCGTGCTGAGCGGCGAACTTGGACCGGAACATACCTTCACGCACGAGGCGGCCAATGCCTGAAGCCTATATCGTCGATGCCATCCGAACCCCTGTCGGCCGCAAGAAGAGCAGCCTTGCGGCAATGCACTCCGCCGATCTCGGCGCAGTGCCCATCAAAGCTCTCATGGAAAGAACCGGCGTCGATCCGAATGCGGTGGACGACGTGATCTATGGCTGCACCGACACCATCGGCGGCCAGGCGGGAGACATCGCGCGCACCTGCTGGCTGGTCGCGGGCATGCCCGAGCATGTGCCGGGCGTCACGATCGACCGCCAGTGCGGCTCGGCGCAACAGGCGGTTCACTTCGCAGCGCTTGGTGTCATGAGCGGCATGCAGGATCTGGTGGTCGCCGGCGGCGTGCAGAGCATGAACGCCATTCCGATCTCGACGGCGATGCTCGTCGGGCAGCAATACGGCTTTCCCACCCCCTTCTCCACATCGCCCGGCTGGCGTTGCAGACGGTGTGCGAGGGCGGCAGCCAGGCAAATGTCACGATCATGGAAAGGCTCTGAGAATGCCGGTCTATTCCTTTGAGGGCATCGTGCCGGTCGTCGACCCGACGACCTATCTGCATCCGACCGCCGTGCTGATCGGCGACGTCACCATCGGTCCGCGCTGCTATATCGGGCCGGGCGCCTCGCTGCGGGGCGATTTCGGCCGGATCACCGTCGAAGGCGACAGCAGCATCCAGGACAATTGCACGCTCCACACCGGCTCCGGATCGGATTGCGTCGTGCGGCGCGGGGCGACCATCGGCCATGGCGCGATCCTTCACGGCTGCACCATCGGCATCAATGCGCTGGTGGGAATGAACGCGGTCGTCCTCGATGGCGCGGTCATCGGCGAGGACTGCCTGGTTGCGGCCATGAGCCTCGTGAAGAACGATGCCGTGACGGCGGATCGCCAGCTCATCGCCGGCAATCCAGCGAAGCCCGTACGCGAGCTCGGCGAGGAAACCATCCGCTGGCGCAACAATGGCGACGGCGAATACCAGCGCCTCGCCGATCGTTCGCTGGCCTCGCTGGTCGAATGCGAACCCTTGACCCGTGCCGAGCCCGACCGGCCCCGCAATGCGGGGCAGGCCAAGGCGCTTCGACTTTCCAAGAGAGCATGACCGGAGAAGTGCATATGGCCGGCATCTGTGACGACCCGGCGGGCGTTGCCGGCCAGATATTCGAGCTGGTGGGCGGCAGGATCCACGTCTGCCTGGGCTGGAACGACGACCCGGAATTCGACCATGGAAAGCGCTGGGACGCCGCCGAACTCGGCAAGAAGACCTCCCTCCCTCATAGCGGAGAGACCAGCACCGTGGGAAGCGGCGGAACGCGCCGGCGCGGCTCCAGCCCATGTCCCAGCGATGTGCCTGCCGTGGTCCGGAATTTGGATCGCCTCGGTCGCTTGCCGCGTGGTCAAAATCGTGAAGAATCTGTCTGAAAGCAGGCGCCGAAACCGCAACGCGTTCCCGTGTGGACAACAGCCGCATCCAAGTCTTCACATCCCCGCAGCGATGACGCCCAGAGCTCAAGCGTCGCCTCAATCGTGGCCCATCATCCATGACTTCCGAATCATGGAAACTCATGGATTCAAGGGGCATTCAAAAGCAAAACCGCAACGCCAGACAACGTCGTCTTGGAATGCCGCAGGAATCTTATAGTGGTGGCTCGCTTGGCGAGGGCGCCTCGGATCACCGGACTGAACTCAGTTCTCGCACGATCATGTCCGCATGGTGCATCGTCAGGGCTTCGAGGTCGAGCCATTCACTGTCGCTGGTGTCGAAGTACCGGTAAATCGTGCCCTTCACCACGCCGGCACGCTCTGCGACCTCGGTGAGCTTCGTCGCGGCAAAGCCGTTCAGCACGAACAGGTCCAATGCCACTTCGATGATCTCACCGGGGCCCGCGTCCTTGCGCGGGTTCCACCCGGGTCCAGAGGGATATGTCGCGAACTCGCAATAGGGACGATCGGTCGAAATGGCGACGTGAAAACATGGAACACTCAGGCTAAGCGGCAATCATGCATCCGCTTTCGTTGATGCTGAGTTTGCGACACAACCTAGGAATTTACCCTGTCATGACAATTGCGCATATCACACCGCAGGCGCGCTGGCTGAGACCTTTTCCTTGAGCGCATTCAGCGGGCCGAAGTCACGCGGTGCGGCACACATCAGGAACCGGAAGCCTTGCTCCACCAGACGCGCGGCATTGGACGCGCTTGCATGAGGATGACCGGCGACCACCCCGTGCTCCTTGCATATCCGGGCAATAGCGTCGACCGCTTCGAGAACGACGGGATGCTCCGTCTCACGCGGGTACCCCAGCTCCTGGCTGAGATCCCCCTCCCCCACCAGAATGACCCCGATACCCTGCACGTTGCGGAGCATGTCCGCAAGGTTGTCGATTCCGGCGGTATCCTCGATTTGCAGGATCGTCAGGATCTCGCCCTTGGGATCGAGCGGCCAGACATCCGACCTCTTGTAATATTCAGCCTGGGACACGCCCCAGTAGCGGGTCGCCAGCATGGGGCCGTCGCCGCGGATACCAGCGGGCTCATAAAGAGGTGCGTTCTTCAAGCGCGGGTAACGGCAAGCCGCAACCGCATTGTAGGCCTCTTCGACCGTACTGACATGTGGCCAAACAACACCGTAGCAACCGACATCCAAAGCCTGCTTGGCGAGAAACTGGTTGAATTCAGCGCCGTTTGCGGGGATGCGCGCAAGCGGCGTGATCGCCGGTGCCGGCGTTCTCTGATGGAGAATCTGCTGACGGTTTAGCAGATATTGCAGGCTGTCGCGCAGAGCGTTGACATCCCAGGCTCGATGCTCGCCCTCGAACACGACGCCGTCATAGGATGAAGACTGAAGCTCGACCGCCACGTCGATACTGGCCGGCGCAAAGAGGGAATATGCCGTCTCGCCGGCCTCAAGCCGGGCAATCAGCCCGTTCAAACGCTGGCTGGTCATGCGGAAGCTCCCCCCCTGTCGACAACGGCTGCCTGAAGCTTCCTGATGCGCCTCGCGAGCCTTGGATAGACCCGCAACGCGTTGCCTTCGAAGATCTTGTAGCGCTGCTCGTCATCCAGGCCCGGAAGCGCATCAATGTAGCGCTTTGTGTCGTCGAAATAGTGCCCGGTCTCCGGATCGACGCCTTTGACTGCGCCCAGCATTTCGGATGCGAACAGGATGTTGTCTATGGGAATGACCCTGGCCAGCAGATCGATGCCCGGCTGATGATAAACGCAGGTGTCGAAGAACACATTCTTCAGCAGGTGCTGTTCGAGTGTCGGCCGCTTAAGTTCTTGCGCAAGGCCGCGGTAACGTCCCCAGTGATAGGGGACGGCGCCACCACCATGCGGGATAATGAATTTCAGCGTCGGGAAATCCCTGAAAAGATCCCCCTGTATGAGCTGCATGAAGGCGGTCGTGTCAGCATTGATATAATGCGCGCCCGTGGCATGGAAGTTGTGATTGCAAGACGACGATACGTGGATCATCGCGGGCACTTCCAGTTCGCAGAGCTTTTCATAGAGGGGATACCAGGAGCGGTCAGTTAAAGGCTCGCCTGCCCAATGGCCGCCCGAAGGATCGGGATTGAGATTGACACCGACGAAACCAAGCTCGTTGACCAGCCTCTCCAGTTCGGGAATACACTCCGACGGGCTGACCCCGGGAAATTGCGGCAACTGCCCGACCGGCGCAAAATTCTCCGGCAGTAGTCCGCAGATTCTGTGTATCAGATCATTGGAAACCGCCGTCCATTCCGCCGAAATCGCTGCCGATCCGAGATGATGCGCCATGCCGGAAGCACGCGGCGAGAAAATCGTCAGGTCCCCGCCGCGCTCTCTCTGCTTCCTCAGTTGCGGTTGCACGCTCTCAACGAGTTCGTCGTCCGATATCCTGAGCGACGACCGCGCCGGCCTCCTGGCAGGATCGGTCAAGGCGGCAAGCTGCCTGTCCCTGAACTGGCCAAGCGCCGCCGGCTCTGTCGTGTAGTGTCCGTGAATGTCGATGATCATTTCCTAAATCTCCGAAGGCGGGGGCCATGCTCGTCATCCAATGCGGGATGCGATGACCAGCGATACGGGTGGCACGAGAACCGCCCGAAGTGACTTTCCCGATTTCCTTGCGTTGCGACCTTATTCGTCCTCGGTGAAGCGCCACGGCGCAACCCAGTGCTCGAAGCGCAGTGCGATCGTCGTGTAGACGACGCCCATCAGCATGAGGCAGAGAATTGGCACGAACATCGCAGCGGTTTCGAACTGGTTGCCGTATTTGATGATGAGCGCGCCGAGACCGTTGATCGCCGTGAAGAATTCCGCCACGACCATGCCGATAATGGCGCGGCCTATGCCGAGACGGATGCCTGTCATCATGAAGGGAAGCGCCGCCGGGAGGATGATCTTGGTGAAAATCTGGCGTTCGGTCGCAGCAAAGGCCGTGCCGACATCGATGAGCTGACTCGCAACGTTGCGGACGCCACTGGCGGTATTGATGAGCACCGGGAAGACCGCAAGGATGAAGACGATGAACAGCTTTGCGGAAAAGCCTAGACCGAACCACAGGATCACCAGCGGGGTAATCGCCACGAGCGGTGTCGCGTAAAGGGCGTTGACGAGCCAGTCGGTCGCCGCATCCACATAACGGTATCGACCGATCAACAGCCCGAGCCCTACGCCGGCAATGCAGGCGAGGATAAAGCCCAGCGTCAGCGTCTTCATGCTCGCAAGGAACGCCGTCAGCAGTTCGCCGCTGAGGATCATCCGGTAGGCGGCGTGAACGATATCGCTCGGATAAGCCATGAACAGCGGGTTGACCTGCCGTCCCGCAATTTCCCAGATCGCAAGAACCACAACGATGGACGCGAGGCGGACAAGCCAGTATCGCCGAACGGGCGCGGCCACTTCGAGATCCTCTATCATATTGTCACCGGCTGCGCCGGCGGCTTCGCCTGCCAGGGTCGTGTTGGCCATATTCAAACCTCCCAATCAATCTTCGACAGTTCTTGCAGGCGCGCTGCGGATCAGATCCCAGATGCGTGCGCGAATGGCCTGGAATTCGGGATCGCCGCGCATCACCGGCAATTCCGGGCGCTCTCCCGCGAACGGCAGCGTGATGATCTCCTTCACCCGGCCCGGCCTTGCACCCAGAACGATGATCCTGTTCGAAAGGTAGATCGCCTCGTCGAGATCGTGGGTCACGAACAGGATTGTCTTGCGCGTCTCGGCCTGGATGCGCAGAAGCTCCTTCTGCAGAACCTCCCGTGTCTGCGCGTCCAGAGCGCTGAAAGGCTCGTCCATCAAGAGAATGGACGGATCGATCGCGAGTGCCCTGGCCAGGCCGACACGCTGCTGCATGCCGCCCGAAAGCTGATGCGGAAACTGTTCCGCGGCATGACCGAGACCGACCAGCGCGAGGAGCGTCCGGGCCCGCTCGGCGCGCTCCGCAGCGGGCGTTCCCTGGAGCTCCAGGCCGAACTCGACGTTCTCCCGGACAGTCCTCCATGGCAAAAGGCTTGGCTGTTGGAACACAAAGCCCCGGTCCCGGCCGGCACTTTTTACCTCCTTGCCATCGACGCTAATCGTTCCGGCGTCGTGCCGGACAAGCCCCTGCACGATCCTCAGCAGCGTTGTCTTGCCGCAACCGCTTTCGCCGATCAGCGAGACGACCTCGTTTTCATAAACGTCAAAGCTGAGGTCGCGCAAAACCGGAAGCAACGAACTCGGCCGGCCACTGCCGTTACGGACCCGAAATGTCTTGTTTATCCTGGAGACGTTCAGCTTTACATTCTGGAGATTGGCAGGCATCGCACCACCGTCCTTCGCAAATACCCGGGTCATCGGCCAAGATCCCTCGTTTTTTCGTGGAACAGTTCGTCGACGGTCAGCCGCCTGTCGATCAACCCCTGTTCAAGACAGTGGCTGATGACGGTGCCGAGCGAATGACGTAAAGCCTCGATCCCGATCGGGTTGATGTCGACGCCGGCATCCGTCGTGCCGTTTCCGGCGGATTTGCTGGCCACGAGCATGTCGAAGAACTCGCCCACGACATCTGGCCGCTGCTCGATCATCTCCTGCGAGGCAACGACCATGTGGTTGATCGGGGTCACCTTGTTGCGCTCATAGCCCAGTTTTGCGTCGCCTTCTGGATCCTCGATCACGGTAATCAGGCGCTGATCGTCCCTGGGCAGTTCGTTGCCCATGATGCCCGCGTCGATCTCGCCTGCCTGCAACATTTCAGCCACCTTGCGACCGGCCGGAGCGCGGCGAGCGTTCGGCGGGTCGGAAAACTCCGAAAGATGCCCGTCCTCGAACGTAATCCAGTCGATCTTGCTGAGATCGACGCCGTATTCGGCCGACAGGATGCCGCGCGCCCACATGACGGTCGTCTGCGAATAGGAGCGGATACCGACCGTCTTGCCCTCGAGGTCTTTTGGCCTCAGCCTTGCGTATTCGGAGTTGCAGACGATGGTCTTGTGCTGGAAGCGCGCCAGGAGTGCGACCGGCAAGAGCCAGATCGGCTTGTTGTAGGCTCGCGCCTGGACATATGTGGCGATCGCCATTTCGGAAATGTCATATGCACCTTCGCGGATCATCGGCTTGAAAGCCCTGGTGATCGGCGCGATCTCCTCGAACTGGAAGCGTCCGCCGGTCTGGATAGCAGCATTCTTCTTGACAGGCCGGGTGATCGGATAGTCGCCGAGCGCAATGCGGACCGTATCGGCGTGGATGTTGTCAGACATGGCGCTCCTCCTTCTGGGTTTCTGCGAGAGCCGGATAGATTCGCTGCGCGGTCCGGCTGAAAATCCAGGCCCGGTCTTCGGCGCTGATATCGGCAAGGGCTGCCTTGGCGCGGTCCAGCAGCGATTTCAGCCCTCCGGGCGATGCCGGGTGGTTGGAGCCCCAGGCGATCTGTGCAGCGCCGACTCGCGAAACGAGCAGAGGGAAGAAATCGGATGCCGAAGCGTTCGCCTTTTCCAGCGCTTCAAGCGCGCGCACGGTAAGCTTGAAGTAGATGTTCGGATTCCGTGCGAGATCGAACAGGCGCGCAGCCTTTGGGAAATCCTTGCCGCCGGACAGATCCGGACGGGCAAGATGATCGAGCACAATCTTGATCTTCGGGAATCGCTTGATGATCGTCTGCAAGTCATCGATCCCGTCCTGGGTCATCTGCATGCAGACAGGCAGGCCGATCTCCTCCGCATGGGCCCAGGCCGCGTAGGTCTTCGGGTCCGTGAACCAGGTCGCCTGGCCAGGCATCGTGCTACCGGTCGTGAACAGCCTCAGGCCCGTGAGGCCCCTGGCGACCCACTCATCGATCTTCCGGACGGCATCATCGGCCAGGATATCGACAGAGCCAACAGCAGTGAAACGGTCGGGATGGGCCTTGACGGCATCGATGACGTAGCTGTTGTCGTGACCATAGCAGGTCGATGCCTGAACAATCGCTGCCTTGCCGACACCGGCCTCATCCATGTCGGCCAGCATCTGCTCGTAGGAAACGGGCCGCTCGGCCGACCAGTTCGACTGATGGCCTCCGAGCGGCGCACGCGGATATCGGACCAGATCCGTCGAGATGACGTGCGGATGAATATCAATGACGTCGATATGCATTGCGGGGGAATTCCTTGTTCATTTCCGTGCTCCACGGCGAGCGCGATCCTGGCGGCTCGGTTCCATGGCCGGTTCGGAGGTTGGATCGGTGTTCGGTCTCGCGGACCGACCGACGGGCCAGCCTGTCCAGCCCGGCCCGTCGGCAGTCAGGCGGCCTTGGTCTTTTTGACGTCGAGGAAGAGCTCCTCGATCGGCACACGCTTCGGAATGAGCTTTTGCTGATAGGCGTAGTTGACCAGGGTCTCGATCGTGGCGCGGTTGGCTTCAAGGCCGTTCGGCAGCGGGTCGTCTCCCACAAAGGGCATGATATCGGAGTATTTGTCGCGGTCGAGCACGTCCGGCGCGCCGCCATGCAGCTTCGCCAGCCACTGTTGCTTGGCCTCTTCGAAAGTGTCGAACAGCGCGTCGGCCAGCTGCGGATGCTTGCTTAACACATCATCCCTGACCACGACGCACCCGTGCACGGGATAGACACCGGTCTTGCGGTACCAGTCGGCTTCCAATTCCCGCGCGTTGACGAAAAGCTCCCGATATGGCGGGCTCTGCTCGGCGTTCGCCTCCCAGCCAGCGGTCGGCGCACCCGTGCGGCCGATGCCGGCGCGACTGGCAAAGCCCGCCTGGATCTCGCCGCTCGCCATCATAGAGGCGAGCGACCTGCCTTGCGGCGCATGAGCGACGTTTGGCGGCAGCTTCAGCGAGGTTACGTGCTCCTCGTCGTCGACGATCCACTGAATCTTCTCGTTGTCGACGCCAAATTCGTTCGCCAGGACGCCGCGCGTCCACACCCCGGTCGTAACCGAGTAAGCGCGCACGCCCACCTTCTTGCCTTCGAGATCCTTCGGCGCCGAAATGCCCGCATCGGAACGCACCTGAAAACCGGAATGATGGAAGCGTCGGCTCAGGAAAATCGGCAACGCCGTGATCGGAACGCCTGCCGCCCTGGCGACCACATAGGTCGTCGGCGCGAGTTCGCAAATATCGAACTCAAGGTTGCGCACCATCCGGCGGAACGCCGCGATGATTGGAGAAACCTCGATCTGCTCGATATCGACACCGGCAACAGGAATCTCACCGCTTTTGACAGCCGCAGTACACCCATAGGTGCCGACGGCCATGGTAAGCTTGGGAATGTTCATTGGCTGGCCTCGAGAAGCTTGCCGGCCTCCCTGGCCAGCGACAGGTCGACAACCTGGTCGAAGGGCAGCCTGTCTTTCTGAATCTCGAATTCGAGGTTCAGATCCTGCATATAGTCGATCTGCTTCTCCGACAGGATCAGGTCCCGGCTATAGGTGCGGTATTGGCGGGTGAACTTGATCATCATCCGCCCCTGCGCCTCTTCGGACGCTCCAACGGCCGTCTTGTAGGCCTGCATGAAGGCCTCCTCGGCATCCGGGTCTTCCATCATGAACCGATACATCTTGCAATACGCGGCCAGCACACGGACAAGCCCCTCGCGCTTGTTGTCGATTGCGGCCTGTGAGGCATAGGATCCCTGATAGGGGTATTCCGGAAGCTCCGACCAAAAATCCGCAACCGCATGCACGCCGTATTTCTGCTGCTGATCGTAAACGTCGGTCATGGCGGGACCGGCATCGACTTTACCAGCCATCACGGCCTTGAAGACCGCGGCGCTGCTGCCGATATTGACGAACTGGACATCCGACAGGCTGACGCCGTGCTTGCGCAGCAGGGCCACCATCATCTGATGCAGGAGTGCCCCGGGCGCACCGGTGCCGACCGTCTTCCCCTTCAGATCCTCGACCTGCCTGATATTCGGGTCGCTGCTGTAAAGCGCCTGGGAGATCAGCTGGTTGGCTGCCCCCACGACCTTCAGCTTGGCGCCTTTCTCTATCGCCGGCAGGACCTGCGAGAATCCTGACAGAAGGCAGATATCGCTTTCGGCGCTGATCAGGCTGCCCATGAGCCTGGTGCCATCGGCGACATTGGTCGTCGTGGTCCTGATATTGAAATCCGTCAGATAGCCGAGTTGATCAAGCAGGGCCTGGAGCACGAGCGTCGCGTTCGAACTCGTGTTCACGATATTGACGGTATACGGCAAGCTTTCAGGCTTTTCGCCGGCCATCACCTTGCCGACCGGCGTCGTTGCGGCAAGTGCCAGTACACCCATACGGATGATATCCCTACGGGATAGGTTGAAGCCATTAGTTTTCATGCATTCCTCCAGATCGCTAGAAAATCGGATAAAGGCACCCGTGGTGCCTGCGGGCCCCATTCACAAAAGCCTGCAACTCGCCGATTGCCCTCCCCAAGGCCGGAAAAAGCGGGGCTACGCCTAGGCAGCGTTACGCCCCGACAAAGAAACTGCACCAATAAATCGCTCTTGCAAAATTAAATGGCCGGCCACAGATATCAGTTTTACCTACAATCAGGTCGAATGAATGAGCGACTGGGAACCTAGCCTGCGCCAGTTGCGCGCATTCGAAGCCACCGCCTCCCTCGCCAGCATTAGCCGAGCGGCCGAGAAGCTTCATCTTTCGCAATCCGCCGTCAGCCAGTCGATTGCCAATCTCGAGGCATCTCTTGGGCTGACGCTTCTGCAGCGACGCAGTAGCGGCAGTTTCGTTACTCATGAGGGAGAGGTCTTTCGCATTCGCATTGCGCGCGCCCTGAAGCGCATGGAACTTGCTCTCGCGACTGCCGTCGAATCCAGCCGCAACCCCAGGGGAATTGCCGAACCGATGCCCGGCAACGTCACATCGGTGCAGATTTCGGCGCTTATCGCCATCGACGAATATGGTTCCTATTCCGCTGCCGCGGCGGCGCTCGGCATCTCTCAACCGTCGCTCAACAGGCACGCGCGCGACATCGAATCCCTTCTCCGCAGAACACTTTTTGCCCGGACATCGCTGGGAAAGGCGACGACCCGGCTGGGACGGGAGCTTGCCCGCGAACTTCGCCTCGCCCTGAAGGAGGTCCAGTACGGCCTGGAGGAACTTGCTGCCATCAAGGGCGAAAGCCACGGTACGATCGTCATCGGCATCCTGCCGCTCGGCGCATCCTTGCTGGTTTCGCAGGCGCTCGGCCGATTGTCGAAGGCGTTTCCAAGAATGAGGGCCCAGATTGTCGAGAGCCCTTTCGAAACTTTGCTCAACTGGCTGCAGACCGGTAGAATCGACGTGATCATTGGAACCCTGCGCCCCGACCCGCTTGGTGGCGGCATCGATGAAATCCCGCTCTTTCCGGATCCTTATTGCCTGGTAGTGCGCAGGGAGCATCCCCTGTGCAGCATCAAGCACATAGATGAAGAGGATCTGCAAAAGTACGAGTGGATATTGCCGCGCCAGGGAACGCCGAGGCGGATCGCCCTGGAAACGCTTTTCAAGTCCCTCACGCCGCGGCCGGTGACGATCGTGGAAACCAGTTCGATGGGCTTGACGCGGGATCTGCTTCTCAACGGCGACCGCGTGACGCTCCTGTCCAGGGATCAGATCATCTTCGAGGATAGTCTCGATCTGCTGAGGGTATTGGATTTTCCCTTGCCGACGCCATCCAGGGTGATCGGTTCCATTACCCGATCCGACTGGCTTCCAACCGAGCTGCAGCAGAACTTTCTCCGCATCCTCCATGCTCTGGCAAAAGACATCGTGCCTCGCCCGGCCGCGAAAAGCGAAATCTAGAGCTTTCCGAATGCATGTCGGGGCTCCGTGCCTGGGGTATGGATGGCGGCGTTCCGGGTATGCGCGGGCGACCGGCGAGATGCGATCCGAGCTACGTGCTCGTGCAAATCGCGAGTTTGCGACAAAGCCTCGAAGATCGGAGCCCGAAGCCGACGCGATCCGCGTGTCAACGCCATTGGCACGGGCACGGCCCGACAGGAAAATGATTTGACGGAAGGATACAACAATACCTAAGTCAGGCTTGAGGTTGGAGGGCCTCGTCCGGCGCAGCCCATGATCGCCCCGCGGTCGGGAATGCCGTTCCAGCAGGAGGATGAATGGATTTTCCGTTTACGAAACCTCAGGCCATGCGCCGTCTCGCCGCCGATCACGGCGGCAAAACGGGTGGGAGGCAAGAGGATACCACCGGCGCTCAAAGCCTTCGCCGCGGGCTGCAGGTGATGAAGCTCCTGGCCGGCGGCCCCCTGAAGGGCATGAGGCCGGTGGATATCGCCTCGGAGCTCAACCTGTCCTACCCGACCGCCTATCGCATCCTCCGCGCTCTGGAGACGGAAGGCATGGTGCAGAGGGTACACGGTTCCCGGCGTTTCATCAGCGGCGCGGAAGCCGCATGGATCGGCCTTTCCGCCTCGCAGCGTTATCCTATCGCCTCGGCCGCAGCTCCGATCCTGAACCACATCAGCCGCGAGCACGGCGAAACGGTTCTGCTGAGCGTCAAGAGCGGCGACCACTCCGTTTGCGTCAGTCACCGTGCGGGCAGCCACCTACGGCAGGTCACGGCTGCGATCGTCGGCAAACGCATGCCGATGACCGTGAGCCCCACGGGACGGACCATGCTCGCCTTCATGCCCGATGCCGATTGTATGCGGATGATGGCGGCAAACCGCCCTGTTGCCGGCTCCGACATGGATCTGGCCGGCATCAGGGCGCGGGGATATCTGCGCTGTGACGGCATTACCGTGCGCGACACAGAGGTTCTGGCCGTACCGATCTTCGATGCCGGCGGAATGCCGATCGCGGCGATTGGAACGGTCAGCACCAGTTCCCGGATGGCGGATAAACGGGTACCCGCGTTGCTGCGATCGATGCAGGCTGCAGCCCGAACGATCGCGGACGAGCTGCTGGCCAGATATGCGGCCGAAAACAGGGGTGCTGCGGATATCCGTCACGGCGTCAGGATGTGAACCTCGATGCAGGTCTGATGCGTGAGGCCGATCCTGTCGTGTCATCATTCCGCGGCCGCCGCCCGGATGACCTCGTCGACGATCCGGTTTTCGATGAAACCGAGCCCGGATATCTCGAGGCGCACGACATCGCCTTCCTTCAGGAACCTGTTGCTTGCCGCGCCGACACCGGAAGGCGTACCTGTCGAAAGAATGTCGCCGGGCTCCAGCGTCATCACGGTGGATAGATATTCGATCTGCTCATAGATGTTGTAGATCATGTCATTGCTGCGGTCGTGCTGGCGTACCTCGCCGTTGACGGTCAGCTTCATCTCCAGATCGAGCGGATCGGCGATTTCGTCGTCGGTCGTCAGCCACGGGCCGATCGGACCGTGGGTGTCGAAGGATTTTCCGAGCGTGAATGTCGGCGAGCGCGGCAGCCAGTCGCGGGCGGATACGTCGTTGACGATCAGGTAGCCGGCAATGACGGAACGGGCGTCGGCTGCCCTCACGTGACGGCAACGGCGACCGATGACGACGCCGAGTTCTATCTCGTAGTCGACCTTTTCCGACGCGATCGGCTTCTCTATGGCCGAGAAGGGGCCATTCAGGCAGGATACCTGCTTGTTGAACCAGAATTGACTGGTGGGGGTCGGGATGCCCGCCGCCAACGCTTCTTTGGCATGCTTGTGATAGTTCATGCCGATCGCCAGGAATTTTTGCGGATCGTTGACGGGCATTTCGAGCCGAACTGCGGAGAGCGGCCATTCGGGACCGGATGCGGCCTCCAGAGCCGGGCGCAGCAACCCGAGATCGGCGATGAGCTGCCGCATGGATTGTCCGACACCGTCGATCCCCGAAAGGTCGACGATCCGGTCGTCCACGACCTTGCCGATCCGGGTCCGTCCCTCATGGGTGAAGCGGGCGAGTTTCATGTGGTATTCCTCATGGTTGTTCGACGGTTCGGAGTTCCCACCCACCGGCGGCCTATTTCTGTCCCGGTCGCGCGCGCGACGGCGTCAGCTGCGAAAGAACGACCTGCCAGCCGTCCCGTCCTTTCCTGAACACCTGCGTGTTGAAGCCGTCGAGCGTGACGTCCTCACCCGTTTCGGGCGAGCGAACGCCGTTGATCGTGCGGCCGGTCATGATCGCGAACGGCCCTTCGACTCGGATGTCGAGCGGTCCACGCTCGATCGAGCGGAAGCCGCCCATCCGCAACAGATGCGCGATGAACTCATCCTTGGTGTGCGCCATGCCCGTGCTGTGGACGTGGATCAGATCGTCTGCGAAGATCGCCCGCAGCGCGTCCGTGTCCAGCGAGACGAGTGCCTGCTGGCGCCGCCGTTCCACCGCCTCGATCGCGGCGATTTCGCTCTTTGCATCTTGCATGGTTCGCCCTTCCTCCCTCATATCAGGCCGTCATAGGAACCGCCGTCGAGTTGCAGGTTCTGTCCGGAGATGAAACCTGCCTGGGCGCTGCAGAGATAGGCGCAGGCATCGCCGAATTCTTCCGGCCGGCCAAAGCGCTTGGCAGCGATCGTCGACACCGAGCGACGGCGCGCCTCCTCACGGTCGATGCCATGCATCTTCATCAGGCGTTCCGCCATGAACTCCTGTCTCGGCGTGTCGATGCGCTCCGGCAGGAGGTTGTTGATCGTGACGTTGTCGGCGGCCACCTCGCGGCTGATCGCCTTGCTGATGGCGGTGAGTCCGGCCCGCGCAGAGGTGGAGAGGCCCATCATGTAGTGGGGGGATTTCACCATGGCGGAGGTGATATTGACGATCCTCCCGAAGCGGCGCTCGCGCATGCCCGGCACATAGGCACGGATCAACTGGATGGGGGGAAGCATGTTCGCGCCGACCGCTGCCATGATCGCCGCCTCATCCCAATCCTCCAGGGCACCGGGCGGCGGCCCGGCATTGTTGGTGACGAGAATGTCGACGTCCGGCCAGGCAGCGACGATTTTCGCGCGCCCCTCGGCCGTGGTCAGGTCTGCCGCAATGAAATCGACGCCGGCCTGCGGCAACTCCCGTATCAGGCCTGCCGCCGCCGCAGCGAGCTTTTCGGCATTGCGGCCATTCAGGATTACCTCCACGCCCTCGCGCGCCAGCGAACGGGCGCAGGCAAGGCCAAGCCCCTGGGACGATGCACAGACGAATGCCTTGCGTCCCTTGATACCAAGATCCATGTTTCCTCCAGATCGATGCATGACGGGAGGCAGCTACGGCCGCCCATCCGGAAAGTTCAGGAACCGAGCGTGTCCGCGAGCAGGCTGGTCATGGCCCGCCAGGAACGGCGGTCGGCCTGGGCGTCGTAGCCTGCGAAAGGGGGCGCGCCCGGCCTGTCCGGCTCGGTGAATGCATGCCTCGCATTGCCGTAGAGATTGGTTTCCCAGGCGACACCGGCGCCGGAAAGGCCGGCTTCGACCCTGCTGAGATCCTTGGGTCCGGCAAAAGGGTCCTGGGCGCCCGAACAGATAAGCACCCGGGCGCCCGGACTGGCTTGCGACCAGTCGTCGCCGACCATGTCGAGCCCCCCGTGGAAACTCACGGCAGCCGCAACCGCCGAGCCGGCGCGAACCATCTCCAGGGCCGACGCGCCGCCGAAGCAGTAACCGATGACCGCGATCTGCTCCGCATCAACGCCCGGCATGCCCGCAAGCGCCGCCCTTCCGGCTTCGAGCCGACCTGTCCACAGCGCGCGGTTTGCGGCGAAACGGCCGAGCATGGGGGCGAATTCGGCCGGCGACCTCAGGTGAAGGCGCTCACCCCAGAGGTCTGCGGCGAAAGCGACATATCCAAGGGCAGCGATCCGTTCGGTCACCGCCACGATGTAATCGTCGAGACCAAACGCGCCGTGCACGATCAGGACGCCCGGCCGCTTGCCTGCCGCTTCGCCGGGTGCGCGGCAAAGCCCGATCATCCGGACCCCCTCATGGAAATACTCGACATCCGTCGATACGAAGCTCGACATGCTCACCTGACAATTAATCATGAAACACAATACGTTACGGGATTATTTGGACGAACCGCACCGGCATCGACAAGGGATCACTCCGGTTTTGTTCATATTGTGAAAGGAAGCCGCCTTGATCGAGGGGATGCATATTGAGCCACGTCAGACGCAACGGCTTCCGGGCAGGGCCGCGCGAATTTGGCGCCTGGCCGGCAAGCTGCCGGAGAGGGGCAGAAAGAAGATCTGCGGTTCAGGCCGCGAAAGCCCGCTCAGTCAGAACGCGGGAAATGTCCTGGGCGGCAGCGCGCATATTGGGGACGAGACGCGGTACGCGGGTTTCCGGCAGGCGGTGGCTCTGGGCGATCACACTGATCGCGGCGATCGGCGCTCCGCCCATGTCCAGCACCGGTACCGATATGACCCGCTTTTCACGCGCCGTCATGCTGGCGGCGTAGAGGTAACCCCGCATCCGCGTCTGGCGCATGCCTTCGAGAACCGTTTCCGAATTGCAACCGTAGGATTCGAAACGCCGGCTGTTCGCGGTCAGGATCGTATCGACCTTTCGATCGGGCATAAAGGCCATCATCGCCCGGCCCGCCACGCTAAGGCCCATGGGACGGCGGGTGCCGACCGCAAGCGTCGTCGTCTGCACCGGATAGGAACCGAGCCGGCGATCCGCATAGACACTCTCATTGAGACTCGGCACGGCGAGGAAGACCGAGTCGCCCACGACACTTGACAGCTTTTCGAGAACGGGCGCGGCCGCGGCCGTGATGGGAAAGCGCTCCGCCGCGACAAGGCCCAGCCAGGTCGTCTCCGAGCCGATTGTGTACCGCCGCGACCCGCGGACCCGTTCGACCACGCCCTCATTTTCCAGCGCCTTGAGAATGCGGTGCGCGGTCGGGTGCGACAGATCGAGCGCGGAGGCGACGTCCACCAGCTTCAGGCCCTGGCGCGATGCACTTGCCAGCAGGCGCATGACGCTGAACGACCGCTGGATGCACTGCGTTCCGGTTTCCTCGCCGCGCACCTTGCGCACCTGTGTCTCATGCTGTTCGCAGACGGTCACTTCGGCCCCTCCCAAACGAAAATTCCAGCCCTTTGGTCATGCTATGCTTCGAGCAGTTCCCTGAAGACACCGCACACCGGAGCACCCATGTCATCGGCCCTGCCGGATGTGATAAGAATTTCAGCCGTCAGATTGAGATGTGCCGCCAAAGCCTGGCAAGCCTTGTCCGCGTTGCGGGACAGGGTGAAGTCGAGGATTTCGCGATGCTCGGCCTCGACATCCCGGGTGGCGCGCACATAGGGCAGCATCATGCGGCGATACCGCTCGGCCTGCATGAACAGGGACTCGCGCAGCCGCAACCACCAGACCGAGTCGCAGGCTCCGATCAAATCGTCGTGGAACCGGGCGTGCAGCCGCGCCCATTCGGGATTGCCCGCGCCTTCGCCCGCCGATTGCGTGCGCGAAAGCTGATGCCACGTGCCGAGCAGCCTTCCTTCCCATTCGAGCGTCCCGAGTTCCATGGAACGGCGCAAGCAGCGGGTCTCTATCTCGATGCGAACGGAGGTCAGATCCAGCAGATCCTTGGCCGAAACCGGGGCCACCGTGAAGCCGCGCTGCGGCTGGGCCACCACCAGGCGATCCGAGGTCAGCCGGGAGAGCGCTTCGCGCACGGCCCCGGCATTGACGCCGAAGCGTTCGGCCACCTGGTCGATGGCCAGCTTGGCTTCCGGCTTGTGCACGCCGTCCAGCAACTCGTTTTTCAAGGTCTCGTAGACCGCCGCTGTCTTGCTCTGCGCCATCATCGCCCCAATCGTCGGCGCAACCTATCATGAAAACGAGAAAATAAAAGAAAAAAGATTTTCTTTGCAAAATCGATTTTTTATCGATAGCCAGAACGCGCGATCCGGTAGACCGCCAAACACCGCGGGCACGTTTCCACCGTTGGGAGGACAAGCATGGCGAACAAGGACTTTCACGATTACGTATTCCCGCTGGACCTGCCGCGCATTGCAGGCGCGCGCGGGCTCGACCCGCGAACCTATTCGCGCCCGATCCTCGAAACGGAGCGTGCGATCGCCCTCAAAGCGCAATGGCAGCGCCTCTACGAGGAGCCTTTCAAGGGCATCACGCTCGACGGTCAGCCTCGGGAGGGGCTCTTCAGCCTCGAGGACGAGGGGTTCGAGGTTGAACGGGCGGTGGCGGCCGCATGTGCCCTGCTGGGAACCCTGAGCGAAGATCAGCGCGCCAAGTCCCGCCATGCCGTGGACGCGCCGGAATGGCGCGGCTGGTACAATCCGGAGATCGTCTTCAACGACCACGGTATCCGCCTCGACGAGGTGGGCGAGGCGACGCGGACGGCGTTTCTCGACCTGCTCGCCGCCAGCACGAGCGCACGCGGCTTCGAAAAGCTGCGCCAACTCCTGTCGGCCAACCTCTTCCTCGGCGAGCTTTACGACCTTCGCAACATCATGAACGAATGGAGCTACCACTTCCTGATGTTCGGGACGCCATCGCCAACCGAACCTTGGGGATGGAGCATCTATGGCCACCACGCCGCCTTCAACTGTTTCATCATCGGACGCCAGATCGTGATCTCCCCGACCTTCATGGGTGTGGAGCCGAACATCATCGACCGCGGCCCCGGCAACTGCTTCACGCTGTTCGCCGAGGAGGAGACGCAGGCCCTTGCGCTGATGCAATCGTTGACGCCCGACCAGAGGCGCCGTGCCACCATCTATCGATTGATGGAAGACCCGGCCATGCCGCCCGAGCGATTCAACTTCGCCGACCAGCGTCATCTGGGCGGCGCCTTCCAGGACAATCGCGTCATTCCCTGTGAGGGTATCGCCGCCAGCGAGTTCACTGCCGAACAGCGCGCCGCGCTGATGAGGCTGATCGAAACCTTTGTCGAACACGTGCCCGATGCGCCCCGTGCCGCGCTTATGAAGCGCATTGGCCATCATCTCGCCGAGACCTGGTGGAGCTGGATCGGCGGCCACGGCGACGACGACCCGTTCTATTTCCGCATCCAGAGCCCGATCATCATGCTGGAATTCGACCATCACAGCGGCATGTGGCTGTCCAACGAAGAGCCGGCCAAATTCCACGTCCACGTCATCACCCGGATTCCGAACGGAAACGACTACGGCAGGGCATTGCTGAAGCTCTATCGCGAAGGACAGGCTGCGAGCTGAGCTGGCCCATCACGGGCATCGAACGAACGAAACGGGCGGAAAGAGACCTCCGTCTAACGGCCTATGAAGTCCCGGTGTCCGCCGGGACTTTCCGGTTCATTGCGACATCCCGGATAGGTCGCTCTGGAAATCGCGACGCCTGAGCATCTCGTCCCCATGGATCGCCTGCCGCGCGGAACAGATGCGGCAACCACCCCTTCCTTCGTCCCGGACGGCCATTGCATGGCGCGCAAGTCGATGTTCGGCCACGAACGGGAACAAGGACGGCCGTCGCTGCCCCGAGAGCCAGCCACTCTTTTGCGCCCAATCGCATCGACCATCGCCATTGCGCGTCAGGTCCGGCCGCCCGCCGAAGCTGGCCGCTCATCGTCGCCTGCCCCGATGGCGACGCGATGCCCCATCACCCGCTATTGTCCGGAACGGAGCGTGGAGAAGGCGTGATGGAACGCCATCCCCGACGCTTCGGCAAGCAGGCTCGTGCAATCTGCCCGGTCCCTGCGGATGGGAGCGTCATTCCTGTCGCGGGTTCTCTTCCGAGGCACGAACGCAAGCGGCCGATGCGGTGTGATCCCACATCGGCCGCGTTTCCTCGCGTCAACCTGATCAGTCGATGTTGAAGAGCTTCACCGCGTTTCCACCGAGGATCTTGGTCTTGACCTCGTCCGAGATGTTGAGCCCCTTGACGATGTCGACGCCGTCGAAGAACCAGTCCTTGCGGATCGGGTAGGAGCCGCCATAGAGGATATTGTCCTGGCCCAGCACCTCGATCGCGCATTCAAGCTGGGCCTTGCCCCACTGCGGCGCGCCGGAGATGTCGAAGAACAGATTCTTGCGCAACTGGTCGCGCAAGCTGCTCCGGCCGGTATCGAAGCGCTCGACCGCATCGCCATAAGTATGCTTCGGCTTCGGCACGAGCATGTCGACGAAGGCGAAGAAGCCACCACCAAGCATGGAGTGACTGAGCCGCAGGTTCGGGAAGCGGTCGAACATGCCGGAAAACAGCTCGCGGCCGACCGCGGTGCCCTGCGCGATGCAGCGGCCATATTGGCGGCGCTGGTTGTTGAAGTCGAGGATAGAACCGTAGTCGACCGGCAACGGGGTGTGGTGGACCACCACTGGCACGTTCAGGTCATTGAGGAATTCGAAATAGGGGAAGAACGCCTCGTTGTCGAGGTAGATGTCGCCATATTTGCAGGCCATCTGCACGCCCTTGAAGCCCAGCTCCTTGATGCACCGCTCAACCTCCCGGATCGAACCGGTATCGCCCCACGGCGGCGCCACGGCCAGGGCGGTGAAGCGGCCCTTGCCGCGCGAGACGTAGTCGGCCAGGCCGTCATTGATGCGCTTGGAGCATTCCAGGTCCAGCCATTCCTGCCAGACCGGGATACGGAACACGGCCTGGTCGATGCCTGCCTTGTCCATATCCTCGAGCTGGCTGTCGATGTTGTACTGGCCTTCGGCGTAGTTGATGTTCACGTAGCCTTTCGGCTCCTCGATGATTATCTGCCGAATGTTCTTGCCCTCGACCTGTTCGACCCGCACATGGAGGCCGTGCTGGCGCGGTATGCAGTTCATCATCGCTTCCTGCAGCGCCAGGTCGGTGAACAGCGTATCCGGCAGCCAGTGCATGTTGGCATCGACGATCTTGGTGGCGACGGCTGCCGTGCCGTCCGCTGCGATTTTCTCCTGAATGGTCATATGAAATTCCTCTCAACCGTTTCGAATTGAAATGAGGAACGGGTTCCGGACGATTTCCTCCGGAACCTGATCCTGGTGGTGGACTTGACGGGCGTTCAGCCGACGGCGGTCTTTTTGGCCAGGTCTTCACCGAAAAAGGTCTGGCGGAAGCCGAGCGGACCGGCATCGTCGGGACGCTGCATGCCGGCCATGCGATGGTATTCGAGGAAGATCGCCTCGCATTCATTGAGCGGAAAGATCTTCTCAATGTCGTCGAACGGCTTGCCGCCCGAACGCTCCTCGACGATGCGGCGGACCACTTCCGGCCCCTCGCCGCGATTGGCGACGACTATCCGATTGACGAATTCCCGGCGCGCGCCCTCATAGGCCTTGAGGGCCTCGACGGGGTTGTCGATCTCCACGAGCTTTTCAGCCAGCACCCGGCAGTCGACCAGCGCCTGGCACAGCCCGTTCCCGCCGCGCGGGTACATGGCATGCGCCGCGTCGCCGAGCAGCGTTACGCGACCGAACGACCACTGATCGAGCGGATCGCGGTCGATCAGCGGATAGAGATAGACCTCGCGGGCATTGCGGATCATCTCGCCTACACTGACGAAGCCGAGATTGCACTCGTCGAACTTGTGGGCGATCTCATCCGGGCTGACCCGCTGGTTCCAGTCTTCCAGCGACTTCGGCCGGCCGTTCTGCTCAACCACCCAGTTGACGAGCTGGTTGCCCTGGCCGTCCACATCGTTTCGGATCGGATAGACGATCATCGAGCCCTGTGCGATGGGATCACCGAGATGCAGGATCGTACCGCCGTCGCGGAAGGGCGGCATGACGGTCACGCCGCGCCACATCGCGATGCCGGAGTAGTGGCTGCTCTCCGACGACGGTACCAACTGGTTGCGGACCACCGACTTGATGCCGTCGGCGCCGATCAGCACGTCGTGGCGGGCAGATGCCGGCACGCCCTCAGCCGGTTCGAAGCGGATCGTGACGCCCGCCTCGTCCTGCTCGAAACCGATGCAGCGCGCGCCGTGGACGACGGCCTCGGGGCCAAGACGCCTGATCACCGCGTCATAGAGCATCATCTGCAGCGTGCCGCGATGGACGAAGCGCTGCTCATGGGCATAGCCCATGCGCTTCCCGCACTTCTCGCCATAGATCATCTGGCCGTAGCGGGTGAAGAAGAGCGACTCCGTGGCTTCGACGGAGATTTCGCGGAATTCCTCGAGAAGCCCGAGTTCGGTGATTTCCTTCGTGCCATAGACCTTGATGTCCACGCCGACGCCGAGTGGCTTGAGTTCTCTCACCGCTTCGTAGATCGTGGGCCGGAACCCCTTCTGATGCAGCCTGAGTGCCAGGGCGAGCCCGCCCGGACCGGCACCGATGATTGCAATATCCAGCATAACATTCCTCCTTGATGCGATGGCGTTCACCGGTCACGACCGGCCCTCGCCGGATTCCGGGGCACGCATGCGCGCCGCCGGAACCAGTCCGTGTGCTTATGCGGTAGTGGATTCCGAGGCCGCGCCGAGCAGCGCATCGGGCCTTTTTTCTCTCCGTGCACCACCCGCGCGGGCGAGATGGCGTGAGGCGTGAAGCCAGGCAGGGATGGCGACGAAGTAGCCAACGAGCGGGAGCAGGCCCAGCAGCAGCATGTTCGTCGCTTCACCCGAGGCAAGCCCGGCGAAGTAAAAGGGCGGGCCGAGCAGAACGCCGACCAGCGTGATCTGCGTGACGAGGCCGCTGGTGGCGCCGATGCGTTCCGGCGACGGCGCACAGGCGGGAACGATGGCCCACATGCCGACCAGAAGGCCGCTTCCGAGCATGAAGGTCCAGGAGGCCGCCACCGACGCCATCGCCCCCAAAGACAGGGCATAGATCACAACGATCGAGATGGCCGCGATGACGATGCCGCCGACGGCGACCGCATAAACGGGAACACCATGGTTCAGGAGGCGCCCGACCATCAGGCAGCCAGCGATGTTGCACAGCATGGCAATGACGTTCCAGCTCTGCACGGAGCCGGCCTCGACGCCGTAGAGACGAGAGAGATAGGGCGCAAGCGTCGAGATCAGCCCGCTTTGCAGGAAGGCGTCCGTCGCGAAGGAGAGGCCGACGAGATAAGGCAACGGCGAGCGCAGCACGTCCTTCAGGCCCCGGGTGCGCAAAGGCTGAACCTCACCACCGGCAGCGCGGTGCGGCAGGCAGGTCGCTCCCACGAACAACAGCATCGCCGTGACGATGGCATGGGCTCCGAAGGCGAAGCGCCAGCTACCGAGATCGTGGATGACCCCGCCAAAGAGGAACGGAATGATGAAGCTTACCGGCACGAAGGTCGACCAGAGAGACAGGGCGGCCGTGCGCTGCCTGCCGTTGGTGATGCGGATCAGTATCGTCACTGCGCCGACGGCCGCCAGCACGTAGCCTATCCCGGTGAACAATCGCGCCGCCAGGACGAGCGCCATGGAAGGGGCGAGAATGACGAGAATGTCGCCCACGATGGCAATTGCGGCACCGAGCAGCAGAACCGGACGATCGCCGCGCCGATCGACGATATGGCCGGCAAGAAGCGCACCGACCGCGACGACCAGCGACGGCATCGACATCACAAGGCCGACGAGAGCGTGGTTGGCAGGGTTGAATTCCTTGCCGATGGCTTCGAGCACAATCACGGCCTCGCCGACGGTCATCGCGGCCATGACGCCGAGACCGTAGATGACCGCGATACGAAATCCCGCCCGCTCCATCAGTGATGTCATCCTCATTCCTCCCATTGTTTCCGTATCGCCCACCCCCGATCCACAGCCTGGCAGAACCTGTGCGGCACCTCCACGAACTGCGGCTGCGCAGATCATCAGGCGGCGTTTACCTTGAGGAACCGTTCCAGAGTGGGCGGCTCGATGTCGAGCAGGGGTGGTGACGGCGTCACGCCGGGGAAGGTCGTTGCCTCTGCGAACCACTGTTGCTGCGCCGGCAGCCCCCACTGATCCGCTCGACGCGGATCGCCGAGATCCCAGGCCACGGCCGGCTCGATGTCGATATTCTGGTAGTGTGTATTGAAGAGCTCGATGCGATGGCCGTCTGGATCGCGGAAATAGGTGAACATGGCACCGCTGATGCCATGGCGGCCGGGGCCGCGTTCCAGGCGACGGCCGAGGCCGAGCGCACCCGCGACGTCGCAGGCCCGCACCATGTCGCTGGCATCGCGCAACGTGAAGGCGAAGTGATGCAGGCGCGGACCGGGACCATTGGTGAACACCAGGTCGTGGGGATTGCCCTTGCGCTGCATCCACACTCCCCAGAGATGCTCCTCGCCGTCGTCGAGGCGCGAATATGTATATTCGCTCACGCGAAACCCGAGCGGATTGTAGAATTCGTAAGATCGCCGCACGTCGTGCGACTGGATCTGATAGTGATCGAGCCGCTGTGCACTGGCGCCGCGATACTTGTCGTAGGCCGTCATCAGGCGCGGACGCGTCTCCATGGAGGCGCAGAACTCCAGCGGCATGCCAATGCTGTCGCTGACGTGAAGGGTCAGGCCCTGGTAGGGCAAGTCGACGAAGGATGCTTCGTAGCCGGCACCGGCGAAATGGTCCGCCGCGGCGCGCAGGTCGTCGTCGGTCAGAACACGAAAGCCGATCCGCTCGCAGGCCGGCTCGTCACCCTTGTGCAGCACGAGGCTGTGGTGGCAGCTTTCCTCCATGCCGCGGAAGTAGATCGAGGTGTCGTCCTCGTCGCTCACCGCCAGACCAACAAGGTCGGTATAGAATGCCCTGCTCGCTTCCAGATCCTTCACGCGCAGAACGACGTGGCTGGCGCGTGTGGTGTTGAAAGGTGGATTGAGAACGAAATCGTCCATGCTCATGTTCTTGCCTCTCCCAGTCGGCACGCCTCGAACAGCGGCACCGTTCTCCCTGCGGCCGCTAGGTGCCCCCGGAGGGCGTTCCGAGACAAGAAGACATGCAGCTTTTGTTCACATAGCGAAAAATTCCGTCCCGGACCGCGGCGCGCCGATCGGGCCCGGCCGCAAACCGCCGGCAATGCCTCCACAATGCGAACAAAGCCGGCTTTGGCGATTGCCGGCCTGAAAGGTCGCGGTGCTTGTTTCGGCCAAGCCGCACCCGCGGGTTGTCCGTTTCAGAAACCGGATTCGATTTGCCAAGAGGACACAAAGGAGACACCCTTGTCGAAGCGACAGAGCATCTATGTCGACACTTTCAGCCACCTGAACCCCGTTCCCGCTGCATGCCGCGTCGGCAACATGGTTTACTCTGGCGGCATCCATGGTCTCGACTCTGAAACCGGCAGGACGGCGGAGAGCCTGGATCGCCAGTGCGAAATGATGTTTGCACATGTGCGCACGATCGTCGAAGCCGCCGGGGGGACGACCGGCGACATCGTCAAGATGACGCTCTGGATGAAGGACAGGTCGCAGCGAAAGGTGGTGAACCCCCACTGGGAAGCAATGTTCCCCGATCGCAACGACCGTCCTGCGCGGCACGCACTCAAGGCCGATCTCGAGGGCGGCATGCTCATCCAGTGCGATTTCATCGCCGTCGTCGGCAATTAGACCACCCTGCAGGGGTTGGCTTTCTTGAACCCAGGGTTCGGACCCGATGGTGGCGGCGCATCGAACCGCCACCTTTTTTGTCAGCGGGCCGCCTTCTCTCCGAACGGCACCGAGAACTTCAGCCAGATCTTGTCGCCACCCTGCGAGTTCTTGGCGACCACCTCATGGGTATAGACGAGCTGGGTCGAGAATTTCTCGAAGCGACGGCCGACGATCGCACCGATGCCGAACTGCTCGGACATGTCGACCGTGCGCCCGCCATAGTTCTTGCCCGAGTTCCGGTCGTCCGTGACCTGTCTGTTGTAGTAGACTGCCGGGCCGAGGCTGAAACCACCGATTTCCTTCGTCACCCAGGCGTGAGCGAACAGCTGATCGCCGGAGCGGTAATCCGTAGTGGTGTTTTTGGTGCTGATTGTGTATCGCAAATCGACGGCGGCCAGCCAGCCATCGTTCGCATAGTTCAGCGCCACGTTCGGCTCGAACGTCCAGAACGGATTACCGATCTTGACCGCCTTGCTCTCGTCATAGGAACTCAGGGGCGTAAAGACGTTGATGCCGCTGGACAACCACCAGCCGTTTCCCAACCGCCAGGAGATATCGGCCAGAGTGACCTCGATATTGCCGATTCCCATTTCGGAGTAGTCGCCAACAGCACCGTAGACCGGGTTCACCTTGTCGGCATTGACGTTCAGGATCGGAACTGTGAGGCCCGTTCGATATTTCCCGCCCAGAACCTCGAAACCCGGCTGCCACTGAAACCGCAGGATCTCGGAAAAATTGCCGAACGTATCCCCGGTCTTGTTTCCATTCGCGTCATAGAGATCATTGTCGGCGTAGGAGGTGCTCATGTTGAACATGAACTCCGTGGGCAACGGCAATGCGGTCGGCGTGCCGATCGTCTTGCCGGGAATGTAGCTCGGCCCCAGACCTGGCTCGCGCGCCTGAACGGCGGTCGTCGCTGCGGTCGACGACAGCAATGCCCCGATCAGAATTGAATAGTATTTCATTCGAGATCTTCCTCCTCATGGATGATTGCCGATGGTCCGCCCCGCGGGACGGCCACGCCTCTCGAACGCCCCCCAATCCGCTGAGGGTCGCCCTGATAAGGGAAGAACACCGATGCATGTGAAGCGCCCTTGCCGGAAACGCGTCGTTTCCGCCTTGAGCCTTGTGCCTTGGAAGTCCCCCTCGGCGACACCATGCTTGAGATGCGGCACGCTGCAACACGCCGGACGCGGTTCTCTCACATTGTGGAAATCGGACCCATGAGTTCAGCTTCAGGCGGCGGGTCGACCATGAGGCCACGGCAACCGGCGGGAGATATCCTCCGTCAGGACGGCAATCAGGACAGCAAAAAGCCGCCGTGGAAACGGGGTTTCCACGGCGGCTCCCTGCAGACGGAAAATCAGCTCTCGAACTTTTCCGTGGTGTCGGCCTTGCCCTTCACCCAATAGCCGGATGCCTTCAGCCAGGTCAGGGGATGCTTGCGTTCCTCGACCAGATAGGAGCGAACGGCCTTAGCGACCGATCCCTCTGCTGCGAGCCAGACGAAGGTTCCGGGCTCGATCGGAATATCGCGCAACCGCCCGATGATCGCGGCGGCATCCGTCGCATCCTCCCGGTGGATCCAGTGCGGGGTCAATGCGGCCACGGTTTCGAAGCTCTGCTCGTCCCGGACACCGGGCACGGCCACGACGCTGGTGACCGGAACGCCGGCGGACATCTCCTCGATGCGCCGGCCGATGGAAGGAAGCGCGGTCTCGTCACCGATCAACAACCATGCCGCGATCGCGCCGGTGATGACCTGCGAGCCACGCGGCCCGCCGATCTGAACCGCATCGCCCGGGCGTGCGCCGAGCGCCCATTGCGTCGCCGGCCCCGCTTCGTGAACGACGAAATCGAGCACCAGCGTGCGGGTTTCGGGATCGTAACGGCGTGGCGTGTAGTCGCGCATCGCCACACCGCCTTCGCCATCCGGAACGAAGAGCTTGACGTGATCGCCGGCGGACAGGGAGGTGAACCCCTCCATCTCATCGCCGCCGAGCGTGATGCGGATCATGTTAGGTGTCAGTGCGGCGACCGAAAGCACGGTCAGATTGCGACGTCTCAGTTCATGACGAATGCGTTCGATCTTCGGCATCGCGCCGGCGTTACCGTTTTCCATGGCTGCGATATGGGCGGTCATGCTCTCTTTCCCGTTCTTTAAAGGTTTCACGGTTTTTCAGATATCGGCTGTCGGCCGTCGTCGATACGTCGGGCAGCATCCTGCAAAACGGCCACGATGCGGGCCACGTCGGCTTCCCGCACATCGTGGCGGCGCAACTGGCCCCGCAATGCTGCTTTCAGGTCATCCATTGCCTTGGCGACGGCAGCCGGCGCACCGCGGCGCCCACTCTGGCAGCGGGCAAGCAGCGCATCGACAGCTGCGCGATTGGCCCTGAGATAGGCTTCGCCTTCGGCAGTGATACGGTAGCTCTTGCGATTACCGTCACCCACTTCCGAAATGGCATAGCCGACATCGTCGAACCATGACAGCGTCGGGTAGAGAACGCCGGGGCTGGGTGTGTAGCTGCCGCCGAATCGCTCTTCCACGGACTTGATAAGCTCATAGCCGTGGCTCGGACGCTCCGCGATGAGCGCGAGGATCAACAGTCGAAGCTCGCCATAGCCCAACATCCTGCCGCGGCGGCGGCCGGTGTTTTCATCGCGATGTCCAGGTTCCGGCCGAAAGCCGCCGCCGTGAGACAGACGGGCGCCACTTTTTGCTCTGCTTCTCATGCGGCATCAGGTACATTTCGATATATCTAAATTCAAGATATATCTGAAAATAAACTTCGAGGCGCCGAACGGATTTCGGCGCAACGTGTTTTCACATTGTGAAATGACGGCGACGAACCCCTTGAGTTGACGCATGCCCGCGACCCAAGATGCGCGTTCAGCGATGTGTGCATGTGGGAGGAACAGGACGTTGCAACAGCGCCGCATCACAGCCCTGCCATAAGCTCCGGCCGGAACTGGCATCGTGCGCGGGCACAGGCCGGTGGCGCCAATCTGTCGCGACGTTCGGCCGCCTGTCCTGCCTACACCCAAGGAAGGGTCTCCATGATTGAATTGCATTCCGCCCCACCCGTAGAGGAAGCCGGGCGACACCTTACCGATCAGCCTGGAGAGGCGGCTTCCTCCGCTCCGCCGAGCCCGCTGATCGGCTTTCGCAATATCTGTTTCGACTATGCCGGAAAGCGTGTTCTGGAGAACATCAATCTCGAAATCGGCCGACAGGAAATCGTCTGCGTTGTTGGTCCGTCGGGCTGCGGCAAGACGACGACCCTCCGTCTGATTGCCGGTCTCCTGCGGCCGACAGCGGGAGAGATCATCTATGACGGCAGGCCGTTGAAGGAACCGGCCCGGGACATTGCCGTCGTGTTTCAGGACTATACCAATGCGCTTCTGCCATGGCGCAATGCGGCGGGAAACGTCGCGCTGGCGCTTGAAGCCGCCGGCGTGCCGAAGGCCGAACGCAAGGCGCGCATCTCGGCGCTTCTGGAGAAGGTCGGGTTGGCCCACCGGGAGGAAGCCTTTCCCTCCGAGCTCTCCGGCGGCCAGCAGCAGCGGCTCCAGATCGCCCGTTGTCTTGCACAGGAGCCGTCCGTCCTGCTGATGGACGAACCTTTCGGCGCTCTCGACGCCATGACGCGTCAGCATCTGCAGGATCAGATCCTGCAGATCATGGGTTCCAGCGGAACGACGGTGTTCTTCGTCACCCATGATCTGGAGGAGGCGATCTACCTCGCCGACCGCGTCATCGCGCTCGCACCCAATCCGGGCCGCGTGGCGCAGATCTTCGACATCGATCTACCGCGCCCCCGCAACCAACTGACGACGCGCGAAGACCCGCGCTTCCTCAAGCTTCGCCGCCAGATCTTCGACTTCGTGCAGGACGCGGAAACATGAGAGGCGCTGTCGTCCCCATTGTCCTGCTGATCCTCCTCCAGCTTCTGGCCACGGTCGTCGGCATCAAGAGCGACAGCCTCACCTCCCCTGCCGAGGTATTCTTCGCGGCGTGGACTTCCGCGGTCGATGGAACCGTCCTTTCCGCCGCCTCGCACACGCTTGGAACGACGGTGGGCGGGCTGGCCATCGGCGGCACGCTCGGTCTCGTCGTCGGCACGGTAATCGGCCTTGTTCGTCCGATCGACCGGCTGGTCTCCGTGGCGCTCGAACTGCTGCGTCCGATTCCTTCGGTGGCGCTCATCCCGATCTCGCTCCTGGTGTTCGGATTGGGCTACAAGATGGAGCTCGCGATTGTCGCCAAGGGTTGTTTCTGGCCGATGCTGATCATGACGCGCTCGGCAATCCTCGGTATCCATCCGCGGCTGATGGAAGTCAGCCGCATGTTACGCCTTGGCCACATCGCCAGCGTCAGGAAAATATTCCTGCCTGCCGCCCTCCCCCGACTGTTCGTCGGCCTGCGCCTGGCCGCGGGAGTCGGGCTGACCGTGGCCGTGACCGTCGAGATCGCCACCAATCCTTACGGTCTCGGCTATGCGGTCATGTTCGCCCAGCAATCGTTCAGGCCGGACCTGATGTTCGCAATGCTGCTGTGGATCGGCATCATCGGCTGGACATTCAACGCTGCGCTTCTTTTCGCGCAACATCGCCTCTTCGGCCGCGCCGCCACGATCGGAGTCCGCCCATGACGCCCGCCCGCAAGTTCCTCTTGTCCCTGGGCAGCCTGCTTTTTGTCGCTGCGCTCATCGGCCTCTGGCAAGCCATCGCCGACCTTCAGCTCGTCTCCCCGGTCTTCCTTTCCGGCCCCAAACAGGCCTGGGATGCCGCCTGGGCAGGCTTTGCAGATGGCTCCCTTTCAGCGCAGCTTCTTCTGACCGTGGAACGAATGATCTACGGCTGGGTCCTCTCGTCGGTCGCCGGCATCGCCCTTGGCACGATCATAGGCACCTCCCCGAGCGCCCGCGCCTATCTCGGCCCGATGCTCGAGTTCATCCGCCCGCTTCCCGCATCGGCGGTCGCGCCGGTCGTTATCGCCGTTCTCGGGCTTTCCAACGGCTCGGCCCTGCTGCTGATCGCATTCGGCACGATCTGGCCGACGCTGCTTGCAACCGTCCACGGCCTCGCCGCCGTCCATCCCCGGCTCATCGAGGTCGGCCGTGTGCTGAAGCTCTCGCGGGCGGAAACGATCTGGAAGATCGCTCTTCCCAACGCCATGCCGGATATCCTCGCCAGCATGCGCCTGGCGCTGACCATCTCGCTCATCCTGACCATCGTCGCCGAAATGCTGATGGGTCTCCAGGGGATCGGTAGCAACATCCTCCTCGCCGCCCGCTCGTTCGATTCGCCGGGGCTTTACGCCGGCGTCATCCTCATCGGTCTTGTCGGGCTCCTGAGCAACCTGGCGCTGAACACGCTGGACCGCCACCTGCTGCGGTGGCAGCCACACCGCTGACAGGAAAAAGCGCGTCAAAGGCAGGAAGGCTGCCTGGACTCGGCAGGAAAGCCGGGCGGCCCTCCTTCATCCCGCCGGCCGCAATCAGCGGATGGCTTCGCGATTGGCCATACGCCCGAAATCGCCGGCCAGGAAACGGGCGAGATTTGCGGAGAACTGGCGGACGATGTCCTTTTCAGTCTCATCGCAGAAGCCGCCGAGATGCGGCGTAATCAGGGTGTTGGGCGTCGTCCAGAGTGGGTGGGTGCCAGGCAGCGGTTCCTCGACGAACGTATCAAGCCCCGCGCCGGCGATCCGACCGGCGCGGAGCGCATCCACCAGCGCGGACTCGTCGACCACGGCGCCTCGCGCAAGGTTGACGAGAAAGGCTGTGGGCTTCATCGCGGACAGCACCCGGGCATCGACAAGATGGCGGCTTGCCTCGTCCAGAGGCACCAGCAGAACCAGAAAATCGAGTGTCGGCGCAAGCTCCGGCAGCCGCTCGCGGACAGTCACCTCATCAAAGGAGCCGATCGGCCTCGCGGTGCGCGAAAAGCCCGTCACATGCATGCCGAAGGCCTTGCACCGGGGCGCGAATTCCCGGGCGATCACACCGGTTCCAACGACGCCGACCCGTTTTCCCCGAAGCAGTTGCGGGGCATAGCGTGCCCAACGTTGCTCGGCCTGCTGGCGCAGAGCGCGCGGGAAGTCACGCGCCAGCGACAGCAGCATCAGGAATGCCGCCTCGGACATCGGTGCGCCGTGATTTCCGCGCGTCGCGGTCACGATAACTCCGTGTCCGAGGGACGGCGCGTCCACCAGACCGTTGACACCGGTGCCGAGGGAGTGAACCCACTTCAGGCGGTTTGCCGTTGCGAAAATGTCCCGCGGAAGCCCGAAGCTCATGAATATCTCCGCTTCGGCGATCCGTTCCTCGGCTTCGTCCAGCGATGCGACCGCCGTGAAGTCGAGTTCGGGATGCGCCTCGCACAACAGGCCGACAAGGCGCGGGTTCCCTCCCCTGCCGGCATAGATCAGGACGTTCGGCGACATGATCTCCTCTTCACAGCTCGACGATCGCACGGGGAGACCGGAGCAGCCGTTCGACCATTCCGTTCGGCAACGTCAGGAAGTTGTCGCATACGGTTACAAAGACGCGCTCGTTGCCATGGCGGGGATGTATTCCGATGTTCATGTTCGGCCCGATCGGCATGGTCTCGTCCTGCCGGATCAGTGGCCTTTCCACGACATCGTAGCCCTGGCTGCGCGCATGCAGCCGGTCCTCCGGCGAGAAGCCCCGCGCCGCCATATAGGCATTGTATTCCCTGAAGATTGCCGCCGCGTCAGCTCCATCCCGGAGCAGCCCGGCGGTGAAGTCCTGCGCCTCGACCATGTCGCCCCAACGATCCACCAGTTCCTGGGGAGCCTTTCCGAGCACGTAGATACGGCAAACATGGACGAAATAGCCGCTAGGGCCGGAATTTTCCGGCGGAATTCCGGGACCCGGGCGAGAATGTCATCCTGCATTTCGGCTGCCCGCCGGATCAACGCGATTTCCTCGGCGCTCTTGCCGCTCCGCGCGCAACAGGTCGACCGGCTCCGTAACGTCCACGAAACTGACGTTCGGAAGGCGCACAAGCAAGTGGTTGCCGAACCCCCAGTAGAAGGTGCCGGGCCCGATCGCGCCTATGACGCGGCGAGCCTGCGCCACTGGCTCGCAGAGCTGGGAACAGAGCCCGCCATCCCACCAAATCCACGCGCGAGAACCCGCATCAGTACGACCGCGACGCCTATCGCGGCCGGAACCTCATCGAGCGTATGTTCTGCCGCCTCAAGGACTTCCGGCGCATCGCAACCCGCTACCTAGTCGAACGCCAGGGTCCTGGGATCGGGCGGATTGCGCAGCGCACCGCCCGCCTTGCCGACCGTGATCCAGATATTGAAGTCGGAGGGCTTGAAATCGAGGATGAACTCGGGAGCCGTGGATGAAACGAAGCCGTTATATTTCGCCTCGACCTCGGCGATCACCTCCGGATGCCGCTCCACGTAATGCAGCGCCTCGATCATGGAAGCGTTGAACTTCTCGATCGTCTGACGGTTGGCCCCCGCCCAGGACCGGGTGGCCGTCCAGACTCCCATCAGTGTGCCCGGTTCCACCTCCGCGATGTAATTCGCAAGAAGATCGCCGGCACCGCCCCGCACGGCCTTGGTGAGGAACGGTTCGATGATCACCATCGCATCGACGCTGCCGCCACGCAACGCGTCGGCACCATTGGCCATGGGGACTTCAACGAACTGCATCGTGGAGGTGTCGATCCCCTGCTGCTTGAGCCAGTAGAGGAACATCAGGTGCAAGTTGCTGTTGATACCGGAAACGGCCACCTTCCGGCCGGCGAGATCTCGGGCGGAAACAATGCCCGCCCCCTTGCGGACCACGACACCCACATCGGGATGCCCGAGCGTCTCGTGGGCCACAGCGCCGAGAGCGACGAGATCAAGTCCGTTCTGATTGGCCTGAAGGATGGCGAGCGGCGATGCATATCCGATGTCCATGCTGCCGGAAACCAGAGCCGCCGGGTGATCGGACGGCTTGTTCATGTTCGTGAGCGCGACATCGAGGCCGTTCTTCTCGAACATGCCCTTATCCTTTGCCACGAACAGCAGATCGAAATGCGAGCCCAGAAGATAGGCGACACGCAGCTTGGTTTGGGCCGTTGCGGGTGCCTCCAGACCGGCAAGGACCAGAAGAACGAGTGACAGACGATGAATGATCGACAGCAGACGCATGGGAATTACCTCCAGTATCCCGGGTTCTTCATCTTGATTGTTCCCCCTCCCGCGGACGAACGACACAAGTTGCCGGACTATTCCGGAATTCAGGCATGGATGCAGCCCGAACAACTGATTTCATCCACATTGTGGAAGGTTGGATTGAACTTCGGGCTCCACACCGCCTGCCACGGCAATGCCCCCTTTTCACGGAGCTCATGACCTTGCGCCGTGGCCCGTTTCGGGTCTTCGCAAGCCCGGCATGTTGCTCGTCGGCCTCATGTCACGAAATCGCTTGATCTCGAGCGCGGAAGCTCAATCGGGGGACCGCGTGTTGATCCTGGCAAATCGTCTCGCGGCCTTTGACCGAAAAGGGGAAACAACCTCGAACGAGGAGTTCCGGTACCCTATCTCGCCATGATCGATCCCGTTCAACGACACGCTGGACGCAATGGATCCGGAAGGAGCGTACGCATGTCATCGAAGCGACTTGAAGGCAAAATCGCCATCGTCACGGGCGCCGCGCGGGGTATCGGAAGGGCAACGGCGATCGCTTTCGCATGCGAGGGCGCGGCGGTGGTGGGGATCGACATCGCGGGACCGGTCAGCAAGACGCTCGAGGTCAGGCCGGCGACGCCCGCCGAGTTGGCGGAGACGGGACAGCTCGTCGAGGCGGCGGGCGGGAAATGGGCGGCACGCCAACTCGATCAGCGCGATCCGGCCGCATTGCGCGAGGCGGCTGCGTGGACGGCCGAGACCTTCGGCAGGATCGACATCCTCTTTGCCAATGCCGGCATCCAGGCTTTCAAGCCGATCCTGGAGATGGAGGACGCCGATTGGCAGGATCAGATCGACGTCAATCTGACCGGCACCTGCAACGCCATCCGCGCGGTCGCGCCTTACCTCGTCAGGAACGGCGGCGGCCGCATCATCGTCACGTCGTCGACGCAGGGCCGGCACGGCACCAAGTATGGCGCCGCCTATTCGGCCTCGAAATGGGGCATCATCGGCCTGATGAAATCCGCAGCCCTGGAGTTGGGGCAATACGGCATCACCGTCAACGCCGTCATCCCCGGGCTCATCGACACGGCGCTCACCCGCCACAGGCAGCGCTATGCGCAAGCGATAGACGACCTGACCAGTTCCGAACCGCTGGAGAAGCTGGAAGCCGAAGCAAAAGAAAAGCTCAGCGCCAAATCTCCACTCGGCATGGCCTGGTTGCCTCCCGAAGCCATTGCCCCCGCGGTCGTCTTTCTGGCCAGCGACGATGCCCGGATGGTTTCCGGCGCTACATACGACGTGACGGGCGGCGACAGCGCCAACAACACCGCCTGAGTTGATCGGCTGCCGGCCACCGAGCCGCGGCAGCACCAGAAAAGCCAGGAGATAGCCATGTCCAGTACCGTTGCGGAAGCAGTCGTCGACACGCTGATCAAGGCAGGCGCCAAACGGTGCTGGGGCATCGTCGGCGATACCATCAACCATTTCACCGACGCCGTGCGAAAATCCGATCTGCGTTGGGTTCACGTCCGCCATGAGGAAGCCGGCGCGCTGGCGGCCGGCGGTGAAGCCTATATGACGGGCGAGCTGGCGCTTTGCGCAGGCACATGCGGGCCGGGCAGCCTTCATTTCGTCAACGGCATCTTCGAATCGCACCGCAACGGAGCGCCGGTGGTGCTGATCGCGTCCGATGTGGCGCGGACGGAGGTCGGCCTGCATTTCCCCCAGGAAGTCGACCAGCGCAAGATCTACGAGCAGACCAGCGTCTTTTGCGAATACATCAGCCATCCGGATCAGGCGCGGCGCATCGCCGCTCTCGCGGCGCAGGCCGCGCTCGCCAGGAACGGCGTCGCCGTGGTCATCGTCAATGGCGATATGTTCACGCAAAAGACCGACGATAAACTGGACTGGAGCGTGCATCGCCCCGCGCCCGTGCTGCGTCCCTCCGATGCGGAGCTGAAAAGCCTGGCCGACACGTTGAACAAGGCCGGGACGGTGACGATCTATGCCGGTATCGGCGCGCGCGGCGCGCAGGCACAGGTGGTCGAACTGGCCGGGACGCTGCAAGCTCCCGTGGTGCATACCAGCCGGGCCAAGGAATTCATCGAGCCGAACAACCCCCGCAATGTCGGCATGACCGGCATACTCGGCAACCGCGCAGCGGTGGATGCCATCGACGCGGCCGACATTCTGCTCTGCCTCGGGACGGACTTTGCCTGGACGCAATTCTATCCCGATGGCAAGCATGTCATCCAGATCGACCGCGACGCTTCCCGTCTCGGCAGACGCGCGCCGATCGGCCTCGGGCTGGTCGGAGACGTCGGCGATACGGTCGCCGCGCTGTTGCCTCTCCTGAAACCCCGCAGCGACCGCAGGCATCTCGACAAGGCGCTGAAGCAATGGGCCGAGGACAAGGAGGGCTATGCCAAATCGGGCGAGAGCCGCGACCCCAGGCTCATCCACCCGCAGACGGTTGCGCTGATGCTGGACCAGATGGCGACGCCCGACGCGCTGTTCACCGCCGATGGCGGCTCGCCCATGGTCTGGCTGCTGCGCCACGTTACTGCCAACGGCCAGCGCCGCTTCCTCACTAGCCTCCTGCACGGAACCATGGCGAATGCGTATCCGCAGGCCATGGGGCTCGCGGCCGCGTTCCCCAGGCGTCAGGTCATCGCGATGTGCGGCGACGGCGGCATGACCATGCTGATGGGCGATCTCTTGACGCTGGTGCAGGAGAAATTGCCGGTGAAGCTGTTGATCTTCAACAACGGCTCGCTCGGCTTCGTCGAAATGGAGCAGCGTGTGGAAGGGCTGCTGGACGCCTTCACGGAATTGCGGAACCCGGACTTCGCGCGTCTGGCGGAAGTTTGCGGCCTGCAGGGATGGAAGGTCGAGAGCGCCGATGGGCTGGAGGCCGCGATGAAAAGCTGGCTCGCAGCGGAAGGTCCGGCCCTGCTCGATGTGAGGGTCAACCGCGTGGAACTGGTGATGCCGCCCAAGGTGACCGTGGGAGAAGTGGCCTCGACCACCATGTTCGGGGTCAAGGCAGTGCTGGACGGTCGCGCAAGCGAGGTTGTCTCTCTGCTGCGCGACAATTTCGTGCGATGAGACGCTTGACGCAAGTGACGGTTCGATCGAGCACCTTCTGAGAGATCGAGGCATCCGATGACATCAAATCCAAACAGGTGCCGCACGGCCGCAACCACGGCCGATCGCACCACACCCGGTCTCGTTTTGCTCTCCTTTGCCGCAGGAAGCATGGACGCGATCGCCTGAAGCGCCGTCACGCATCCGCCTTCGGAAGCCGGCTCGATCAGCGTGCGGTATACTGTGCCGTGATCTTTGCGCCGGACAGAAGCTTGAGGGCGGCAACCGGATCGGTGCCCGGATCGAGTTCTCCAACCATAAACGGCTTGGGGAATTCGATCTCCAGCGAGAAGAAGCCGCCGGGGTGCGGCAGGTCCCGCACAAAACGAATGAGCGCCTGACGCGATTCCTTGTCGATTTGCGCGTCCGGGATCGCCGTGAGCACGGCGGCCGCCTGCGTCTTTGAGGCCTCGACCCGTTCATCGATGTCGATGTCCGCGTCCCAGCCGGCACCGGCGCTGAGGGCCGCGACCAACGACGGACCGGCCACGGATTCGAACAGACCCTGATTGTCGAGGCGCAGCCGAAGGCGCGAAATACCGAGCGTGCTCATCGCCGCGAGCGACTGCGGCGTTGCGTTGCTGTTCGTGACGAAATCGCCGGACGCCGCCACGAGACCGCCGCGAAGCGACGAAAGCTCGACATTGTCGACCTCGAGACGCCCCTCCGCGGGATACCAATGGTAGGAGCCCGAAAAGTCCATCGGCCATTGTTGAAGCGCTGTGATGTAACGGGTGACCGCGCTGGTCACAGGGAAACGCAGGGTAAGCCCCTCGACAGCCACGCGTCCCCAGTTCGGGATCATCGCCATGTCCCTTTTCAGGCTGGCGACATCGTCCGATTTGATTTCCGCCCGTTTGAACGCCCAGTTTTGGTAAGGTCCGAATTCGATGCTGCCGTTGGTAATCAGGCATCCATGTGGCCAGTCGCGGATTTGCGCCTTGTCTCCGAGTTCAACCCCAGCACCCCGGACCCGTTCCCGGCACGTCTCGCCGGAAAGGTCCGACGATTCGGCATTCGCGAGCACCGGGATGAGCGTCAGCAGGAACGATGCGGTAAGAAAGGCAAGGCGCATTGTGGTCGATGACTCCATTCGATGATGTGACGTTGAAGATGAATGCGATCGCTATACACGATTTGTCGGGCGTTTGCCGCAGCGGCGAGATCGTCCGTGTCCTGTCACGTGCTGCCACGGCACGTCAATACGCCGCAGCCGCAACGGCGGCATCACCACCGCCCGCTCTCCCGGGAGGATCTCGCGAGTGTCGAGGGCAAGGACAATGCGGACCTCTGTGGCCACGTCTGGTACGGGAAGTGGACCATGGGCCGGATGATCCAGTTCTACACCGCCTCACCCTATGACTACGCCAAGGGCCGCCTGCGGAAATGGCTGAAGGCAAGGGCCTGAGACCATCGGCCGATCAGGCCTGGCGACCGTAGACGCCCATCCGCGCAAACCATCTTCAGAAATTGTGGGTGGAAGAACGGAACCCGGACGGACGACCCTGCGTTTCGCACCGAGCGCGGGCGGCGACCATCCGTAGGGCTTTGCTTACCGGGAATTTGACGTGCCATCCGATGCTGGAAGCCGCCATTGCAGCATTTAGACGTGTCGGTTTCCAGATCGCACCTGACTGAGGACGACGACCAGCCCGGGGAGGAGTGCCCGAATGGCTGCAATCTTTCGGCCGAGCGCAAATTTGGCGATCACGCTCGGCCTGTTGGGAATGGCAGTGCTGTTCGCGACCGGCGTTGGCGGGTGGTTCCTGTGGCCGCGCAGCGATTGGGCACGTCACGTTCATTGGACCGTCGGCCAGCCAGTCCCGTTCAGCCATGAGCATCATGTGGCGGGGCTCGGCATCGATTGTCGGTTCTGCCACACCTCGGTCGAGGTCTCGTCCAACGCCGGGATGCCGCCGACCTATACCTGCATGACCTGCCATTCGCAGATCTGGACCAATGCAGACGTCCTGGCGCCGTTGCGGGAAAGCCTGGCAAACAACCGGCCGATCGTCTGGAACCGCGTCAACGACCTCCCCGATTACGTCTACTTCAATCACAGCATTCACATCGCCAAGGGCGTCGGCTGCTCGAGCTGCCACGGCGAGGTCGCCGGCATGCCGCTCAGTTACAAGGCGCGCTCGCTGACCATGGGATTCTGCCTCGATTGTCATCGCGATCCGGGCCCGCAATTGCGGCCGAAGGACCAGATCTACAACACCCAATGGCAACGCACCCCCGATACGCCTTCGCCGGCCGCCCTGATGGCCGAATACCATGTCGGCGGCCGCACGCTCACGGACTGCTCGATATGTCACCGGTGAACGAACAGTGGCGCAGCCTCGAACAGCTTGCGGACGATCCGTCCTTCGTCGCGCGCGCGGCACAGGAATTTCCTGGCCTCGCCGAAGCGCTCGCTTCGCCGCATGATCGCCGCCGCGTGCTCAAGCTGATGGCGGCGGCCTTCGCGATGGGCGGGTTGAGCGCCTGCGATGTCGGTGCACCGGGCGGCGTGCTCATCCCCGCCGTGCGCGTGCCGCCGAACATCATTCCGGCGCTGCCGAATTTCTATGCCACCGCGCATGTGCTCGACGGCTATGCCGCCGGCACCGTCGTGAAGCACAATATGGGACGGCCGATCAAAGTCGAAGGCAATCCGCGCCACCCTGCAAGCCTGGGCGCCACCGATGTGTTCGCGCAGGCGCAGGTGCTGGATTTCTACGATCCCGACCGCGCCTGGGGCATCACCGCCAACGGTCTTCCAACCGATCGGCAGAATCTGCTGGCTGCGCTGACGGGACAGCGTGCCTTGGCCGCCAGCAATCACGGCACAGGCCTGCGCATCCTCACCGGCACCGTCACCTCGCCGACCCTGGCGGCACAGCTCGATACGCTGCTGTCGCGCTATCCGGATGCGCGCTGGCATCAATGGCAGCCGGTCGCCCGCGACAATGTCTGGAAAGGCGCCACACTGGCTTACGGCCAGCCCGTCGAGGCGATCCCGATGCTGGATCGCGCGGATGTCGTGCTTGCGATCGACAGCGATCTCCTGAGCTCGGCCCCCGGCCATGTGCGCTTCGCGCGGGATTTCGCCGCGCGGCGCAACCCGGCGCGCGCGCAGAAGATGTCGCGGCTCTACGCCGTCGAGCCGACGCCGAGCTTGACCGGCGCGGCCGCCGATCATCGCTTCATCGCCGGGCCGCGCGAACTGCATCAGGCGCTGCTGGCGCTGGCAGCCGGCATTCTGCAATCAGCTTCACCTCCGTCCGGAACCCCTGACTGGGTCGGCGCGGTGATCGCCGACCTCAATGCAAACACCGGCCACGCGCTGGTGCATATCGGCCCCGATCAGCCGCCGGAAGCGCATGCGCTCGTCCATGCCATCAACGACAAATTGCAGGCGCCGGGCGCGACGCAGACGCTCCTGACGCCAGCCGTCCATATGCCTGTCGACCAGGCGGCATCGTTGCACGATCTCGTCGCCGACATGCGCTCCGGCAAAGTCACCACCTTGCTGATCATCGACAGCGACCCTGTTTACACGGCGCCAGCGACGCTCGGCTTTGCCGAGGCGCTGAAGCGCGTGCCGTTCAGCCTTTCCCTGAACACCACGCCGAACGACACTGCCGTCGCGACCATCTGGGGCGTACCGATGGCGCATCCCTGGGAGGATTGGAGCGACGCGCGCGCCTATGACGGCACCGCGACGATCCTGCAGCCGCAATCGCTCCCGCTCTATCAGGGCATGAGCATGCACCGCATGGTGGCATTGCTGACCAATCCGGCTCCGCCCTCCGCATTCGACATCGTGCAGGCGACCTGGAATAATCGCATGGGCGCGGATTTCGATCAGGCATGGCACGATGCGCTGGCCAACGGCGTTATTGGCAACACTGCCAGCGTCCCGGCAAACGTCACGCTGCGCGCGGATGCCGGCCGTCAGATGCCGCCGACGCCGCCCGAGCGTCCGCTGACGGTGCTGTTCCGGCCCGATCCGAGCCTCTGGGACGGACGCCATGCCGACAATCCCTGGCTGCAGGAACTGCCGCGGCCGCTCACCAAGCTCACCTGGGACAATCCGCTGCTGATCGCGCCGGACCTTGCACGGCGACTGAACGTCCGCAACGGCGACGAGATGCGTCTTTCCATCGGCGATGCGCAGGTGACGGCGCCGGTCTGGATCCTGCCGGGACAGGCGCCCGATTGCGCGGTGGCGCTGCTCGGCTTCGGCCGCAAGACGGTCGGCGATGTCGGCAGAGGTACTGGGCTCGATTTCTTTCCGCTGACCGGCCGCACCGAAGCGCCGACGCTCGATAGAACCGGCGGCCACACTGAACTGGCTTCGACCGACCATCACAATCTGATCTTCGGCAGCGTTGCCTCGATTGTCCGCCATGGGACGTTGGCGGCCTATGACCGCGACCCGCGCTTCCTTGCTTCCGGCGAAAGCGAGCCGCATCTTTATCGGCGGATCCCGGAAGGTCCCGCCGCCTGGGCGATGAGCATCGACCTCAATGCCTGCATCGGCTGCAACGCCTGCGTCGTCGCCTGCCAGGCCGAGAACAACGTTCCGGTCGTCGGCAAGGAGCAGGTGCTGCGAGAGCGGGAGATGCACTGGCTGCGCATCGACCGCTACTACGAGGGCAGCCCGGACGCGCCGGTGAGCTATTTCCAACCGATGCTGTGCATGCATTGCGAGCAGGCGCCGTGCGAGGTCGTCTGCCCGGTCGGCGCGACGATGCATGATTCCGAGGGACTCAACGTGATGGTTTACAACCGCTGCGTTGGAACCCGATTCTGCTCCAACAATTGTCCCTACAAGGTGCGCAGGTTCAACTATTACGGCTTCGCGCAGGAGGAACAGCGGCCACCGCAAGCACGCAATCCCGACGTGACCGTTCGCGGGCGCGGAGTGATGGAAAAATGCACGTTCTGCCTCCAGCGCATTGCCGAGGCACGCATCGCCGCGGATCGGGACAACCGGCCTGTCGGCGAGGTGGTTACGGCGTGCCAGGCCGCCTGTCCGACCCAGGCCTTCACCTTCGGCAATCTGGTGGCTCCCGACAGCCCCGTGGCCGAGCGCAAGCAGAGCCCGCTGACTTACGCCCTGCTGGAAGACCAGAACACGCATCCGCGCGTCACCTACGAGGCGCGCATCCGCAATCCGAACCCGGCGATCGAGGAACGCGGATGACCGATATTCCCGTCACGCACGCGGCCGTCCCGGCTCGTCCGCCCGGCGAGACAAGGCCACCACGCGCGAGCGATCCGGTCATCCTGCGCGGCCCGACCATCGCCTCGATGACCGACCAGATCTGTGCGATCGCGTTGCGCGAACGGGCGTTCCTGTGGTGGTGGATCGCCGTCATTCCCGCCGCGTTTCTGACCCTCGTCCTGGTCGTCGCCATCGTCTGGCTGTTCTACGCCGGTGTCGGCATCTGGGGCATTTCCTGGCCGGTCGTGTGGGGCTTCGCGATCATCAACTATGTCTGGTGGATCGCCATCGCGTCGGGCGGCACATTCATCTCCGCCCTGTTCTATCTGGTGCAGGTCGAGTGGCGCACCTCGCTCAACCGGCTCGCCGAAACCATGACGGTGTTCGCCGCCGCCTGCGCCGGCATCTATCCGATCCTGCATCTTGGGCGGCCGTGGCTGTTCTACTGGCTGTTTCCCTACCCGAACACGATGACGCTGTGGCCGCAGTTCCGCAGCCCGCTGCTGTGGGATTTTTTCGCGATCCTGACTTATGTCGTTTCGTCGGTGCTGTTCTGGTATTTCGGCCTCGTGCCCGATCTCGCGACGATCCGCGACCGTGCCGCGACACGCGGCCGGCAGATTTTCTATGGCGTTCTCGCCATGGGCTTCCGCGGCTCCGAGCGGCAATGGCGGCATTATCACGTGACCTATGGCGTGCTGGCGGCGATCATGGCGCCGCTGGTGATTTCCGTGCACAGCATCGTCGGCCTGGACTTCGCCGGCGCCGCGACGGTCGGCTGGCACTCCACCCAGTTCCCGCCATTCTTCGTGTTTGGCGCGCTGCTGTCGGGATTTGCCGTGGTGCTCGCGCTGGTCGTGCCGATGCGGCGGCTGCTCGGCCTCCAGGATTACATCACCGGGCATCACCTCAACGTATTGTGCAAGCTGCTGTTGGTCAGCAGCCTGTGCGTCGCCTATGCCTACATGATGGACGCCTTCACCACCTTCTATGGCGGTGAGGCGGCGGACAAGACGCAGTTCATCGACAAGATCGCCGGTTCGCTGGCCCCCATCTATTGGGCGACCATCGTGCTGAACGTTCTCGTGCCGCAACTGATGTGGTCGCAGCGTCTGCGCCTCAATCAGCCGTTCATTGTCGTGATCTCGCTCGGCGTGATCATCGGCATGTGGTGCGAGCGCTACATGATCGTGGTGATGAGCCTGCGCCGCACGCACCTGCCCTCGGCCTGGGGCAACTACGTGCCGACGTTCTGGGACTGGGCGACCCTGTTCGGCACGGTCGGGCTGTTCCTGCTCGGCGTCCTCATCGTCGTGCGCTTGCTGCCGATCGCGGCCATGTTCGAGCTGCGCGGCCTGTTGCTGCGCCGTTCACGCGAGGGAGAGCCGCCATGACGCACGGGCTCGTCATGGCATTCGAGACGGAGCCGGCGCTGCGGCAGGCGATGGCGCGGCTCAAGGCCGCCCGGATCGGCTTTACGACCTACACGCCGGCACCGCTGGAGGAAGACAGGCCGGCGCGCTCTCCTCTGCCGCTCGCGATCCTGGTCGCCGGACTGGCCGGCGCCGCCGCCGGCTTCGGCATGCAGGTTTATGCAAACACCGTCAGCTATCCGCTGAATATCGGCGGCCGGCCGAATTTCTCCTGGCCGTCCTTCGTGCCGATCGCTTTCGAGATCGGCGTGCTGTTCGCCGTGCTCACCGGTTTCTTCGGCTATTTCATCGTCTGCCGCATGCCTCGGCTTTACGAGCCGATCGACGAAGCCAGCGCGATGCGCGAGGCCATGCGTGACGCCTGGATCGTTGCGATCCGTTCCGACGATCCACGGCAAATCGAACGCGCGCGCGAGCTGGCGACGGAGTTGCGCCCGACGGAGATCGAGGAGATGCCGGCATGAGGCAGGCGCTTCTCATTCTCGCTTTGGTGGTGCTTGGCGGCTGCGACGACATGAGCGTACAGCCCAAACAGAAGACGTATTCGCCGGAGGTCGGCCCCGCGCAACTCGCGCCCGGCACCGTCGAATTTCAGGACAAGCCGGTGCAGGCGCCGCCGGTGACGCTCGCGCTGTTGCAGCGCGGCCAGGAGCGCTTCCGCATCTATTGCACGCCATGCCATTCCGAGCTCGGCGACGGCCACGGCATGATCGTGCAGCGCGGCTTTCCGCCACCGCCGTCCTATCACATCGACCGGTTGCGGCAGGCGCCGCCGCAATATTTCTATGACGTGATCACCGACGGTCACGGCGCGATGTATTCCTACGCCAATCGTGTGCAGCCGGCAGATCGCTGGGCGATCGCCGCCTATATCCGCGCACTGCAGCGCAGCCAGAACGCCACCATCGCCGACGTTCCTCCCGATCAGAGAGGAGCCCTGCAATGACGCGCGAGCAGGCGGAACGCATGGCATGGGTGGCGGGCGGCGTCGGCCTGGTCGGCGTCGCGGTCGGCGCGTTCCTTGCGCCCGCCGCGTTTCCGCATGCCTGGCTGGCGGCGCTGACGACCTGGCTCGGCTGGCCGCTCGGCTGCATGGGCTTGTTGCTGATCCACGCCCTCACCGGCGGACGCTGGGGCTATGCGATCCGTCCACAGCTCGTCGCCGGCATGAGCACCTTGTGGCTGCTGCTGCCCATCGCAATCCCCTGGCTGATCGTCCTGCCGGCGCTCTATCCATGGATCCAGCCGGACATGGCCGCGCAACTGGCCAACGGCTTCTATCTCAACCTGCCGTTCTTCCTCGCCCGCGGGATCATCTATCTGATCGTCTGGTTCGGGTTGTTTGCGCTGATAATGCGCGCCCTGCGCGGCAACGACCCCGACGCGGCGCTCGCCCGGCTGGCGCCGGCCGGGCTGATACTGCTCGCGATCACCGTAACTTATGCGGCGATCGACCTGACAATGTCGCTCGATCCACATTTCGCTTCCAGCGTCTACGGGCTCGTCACCATCGTCGAGATGGGCCTGCTGGCGCTGGCGGTGTCGATGTTCGCCGCAGCAATCGGCATGCCGCCGGGCAGCGACACCTTGCAGAGCCTGGGCAATCTGCTGATGGGCCTGCTCATCCTGTGGGCCTATCTGGATTTCGTGCAACTGCTGATCGTCTGGCAATCCGATCTGCCGAACGAAGCGCCCTGGTACATCCTGCGCTCGGCGGGCGGATGGGGCATCGTCGCGGCAATCGTGGCGGCCACACATTTCGTGCTGCCGTTCCTCGCGCTGCTGGCGCCAAGCCTGCAGCGCTCGCGGCGCGGCATCGTCGCGATCACCGGGTTACTGATCGTCGGCGAGGTGATCCACGGCTGGTGGCTGGTGGTGCCGGCGGCCGGGCGCGGCTTCAGCGTGCTCGACGTCCTGGCGATGCTGGGCATCGTCGGCATTGCCACGGCGCTGGCCCTGCGCACGCCGCTGCTGCCGAGCGTCTCCGAAGAGGTGAAGGGCCATGTCTGAGAAAGAGCTCAGCCCCGCGCAGCATGAACCGACCGATGTCGGCGAGAGCTATGCCTGGATCACCGTCGTCATGCTCGTTGCCGGTGTTCTGATCCTGTCGCTGATCGTGCTGGTGCTTTATCCGCGTTCGATCAGCTACCGGATGCTGCAGTTGCCGCTGCCGACCTTTCCCGGGCCGGAGCTGCAGGCCAGCCCGCGCGAGGACATGGCAAGGTTCTACGCCGACGAAATGCGCCGGCTGAACAGCACGGGCTGGATCGACAAGCAGCGGGGCATCGTGCACATCCCCGTTGCCGATGCGATGCGGCTGACGGCGCAGCAGGGCATCCCCGATTGGCCCCGCCCGCCGGCGAAGCAGGCGGAGAAACGGCCATGAGGCTAGGCTTGCTCGTCGCGATTGTCCTCGCCGCATCATCACCCGCGCTCGGCGCCTCGGTGCCGGACTTCAGCGGCCTCGCCTACGAGCAGCGGCTCGGTAGCCGGATTCCCTTGCAGCAGAAATTCCGCGATGAAGCGGGACGGGATTTCGCCCTGGCCGAGTTCGTCGCGCCCGGCAAGCCCTTGATCCTTGCGCTCGTCTACTTCCATTGCCCCAATCTGTGCGGCGTGGTGAGATCCGACCTGTTCGACGCGCTGAAACGCTCCGGCATGACGGCGGGGCGCGATTATTCGCTGGTCGTCCTGAGCATCGACCCGTCCGAGAACAGCGACGATGCGAAAGCCGCAAAGCGCGACGACATGCAAAGCTATCCTTCGCCGGGCGCGGCGGAGCACTGGCATTTCCTGACCGGCAGCGCCGACGCGATCAGGGCGGTCGCCGACAGCGTCGGCTTCCGTGAACGTTACGATCCGGAGATCAAGCAGTTCGTGCATCCGGTCGGCATCGTCTTCGCGACGCCCACCGGCATCGTCTCGAGCTATCTGCTCGGCGTCGGCTACCAGCCGGGCGACGTCGGGCTTGGCGTTACGCGCGCGCAATCGGGCAGCGTCGCCGCAGCGGCATTGCCGGTGCTGCTGCTCTGTTTCCACTACGATCCGACGACAGGGCAATACACGCTGGCGATCATGAAGCTGTTGCGTCTGGCCGCCGCGATCACGGCCGTGGTCGTTGCCGGAATGCTCTTCCTCGCCTTCCGCCGCGAAGGAGGGCGCACATGACGCTCTTCCTCCCGCAGGCGGCTACCAATGCAGCGGAGACCGACTATCTGATCCTCGCGCTGCTGCTGATCTCCGGGGCGATCCTTGCGCTCGTATTCGGCCTGATGCTGCTTTACATGTTCAAATATCGCGCAGGCAGCAGCATCAATCGCGGAGCACTCGCCGAGAAGACCTGGCGCCTGGAGGTTGCCTGGACCGCCGCGACCCTGCTCATCTTCTTCGGATTGTTCGTCTGGGGTGCCGATCTCTATGTGCGCCTGGCTCGGTCGCCCGCCGACGCGATGAAGATCTATGTCGTCGGCAAGCAGTGGATGTGGAAGGTCGAGCATCCCGGCGGCCAGCGCGAGATCAATGCATTGCACATTCCGGTCGGTCGGCCCGTGCAACTGGTCATGACGTCCGAAGACGTGATCCACGACTTTTCCGTGCCGGCCTTCCGCATCAAGCACGACGTGCTGCCAGGCCGCTATGAAACGCTTTGGTTCCAGGCCAACAAGACCGGCACCTTCCATCTGTTCTGCACCCAGCTCTGCGGCACCGGCCACGCCGGCATGACCGGCGAAATCGTGGTCACGACCGAGCCCGACTATCAGAAATGGCTGGAACAGAACGGCACCAGCGCCACGCTGGCGCAAGCCGGGCAGGTGCTGTTCATGCGTTATGGTTGCAGCGGCTGCCATGGCGGCAACGGCGTCGGCGGCAATCAATCCGGCAGCACCGTGCGCGCGCCGCCACTCGTCGGCCTGTATGGCAGCCCTGTGACGCTGACCGACGGCAGCATCGTGATTGCCGACGACGGCTACATCCGGGACTGCATCCTGACCCCGGAGAAACGACGCGTGGCAAGCTATGAGCCGGCCATGCCCTCTTTTGCCGGGCAGATCAGTGAAGAGGACCTCCTGAAGATCATCGCATACATCAAGTCGCTAGCCCCGGAGTCTCCGTCATGAGCGCGATGGCCGTCGATACCCCCAGAGCGAACCCTTCCTATCTGACTGACGGCGTGACGCTGCGCAGCTGGCTCCTGACAACGGACCACAAGCGGATCGCGCTGCTCTATCTCGGCTCGGTCACGATCTTCTTCTTTGTCGGGGGCGTTGCGGCGGCGTTGATCCGCTATAACCTGATCGTGCCCGAGGGGATGATCGCCTCGGCCGATACGTACAACCGGCTGTTCACGATGCACGGCATCGTGATGGTGTGGTTCTTCCTCGTTCCCGTCGTGCCGGTCACGCTCGGCAACTTCGTCGTCCCGCTGATGATCGGCGCGCGCGACCTCGCCTTCCCGAAGCTGAACCTGCTGAGCTGGTACCTGTTCGTCGCGGCCGGCGTCGTCCTGATCTATTCCCTGTTCGCCGGAGGTCTCGACACCGGCTGGACCTTCTACACGCCGCTTTCGTCCAATTTCTCCCAGGGGCATCTGGTCGCGGCCGTCACCGCCGTCTTCATTTCGGGGTTCTCCTCGATCGCTACCGGACTGAATTTCATGGTGACCATTCACCGCCTGCGCGCGCCCGGGATGACCTGGTATCGCATGCCGGTTTTCCTGTGGTCGCTCTATGCCACCAGCGTGCTCTACGTGCTGGCAACGCCCGTGCTTGCGATGACGCTGCTGCTGTTGGGGTTCGAGCGGATCTTCCGCATCGGCGTGTTCGATCCGACCCTCGGAGGGGATCCCCTGTTGTTCCAGCACCTGTTCTGGTTCTACTCGCACCCCGCCGTCTACATCATGATCCTGCCCGGCCTCGGCGTGATCAGCGAGATCGTCCCGGCTTTCTCGAGCAAGCCGCTCTTCGGCTACAAATTCGTCGTCTGGAGCAGCATCGCGATTGCGGTGATCAGCTTCCTGGTTTGGGGACATCACATGTTCGTGGCCGGAACATCGCTGTATTCGGCGCTGGTCTTTTCCATCCTCAGCTACGTGGTGGCGGTGCCGTCCGCGATCAAGGTGTTCAACTGGATCGGTACGATGCACAAGGGCTTCATCCGCTTCGATGCGCCGATGCTCTATGCGCTCGGCTTCATCGGCCTTTTCACCATCGGCGGGCTGACCGGACTGTTCGTGGCCGCACTCGCCGCCGACGTGCATCTCAGCCAGACCTATTTCGTCGTCGCCCATTTCCACTACGTGATGGTCGGCGGCATGGTTTCTGCTTTCTTCGCGGGCATTCACTACTGGTGGCCCAAGATCACGGGCCGCCTGTATCCGGAGATGTGGGGACGCGCCGGAGCGCTCATCATCTTCATCGGTTTCAACCTCACCTTTTTCCCGCAATTCATCCTCGGTTATCTCGGCATGCCGCGGCGCTATCACGCCTACCCGCCGGAATTCCAGGTGTTCAACGTGCTGTCGTCCGCGGGCGCAACAATTCTCGCCGTCGGTTATCTGCTGCCGCTCGCTTACCTGACCTGGTCGCTGTTCTACGGAAAACGCGCGCCCGACAATCCCTGGGGCGCGACCGGCCTCGAATGGAAAACCGCGTCGCCGCCCATTACGGAGAATTTCATCACCACGCCGGTCGTGACCGAGCCGCCATACAACTACCCGCAGCCCGACGCCGCCCACAGCGACTAAACCAGCGATGCCGAACCATGCCTGACACCACGGTCAAATACGAGTTTCAGTATTCCAGCGCGGAGCATCAGGCAGACACCGCGATCTCCGGCATGTGGCTGTTCCTCGCGACCGAGGTGCTGTTCTTCGGCGCGCTGTTCTTGTCGTGGATCTATTCGCGCCACTGGAACCAGGCCGGGTTCGACGCCGGCGCCCGGCAGACCTGGCTGGCGATCGGCACGATCAACACCGTGATCCTGCTGACAAGCAGCTTCGTCTACAGCGTCGGCCTGGCCTTCATTCGCGCCGGCAACAGCCGCCGTCTGGTGCAATGCTGCGCCCTTGCCTGGCTGCTCGGCGCCGCCTTCCTGATCCTCAAATTCGGCGTCGAGTGGCCGGACGACATCGGGAAGGGACTGTTTCCCGGCCACGGCTTCTCGATCGAGGGACCATTGAGAGACGGCGCCCGGCTCTTCTTCGTGTTCTATTTTTTCGGCACCGCCCTCCACGGTCTCCACATGCTCGCCGGCCTTGGAATCGTCGGCTGGATCATCCAGCGGACGCGCCGCGGCGACTTCTCGCCGGACTATCACACGCCGGTGACCGTTGTCGGCCTGTACTGGAGTTTCGTCGACATTGTCTGGATCGTGCTTTACCCGTTGATCTATCTGATCGGACGCGGCCCATGACCGCCCGTTTGCGTGAATTGTCACTGACCCTGTTGCTGCTCTTCGTCCTGCTGGCGATCGAGTTCGGCATGACCTTCCTGCCGCTCGCCCGCTCGCTGCGGCCCCTCATTCTCATCCCGGCCGGGCTGATGGCCTGCGTCGTCGGAAGCGTGTTCATGGAAGCGCGGCAAGGCCCGGTCATCGTGCGGCTGTTCATTGTCGCCGGACTGCTCTGGCTCGCGATCCTGCTTGGCCTCGGCAGCCTCGATCCGCTGACGCGTAGGGACTACCACGTGCCGGTCCAGCTGCTTCCAGCGGCTGCGACGCTACCTCACTCCAACTCCGACGACCAGGCCGCCAAACCGTATCGGCAGCTTCGCTGAACTGGAATCTTCGGGGGGTGATTTGTTCCAGAACCGTCCGATAGCAGGAACTTTGAAGTCTTGCCGCCGGGCCGGAACGGCTTGCGCACAGTGCCGGGCCTCGAAAGTGGCCGGATGTGACGTCGGCGTGTTTCCAGGCGCTCCCCACCGCATGTTCCGCCAATGATGCAATATGGGATATGCGTTTGTCGCGAACATAGCCCGTTGTCCTCGGTTCAGGCTGCGTGTCGTTGTCTGTACCCCAAAATCAGTATTTACGATCCGCAGACGGTGAGTTTTACAGCATTCCGCGGGAGGGCTTGTCGGTCGACCCTCTCACCACGGTCGGCCCATCGACCTTGATCGTCCAGGGGCGCGGGGATTTGCCGTGCAATGCGATGTCAAGCAGGGCCTGCGCGACGCGCTGATCTATGCCGTCGACCGTGCAATGGCGGAGCAATCATGGTGGGCGACGTGCCGACCGACTACTCCGCCTTCCGATGCCATCACGGCCGGCTTCGGTTTCGTGCCTGAAGACCGCAAGGTCGAAGACAACGTTCCGAGCCTACCCCACCCGGCAATCCTGCCTTTTTGCGTACTATGGCTCAGTTGGGTTCAATACGGCCCTCAAGCCCAGCGCGCGCGTCATCATCGGAGCCCGGCACCCGCATTTCGAACGTCTCGCGAACGACCGCATAGTCGAAATATCCCATACGAGCGATCGGCTGGATCGCCTCGATATCGGGGCGGCCATCTGTACGGATTGCGCGGTCTTCGATGTGGATCTTTTCCACCTGCGCAAAAACGACATCGATTGTTCCAACGGTCGATCCTCCTTTCACAACGTGTGTATTCATCACTTCCTGCATCAGGGTCGTCCTGCGCCCATGCTCGGCCTCATGGATATAGATGCGGACGATGGTGACTTCCGTGCTCACGACCATGCCCACCTAGTCCCTTGGCGCGGGCGTGGGTGACCGACAATTGATCCCAGGCCCCGGCAACGGCGTCCGTCTCTCCATTCCGACTGGAGGTGGACCGGCAGCCGCCGGTCCGATCACCGTCCACAGCATGGCCAGGAGCGCTTTATTCACATGCGGCCGGAACAGAAACCGTTACCCGGCTAACTCCAGTTGGAGAAAAACCTCAGCGGCAGGTCGACGCCTCTATATTTTTACGGCTTCCTCACGCGTCCACAGGCGCAGTTGGCGGCAGGATTTGATGAACGCGTCGATCGCTGCGGCGCCATCAAGGCGGATCAGGCCTTCGTCCGTCCCGGGCTCCACTCCAGCCCTGGCCATCAGCGGCAGGGCACCGGGCGTGAAGCCGATGAACTTGCAATGGCTGAAGGCATCGGAGACAAAGTCGCGGGCGGTGGCTTCGCTTGTCAGCTTCCCGGCGCCCTCCTCCGTGAGCAAGAGGGCCACCGCGTCGAACAGGACCGAAGGACCGCCGTCGATCATGTGGTCCGCCTCGAGCCAATTGCCGTCGGACAGCTCGACGCCGCCCACCTTCGGCGCGACGATCTCCATCACGGCGCCTTCCTTTTCGATCGTGGATTTCAGCCGCTTGAGAAGCGCGGAGTCCGAACCGGCGGCGACCAGCACGCCAAGCTTGCGCCCCTTGAAGCTCTCCGGACCGTTCCTGATGATGCTGAGTGCCGCCGACGGCTTCAGATCGTCGCGTGGAGCAACGGCGGCATCGGCCGGCTTGGGCATTTTCCGCATAGCCAGCTTGTCGGCTACGGTCTTCGCCAGGGTTTCGTCGATGTTGAGGAGATGGGCGACCATGCGCTCCCGGATCACCGGAGCCTCGACCTTCGACAGTTCGAAGGTCAGGGCCATGGCGATGTGCCTCTGCTCGATCGGGGTCTGGCTGTTGTAGAACAGGCGCGCCTGGCTGTAGTGGTCGGCAAAGCTGTCCGCCCGCAAGCGCGCCTTGCGGCCTTCCACCTCTTCGGGAAATGACCGAAATCCGCGCTGAGGGCTTTCGCGCGGCCCCTCCCCCCAAGAGTTCGGCTCGTAGTTGGCGCGCCCCACGGGGTTGCGCATCGCCATGTGGCCGTCCTGCTGGAAATGGTGAAACGGGCATTTCGGCGCGTTGATGGGGATATGGGTGAAGTTCGGGCTGCCCAACCGCTTGAGCTGGGTGTCGAGATAGGAAAAGTTGCGCCCCTGCAGCAGCGGATCGTTCGAAAAGTCGATGCCGGGCGGTACGTTCTGGGTCATGAACGCGACCTGCTCGGTCTCGGCGAAGAAATTGTCGGGCATACGGTCGAGCACAAGGCGGCCGACCGGCATCGGCTTGATGATTTCCTCGGGAATGATCTTGGTCGGGTCCAGCACGTCGAAGTCGAAGGAATCGGCGAAATCCTGGTCGAAGAGCTGCACGCAAAGCTCCCATTCCGGGAAATCGCCGGAGCGGATGGCGTTCCACAGGTCGCGGCGATGAAAGTCGGGGTCGGCGCCATTGATTTTCACCGCTTCGTTCCACACCACCGATTGCAGGCCGAGCCTGGGCTTCCAGAAGAATTTGACGAAGGTCGACTCGTCATGCTCGTTGAGGAAGCGGAAGGTGTGGACACCGAAGCCCTCCATGAACCGGAACGAGCGGGGGATCGCCCGGTCGGACATGACCCACATGATCATGTGCAGCGACTCGGGCGTGAGCGAGATGAAATCCCAGAAGTTGTCATGGGCCGATTGGGCCTGCGGAAATTCGCGGTCCGGCTCGGGCTTCACCGAATGGATCACGTCGGGGAACTTGATCGCATCCTGGATGAAGAAGACCGGGATGTTGTTGCCGACGATGTCCCAGTTGCCTTCCTTCGTGTATAGCTTGACGGCGAAGCCTCGCACGTCGCGGGCAAGATCGAAGGAGCCCTTCGAACCGGCGACCGTGGAGAAGCGCACGAAGGCGGGCGTTTTCTCTCCGGCGCGTTGGAAGATGTCCGCGCGGGTATATTTCGACAGGGATTTATAAGTCTCGAAATAGCCGTGCGCGCCGTAGCCGCGCGCATGGACCACGCGCTCTGGAATGCGCTCGTGATCGAAGTGGAATATCTTCTCGCGGAAATGGAAGTCCTCGATCAGACCCGGGCCGCGCCCGCCGATCCGCAATGCGTTCTGATCGTCGGAAACCGGGCCGCCCTGTGCGGTCGTCAGGATCGGCGTGTCCCCCTCGGCGATCTGATGCAGCTCACCTCCATTGCCGCGAACAGCCCGCTGGTCATGAATGGTGGCTGCGACGCTTGCTTTCGACGGCGTGGATTTTTTGGCCATGACGTACTCCCTCGGCTGGCTGTCAGCATTGTGATCTGGGCACGCGGCCCTGCGGCCGCGGTCGGCGCATGAGTGGCGAAAAGGTTCCTTCTTTGGCCCCTCCTGGAGCAATCGGTGGCCGTATGCGCGTGACACTGCTACCCAAACGAGAGATAGACGGGTTGGTTCCGTTGCCACGCGCCTTCCGGCCCGATGGAGGCTCAGGCGGCGTCGAACGCGCTGACGGTAACGTAATATCCGTCGGGATCCCGGAGTGAAAACTCCAGCGTCCCGGTATTGGGATTCAGATGTGGCTCTTCCTCCAACCGGCTGACGAGTGCCCGCGCATTCGCCAAAACGGCATCGAAGTTATCGATCCGGAAAAACAAGAGGAGGCCGTTGCCGGGCTCGGCATGGCGGGGATTCGTCAAGGAGGGATGGTCATGGGCGCCCCACTCGTGAAGACAGAGCAGGACCGTTCCATCCGCGTCGAGAATTTGTCCGAAATAGTCGTGGCCCGGAGACGTCCGGGGCAGGTCAAGTAGCGACTGGTACCATTTGAAACTCTGCGGCACGTCGGCAACGCCAATGATCGTCCACGTCCGCTTCATCGTTTCCTCTATCCGGCATCTCGCCGACCCAGCACGGGCATCCGTCGAGGTTCAAACTCTCGTTGCCTTGCCGTGGTTCCAGATGGGTTTGCAGTTCTTCTCTTGCCTGCCTCGGTTCGCCGGAGGCGGCCTTTTCCGCGCCTGCGGAGGAACAAATCGCCGGGCTCGAAGGTTGTCGGCGAACGCACGAAAATTTCGCGCAGGAAGTCAGCAAAGGACCCAGACAATGGCGACACAAGACACGCACCATCATGGACCGGGCTGCGGCCATACGGCAATCCGCCACCACGGTCATCTCGACTACCTGGTCGAAGGCCATCTGCAGCACCCGCATGGGAACCGCAACGATGAGCATGTGATAGAGGTCAGCGAGCGCAACCCCGACCGATGCTCGCCCGAGCACAGATGTGCCTCCGAGGCCGGTCACGTGCATGGTCCCGGCTGCGGACACGAAGCCGTGCCGCATGGCGACCATATCGACTACATCGTCGACGGCCGCCTCCAGCATCCGCATGGCGATCACTGCGACGACCATGGCCCGGTTGAGATTGTCTCCGCCCACCATTGACGCGCCCGCATCATGCCGCCGCCGTGACCTGGCCGCCAGCACGCCTCAGGGCAGGTTGTCGAGCGGGAAGCAGGGTCGAGGCGGAATTGGCGCTTTCGACCCGGCTTCCGGAAAGCGACATGCGATATTCCTCGATAAAACCGGCAACCGGAGCGAGGGCAGCGCTCGCGCTCCGGCACGAATTCAAGCCGATCACTTGATCGTCGGCGATCCGTCGAACTTCTTTTCGAGATCCGCCCAGCAGTCGACATAGTCGTCCTGAAGCGGCGCGATCCTGGCGGCGAACTCGGTGAGGTGCTGGGGAAAGCGCGTCTCGAACATGAAGGACATGGTCTCGTCGAGCTTTTCCGGCTTCAGCTCGGCATTGGATGCGCCTTCGAAGGCGTTGCGGTCGGGTCCGTGCGGCAGCATCATGTTGTGCAGGCTCATGCCGCCGGGCACGAAGCCCTGCGGCTTGGCGTCGTACACGCCGTAGATGTTGCCCATCAGCTCCGACATGATGTTCTTGTGATACCAGGGCGGGCGGAACGAATGCTCGGCCACCATCCAGCGCTCGCGGAACAGCACGAAATCGATATTGGCCGTGCCTTCGACGCCCGAGGGCGCCGTGAGAACCGTGAAGATCGACGGGTCGGGGTGATCGAACAGGATCGCGCCGACGGGGGAGTAGGCGCGCAGGTCATACTTCACGGGCGCATAGTTGCCGTGCCAGGCAACCACGTCGAGCGGCGAATGATCGATAAAGGTCTCGTGGAACTGCCCGCACCATTTGATGACGACGCGCGAGCGCGCCGCGCGGTCCTCGAAAGCCGCCACCGGCGTCTTGAAGTCGCGCGGATTGGCCATGCAATTGGCGCCGATCGGCCCGCGATTGGGCAGGTCGAACTTCTGGCCATAGTTCTCGCAGACGAAGCCCCGCGCCGGCCCCTCCAGCACTTCCACGCGATAGACGAGCCCGCGCGGCAGGATGGCGATCTCCTTCGGCTCCAGGTCGATCACGCCCAGTTCGGTGGCGAAGCGCAATCGACCCTCCTGCGGCACCACCAACAATTCGCTGTCGGCCGAATAGAAATACTCGTCCTGCATCGAGGCGGTAACCAGATAGATATGGCTGGCCATGCCGACCTGGGTGTTGACGTCGCCGGCGGTCGTGACGGTGTGCATGCCACTCACCCAGGTCAGCGCCTGGTCGGTGTGCGGCACCGGGTCCCAGCGGTACTGGCCCAGGCTGATGACGTCGTGAAGCACATGCGGCGCCGATTTCCACATCGGCACGTCAATCTTGGCAAAGCGTCCGACATGCTTCACCGACGGACGGATGCGATAGCACCAGGTGCGCTCGTTCTTGCCGCGCGGGGCGGTAAAAGCGGTGCCGGAAAGTTGTTCCGCATAAAGGCCGTAGGCGCATTTCTGCGGGCTGTTCTGTCCCTGCGGCAAGGCACCCGGCAGCGCCTCCGTCTCGAAGTCATTGCCGAAGCCGGGCATGTAGCCGGCAACGGTGCCGGTGGCCGCGTTGCTTGAAATCATGCCTTGCGGCAGCGATCTGATCGTCATTGCCAAACACCTCCCGAATGCTCCGCCGAACCTATCCGGCGACCTGGCTCACAGGTCTCATGGATATCGTTGCATTTGCAATGATGTCAAGCCAAGTGGAGCGCCGGACAATCTGGCTCTCTCCCAAGTGCTTGTTGACAAACGGAAATTCATACAAGATCGGCAAGGATGCGGTTCGTGACCGATATGACGAAAGTTAAGGAAAGCCCGCCAGCATGGCCGAAGATTTTGATCTCGATGGGTTTGTGCCCTATCAGCTCGCGGTTGTCGCCAGCCGCACCAGCCGGGCACTCGCGGAGGTCTATGCGGCGGAATCCGGCCTCAGCATGCCGGAGTGGCGCATCATGGCGCATCTGATGAGCGCGGACGCGGTGAGCGTGCGCGAGATCCACCAGAAAACCGACCTCGACAAATCAAAGGTCAGTCGCGCTTCGGACCGGCTCGAAGCCGCAGGGCTGCTGAAAAAGACGGTCAATCCCACCGACCGCCGCCTGGTCGAGCTCCAGCTTACCGCCGACGGCAAAGCCCTGATGGACAGGCTGATTCCGCTGGCAAAGGCCTTTCAGTCGCAGCTTCTCGACAGCATCGGGAAAGACGCGCCGGTGTTCCGGCAGGTCCTTGCCCGCCTGATGGCATAGCAGGCGCAAGCAAGCGGAGCGCTGTGGCAGAGCGCATGTCGTGGTCCATGAACCGGCTGTGCAAAACGTGCTCCGGATGAGCCTTCATTCATCACGCCCGGAAAACAGCGCCGGTCGCCACTTCGACACCCGGAGAGCCCAAGCTGCCGAACAGCAGCAGCCGGGCTCCTTCCTGTCCGGCATGGCGGACGGCTTGAAAAAGCCTAAAAGAACATATAGTGAACATTCGTGATGAAACGGACCGTGAAAGAGCGGCTGGCGATCCTGTCCGACGCCGCGAAATACGACGCCTCCTGCGCATCCAGCGGCGGAGAAAAACGCGATTCCTCCAAGGGCGGGATCGGGTCCTCCGGCGGAAGCGGCATTTGCCATGCCTATACCCCCGATGGCCGCTGCATTTCGCTGTTGAAGATCCTGATGACCAATTTCTGCATCTTCGACTGCGCCTATTGCATCAACCGGGTATCGAGCAATGTCGAGCGCGCGCGGTTTTCCGTTGATGAGGTGGTCACGCTCACCCTCGAATTCTATCGCCGCAACTATATAGAGGGGCTTTTCCTGTCATCCGGGATCATTCGTTCGCCGGACCACACCATGGCGGAGATGGTGCGCATCGCCCGCGCCTTGCGCGAGAAGCACGGGTTCAAAGGCTATATCCATCTCAAGACGATTCCCGATTCATCGCAGGAACTGATCCGCGAAGCCGGGCTCTGGGCCGACCGTCTGTCGATCAACGTCGAACTGCCGCAGGATGCAAGCGTGCGCAGGTTCGCGCCCGAGAAGCGGCCCGAAACGATCCGCGCCGCCATGGCACAGGTGCGGCTGGAGCGGGACGCCGCCGAGGACAGGACACATACCGGGCGCAGGGCGCAGCGCTTTGCCCCCGCCGGCCAGAGCACCCAGATGATCGTCGGCGCGGATGCCGCTGACGACGTGGCGATCCTGAACACGGCGACGCGGCTCTACAGCGGCTACCGGCTTCGCCGTGTCTACTACTCGGCCTTCAGCCCGATTCCGGATGCCTCCGCGGCGCTGCCCTTGATCAAGCCGCCGCTCATGCGGGAGCATCGGCTCTATCAGGCGGACTGGCTGATGCGCTTCTATGGCTTTTCGGTCGAGGAGATCGCGACAGGCGCCCAAAAAGGCCATCTCGATCTCGAGCTGGACCCCAAGCTGGCCTGGGCGCTGAAGCACCGCGCCTGGTTTCCGCTCGATGTGAACCGCGCCCCGCGCGAGCTGCTGTTGCGCGTGCCGGGTTTCGGCACGCGCACGGTCGACCGCATCATCGCGGCCCGCAGAAACGGGCTCCTGCGCTTCGACGATCTTGTCCGCATCGGCGCATCGATGAAGAAGGCCAGGGCCTTCGTCAGCCTGCCCGGCTGGTCGCCCGGCCAGTTGACCGACAGCCTCGGCCTGCGGGCGCGCTTCGCCCCGCCACCGGAGCAGTTGACATTGCTATGAACTTCACCGCCGCACTTCCGCGCCGCGGCCTGTTCGACGCCTGGCGCAGGGCGGCCCGGCTCGCCATCAGCCACCGCATTCCGCCTGACGATATCGACTGGAACGGAGGTGAAGACCTTTTCGGGGGCGCCCCGCTTCCGGATCAGGCCGGCGGACATGAAGCGCGGGTGCCTCCCGAGTTCATCCGGCTTGCCGGCTCGGTGATCTGGCATAGCGCGCCCGAGCGCTTCAGCCTGCTCTACCAGGCGCTGTGGCGGCTCGACCGGGGGGACGGCGCGCCCCTCTCGCAGGCCGATCCGCTCGGCCGCCGGCTCGGCCTGATGGCGAAATCGGTCGGGCGCGACATCCACAAGATGCATGCCTTCGTCCGCTTCCGGGAGATTTCAAGCTGCGGCGACCGGCGCCGCTTCGGCGCCTGGTTCGAGCCGGAGCACAACACGCTCGAGCCGGGCTCTTCCTTCTTCGTGAAGCGCTTCGCCGACATGGACTGGCTGATCGCCACGCCCCGGCTCACGGCGCGCTACGAAGCCGGCAGGCTTTGCCTTGAAGACGGCGGCAGGCGTCCCGATCTGCCGGACGATGCATCGGAAACGCTCTGGGCCACCTATTTTGCCAATATCTTCAACCCGGCGCGCATCAAGCTCGATGCGATGCGCTCCGAAATGCCGAGGAAATACTGGAAGAACCTTCCCGAGACCCGCCTCATCCCCTCCATGCTCGCAGACGCCGAAGCGCGCGTCGAGCGCATGCGCGAGGCGGGTGCGTCGCGGCCGCGGCGCGGCGCGACGACGATCTCGACGCGCTATCGCGCGACACTCCCCGCCTCCGCGGAAATGCCTGCAGATCTCGAGCAGGCACGCGAGGCCGCCCTGCAATGCCGGCGCTGCGGCCTGTGCGAAGCGGCAACGCAGACCGTCTGGGGCGAAGGCGATCCGCACGCCCGGATCATGATCGTCGGGGAGCAGGCGGGCGACCAGGAAGACCTCGAGGGCCGTCCCTTCGTCGGCCCGGCGGGCAGCCTGCTGCGCACCATCCTGACCGAGGCCGGCCTGCCCCCGCAACAGGCGTGGCTGACCAACGCCGTCAAACATTTCAAGTTCACGCCGCGCGGCAAGAGGCGTCTCCACCGGAACCCGAACCGGGGCGAGATCGAGCATTGCCGCTGGTGGCTGGGGCTGGAACTCGCCTTCATTCGTCCCCGGATCGCGCTGGCCCTCGGCGCATCCTCCGCCTTCGCCCTCACCGGCGACAGCGGGCCTATCTCACATCGCCGCGGAACGATCGAAACCGGCCTGCATGGCGGGCCGGTGCTGATTTCCTGGCATCCGTCCTATATCCTGCGGATGTCGGATCCGACCGAAAAGGCCCGGTTGCGCAGCGAGCTCGCGACCGATATCGCGGCCGCCCTCGCCCATGTCGCCGGCGGCGCTCTCGAACCACCGGAGCAGCGGGCGTTGTGACGAACGCGCTTCCCGCAACTTCCGCCTGATTTCCCCGGCCGCATTTGTGCGGCGCCTGCCCCTCCCGCCGCAGTCGGGTCAGCCGTTCCAGTTACTGGCGGCGACGTAGAGCGCGGCGAGCTGTTCCATGCCCGCCCGATCGTGGGAGTCGAACCGGGCCGGCGAGGGACTATCGAGGTCGAGAACGCCGAGCACGGCGCCGTCGCGCATCAGCGGCACGACCAGTTCGGAGCGCGAATCCGCGTCGCAGGCGATGTGACCGGGAAAGGCATGGACATCCTCGACCAGAACCGATGCCTTGCGTTCGGCGGCAGCACCGCAGACGCCACGGCCGACCACAATGCGCACACAGGCCGGCTTGCCCTGGAAGGGACCGAGCACCAGTTCGCCCTCCCGCAGGAAATAGAAACCGGCCCAGTTGATGTCGGGCAGCAACTGGAAGATCAGCGCGGAGGTGTTGGCGGCGTTGGCGATGGGGTCGGTCTCGCCGTGGAGCAGGCCGCCGAGCTGGCTGCACAGTTCCTGATAGAAGGCGGGCTTGTCCTGCCCTTCGATATGTTTCGCCGCAAACATACGCTGCTCCTGTCAATCGCTTGCCGAATCGCGTTTCCTGGCCTTCCCCCGAGGCGCCAGCAATCACACCGGCAGCGACGATGGTACAGCAGACACAGACGATACGTATAGCGGCAGCGGTCATTGTGGACGCAAAAGGCATGATCCTGCTGGTGCGCAAGCGCGGAACATCGGCCTTCATGCAGCCCGGCGGCAAGATCGAACCGGGCGAATCGCCCCGGGCCGCGCTGGTCCGTGAATTGCATGAGGAACTCGGCCTCTCGTTCGAACCTGCCGCGCTCCGCCATCTCGGCGCATTCTCCGCGAAGGCGGCGAACGAACCCGGGGCGACCGTGATGGCGGATCTGTTTGAAATCGCCGCCGCAGGTACGCCGAAAGCGGCGGCGGAAATAGAGGAATTGACCTGGATCGATCCTGCCCGCGGCGGCGGGATCGCTCTTGCGCCGCTGACGCGCGACATCGTCCTGCCGCGTTATCGCTGAACCGCACCCGATGCCGATCATCGGACGGGCGCCCCGGCCGCGGGTGCCTGTATACGCCGGCCGGGGTCCGTTATATTCCATCATAGCTAGCGCGAATTCCACGGAGGCACGAAGCCAAGTTCTGGAGAAGCCTATGCGTGCATCCGCGACTGCCCAGCATGCCGACAGAATACAGGCGGCCATCAGATCCAGCGACGCGGCGAAATCCGCGCTCGTCGCTTCCTGGCGGCGATCGGCGGCGCTTCACCATCTCGATCCGGCCGCGCGCAAGCCGCCGCTGAGATTGACCGATTACGAACTGCGGTCGGCGCGCCAGCGCATCGAACCCCTGATCCGCACCGCCCAGGAGAGCCTGGACAGGCTCTACCTTGCCGTCGGCGGCGTCGGCTGCTGCGTGCTTCTCGCCGACAGCAACGGCGTGCCCGTGGACCGGCGCGGCGCGGCCGGCGACGACGCCACCTTCGAAAGCTGGGGCCTGTGGACCGGCACGGTCTGGAGCGAGGACGCCGAGGGCACCAACGGCATCGGCACCTGCCTGGTCGAGCAGCGTACCCTGACCATTCATGCCGACCAGCATTTCCTGGACCGCAATACCGCGCTGTCCTGCACCACCGCCCCGATCTTCGGCCACGACGGCAAGCTCGCCGCCGCGCTCGACGTTTCGTCCTGCCGGGCCGACCTCACCGAGGGCTTCATCAGCCTGATCTCCATGGCCGTTGCGGATGCCGCGCGCCGTATCGAGGCGGACAATTTCCGGCAGGTTTTCTCCGACGCCCGCATCCTGCTGGCGCCCGCCCACGGTATCCATGCCGGCGGCCTGCTGGCCGTGGACCGGGACGACCTCGTGATCGGGGCGACGCGGGCCGCGCGGCTGTCGCTCGGCCTTACGCCGGAGCGTCTGGCAAGGCCGCTGCCGGCCCGCGACCTGCTGGGAAAGGCTGAACTGGGCGGCGGCGAGTTGCGCGAGGCGGAACGCGCCGTGCTGCAACGGGCGCTCGCGCGCGCCGGCGGCAATGTCGCCGCGGCGGCGCGGCTCCTCGGCGTGAGCCGCGCCACGCTGCACAGGAAGCTCAACCGGCTGGAAATGGCGCGCACCATCTGAAGCGACCGTCAGTGCGCCGCCCGATGTGTCGCAGATCTGCGACACATCGGGCGAGCCTTTTCTGCGCATGTCCTGACAATCGCCGGCCTTGTCGCAAAATTCGCGCAGCGCCGCATGGTGCGGCGTCTGTGTTCGGGAGGAAGCGATGAACAAGGTGGAATTCCACCGGACGGCCAAGGCGCCGTTCGCCACGAAATACGATAACTTCATCGGCGGTGCGTATGTCGCGCCGAAATCCGGCAGGTATTTCGAGAACACCTCGCCCGTGAACGGGCGCGTGCTTTGCGAGATAGCCCGTTCGGACGCGGCCGACGTCGAGGCCGCCCTCGATGCCGCGCACAAGGCCAAGGATGCCTGGGGCAGGACCAGCGCGGCCGAGCGCGCGCTGCTGCTCAACCGCATCGCCGACCGGATGGAGGAGAACCTCGCCACGCTGGCGCTGGCCGAGACCTGGGACAACGGCAAGCCGATCCGCGAGTCGACCGCGGCCGACATTCCGCTGGCCATCGACCATTTCCGCTACTTCGCGGGCGCCATCCGCGCCCAGGAAGGCGGCATCTCCGAGATCGACCACGATACGGTCGCCTATCATTTCCACGAGCCGCTCGGCGTCGTCGGCCAGATCATTCCCTGGAACTTCCCCATCCTGATGGCTGTGTGGAAGCTCGCCCCGGCGCTCGCCGCCGGCAATTGCGTGGTGCTGAAGCCGGCAGAGCAGACGCCCGCCTCCATCCACATCCTGCTCGGCCTGATCGCCGACATCCTGCCGCCCGGCGTCCTCAACGTCGTCAACGGCTTCGGGCTCGAGGCCGGCAAGCCGCTGGCGTCGAACCCGCGCATCGCCAAGATCGCCTTTACCGGCGAGACGACCACCGGCCGCCTCATCATGCAATATGCCTCGCAGAACCTGATCCCGGTGACGCTGGAGCTGGGCGGCAAGAGCCCGAACATCTTCTTCCAGGACGTGACGGCCGAGGACGACGACTTCCTCGACAAGGCCGTCGAGGGCTTCGTCATGTTCGCGCTCAATCAGGGCGAGGTCTGCACCTGCCCGAGCCGCGCGCTGATCCATGAGAATATCTACGACAGGTTCATGGAAAAGGCGCTGAAGCGCGTTGAGGCGATCGTGCAGGGCGACCCGCTCGACCCGGCCACCATGCTCGGCGCGCAGGCCTCCTCCGAGCAGCTTGAAAAAATCCTGTCCTATCTCGACATCGGCAGGAAGGAAGGCGCCGAGGTGCTGACCGGCGGCGAACGCAACACGCTGCCCGGCGATCTCGCCGGCGGCTATTACGTCAAGCCGACCGTCTTCAAGGGCACCAACAAGATGCGCATCTTCCAGGAGGAAATCTTCGGGCCGGTCGTGTCGGTCACCACCTTCAAGGACGACGAGGAGGCGCTGTCCATCGCCAACGACACGCTCTACGGCCTCGGTGCCGGCATATGGAGCCGCGACGTCAACCGCTGCTACCGCTTCGGCCGCGCCATCCAGGCGGGCCGGGTGTGGACCAACTGCTACCACGCCTATCCCGCGCACGCGGCCTTCGGCGGCTACAAGCAGTCGGGCATCGGCCGCGAGAACCACAGGATGATGCTCGACCACTACCAGCAGACCAAGAACATGCTGGTGAGCTACAGCCCCAGGAAGCTCGGCTTCTTCTGATCCGCCTCCCAAGGCGCCGGCGGCGTGGCGGGGATCGCCACGCCGCACCATCTGTCGGTAGAGGAAAAGAGCCATGCCCGGCAAGGTTTCGCTCGGAAAGGTCTCCGCCACGCCCGAAGCGGTTAAACTGCTCGACGAGATCATCGCCGATCACGGCCCGGTGCTGTTCCACCAGTCCGGCGGGTGCTGCGACGGCTCCTCGCCCATGTGCTATCCGCGCGGCGAATTCATCGTCGGCGACCGCGACGTGCTGCTCGGCACGATCGGCGACACGCCGGTCTACATCGGCGAATCCCAGTACGAGGCCTGGAAGCACACCGACCTCGTCATCGACGTGGTGCCGGGGCGCGGCGGCATGTTCTCGCTCGACAACGGCCGCGAGAAACGGTTCCTCACGCGCTCGACCGTCTGCGCCGCGCCGGAGCCGACGATCAGATAGCTTCTGCCCGCCGGGGCCGATAGCATACCGGAACGCCTGATCCGCCTCCGGGAAGAAGCCCACGACTTGTTGCACCGTCTTGCCGCCACAGCGCCAAGACGGGACCGGAGTGATGCGGACCCGCTCAGGCCGTCTCGCGTCTGAGCACGCGGCCCGGGCGCGCACCGCTCGACTTCCCGTCGTTCCATACGATCACGCCGTTGACCATCACGGTGCTGATGCCCTCGGAGAGGGCGATCGGCTTGTCGAATGTCGCGCGGTCGATCACCGTTTCGGCATCGAACAGGGTGAGATCGGCATAGGCCCCTTCCCTGATCACGCCACGGTCCTTGAGCCCGAATTCACGGGCCGTCAGGCCGGTCATCTTGTGAACGGCGGTTTCCAGCGAGAACAATCCGAGATCGCGGCTGTAGTGGCCGAGCACGCGGGGAAACGTGCCCCAGAGACGCGGATGCGGCTGCTCGTCATGCGGCAGGCCGTCCGAGCCGATCATGGTGGGCTCGAATTTCAGGATGCGTTGCACGTCGCCTTCGTCCATCCGGAAATAGACCGCGCCGGCCGGCTGCAGGCGCCTGACCGCTTCTTCCAGGTCGCATCCCAGTTCTTCCATGATGTCCGCCAGGTCGCGGCCGGCATGGGATGGCATGGCCTTCGACCAGGTCACCACCGTCCTGGGCGAATTGGCGGCGTGAGGCGCGGTCAGGATGGTCGATGACGCCGCATAGGGATAGCAATCGAGGCAGACATGCTGCCTGTGCATCTGCGCTTCGATATGGCGCAGGGTTTCCACCGAGCGCCCATGGTTTTTGACGCCCGCGAGCTTGTGGTGGGAAATCAGCACCTGCACGCCGACCGCGCGGCCGATTTCGAAGGTTTCGTCGAGCGATTCCATCGAATGGTCGGCCTCGTCCCGCATATGCGTGCAGTAAAGCCCTGCGAATTCCTTGAGCGGGCGGCAGACCTCGATTACCTCGCGTGTCGTCGCCGCCTGCGCAGGCGGATAGGCAAGCCCTGTGGAGACGCCGAAGGCACCTGCCTCCATCGCCTCCACCACATGCTCGCGCATGAGGGCGATCTCGGCATCCGTCGCCTCCCGGCCAAGGTCGTCCATGACGATGGCGCGCAAGGTCGTGTGACCGACCAGCATCACGCAATTGGTCGCGGGCGGCGTTTCCCGCAGCGCATTCAGATAGCCGGCAAAGCTCTTGTAGCGATACCACTCGCCGCTGGCATCCAGCAGGTCGAGAGGCGGCGTGACCGGCTTTTTCACCGCATGCGGCATCGGCGCGAGCGAAATGCCGCAATTTCCCGCCACCACCGTGGTAACGCCCTGGCTGACCTTCGGCGTCATGTCGCCGGCGGACAGCAGCATGCGGTCGTCATGCGTGTGGGAGTCGATGAAGCCCGGTGCGACGACCAGCCCGCCGGCATCGATTTCGCGGCCTGCCCGGGCATCGCCAAGGTCGCCGACAAGGGCGATGCGATCGCCCGCAATGGCGATATCGCCGTCAAAGCGCTCCTGCCCCGTGCCGTCGATGATGGTCGCGTTGCGGATGATGAGGTCGAGGGTGGACGGCATCAGGGGCATCCTTGCTGAATGGGGCTGAAGTTCTGGAAATCCCAATGCCGTCCGGGCGCGGCATCGAGCAGGGCTTGCGTATAGGCCTGCCGCGGCGCGGTCAGGATTTCGGCGGCGGGGCCGAACTCGACCATGCGCCCTTTCTGCATCACCATGATGGTGTCGCAGATCTGGGCGGCGACGCGCAGGTCGTGCGTGATGAACAATACGCCGACACCGGTGCTCACGCGAATATCGTCCAGAAGAGCGAGCACTTGCGCCTGCACTGAAACATCGAGCGCCGACACCGCCTCGTCCGCGACAAGCACATCCGGCTCCAGCGCCAGGGCGCGGGCGATGCAGATGCGCTGGCGTTGACCGCCGGAGAACTGGTGCGGGAAGCGCTCCAGCGCATCTGCCGGCAAGCCGACAAGATGCATCAGCTCGCGTGCGCGCTGGACGGCGGCCTTGTGCGGCGTACCGAAATTGACCAGCCCTTCGATGATGGATTCCCCCACATTCACACGCGGATTGAGCGAGCGGAACGGGTCCTGAAACACCATCTGCACGCGCTTGCGCATCCGGTGCAGGGCCTGGCCGCGCACGGTGGCCATATTCTCGCCGCAGATGACGACTTCGCCGGCGCTGGGGTCCTGAAGGCGCACGATGCAGCGCGCCACCGTCGATTTGCCCGAGCCGGATTCGCCCACCACGCCAAGTATCTCGCCCCTGCGCAGGGTCAGATCGATATCGGCGGCGGCGTGGACGACGGGTTGCTTCTTCCAGAAACGGCGTTGGCCATAGGTCTTGCTCAGGCTCGACACCGACAGCACAATCTCATTGTCGTTTCGCGCGCGCGGCTCCGGCAGGAGGCTTGGCACGGAGGACACCAGCATGCGCGTATAGTCCTCCTTCGGAGCGGACAGGATCTGCTCGCGGGAGCCGACCTCCACCACTTCGCCGCGGTTCATCACCACCACGCGGTCCGCGATGTCGGCGACCACGCCGAAATCATGGGTGATGAAAAGGACGGCCGTGTTGTGCCGCTCCTGCAATTCGCGGATCAGAAGCAGAATCTGCTTTTGCGTGGTCACATCGAGCGCCGTGGTGGGCTCGTCGGCGATCAGCAGTTTCGGCTCGAGGATGAGCGCAATGCAGATGACCACGCGCTGACGCTGGCCACCCGAAAGCTGATGCGGATAGGAATTGTAGATCCGCTCCGGATCGGGAAGATGCACGGATTCCAGCATGGCGAGAACGCGCTTGCGGCGCTCGCGCCTGCTGAGATCCTTGTGGATGCGCAGCACTTCCTCGATCTGCCTGCCGACGGTTTCCACCGGGTTCAGCGCGGTCATCGGCTCCTGGAAGATCATGGCCATGGTGCTGGCGCGCAGCGCCCGCAGCCGCTCCGGCCCGGCTTGCAGCACGTCCTCGCCCTCCAGCAGGATTTCACCGCCGCTGCAGGCGAGCACATTGGGCGAAAGCAACCCCATGATGGCAAAGGATGTGACGGACTTGCCCGAACCGGATTCGCCCACCACGCAGACGGTTTCGCCGGCGCGGACGGTGAACCCGACATCGCGCACGACGCGGACGGGATTGTTGCCGACCAGGCTGACCGAAAGCCCGCGCACCTCCAGGACGGGCGATGCCTTGTCCGCTTCTGCCTTGTGCAAGTTGCTCATGTTCGTTTCGCCATTTTGGGGTCGAGCAGGTCGCGCAGCACGTCGCCGATGATGTTGGCGCTCAGAAGCGTCAGCGCGAGCACGATGCCGGGGTAAAGGACAAGGCCGGGATAGAGCTGGAAATAGGTGCGCCCGTCGGCCATCATGTTGCCCCATGAGGGGATTTCGCTCGGCAGCCCCGCGCCGAGAAAGCTGAGCGTCGCCTCGGTCAGGATGGCCGAAGCGAAGATGAACGTGCCCTGCACGATCAGCGGTGCGACGGTGTTGGGCACCATATGCCGGGTCAGCATCCGCCACATGGGCGTGCCGAGCGAGATCGCGGCCTCTACATAGGCTTCGGAGCGCACGTTGAGAATGACGCTGCGCACCAGGCGCACCACGCGCGGAACCTCCGGAACGGTGATGGCGACCAGCACGGTGACAAGCGTTGCCCCCGTCAGGGAGACGAGCGCAATGGCGAGGAGGATGCTCGGAATGGCCATGACACCATCCATCACCCGCATGACAACGGCATCCACGCGCGGGAAATAACCGGCGAAGACACCGATCACCAGACCAAGCGACACGCTGATGAATGTCGCGCCGAGCCCCACGATCAGCGAAACCCGCGCGCCATAGAGCACGCGTGAATAAACGTCGCGGCCGAAAGCGTCCGAGCCCAGCCAGTGCGCCGGCGAGCTTGCCGCGAAGCGGGAACCGGGATCGATGGCGATCGGGTCGCTGGTGCCCAGCCACGGCGCGAAAATGGCCAGCAGGACGACCAGCATCAGCACCACGAAGGCCACCAGCACCGGAAGGCTGCGCGCCGAGTTCAGCAACTGAAACGCAAGCGAAGGCCCGGCTGGTCGCGACTCGTCCGGCAAGGAGGTGGAAAGAATGTTCCTATCGGCAGGCGATGTCGACATGATGCCCCTCCTCAATAGCGGATACGGGGGTCGAAAACGGTATAGAGAACATCGACCAGAAGATTGATGAGGATGTAGGTGAAGGAGAAAAGCAGGATCAGCCCCTGAATGACGGGATAGTCTCTTGCCAGCACCGCCTCGACCACGAGGCGGCCAAGCCCCGGAAGGTTGAAGACGGACTCCGTCACCACCACCCCGGTGATGAGCGAAGCGACGCCGATGCCGATCACCGTGACGATCGGCACCGCCGCATTGCGCAAGGCATGGCGCAACAGGACAGACCATTCGCTGGCGCCCTTCGCGCGCGCGGTGCGGATGAAATCCTCGCCCATCACATCCATCACGCTGCTGCGCGTCATGCGGGCCACCAGGGCGATATAGATTCCGCTCAGCGCCAGCGTCGGCAGGATGAGGCGCTGCGCATAGGGCCACAGGCCTTTGGCCAGGGGCGTGTAGCCTTGCACCGGAAACCAGCCGAGCTTCAGCGCCAGCCAGTAGATCAGCAGATATCCGATCACGAAAGTCGGAATGGAAAAGCCGAGCACCGAGAAGGTCATGACGGTGCGGTCCAGCCAGCCGCCGGGACGACGCGCGGCGATCACGCCCATCGGCACCGCCACCAGGATCGTGAAGATGATGGTGGAAAGCGCCAGCGACAGGGTCGGCCCCACGCGCGCGCCGATCATCTGGATGACCGGTGTGTTGGACAGAAGCGACACGCCCAGATCGCCCGCCAGGAGCTGTCTCACCCAGACATAAAGCTGGGTGAGAATGGGTTGATCGAGCCCCATCGCCTGGCGGATGCGCTCGAGCTGCTCGCCGGACGCATCGTCGCCCGCCAGAATGGCGGCGGGGTCGCCCGGCGTCAGGCGCAGCATGGCGAAGACCACCACGGCCACCATCAGCATCACCGGCAGCGTGGCGATCACGCGCCTCAGGATGTAGGAGATCATCGGCCGCTCACTCGCCATCCTTGCGGACGTTCCAGAACACCCTGACCGGAGATTCGAGGAAGCCGCTCAGGCTGCCGGAATAGGCGGAAGGAATGCGGAACTGGCCGAGCGGCGCGACCACGCCCTCGTCGATCGCCAGCTTCTGGATCCGGGCGGCGATCTCCTTCTGCTCGTCCGCGGTCGCCGCCTTGGCATAGTCGAGGCGCAGCTTCTCGATTTCCGGCACGTCCGGCCAGCCGGCCCATGACTTGCGGCCGGCCGCCGACAGCGTCGTGTTGCCGAACGGATCGCCGCTCGTCGCGAGGATCGCATAGGTGGAGAACAGGTTCCAGCCTCCCTCGGCAGGCGGCTTCTGGTTGCTCTGCTGGGTCACCACCGTCTGCCAGTCCATCGTCTTCATCTGGACGTTGAAGCCCGCCTTGCGCAGCGCATCGCCGATGACGATGGGCTGGGCGGCCAGCATGGCGATATCGGTGGGCTGCAGCAGCACGACGGGTGTGCCGTCATACTTGGCCTCCTTCAGCAGCGCCTTGGCCCTCTCGATATCCGACGGGACCACCCATTCCTCGCCATAGGTGTTGCCATTGGGATTGCCGCACCCCATGACGGCGGCGCAGGTGTTGTAGTATTCCGGATTTCCGACCAGCGCCTTCAGGACATCTTCCTGCCGCACGGCGGCAATGGCAGCCTGCCGCACCAGCTTGTTGTCGAACGGGGGATAGAGGTGGTTCATGCGGAAGTAGGTCCATGCCCCGAGCTTGTCGAGCACCTTGACCTGGATGTCCGGCGAGTTTTGCAGCAATGGCAGCAGGTCGAACGGCACTTCCTGGATGAAGTCGATTTCGCCGCTTTGCAGCGCGTTCACCGCCGTCATCTGGTCGGGCATCGTCACCCATTCGACCCGGTCGACATTGACGACCTTACCGCCCGCGGTCCAGCTCGCCGGCTCGTCGCGGGGAACATAATCCTCATTCTTCTCATAGACGACGCGAAGGCCCGGCTAGAACTCCGATTGCACGAACTTGAACGGGCCCGAGCCGATATATTCCGTAATCGGCTGGTTGGCGGGCGTCTCGGCGATGCGCTTTGGCATCATGAAAGCCGGGCGCGAGCTCAGCTTGGACAGGCCGGACAAAAGCAGCGTCGTCGGCTGGCTGAGCACGACCTCGAAGCTCCTCTCGTCGATCACCTTGATGTCATCGACCATCTTGATGAGCGCGATGCCGGTCGTATCCACCTCGGCCCAGCGCTTGATGGAGGCGATGCAATCCTCCGCCGTCACCGGCGCGCCGTCGTGCCATTTCAATCCGTCGCGCAGCGTGAACCTGTAGGTCTTGCCATCCTCGGAAACGGTCCAGTCGGCCATCTGCGGGCGGATCCTGAACGTCTCGTCCATGCCGAGCAGCGTGTCGTAGATCATGTAGCCATGGTCGCGGGTCAGGAACGCCGTGCTCATGATCGGGTCCATCACACGCAGGCCCGATTGCATCACCGCCTTGATGGTGGCGGCGTTGGCCTGCGTCATTCCCGCCATTGGAGCCATGGCCACGGCAGCGACGAGCGCGAGCCGCGCATATCTGAGAAGCGAGGCATTCTTGAAGGTGTCTTTGTTGAAGATCGTCATTGAGATTCCCCTTTTTAATTCTGCAAAGAACGACGGTTGCGTTCCCGGCTAGTGGACGACGAATTTATGCGGCTGGATTGCGGATGGCCGGCCGGCCATGCGGTCGACCAGCAGCGCGGCGCTGCCCGCCGCCAGCGTGAAGCCCAGACTCCCATGTCCGGCGTTGATCCAGAGATTGTCGCAGGGCGTGGCGCCGATCACGGGCGTGCTGCTCGGCCGCGCCGGGCGCAAGCCGGCCCAGACCTGCGGCTCGCCGGCGGGCGCGAGCTGCGGAAAGAGGCCCTCGGCCTGCCGGCGCAGAAGATCGATGCGGCGCGGCCTGATCCCGGCGTCGTCGTCGCCGACATCGACCATGCCCGCCACGCGCAGGCGATTGCCGAGCCGCGCATAAACCACCTTCGTGGCGATATCGCTGACGCTGCACCCCGGCGCGATACTCGCTTCGGTCAGGTCATAGGTCAGGCTGTAGCCCTTGAGCGCATGAATATGCGGATTGAAGCCTGCCTGCCGCGCAAGCTTCTGCGCGCCGAGGCCGTTGGCGATCACATAGGCGTCCGCCTCCAGCGGGCCGGAAGCGGTCTCCGCCGCGACGATGCGCCGGCCGCGACGCCGCAGCCGTGACACCGGGGTATCGAAGAGAAAGCGGACATCCCCGGCGAGCTTGTCCTGCAACTGCCTGCACAGCTTGAAGCAGTCGGCGGAATCCTCGTCCGGCATGAAGATGCCGCCGACGATCCTGTCCGCCCGGCTGGCGAGCGATGGTTCCCTGTCGATGCAGCCCTGACGGTCGAGCATCAGATAATCGCCGCCAAGCGTCTTCTGGAATTCCATCTGCTTCCGCGCGCTGGCCAAACCGGCCGCGTCGCCATAGACGAGCAGTTTTCCGGTGGAGGAAAAGTCGCAATCGAGCGCTTCCCGCCGCATCAGTTCATGCAGTTTCTCCCGGCTGTGCAGGCCGAGCTCCAGCAGGTCGATGGTGCCTTGCCGCGCCGCCGCCGAGCGGCAAAGACGCAGGAAGGAAAACCCCCAACGCCACTGTTCGGGGTCCGCGCGCAAGCGGAAATGCAAGGGTGCATCCTTGTCCGTCAGCCAGAGCGGCAATTTTGGCAGCACCGCCGGGTCTGCGGCGCGACGAAATTATAGCTGAGCTGCGCCCCGTTCGCCTTGCTGGTCGCGAGGCCGACGCCCCTGCCCGCCTCGACCACCGTCACGTCGTGGCCTTCCCGCCGCAGATAGTAGGCGGTCGTCATGCCGATGATGCCGGCGCCTATGACGAGAACACGCATGCTGATCGCTTCCCCCTCACGCGGCGGCTCTGCTGCGCCGGCGCAGGGTTTCAATGGTTGCCGCGACCGAGATGTGCTCAAGGCTGGTGCGCACGCAGATGATGGTCGCGCGGTCTGATTGAAGAGCCTCTTGCAGGGCGGGCTCGATGTCCCCCGGCTTGTCCACCCGCAGGCCGAGCGCGCCATAGGTCGTGGCCAGCGCGGCGAAATCGGGATTGACCAGCGCGGTCATGCCGACGCGCCCCGGAAAGTGCTTTTCCTGATGCATGCGGATCGTGCCGTATGAGCCATTGTCGGAGATGACGATGATCGGCCTGCCGCCATATTGAATGGCGGTGGCGAGCTCGTTGCCGGTCATCAGGAAGCCGCCGTCGCCGACAAAGCAGACAGCGCGCTTTTGCGGCTGGCGCAGGCTCGCGGCGACCGCTCCCGGAACGCCAAAGCCCATGGCCCCGGACGACGGAGCAATCATCATGCGACCACCGCCAAAGCGCATGAGACGCTGCACCCAGCCGCCGAAATTCCCGGCATCGAGAGTAACGATGGCTTCCCTGCCCAGCACGCGATCCATCGCCTGGACGAAAGCACCGAAGATCACGCCGTCTTCGGCTTCGGCCGGGCCGTTCCACTTTCGCAGGCCATCGGCAATGGCATGGAGCTCCATGCTCCATGCCCGATGCGCGCTCGCGATCTCCGCGGGCGCGCAAGCCCGCAACTGCTCGAGAAAGAGCACCGGATCGGCCGAAATACCACGCTCGAGGCTGCGCACATGGCCGACCGCCATGGCATCGGGCCACACCTGCACGACCGGCTGCGCCGGCTTCGGCGCGGCGGGGAAGGCGTAGCCCTGGCTCGTGACATCGCCCAGGCGGGCCCCGACGCCGATCACCAGGTCGGCCCTGGCGACGGCCGCGGCAAGCTCAGCCGGCACGCCATAAACGAGATGCCCGGCATAAAGCGGATGCTCGTTGTCCATCAGGTCGGCGTGACGCACCGACATGGCGACCGGAAGCGAGAACGCCTCGGCGGTTGCCCGCAACGCCTCCTGCCCGCGCGGCGATTTCAGCAGGCCGCCGGCAATGACAAGCGGGCGCCTGGTGGCGGCGATCATGCCCGCCACCGCCTCGACATCCTGCGCGGCGGCGGCCGAGCGCGCGACCGGGTAGACGGGAACGGCCGATGCCGCCACCTCGTCTTCCAGCATGTCCTCCGGCAGAACGACGACGACCGGCCCCGGCGTTCCGCTCGCCGCCGCGTGAAAGGCGGTCGCGACCATGTCGGCCAGCCGGCCGGCATCGCCGATCTCCACGACCCATTTGGCCATCGAGCCGAAAACGAGATTGTAGTCGACTTCCTGAAAGGCATTCATGTGCCTGTGGGCCCGCTCCACCTGCCCGACGAACAGCACGAAGGGCACGGCGTCCTGCTGCGCCGAATGGACGGCTATCGCCGCATTCATCGCGCCCGGTCCCCGGCTGACGAAAGCCACGCCCGGCCGTCCCGTCAGGCGCGCATCGGCCAGCGCCATGAAGCCCGCGCCGCTTTCATGACGCGTGGTGACGACATCGACGGCCGGCTCGTCCGTCAAGGCGTCGAGAACGCTCAGATAGCTTTCGCCGGGCACGCAGAAAATCCGGTCGACGCCATGCGCCTTCAGCGTTTCCACGAGCAGGTTGGCAGACCGCGTCATTCCTTGTTTTCCTTGTTCGAACCCGCCTGATCGCGGCGGCTTTCCAGCGTCTGGAGAGACTGGGTCTTCAGATCTTCGGGAAGGGCCGCGACGAGGTATTTCACCGCATTCCACAAACGGTCCCAGCCCTCGTCCGTGCGCAGGGGAACGCCGAGGAAGAACTCCTCCGTCTTGGAACGCAGCATGAGGTAGAGAATGCCGGCGAGCATGATGCTGACTACCGCGGGAATGTCGGCCTCGCCGGTCAGGCCGTCCACCCGGTCGATGAAGGAGCGCGCCGCCGTTTCGCGTCTTTCCGCCAGCTTGGCGCTGACTTCATTGCGCTCGATCAGCTCCCAGCGGCGCACCTCGCACAAGGGCGGGTTGCTGGACAGCACGTCGATCTGCTCGCGCAGCATGGCAAGGATCAGATCGGCGGGCGATTGCTGGCTGGTCTCGTTCTTCTTGACGACGTTGGAGCGCCTGGTCCAGAAGTCCTGCTCCTGCATCCAGGTCAGCATCAGGCCCGTCATGCCGTCGAAATAGCGGTAGATCAGCTCCCTGCTGACACCGGCGCGCTTGGCGACGACATTGATGCCCACGCCCGCCATGCCCGTCTCGCAGAGCTGGTCCTCCAGCGCCTGCAAAATGGCGCGCTCGGTGCGTTCACGCCGCGACATCAGCCCCTCCTGACGATCATGGTTCGCTCGGCCAGCCGCCCGGACGGGAAGGCAACGCCTTCGTCAATTCGCGCGAACAGCTCCGTCGCCGCATGGCCGATCGGCTTGTCGTCGCACAGCACCTGCGGCGCGCCATACACGACCGTGCGAGAAGCATGCCGGCCCGACAGAAGCGCCTTGTTGGCGGTTTCAAGGGCGAGGATGCGGCCGCCGGCATCGACATGAACGCGGTCCTGCTGCGCAAGCCGCAGGGCAACCGGCTCGTCGAGCCGCAGCAGGCCATGTGCTTCCGGGGTGCCGTTCAGCGCGCTCCAGGCGAGGTCGCCAAGGCACTGCGCCAGCTTCGCGCCGCTCGCGTGATTGGAATAGATGGAATTGTGCAGAAGAGCGTAGCCGTGACCCGCTCCGGCTTTCGCGGCCTGGCCGAGATCGGGTCGCCGCGCGACGCGCCCGGTGTTGGCCCATCCAATCGCGCCCTGTGCGGTCAAGGCGATCAGCCCGGCATCCATTTCCGGTTCGGCGCCCAGCACGTCGTCAATGGCGGCCTGCGGCGCGCGGCCCTGCTCCAGCAAGCGCAGAACGGCTTCGTTGACAGGAACGCCCTCGCCGTTGAGCGAGTTCGGCAGGCGGTGGCCGGTAACGAGACCGATTTCCGATCGTCCCGGCAAGAACTGAACCAAAGGCTCGGGGCGATCCGGACCGCTCGAAATGATCGCGGCGGTTCTTGCCGCTCGCCATGCATCGGGAATGTCCAGCCCCGACACACCGCCGCGCTGTATGCAGACGTGCCGGAATGCCCCCTTCTCATCGAGAACGGCCAGCACCGCGAAGCCGCCAATCGCACCCCGCCCGGCCAGCTCCGCTCCCATCACGGCCGACATGGCCGCTGCAACAGCATTTTCTCCGTAACAGGCAATCCCGATGGTCAAGGCGTCTCCCCACTCTTTATTTATTGGTCATACTGCACTAAGATAGGTGCAATGTGACTTGGTGTTCACATTTAGCTACGCCCATCCCCTGCCCGCCGTCAAGCGCATTCATCAAAGCGGCATCTTACAAAACAGGAAGACTGTCCTCCTGGAGGACGGGGGTCCGCCGGCGACGATCCGGAGACGGACAAAGGCGCCGGGCTCAACCCGACGCCTTGACAGCAGGCTCCTAAAACGACCGCCCCATGGCAGTAAAAACAGCTTCAAGCTGGAAAGAAAAAGCCCCGGGGGTGCCGGGGCTTTTCGAAGCGTTCTATCGCGGCCGTGACAGAAAGCGTTCCGCCAGCCGCGCCCACATGGCGGCGCCGACGGCGAGGCTGTCGTCGTTGAAGTCGTATTTCGGGTTGTGCAGGATCGCCGAATCGACGCCGTTGCCCAGCCGCAGGAAGCAGCCCGGCTTGTGCTCGAGGAAGCAGGCGAAGTCCTCGCTGCCCGGGATGAGCGGGCAGACGGACACATTCTCCGCGCCGACCAGCTCGTTCACCACCTCGGTCGCGAACTCTGTTTCCTCCGCAGAATTCACCACCACCGGATAGCCGCGCTGGTAGTCGATCTCCACGGTTGCGCCGTAGGACGCGGTGAGCGTGGCGGTGAGGTCGCGGATACGGCGCTCCAGCAGGTCGCGCACGACCGGCGAGAAGCAGCGCACGCTGAGCGTCAGCGTGACGCTCTCCGGGATCACGTTGGAGGCCTCGCCGCCATGGATCGAGCCCACCGTGACCACCGCCGTCTCGGTCGGGTCGACATTGCGCGACACGATCGTCTGCAGCGACATGATGAGGCTTGCCGAAACCATCACCGGATCGATGGTCAGATGCGGGCGCGAGGCATGGCCGCCCTTGCCCCGCACTGTGATGACCGCGGTATCGGCCGATGCCATCAGCGGTCCGGCGCGCATCAGGAAGCTGCCGGCCGGGGCGCCGGGATGGTTGTGCAACCCGAAGATCGCGTCGCAGGGGAAGCGCTCGAACAGGCCGTCGTCGATCATCTTCTGCGCGCCGCTCGGCACGCCCGCCTCTTCCGCCGGCTGGAAGATGAGGTTGACGGTTCCCTCGAAATTCCGCGTGCGCGCCAGATATTCGGCAGCGCCCAGCAGCATGGTGGTGTGGCCATCATGGCCGCAGGCATGCATCTTGCCCTGCGCCTTGCTCGCATAGGGAAGTCCGGTGGTCTCGTGGATCGGCAGCGCGTCCATGTCCGCGCGGATGGCGATGCTGCGATTGCCCTGGCCGACACGCAGCCGGCCCACCACGCCGTGGCCGCCGACGCCGCGCGTCACCTCGTAGCCCCACGCTTCCAGCTTGTCGGCGACGAAGGCCGCCGTCTTCTCTTCCTCGAAGGAAAGTTCGGGATTGGCGTGGAGGTGGTGGCGGATTTCCCTCAGGGACGTCTTCGAAGCTTCGAAATCGGCAAGGGAGGCAAAGTTGGATTGTTTCATATCTAGCGACTCGCCATGAAAGGACGAGCCCTCCTTCTCATATTCGCTGCGTCAGAGCGACGGGCATTTCCGCCGAATGCTATTGCGCCGCTCTATCTATTTCCTTAGCCGCACTTGCGCGACACCAAGCGATCACGTCCGATGCAGGATGCTCTAGATGAAGCGGCTGAGGAAGCTGCGGGTGCGCGGGTGCTGCGGATTTTCCAGAACGGCCTCCGGCGGCCCCTCCTCCACCACACGCCCCCCATCCATGAAGACCACGCGGTCGGCGGCCTCGCGGGCGAAGCCGATCTCGTGCGTCACCACGATCATGGTGAGGCCCTGCTCGGCCAGGCCGCGCATGGTGGTCAGCACCTCGCCGACCAGCTCGGGATCGAGCGCCGAGGTCGGCTCGTCGAACAGCATCAGCGTCGGCCGGATCGCCAGCGCGCGGGCAATCGCCACGCGCTGCTGCTGCCCGCCCGAAAGCTGGCGCGGATAGGCATTGACCTTCTCCGACATGCCGACCTTGGCCAGCAGCTCGCGCGCTTCGGCGATCGCCTCCTCGCGGTTGCGGCCATGCACGCCGATCGGCGCCTCGATGACGTTCTGCAGCACCGTCATGTGCGGATAGAGGTTGAACTGCTGGAACACCATGCCGATCTTGCTGCGCTGGGCGGCAATGGCGCGGTTGGACAGCGGCTGCAGCCTGCCGTTCCTGAGCTGATAGCCGATCTGCTCGCCGTCGACGAAGATCGATCCCTTGTCGATGGTCTCGAGCCGGTTGATGCAGCGCAGGAAGGTGGATTTGCCCGAGCCGGAAGGCCCGAGGATGACGACCACCTCGCCCGCCTTCACATCGAGGTCGATGCCTTTCAGCACCTCGATGTGATGGAAGGACTTGTGAACGTTATGGGCGCGCACCAGGGGCGCCTGGTCGATGCTGGACATGGTCACCGGGCGTCCTCCTGCTGCACTGCCTTTTCCGCCGTGTCGTCCCTGCGCACGGCCGCGTCGCGCTCGCCGCGATTGTAGTGACGCTCGATGGCGCCCTGGGCGACATTCAGGACGGAGGTGATGAGCAGATACCACAGCACCGCCACGAGCAGCATGGGCATCACCTCGAAGGTGCGGTTGTAGATCGACTGGACCGAATAGAGCAGATCGGCCATCGCGATCACGCTGACCAGCGAGGTCGCCTTGATCATGCTGATGAGCTGGTTGCCCGTGGGCGGCACGATGGAGCGCATGGCCTGCGGGATGATGATGCGGCGCAGCGCCCGCGCCCGCGTCATGCCGAAGGCCTCGGCGGTTTCGGCCTGCCCCTTGTCGACCGACAGCAGGCCGCCGCGGATGATTTCCGCCATATAGGCCGCCTCGTTGAGGGCGAGGCCGACGATTGCCGCCGTCACCGGCGAGATAAGGTCGTTGGTGTTCCAGCTTGCGAAGGTCGGGCCGAACGGGATGCCGAGGGAGATCTGCGGAAACAGCGTCGACAGATTGTACCAGAAGATGAGCTGGACCAGCAGCGGCGTGCCCCGGAAGAACCAGATGAACAGGCCCGACACGGAACTTGCGAGCCTGTCGCGCGACATGCGCGCGATCGCCAGCAAGAGGCCGAGCGCGATGCCGATGGCCATGGCGACGACCGTCAGTCCCAGCGTGACATAGAGGCCGTGGATGACCGTCGGATCGAAGAAATACTGCGCGACGACCGGCCAGCCGAAATTCGGGTTGTTGGCGACGATGTAGGCGAAGTTCGCCGCGACGGCGAGGACCACCACCCACAGGAGCAGCCGGCCCGGGCGAAACGGGCGATGCGCCCGGGCTACGTCGTAAAGGTCTGCATCCATGCGGGCTCCCCCGTTGTCGGCGGGAGCCGACAGCGTGCTCATTTCGCGGCCTTCCCGGCAAGATTGATGCCCGGGGCATCGATCATGTTGTTCTCAAGGCCCCACTTCTTCATGATCGCGGCATAGGTGCCGTTGTCCATCAGTTCCTTGATGCCGTCGCGCAGCACCTCGCCGAGCGGCGAGCCCTTCGGCACCACCGCGCCCTGGAACAGGTCGTCGAAGCCGTTCTTCTGGCCGACGCCGGTCAGCTCGAGCTGGCCGTTGGCCTGCTGCACGAAATAGGTGAGCGGGGCCTGTGACGAGAAGAAGGCATCCGAGCGCCTGGAGCGCACGGCCAGGATGGAGGTCGGCTGGTCGGTGAAGGACTGCACCTCCATCGCGCCCTTGCCGTCTGCGGCGCATTTTTCCGCCTGCGTCTTGATGACCTTTTCGGCCGAGCCGCCGGCCATCACCGCGATGCGCTTGCCGCAGGCCGTGTCGAGCGAGACGATGCCTTCCGGATTTCCCTTCTGGACGGCGAAGACGACATATTCCTTCACCCAGTCGACGAAGTCGTTGGCTTCCTCGCGCGAGGGGAAATCGCCCACCGGGCCGAAGGCGAGCTGGTAGCGGCCGGAGTTGATGCCGCTGAGCAGGGCCGGCAGGCCGCCCACGGTGGCGTGCTCGATCCTGATGCCGAGAAGCTGGCCGAGCGCGTCGGTCATATCGGCGCTGGCGCCGCTCATCTCCGTGCCCGTCACGATCTCGTAGGGCGGGAAGGAGCCGTTGTTGACCGCCACCATGCGACCGGCCTTTACGATTTCCTCCGGCAAGCGGGCGCGCAGCGCCTCGTTCACGCTCTGCTCCGGAATTTTCGCCTCCTCGGCGAAGGCCGCCTGGGCCAGAAGAGCGGCGAAGGCCGCCGCGAGAATGGATTTCCTGTACATTGTCATCTCCCTGAAGAACCGAATTCGGATGCCGCTCAGACCTGGGCCGCGAAGAAGGGGAAGAGCTCTTCCACCGTCAGTCTGCGCGAAAGTATGCCCTGGACGTGAAGTTCCTCGGCGAAAGCGTGTATCATCGCCGCGTTGGCTGCGAGGCCGCTGTCGTTCCAGCCGGCCGGCAGGTCGCGCGCCGCCTGAAGAAGCTCGTCGATCACCCACGGGCTGGTGTCCGCATATTTGCGGCGCTTGGCCGTCCATACGCGCTGGCTTTCGTCGATCAGGTCGCTGAGTTCCTGCGCGATCCACGGATGCTCCTCGACGATCTCCGACTTGATGCCGACCAGATGCATGCCGGGCACGTAGCCAACCGCATTGAGATAGTCGCGCTCGGCGCGGCGGAAATCCGTCAGCACCTGACGGAAGCCGGAATTCGTGCCGAAGAAGCCGTCCGGCATGAAGGGCGTGAAGACCGCGTCCAGCCAGCCTTCGCCCAGGAGTTCCATCATCGGCCGCTCGCCCGGCATCGCCTCGATGCGGCCGGGGCGGCCGAAACCATCCAGCCGGTCGACGACCGGATGGGCGGCGGTGAGGCGGCCGGCATACCAGTAGGCGTCTTCCACGCCCACGCCCTCGCGGCGCAGCGCCGCGCGCGTCCAGGTGTTGCCGGAATCGCGCCAGCCGGTCACGCCGATCCTCTTGCCGGCAAGCTGGCCGAAGCTGACGATTGGGCTGTCGGCGCGCGTGATGACGCAGCGATGACGAAAGCCGCGCATGATGAAATTGGGAATGCCGACGAGACCGCCCTCGCCATCGGCGCACATGGAGGTGTAGCGGCTGAACGACATCTCGGCCGCGTCATGCACCGCGTCGCGGCGCAGGTCCGAAACCAGCGTGCCGACACGGTCCACGACCAGTTCCAGCCGCGGCGAGCGCACGTCGCCCAGGGCCAGCGGCGTCAGATAGTCCCAATCCCTCACAGCGAGCCGCAGCGCGATCGTCATTCTCATTTCCTTGAAATTGCCATTGCGGACGGCAAACTAAATGTTCAGTTTTTCCCGATCAAACGCTATTACGTTATCGAACATTAAATTAAGGATTCCCGCATGGCGCTCGATTTCCCTGCTTCCTGGTTCGCCGAACGGCTGGAAAATCGAACCACGCGCGGCATCGCCCGCGACACCGCCATGCTGATCCGACGCGGAGCCCTGCCCGTCGGCGCCAAGCTGCCGCCGGTGCGCGACCTCGCCTATGCGCTGGGCGTCAGCCCGGCGACGATCTCGGAAGCGTGGAGCGACCTGCGCAGGCAGAAGATCATTTCCGGGCGCGGCCGCAACGGCACCTGGGTGAGCGGCGATCGCTTCGTGCCCCAGCCGGAGCGGCTGGCGAGCTTCGGCAATTACGGCCCGGATGTGCTCGACCTTTCGAAGGCCGTTCCCGACGTGACGCTGCTGCCGCCGCTGGAGGAGGCACTGCGCCACGGCGCGCGGGCCGAGAACCTGAACAGCTACGACCGCACGCGCATCCTGCCCGAGCTCGAACAGGCCGTGCGCCGCGACTGGCCCTACGAGCCGGACGCCTTCCTCGCCACCAATGGCGGATACAACGCGGTCTACACGCTGCTGCACGCGCTGGTGCCGCACGATGCGCCGGTGGCCATCGAGGATCCCACGGCGATGCGCCTGCTGGACATTCTGGAGGATCTCGGCGTGCCGATCATTCCCGTCGCCTGCGACCGCGAGGGGCCGCTGCCGGCTTCGCTGGCCGAGGCGATGGCGCAGAAGCCGGCCGCCTTCCTGTTCCAGCCGCGCATCCATTCGGTGACGAGCCATTGCGTGAGTGCCGCGCGCATGGCCGCGCTGGGCGACGTGCTGGAAGGGAGCGACACGCTCATCATCGAGGACGACGGCGTGGCCGATGTCGCGCTCACGCCCCGGCTGACGCTGGGCAATCGCTTTCCCGACCGCGTCATACACATATTGTCCTATTCCAAGACGCTGGGACCGGACATGCGGCTGGCGGTGCTTTCCGGCTCGGCGTCGATCGTCGAGCAGATCCAGTCCTACCGCAGCTTCAGCGCCGGCTGGACGAGTCGCATCCTGCAATCGGCCGTGGCCTGGCTGCTGACCGACGAGAGGACACAGGCCGGGCTCGACCGCACCCGCCGCATCTACCACGAGCGCGCCCGCAGCTTCGGCGAAGCGCTGGCGGCCGAGGGCATCACGCCGCCCGGCGGCAGCGGCCTGTGCTGCCTGCTGCCGGTGCCTTCCGAGCCTTTCGCCATGGTGACGCTGGCGGCCCGCCGCATTGCGGTCGCGCCCGGTGCGAAGTTTTCCACGCGGCCGATCTCGGCCGTCAGGATCGCCACCAGCATATTGAGCGAGCGGCAGATCGCGGAAGTGGCTTCGGCGGCCGCACTGGCCAGCCGGCCGCTTGGATAAGAAGGGTAGCGGATTCCAATGCTCCCCCGGCCGCATCAGGAACAGAATTCCGATGACGGCCCGAAATTGGGGCGGACCTGCGTCGCCATCGCGGCCCTTCAGTTCCCGCATGCCGATCTGCGCAGCGTTCCGACGCGTTGACAGCTCCCAACCGGAACGTACATCCAGATACCGCGACCCAGCCTCCATGATTGATATATGAGCGGCAGGACAACCGATGCCGTGATATATGAAGGGCCTGCCGGCGCGGCAGACAATTTGGCAAGCGTACCCGGCCCCCGAGCTGCGGCGTTTCGCGTTTTGCGCGGACCAAGCCGGCTGCCATACTATGATTGAAAACCCGGCTTGCAGGAGGCACCTCATGGACCCGATCGAACGGATAAGGCCAGTCAGCGAACAGCCGCTCGCCCATCCGCAGGTCACAAGGGAATTCATAGGCAGGCTGGTGCGTGCATTCTATGCGAAGATCGCCAGGGAACCACGACTGGGACCGATTTTCGCGCGCGAAATCGATGGCCACTGGGAACCCCATTTGGAAAAGATGACTGAGTTCTGGTGTTCCGTCATTCTCAAGACGGGCACCTATCAGGGCCGCCCCGTGCCGGCGCATGTGAAGCTGGCCGACGTGACCGAGGCCGACTTTGCGATCTGGCTGGGACTTTTCGGCGAGACCGCGCGCGAGCTGTGCGCGCCCGAGGTGGCCGCCGTCTTCATCGAGCGCGCCGAGCGCATTGCGAAAAGCCTGCAGCTCGCCATGTTCTTCCGCCTGCCGAAACAGGGCACCATTCCGCAAGCCTAGAAGCAGCGGACGTTCCGACGAACGCCGCCCCGCTGCTCCCGTCTGATTTCCTTGGCCGCAGCTGTGCGACGCCGGCCGATTCCGTCTGGTTGCAGAATGCTCCAGCGGGCAGCCCCGACCGGGCAGATCACCTTTCCGCTCGACCAGCACCCGGCGTCGGTTGACAGCTGTCAACCCGACATCCAATCCAGGAAGCCGGGCGCGAGCCGATCACTTTCGCCGCCTCCGCCAAGTGGTTAATTTCCATTAACCATAAATACCTTGACGCGACTCGCGCCGGCCGGCACCCTGTTACGGAGTTCAAGCGTTTTCGGACTGCGTGGGCGTAACCGGCTCCCAAAATCGTTACAGCCGGCTTTACACGTAAAAATAACGACTTCCGTAGGTCGGGATTCGACCTGACGGGCCGAATCGGCGCATGATCCGCTGAATATCTGCCGTTCTGGCGATTTTGCGGGTCAAAGTGCCGCGAAAATGACGACCGGACAGAAAGTTAAAGAATGATTGTCGAGGCAAAAGTGCAGGATCAAAGCTGGGGACATTCGGAGAGCGGCGAGGTGATATCGACCGACCGCGCCATCGCCGCCGACGCCGAAATGCTGTCGGCGCAACTCCAGGCGATGCGCAGCCGGCTGTTCCAGCCCGAGGCCCGCAAGGCGCTGCGCAAGTTCACCAGCGGCGAGGCCGCCAAGCTGATCGGCGTATCCGACGGCTATCTGCGCCAGCTTTCCATCGCCGGCGAGGGGCCGCAGCCGGAGACCGGCCCCGGCGGCCGCCGGCATTACTCGCTTGCCGACATCAATGCGCTGCGCCGGCATCTGGCCGACCAGGGCGGCGCCAAGGCGCGCAGCTATCTGCCGCACCGCAACCCCGAACTCGGCGAGCATCTGCAGGTGATTGCCGTCACCAACTTCAAGGGCGGCTCCGGCAAGACCACCACCAGCACGCATCTGGCCCAGCATCTGGCGCTTTCCGGCTTTCGCGTGCTTGCCGTCGATCTCGACCCGCAGGCCTCCATGTCGGCGCTGTTCGGCTACCAGCCGGAGCTCGACCTGACCGGCAACGATACGCTCTACGGCGCGATCCGCTATGACGACCACCGGCGGCCGCTGCGCGACATCATCCGCAAGACCTATTTCGACGGCCTCGACCTTGTGCCGGGGAATCTCGAGCTGCAGGAATTCGAGCACACCACGCCGCACATGCTGTCGGCCCGCCAGGGCGGCACGGACACGGGCGAACCCTTGTTCTTCGCCCGCGTGCAGGCGGCCTTCGCCGAGATCGCGGACGACTATGACGTGATCGTCGTCGACTGCCCGCCGCAGCTCGGTTTCCTGACGCTGTCGGCGTTGTGCGCGGCGACTTCGGTGCTGGTGACGGTGCATCCGCAGATGCTGGACGTCGCCTCGATGAGCCAGTTCCTGTTCATGACCGCCGATCTTCTGGCGGTGGTGCGCGAGGCCGGCGGCGCGCTGAACTTCGACTTCATGCGCTATCTCATCACCCGCTACGAGCCCAATGACGGGCCGCAGACGCAGATCGCGGGCTTCCTGCGCTCGCTGTTCGGCGCGCGCGTGCTGACCGCGCCGCTGGTGAAGTCCACCGCCTTCTCGGATGCGGGCCTCACCAAGCAGACGCTTTACGAGGTGGCGCGCGAGAGCTTCACGCGCACCACCTACGATCGCGCGATGGAATCGTTGACAGCTGTCAACTCCGAGGTCGAGGGCCTTATCCTCAAGGCCTGGAACCGGGCAGGCTGAGGGAGGACGAGATGTCGGGACCCAACAACCGCAAGGACCAGCTCAAGGCGCTGTTCGGCATGGACCAGCCGGCGCAGGCAGCACCTGCGCCGCAGCCCGGCCCCGCTGCGAGCCCCGCGCCTGCCGGCACTCCGCTGTCGGCGCCGCGCAGCGCGTCGGGCGCGGTCAAGGCCATGGGGCTCTCGCTCGGCGGCCTTTCGCGCGAGCTTGAAGATGCCCGCAAGCTGAAGGAGAGCCTGGAGGCCGGCGAGCGCATCGTCGAAATCGATCCCAAGCTGGTCGATGCCTCCTTCATCACCGACCGGCTGAGCTTCGAGGACAAGCACGACCCCGAATTCGCGGCCCTGGTGGAGAGCATCCGCGCCAGCGGCCAGCAGGTGCCGGTGCTGGTGCGGCCGCATCCGGAAAAGCCGGGCCGCTTCCAGGCGGCCTATGGTCATCGCCGGCTGCGCGCGGTGCTGCGGCTCGACCTGCCGCTGCGCGCGATCGTGCGCAATCTCAGCGATGCCGAGCTGGTGCTGGCGCAGGGCAAGGAAAACACCGAACGGCGCAACCTGTCCTTCATCGAGCGGGCGCTGTTTGCCCATGCACTGATCCGGCATGGCTTCGAGCGTGGCGTGGTGCAGGAGGCGCTGTCGCTGCACAAGGCGGATATGACCCGCTATCTGCAGGTCGCCGAAGCCCTTCCGGCACGGATCGCCAGTGCGATCGGCCCCGCGCCCAAGGCGGGCCGCGCGCGCTGGATGGAGCTTGCCGAAATGCTGAAGGGCGAGGCAGCCCAGGTGAAGGCCGACGACGAGATCACCAGCCAGCGCTTCAAGGCCGTAGACAGCGACGCGCGCTTTGCCCTGCTGTTCAATCGCCTCGCCCGCAAGCCCAGGCCACAGCCGGCGAGCGAGATCCGCGATGCCAGCGGCAAGGTTTTCGCCCGTCTCGGCAATCTCGCCAAGACGCCGCGGCTGGAGCTGACCTCCGCGCCCGCCGGTTTTGCCGAATTCCTCGGCGCGGAGTTGCCTGCGTTGCTGGAGAAATTCGAACAGCAGCGGCGTGACTAGGAGTTTTATCCCCGTCCGGCGAATCGCCCCGATAATGGTCGCGGCGCGCCGGCAGTGGAGCGTGAGAGTGTACTGAAAGCGTAGGAAAGACTTAGGACGAAAGGAAGACCGGCAAGAAAAAGGCCCCCGAAACGTTACCATTCCGGAAGCCCTCATCAATGTAGCGATTGTGAGAGAATCACTTCCGACCTGAATTGTCAAGGGTTGGGCACGTTCCGACAACGGCTTTGCTTGCCTCGAATCGAGGTGAAGTGATGACAGAGCGTTTTGCAACGACGCCGTTCGGCCGTCGATCGCTTTCGCATGCCCTGTTCACAGCCCAGGAGCGGGTGAGACAGGCACGCAAGGAGCTTTCGACCGGCGGCAACGGTGAAAAGGCCTGCGTGGCCGACAAATGGCGGCTTTTGCGGTCGCTGACCGAGGCGAGGGCGGCTTATGGCCTCTCCGACCGCACCATTGCCGTGCTGGAGGCTCTGTTGAGCTTCCATCCGGCAAGCGAGATCAACGGCTCCAAGCCGCTGATCGTGTTTCCATCCAATGCCGAACTGTCGCTTCGCTCGCGCGGCATGGCGCCGGCCACGCTGCGGCGGCATCTGGCGGCTCTGGTGGAAGCCGGCATGATCCTGCGGCGCGACAGCCCCAACGGCAAGCGTTACGCCTGCCGCGATACCCGTGGGGCGATCGAAACGGCATTCGGCTTCGATCTCTCGCCGCTCGCTCTGCGCATGACCGAAATCGAGGCGCATGCCGCGCAGGCGAGATCGCATGCACGCGTCCTGCAGCGCCTGCGCATGGAGGTCACGATCCATTTGCGCGACATCTCCAAGACCGTGCATGCGGGCCTGCAAGAGGGCAGGGCAGGGGACTGGCAAGCCCTTCTGCAGCGTCTCGAAAATCTCTCCGGCCGCCTTGCCCGCACCGCGACGATGGGGGAGCTGACCGAGCGCCGCGAAGCACTTTCCCGGCTGCGCGCCGACGTGGAAAACACCTATCTGGACAGCATCGCTCCTGCTGAACTGAGCGCCAATGAGTCCGAAAGTGAGCGCCACATACAGAAGTCAGAGTCAGATTCACCTTTTGATAAGCATGCCGGGAAAAACGCGTGTGAAAACCCCGGGCATCTTCTCGACATCGCCAGGAACGGGCTGGGAGTCGACGTTTCGGTTCCGAACCAATCCCGAGAATCCTCCTGCCAGGCGACCTCGGTCGGGAGAACCGAAACCTTGCGGACGACGCTGCCATCGCTCGAAAAACTCCTTTCGGCCTGCCCGCAATTTCCGCTTTATGCCCGCGACGGTCTTCGAGACTGGCGCGACGTGCTGCGGACGGCCGAGCTGGTACGCGCCATGCTGGGCATTTCGCCGGATGCATGGGAGCGGGCACGCCGGGCCATGGGCGACGCACAGGCAAGCGTGACCGTGGCGATCCTGCTCGAACGCTCCGCCGATATCCGCTCGCCCGGAGCCTATCTGCGGGCATTGACCGACCAGGCCTTGAAAGGACGCTATCTGCCCGCGCGCATGCTGGATGGGCTGAACGGCCAAAGCTCGCCCAGGGCGGGCACCAAACCCGGGCAATGCGATCTGGAGGTAGCCCCGCAAGCCATATCGATTTCGAATGGCAGGGAGCCTTTATCGCCAGCATGGATGCGTCCGGCGACCAAACCGGAAGGAACCTCGAACCGGCGATGGGAACGCCGTGGATGACCGTGTAAAAAGGAAGAGGCCCGGCAATGGGCGGCGTTCGGGCCAACCAATCCTTGACTCCGGAGGGGAGAATCGACACCATGGCGAAATCGGTGGAATGAACGCCACCCGTAACGCAGCCGAAACAGAATTGATCGTTTCGGACCCGGTTCGAGCCAGACATCTCCAGCATATTCAAGAATACGACAAAACCGGTATCGGCAGTGGCGGAAGCAAATGGCCGGATAGCTTCCGTTAGACGTCTGGGCTATCCTCAAATCAATGACTTATGATTTGCACGGACTATCCCTGCGAGAGCTGCTCGCGCCGCTTGTTCGGGCCGAAGACCAGCTTGCCCGGCTGGACGAGCGTGTGCGCAGGGGCGAGCCGGGTTCAGGCTTTGTCGAACGGGCGCATTTCCACGATGCGGTCGCCCAGCTCTGGCTGGAGGGTGAGCTTGTCCATGTCGAGGATCTGGTCCTCCACGATGCCATGATGGATACGCGCTCGCCCACGCACGAGCTGACACGGGCCCATGCCGTGCTGAGGACGCGGCGGCGCATCTTTGGCCAGCCGGCCGCATGGGCGCTGTCGCAGGCGGGGTTGGCCGCGCTGACGGCACGCGAAAGTGCGACAGGCGGCAAGCCCCTTCGTCCGATGGACGCGGCGGAGCCCGCGACGGCTCGGGATGCGGACGGCGATGAACAGCCGGACGCGCTGGCGCTCCAGCTTGCCGAAATCGACGCGGTCCTGGCGCGCACCGAACAGTTGCTTGAAGGCGCGGGGAGGCGGGATCGCCGGGGCGGGGCAGGGGAAGCTGCTTTCGGCGGGCAGGAGACAGCGATCGCCGACGACATCAAGCCTGTCGGGCGGCGGGACGTATCGGCCGGCGCCGGTGGCGAGCACAGTGAAAGACGTTCCATCCGCAATCCCCTGATCGAGGATACGGACTGGGATGAAGAAAGCCGGCTGGCCGAATGGCTGAGCGTCATGGAGGAAGCGCGCGATGAATTTCCGCCGCTTCTGGCCGCCGCGCTGGCCTGGGACGCATGGGAGCGCATCGAACCGCTGCAGAATCAGGCCTGGCTCGGCAATCTGCTGGTTGCCGCGTTGCTGCGTTGCTGCGGGAAAACCACGGCCCATCTCGGAGGCATCAGCGTCGGCCTGCGGCTCGTGTCGCGCGAAAGGCGGCGCTCGCGCGACCGCGCCACCCGGCTCGCGGCATTTCTGGAAGGGGCCGCGGGGGCGGCCGAAGCGGGGCTGAAGGAGCTCGACCGGCTCGGCCTTGCGCGCACACAGATGGAGCGGCGGTTGCGCGGCAAGCGGCGCAATTCGCGCCTGCCGGCGCTCATCGAACTGGTGCTGGCGCGCCCCATGGTTTCGGCCGGACTGATTGCGAAGGAACTGGGCGTCACCCAGCGCGCGGCGCTCGATCTCGTTTCCGAGCTCGGCGTCAGGGAACTGACCGGACGCGGGCGGTTCCGGGCCTGGGGGGTGCTGTAAGGGAGCTTTCTCCGCATCTGTGCGCCGGGGAGGGCAGCAAACTCGGGAAAGCAGGCAATAGAGCCAGCAAAAGTGCGAAGCGGTTTTGCGTCCGGAAATGCGTAAACAAATAGATAGAGCGGTTCCGTAAAACCCAGCCGCTCTGGGCTCCGCTTCCAGCCCGGAGAAGGTGGTCCGCCCGCCAGCCGTGCATTCAGGCTGGATGGGGCGGGCACCTTCTCCGGGCGGTCTGCCCTGGGAGGCAAAAGGAGGCCGGGCGATCCAGAAGAGGGGATCGTCCGGATGAGGTTCAGGCCTTGCCGTAGCCGCCGCCGGTCGGGGTGACGATGGTGAAGGCTTCGCCGGCTTCCAGCACGGTCTGGGCGCAGCCGCCCAGCACTTCCACCGAGCCGTCGGCGCGGCGCACGAGGTTCTTGCCGAGCTGGCCGGGCTCGCCGCCCTCCAGCCCGAAGGGCGCGACGCGGCGGTGGCCGCTCAGGATGGCGAATTCGAGCTTTTCACGGGCGCGGATGGTGCGCTGCGTGCCGTTGCCGGCCGACCATTTTCCGCGCCCGCCGGAATCGGCGCGGATGTGGAAATCTTCCAGCACGACGGGGAAGCGCGATTCCAGGATCTCCGGGTCGGTGAGGCGCGAATTGGTCATGTGCGTGTGCACCGCATCCGCGCCCGAGAAGCCGGGACCGGCGGGCGCGCCGGAGCAGATCGTCTCATAGTACTGGTACTGGTCATTGCCGAAGGTCAGGTTGTTCATGGTGCCCTGCGCGGCGGCCATTGCGCCGGTGGCGCCCAGCAGGCAGTTGGTCACTGCCTGGCTCACCTCGACATTGCCGGCCACGACCGCCGCCGGATAGTGCGGCGCCAGCATCGAGCCCTCCGGCACCACGAGGCGGATCGGCCGCAGGCAGCCGGCATTCATAGGAATGTCGCCGTCGACCAGCAGGCGGAAGACGTAGAGCACGGCGGCCCGCGTCACCGGCTGCGGCGCGTTGAAATTGTCGGGCCGCTGTTCGGAGGTGCCGGTGAAGTCGACGGTCGCCTCGCGCTTTTGCCTGTCGATCGTGATCCTCACCCTGATCCACGACCCCTGGTCCATCTCATAGGCGAATTCGCCGTCTGGCAGCTGGTCGAGCACGCGGCGCACGCTTTCGGCGGCGTTGTCCTGCACATGGCCCATATAGGCCTCGACCACCTCTTCGCCGAACTGCGCGATCATCTTGTCGAGTTCGGCGACGCCCTTTTCATTGGCCGCGATCTGCGCCTTCAGGTCGTTGACGTTCTGGACCAGGTTGCGCACCGGGTAACGTCCGCCGGTGAGCAGGGCCGAAAGCTCGGCCTCGCGGAAGCGGCCGGCATCGACCAGCTTGAAATTGTCGATGTAGACGCCTTCCTCCTCGATATTGGTGGCAAGCGGCGACATGGAGCCGGGCGCGATGCCGCCGATGTCGGCATGGTGGCCGCGGCTCGCCACCCAGAAGCGGATCGCCTTGCCTTCATTGTCGAACACCGGCGTGCAGACGGTGAGGTCGGGCAGGTGGGTGCCGCCATTATAGGGCGCGTTGATGAGGAAGACGTCGCCGGGGCGGATCACCTTGTTCTCGCGGATGGCGGTGGCCACGGAGGCATCCATGGAGCCGAGATGAACGGGCATGTGCGGCGCGTTGGCCACCAGATTGCCGGCGGCGTCGAACACGGCGCAGGAGAAGTCCAGCCGCTCCTTGATGTTCACCGAATAGGCGGTGTTCTGCAGCGTGACGCCCATCTGCTCGGCGATCGACATGAAGAGATTGTTGAAAATCTCCAGCATGATCGGATCGGCGTCGGTGCCGATCGCCGCCTCGGTGGCCAGCGCCTTCACCCGCTTCAGCACGATGTGGTCGCGCGCCGTCAGCTCGCCCTGCCAGCCGTCCTCAATGACGACGGTCTGGTTCTTCTCAATGATGATGGCGGGGCCCGGGACGAGATTGCCGCAAGCCAGTTCCTCGCGCAGGATCACCGCCGCATCGTGGAACCTGCCCTGCGAGAAGAAGCGCGTGCGGCGCGTGGGCGTGAGCTCCCTGGAGTCAGTCGACGCAAGGGTCGTTTCGGGGTCGTCACCACCACCGCCAACCGTCTCGACCTCGACGGCGTCGATCACCAGCGCCTTCGTTTCGTCCACGAAACCAAAGCGGCGCCTGTGCAGCGTCTCGAATTCGCCGCGCAGGCGGGCGGCCGTCTCGCCGGCATCGAAGGAGGCCTCGACGGGAATGACCGTGTCGGTGCCGGCATAGCGGATATGCGCGCGCAGATAGGTCCGGGTCCTGGGTGCCTCGATGCCCTGGGCCGAGAGATCGGCCAGGCATTCGCGCTTCAGCTCCTCGCCCAGCGCATGAAGCTCCGCGACGGCATTCTGCTCCAGCGCGGCGTCGAGCGCCTTCTGGCGGGTGGCGCGGATATCGGCCAGGCCCATGCCATAGGCCGAGAGCAGGCCCGACATGGGGTGCAGAAGAATGTTCTTCATGCCCAGCGCGTCGGCCACAAGGCAGGCGTGCTGGCCGCCGGCGCCGCCGAAGCAGTTCAGCGCATAGCGCGTCACGTCATAGCCGCGCTGGACGGAAATCTTCTTGATGGCCTCGACCATGTTGGCGATGGCGATGCGGATGAAGCCGTCGGCGATCTCTTCCGGCGCGCGCCCGTCGCCCAGCTCGTCGGCGACCTCGGTGAACAGGCGTCGCACGGTGTCGGCATCCAGCCGCTCGTTCTGCTGCGGCCCGAAGATCGCCGGGAAATATTCCGGCATCAGCTTGCCCAGCATCACATTGGCGTCGGTGACGGTGAGCGGCCCGCCGTGACGATAACAGGCGGGGCCGGGATTGGCGCCGGCCGAGTCCGGGCCGACGCGGAAGCGTCCGCCGTCGGCGTGCAGGATCGAGCCGCCGCCGGCCGCGACCGTGTGGATCAGCATCATCGGCGCGCGCACGCGCACGCCGGCCACCTGCGTCTCGAAGGCGCGCTCATATTCCCCGTCGAAATGAGCGACGTCGGTCGAGGTGCCGCCCATGTCGAAGCCGATCACCTTGGGGAAGCCGGCCGCCTCGCCGGTGCGGGCCAGGCCCACCACGCCGCCGGCCGGGCCGGAGAGGATGGCGTCCTTGCCCTGGAACATGTCTGCGGCGGTCAGCCCGCCCGACGACATCATGAACATCAGCCGCGCGCCCGTGCGCTCGATGTCGAGCTCGTCGGAAACCTGCGCGACGTAGCGGCGCAGAACGGGGGACAGGTAGGCGTCCACGACAGTGGTGTCGCCGCGCCCGACGAACTTGACCAGCGGCGAAACCTCGTGGCTCACGGAAACCTGAGCGAAGCCGAGCGAACGGGCGATCCGCGCCACCGCCTGCTCGTGCCCGGGATATCGATAGGCATGCATGAAGACGATGGCGACGGCGTCGTAGCCCTCGTCACGCAGCGCCTTCAGCGCCTGGGTGGCGGCCGCCTCGTCCAGCTCGCGCTCGACCGTGCCGTCGTTCAGCACGCGCTCGTCGATCTCCACGACCTTGTCGTAGAGCGCCTCGGGCTTGAGGATTTCGCGGGCGAAGATGTCCTTGCGCTCCTGGTAGCCGATGCGCAGCGCATCGCGGAAGCCGCGCGTGGCAAGCAGCGCCAGCTTTTCGCCCTTGCGCTCCAGCAGCGCGTTGGTGGCGACGGTGGTGCCCATGCGGATCTCGCCGATGGCGCCGGCGGGAATGGCGTCGTCGCGGCCGAGCCCCAGAAGGGTGCGGATGCCGTGCACGGCAGCGTCGCGATAGGCTTCCGGGTTCTCCGACAGCACCTTGCGGGCGTGCAGCCGGCCTTCCGGGTCCTTGCCGACGATGTCGGTAAACGTGCCGCCGCGGTCGATCCAGAAATCCCACGAGCCGAGCTGAGCATTCATGTAGGGCTACCCCGCTTGCCTGCCCGAAAGATCGGCAGGTTCAGAAATCGAGCGTCGTCATTGACAAAATATCGATAAAATGGTGACAATAATTCGTCAAGATGACAGGGACAGGTTCAGCGGATGGCATCGGAAACGGACGATCGCACGGACGGCGCAGGGAAAAAGCAGGCACAGGCCGAGACGGTCCTGCCCAAGCATCTGCGCCCGGTTCCCTCGATCGGCCCCATCGTTTCCTCCGCCCATCTGGCCGAAGGCGGCTCGCCCGGGCTGTCGGAGGTCGAATACGGGCTGATCCTGGCTTCCCATTCCTTTTCGCGCTGGATGGTGCGTTGCATGGCCGCGGCCGGCCTGCCGGGGCTGTCGCCCATCGAGGTGCTGATCCTGCATTCGATCCGCCACCGGGGTCGCGAAAAGAAGCTCGCCGACATCTGTCTCGTCCTCGACATCGAGGACACGCACATCGCCACCTATGCCATTCGCAAGCTCGAAGCGGCCGGCCTGCTGACCACGGGCAAGGCGGCCAAGGAGAAGACGATCAAGATCACCGAAAAGGGCGCCGAAGCCTGCGCCCGCTATGCCCAGATCCGCGAGCGGCTGCTGGTGGACTCCACCGCCAATGCGCGGCCTTCGGAAGAAACGCTTTCGGAGATCGCCTCGGTGCTTCGCTTCGTTTCGGGGGCCTTCAATCAGGCGGCGCGCGCCGCAACCACTCTGTAACGGGTCATGGAGCGCCGTTTGAACGAGGTTACGACAACCCCGCTGCTTTCCGTCGAGGGCCTGTCCGTCGAATTCGGCGCGGCGCGCGTCGTGGAGGGTCTCGACTTCTCCGTGGCGCCGGGCCGCACGCTGGCGATCGTGGGTGAATCCGGCTCAGGCAAGTCGGTCACGTCGCTGTCGGTCATGCGGCTTGCCGACATGATGGGCGCGCGCTTTCCCGCCGGGCGGATCATGTTCGGCGGCGAAAACCTCCTCGACAAGACGCAGAAGCAGATGCGGGCCATCCGCGGCAAGGAGATCGCCATGATCTTCCAGGAGCCGATGACCTCGCTCAACCCCGTCTTCACCATCGGCGACCAGATCTGCGAAGTGCTGATGCTGCATGAAAAGCTCGCCAAGCCGGCGGCGATGGCCGAGGCCAGGCGCCTGCTGGAAATGGTGCGCCTGCCCGACGCGGGCGAGCTTCTGAAGCGCTATCCGCACCAGCTTTCGGGCGGCATGCGCCAGCGCGTCATGATCGCCATGGCGCTGGCCTGCCGGCCCAAGCTGCTGATCGCCGACGAGCCGACCACCGCGCTCGACGTCACCATCCAGGCGCAGATCCTCAACATCATGCGCGACCTGCAAAGGCAGCTCGGCATGGCCATGGTCTTCATCACCCACGACATGGGCGTGGTGGCCGAAATGGCCGACGACGTGGTGGTGATGTGGAAGGGCAGGAAGGTCGAGCAGGGACCGGTGGCCGAAATCTTCGCCAACCCGAAGCACGCCTATACGCGCACGCTGCTGGCCGCCGTGCCGCGGCTGGGCGCCATGGCCGGGCAGGACTTCCCCAAGCGTATGCCGCTGACCGTGCTGGAAGACGGCGCGCCGAAGCTGGTGGGCGAGGAGCGCGTGCAGGACACGCCGAAATATGATGCCGCGCCGCTGCTTTCGGTGCGCGATCTGGTGGTGCGCTTCAATGCGCGCAAGAACATGTTCGGCCGCGTCACCCACCGCGTGCATGCGGTGGAGAATGTCAGCTTCGACATCCATCCCGGCGAGACGCTGGCGCTGGTGGGCGAATCCGGCTCGGGCAAATCCACCATCGGCCGCACCATCCAGCAGCTTCAGGCCGCCACGGCGGGCCAGATCACCTTCTCCGGCAAGCACTATGCCGACATGGGTTCCGCCGAGCGGCAGCGCCTGCGCCAGGATGTGCAATATATCTTCCAGGACCCGTTCGCCTCGCTCGACCCGCGCAAGACGGTGGGCTTTTCCATCGCCGAGCCGATCAACACGCATGGCCTGATCGCGGGCAGCGCGGCGGTGCGCAAGCGCGTCGACGAGCTACTCGAGCGCGTCGGCCTCACTTCGGCACATGCCGACCGTTATCCGCACGAATTCTCCGGCGGCCAGCGCCAGCGCGTCTGCATCGCCCGCGCGCTTGCCTCCAACCCGAAGCTGATCATCGCCGACGAGGCGCTTTCGGCGCTGGACGTGTCGATCCAGGCGCAGATCATCAACCTGTTCATGGACCTGCAAGCCGAGCGGGGCCTGGCCTATCTGTTCATCAGCCACGACATGGCGGTGGTGGAAAAGATGAGCCACCGCGTCGCGGTGCTCTATCTCGGCCAGATCATGGAACTGGGCAGCAGGCGCCAGGTGTTCGAGACGCCCTCGCACGACTACACGCGCAGGCTGCTTTCGGCCGTGCCGGTGGCCGATCCGAGCCGTGCATGCAGGACCGCGCTGATGGAGGGCGAGATCCCGAGCCCTGTCCGTGCGGTCGGCAACGAGCCGGCCATCGTGCCGCACAAGGAGATCGGTCCCGGCCATTTCGTGGCCACGGCCGCATGAACCGGAATTTCATCTGAAGAGGAACTGGATGCAATGAAGAACAACATAAATCGGGGTGTACGCGCAGCCTTCCTGGCAATCGCCATGTCGGGTGCCGCCATATTCGCCACGCAGCCGGCGATGGCTGCCGGCAAGCTCACCGTGTCGTCGCCGCAGGATCCCGGTAGCTGGGACCCGATCGACACCTTCCTGGTGCAGTGGGCGGCGGTTGCCACCAACATCTTCGACGGCCTGACCTATCGCGGGCCCGATCTCAAGGTCGTTCCGGGCCTTGCCGAATCCTGGGAAGAGCTGGACGGCGGCAAGCGCATCCGTTTCAAGCTGCGCCAGGGCGTCAAGTTCCATGACGGCGAGCCCTTCAACGCCGAGGCGGTGAAGTTCACCTTCGAGCGGCTGCTGGGCGAGGAAGGCGCCAAGGGCCCGCAGCGCTCCAACTATGCGGCGATCGATTCGATCGACATCATCGACGAGTACACGGTCGACATGAAGCTGAAGGCGCCGGACCCGGTGCTGCTGACCAAGCTGGCCGGCTATGGCGCCATGATCGTGCCGCCGAAATACATCCAGGAAAAGGGTGAGGAGAACTTCAACACCAACCCGGTCGGCACCGGTCCGTTCAAGTTCGTCTCCTATGCGCCCAAGGTGAACATCAAGCTCGAGGCCAACCCCGACTATTGGGGCGGCGCGCCGAAGCTGTCGGAAGTCGAATATCGCTTCATAACCGAGCCGGCGACCGCCGTTGCCGAATTGCAGGCCGGGCGCGTCGATATCGTCATTCCGCCGACCATTCCGATCGGCATGATCCCGGTCATCCAGGGCGATCCCAAGCTGGAGATCGCCAGCGTGCCCGGACCCACGGTCGATGCGCTGCGCTTCAACACCAGGTCGGGCATCACCGCCGACCCGCGCGTGCGCAAGGCGCTGATCATGGCCGTGGACCGCGCCGCGATCGTCCAGTCGATCCTGGGCGGCCAGGCCTCCGAGATCGCCAGCTTCCAGGGCGAGCTGTCCTTCGGCTACGATCCGGAGATGAAGCCGATGCCCTACGATCCGGAAGGCGCCAAGAAGCTGTTGGCCGAAGCCGGCGTGAAGCCCGGCGCGACGGTGCAGATCGACATCCGCGGCAACGACGCCACCATGAACGAGGTCGCGCAGGCTGTCGGCAGCTATCTGCAGATGGTCGGCATCACCGCGACCATCAAGCCCTACGAAACCAACGTGCTGCTGAACGACATCATCCCGCAGGGCAAGACCGGCGCGATGTTCCAGCAGAAGTGGGGCGGCTGGACCTTCGACTACGACAACACCGCCTATGCGATGTACCACACCGGCGAGAAGTGGAACCCGTATGACAGCGATCCGAAGATGGACGAGCTCCTGGAATCGCAGCGTCCGCTGACCGACCGCGCCGAGCGTGAGCGCATCCTGCGCGAGATCGCCCGCTACGCCGCCGACAAGGCGCTGGAGATGCCGCTCTACAACACCAACGCGATCTACGGCGTGAGCAAGCGCGTAAAGGGCTTCGTGCCCGCGCCGGACAACCGCATGAAGCTGACCGACGTCAGCGTCGAATAGCACAACCATGGGATGCCGCCCTTATCGAGGGCGGCATCCCGGCCCCTTCTGGAAGGATCGACCCCTCTTGGCCGGATTTCTGATCAAACGCCTGCTGCAAGCGATCTTCGTCGTCATCGTGGTGACGCTGGTCGTGTCGTTTGCCATCCGCCTCACCGGCGACCCCGCGCTCATGCTCACGCAGGGCGCCGGCAGCGTGACGGAGGAGGATCTGCAGCGCATCCGCACCGCACTGGGCGTCGATCAACCCTTCCTCGTCCAGTATTTCAGCTTCCTGAAGGGACTGCTGACGCTGGATTTCGGCCGCAGCTTCCTTGGCGGCACGCCCGTTTCGCGGCTCATCGCCGACGCGCTGCCGGCCACGCTGCTGCTTGCCTTGATCTCGATGGTCGTTTCGATCGTGCTGTCGATCCCGCTCGGCATCAAGGCCGCCACGGCGCGCGGCAAATGGGCCGACCAGGCCATCCGCATTCTTTCGCTGGTGGGGCTTTCCTTCCCCAATTTCTGGCTGGCGATCATGCTGGTGCTGCTGTTCAGCATCACGCTGAACTGGCTGCCGCCGAGCGGCATGGGCGGCATCGAAAGCTACATCATGCCGGCGGTCACCATGGGCGTCATCCTCACCGCCACCAATGTGCGGCTGGTGCGCACGGCCATGCTGGAAACGCTGCAGTCGCAATATATCATGGTGGCGCGCGCCAAGGGGCTCAGCGAAAGCAAGGTGCTCTACAAGCATGCGCTGCGCAATTGCGCGATCCCGCTCATCACCTATTTCGGCTTGCAGTTCGGCGCGCTGCTCGGCGGCATCGTCGTCATCGAGCGCGTGTTCAACTGGCCGGGGCTCGGCACGCTTGCCTTCGACGCGGTCGGCGCGCGCGACTATCCGGTGCTGCAGGCGGTCATCACCGTGCTGGCGCTGCTGATCATCGGCATCAATCTCATCGTCGACATCGCCTACGGGCTGGTCGATCCGCGCATCAGGACGGAGTGAGCGCATGGCTTCCTCGACCATTTCCACCGCGCGCTCCCGCTTCCTCAGCCTGGAATTCATCCTCGGCGCTCTCCTCACCGGCGCAATCTGCCTGGCGGTGCTGTTTGCCGACGTGCTGTTCCCCGGCGGCTTCGACAAAATAGACCTGATGGCGCGGCTGACCCCGCCCTTCGTCAACGCCGCGCATCCGCTCGGCACCGACCCGCTCGGCCGCGACGTGCTGGCGCGCGTGGTGGCGGGCGGCCGCATCTCGCTCACGGTCGGCTTCGTCTCGGTCGGTGGCGCGGTGGTCATCGGCGTGCTGATGGGGCTGGTGGCCGGCTATTATCGCGGCTTCTGGGACATGGTGCTGATGCGCTTTGCCGATGTGCAGCTGGCGCTGCCCTTCATCCTTCTGGCCATCACCTTCATCGCCATCCTCGGCGGCAGCCTCACCAACACCATCGTCCTGCTCATCGTCTCGCAGTGGGTGCAATATGCGCGCCTGGTGCGCGGCTCGGTGCTGGCGCTGCGCGAGCGCGAGTTCATCCAGTCGGCGCGTGCCATCGGCGTGCGCGACCGCCGCATCATCTTCCAGCACCTGCTGCCCAATCTGCTCGGGCCGGTGATCGTGCTGATGACGCTCAACGTCGCCACCAACATCCTGCTTGAATCGAGCCTCACCTTCCTCGGCCTCGGCGTCGATCCGACGATCCCGAGCTGGGGCGGCATGCTGGCCGACGGGCGCACCTATCTCCAGCTCGCCTGGTGGGTTAGCGTGTTCCCCGGCCTTGCCATCCTCCTGACCGTTCTCGGTCTCAACCTCCTTGGCGACTGGCTGCGTGACAGCCTCGACCCAACCGGCCGGACTTCCAGATGACAGTGATCCATGCGCGCGAATTCGAACGGACCCTCGACCGGCTGGTGGCCGAACATTCGGGAGGGAGCGGAAAATATCTGCGCGCCTGGACCTTCGATGACCGCGCAAGCCGCGTCGCGGCCGAGCAGCGCCTCGCCGCTGCGGGCGTGGATGCAAGAATCCGCAGCGCCTACAAGCCGCTGCTGAATTTCTTCCTCGAAGAGGTGGACATCGCCGCGATGAAGGCGGTCCGCGTCGCCTGTCCGGTGCACGCGAACGCGCCGCGCAACCGCTTCCGGCTGGAGGCCTATCCGCTCGCCGCGCTGGTGGGCGATGCGGCGATCGAATTCATCGAGCGAGACGATGCGGACCTCTTTTATGAGGTGACGCTCACCCGCAAGGACGGTTCGACGGAAAGTCACCGCGTCTTCGCGCCCAACCGCGTGCATGTCGATCTCGTCGGCGAGACGAACCTGTCGCCCACCGGCTGGGTCGTCACGGCGCCCGATGCGACCGGCGAACGGCTGGAAACCGAATATGAAGCGCTGTTCGCCTCCGCGATGACCGCGATCGCGCAACACGATTGGGGTGCTTCGGAACCATATTTCGAGGAGCTGAACATCAGGGTGGATTTCCCTGCCGCCGACGAAAAGCTGCCGCACGACGAGGAGGCGCTGAGCCTGCGCGAGGCCCTGCACGAGGATTTCTACTTCTCGCTGCTGGAGTTCTTCCAGAAGAAATCCGGCCGGCCGCTGGGAGACCGCGGCCTGAAGCCTGGCCAGATCGTGCCGGAAATCCTGCGGAGCGAGGGCAAGGTTTCGGTGCGGGTCGAGACGCGAGCCCTCTCCACCACGAATGTCTCCGAAGCCGAGCAGGATCTGGATGCCGCCCGGCGGCCGCTTTCCGCGGAGCAGATCGCCGCCAATCTGGAAGCTGTCGGCGGCGAGCCTTTCGAGGCGCGCGCCCGTTCCGGCCGGCGCGTCGCGGCGCGCTATGTGAAGGGCACGGACGCCGCCATGATGATCAGCGGCGGCCAGCATGCCAACGAGACCACCGGCGTGGTCGGCGCGCTGCGCGCGGCCAGGGTGCTGGCGGGCCGTCAGGGCGCGCATTTCACCATCTCGCCGCAGGAAAACCCGGACGGCTATGCGCTGCACCAGCGCCTGCGCGTCGACAACCCGCTGCACATGCACCATGCCGCACGCTACACCGCGCTGGGCGATGATCTGGAATACCGCACGGCGGAAAGCGCCGGCGCCGATCTCAACGAGAAGGCGATCCGCTTCGAGGCCATGCGGCTGAGCGGCGCGAAGCTGCATGTCAACCTGCACGGCTATCCCTCGCATGAATGGACGCGGCCGCTGTCGGGCTACGTGCCGCGCAACTTCGCCATGTGGACGCTGCCGAAAGGCTTCTTCCTCATCGTGCGCCACCATGAAGGCTGGAAGGCGCAGGCCGAGGAGCTGCTGGATCGCGTGACCCGGCATTTGGGCGCGATTCCGGGTCTGCTTGCCTATAATGACGCGCAGATCGCGCTCTTCGAGGCCCATGCCGGCGAGACGGGGTTCCGCATCATCAACGGCTTCCCCTGTCTTTCTGGCGTGGACGACCGGCATGAGGTGCCGCTGACGCTGATCACCGAATATCCGGACGAGACGATCTATGGCGAGGCCTTCGTCAAGGGCCATACGGCGCAGATGGAGACCGTGCTTGCCGCCTATGACGCGCTGCAAGCCATTGTTGCGGACGAGGCGCTGGTTTCCTGAGTTCCTGCCGGCGCATTCACCCGCGCATCCGGGCGAAATCTGCGCGAAATCTGGCGGCGGCATTGCGGTGAAGGCCGCCAACCGGGGCGAAACGTTACGGACCCTCAACAAATCGTGATCCCTCACGGCGCGCGAGCCCTTTGTGGGCAAGGCTTCCTGCAATCGCGCCATATGGTCCCGAAGCTTGATTCAAACCCGACCAACCTCCATATTGCGCTGGCGCCTATCCGCAATTCGAGAGTGATCGCAATTTTACGGATGCCGCCCTGTACAGGCTTCCCGGCATCCTGTTTCACATCGACCGAAATCTGTTTCGAGTGCCAGTTCGGCCGAACTCTGTATTTGGAGGCAAAATGGCTACAACGCCCGTTGCGCTGCCCGAGGCAGTGCTTGCAGCAATCTCTGCAGGAAAGAACATCATCCGTGCCTATAGAGAGCACCTCGGCTACGCCATCGAAGACGTCGCCGTGACAAGTGGCCTGACCGTCGAGGAGATCGAGAGGATCGAGGCAGGCCATCGTTTCGACAAGGGCTATAGGGACAGGCTCGCCCGTGCCCTCGGTCTGCCCGAAGGGGCATTCGGCGAGGAAACCGATATCCCCGACGCCGCCTGAGCATCGATCCGGCCCCGCAGGCCTTCGGCGGCAAGGTACCGCCGGAAAGGAATGCGGGGCCATGGCACGCCATGGCTCCTCGTGCCGCTTTCCCCGATCCCCCTGAACCTGTCTTCGTCGCAATCCCCGCCTGGCCGGCGTCTCGCTGGAGGGCCGGCCCGCAGACGGTTCGAACCCGCACGCCCGCCTGATACCGGAACGGCGAAAACCCCCGAAACGCTGGATTTGCCGCGGCGTGACGCATACGCGCCGCCGCGCGCGCGTTCGAGGCTGGACAGAAATGCAGTTTTTTGCAAATCTGCACAAAATTACAACAAGACTTCGCAGGTTCGGCGGCCACGCGAATATGGGGAACATAAGGGGCCGCCCCCGAACCAGGACTGGCTTAGGCGGTATGCGCGTGGCTTTGGCCATGTGCTGCCGGGGCGTTCGCGCCTGTCCGCAAGGCGGGCGCTGCAGCAGATGACAACCCGGCGGCCGCCGGGTCGATGTCGGATACTGGCACCAAGGGGAGGAAGTCATGAGGAAATTGGCAAGTTTCGCCGCCGCCACGGGATTCCTGGCGGCATTTTCGGCCGCCGCGCATGCCGGTGCGATCACCGTCTACACCGCGCTCGAGGACGATGAGATCAGCGCCTATATGAAGGACGCCAAGCAGGCGCTGCCGGATGTCGACATCAATGTGCTGCGCCTGTCGACCGGTGATCTCGGCGCGCGGCTTCTGGCCGAAGCGTCCAATCCGCAGGCCGATGTCGTCTGGGGTTTTGCCGTCACCAATATGCTCGATCCGCGCATCCAGGACCAGCTCACCGCCTATCAGGCCAAGGAAGAGGACAAGCTGCCGGCGCAATATCGCGATGCCGACGGCAAGTGGTTCGCCGCCACCGGCTATATGGCGGCGTTCTGCGTCAACACCGAGCGGCTGGCCTCCAAGAACCTGCCCATGCCGGCCTCGTGGGAGGACCTGACCAAGCCCGAATACAAGGGCGAGGTGGTGATGCCGAGCCCGGCCTCGTCCGGCACGGGCTACCTTCAGATCGCCGCCATCCTGCAGGGGCTGGGCGACGAGAAGGGCTGGGACCTGCTCAAGCGTCTCAACGAGAACATCGCGCAATACACGGAATCCGGCTCCAAGCCCTGCAAGCAGGCGCGCGGCGGCGAATACACGATCGGCGTCTCCTTCGCCTTCCCGGCCATGCAGTCGATCGAGGCCGGCTATCCGATCAAGATGGTGATCCCGTCCGACTGGGTCGGCTACGAGCTGGAGGCCTCCGGCCTGATGAAGACGGCCAAGAACCCGGATGACGCCAAGCGCTTCCTCGACTGGACGCTGTCGCCGGGCGTGGCCAAGATCTACGGCTCCTACAAGGAGATCGTCACCATCCGGGGCACCGAGGCGTCCAAGGCCTCGATCGAGGCGGGCCTGCCGGCCGACCTGACCAAGGTGCTCTACCCGCTCGATTTTTCCGCCTCGGCCAAGACGCGTGGCGATACGATCAAGACCTGGCAAGAGATGACCAAGCGCTGACGGTGTTTCGACGGTCGTCGGCGGCTGCCCCGGGGGGAGGCGAAGCCTGAGGTGGCCGGCAGGTCCGGCCACCTCGGTCGAAATTCGCGGAAAGCATGGAGCAGGCATGTATCTGAACATAGAGGGCGTGCGCAAAACCTTCGGCGAGTTCGTGGCGCTCGACAATATCGACCTGGGCGTCGGCGAGCATGAATTCGTCTGCCTGCTGGGGCCGAGCGGATGCGGCAAGACCACGCTTCTGCGCATCGTCGCGGGCCTTCTGGAGGCCGATGGCGGGCGCATGATGATGGGCGGGCGCGACCTTGCAGCGCTGCCGGCGCGCAAGCGCGGCTTCGGCATCGTCTTCCAGTCCTATTCGCTGTTCCCCAACATGACGGTGGCGCGCAACATCGGCTACGGCCTGAAGATCCGTGGCGAGGCGCCCGAGCGCATCGCCGAGCGCGTGCGCCATCTGCTGGAGCTGATCAGGCTGTCGCATCTGGCCGAGCGCTATCCGTGGCAATTGTCCGGCGGCCAGCAGCAGCGTGTGGCGCTGGCGCGCGCGCTGGCCGTGGACCCGGCGCTGATCCTGCTCGACGAGCCGCTGTCGGCGCTCGACGCGCGGGTGCGCGTGGAGATGCGGGCCGAAATCCACGAGGTGCAGCGCCGGCTCGCCATCCCCACCATCATGGTCACGCACGACCAGGAGGAGGCGCTGACGCTGGCCGACAAGATCGTGTGCATGAACGAGGGGCGCATCGTCCAGGTCGGCACGCCGAAGGACCTTTATCTGCGCCCGCGCACGCGCTTCGTTGCCGATTTCGTCGGCGTCAGCAACCTTCTGCCCACGCAATGGGTGCGCGAGGCGATGCCGCATCTTCTGGCCGGCAGGCCGGATGGCGAGGAGGCCGGCTATGAGGCCTGCATCCGCCCGGAAAACCTCACCGTCAGCCGCGATGCCGGCGCCGACGGGCGTATCGTGGACGTGACCTTCCTCGGTAATCTCAGCCAGTTCCGCGTCGAGTGGCGCGGGCGGCAGCTCGTCGCCGAATGCCATCGCCTGGCCGACCTCAACCCCGGCGATGCCGTGCGCGTGGAGGCCGACCCGCGCTATTGCGCCTGGGTGGCGGCATGAGGGCGGCGGCGTGAGGGGTGCGACATGAGCGCGGTGGATGTTTCCGGCCGGCCGGCCGGCGGTGCCGAATGGCTTTCGGCGCGCGCGGCGCGGAAGCTGCTCACCACGGTCTCGGTCGTGGTGCCCGTGGCGGGGCTGGTCCTGTTCTTCGGCTATCCGCTGCTGATGATCGCCTGGCAGAGCCTGCTGGCCAAGGACGGCACGGTGGGCCTTGCCAACTACGCGGCGATCGCCACCACACCCGGCCTCATCACCGCCACCGTCAACAGCCTTGTCGTTTCCGCCGCCACCATGCTGGTCAGCGTCGTGCTCGGCTTCGTCGTCGCCTATGCGCTGGAGCGCTCGGCACTGCGCATCAAGAACCTGATGCGCGTGGCGCTGGTGCTGCCCTTGCTGGCGCCCTCGCTGGTCCAGGCGCTCGGCCTTCTGTTCATTCTCGGCCGCAACGGGCTGGTGCACAAATGGACCGGCTGGGACATCGACATATACGGCTTCTGGGGTCTGCTGATCGCCAACGTGTTCTACGCCCTGCCGCAGGCGGTGATGATCCTGCAGGCGGCGCTGCGCAATGCGGATTCGCGCTACTACGACGCGGCCGAGGTGATGGGCGCCTCGAGCTGGCGCCAGTTCGTCGACATCACCCTGCCCAACACCAAGTTCGGCCTGCTCTCCGCCGCCTTCGTGGTCTTCGTCGTCACCATCACCGATTTCGGCAACGCCATCGTCATCGGCGGCAACTATCGCGTGCTGGCCACGGAAATCTACAGCCAGGTTTCGGGCCAGATGGATTTCGGCATGGGCTCTGTGGTGGGCATGCTGCTGCTGCTTCCCTCGCTGGTGTCGATCTATATCGAGCGCGTCGCCTCGCAGCGCCAGTTCGGCGGCAGCTCGGAGAACCTGATCCCGGTGAGCCCGAAGCGCGCGCCGCTCCGGGATGCGTTGGTCGGCGGGATTTGCCTGCTCGTCGTGGCCGCCATCGTCGCCATCGTGGCCGTGGTGGTTTTCGCCAGCTTCGTGAAGCTGTGGCCCTACAATCTGAGCTTCACGCTGAAGAACTACAATGTCGACACCAGCGACGGCTATGCCTCGCTGTGGACGACGCTGAAGATCTCGCTCATCGCGGCCACCTTCGGCGTGGTGTCGCTGTTCATGCTCACCTTCGGCGTCAGGCGGCTGGGCGGCGGCATGGCCAAGGCCGTCTATCTGCTGGCGGTGCTGCCGGTGGGCGTGCCGGGGCTGGTGCTCGGCCTGTCCTACATCTTCGCCTTCAACATGCCCAACTCGCCGCTCTACATCCTGTATGGCAGCGCGATCCTCATCGCCATCTGCAACTTCTACCACTACCACACGCAAGGGTTCCTCACGATGATGACGGGCATGCGGGCCGTGCCGGCCGCGCTGGAGGAGGCGGTGAGCTGCTTCGGCGGCAACCTGCGCTGCGTGCTGCGCGACGCGGTGCTGCCCTTCATGGCGCCGACGGTGCTGTCGGTGTTCTTCTTCCTGTTCATGCGCTCCATGGTCACGCTGTCGGCGGTCATCTTCCTCGTCACACCCACCGTCAATGTCGCGTCGGTGACGGTGATGCGGCTCGACCAGGCGGGCTTCGTCTCGCAGGCTTCCGCCTTCTCGACATGGATCATGCTGATCGTCGGCGGCGCGCTGCTGGCGATGCGGCTGATCCTCGGCCGCGTTTCCCGCCGGCTCGGCTATCTCGGGCAATCGTGATGTGGCAGGAGGACCGGCACCAGCGTATCCGCGGCCTGTTGTCGACCTTCAAGCGGGTGACGACGGACCGCATCGCTGACGAGCTCGGCGTGTCGCGCGAGACGGTGCGGCGCGACCTGATCGAGCTGGAGACGCTGGGCGAGCTGCGGCGCGTGCATGGCGGCGCGGTGAAGGTGCATGACGAGCCGCCGCTCGACAAGCGCTCGCATCTGCGCGTGCAGGCCAAGCGCGCGCTGGCGCGCGCGGCCGTGCGCGAGGTGCAGAGCGGCCAGATGCTGTTCATCGACGCCGGCAGCACCACCGCCATACTGGCCGAGGAGCTTGCCCGGCTCACCGGGCTCACCGTCATCACCAATTCCTTCGACGTGGCATTGCGCATGAATGGCGGCACGCATGCCAACCGTGTCGTCGTGCTGGGTGGCGAGCCGGGCGCCGATCTGCCCGCCACCTTCGGCGACATCACGGTCGCCGAAATCCAGCGCTATCGCGTCGATCTGGCGCTTTTGTCTCCGGTGGGAATAGACGCCGCGCACGGGGCCACCAGCTTCGATCAGGGCGAGGCCGAGGTGGCGCGCGCCATGGTCTCGGGCGCGGGGCGCGTCGTCATCCTCGCCGACCACAGCAAGATCGGCATCGCCAGCCGTGTGAGCTATTGCCCCGCCTCGCGCATCGACCGCCTCATCACCAATGCGAAGGCGGCCGCGAGCCCGTCTTTCCGCGAATTGCGCGAGTGCGTCGCCGATATCGTCCTGGCCGATTGAGCCTGGACGTACCGGCTGGAAACCGGCCAAAGCTGAATTTCGGGGAGAATTTCAGCCGCAAAAGCCGGTAGCAAAACTCCGGCTTTCGCGGCTGGGTGAACCGGCATTCCGGTGGAGGGCCGGGCCATCCGGCCCGGCGTGTCGGACATGCCTGCTGTTCCTAAAGCGGTTCTGGGTACGGCGAAACCGCTCTATCTATTTGTTTTTACGCATTTCCGGACGCAAAGCTGCTTCGCACTTTTGCTGGAAATGCTCTAGAACAGCGCCGCCGTGGTCTTCAGCGTGATCCATACGCCCCAGAGGATCGGTATGCCCACCGCGATCCAGGCCAGCGCGGCCCTGACGTCCAGCCCGCCCTTGCCGATGCCGAACGAGCCGGAAGGTCCGGACTGGTCGGCGGTCGCCTTGGCCTGAAGCTTCGCCACTTCCTCCTCCGGCATGAACCACTTGTCGGACAGCGGCTTGACCAGCGCGTTCGCGATCAAACCCAGCGCCAGCATGCCGGCGAGGATATACATGGTGAAGTCGTAGACCTGCTCGCGCGGGATGCCGGCATTGATCTGGAATTCGCGGATGTAGTTCACCACGACCGGGCCGATGATGCCGGCCGTGGCCCACGCCGTCAGCAGCCTGCCGTGGATGGCGCCCACGAACTGGGTGCCGAAAATGTCGGCCAGATAGGCCGGCACGGTGGCGAAGCCGCCGCCATACATCGACACGATCACGCACAGGATCGCGACGAACAGCACCTGGCTGCCGATATGCGCGGCCGTCGGCGCCAGCGCATAGAGCACGATGCCGAGGATGAAGAAGGTGTAGTAGGTGTTCTTGCGGCCGATCCTGTCCGACAGCGAGGCCCAGAAGAAGCGCCCGCCGATGTTGAACAGCGACAGCAACCCGGCAAAGCCGGCGGCAATCGCCGCGATCGCCGCTTTCTGCGAGGCGTCGAGCTGGGTGAAGGAGAGCTCGGGCAGGCCCAGCAGGCGGCCGCCGAAGATCTCCTGCAGCATGGGCGAGGCCATGCCGATGACGCCGATGCCGGCCGAGACGTTGAGGCACAGCACCGCCCAGATCAGCCAGAACTGCCTCGTGCGATGGGCATCACGCAAGTGCACGTGGCGGGTGGTGATCATGGCCGCCTTGGTGTTGGCCGGCGGCGTCCAGCCATCCGGGCGCCAGCCCGCCGGCGGGATGCGATAGCCGAAGGCGCCGCCCATCATGAACACGAAGTAGATCGCGGCCATGACCAGGAAGGTCTGCCACACGCCGACCGAATCCGGCGTCTTGAAAGCGTTCATCAGCATGTCGGCCAATGGCGCGCCGATCATGGCGCCGCCGCCGAAACCCATGATGGCCATGCCGGTCGCCATGCCGCGGCGGTCGGGAAACCATTTGATCAGCGTCGAGACCGGCGAGATGTAGCCGAGGCCGAGCCCAATGCCGCCGATGACGCCGGCGCCCAGCCACATCAGCCAGAGCTGATGCGCCATCACGCCGATGGCCGCGATGGCAATGCCGCCGCACCAGCACAGGGCCGAAACCACGCCTGCCTTGCGCGGGCCGGCGCGCTCCAGCCAGCCGCCCCAGATGGCGGCCGAGGAGCCGAGAAGCACGAAGAACAGGGTGTAGATCCAGCCGAGGTCGGCGACGCGCCAGTCGCAGCTCGTGGTGAACAGCGCCGAAACCAGCGTGAGGTCGGCGCAGGCCACCGGCTGGTCGACGCCGAGCGCGCGCGACAGCGGCAGCCAGAACACGCTGAAGCCATAGGCCATGCCGATGCACAGATGAATGGCGAGTGCGGCCGGCGGCACCAGCCACCTGTTGAAGCCGGGCCTGGCCACGATCCTCTCGCGGTCGAGCAATCCGACCCCGCCGGAACCGGTGAAAGTTTCACTGGCTGTAGACATTACGAGTTTCCTCCTCTCCGCTCGGGGCTTGCCCGGCGGCTTGACTGCTTGTTGTCGCCTGTGTCGGCCGGTGTGGAATGCCGCCACGCCAGCCGGTCGCCTGCGCGGCCTCTCCCGCGCGATCCCGCGGGCGATGCTTCCGTTGTTCGCGGCATTCGTCTCCCTCCCTGCCGGCACGAAAGGAAGCAACACCCGTGCCAGTCGCACGGGGCCAACGATTTCAGATGCTTATCGTCCGATAGGATTCGACTATGGACAAATTGTCCGGATGCGTCGGACAGATTGTCCGTTCAGGCTGCTTCCGGCAGCCAGATGGTGAAGGTCGTGCCCTTGCCGATTTCGCTGACGGCCGAGATCTTGCCGGCCTGGCGGCCCACCAGCGTCTGGCTGATCGAGAGGCCGAGCCCGGTGCCCTCGCGGCGCTTGGTGGTGAAGAACGGATCGAAGATACGGGCCAACACCTCGGGCTCCATGCCCACGCCGGTGTCGGCCACCTCGATGACGACGCCGGGGCGGCCATCCATGTCCCTGTCGAGACAGCGCAGCGTCAGCCTGCCGCCGTCGGGCATGGCGTGGATGGCGTTGACGATCAGGTTGACCAGCACCTGTTGCAGCTCGGTGCGGTTCATCAGCACCAGCCGCGTTGCGGTGTCCTCGCGCTTGATCTCGATCCGCGCCTTGTTGAGCAGGTGTTGCACCAGCGGCAGGCAGTCGGTCACAACATCCTGCGGCGCATGGCGCTGGACATAGCCGGCATACTCCTCCGGCTTGGCGAATTGCAGGAGCTTGGTGACGATCTGGCTGATGCGGTGGATCTGCTCGTCCAGCAGGCGGAACTCGGTGCGGGCAAGCTCGGCCTGCTCTCCCATGACGCTGCGCACCACTTCCAGATTGCCCTGCATCACGGCGATCGGGTTGTTGATCTCATGCGCCACGCCGGCGGTGATCTCGCCGATGGCCGCGAGCTTTTCGGAAACGATGAGCTGCTTGGTGGTGGCTTCGAGCTGCTGGTTGGCGAGCCGCAGTTCGCGGGTTCGGTCCTCCACGCGCGCGTTCAGCTCCTCGTTCCAGGCGCGCAGCTCGCGGTCGCGTTCCTGCAACTGGTCGAGCAGATTGTCGAGATGCAGCGCCACGCGGCCGATCTCGTCGTTGGCGACGGACAGGCCGGTGCGCGCGCCGAGGTCGCCGCCCTCGACGCTGGCGATGGTGCCGGTCATGCGCTCCAGCGGCTTGAAGATGCCGCGCGCCCAGCGCAGGAACAGCGGCACGCTGGCCGCCGTGATCGCCAGGAAGGCGAGCGCGATGGTGACGAGCGTGGAGCGCTTGGCCTCGGTGAACGGTGTTTCGAGGAAGCCGACATAGAGCATGCCGACCCGCTTGCCGTAGCTGTCGACGATCGGCTCATAGGCGGAAATGTACCAGTCGTTCACGACGAAGGCGCTGTCGAGCCAGGTGCGCCCCTGTCCCAGCACGGCCTCGCGCACGGCGGCCGAAACACGGGTGCCGAGCGCGCGGCGGCCCTCGAACAGGCGCACATTGGTGCTGATGCGCACGTCGTCGAGAAACAGCGTTGCCGTGCCTTGGCTGCCTTCGGGCAGGCTCGCCTCGCGATAGACGAGGTCGTTGATCGTGTCGATGAAGTCGAGGTTCTGGTTGAGCACGATGCCGCCCACCAGAGCGCCGTTGCGCCCGTCGTCGAACCGCACCGGGCTCGCCGAATGGACCACCATGCCGCGCGTTTCCACATTCTTGTCGGTCTGCACGGCATTGGGCGTAGGCACCAGTTCCAGATGCGCGCGGCCGGCGAGTTCCGGCGAGATGGCGGCGAGCTCCGCATTGTCGAAGATGTCGATCTCGGTCGAGGCCTTGCCGGCCAGTGCCGCCGCCATCATCGGCCGGTCGACGCGCAGCGCAAGCTCCGGCACCGAAACCGGCCTGCCATGCGCATCGACGAGGAACAGGAAATCGAGCCCCAGAAGCTGCCGGTTCTCCTCGAGGAACCGCGCCAGGGCGGGCGTATCGCCTTGCGCGGCCATGTCGCGGAAACGCACGGAGCCGCCCAGCGCCTGCAGATGCTCGCCGGTGTTTTCGAGGATGCGCGAGAGATATTGATGCGCGATCGTCAGGTCGCCATTGACCTTGGAGATCAGCGCCGCATCGAACTTGGCGTTCCAGCGCACGATGGCGATGCCGAGCAGCAGCGGCAGGATCACCAGCGTCGGCAGCAGCGCGATCGCCAGCAGCTTGAAGCGGACCGAGCGTCCGGGGCTGCTTCCGCCGCTGTTGCCCGTTCCCTCAGGCATTCCAGGAGGCACATTTGCGGTCGATGGTCTTGCGCGACACGCCGAGGCGCCGTGCCGCCTCGTCGCGGTTGCCGCCGGTCTGTTGCAACACCGAAAGGATGTGCCGGCGCTCGACATCCGCCAGGCTGTGGCCGTCTTCCGGCTGCGGCCCTGCCGCGCCGCCGCCGAATTCCTCGGGGAACTCGCCGAGGATCAGCGCGCGTTCGATGAGGTTGCGTAGCTCGCGCACATTGCCCGGCCAGTCATAGCGGGTAAACGCCGCGCGCGTCGCCGCATCGATCGGCACCGGCGGCATGCCGAGCTGCTGGGAAAGCTTGCGCATGAAAAGCGCGGCCAGCTCCTGCACGTCGTCGCCGCGATCCTTCAGCGGCGGCAGCACGATCTGCATCACATTGATGCGGAAGAACAGGTCGGCGCGGAAGCGGCCGAGCTCCACCTCCCGTTCAAGCTGCGCATTGGTGGCGAAGACGAAGCGCAGGTCCACGGGGATTTCGCGCTCGGAGCCCACGGGGCGCACGCGCCTGTCCTCCAGCACGCGCAGCAGCTTGCTTTGCATGGCCAGCGGCAGTTCGGCGATCTCGTCCAGGAACAGCGTGCCGCCCTGCGCATGCACGAACAGCCCCTCGCGCGCGGCCTCCGCGCCGGTGAAGGCGCCCTTGAGATGGCCGAACAGTTCCGATTCGATCATGTCGGGCGGAATGGCGGCGCAGTTGACCGGCACGAAGGGCTTGTCGGCGCGATCCGACAGCGAGTGCAGCGAGCGCGCGGCAACTTCCTTGCCGGTGCCCGACCGGCCGGTCAGCAGCACCGAGGTCGGGCGCGGCGCAACCCGCGCGATGGTGTCGCGCACGTTGCGGATGGCGGCGGATTCGCCGATCAGCTTGTCGCGCAGCAGCACATGGTCGGAGGCCGATTTCAGCTCGTAGCGCAGCACGAAATTCTCGCGTTGCAGGCGGACGCGGTCCAGGCAGCGCGCCACCGCGTTGAGGATCTGGTTGGAGCGGAACGGCTTCAGCACGAAATCGACCGCGCCGGCGCGCAGCGCCTGGATCGCGGTTTCGAGGTCGGCATAGGCGGTCATCAGTATGGCGTCGGAGAAGAAGCCGATGGCGCGCTGCTCGGCCAGCCAGTCCACGCCGTTCTTGCCGGGCATGATGTTGTCGAGGATCACCACGTCGTAGTGGTGTGCGTCGAGCTTGCGCGAGGCTTCCTGCGTGTCGGCCGCCTCGTCCAGCCGCTTGCAGCGCGGTCCCAGTGTGCGCACCAGGAAGTTTCGCATCCCAGGCTCGTCGTCGACCACGAGGATCGACGCCTGCGCCAGCCAGGGGCCGAATTCCGGATCGGCTATCGTTTCGCGCGCCCGCCGCGCCTCTGCCTGCATGCCGCTCCTCCCAGATACGCGCTGCTCGCCCGGGGGCCATGATTAGCCGAGACCCGAAGCGAAAGCAAAAGCGCCGGTGGACGGGGTCGGTGCCGACGGCGGTCGGACCCGGTCGGCTAGGCCGTCCGCCGTGCCGGCAAGGGCTGCTCCGATGCGCCGTGCCGGTTCATCCAGCCGGCCGCGGCCTCGATGCCGCCCAGCGGGAATATGTGGGCCTGCCGGATAAGGCTGTCGGGTGCTTGCGCCTTGTGCTCGGCCAGCCCGGCCATCATTTCGGTCGGCTCATAGGGCAGCAGCAGTTTCGTCATGTCGCGCGCCCGCTTCTGGAGCACCTGCAGCGATGGCCCGACGCCGCAGGAGAGCGCATATTTGATCAGTGTCTGCAGCTTGGCGGGGCCGGCGATGCCGACATGGATGGGCAAGGTCACGCCGGCCGCGCGGATGCGTTCCGCCCAGCCGATGACGGGTTTCGGATCGAAGGCGAACTGCGTGGTGATGGCGACCCGGGCATCCGTGCGCGTGGAGAAATCCTGCTTCCACATCAGCGCCTTGTCGACATTCGCGGTCGAGCCGTCGGGGTCGATGTCGCGGTTGCCCTCCGGATGGCCGGCGACATGCAGGTCGGTGAAGCCGTGCCGGTCGAACAGGCCGGTCTCGATGAGCCCGATCGCGCTGTCGAACGCGCCGGCGGGAACGGCACGGCCGCCGCCCAGCAGCAGCGCCTGCGTCACGCCGGCTTCGTTGCGATAGCGCGTCAGCCAGTCGAACAGGACGTCGCGGCTCGGAATCATCCGTGCCGGAAAATGCGGCATTACCGGAAAGCCTTCCTCGGCAAGGCGTCTGGCCGTGGCCACCATGTCCTCGATCGGCGTGCCATCGATATGGGCGATGTATATGCGCGTGCCGGCAGGCAGCAGGGCGCGGAAGCTCCCGATCCTGGCGGCGGTGCGCGGCGTCACCTCGATCGACCAGTTCCGGACCAGTCCGGAAAGACGAGGTTCTGCCGTGCGTTGCCCCTGTCCGCCGGTGAAGTCGAAAAATCCCATCGTCGCGTTCCTCCCGTCCTGCATTCCAGAGCATGTATACATTTCTGTCAATGTAGAATGTATACATACATCAAGAATTATGAAGGAATATGGCTGATTTTGGCTGTTCTGGAGGCATCATTGAATACATGGCCGGCGACGGTCCCCCTGAAGCGTCGTCCCGTGCTCTTCGCAGGCGGGCGCGGGAGTGCTAAAGCGTCGGCGTGAAAGGATCGTCGCAATGAAACCCAGCGAAACCGCCACGCACGGCCGCCGTGCAGTCATCGAACTGCGCGAGAAGATCATCAACGGCGAGCTGCCGGGCGGGATGCGTCTCTACGAGGTCTCGCTGGCGGAGGTGCTCGATATTTCGCGCACGCCGGTGCGCGAGGCGCTGTCGCGCCTGGCGGAGGAGGGGCTGCTCGACCGGCTGCCCAGCGGCGGCTTCGTGGTGCGCCGCTTCGGCTTTGCCGATGTGGTCGATGCGATCGAGCTGCGTGGCGTGATGGAGGGCACGGCGGCGCGCCTTGCCGCCGAGCGCGGCGTCGCGCCGGAGGCGCTGGCGCGCATCACCGACATCGTCGGCCGGCTGGATGCCTGTTTCGGCCCACGTCTCGATGACGTCGATTTCGACAGCTATTCCGACCTCAACGAGGCGTTCCATCACGAGCTTGCGGGTCTTGCCGGCAGCGAGGTCATCCGCCGCGAGGTCGAGCGGGCAAGCTCCCTGCCTTTCGCCTCGCCATCCGCCTTCCTGCCGGACAAGGCCGAGATCGGCGCCTTTCGCCGCTCGCTCCGCTTCGCGCAGGAGCAGCACCGCGAGCTGGTCAACGCCATCGCCGCGCACGAGGGCGCGCGCGCGGAATGGATCGCGCGGGAGCATGCCCGCACCGCGCGCCACAATCTTGAATACATCTTCAGCCAGGACCCCGATCTGCTGCGGAAGGTGCCGGGGCTCGGCTTCATCCATCGCTGACAGTCGGAAACGGCGCGGATCCGTCGCGGATGGCCGCAGCCGCCGGCCAGCCCATGCGCGCGCCGCTTGCATGCCGCGTGGGCAGGGGGCTTGCATTCTCCTTCACAATCGGCCCTTATGTATACATCGTAAACGATGCCTTGGAGGAGAGCCCGTGACAAAATCGAGCCTTAGCAGCATTTTAGCCGACAACCCCGACATTGTGGGGCGGCTTCGCAATTCGCGTATCGGCATGTATGTATACCCGGTGGTCACGCCGGAGTTCAGCAACTGGCGCACCGAACAGGCCGCCTGGCGCAATTCCGCCGTGCTGTTCGACCAGTCGCACCACATGGACGAGCTGATCGTCGAGGGGCCGGACGCGGAGACCTTCCTGGCCCATCACGGCATCAATTCCTTCGCCAATTTCGGCCTCAACCGCGCCAAGCACTTCGTGCCGGTGACGCCGAACGGCCATGTCATCGGCGACCACATCGTCTTCCGCGAGCGGCAGGACAAGTTCATCCTCGTCGGTCGCGCGCCGACCTCCAACTGGCTGATGTTCTGCGCGGCTTACGGCAAGTGGAACGTGCGCCTGAAATACGATCCGCGCTCGCCCTCGCGGCCGGAAGGCGAGCGGGTGCTGCGCACCCACTATCGCTACCAGATCCAGGGGCCGGAGGCGCCGAAGATCTTCGAGAAGATGAACGGCGGTCCGATCCCCGAGATCAAGTTCTTTCACGTCGACTGGATCAACATCGGCTCGAAGAAGGTGCAGGCGCTGCGCCACGGCATGTCGGGCGCACCGGGCCTGGAAATCTGGGGCCCCTACGAGGACAAGAACTACATCCTGTCCTGCATCCTGGAGGCGGCGAAGGACGCCGGCGTCGATCTCGTGCGCTGCGGCAGCCGCGCCTATTCCACCAACACGCTGGAATCGGGCTGGATTCCATCTCCATTGCCGGGCATCTACACCGGTGACGGCATGCTGAAGGACTATCGCGACTGGCTCGGCGCCGATTCCTACGAGGCCACCGGCGCCATCGGTGGCAGCTTCGTCTCCGACAACATCGAGGACTATTACGTCAATCCGTTCGAGCTCGGCTACGACTTCTACATCGGCTGGAAGAAGGACGACTTCGTCGGCAAGGCGGCGCTGGAGAAGATGAAGGGCCGCAAGAACCGCAAGAAGGTGACCTTCGAGTGGAATGCCGAGGACGTCGTGGAGGTGATCGCCTCTGCCTTCCGCCCCGGCGAGGATCATTACAAATGGATCGATTTCCCGCAGCCGAACTATGCCTCGACCAGCGCCGACATGGTGCTGCATGACGGCAGGATGGTCGGCATGTCGATGTTCAACGGCTATTCCTACAATGAGCGCTGCATGCTCTCGCTCGGTGTCGTGGATGCAGACGTTCAGGAAGGCGACGTGCTGACGATGATCTGGGGCGAGCCGGACGGCGGCTCGGACAAGACCTCGATCGAGCGTCCGCACAAGCAGGCGAAAATCCGCGTGCGCGTGTCGCCCACGCCCTATTCGCGCGAGGCACGCGAGAATTACGCCGAAAGCTGGCGCACGAAGAAGGGCTGAGCGGGCCGCTCGCAGGCGAGATATCGCCCCGCCGGCCTCTCGAGACCGGCGGGGCGATGCGTTTCAGGATTTTCGGCCAGTATTGCGGGGCTACCACCGACGGCCAGTCACGCAAGCAGCGTGAAGACGATGGCCCGAACACGCCGCCAGAGAGATGGAGCGGTTCTGGGTCTCACGGAAACACGGAACCGCTCCATCTATTTGTTTTTACGCGTTTCCGGACGCAAAACCGCTTCGCATTTTGCTGGAAATGCTCCAGCCGGTGCGCCCCGCGGGTCGAATTCGAAAATGCCGCAGGCAAGGACGAAGACGGCATCCCACAGGCGATGCCGTCGAAACAGGGATTGTCCGCAGGGTCGCTCGCTATGCGGGAGCGGGCCGGGCGTGAACCGGCCCGCTCCGGGGCACTCAGTTGGCGACGTTCGGATCGCGGATCTTCTCGTAGGTGGCGAACTCGACATTGTAGAGCTCGCCGTCCACCTTCCTGACCTCGCGGATATAGATGTCCTGGACGATGTCGCGCGTTGCCGGGTCGATGGTGACGGGGCCGCGCGGGCTCATGAACTCCATGCCTTTCATCGCTTCCACCAGTCTGGTGCCGTCGGTGTCGCCGCCGGTCTTTTCAAGCGCGGCATAGGCCAGATGCATGGCGTCGTAGCCGCCGACGGACATGAAGTTGGGCCGCATGTTGCCGTTGGCCTTGCGCACCTCGTCCACGAAGGCCTTGTTCTCGGGGCTGTCATGCGCGGCCGAATAGAAATGGCCGGTGATGACGCCGAGCGCGGGGTCGCCGATGCCGTTGAGCAGGTCGTCGTCGGTCACGTCGCCGGTGGCGATCAGCTTGATGCCGGCATCGGCAAGGCCGCGCTCGACGAACTGCTTCATGAACAGCGAGCCCACGCCGGACGGCACGAAGACGAAGACGGCATCGGGCCTTGCGTCGCGCACCCGCTGCAGGAAGGGCGCGAAATCGGGGTTCTGCAACGGCACGCGCACCGCCTCGACGATCTCGCCGCCTTCCTTCCTGAACTGGTCGGTGAAGCCTTTCTCGATGTCGTGGCCGGGGCCGTAGTCGGACACCAGCGTGACCACGCGCTTCAGCCCGTTCTGCACCGCCCAGGTAGCCACCGGCACCGCCGACTGCGGCCCGGCCATGGAGGCGCGGACGTAGTAGCCGGATTGCTGCATGATGCTCGACGTGGTCGCCGAGGTGATGATCGCCGGGATCTTCGCCTGGTTGAGCACCGGCGCCACCGACATGGCCAGCGGTGTCAGCCCGAAGCCCATCAGCATGGAAACGCCGTCATTGACCACCAGCTCCTGGGCGATGCGGCGGGTCTGCTCGGCGGTGCCGGCATCGTCGCGCAGCACGAGCTCGATCTTCTTGCCGGCGACTTCGTCGCCGTGAAGCGCCATGTATGCATGGACGCCTGCCTCGACCTGACGTCCGGTCGAGGCGAAGGGGCCCGTCATGGGCAGGATGAGGCCGATCTTGACCGCATCCCCGGCAAAGGCAGGCGCCGAGGCCAGCATCGACAGCATCGTGCCGGCAATGAATAGTCTCCTGGTTATCATGTATACTCCTCCCGTTCATGCGATCTGCTTCGTTCCCTTGGGAAGCGCCCCTGAACCGTATCCTTTCCGTTGCTCCTCCAACGAAAAGGCGGCAGCGAGGACGTCGCATTCCGCTCATGATGTATACATAGATATCGTCCCGGCACAAGCGAGCTTCGGCCGGTCGGAGCCGGGCAGGACATGCTCTATCGCCATGCAATGCGATCAGCACCAGCCTGCCGGGCGCGGCTGCCCGGTTCCGTGACCGGCGGCGTTTCGAGAAACGTGAGGATCGGATTTCGTGGACACGCGGCGCGAATGCAGGCCGCCTGCGCCTGGAGGTTCCGGGCATGGGGCGTCAGGCGCGCCGGGCGGCTGTGCCTTCCAAGCGTAAAAGCGTAAGCGCTTGGTCGCCTTGATGGTGCCGCCGCGTTGCGAAGCTCTCGCTTCTGGCCACCAGAGCGGTTCTGGGTTTCACGAAAACGCCGGAACCGCCCTATCTATTTGTTTTTACGCATTTCCAGAGGCAAAACCGCTTCGCACTTTTGCTGGAAATGCTCTGGAAGGCAGCGCTGCGGCCGGGCCGCAGCGCCGCAAGTCTCACTCGATATCGAAAGCCACGCCCTGGGCGAGCGGGAGTGCGTTGGAGTAGTTGATGGTGTTGGTGGCGCGGCGCATATAGGCTTTCCAGGCGTCGGAGCCGCTCTCGCGGCCGCCGCCGGTCTCCTTCTCGCC